>Ga0302325_10000156_pt1 | contig 196011 bp, 154 predicted proteins | sample Palsa_T0_2_FD_201948 | JGI IMG/M metagenome (GOLD analysis project Ga0302325, IMG submission 201948) | Peat permafrost microbial communities from Stordalen Mire near Abisko, Sweden - Palsa_T0_2 | ecosystem: Environmental > Terrestrial > Soil > Palsa > Peat permafrost | place: Sweden: Abisko...
CCACGGTGGCGATCATCAGCAACAGTCTTGGCAGTTATGGCCTGGCCACAAGTTCTGGACAAGGTGCGGCCACCATCACCGCGGCTTCCGCATCCGTCTCCGCATCCACTTCCATCACCGTGGGGCAGGCGACGCTGACCTCGATTGCTGTGACGCCGTCTTCTATCTCTATTGCTTTGGGCTATACCGAGCAGTTCGCCGCGATTGCTACCTACAGCGATGGCTCTACCCAGGACATTACTCAATCCGCGACCTGGACATCGTCAAGTCCGAACATTGCGGTCGTGAATTCTGCGGGACTTGCGACCAGCATGCTTGCTGGAATGACTACTGTCTCGGCGAGTTCCGGTTCGGTGACCGCCGGAGCTGTGCTTACGATTAATGCCCCGGTCCCAGTCTCGCTGGTGATTGCCCCAGCGAGTGCGACGGTTTTCATCGGCGCGCCACAACAATTCGGCGCCACGCTTACCTACAGCGATGGAAGTTCACTCAACGTTACCGGCGCAGTGACCTGGACTTCTTCGAATCCGGCCGTGGCGACCGTCAACAACGCTGGGCTTGCCGTGGGTGTTACGGGCGGCTCCAGCACCATCGGGGCGACTTGGGGAGCGAATCTGTTGACGGCCAACGTGGGCATGACAGTCTCGCCGCCAACGGTCTCGATTACGCCCGCCGTGGCTTCCGTAGCGTTGAGCGCAACAGTCCAGTTCGGCGCAACCGTGACCGGCAGTGCCAATCAAAATGTGTCGTGGAGCGTAGACGGCATTGCGGGCGGGAACTCATCCCTGGGAACGATTTCATCCGCGGGACTCTACGCCGCTCCACCCATGATCGGCAGCCATAATATTATTGCTGTCGCACAGGCGAACAGCTCGAGCCAGGGCTCCGCAACTCTGACTGTCGGTTCCTTGGTTCCGGTTCCGAGTACTTTTTTTGGCATGCACCTGCATCTTGCTACTTCGCCGGTTCCAGGCGCGATGGCGGGCTCGGGTCGTATTTGGGATTCCGCTCAAGCGCAGTGGCCCAACATAAATACCGCAAGCAATACATTTGCCTTCGGCAGCCTTGACAGCGTGTTAGGGGATTATTACGCGGCAGGAATCAACGACGCGCTGTATACGCTTTGGCGAGTACCCAACTGGGCCTCTTCGAACCCAACCGACGCGACCTGTGACTATGCCAGCGAGGGAAAGAGCTACTATGGCGAGTGCGATCTGCCCACCGACATCAACGCCGATGGCACGGGTACCGACCTGACCTGGCGCACGTGGGTGCAGAATATTGCTCAGTACGCGAATGGGCAGTTGAATAACCCGACTTACTTGTCAAACCACGCCCACATTGCGTATTGGGAAGTTTGCAATGAATGCTTTCGCTCGCCGACCCTTGACCCGGGATTCGTCGCCAGTAGCAGCGCGACGGTGGCTTACAGAGGCACCTACGCCCAACTTGTGCGCCTGATGCAGGACGCGCGCTGCATCATCCTCGGCCATTCCGGCGATCACATAACAGCGCTAAACACAACTTGTGGTCAGGCTGGCTATTCGGTGATCGGCATCGATCCCACCGCGCAAATGGTGATGCCCTCCACTGCTCCCGGCGGGCTTAATGCCAAGATTCCGCCTTATGCGGACGTGATGCAGAATCTGCTGTACTGCACCTGCGCCAGCAATTCCTGCTCCGCCAGCACCACCGGTTGTCCCACCGGCACGGCCGGCAGTGCGGCGGTAGACATCATCAACGCTCATATTTATGCGAAAAATTACGCGCCGGAGCAGATACCAAGCCAGATCGCAACCCTGCGTTCCGATCTCACGGCCACCGATCTGGCGAAGCCGTTCTGGGATGGCGAAGGCGGATGGGGACAAAACGCATCGGCTACGCAATTGAACGGTGGCAACCCCGATTTGGAAGCCGCCTTTCTTGCCCGCTACCAGGTGATGATCTGGGCCTCAGGACTCGCGCGCTCGTACTGGTATCAGTGGGACAATTCCGCCGACGGAACGCTTTGGAGCCCCACCAGCATCAGCGGCTGCACCACCGCCTTCGGGAGCGGCGACATCTGCGAGGCGGGAATCGCCAATCAACAGGTATATGACTGGTTAGTTGGATCCACTCTCGGGGCTTGCTCCCTAACCGGCACTACATGGACCTGTACCTTGACCCAAGCGAGCGGTTCTCAGGCTGCGATCACGTGGGATACATCGCAAACCTGCAGCAACGGCAACTGCGGCACGACCCAGCACGCGGTTTCGGCAATCTACTCTAGCTACCGCGATCTGACTGGCGCCAGCTACACCATCAATAACGGAACTGTGCCAGTTGGAATAAAACCCATCTTGCTGGAAGCGCAATAAAGTACTGAACTCGTTCGGCCCGTACCGCGGCTTCTCGGGACGTCCAGCATCGTGGATTTTGGGGATTTGACGCTTTAGCGCTTGTGCGCCCAGTTCCGTCATCCTGATGCGCCCGATTAAATACGTGAATGAACTGGTGGAAACGTCCTCGGCGCCGCGCCGTTTCTGCCCATGGCGCGCTCCTGGGCGTCCCGTTTTGGGTTGTAAGTTTATCTTTTGGTTACCCTACCCCCTCCCCCCCTCGATTTCTCAAAATATCTAGAATCAGCAACTTACCGACTACTGACTGACGGAATTCGTTGCAAAATATTCACGACAAAGGTCTTATCGCAAAATATTGAAAGCATGGGACTTACGGGGAGGACTATGCAGTTGACACACAGGGGCCAAAATGAAAGCATCGAAGGGCCGTGACAGGGCGAAGACTAAGCGTCGGGATCGCCGGAACCTTTCCGAAGCAAGTGCTTCAAAGCCTCAAACGCTAACGCAATGTCTTGAGTGGTTGGGGAGGATAACCGCTCCTCAAGATGCCGTATCTGTTCTACGCAAGATTCAAGCTGATCCCGATCTTTCCCGCAGATTTGAACAGCTAGCAGACCGCGCAGCACGCTCACGGACTGCTTGAGGCGCTCCACATCTTGAACGAGGTTTTGAGCACGATCAAGAATGACAGTGATCTCTTTTAGGGTTGGATTTTTCATGGCACAAAAGCATAAAGTGGTAGGCGTGAATAGCAAGAAAAAAAAGAATGCAGAACCGGAAACCATCCCGCCCGTGGACGAAGCGGAGTTCACTGAGGTGATCCGCCGCATGGTGAACACTTCGCCGGTGACGCGGGAGGATGTCGAGCGGCATGGAATACGGCGGAAGAAAAACCCGGAGACAGACCCGCGCAAGATAAAATTATTCAATCTGGAAGATATACAGGGCCGGAAGAAAAAACGTTAGCCGCGATGCGCCAATGGTGCCTTGTAGCCGATTTTATACACACCAGTGCTTGACGATTCCAGCAGATCATCTCTCTGAAGTGCCGCAAAAACTTCATCTATCAAATTTGCGTCATCCTTAAGCTGTGAGGCCCACCTCGCCTTGGTGAGCCAGTTTCCATTTGGATCAAGACATTCGGCACGACGAACAAGTAACAAGGCAAGGCGCTCAACTAATTGACCGTGCTCCACGGCTCTCATTCTTTGATTTATTTCTCGAATCTCCGCATTCAGCTTACGAACAGTCAGAAGCCATTTCACAAAAGCGCCTATTCCCGCCAGAGTCAGAGTGCCAAGCCAAACGGCAATCCTCGTCCAGAGTTGTGCTATAGTCATTTCGTCACCTTTTTAGTTTTACGAATGCCGCAGATTCGCCGTCTGCGGCATTCGTGCGTTTACGAAACCAAGTCCCGATACTTCATCTCCCGCGTGCCCACCAGATTCGCGACAGTCTCTCCGAACACATCCGCCGCTTTTCGCCGATTGAATCGGTACTCGAATTCAGACAAGTACCGCTGCAAGTGCTTGTGCGAGACCCGGTGAAACGAGCCGACCACGCCGCGCTTGAACAGCGAGAATGCGGATTCAATCGTGTTCGTGTGAACGTCTCCGCGCACGTACTCATACTTGTGGGCGATAGTTTCGTGCTTGCTGGCACAGTAGCCATCGAACGCGAACGGGTAGATCGTGGATTCGTCCGTCATCACGCGGTCAACGTTGCGGTCCACCAGCTCATGTAGCAGAGGCCGAACCTGTGCGGCAGTGGCGTTGCCCGTGCCCACGTGCCGCAACCGCAGTTCGCCGCCGCGCTCAATCATCCCGACCACTGCGGCCTTGCGCTGATAGCTCTTTTGGTTGCCGCGTTCTTTCTTGCGAATGGTTTTTCCGCCGATGTAGGTTTCGTCAATCTCGACTGTGCCCGTGAGTTTGCGCGGGACGATGACGTTCACGCGAGGGCCGCTAGGCCCAGGTTCGGGATTGCTCAGGATGCCTTCGCCGGACGCCATCGCCTTGCGGATGCGGTGTCCCATGTACCATGCCGTGCGGTAGTTCACGCCCAGATGCCGCTGTACCTGTAATGCGCTCATGCCCTTTTTCGCGTGGACGATCAGCGCAACGGCAGAGAACCATTTCGCCAGCGGCAAATGAGAATCATGGAACAGCGTGCCGACCGTGGGAGTGAAGCGATGCTTGCAGGTTGGTTCCAAGCAGGCGTACAGGCGAGTGCGCTTATTCTGTTTTTTCTCGGTGCGCGTGATCTTGGGGTTGACCGTGCGCGTGATCCGCGAAACCTTGTCGTTGCCGCAGCGGACACAGCGGATTTTGCCGTCCGGCCAGCGAACCTTTTCAATAAAGTCTAAACATTGATCTTCGGTTTGCAGCTTGGTGCTAACATCAATCAGGTTCATGGGTGTTCCCTCTAAAAGACAGGAACATCCTAGCCGAAAACGCTCTGTGTGTCAAGTGCATACTCATCCTTACGGGCCGATTCTTGACCGCGAGCGCCTTTGCCGATATTGCTGCGTCTACTGCCTCTGCGGAACAATGATGGAACGAATCGGGAGCTGTGCGCAAGGTCAGATGTCACAAGGCGGCTGTGGAAGACCTTTTTCGGGGCGCGTGATTGGGGGCGATATCAAGGTCCACTACCCAAATTTTGGTGTCGAGTAACCCGAGGAGGGCAAGGGACGATGCAGTCCCACGCCCCCAGAGATTTGCTTTCTAGCTTGGTTAAGTTCGTCGTTAAGTCGTCTGGGACCAGATCTCACTGCACATTCTGCGCCAGCGATCCCGTGCTCTCCTTAAAGTTCGTATCTCCCGAGTAGCTGGTTGTAATGCGATCTTGCCCGTGCGCTAACGACGAGGTGGTGAACGTCGCCACTTTTCCACTCAGAGAGATCGTTCCCAGGACCGTGTTGCCATCCTTGAAGGTCACTGTTCCGGTCGGATTACCACCAAATTGGCCCGTGATCGTCGCAGTGAAAGTCACCGACTGGCCAAGCTTCGATGGGTTGTGCGACGATGCCAGACTTGTTGTAGTCGTGGCCTTGTCGACCGTTTGCCCGAGCGTTGCGGAGTTACTTGCTTTCAGGTCCTTGTCACCGCCGTAGCTTGCGCTAATGTGGTGGGCCGCGGTGGTTAGGCTGGAAGTGGTGAACGTGGCTAAGCCGCCACTTAGAGTTCCCGTGCCCAGCGTGGTGGTTCCATCCTTGAACGTAACGATCTCGCCGTTCGGCGGCGCGCCAATCGCCGAGCTGACCGTAGCCGTGAAGATGACGCTCTGGCCATAGGACGATGGATTCGCCGAAGGCGACAAGGTGGTAGTCGTAGTCCCCTTGGCGATCACTTCGCTGAGCGTGCCCGCCAAGCTGCCCTGATAATCCTCACTGCCGAGGTACACGGCGGTAATCGAATAGGTTGCAATCGCAGAGAATGACGTGGTCAGGGTGGCCTGTCCGCCGCTCACCGTGGCCGAACCCAAGACTTTTCCGTTCGACAGGAAACTCACAGTCCCGCTGGGCACGCCGCCATACTGACCCGTGACCGTGGCGGTAAGAGCCAGCGGCGAAGCGACGATTCCGGGATTCACCGACGGAGCAACCACCGTTGTGGTCGTTGCCTGGTTGACATTCTGCGTGAATAGAGAGGACGTGCTGGCTGCAAAGTTTGAGTTGCCACTATAGCTGGCGGTAATAGAGTGTGAACCCGCCGCCAGCGTCGCGATGGTCAGAGAAGCTTGTCCGTTGCCGCTCAGCGGAGTCGTGCCTAAAGAAATGCCATCGTCGTAGAAGTTTACCGAGCCGGTGGGTGTTCCGCCCGGTCCGGCAACCGCCGCTGTGAGCGTGGCGGCTTGCAGGTAGCTGGAAGGATTAAGCGACGAGCCGACGCTTACTGTTGTCGCTCCCACCCCTACCGGCTGGCTTAGCACCGCGGAGCCGCTGGGCAGAAAATTGGTGTTCCCGGCGTATGCGGCGGTGATGCTGTGCGTGCCGGCAGAAAGCGAGGACGTCGCGATGCCGGCCTGGTTGCCGCTTACAGCGCTGCTGCCGATGGGCGTCGATCCGTCGTAGAAAGTGACGGTGCCGGTTACGGCTCCGCTGTACTGAGGCGCAATCGTTGCGGAAAAAGTTACGCTCTGTCCGAAAGTCGAAGCATTCGGTAAGGCAGTCAGCGCGGTGGCCGTGGTTGCCTGAGTAACCGCCTGATTCAGCAACGCCGAAGTGCTGCTGGGGAAACTCGAACTGCCATTGTAGGTGACCGTGAGGGAGTGCGAACCGACGGTTAGCGAAGATATGTTCAGCGCCGCTGCACCATTAATGAGGTTTTGCGTACCGAGCGCGGCATTCCCGTCGTAGAAGGTGACCGTGCCGGTCGGGAAGCCCTGCTTAGATTTGACCGTGGCCGTCAACGTGATGGATTGGCCGAAGCCCGAGGGATTGACCGAAGAAGCCAGCGCGGTCACGGACGTGGTTTGCAGGAAGCCCGTGGTGTTCAGCAATATTGATACGTTGTTGTTAGCGTAGGCGGCTACCGCCAGGTCGGGCTTGCCGTCGCCGTTGAAGTCCCCCACTGCGACCGAAGGCGTGTATGCGCCCGCGCCAAAGTTCACCGCCGTCTGGAAGGTGCCGTCGCCATTGCCCAGCAACACGCTCACGTTGCCACTAAAGAAGTTCGCTACGGCCAGGTCGGGCTTGCCGTCACCGTTGAAGTCCGCCATTGTAATCGAGTTGGGCCGAGCGCCCACAACGTAGCTGGTCTCATACTGGAAAGTGCCGTCGCCATTGCCCAGGAGCAAGGCCACGCTGCCGTTCTCGCCGCCAGGGGCAAAGTTTGCCACCGCCAGGTCAGGCTTGCCGTCGCCGTTTAAGTCTCCCACCGTAACCGAATAGGAACTTCCTACGTTGTAGTTCGCCGGCGGCTGGAAGGTGCCGTCGCCATTGCCCAGAAGCACGGTCACGTAGCCATCGGCCACCACCAGGTCAAGCTTGCCGTCGCCATTGAAATCCCCCACCGCAACCGACTGGGGATATAGACCTTGACCCAAGCTGTAGGTTAGAGGCGACTGGAAGGTCCCGTCGCCGTTGCCCAGCAGCACATCCACGCTGTTGTTACTGAAGTTGGCCAGCGCCAGGTCGGGCTTGCCGTCGCCGTTAAAATCTCCCACCGCGACTGAGTAGGAACCTGCGGCCGGATCGTAGTTCACCGCCGCCTGGAAGGTGCCGTCGCCATTGCCTAGGAGCACGCTCACGCCGCCGCTCTGGTTTGCGACTGCCAGGTCGGGCTTGCCGTCCCCGTTGAAATCCCCCACCGCAACGAAAGCGGAAGTTCCCGTGCCATAGCTCACCGCCGCTTGGAAGGTGCCGTTGCCGTTGCCGAGGAGCACGCTCACGCTGCCGCCCCAGTTTGCCACCGCCAGGTCGGGCTTGCCGTCGCCGTTGAAATCCCCCACCGTGACCCAGTAGGGGGCATTACCTGCGCCGTAGCTTGGGGCCGCCCGCATGGTGCCGTCACCATTGCCCAACAACACCGACGCGCTGCCCCCGTTTCCCATCCCGTTGTTCGCCACTACCAGGTCGAGCTTGTTGTCGCCGTTGAAGTCCCCCACCGCCACCCCGTAGGGAGCTTCGCCGACGTCGTAGCTGATCGCCGTCTGGAAGGTGCCATCGCCATTGCCCAGAAGCACGCTCACGGTGCTGCTGTTCTGGTTAGCCACCGCCAGATCGAGCTTGCCGTCGCCGTTGAGGTCGCCCACCGCGACCCCGTAGGAACCATAGCCCGCGAAGTAGTTCACCGCTCCCTGGAAGGTTCCATCGCCGTTGCCCAACAGCACGTACACACCGCTGCCTCCGAAACCAGATGCCACGGCCAGGTCAGGCTTGCCATCCCCGTTGAAGTCCCCTACTGCAACCGAAGTAGCGCCGGCATAGCCGGTACCGTAGCCCACCGCCGTCTGGAAAGTGCCGTTGCCGTTGCCCAGCAGCACGCTCACGCCGCCGCCACCGTCGGCCACCGCCAGGTCGAGTTTGCCATCACCATTGAAGTCTCCTACTGCAACCCCGTAGGGATACGAGCCGGCGCCGTAGCTCACCGCCGTCTGAAAAGTACCGTCGCCGTTGCCCAACAGTACGCTTACGTTGCCGTTGCCGCCGTTTGCCACGGCCAGGTCGGGTTTGCCATCGCCGTTAAAATCTCCCACCGCAACCGCGTAGGGATATTGGCCCGTGCCATAGCCCACGGCCGCCTGGAAGGTGCCATCGCCATTGCCCAACAGCACGTACACGCGGTAGTTCTCCGCGTCTGTCACCGCCAGGTCGAGTTTGCCGTCACCATTGAAGTCCCCTACCGCGACCGAGTAGGCGTATTGGCCTGCGCCATAGCCCACCGCCGCCTGGAAGGTGCCGTCGCTATTGCCCAACAGCACGCTCACGCTGTTCCCGGTTGTCACCGCCAAGTCGAGATTGCCGTCACCGTTAAAGTCTCCCACCGCAACTGCGTTGGCTTCCCAGCCGCCGACAAGGTAACTGCCTTCTGCAAGAAATGACACCGGCGGCGGAGATTGCGCGAAGGCGGTGTTCAAACAAACGATCAGGAGACCAACGACAATGCTGATAAAGCGGATGCGCATATGGTGTATTCCTTTTCTGAAAGATGCAAAGGCAAATGTTTCTTCTCGAATTAGCAGATTCCTGCCCCGAACTGATTTAGCCGCTCGTGATTACCATCGCCGGTGTCCGTAGCACGAGCGCGAGGGCAAGTTGCCGGAGAGCTTGCAGGCATTTCTAGAGCGTGACGGTTTCTCCAAACCTCGATAAGTTAGTAGCGAACTGGATTCCGCCAACGAGCCGCGGACAACTTGCAATTCGCGAGAATCCACATCAAGGCAACGACCAAGTCATAGATCTCGTGGGGAGGTAGAGAGGGAGTGGAAACAAAGCGTCCTTGTACTATGCCACTGGTGGTGGTGTCCCGGAATAGCCTAAGAGTGCCTGCTTTGTGGCACGTGGGTGCGGTTTCTGATCGATTTCGCTTCGGCTGGGGTCAGCGCCCGTCACTCTCCCAGTAGAGAACTATAGAACTTTAAGATGTGTACAATTCTTTGAACGTAGAGATTCCGATTCCGTCGTCCCAGGAGATCCAATTGGACCGTAGCCGATGGTTTGTTCTGTTGTGTTCTTTTTTCTGGTGCTTCTTGTTTTTCATGCCCGCCTCGCAGGCGCAAATCGACGACGCCACCCGGAAACTTTCTCACGACATCTTCAAGCAACTAATCGAGATCAATTCTACCGATTCCGTGGGCAGCGTGACGGCAGCCTCCGAGGCTATGGCGCAGCGCTTTCGCGATGCGGGATTCGCCGAGGCCGACATTCAGATTCTTGGGCCCAATGATAAAGACCGCAAGAAGAATCTGGTGGTGCGGCTGCACGGGACGGGAAAGCATAAACCCCTCCTGCTGATCGGTCATCTTGACGTTGTCGAGGCCCACCGCGACGATTGGACCACAGATCCTTTCAGTTTTGTAGAGAAGGACGGCTTCTACTACGGCCGCGGCACGCAGGATATGAAGAGCGGCGACGCCATCATGGCGACCACGCTGATCCGCTTTAAGAAAGAGGGTTACACACCTGACCGCGACATCATTCTGGCGCTGACCGCCGATGAAGAGGGTGGCAAATCGAACGGCGTCGACTGGCTGCTCAAGAACCATCGCGACCTCATCGACGCCGAGATTGTTTTCAACCACGACGGTGGAGGCATCCTGAGCGACCACGGCAAGCCGGTGATGATGACGGTGGATGCCACGGAAAAGCTATATGCAGATTTTCAGCTCTCAGTGACTAATCCCGGAGGCCACAGCTCGCTGCCCCGGCCGGACAACGCCATCTACGCTCTGGGGGACGGGCTGGCGCGGTTGCAAAATTATCAGTTCCCCTTCGAACTGAACGAGGTGACGCGCGCTTACTACGAGCGCATGGCGGAAGTGGAAACGCCGGAGCGCGCCGCCGACATGAAAGCGATGCTGAGAACTCCGCCCGACGGCGACGCGGTGGCGCGGCTTTCGCACGATCCCATTGACAATTCCACCACCCACACGACCTGCGTTGCAACGCGGTTCAACGCCGGCCACGCCAACAACGCCTTGCCCCAGCGCGCCGAGGCCAATGTGAATTGCCGGATTGAACCCGGGCATTCCGCGGAAGAAGTCCGGCGGCAACTGATTAAAATACTTGCCGATGCGAAGATTACCGTGCGCTCCGTCGACAACTTCGGCAACATTTCCGACACCGCTCCCGACCGGAAGAGTCTTCCGCCTCCGCCGCTGCGCAGCGACGTGTTTGCACCGCTGGAGAAAATCACCTCTGAGATGTGGCCCGGCACGCCGGTGATTCCTGAAATGGCCACCGGCGCGTCCGACGGCGTCTACACCATGGGCGCGGGCATGCCCACCTACGGAATTGCAGGCATCGCCATTGACCGCGATGACATCCGTGCCCACGGCGGGGATGAGAGGCTTGGCGTTGCGTCCTACTACAAAGGTGTGGATTTCTATTACCGGTATCTGAAGGCGGTGACGTCAGAGTAGGCACCGCGCTTCAGCGCAGCTTGCCGACGCGCGGTTCAAGGAAAATACTAACCACCAAGTCTGAAAGCCAGAGGCTTGGGAGATCAGTTTTGCGGATTTCTTTGCTACTTTGCCCGCCGACGCCGGATCCGTGACCGGAATCACGAGCACGCATGGCCCAGGCGTGGTCTTCAAGAAATCGTCGCTCCGCTCGGCGCTTCGTCGTGAGTCGGGATGAACGTAACCAGTGCAGCTGGTCAGAAGAGGGGTCTAGCCCTGCGCTTTCGTTGACTAGTCCCGTGCCTCACTTCGCCTGATACACCGTCTTGCCCGCAACCATCGTCCACAGCACCTTCGCGTCGCGCATCTCGTCTGGAGAAATTGTCAAAACGTCGCGATCCAGCAGAACCAAATCCGCACGCTTGCCGGCGGCGATGGTTCCGATGGAATCAAGATTCATGGCCCGCGCCGAGTTCCGCGTGTAGGCATAGAACATCGCTTCGCGTGGCATCGCTTGCGACGGATCGAGCACTCCTTCCGGTCCTTTGCGCGTTTCCGCCTGGTAAATCGCCCAGAACACATTCGCGCTCGAAACCGGCCAATCGCTCGCCCCCGAAATGACTCCGCCGTTGTCCAGGATCGACCGCGCCGGATATTGCCACCGATAGATCTCGGGGTCCAGATAAGGCTTCACAATTTCAATCGTGTCTGGACTCGCATCCGCCCAAAAAAGCTGCAACGCGCTCACCACGCCCAGTTCCCGGAACCGCGGAAAATCCTCCGGCTGCACGAACTGTTCATGCGTGAGCGTATGCGGCAACCCGCTGTCGCCATTCGCCTTTCGAGCCGCCGCGATGCCATCGAGCGACTCCTTCACCGCACCGTCGCCAATCGCATGCACGTGGATGATCAGTCCTTGTTTGTCCGCCGCCACACACAACTCGGCAAATTTTGTGGGATCAAACAGCAGATCGCCATTGCGTCCTGTGTTCTTGTACGGCTCACTGAGATGCGCAGTTTGTGACGGATACTCCACCACGCCGTCCGCGAAGACCTTGATTCCGGTCACGTGCAGATTCGGTACATTTTTGTAGGCCTCGCGCGTCCTCTGCACTGCGGCGAGTTCGGCCACGGGATCCTTTGCGAACACCTGCGGAAATGCCACCACCTGCGAAGTTAGCTCGCCCCGGTCGGCCAGCAACTTGTAAGCCCTCAACACATAATCAGTGGCCAGCGGATCAAGCCACGCCGTGATGCCAAGGCTGTAGTTATATTGCAGAGCGGCGCGCCCTGCGGCCAGCAACTCGTCGGGGGTGCGCTGCGGCAGCAACGGCTCGATTTTCTCCGTGCCGGCGTCGACCAGGAAGCCGTTCGGCTGCATGTCTTTGTCCACGCCGTAGTAACTCCGCTCCCCGGCGGAAAGTTTCTTAAGGAAATCAACCGTAATGCCCGCACGCTGCAACAGAGCGCGATTCGCCCATGCCGTGTGCCCATCCATTCCGCGCAAAAGAACGCTTTGCTTCTCGTAAGCTCTCGTGCTGAACTCGGCATTGAGCACGTCGCAGTGCGACCAGAACTCCAGCGGCAATCCAAGAATCTCAAGAATGTCCCCGCGCATGCCCTTGCCCGTCTTCTTCGCGTCTTGGACAAAGAGCGGAAGCTCATTGAGAGAAGTCACTTTCTCGCTAGCGTCGGCAGAAATCAGGCCGAGTCCGCCGTCGATCGAGTGGCTGTGCGAATCGATGAATCCGGGGAAAAGACTCTTGCCTTCCAGATCAATATGCTCCGCATCGGCGGACGCGGACTTCACCACCTCAGGAAGGCTGCCAACCGCAACGATTTTCTCACCGCGAATTACAACCGCCTCCGCATAAGGGCTCTGCGGGTCGCCGGTGAAGATCTTGCCACGAAAGAAAATCCGCTCAGTGGGTGCGCCCTGAGCCCAAAGCAAGGAATCCGTCAAGGTAAGAAACAAAGGCGCGAGCGAGAAAATCAGCAAGTAGCGCTGTGAAAAGCCTCTCACCGATAACCCCCTCCGAAGCAGCGTTGCACAAGATTCAGCGAACAGGCACACAACTATACACAACTTTCCCCGAACTTCTCCTGTTCAAACAGCGAACTCTTCAGCTCGTTAATCCTCCGGCGACGCCGGGAACTAGGAGCCGATTGAGCCTGCTGCTCGTACGGGGTATCCGGATTTTCAGCCCTGGCTCGCATACCCCATGCCTGCCAGGATGCCTCGCATATACGCAAAGCTGGCGATAACGCCCGGCATTGGATCGTCAGGATGAACCTCATACTCCAGATCGACGAAGCCCTTGTACCTCGTCGCGATCAGGGCTTCAAACATCTCCCGCACCGGCATGATGCCATCTCCCACCACGACCTGGCTCTCTTTGTTCTGGAAGCTCGTGAGGTCTTTCATGTGCAGGTTAAACAGCCGCGGCCCTGCTTCGTGAATCGCCTGAACCAAATCCGTGCCGGCACGAGCCGCATGCCCGACGTCAATGCAGCACCCGATGCGCGGGTCCATACCCTTTACCGCCTTCAACACATCCAACGGCGAAGGCCACAACTTATCCTCCGGCCCGTGATTGTGGATCGCAATGCGAATGTCGTACTCCTTTACGAACTTCTCAATTCGCGGCAGAGTCTCCGCTGCGGGATCGCCCGCGACAATGACGCCAATGCCGGCTCGCTTGCAGTATTCGAACTTGGTCCGGATGTCCGCATCCTCATCTTTCGCGAAATAGATGGCTCCGGCAGCGTGAAGTTTGACGCCCGCCGCGGCATAGTCCGCCAGCGCCGCCGCTTCCTCCTGCGCATCCATCGGGAGATGATCTTTGACGTCCTTCGCATTCAACGCGAATACATTGAGCTGCTTCATGAAGCCGATCAATTGCGCGCGAGTGAAGTTACGGAAGGTGTAGCTGGCCAACCCCAGACGAATCGGCGAGACTTTGTCAGCCGATGGACGTCCCTGCGCGAGCGCAAAGACCTCGCTGGGAGCGGCGGCGGCGGCCGCTGCTGCAACCAATGCGGCAGAGCGAACGAAATCGCGACGGGAGAAGCTGTTCTGCATGAGGGGCAAATCGTTAGACATGCGGCGCCCAGCCCTTCTCGTACTCGCGTCCCCACATCTTCATCGCTTCCGGGTCGTCCTGGATGCGCCCGTCCTTCGTGTCGAGATGCAGTTCCCGGCTGACTTCCCACGCGATGTTCGAAAGTTGCAGCATCGTCACGGCCACGTTGCCGACCGAGACCGGAGCGTTGAGCTTCTCGCCTTTGCGGATTCCGGCGATGAAGTTCGCGAAGTGAGCATCGGTCATAGAATCGCGGCCGATCAGGTCCGAAGATGAGGCGCCACCGCCAGCCCGGAATTCGCTGGTCTTACTCCCTTTGAGGTCGTATATCTCGTAACCACCGCGATCCACCAGCACCGTGCCGGTTGTTCCCATGATCGTCGAACCGCGATCACGGCCATAAAACTTCATTCCCTGGCAGCTCTTGCCTTCCCACGAAATCATCTGGTCGTCGTATTCGAAGCTGGTCAGCAACGTGTCATAAAATTGCCAGTCGTCCTTGAACTGGTACCTGCCTCCTGACGAAGTGACCCGCTTGGGATAGTCGACGCCCAGCGCCCAGCGGCAAACATCGACCTCGTGCGTGCCATTGTTGAGACTCTCGCCCGTGCCATAAATTCTGAACCAGTGCCAGTTATACGGATGCACATTGTCCTTATAGGGACGCCGCGGCGCGGGGCCCTGCCACAGATCCCAATCAAGCTGCGGCGGCACGGGCGCTTCTTTGCCCGTGCCAATCGACTTCCTCACATTGCTGTACCAGGCTTTCGCGAAGTACGGCCTGCCGATAATGCCTGCGTGAATCTTTTCGACGATCTCTATGGTGTACGGTGAAGAGCGCTGCTGCGTGCCCATCTGCACCAGCTTTCGATACTTCTGCTGCGCCTGTACCAGCATCTCTCCCTCAGCAGGATTGTGGCTGCATGGCTTCTCTACATACACGTGCTTGCCCGCCTGCAGCCCGGCGATGGCCATCGGCGTATGCCAATGGTCGGGAGTGGCAATCGTGATGGCGTCCACATCCTTCTGCTCGAGAATCCTGCGAAAGTCCTGGTCCGCCGCAGGAGCTTCGCCCATCTCGCGCTGCACACTGCCGGCGAACTTCTTGAGAATATCGCTGTCCACATCGCAGACATGCGAGATGCGCGCCGCGCCCTTGTTCGCCTTGAGCGACGACAGATGAGCGTAGCCGCGCCCATTCAAACCGATAACCGCAAAGTTGAGGCGATCGTTGGACCCGAGGATCTGGCCATAGCTCTTTGCCGTAGTTCCCACGGCCAGCCCCGCCGCGCCCACTGCAAGTGCATCGAGAAACTCACGTCTTGTAACCATCATGATTCCTCACCCTGGATTAGAGATAGACAGAGCCAATCTGGGACCTATCGAAAGAAAATCGCGCGGAGAGTTTGACGTCTGCGAATCCACGCTTGCGCAACAGCTCCAGCGTGCGTCTCCGAACTTCGAACGAATCGCCTCGCTCGGCTTCGACCGATCATTTCCCCGCGCCGGCCGGCTGATTTCAGCCGTTAGTTGGGCGGCAGCGCTTTCAATAGGCGCGCCGTCTGCCAGAGCTCGTATAGGTAGCCGTCGGGGCCGCGAAAGTAAGCCCAGGCTTCTGATTCGTTGCCGTCGACGTCTGTTACGAACTCAACACCCCGTGACTCCATCTCCTTCTTGGCCGCGCGCACATCCTCAACCTGAAAGGCCAGAACCGGGCACGCGTGAAGCTGATAATAATGACTCTCCGAACCGAAGACCTCGAACAGTTGCCCCGAAGGCACCTCAAACTGGACCAACCCCTTACCCTCGTGAACGAGGGAAAGGCCCAGGACGTCGGCAAAGAAACGCGCGGCTGATTTCAGGTCGGCAGTTCGCACGCCCGCCCATGTGTACCCGAGCACTCGCATTGCAATCTCCCCTCCCTCTGCTGCAGTCAGCGCCTCTCCCGATAGGTCCGTCCATGTTATTTGTGCAGTTCCTGTTTTACCGATTCCCTTTGGCAAGAGGCTATCGCTGCTTGGTCGCCAGCTGACACGATAGCTCGAATCAACAGGAGATTCCAGCCTTCGCCAGCGCCTTCTTAAGACCGTCCATGCTAATCCGCGTAGACGCTTCGGGCGTGCCCGCGCCGCGCCAGTGGGTTTCGAGGCTCAGCCCGTAGTGGAAGCCGTCGCGCTGCAAAGCCTGGAGTTGCCCAACCCAATCTACAATGCCGGCTCCCACCGGAGCCCAATCGTATTTGTCTTTTTTATCTTTATCGTCCGGCTTGCGCACCACGTCCTTGCAGTGACAGTGCCCGAGGCGGTCTTTCGGAAGCAGTTGATAGCCGGCGGAATAGGGCGCGCTTCCGATGGCCGCAGCATTGCCGGGATCCCAGTTCAGCATGAAGTTCCGGTTCGGAATCGCCTTCAGCACGGCAGCCGACTCTTCGCCCGTTGCCGTGTTGCAAGACATCTCGTTCTCCAGCAGAAGGATCATGTTGTCTTTGGCGCAGCGCTCCGCAGCCTGCTGCAGTTTGGCATTGATGGCTTCCCGGTACGGCTTCTGATCCTCCAGCCTCCAGTAGTCGAAGCAGCGAATCCTGTCCGTATTGAAAGCCTTTGCCAGAGAGATGCACCGTTCGAGCAGCTTATCCTGCGCGCTTGCGTCGAAATCGGCATGGAACTGATTGCGCGTTTCACTCTGAGATGACCGCGGAGCCCTAGGCCAGTCTGTCTTGAAAAGGGGGGTTGCAATATCCGTAACTCGCAGTTTGTGTTCGTCGAGGATCTTCCGCGCATCCTCAACTTCTTTCCCGTCGAGTGCGGTCACGTTCTTGTCCCACATCGAGCGCAGCTCAATCCAATGCAGCCCGAAATCGCCGGACACGATCTGACATGCCTTCTCGAAATCCTGCGTGATCTCGTCATTGATCACCGCCAGCCGGAACGGGCATGTGCCTGCGCCCATTTCCGCCGTCAACTGTGCCGCCAGTGAGGATGCTCCGGCTTTCCTGACCAGCGGCGGTATCACCGCCTCAACTCCCGCCAGTCCTAAGCTTGCCAGACCCAAGCTCGCGAGCACCCTGCGTCGTGTGTACCCCATGCGCCCTACCTCCTGTTAGCCAGCGATTCGCCAATAACTTCCATCATCTGCCTTTGTAGCTCCGCCGTCATCCCGCAAGCCAGTAGAGCGTTCCATTGTTGCGACTAGCCCGTCATCGGCCCGTAGGTGTGAATGCATGGCCGGTTGGCAGACCCTAGTGGTCCGTATAAAATCCGGTTAAGTGGCTATTGCCACTGAGAATTTTCTCGCCCAATATTATTGCCATGTCTCGAGACAGCTCACCGCAATTTTCAGTGTGCGCGATTTTATTCTGCGGCCTCTTATTCCCGCAAACTGCGCCTACCGCCGAAGGACGGGGTCTGCAAGTCGAAAGCAGAACCACGGCTGCTGAGACATCGAGCGCAAATGCTCGTCCCATTCTCGTTGAACTGTTCACCTCTGAAGGCTGTTCCAGCTGTCCTCCCGCAGACGCCCTCCTCGAAAGGATGGACAGTTCCCAGCCCGTCGCTGGTGCGCAACTGATCGTCCTCAGTGAACACGTGGATTATTGGGATCATGACGGCTGGAAAGATCCGAACTCCTCGCCTGCACTGACCGAACGCCAGATGGCATATGTCCGCGCTCTTGGACTAAAGACCGCGTACACTCCCCAAATCATCGTGGATGGAACCAGTGAAATGCGCGCTAACGATCCGCTCCAGGTCAAACTCTTTCAGGAAGCTGCCGCCACGCCTAAGGTTCCTGTCCGCATCGGCGACGTGAGCGTCGATGCCGGGAATCCAAGCGTTCTTCGAACGCGCATTGAAGCTGACGGCAATTCCGGCAAACACAACGCCGACGTCTACGTAGCGGTCGCTCTCGATCACGTGGAGTCGCAAGTCTTGCATGGCGAAAACGGCGGCCGGCGCCTGACACACGTCGCTGTTGTGCTTCAGCTCACAAAGATAGGAAAGCTAGCGAAGGGAACGAGCTTTGGCGAAGCCGTTCAGTTGAAACTTAAACCCGGTACCGATCCAAAGAATGTTCGGATCGTTGCCTTTGTGCAAGAGTCTGGGCCCGGCAGATTACTTGGAGCAGCTTTACGGAAGCCAGCAAGCTAAGCAGTCGCGCGTTTCGCGATGCCAGGCATCCTTACGCGATCGGACGCTCGATATGGAAAAGATCGTCCAACGAAGCTGGCTCTTATTCGGCATCGCAATAACGGCCTTCGGGGTCGAGAATCTGATCTGCGCTCGCCTGGGGCTGGCAGTCCGCGGCGTCCCTTGGTTTCCAGGAAACCCATTCTTGGCAGCTGGGGACAATGTTTGCAGTCTGGTTCTTGATCCTCCATTCCCCTAGAGTCGTGAGCGCATTTCGGTCCCATGATCCGAACGCTCCGGCTGAGTGGTCCAGCGCGTTTATTGCGTTGGGCATTTGCGGTGGATCCTGGATTTGCCCCTGGCATGCTCAGCAGAGGCGCCGTCAATAATGTTGAGCGCTATAGGCTGCAGAACTTGGGCTGCCGCAATTTGAATTGGTCTTCTGACCACTTGTATTCATATAGGCTTATCCCCTTACGGTGAGTAGGTTACGGAGCTCGCGAACGGCGCGGGGAATGTCCGCTACCGCAGTACTGCCAAAACCCAGGATGAAGCCAGGGCGCGACACCTCACCCACATAGCAGGGAGAGAGGGGCCATATCCAAAGGTTCTGGCGCGCGGCTCGCGCGGCAATTTCCAGATCGCGACTCCCGTTCGGCAGTGTCACAGCCAGATGCATACCGGCCTCGCTCCCGAGCACCTCCACCATGGATCCGAGTTCTTTGCCGATGCTGTCCACCAGCGCACTCCTTCGGTCGCGGTAGAGAATCCGCATCCTGCGAATGTGGCGCGCAAAATACCCTTCACGAATAAAGTCCGCGAGCACTTCCTGATAGAAGCTTGGCGGGCCAAGATCCATAGCCCAGCGGATGGCTAGAAAACGGTCGACGAGGTCCGATGGAATGACAACATAGCCGAGGCGCAAAGAAGGAAATAAGACTTTGCTGAAGGTCCCGATGTAAATCACGCGACCGTTGGCGTCGAGCCCCTGCAAAGACGCGATCGGCAAGCTCTCGTACCGATACTCGCTATCATAGTCATCCTCGATGATCCAGGATCCCGTGCTTTGCGCCCAATCCAGCAATTGCAGGCGGCGCGAGGCACTCATGGTCACGCCGAGCGGAAACTGATGAGAGGGCGTAACCAACGCAGCCCGCGCCTTGCGGCATCGCTTGATGCCAGCGGCAACATCCAGACCTTCCATGTCAACCGGAACGGGAACGAGATGACAGCCAGCTAGAGAGAGGACATATCGTGCCAGGCGGTATCCCGGCTCTTCTACCCACACTCGACTCCCAGGGTCGAGGAGCACGCGAGCCGAAATCTCGAGCGCCTGCTGAGAACCGCTGACGATCATCACTTGCTCCGCTTCGCAGTGCAGCGATCGCGCGGTTCTCAGATACGTGGCGATGGTTTCGCGGAAAGCCCTGGAGCCTAGCTGGTTGCCGTAGTGAAATGACTTGGCGTCCATATGTCGGCAACGGCGCGCGACCAGGTTCGACCAGACGTGAAGTGGAAATTCATCAAAAGCCACTTGCCCCACGCCGAATGCTCCCCAGCCCAGCAACCATGGAGAACCTTCAAGACTGGGGAGGATGGAAGATCGGCGCGCGACCGGCCGAGGTCCGGAGCGGGTTGCCGCGAGTCGCGCACCGGTTACTCCGCTCGGCGTGAGTTGGTCTGGAAGGAAACTGGAAATGACAGTTCCCGCACCGACGCGACTCTCGAAGTAACCTTCCGCCAGGAGCTGGGCGTACGCATTCAAAACGGGGAATCGCGAAACACCAAGTTCGGACGCAAGCACTCGGGTTGACGGAATTCGCTGCCCTGGGCGCAGGCTGCCGTCGACAATTGCGGTGCGATATGCGTCGTAGATTTGTCTGTGCAGAGCCTTCGGGGCTTTCCGGTCGATCATGATCGTTGGGAGAATCCCAAAGGCTACTCTCTTCATTGCGGCGGATCATAATGGTTATGTCCAAATCCAGTCAAGTGGGTATTGCCTCCGACCATTTTCCGGGTCACTGTAGATATAGCGATTTTCGCGGCTCTCGTCGCGAGCGGGGCGCACGCATGCTCGCAACGGTGGCCGGAGGATAGCGAAACCGGCCGAAGTATTGATTGAAAAGACCTCACCATGAATCTCTTAGCGCACTCCGGGTTTCCGCCAATAGCAGGAGAACAAACGGCGAGATTGATGCGCGCTTTCCCAAGGTTGCAGGCGCTTGCAAAGCGACAGTCTCTCAGGGTTGCTATCAAGGTGAAGGGAAGGATTCTCTTTATCAATCTTGGCGACGTGGTCGCAGTCCAGGCTGAGGGCAACTGCGTGTTGCTGCAGCGGGACTCGAGTTCCTATCTGCTGCGTGAGTCAATTTCGGTGGTGGCAGAAAAGCTCGAGCCATACGGATTCATTCGCATCCACCGCTCTGTGCTGGTGAACACCTCGTTTGTGGAAGAGATCAGGCCGTACTCGACGGGTGAATATGGTCTCCGGGTGAAAGGCGGAAAGGAATACACGGCTACCCGCACTTATAAGAAGAATCTCAAATCCCTCGCGGAATTCTGGATCGGTGCCGGCGCGTTCTTTCTCGACTGACAGCGGTTATCGCGGCATGAAATGGGGATTGCGACGAAGCACTGACCAGGGAGACGATTTCCTAGGGACCGAGTTTCGTGCCAGAGGTCAGGAATCACCGATCATAAGAGCTGAAATCATACTCAGCTTCGTGCGGAAAGAGGGATCAGGTCAAATACGTGCCTAGTGTCTTGCAGGAACGGTTTATGGGTGCTCGGTATCGAATTCAGGAACGGACTGAAAGTCTCGCTCTGGGGCTTCAAATCGAGCGACGAGCGTCGCGAGAGGGCCGAATAACGTTCATGCTCCTATTGACACTCAAACTCGCTCGGCCGAGGCGCCGGCCAATCGCAATGACTTCGGTAACTGGTTTAGCGTTACGGACTTGCCGTAATATGTGCTTCGATGCCGCACGGAATTCAACGCTGTCCTCGAACCAAGATGGTGTTGCCCCTGCGCGTGTGGACGCACGAGCGCGACGGCGAAACTCTGCCCACGCAATGGGCTCACACCGTCGAAATCAGTCACCTCGGCTGCCGTCTGGGCGGGTTGCGCACTGAACTTTCTCCCGGCCAGACCATCACCTTGCAACGGGGACAGCACAAAGCTTCTTTTCGTGTCATCTGGAGCAAGCAACTGGCAGCCAATGAAAATCAGGCTGGAATCGAAGCCGTGGATTACGGGAAGGATATTTGGGCCGTGGAACTCCCGCCATCTCCTTTTGCTCCCAAAGACCCAGAGTCAACCTGGGCTCAGCGCCCGGCCCGCAAATCAATTCCCGTTGCAGGTAATCCGCGAATGCAATGGGGCTTCGGCTTGCTGCTGCTGGGCTTGGCCCTCGGGATATCTCTTTATTACTTAATGTTCTACGCCTCCGGCCGCCTGGCGATTCAGTCGCCAGCGCCTGCCGTACCCACCGCGCAGGACCTCGCTCGCCTTGCGCCCAAGCCACATCTCGTGCCGCTTTCGCTCACAAAAACCTGGGACTCTTCCGCGCCGCGTTTGCAGGTAGCCGAAGCCCCAACCGGACACATCGTCTATCCCGTGGCCCCAGATAGCGGCATTGGCGGCAAAGTTCGACTGCAAATCGTCATCGCGGCCGACGGCCTGGTCAAGCAAATTCACGCGCTCAGCGGCAAACAGCCCCTCGCTGAAGCGGCGGCGCAAGCCGTGCGCCTCTGGCACTACAGTTCATTCCCGGGAAGCGATCCTATCGAGCGGGAGACGAGCGTCACCGTCAGCTTTCTCGGTTCCGACGCTGTATTTCTGCAGTTCCCTTCATCGGATGCGCAGGTCAGCACTGAAGCGGGCAAACCGGAATAGAAGGTGCAAAGAAGTTGGGTTCCCGGCAGCGAAGACTGCTTAACGGAGTTGCCAACGAAATTCCCGGATCAGTTACCAGCGACGGCTAAGTTGTTGAAAACTCTGGTGAGCGCGGCAGGATTCGAACCTGCGACCCATGCCTTAAAAGGGCATTGCTCTACCAACTGAGCTACGCGCCCACATTTCATTTCAGTGTAACATCCCGCATTGAGCGCGGATTTTGCAGTTTGCGCCGGAGATCCGTCCGTTCGAAAGGAACTGTCGCATCGATCCGCCGGTCTCCAGAGCGGCCGCGGCATTCTGCTTTGTCGTTTTCGCGTGCGACGCCGGCACGTAACATGATCAGCTTTCTGCATCGCAGGTAGCCACGCGAAGGCGCGCCTCTGATTACCTCGCCGGATAGTACTTTGTTTTCTGCGTTCGAGAGTTGAACACGTCAAAGCTTCCGTCCGGCCGCGCACTGATTTCCAGATAGTTTCCCGCGTCCGGTCCCTCCGGATTTGCAATGAATTCCGGAGCGACGTTGTGGGTCGCGCCACCCTCCTCGGAAAAATGCAATTGCCAAAGGTTCTCAAGTCCGGGTGACTTTTCGATAATGTCCAGTACGGAAGGAGTTCCTCCCTTCTTGGCCCCGTTATCCATAATCGCTACGCGGGGCGCGATTCCATACACGAGCGCGGGACTGCTGCTCTGGTACCAGCCATGGTGCGAGACGATGTAAATGTCGATCTTCCCGAGCTTGTTGCGCGGGCACATCAATTCCATTTCCTTGTCGCGGGTGAGATCGCCCAGGTCGAGGATCCTCAGCTTGCCAAACGTAATGAGCGTTCCAACCGAGCGAACATTTTCCGTCTGATCTGCCGGAAACTGCTCGGCGCTTTTGCAGTTCGCGTTTTCCTCTCCTCCGTCCGCCACCGGACTCCCAATCACCGCGCCATCGGCACTCACCACTTCGGCATGAATTCCCGCGATTGGCAGGATGTCTCCCGGTTTGGCGGTAATGCGTTTGTACTTTCCTGTACCCAGCAACTGCTGGTAGGCCTGCCAGCCTTGCACCGTCGGTGCGTCCGTACTCTCGCGGTTCTCGCCGTGATCGATGAATGTTCCCACCGGAATGCGTGCTGCAAGTTGCGGAACTCCACCCACGTGATCGGTATGAAAATGCGTGATAATCACGTAGTCAATTTTGCTGATTCCGGCGTTCTTCGCCAGCGCAACAATGCGGTCCGCATCTCGGCCTTCATTGCCGGGCCAACCCGTGTCAATCAGCAGCGATTGCTTCGCTGGTGTCACAAACAGCGTCGCCTGTCCACCTTCGACATCTGCAAAGTAAATATGTAAGGGTTTTCCTGGCTGAGGCGAGGGCGCGGCCCACGCTGAGACAATAAGGCAGAGACCCAGGAAACCGCCGAACATCGCTGTGAGGATGCCGAATCTCCGGCGAGTCAGTCGCGCCTCAATTCGCCGATGTGGCTTCGCAAAAGCAGTCGTAGGCATGCTCAATGCTCCTAGGCTATAGCCGCTAGAATCTAACCGCATGGATGGAAGACGTTCGCAACTTCTCCGCTGCGTGAAAAGCGCTCACCAGCGCTTGTGCCTGGTAAATGCCGATCATAGACCGACACGAGAATTTCTGCCATGTTCGTCTGACTCACTTCCCCTCTGGTAGCGCGAAGCTGGGCGCCGTGTGCGGGCGGGAACGCAAGGCCTCCGAAATGATCCTTTTGTTTCGTTCCAATTCGTCACCCACCAACTCCAAGCGCGGCGGACGCACCCGCGCGTTGCCCATCCCCACCTCAGCCTGCACCAACTTGATAAGCTGAACGAAATTCGGCACCGTGTCCATGCGCAGCAAGGGCAAGAACCAGCGATAGACTTGAAACGCTTTGTCGCGCTCCCCGTTCGCGCCGCAATTGAACAAATCGACGGACTCGCGCGGCAGCGCATTGGCCAGGCCGGCAATCCATCCGGTCGCTCCTACGCCGATGGCCTCGAGCGCGGCATCATCCACGCCAACGGAAATCTCAAGGCGGCTGCCAAGCAGCGCGCGAATCGCAGATACACGTCTCACATCTGCGCTCGATTCTTTGACCGCCTCAAAGTTCTCATGCTCGGCCGCGAGTTCGCAAATTTGTTCGGGGATAAAGTCCGTTCCATAAGCAACAGGATTGTTGTAGAGCGTGCAGGAGAGTGGCGTAGCCTCGAATACCGCGGCGACGTGGGTTTTCATTTCCCGCCAGTTGCCGCGATAAACATACGGCGGCAACACCATCAAACCGTCGCATCCCAACTCCGCTGCCGCCTTTGCCAGCGCCGCCGCTTCGGACGTGGCAAGCGCAGAGATGGAAGCGACGACCGGTCCACGTCCGCCAACCGCGCTCACACAGCTGCGGAGAACCTCCAACTTCTCATTCCACGATAACGTCGCACCTTCGCCCAGTGAACCGAGCGCAACGATTCCCGAGCAACCGTTGTCCAGCAACCACCGGCAATGACTCTTCATGAACCCGTGATCAACACTGCAATCCTCGGCGAAACAGGTTGTGATTGCTGGCATCACGCCCTTCCACTTCATCGGCGCTCTCCTGTGACTTCATGTTGCCGGCTTTCTTTGGCCGCACGCGAGGGCCAGTACGGTTCGACCTGGATTTCCGGCTTCGCACCTGAAATCTGGTCGGCCAAAATGCGAGCTGTACCCAGCGAAGTTGTAATTCCCAACCCTTCATGTCCCGTAGCCAAGAAAATAGACTTGTCCCCCGGCCACCGCCCAATCAACGGAAGTTTGTCGGGCGTGGCGGCACGGAATCCCGTCCACGCGCGCACCGTCGTCAGGTCGGCCAGACCGGGCATGTAGTCGTTCGCGCGTTGCAACATGCGCGCGAGAATGGCGTTGTCCACTTCCTTGTGTTCCGCTCCGTACTGCCGGGAGGACCCGATAATAATCTGGCCGGTCCGGCGAGGCTGCACATTGAAGGCCACCGAATCGCTGTTCAGAGTGTGCGCGCTCTTCAGATAGCCAAGTTCCACCAACTGATGCCGCACGAATCCGGGATAGCGATCGGTGATCACCAGATGGCCCTTGCGCTTCTTGATCCCAAGTTCCGGCATGAGATCCGTTCCCCAGGCGCCAGCCGCATTCACAATGATTTCTGCCGATATCTCCGCGCCATCGGCCATCCGGACTCGCCCATCGCCAATCTGTTCAACCGAGCATCCAAGGAGCAGCGTTGCTCCCTGCTTCTGCGCGCGTTGCATCAGGAAGCGAGCGGCACAGAACGGATCCAGCACGCAATCTTCAGAGACAAGCAGGCCGCCCGCCATTCCCTTTCGCAGGTTGGGTTCCAGGCGCTGTAACGCTTGCGCGTCGAGCACCTCCGTTGGAACTCCGCGCTCACCGTAGAAATCATGCTTGCGCTTTACTTCTGCCATTTCCTCTTCGTCCACGGCTATCCAAATCGTGCCGCATTTCTCAAACTCCACATCTTCGGGTAATTCGGGACTCAACTCCTTCCACAGCCGCTGCGAATAGCGTGTAAGGGAAAATTGCGCTTCCGAGTCGTCCATTACAACGATGTGACCCATGGCGGCGGCGGTTGCGCCACCTCCAACCACATCCTGGTCGACGATCGCGACGCGCCTGCCTCGCCGCGAGAACTCATCGGCACAAGCTGCGCCAATGATTCCCGCCCCAACGATGACCACTTCATAGGCCGCATCTTTCATGAACGAATCCCCATGCACAGCGGATCGCGAGGATCAAGCACCAGTTCAGCCTCGGCGTTCACGAATGCGGATCCTTTGATGCTCGGATACACCTTGCCATCGCGCACGCTAATGCTGCCTTCGAAAACGCTTCCAACAATACTTTCCTGCCTCCAGATTTGCCCTTCGCGAAGCTTGCCGTCTGCATGCAGACAAGCCAGCTTGGCGCTCGTACCGGTGCCGCAAGGGGAACGGTCATAGGCTTTGCCGGGACATAGCACAAAGTTCTTACTGTCGACTCCCGGCAACTGCGACGGGCCAAACAGCTCAACGTGGTCGATCTCTTTGCCGTCGGCGCCAGCCACACCATGCTCGCGCAACGCTTGCCGGATCGCCCAAGTGAAGCTGGTCAATTCCGCAACGTTCTTGAGCGCCAGTTCCATCTTGTGGTCATGCACCAGGAAGAACCAATTCCCACCCCAGGCAACATCGCCGTGGATCTGTCCGTAACCCGGCACCTGAGCCGCCACATTTGCGGCGCTGCGATAACTCGCGACATTGGTGACGGTAACTTCGCCGTTTTCATGCAGAACCGCGCTCACCACGCCCACCGGCGTCTCGATCCGGTGTTCGCCGGGCGAGATACGCTTCAGATACGCCAGGGTCGCAATCAGACCGATGGTGCCGTGGCCGCACATTCCAAGATAGCCAACGTTGTTGAAGAAAATTACTCCGGCGGCGCAGCACGAATCCACAGGAGCGCACAACAGCCCGCCGACCATCACGTCGGATCCCCGCGGCTCGTTGACCACTGCCGACCGAAAGCTGTCGTTGTCGCTACGAAAGCGTGCGAGCCGATCTGCGAGAGAACCATCCCCAAGGTCGGGACCACCTTTCACGACCAGACGCGTAGGCTCTCCGCCGGTGTGAGAGTCAATCACCGAGACTCGACGGCTTTCGTTATCGGGCATTTTCGTTTGCGGTGATCTCGCAAGCTATTTAAGCCTGCGATAACGGCGGATCAGGTTGCTGGTGGAGCTATCGTGGCTGAGCTCTGGATCGGTCGGGCTTTCAATTTCTCCGATGATGCGCTGGGCCAGCACCTTGCCGAGTTCAACACCCCACTGATCGAACGAGTCAACCTGCCAGACGGCGCCTTGTGTAAAAACGGAGTGCTCATAGAGCGCAACCAGCTTGCCCAATGTCTCAGGTGTTAACTGTTCAGCAAGAATCGTGTTGGAAGGGCGATTGCCCTCGAACACGCGATGCGGAACCAGCCAATCCGGCGTTCCCTCAGCCTTCACTTGCTCCGGCGTCTTGCCGAAGGCCAGCGCTTCGGTCTGGGCGAACACATTGGCAAGAAGCATGTCGTGATGGCGCCCCAGCGGATTGAGCGGCTTCTCGAAGCCAATAAAGTCGCACGGGATGAGCCTGGTCCCCTGATGAATTAATTGGTAGAAGGAATGTTGTCCGTTGGTTCCTGGCTCGCCCCAGTAGATCGGTCCAGTATCGTAGCCGACTTCTCTGCCGTCCAGTCTCACATGTTTGCCGTTGCTCTCCATCGTCAACTGCTGCAGGTAAGCCGGAAAGCGCTTCAAGTACTGCTCGTAGGGCAACACGGCGACAGTCTGCGCGCCGAAAAAGTCGTTATACCAGATCGCCAGCAGTCCCAGCAGCACCGGCAGATTGCGTTCGAACGGCGCCGTGCGGAAGTGCTCATCCATCTGATGGAAGCCTTCGAGCAAGGCGCGGAATTTTTCTGGACCAATGGCCAACATGGTCGAAAGGCCGATGGCCGAGTCCATCGAATACCGTCCGCCAACCCAATCCCAGAACTCGAACATATTGGCGGTATCGATGCCGAACTTCGTCACCTCTGCCGCGTTGGTCGAAACGGCCACAAAATGCTTGGCGATCGAGGTTTCATCGCCGCCCAGACCCGCAAGCGCCCAGTCGCGAGCGGTGTGCGCGTTCGTCATCGTCTCCAGCGTGGTGAAAGTTTTCGAGGAGACGATGAACAGCGTCTCCGAGGCATCTAGATCGCGGACGGCTTCCGCAAAATCGGTGCCGTCGACGTTGGAAACAAAACGAAACGTCATTGAGCGCTCGCTGTAGTGCTTGAGCGCTTCGTAAGCCATCACCGGTCCCAGATCGGAGCCTCCGATGCCGATGTTGACGACGTTGCGAATGCGTTTGCCAGTGTGCCCTTTCCACTCGCCGCTGCGGACCCGGTCGCAGAACGCCGCCATCTTGTCCAGCACTGCATGCACCGCTGGAACCACATCCTCGCCGTCTACCACAATGGATTCAGTCTTCGGTGCGCGCAGGGCAACGTGCAGAACAGCGCGCTTCTCCGTAATGTTTATCTTCTCTCCCCGAAACATCGCATCGATGCGCGCGCGCAGTCCCGACTCTTCCGCGAGCTGAAGGAGAAGCTTCAGAGTTTCGTCAGTGATCCGGTTCTTCGAATAGTCCAAAAAGATGCCGGCAGCTTCGGCCGCAAAGCGATCCCCACGCTGAGGATCATCGGCAAACAACTGGCGGAGATGAGTATCGCGTATCTGCTTGTAATGCGCTCCGAGAGCCTTCCATGCCGGTCGCCGGGTAAGCGGCTTCACTTTCACTGCCATCTTCAAACTCCTATGCGTTTCTTCTGAGTTTCTTCATTATAGAGATTCACGGCGTCGCCGCCGGACCTCTCGTTGCCCTTCAGTCCAGCTTGAAGATTCGCTCCATTGGAAGCCATTTTTCGCCCGGCTTTGCCTGGGGCAGCGGTCTTTGGAAACGCCACATCAACTCTTCCCACTCCCGGACTTTCGGATTTTCCTGATCGGCTTGTGTTTTTCCCTCCCACGAGAAACTGTCGCTTACTTCCAGGATCATAAACATGCGCGTCCCCAGCAGGTATATCTCCGCGTCTTCAATTCCGGACTCCCGCAGACTCGCAATGATCTCGGGCCAGACCTTCTCGTGATAGCGCCGATACTCGGCGATCAATTGTGGGTCGTCCTTTAGATCCAGGGTCAAACAGTAGCGTCTTCTCATTCGGTTTCACTCGAAGTGGCGTTTAGCTCAGTGCGCGATCCAGGTGAACATATCCGCCATCCACAAACAGATGTTGGCCCGTAATGTGCCCGGCCGCTTTCGAAGACAGCAGGAATACACTCAGGGCCGCGATCTCGTCTGACGTAGTCATTCGATTGCCGAGTGGAATCCTGGAGACTATCGCGGTCAACTTCTCCGTAGGATTCGAGAAGGACTCAAGCCACTGCTGGTAAAGCGGCGTCATGACCTCGGCTGGCACAACGGCGTTGACGCGAATTCCATACGGCAGCAACTCCACAGCCCATTCTCGCGTCAAGGCCAGAATCGCACCTTTCGCGGAGGCGTAGCCCGAAGTGCCGCCTTGCCCAGTGACAGCCACCTTCGAAGCGATGTTCAACACCGCGCCCCGTGAGCGCTCCAGGTGCGGAAGCGCATAATGCGCCATATTGTAGTAGTGCAGCAAGTTTTGCTGTAGAGAGCCGACGTATTCCTCAGGTGTACCCCGCTCCAATCCGACCCGGTCGTTCACCCCGGCATTGTTCACCAGCGCATCCAATCGTCCGCACTCCTTCGCGGTGCATTCGACAGCGTTTGCGCAAGAATCGACTGAGGTGAGATCCGCGCGGACAAGCGAGCAGCGAGATCCTCCACCGCGAAGTTCGGCGACCAGCTTTTCTCCAGCTTCCGCATCGCGGTCGACGATGACGGGCATTCCGCCCTCCTGGCCAACGGCACGGGCGATTGCCGCTCCAATGCCCTTCGCGCCGCCGGTGATGAGTACGACTTTATCCCGAAGTTCGAGATCCATGATGAGGAGCCTTCAATTGATAGAACTCCATCGCATTCAAACCAAAAATCCTAGCCTGTTTCTCCGGAGAGAGCATACTGGTGTGGCTGAAAATCAGATTCTTCACGTCTCGATAGCTGCCCGCCAACAGACAGACCGGCCAGTCGGATCCAAACATAAGCCGATCCGGACCGAATGCCTCAATCGCAACGTCCAGGTAGGGCTTGAAGTCCTCAGCCCGCCAGTCGCCCCAGCGCGCTTCCGTGACCAAACCTGAGAGCTTGCAATAAACGTTGGGATGCCGGGCAAGCTCTGACAGCAACTCTGCCCACGGCGTAAGTTCAGCGCTGCGAATGGGGGGCTTGGCCATGTGGTCGAGCACGAACCGCTGCTTGGGATACTTGGCCACCAACTCAATCGCAGCAGGAAGCTGTCGCGGGTAAATCAGAATGTCGCAGGCAAAATCGAATTCTGCCAGCAGTCCCACACCGCGAACAAAATCGTCTCGCAACAGGAAGCGGTCGTCCGGCTCGGATTGCACAATGTGGCGAAAGCCACGCAGCTTTTCAAATTGCGAGAAATAGCGGAGTCGATCGGGAAGCTGAGATGCACATAGGTCAACCCATCCCACGACGCCCATAATCTCAGCATGGAGGCTGGCTAACTCTAACAGAACCAATGTTTCGTCTTCCGATTGATCGGCCTGCACGGCGATGCAGCCGTCGACGGCGTTCGCTCTTAGCTCCGGGATAAGGTCTCCAGGCAAGAAATCTTTCCTCAGCAGGGACATTTCATCTGTAATCCAAGCGTCTCTGTGCACGTTGTAGCGCCAGAAGTGTTGATGAGAATCGACGGTCATCGAACGGGGACGCCGGTCCTGTGCTGGGTGAGGCTCGCTTCTGCCGTTAGCGTCAGATCTCATCTTCCACACTCTGCCCCGGTCAACCTCGAAGGTTGAAAAAGCCGCCATCGATGGGGTAGTCGGTTCCCGTGATGAACGCAGCTTCATCGGAGCAAAGAAAGAGGGCGAGAGCTGCGACTTCGTCCGGTTCGGCCATCCTGCCAATGGGCTGAGCGTTGGATAGCTTCTCGAACATCTCCCGCTCACGCCCTGGATAATTCTCGGTGAGGTATCCGTCGACAAAAGGAGTGTGCACGCGAGCCGGCGAAATGCAATTACAGCGAATGTTATCCCGCAAGTAATCGCGGGCAACCGAATAGGTCATTGATACCACCGCGCCCTTGCTCATCGAATAAGCGAAGCGGTCGGCAAGTCCAGCGGAAGCCGCAATGGACGCCAGGTTCAGGATCGTCCCACCGCCGTTGCTTTTCATGTGCCCGATGCACGCATGCATGCAGTTGTAGAATCCCTTCACGTTGACCCGGAAGATTCTGTCAAAGTCGCTCTCGGTCGTATTCTCCAGCTTGCCGACATGTGCAATTCCGGCATTGTTCACAAGAATATGAACGTGCTGGCTCCGGAAAATATCCTCGAACAGCGATTGAACTTTCGCCTGGTCGGAGACATCGCAGATGCGAGCGCTCGCCGAGCCGCCTCGCTCGGCAATCTGCCCGGCGACGACCGCTGCGTTGCCATCCAGATCGAGAATCCAAACCGCAGCTCCGTTTGCGGCAAATCTCCGCGCGATAGCCGCGCCGATTCCGCTGCCGCCGCCGGTCACCACCGCCACTTTGCCGTCCAGGCGAAAGCCTCCACTCTCATTGCGCGCCGTCAGAGGGACACCCCGCGCTTCCAGGGAATAAAGTCGTCCTGACCCAGCAATTCGGCTTTGGTGTTAAGTTCTCCGCTAGCTATTCCGATCACGTACTCAAGAATCTCTTCGCCCATTTCCTCAACCGTCTTCTCGCCCGCGATGATGCTGCCGGTATCGACATCGATGATATCCGGCATCCGCTCAACCAGAGCGGAATTGGTGGAAATTTTCACCACTGGAGCAATCGGATTACCGGTAGGCGTTCCGAGGCCGGTGGTGAACAGCACTACGCTGGCTCCAGCCCCAACCTGTGCAGTGACGCACTCCACATCGTTTCCGGGAGTGCACTGCAAGTTCAGTCCGGCCCGCACCGAATACTCCGGATAATCAAGCGCATCGGTGACGGGCGAGCTTCCACCCTTGCGGGCCGCGCCTGCCGACTTCATGGCGTCTGTGATTAGACCGTCACGGATATTTCCCGGCGAAGGATTCATTTCGAAACCCGAGCGCACTGCCTTGGCCCGGGCCGCATAGTCCCGCATCAGGTGGATGAAACGCTCTCCCGTTTTCTTTGTCGCGCAACGGTTGATCAATTCCTGCTCGACTCCGCACAACTCCGGAAATTCAGAGAGAATCGTTCGCCCGCCCAGCGCCGCAACCAGGTCAGAAGTATGGCCGATGGAGGGGTTTGCGGAGATGCCGGAAAATCCGTCCGAACCTCCGCACTTCAACCCGATACAGAGCTGCGAAAGCGGCACAGGCTGACGCACCAAACCGTTCACCTCAACCAAACCCGAAAATGTGGCTCGGATAGCGTCCGACAGCATCTTGAACTCCGAACCGCTTTTTTGCTGCTCGAAAACGAAAAGCGGTTTCGCAAACGCCGGATTGCGCGCCTTGATCTCATCCCGAAGAATATCTACCTGTGCATGTTGGCAACCCAAGCTCAGGACGGTTGCACCCGCCACATTGGGATGATGAATATATCCCGCCAGCAGACCGCAAAGATTATTGGAGTCCTCGCGCGTGCCGCCACATCCGCCCTCGTGCAGCAGAAACTTAATTCCATCCACGTTGCCGAACAACCGCGAGCGCGCCGCGCGCCCTCCATGGGTGTCCGGCGAGTAGTTCTTGATCTCGCCAGCGCGGCCTTCGCGATAAAGTTGCGTGAGTTCCGCCACCTGTTGCCGGTACTTTGAGGGAGCGGCGAATCCCAGTTCTTCTTCAAAAGCTTGCTTGAGAGTGAGAAGGTTGCGGTTTTCACAAAAAACCAGAGGAACGACCAGCCAATAATTTCGCGTCCCCACCTGGCCGTCGGCCCGATGGAATCCGGAAAACATTCGATTGCGCCACCGCGACACATCGGGCGAGTTCCATTTATACTCGCGCCATTCCTGCTGAAAGCCGGCAGCAGCGTGGCTCATGTTTCGGCTGTTGAGAACTTCTCCCTTTTGAATCCGCTCCGTCGTCTTGCCGACGAGCACACCGTACATCACCACATTGCTGCCCGGCGGAAAATCTTCGACCGCGAACTTGTATTTAGCCGGGACGTCGGTGGCGAGCGTGTAGATTTGATCGGCAAAGCTGACCCGCTCACCTTTGCGCAGGTCCCGCAGCGCGATCAACGCGTTGTCTTTCGGATCCAGTTTCAGAACTTCGCGTGGCATGATGATGCCTTACCGTTGATGCCCGTATTCCTTCCATCCGCCAAAATCCCAGCTCAACTAATACAGCAAATATTTCTTCCTCACCAGCTCAAACTTCTCCAAGTCCTCCTGCCAGTCCTGCGCGATGCGCCGCGGATCCTGCGCCGCCATCAGCGCATCGTAGACCGCCTGATTCACCAGCAGCTCGGCCATGCGCTCCATCTTGAAATCTGCTGCATACAGCTTCTTCAGCGCCGCTGCCAGTTCAATTCCCAGCTCCGGCGCATCCAGCGCGTTCCGGTCCAGCAGAACAATATTCACGCCCTCACACTTCTGTCCCGAGTAAACGCTCGCCGCCGGTGTGAAACTCACCGGCACAAATCGCACACCCGCGATCCCTCGCCCATTCAAATACGCGGCCAGTTCCCGGCTCTTCATCCAGGGCGCTCCCACCAACTCAAACGGATTATCGGTCCCGCGCCCCACCGAAACATTCGTGCCTTCAATCAGCGCCACTCCGGGATACAACGCCGCCTCGGTCACACTCCGCAAATTCGGCGACGGATTCACCCATTCCAGCCCCGTCGAATCAAACCAGTCTCCACGCTGCCAGCCCTCCATCGGCACCACGGTCAGGCTGGCGTTGATATTTCGTTCCGCGTTAAACATCTTCGCCAACTCACCGATCGTCATCCCATGTCGCACCGGAACCGTCCAGTAATTCGTGAAACTCTCCCGCCCCGCATCCGACACCGGACCCTGCACAAACGATCCTGTGATGGGATTCGGCCGGTCCAGCACGATGACTTCGACACCGGCTTTCGCCGCCGCTTCCAGAAAATACCCCACCGTCGTTTCGTACGTATAGAACCGCACGCCCGCATCCTGAACGTCAATCACCACCGCATCCAGATTTTTCATCACGTCGAGCGACGGCCGCCGAGCCGCATCCGTCGCGCCATAGACGCTGTACACCGGAATTCCCGTGGCCTCATCCTTTGAATTGTTGACATTGGTCGTGTCCAACGTTCCCGTCACTCCGTGCTCCGGACTGAAGATCGCCTCCAGCGAAACCCCCGGCGCTTGCGCCAACACATCAATCGTCCGCCGGCCGTCCGCATCCACCCCTGTCTGATTGGTCAATATCCCAATTTTCTTCTTGCGCCCGTCGATGTGTAGCGCATCAAAACCATGCTCCTCCAGCACATCGATTCCAGTTTTCACGCTTCCATTGCGCGCGCTCAACCGCCGTGCCGCGCTCTGCGCCTCGTTATATCCAGTGATGCTCATCCACCTCAGCTTCTCTTTTTCATCCGTGGTTAGCGGCAGCGCTGCGCCTACCGCCGTCGCCACTTTCGACCGCAACGCAATCGCGTTTCCCCCTCGCGGATGCACCGCATTGGTCAGCAAAATGATGTAGGTTTGCGTCGCCGGGTCGATCCACATCGATGTTCCCGTAAACCCCGTGTGCCCATACCCTCCCACCGGCAACAAGTCTCCGCGATTCGATGAAAACTGGGAATCGATGTCCCAGCCAAAGCCGCGCAGCACCGGCGCTGACGGAGGCTGCTCCGGTTGCGTCATCTTCTCTACCGATGCCGGCGACAGGATCCCTCCGCCGCCATCTAGCAGAGCCTGCGCAAACTTCGCCAGATCGTCCGCAGTCGAAAACAGTCCCGCATGTCCCGCCACGCCGCCCATTCGCCGTGCTGTTGGGTCATGTACCACTCCACGCAGCATGTGCTGGTTTTCGTCATACTGCGTCGGCGCAATCTTTTCGATCCACCCGGCCCGCCACGTCACCGGAGGCACAAACCGTGTATGCGTCATCTTCAGCGGCGCAAAAATATGTTGAGCCGCGTATGCCTCAAGCGCCTCGCCCGAAACCCGCTCCACCAGCGCTCCCAGCACAATAAAATTGATGTCGCTATAGGAAAACTTTGATCCCGGCGGGTCTTCCACTGTTTCGGCGAACGCCATTCGATAAGCCGTTTCTTTTCCTTCCCACGGCGTCTTCACGTCGAAGTCCGGCTCCAAACCCGAATAGTGCGTCAACAACTGCCGCACCGTGATGTCTTCCTTTCCACTCTGCGCAAACTCGGGCAGATATTTCGCTACCGGATCATTCAGCCGCACCTTGCCCCGCTCCACCAACTGCATCACTGCGGTCGTCGTAACGACCACTTTGGTTAACGACGCCAGATCGAAAATCGTATCCAGCGTCATCGCCTCTCGGCGCGGCTCCAGCGCGCGGTTCCCATACGCCTTGCGGTAGACAACTCTGCCTTCGTGTCCCACGATCAAAACGGCTCCAGGAATGTTTCCGTCTTGAATGGCCTGATTGATGATGGGATCGAGCACCGTCAGCCGGACCGCAGGCACGGGATGCTTCATGTCTGCGTTTGCACGCACACAGATCAGCGCGAAGGCGGCCACCAGGCACACGCGCATTGCGGCGAATCGCGAATTTTGGTGTCTTGTAACGATCTCTTGACTCTACACAACTCCAGCGGAAGTGCTCAAGGAACTCAAGTAAGGGTGCCGTTTGTGCAATATTATGTGTATTCCTTGATGCGGTCGGAGCGGACACAGTGAACTCAACCATTCCAGGCAGCTCTCTACCATCGCCGCTCATTGCCTTCGATCATCAAGACCAGATCTTCTCCTCCGCCTTCTGCATTCTCGAGGCTGCCATCTCCGCGCGCGCCTTCCCCGCCGCATCCATCGCCGTCACGCAGCAGGGCCGATTGATCGCGCTCAGGGCTTTTGGCAACTTCACCTACGAACCAGATTCACCCCAGGTCGATATCTCCACTCTTTTCGACCTCGCTTCCGTCACAAAAGTCGTCGCGACTACAACCATGGCCATGATCCTCTACCACCGCGGCCTGCTCGATCTCGACGCTTCCGTCGCCGCGATCGTCCCGGAATTCACATCCGACGAAAGAAGAGATCTCCGCCGTCGCGAAGTCACGCTCCGGATGTTGCTGGCCCACTCCTCCGGCCTGCCCGCATACGAGAAGCTGTACTTGAAAGCCCGTACCCGCGACGAACTTCTCCACGCCGCTTTCACGACGCCTCTCATCGGCGATCCCGGCTCCCGCGCCGAATACAGCGACATCGGATTCATCATCCTGGGCGCGGCCCTTGCGCACCTCGCGGGCGAATCGCTCGATCACTTCTGCCAGCGCGAAATCTTCGGCCCGCTGGGCATGACCGGCTCGACGTTCAATCCGCCGATAGAAATCCGCGCGCAGATTCCTCCCACGGCAGATGATCAAGCCTTCCGGCGCCGCGTCATCCAAGGTGAGGTCCAGGACGAAAACGCCAGCATCATGGGCGGCGTCGCCGGGCATGCGGGTCTGTTCTCCACCGCTGAAGATGTCGCAAAATTCGCCCACGCCATGCTTAACGGCGGACGCCCCATCCTGCGCCCCGAAACCATCGCCTTCTTCACCCGCCGCGAATCAATGCCTGCAGGTACATCGCGGGCTCTCGGCTGGGACACGCCGTCTTCTCCCTCACAATCGGGAAAATATTTCGGCCCGACTTCGTTCGGCCACCTTGGCTATACCGGAACCTCTTTATGGATCGAGCCCACGCGCCAACTCTCAATAACCTTGCTAACCAACCGCACCTGGCCCGATTGCTCGAACCAAGCCATCAAACAAATCCGGCCAGGATTTCACGACGCAGTCATTGAAGCACTGCAGAGATAGCGCGATTCACAAAAGCACGCAGCGGGCCAGGTGGTTAGAATGAGCGGGGCTCTCGCTTTACTCTCAACCGACCGTCGAAAGGCTCACCGTTGAAACCAACCGGCAAGACCAAATCCGATTTCCGGCGCTTGCGTACCGAGCGGACTAACGCTGCCACATACGATCTCGACCAGAAATCGTCCGTTGAAATTGCACGCCTTATCAACGGTGAAGATTCGACGGTTGCCCTCGCCGTTCGCCGCGCGCTGCCGCAAATCGCGCGAGCCATCGACCTTGTTGCCGCGGGCCTGCGCAAAGGCGGACGTCTCATTTACGTCGGCGCCGGAACCAGCGGACGCATTGCCGCTCTCGACGCCTCCGAGTGCTCACCAACTTTTAATGTCGACGCGCGCACCGTGCAGTTCGTCATGGCCGGAGGCGAGAAAGCCCTGGCCAGCGCTTCCGAAGCCAGCGAAGATGACACGCAACTCGCCCGCAAGGAAATAGCGAAGCGAAAACCTGGCAAGCACGACGTTGTACTTGGCATTGCCTCCAGCGGAGGCACTCCGTTCACCGTTGCCGCTCTCGAATTCGCGCGGCATCGCGGCGCGAAAACCATCGCGCTCACCTGTAATCGCAACTCGCCGCTGGAGCGCGCCGCAGATTTCGCCATCGTCACCGAAGTCGGCGCAGAAGTGCTTGCTGGATCTTCGCGCATGAAGGCCGGCACTGCGCACAAAATGGTTTTGAATATAATCTCGACCGGAGCGATGGCTCGTCTGGGATACGTCTATGGAAATTTGATGGTCAATGTCGTGCCGAAAAACGAAAAGCTCACGCAGCGCGCCATCGCGATCCTTGAGCGCGCCACCGGAGCCGATCACGAAACCGCGCGCCGCACTCTCGAAGCCAGCGGCAATCGCACGCCGATAGCGCTGGTGATGCTCGCCGCTGGAGTCAGTCGAAGCCAGGCTGCGGCTGCGCTGAGGAAGTCTGCTGGCCATGTCCGCAAAGCCATCGCAATCGCGAAACCCGCTTAGCCGGACTACGCGAGCCTGTGGATTTCTGCCGCGAATATTCTGCTCGCGTTCCGCCGCGCTGACCGAATCTTCGACGCATTGCGCCATTCCGATTCGGGAAAACGGTGTATCCCCCCTCCCCATCATTTCACGATTAATCAGTAAACATGCGGGTTTGCGCGGTTGCGAATGCGCGCTAGGCGTGTTTGACCTTTGCTTCCAACAACATACGGGCAAAATCCTGACAACAAAGAACTTAGGCCCGATGTTGTCGCGGCTGATCTACCGCCTCCGCCTTGGGATGATGAACTAATTCGCTGCGGTGGACAAGGTTAGATGTCACATCTGACTGTGAATTCTGGGAGTCATCATGGCGCACTCCCGCTCCTTGCCACTTCTCGCAAAGAACGAAATGGGGCGCCCCGTTTTTCCAGTCTGCCCAGCTGCTCTCCTAGCAGCACAGATGCTCACTGCACAGTGACTTTGACTTTCGCCGTAGATCTCCCATAGGCGTTGGTTCCATACAGAGTGTAAGTCGTGGTTGCAGCGGGAGTGACAATCACCGAACTCCCTCGGACGGCTCCGACTTGCGGGGACACTACAAAGTAGGAGGCTCCGGTAACGGTCCAAGTCAAAGTCACGGGCTGTCCTGAGGAAACGGTCGCGGGATTCGCCGTGAAACTTGTGATCACCGGCGACGGGCCTGTGGGTACGTTGTTCGGCGTGTAGAGCGGACTGATCAGCACCACTTCGAAGGCCGAGGCCGGAACCTGTTTCAGAGTTCCGAGATCGTTGTTATTCCAACGGTTGTCGGGATCGCCGGTGATGTACATCGAGCTGCCGTTATCGGCCATGATCATGCCGTATTTCTTCAGCGCCGCAAGAACCACCTGCGCCTGCTTCGGGAATGAAGAAATGTCATACGAAGCTTGCAGCCTCATGCGCATTCCCATGGGCGCGGCATAAGGGTTGGTGGAGTTTCCTGCCCAATGCGAAGCTGGCGGCGTGAATGCCGTTTCACTGCTTTGCAGCGTGAAGCGCAGCGCGTGCTGGATCTGGCCGCTGGCGACTTCATCGTAGCGGGCCAGGCCCGCAAACACCGAGAGTCCCGCCGCATCGGCTGAAGTCCAGGTATAGGGGCGCTGCTCGTCGTTCAGCAGGTCCCACACCGCGCCAGAGCCCGCGTCCCAACTTCCATTCTTCTGCGGATACGAACTGTACAACTCATACAGCCAGCAATTGTCGCGGTCGAGGACCAGCACATGGCGGTCGCCGTCGCCAGGATTCGGATCGCCTTCGATGGGAGCGTTCTTCGGAACCGGCATGGGACCGGGGTCGCTCTCAGAACCGTAAGCGGTGTAGTCGATGGGAACGAAGGGCGAGCCGCTGACCACGATGTAAGGAATGCCGATACTTTGGCCCGCATACAGCCCCGAGCCAAAGTCCGGATGCAGCGGCGTGGAATCGCCAATGAAATTAATGATTGCGCTAGAGTTGGGGTCGACGGGTGCGCTGGAGATGTCCTGGTTCCAGGCATTGTCCGCCGGAAAGGGAATAAATCCGTTGAGACTCGCGTCTGGGCCAAGACTCATGCCGCTACAGGACTGGCTTTGTGCCGGAAGAACCGCCGAAAGAGACAGAAATAAAGACAAGCAAACGACAAGCCGCGTAATCAGAAATTGGATGCGTCGCACGGCAACACCTCAGAAGGGAAATTCGTTGAGGTCAGGCTAGCACGGGGTTAATCCAGCAAGAAACGTGTTTCACTCCATCCCCCACCCAATGGGACATATGCCAGCGTGCCCGATTTCTCGCGCGTTCTTTGCGCGGGTCAGGCTCACCTCCGCTCACCGAGGAATATGCTGGACCGGCGCTCTCGCTCTGGCATATACTATTGTATATGCCAAAGGAATATTCCTCTCATAACGGGTCAAACATGCAACGCAAAGCGAAAATCTTCATGAATAATCGCAGCCAGGCGGTACGCTTGCCCAAGGACTTTCAGTTCAACACGCAAGAAGTATTCATCCGCAAAGAAGGCAGCGATGTAGTCTTATCACCCCGTCCGTCAGATTGGTCTTCCTATCTCGCCGAGGGCCCGGTCGCTTCGGCATCTTTCATGGAGGGTATCGAGGATCTGCCGGCGCAGGAGCGCGAGCCCTGATGCCGCGCTACATGCTGGACACCGACACCTGCTCCTACATCATGCGGCGTTCGCACGATGCGGTTCTGAAGAGGCTCGCCAAGGTTCCAGTCAGCGACGTCTGCATTTCCGTTATCACCAAGTCGGAACTTTTGTTTGGGGTGGAAGTGTCTCCAAAACGACGGCAGGATGAAGCGGCGCTCGCCGCTTTTCTGCGCTACGTCGAGGTGCTGGATTTTCCCGATACAGCATCTTCGCACTATGCCAAAATTCGTGCGGACCTGAAAGCGCGAGGCGCGATGATCGGCGCCAACGATCTGTTGATAGCCGCCCACACCCGCAGCCTGGGCCTGACCCTGATCACCAACAATACCCGCGAGTTCGGCCGAGTCCGCAATTTGGCCATCGAGAATTGGACGGTTACCGGCTAAAGCTCATAATCCCTTCGACAGGCGTCATCCTGAGCGAAGTTGTCAGCACCACCCACGTCCTCTCCTCGGGCATCGCCGGTACCATGGCCGCCAAAACACTCCGGATCCGGTAGTCCACTGTATGCAACCTGGCGCTTGCGTGGGTGCTGGCTTTGCCTGCAGCGATGGTGCTTTCCGGATCGTTTATTCTGGCTCTTCCGCAAGACGTTCTAGACGTTTCCGAGCTAATGACAGACAACAACGTCATTGGAAACAATGTGTTAGGTGATTTTCATTTCGCGCTCTTCGGGCCGGGGAGCAGAAGTAAGTTGACGAAAACCCCTTGTAGGAGTTACGCTATTCTTATGAGGAAGTGGCCTGACTAAATCCGTAGCGGTTCAGAAGCTTTGCTAGGGTTCCGGCTTTCCGGAGCGCTTCCAGTTCATCGTCTCCGTTCGCTCGCTGCAAATGAATTTCTAGTGTGCTCGGTCCGCTTTTCTTTGCGGTTTCAAAGCATCCTTCTAAGCAAACCTCGGCTTCCTTCAGGAGTTCACCCGCTTTCCCTTTGAGGCCGGGTGTTTCGCTGCGAACCGAATAAAAGCAGGACAGATTGAACCACGCGGTGGCTACATCGTCATCGTCGGCCTCACCGGATTTTACTCGCGTCGCGATAAACCCGCGCAGCACAGCCACGGCCGAGTCCCATTCTCCTGTCTCGTAGTACAGATTTGCCAGGACGATATGCAGCGCACGATTGCCGGGAAACAGCGCGGAAGACTCGCCCAGTTTCTTGATAAATTCCTTTGCCTGGTTGACGTCGTATGCCTCATTCCTCTTTTTCTTCGCGACAATCGAGTCGTACTCGTCCCGCGCCTTGATGATCTCGTAAGTGGCGTCAGGTCCCGTTTCCGCCTTTCGATCCGCTGCGACGGCGATGTCCTTTGTCTCCTGCAGACCTTTCGAGTCCAGCCTGCGAAACAACTCCAGCAGATCCAGACAAGCCCATAGAAAACCAAACAAGAAACCATCCACCGCGAAATAAATGCAAATTCCCAGAGCGAAGGCCGAATTCACGGCGAGAGCGTGTGCATCGGGAGGCGGCGCGCCCGTACTGTTGGCCGCCAGTCCATTGGCCACATATCCCGCCAAATCCTGAAGCTTGCCGGGAATCTTATTGAGTTGGGTCAGCCCCACCCCGACAATCATCTTGGTCAGCCAGTCCGAGACTTCTTCCAGGCTGGTACTGCGCCGGTAGTCATCCTTGCGCCGGTCCTGCGTCTTCGCCGCGTCCGTCCCAGCCGCGTCGTGTTCACTCGATCCCGAGGTTTGCGGCTGCACACCTTCCCGCGTATGGGGCAGGCCAAAAATAAAACCCAACAGCGCCCCAGTCAGCCATGCCGCTCCGGCCGCGATCAATCCGACGCTCGCCGTTGACGCCACTCGTTGCAGCACCCAGTGCTGATACTGTACGGAGTACAGCACGATCACGCCCATGCCGAACGCCGCCACCCACACCAAGCGGATCAGCCACTTCGCGCTTTCCAAGCTCCGATCATCCGGCTGATCCCGGCTGAGATTGATGGTGAGCAGCACGATTCCTGCGATGATCAATGCAACGCCCAGGATCGACGCCACCTGGGATAGCTTCCAATCGTGAAACTGGATGGCATACGTAAGCACCGCGCCCACAAAAACCATGCCGATGCCAAAGTTCCAGCGCCACACCGACTGAGCCTGCCTTTCCGCGGGATTCTGGCCCTGCTGAACGTCCGGAGACAACTGCTCACCTCCCTGGAATTCGCTCGGATCTTCGGCAAGACTTGCCCATAATACGGCGGATGCCGAATTCTCGGATTCTCCGCCTAAATTGGAGCGTCAGTCAAGTATGGCCCCACTGATGGTAGTGGACCTGCTTGGCCGTGCCCTCCCGATTACCTGCCCCGCCGCGATTCGCCGCTAGAATAGGCAGTTACGCAGGTCTCGTCACTCAATGGATAAATTCGTCATCCGCGGCGGCGCGCCGTTGCTTGGCACTGTCCGCATCAGCGGCGCGAAGAATGCCGCGCTGCCCTGCATGGCCGCTGCTCTGCTTACCGAAGATCCCGTCATTCTCGAAAACATTCCGCAGGTACGCGACATTGAAACCACGCGCAAGCTGCTCGCCGCCATGGGCGCCGAAGTCGAACTCGGCTACGGACGCGCCCAGCACCGCACCACCATCCACTGCAAAAACCTTGCCAGCCCCGAAGCCAGCTACGAGTTGGTCAAGACCATGCGCGCCTCCACGCTCGTGCTCGGGCCGCTCATCGCCCGCTGCGGACGCGCCCGCGTCTCGCTCCCCGGAGGCTGCGCCATCGGCAGCCGTCCCATCGATCTCCATATCAAAGGCCTCGAAAGCCTCGGCGCGAAGATCGTGCAAGATCACGGCTATGTTGAAGCTACGGCCGATCGCCTGAAAGGTGCGGAGATCGTCTTCGATAAAATCACCGTCACTGGCACCGAAGACCTGCTCATGGCCGCGACGCTCGCCGAAGGCGAGACCCTGCTGCAAAATTGCGCCCGCGAGCCTGAAGTTGCCGACCTCGCCGCTTTGCTCAACAAGATGGGAGCGCGCATCGAAGGCGCCGGCACTGCCACCATCCGCGTGAAAGGCGTCAGCAAGCTGAAAGGCGCCAAACACCGCATTATCCCCGACCGCATCGAAGCGGGAACGTTCATCATCGCCGGCGCCATGACGTCGGGCGACCTCAATGTCACCGGATGCGAGCCCTCGCATCTTGGCGCGCTGCTCAGCAAGTTGCACGAAGTCGGAGTCAAGACCAAACACTCTGCCGATTCCGTCCGCGTCATGGGCGACCATCCTCTCGCCGCCGCCGACATCATTACCGAAGAGTATCCTGGCTTTCCTACCGATGTGCAGGCGCAGTTCATGGCGCTGGCTACGCAAGCCGAGGGTACGTCGGTCATCACGGAAAATATTTTCGAGAACCGTTTCATGCACGCGCAGGAATTGCTGCGCATGGGCGCCAACATCAAGCTGGAAGGCCGCCGCGCCGTTATCCGTGGCAAGAGTCCGCTCAGCGCCGCCGCCGTGCTGGCCAGCGATCTGCGGGCATCGGCCTCGCTCGTGCTCGCTGCGCTTGTCGCCGACGGTGAAACCATTATCGATCGCGTTTACCACATCGACCGTGGCTACGAAAACATCGAAGAAAAATTGCGCGGCGTGGGGGCGGAAATCAAGCGCATCGGCGAAATATTTCCCCGCCGTCGCGGCGCAAATGGATAGGCTGCGTCGGCACTCTGCAGAATGCGGTGGAAATGGTTGGACGGCGATTTTCACTGGCGCGTGAATCGTTCAATCAACTCCCTATGCTGCGGATATCGTGCCGCCAGATTCTCCCGCCTCGCTAATTCGAAATCGTCAAAATCAAAACCGGGAGCCACCGTGCAGCCGACAAGCGCAAACGACTTCCCGTCAGCTACCCGCGCTGCGAACCGGCAGCCCGCTTTCACCACCGCTTGCAGCACCTCGCCGGCCTCGGCATCGCGGCCCAAACGAATCTGCGAATAACTTCCGTTCTCGTCAATGACGTGCACCAGCAGCGGCGAGCCATCGTAAAAATGCCACATCTCATCCGAGCGCAGACGATGAAAGGCAGAAAAATCCTCGCCTTCCAGCAGAAAGTAAATGGCAGTGGCCGCCGCCCGGGGTCCGGTGAAGCCAGCGGGAAGCGCGGCCTGGGCCAACTCCAAGTCCGCGCGATAAGTCTGCCGATAGCAACCGCCCTCGGGATGCGGGCCGAGTTTCAGGGTCTCGATCCAGTATTTGGCGTTCTTGTATTTGGCGTTGTCCACCGCTTCGAGTTCGTGCCTGGGTTTCTGGCTTCGGATTCCGAATTTCCGATTTCCGAATTTCCGACTCCAAGGCGCAAAGCGACTCTATCATTTTGATTCCTAAAGTTTGCGAAGTGAAGACATTTCCGAAATTCCTGCTGTTCAGACGGTGGCGCCCGCCATACAATTGGGCCAACGCCTCTTCCCCCAGACAAAGAGGACTATGCGACCTGCACATCCGGTATTGCTTTCTGTTGCGGCTGCGTGGATATGGCTTGGCTGTTTCCTCGTCCCGAATGCCGCCGGTCAGAGTTGCGTGGCCGTCACTACCTATCACAACGACAATTCCCGGACCGCGCAGAATCTCTCGGAAACGCTGCTCACTCCGGCCAATGTGGGCAGCATGACGCTGCTGTTTTCGACTTCGCCCGCATTTGACGGTTGGGCGGTGGCGCAGCCGCTCTATCTGCCGCAGACGCCGATCAACGGCAGCGTGCACAACGTAGTGTATGTGGCCACGCTCAACAACAGTGTCTATGCCTTCGACGCCGACTCCGGAATTCTGTACTGGCACAACGTCTACGGCGAGGCCGATAGTCCTCCATTTCAATCCAGCGGCGGCTGCTCCGATTCCGGCTTCGCCAACAATCCCAGCCACGGCGCCGGAATCATTGGAACTCCGGTAATCGATATGTCGTTCTCGCCGCCCGCCATGTATTTCATAACTAAAGAGGCCGACAACAACGGCGGCGTCATCACCCACGCGCTGAAGCTGCACGCGGTGGACACATCGAGCGGCAACGAACTCGCGACCGCCGCGACGCTTCAGGGATCGGTGGTGAACAACTCGGGCGCAACGATCCCGTTCGCGGCGCAATTCCAGATGGCACGGCCGGCGCTGCTGCTGAACAATGGAATCATTTATATCGGCATGGGATCGGTGGGATGCAGGGAAGTACCCAATTACGGGTGGGTAATGTCGTACACCTACACCAGCGCCAACGGATTTACGCAGCAGGCGGTATTCAACACCTCACCGGACCTGGCGAACTCGAGCGGAGGATCTCCATACGCGAATGGCGGCATTTGGCAGTCCGGTGGAGGCCTCACCGCCGATGCCAGCGGCAATATTTATTTCGAAACCGCCGACGCGAATAACATTTACAACAATTCCAGCGGCTGGGAGGGCAAAGATTTCGGCGACAGCATTGTGAAGCTCACCTCCGGCCTGGGCGCGCCCACATCGGCGGCCAGTTTCTTTACGCCGTCGAACGACCGCTCGCTTTATAACAACGACTTGGATCTGGGCTCCACGGGACCGGTGCTTTTGCCGGACCAGCCTGGCCTGCATCCGCATATTCTGGTCGGCTACGGGAAGGCTGAAGAAATCTACGTGGTTGACCGCGATAACATGGGCGGCTACAACGGTCCGAATCGAGCCAATAAGATCGTGCAGGACATTCGCGATCCGACCACGGAAAAATGCTCTACCGGCAGCGTTCACTTTACCCAGTGCTACAACCAGGGAGGAACTTGCGGCTGGAACGCACCTGCCTACTGGAATAACAATCTTTACTTCCCGTCGAAGGGACCGCTGCTGGCTTACACCTGGACCCCCGGCGGCACAATGCCGTTGTCGATTTGCCCCACCGTGGAACCTCACTTTGCCAGCGGCGGCTATGTTGCCATGGGCAGCCCTTCGGTGTCGGCCAACGGAACCAGCGACGGCATCCTTTGGGACGTTACGTGGCCATCGACAAAAGCCGGCACGCTGAGAGCCTTTGATGCGACCAACATTGCCAGCCAGCTATTTCAAGGCTCCGTGGGGGGCGTCGGAGGATACGTAACCCCAACCATCAGCGCGGGAACGGTTTACGTGGCGACCCGCTCGTATCTGTACGCTTATGGAATCAAGGGGTCGTCCGGGTGCCAGTCCACGACGAAGGGCACGGCACAAGTTGCCCCGTTGTGGAATTCGCATGGAAATAAAGTTTCCGCCGACCTCCGGTGATGTGGAACGCTTGCGTTTGCATGAGCTTGAAAACGGGTAGCCCCCTCCCCCCCCTTTTTTGCATAATCTCTAGAATCATCGAGTTAGCGCGAAATTCTCCGCAAATCCGAAGGTCTAAAGAACTTAGGTATCAAACTCTTTGAAACAAAGGAGTTAGGCCACGATTTTTGCGCGTGCTGCTCGCGCTACCTGTACTGCCTTTGCTGGGGCAATGATGAATGAATCGGAAATGGAGCGCAAGGTCAGATGTCACATTAGGGCTGTGGATATTCGGTGGCGGATGGTGCGAGAGGAACTGCGACGAAAATCTTAGGTCCTTTGCGGTTTGGAATTGCCCACCCTTTGCAAAGGACGCAAAGGGTTGGCCACCCGCCTGTGGAAATGTTTGGAGCGGTCGGGTTCTGAGTGGAGTGTGTCATTGCCCCGAAGAATCGCACTTCCGCGAAGAACAGAGCTCTGCCGCAGCAGCTAGATATTGTGTCCAGTCCTTGGCAATACCGCTCTGGGCGTCGGCGAGGCTCATTTTGCCTTCGCGCACCATCCAGCCCAGATAATACTCTACTCTATCTTTTTTCCTGAAGTACAGATTCTCGGCGGAGACGCCGACGGGTCCGCATTGCGGCCAAATGTTGTCCAGGGTGTCGGCTCCACCGAGGGACAGCGGGACAAGATGGTCGAGTTCACAAGTTTGGTTCTCGCCGAAATTTTTCACAGGGTGGACGATTTGATACCAGTCGTAGACCATCGCTTTTTGTCGTACTGACGCGCCTTCGTCTCGTATGCACCCTGCCCGGAACGCCGGATCTTTCAGCGCGCCGGCCGTCAGGGTCGGGTTGATGGCTCCGGGCTCCGTTTGCTTACCACTGACGAAAACCGACGAATCTTCGAGTCAGCTCTGGAGCGGGTGCGGCGGAGTTTCAGGCTTCAGGTTTACGGGTATGTGGTCATGCCGGAGCATGTGCATCTGCTGCTCAGCGAACCGCAGCGGGACAGTTACAGCGGTGGAAGTGCCCCACTCAAGCCAAAGGACGCCTTGAATGGGCCACCCGTCTGCGAAACAGAACACGATACGCTGGCCGATGCGCTGAAGTCGTTGAAGCAGGGAGTGTCGCGGCGTTTGATTGCCGACGCGGAGCATTTCTGGCAAAAGAGGTACTACGATTTCAATATTCGGAAATTATCCGCGGTTTGTGGAAAAGCTGCGCTACATTCATCGCAATCCGGTGAAGGCTGGGTTGTGCGAGCGTCCGGAGGATTGGGAGTGGAGCAGTTTTCGCCACTACGCAACTGGCTGTGAGGGACGGGTTGAGATCGAGTCGGAATGGACGACGCGAAAACGCGAACGAGCGGCGGGGAAATTGTGTCAGGCGGTGGAACTGCCCCTCTCAAGCCAAAAGACGGCTTGAATGGGCAACCCGTCGGTTTTTCTGTTTACATCCCAGGCCAAAATCAACGGCGGCTCGGTGGCTTGACTCATGTGAGCCTTATAGCTCAGAAGTTCATTTCCCAGCCGATTACCTTAGAATCGGAAATATGCGCAGACGTTAAACAGAGTCGTAGGCTCCGCTGCTGGCAACTACTAAATCGAGTTCTGGAAGGACTGTGGCAATGCGCGAAAAGGTTCCACTTTTGACTGTGCTTCTTGCTGCCTGCTGCCTTCCCGCCGCGGTGGTCTCACAGACGATGCCCAACGGCGCCGCTATCGACGGCGAAGTGAGCAAGATCATGACCCAGACTGGCGCGAAGGGCCTAGGGGTTGCGGTCATCGATCACGGCAAGGTCGATTATGTCCACGCCTACGGCATCCGTAACGCCACTGGGGATCCGCTGACCGCGGACACCGTCATGTACGGCGCGTCGCTTACCAAAACGGTGTTTGCATACACGGTGATGCAACTGGTCGATCAGGGCAAGCTCAACCTCGACACACCGCTCAGGGACGATCTCGACAAGCCGCTGCCGAGCTATGGCCCCGATCCGGTTTTCCCAGACAAGTACGGGCCATATAAGGATCTAGCGGACGATCCACGCTGGGAAAAGATCACTCCGCGCATGTGCCTGACCCATTCGACCGGCTTCAGCAACTTCTGGTTCATCGAACCCGACCAAAAGCTGCACATCCATTTCGAACCCGGCACGCGCTTCAGCTATTCGGGCGAAGGATTCATCCTGCTGCAATTCGTCATTGAGCACGGCCGCAAGGCGCAGGGGTTGGGGCTCGATGTCGGCGATCTGACCAAGGCCAATTTCGATCGGCTGGGCATGGCCCGCACCAGCCTGGTGTGGCATAACGGTCTCGACTCCAATGTCGCCGATGGCTGGAACGATCAGGGCCAGCCGCAGCCACATGACAAGCGCAACAAGGTGCGTGTGGCGGGCTCAATGAATACCACGATTTCAGACCTGTCAAAGTTTGCCGCGGCCCTGGTGCGTGGCGATGGCCTGAGTGCGGCCTCACGCGCCGAGATGACGAAGCCCGGCCTACACATTACCGTGGCTCATCAGGTCCCCCTCTTCCTTCCCGACCTGCCAGTGAGTGAGCAACGCAAGGATTTGTTCGCGGGTCTCGGTGTCGTCGTTTTCGATGGCCCGCAGGGGGGGCATGGTTTCTACAAAGGTGGCCACGATGGCCAGACCGCCAACACATTGGTCTGCATCGAGGCCGGTCAGCGTTGTGTTCTCGTCCTGTCGAACGATGTTCGCTCCGAGGCGGGCTTCGCCGATCTGGTCAGGTTCATTCTTGGCGACACCGGCGTGCCCTACGACTGGGAATATGGCGATCACGCCGGCAAGTCCTGAGTTCACAGTGAGTGGCAAAAGCTAGAAGCCAATAACTATCCAATAAGCCATCCGTGCTTTCGCCCTCAAGTGGTGAGAAATCGCGAGGTTCGGCGCGTGGCCTTTTTCGGGTCTGTCCCGGTGAATCCGGCCCCTTGGTGGCCAAGAAGTTGACTCCTCGTGCTATTATTTTGCCGTACCTCGCGGGCCCCGCGCGGCATCGGTTTTCCGGATGCCGCCACCGACAATGAGGCGGCCCTACCTGCGTTTCCATTTCCTCGCAAGAATCGCGGATGGAGGAGTTGCGAGCACACCTGAAGTGTGCGTGCAGCCTTCATGTCGCGCACGCCCACCGGGTTCAATCTGAATCACGATTCAATCCGAATCACGAGGAGATAAAATGAAACTCAAGAAGCTCACGCCCAATCTGGTTGTCCCCAACGTCGAGGCCAGCCTGAACTTCTACCGCAGCGTGCTCGGCTTTCAGCCGGGCATGACCGTTCCCGAGAAACCGCCATACGTCTTTGGATCGGTAACATCGGATGCGGTGGAGATTTTCTTCAACGACCACAAGACCGTCGCCGAGGACTATCCTGCGCTCGGCGCCAAGCCCATCGGCGGCAGCCTCACACTGTTCATAGAGGTTGAAGGAATTGCGGAGCTGTTCAAGAAAGTGCAGCAGCACGGCGCGAAGATCACCATGCCAATGAAGGACCAGTTCTACGGCATGCGGGAATTCGCCATGGAAGACCCCGATGGATGGGTGATCACCTTCGCCGAGCGCATCGAGAAATAATCGCAAAGAAAAGGCCGCAGCTTGCGCTGCGGCCTTTCTCGACTTAATCCGTGCAGATCCTGGGGCAAAGAAGTTTAGTGTCTTCCGCCGCCGGATCCACCACGCCCACGATCGCGACCGCCGCCACCGGGGCGACCGCCGCGCCCACCGCGGCCACGGTCGCGGCCACCGCCACCGGGACGTCCGCCGCGCCCACCGCGGTCTCCGCCACGGTCCGGACTACGATCTCCGGCGGGCGGACGATCCGAGCTACCGACGTGCGGCGCGCCTTCGCGGTTGAAGTTCGGTTCCCCTTCCGGGTCGTCGGGGAAATCGCCGCCGCCTTCGATCACGACGGTGCCCACGGGAGCGCTTTCGCCCTGCGCGGCAGGCGCGCCTTCCGCGATGGGTCCGTCCCCGCTCAGGGCCATCTTGGCGCGCTGTTCTTTCAGAATCGCCTTGCGCGAGAGCCGGATCCGGTTGCCTTCAACCGCCAGCACCTTCACCAGCACCTGATCGCCTTCCTTTAACTCATCGCGCACATCCGCGATGCGATGCTCGGCTACTTCGCTGATGTGAAGCAGGCCGTCGGTCCCAGGAATGATCTCGACAAACGCGCCGAAATCCGCGAGCCGCGTGACTTTGCCCAGGTAGGTCTTGCCTACTTCAGCCGTCGCTGTGAGATCGCCGATGATCTGCAGGGCTTTGGCCGCCGAGGCTTCGTCGCTGGAAGCGACTTTCACCAAGCCGGAATCTTCCACGTCGATTTTGACTCCGGTTCGTTCCACGATGCTGCGAATCATCTTGCCGCCGGGGCCGATGAGGTCGCGAATCTTATCGACCGGAATCTGCACCGTGTAGAAGCGCGGAGCGTATTGCGAAATCTTTTCGCGCTCCTTGGTGATGACTTCTTCCATCTTGCCGAGAATGTGCAAGCGACCGCGCTGCGCCTGGGCCAGCGCTTCGCGCATAATCTGCGCGGTGATGCCTGCAACTTTAATATCCATCTGCAACGCGGTGATGCCGTCCTTGGTGCCGGCGACTTTGAAATCCATGTCACCGTAGTGATCTTCAGCGCCCGCGATGTCGGTGAGAATGGCATACTGCTCGCCTTCTTTCACCAATCCCATGGCCACGCCGGCTACGGGAGCCTTGAGCGGAACGCCTGCATCCATGAGCGCGATCGACGCGCCGCAAACCGTTGCCATGGACGACGATCCGTTCGACTCCAGAATGTCGGAGACGACGCGCATGGCATACGGCCAGGCTTCTTCGGTGGGCAGAACTGCCGAGATCGAGCGCTCGGCGAGAGCGCCGTGGCCAATTTCGCGGCGTCCGGCTCCGCGCAAGAAGGCAACTTCGCCGACCGAGAATGGCGGGAAGTTGTAGTGCAGCATGAAGCGTTTTTTGGCTTCGCCTTCGAAGCCTTCGAGGCGCTGCATGTCGTCGGAGGTGCCGAGCGTGGTGGTGACTAACGCCTGGGTTTCGCCGCGGGTAAAGATGGCGCTGCCGTGAGTGCGGGGCAGGACGCCGGCTTCGATCCAGATTTCGCGCACTTCGTCGAAGGCGCGGGCATCGGGACGGCGCTTCTTCTCCAGCACCTCTTCGCGGAAGATGCGTTCGCGCAGAGTTTCGAAATAGTGCTTGAGCTTGGCCTGGGCTTCTTCGTCATCCTCAGGAATTTCGGCCTGCAACTTTTTCTTGAGTTCCTTGACCAGCGTGTGGCTCTCGGCTTTGGGGTGCTTCTTGGTATCCAGCCGGCCGGAGAGGTCCGCGCCGATCTTCGACTTCAGCTTGTCGTAATAGGCCTGATCAAATTCAGGCGGCGTGACTTCGCGCTTCTTCTTGCCGACTTTCGCGCGGAGTTCGCTGATGGCGGCGCAGATCTTCTTGATCTCGGTGTGGCCAAATTCGATGGCATCGACAACCGTTTCTTCTTTTACTTCTTTCGCGCCGGACTCGATCATCACGATGCCGTCGGCCGTGCCCACGACCATAATATTCAGCAGGCTGGCGCGCATCTCGTCGTAGGTGGGATTCACGATGAACTGGCCGTCGACCAGACCGACGCGCACAGCGCCGATAGGGCCAAGGAACGGAATATCGGAAAGAGTCAACGCACAGGACGAGGCGTTGATGCCCAGAACGTCGGGATCATTATCAGAATCGGCGGAGAGCACGAAGGCGATGATCTGGGTTTCGCACTTGAAGCCGTCGGCAAACATCGGACGGACAGGGCGGTCAATCTGGCGACTGGTGAGGACTTCGCGCTCGCTCATACGGCCTTCGCGCTTGATGAAGCCGCCGGGAAAGCGTCCGCCGGCGTAGGTGTATTCGCGGTAATCGACGGTGAGGGGAAAGAAATCGATGCCCTCGCGGGGATCGGCATTGGCGGTTGCGGTAGCGAGGACGACGTTGTCGCCGAGGCGGACAACAGCGGAACCGTGGGCCTGCTTGGCCAGTTTTCCTGTTTCAAATGTGAGTTGCTTGCCGCCGGCGAGGCCGACGGTGATGGTAGTTGCTTCTGGTTTCATAATTCATCCTTTGCGATGGAGGGCCTTGGATAGGAGGTGTCAGCAAGATTTGTGGAGCGATTCCAGGGAGGAGAACGCCTCGAAATTTTCGAGCATGGATGGCGCAGCCCTGAAAGGCCGCTTTTCCACCGTGCCTCGAGGCGCGGCGATCCGCTTCTGTAATCTCCCGATGAGGGCTGCTCAAGACAAGCACTGGATAGAAATTCCTCAATGTTGGGCCGTCGTTGGCAAACTGGACGGCGCGCTCAGAAATACCTTAGGGGTTCGCTGCGAACCTGCTCCGAGAGCGGAACCCGCGGCCACGTGCCTACTTGCGGATGCCGAGTTTCCCAATGACGGTCTTGTAGCGCTCGGAATCGTATTTCTTGAGGTAATCGAGCAAGCGACGCCGCTTGCTGACCAGCATGAGAAGGCCGCGGCGCGAGCCGTGGTCTTTCTGGTGCGTCTTGAAGTGCTCTGTCAGATGGCCAATGCGTTCGCTGATAAGTGCGATCTGCACCTCGGGACTGCCGGTGTCGGTCGCGTGCTTCTGATATTGGTCAATGACGGATTTCTTTTGTTCTCTGGCTAACACTAAGCTGATGCACTCCTGTCTTAATCGATTGTCTTTTGTGACGCTTACAGGTTAACACAGGGGTTGTGAGGGCGTAAAGAAGCGGCCTTCACTTGGACAGTCTGGCGAATTCCTGCTGGGCCTGGAGGAGGATGGGAATCGCCGGATCGGCATCCTTCCAGAGGGTGAAGAAATCTCGATAGGCGGCGCGGGCTTTGGCGAGGGCGTCAGAATTAATCGCCGAGCTTGGCTGGGACTGGACGGGCGGGGCGCCCGCGGCCGCACCAGCCGACCTCGCACGAGCAAGTCCGGCTTCCAATGTATAGGCGCGGGCCAGACCCAGCCTCGCCAGAGCGCCGGTGGAACAGTTCCAGACCAGCCCGCTGTGGTCAAGGATTTTCTGGAATTCGGCGGCCGCAGACTCGCCCTGGCCCATGGCGAGGTAGGCTTGGCCTCGAACGTAGGCGGCATACAGGCAGGAACCGTTTGCGGTGAACGGAACCAGGGCTAGCTCCAAGGGTTTGGCCGTCTGCAGAAGATCCATAGCCCCCGGCGCATTTCTTTGATTGAGCGCGAGTTGCGCGCCGACGATGGGAAGCCAAAGTGACTGCATCTGGGTATCGAGCGGGAATCTTGCCGAAAGATCTTTGGCCAGGGCTTCCGCGCGGGGCGTGTCGCCGCTCAGAGCGAGAGCGAGAGTCGCTTCGATCTGCACTCCCTCGCTTTCGGGCGCGAGCTTGAGCGCCACGGCTGCATCCTGCCGGCCTTCTACGGGGTCGCCAAAGGCGGCTTCGCGCAGAGCGGCGTTGGCTTGCCACATGGCGGCGTTTTCTTTGTTGTTGGCGCGCGTGGCCGTGTCGACGGCCTGCGCGGTCAGGCTGCGCGCCTTGCGAAGCTGGCCGCTGTAGGCGGCGGTGTCGGACTCCAGAGAAAATCCCTGGCTGCGGTACTCGGGATGGCTCTGCAGCCAGGAGCTCTCCCTGGCCATTCCAGAGGCATCGGCGGCAAGGAAGTCCACTGCATAAATATTCAAGTGGATGTTGAGTTCATCCAATTTGCGCGCTTCGGCCTGCGCCAGAATCTGGCGGGCCTCGTCGTTGCGCTGCAGCGCCAGCAGGGCCGCGCCGAGGTTGACGTAGCCAATGACGTTATCGGGCGAAAGACGCAGAAATTCGCGATTCGCTTCCAGAGCCTTCTCGTGCAACCCCTGTTCCGATTCCGCCATGGCCAGACTGCCGTAGGCGACGTAATCGCGGGGATAGCTTTCAATCCACTCCTGGTAGATTTGCGCGGCTTTGTCGAGCTCGCCGGTTACATCGAGATAGTAATAACCGGCGATCAACAGCCTTTCGCGCTCACTGGCACGCTCGCGGAACTCAAAAGCCTTGCCGTAGTAATCGCGCGCGTGTCCGTACTCGGCGATGTCGGCGTAGTTGCCGCCCACGGCCCAGTATGCCAGGGCAAACTTTGGATCGAGCTCGATGGCCCGAAGACCGTGGGGCAAGGCCGCCACGGAACCTTTTTCCCGCATGGCCTTGTATTGCAGGCTGTATTCCTTGAGAGCTGCCAGCGACGAAGTGGTCACCTGCTCCAGCGGGACATCGAACTTTTGCACCGTGGTCAGCGATTCGCCCAACTCCCGCCGCAAATTTGCGGCCGCCCCGCTGAGCGCGTCGAGAACTTTTTCTTTTGCCGGGGCAGTGACCTGCTGCTGAGCAAGAGTGTCGCCGCTTTGGCAGTTCACAGCTTTGAGACCAAGCACGTAGTCGTTGCCCAAATTGGCGATGGCACCGGCAATATAGGCTTTGCTACCGGAGCGCTGGCAGATTTCGCGAGCCACGCTGGGGACAAGCGGAGTGCCGGAGGGGCGTGTCATTTGTTTCAGAGTCGTGGCAACTTGATCGTCGGAAAGAATGTTCAGGAACGGCGACTGCAGCAGGGTCATGCTAAGGGCCTGCTTCAGCGTGTCGTCGAACACCGGATCGCCGGTGGAGTTGGCGAAATCGGCCAGCACAATGGTGTCTTTACTGGTGAGCGTTCGGCTTCGATGCAAACGATAGTAAAGGCCGCCCGCTAGCAGAAGGGAGACCAGGACGAAGACGAGAACCAGGGCGAGGAGATACCCGCCGAATTTCGCTCGGGCCGGACGGGCGCCCGTCTCCGCACGGACCGCGCCCGCAGACTCCGTCTGCAGATGGTCCGTGGCGACGGCTACGGGCGATAACGCGTGCGAATCGGTGTCGCGTTTCAGGCGCTTGAGGTCGCCCCGCATTTCGCTGGCCGACTGGTAGCGCAGTTCGCGGTCTTTTTCGAGAGCCTTGTTGATGATGCGCCCGAGTTCCAACGGCGCTTGCGGATTCAGATGAACCGGGGCGACTGGGGCGCCATGCAGGATGCCATCGAAAATCGCGGCCGACGTAGTTCCTGAGAACGCCGCCCGCCCGGTGGCCATTTCGTAGAGGACGACGCCGAAGCTGAACAGATCCGTGCGGGCATCGAGCGGGCGGCCTAGGGCCTGCTCCGGCGACATATACGCGATAGTGCCCACGGCGTTGCCCGCACCGGTGAGATCGCCGCGCTCGTCGCTTTGGGTAGGCACAGAATCCCCGGGATTCTCATTAAGGACGACTTTGGCCAGGCCGAAATCCAGAATCTTGGCGTGGCCCCGCTTGGTAACAAAAATATTTCCCGGCTTAATGTCGCGATGGATGATGCCCGCCGCGTGCGCGGCGTCGAGAGCGTCGGCGATTTCGAGCGCGTTCGACAGCAGTTCGTCGAGTTCCAGCGGGCGCCCGGCAATGCGGTGCTTTAGCGCCACGCCGTCAAGAAGCTCCATCACGATGAAGGCGCGGCCGTCGTGTTCGCCGATCTCGTGGATGGTGCAGATATTGGGATGGTTCAGCGCCGACGCGGCTCGGGCTTCGCGGCGAAAGCGCTCCAGCGCAACCGGGCTGTGGGCAAGATCATCGGACAGGAATTTGAGAGCGACGTGGCGGCCCAGGGTAAAGTCTTCCGCTTTGTAGACCACACCCATGCCACCGCCGCCGAGTTTTTCCAGAATGCGGTAGTGCGAGATGGTCTGGCCGATCATGAATGGAACAGGGGTTTAGATATCTAGAGTTTGCCACATAGTAGGGCGATGGGCCTGGGAAGTCAAAAAACTCACGGCTGGATTTCGCCGGCAAACCGAATCGCTTTGCCCGAGAACAAGAACACGGAGTCCGCAGCTAGTGGCTCAGCTTGATCGCCAGTTGGCGCTCGGGCGGCGTCATCTGGCTCCAGAGTTTCTGCAGGTTGTCCTGCAGGGACTGATCCTCCGGCTGCTTGCGCAGCGCCAGCGCGAACCAGCGATACGCAGTGGGCAGATCCCGTGGAGTGCACAGGCCGGTCGAGTAGAGCGCTCCCAGCGAAATCATCGCCTTGAGGTTCGCCTGATCGGCCGCAGGTTTCAAGAGCTGCAAACCGTGGTCACAGTCCTGGCGAACGCCGCGCCCGTAAATATATCGTTCGGCCTGCTCGACGGCATCCACGGGCTTGGCCGCGGTGGGCTTCGCTAACACCGTTTCGGCAGCCGCGGCCGCTGGGTGCCGCTGGGATGGAGCGGATGCTTCACCGTCGGGGGACCTCGCGCCTTCATCGGAATTTGCGGCGGCGGGAGTTGCATCTGCGGGCTTGTTCTGCGGAGCGCTTGGCGGCGGCGTGCTTGCAGAGGACGGCTCGGCGCCTGCTGTTCCCGTCTCAGGTGTAGCGCCGCCTGAACTAGCCTCCGGGCTCGGCGAAGATTGTACAGTCCCTGCGGGCGCGGCGCTGCCGTTGGCCGGCGAAGAACTCGCGGTCGCTGCAGCGGGCGCGGTCGGCGTACTCGCGGGCGATTCCGCCCCTGCATTCGGCTCTGCAGGGGATGTGCCGGCACTCTGGGGGACGATTTGTGACGGAGTCTGCGGCGATGCTTGCGCCGACACATTCCCCGTTCCCGAGATCAGCGAGTCGAATCCTCCGCGGCGCCAGCGCAGGTATCCGAATCCCAGCGCCAAGGCCAGCGCCAGCAAAATCAAAATCAGCTTGCCTCCACCGCGCTTCGGTTCTTCATCGTCCTCCAGCAGATAGTCGAGATTGTGCGCCGAGCGCCGCAGATGATCGTGCCCGCTTTTCGGCGAGCCGCGCTCGCCGGAGCCGGCGGCGGGTTTGTTCAACCCCAGAAACGAAGGACCGGTAATCACCGGCGTGTTGTCGAAGGCGGAGGGCTCAGGCGCACGGCGCTCAGTGTAAGCTCCACCCGCGGGCACAGCTTGTGGCGGAACGGCAGACTGCACCGAAGTGGAAGGTATTGGCGAAACTGAGGACCGTGCCGATGGAACCACGGGAGTCGCAGAAGGATCTGCAGTGGCCGGAGGCGAAACGCTGCCCGTTCCGGTCTGCGCAGTCGCCGCCAGAGGCGTTCCACACATTCCGCAGAAGCGGTTGGTATCAGCGTTCTCGTTTCCGCATCGGGCGCAGCGCACTATTCCTCCTCCACTCTCTAGATTAAACCCGCCGGAGCTTTCGCCGCGAGTACGATGCGGATTCCGGCTGCACTGTTTACGCCTGGTTGAAACTGCCTGTGCCAGTGATCCTGTGCACTATGATAAGGAGAGATTTTCGATTTGAGGTGCTTCGAACGCATCCCATTCTCCTATACGACGGCGTCTGCGGACTTTGCAACCACCTGGTGCAATTCATTTTGCGGCACGACCGGAACGACGTTTTTCGCTTCGCTTCGTTGCAGAGTTCGCTGGCAACGAGCATGCTCACGCGCCACGGCGCCGCCTCGCGAGATCTCGACACCGTCTACGTGGTCCCAAGGCGCCAACTGGCGGCCAAGAGTGCAATCAATACGTATCAGGCCAGCGAATCTCTGCTATCCCGTTCCGAAGCGGTAATCTTCGCGCTAAAAGAGCTAGGGGGAATCTGGCGCTTGGCCGGGTTTCTGCTGCAAATGTTTCCCCGGTTTTTGCGGAACTGGGCCTATGATCAAGTCGCGCGGAACCGTTATCGCATCTTTGGCCGCTTTGAAACCTGTCCTGTGCCTACCGCGAGTACCCGCGGCAAATTTCTCGACATCGAGGAGGAGACCGTCGGGAAGTGATTCCCCGGCCTGAAGCGGGACCGGCAACGAAAGCGCCGCGATCCTTCTGCCGCATGGTCTTCTGTGGGCCGGGTGCCATGGAGTAAAATGCTTCGCAGTCTTGGCGCAGGGGCGTAGCTGATTCTCGAATCCACATCCGCGCCGGCTGACGCATAAATTCCTCAACGTCGAGGTCCGAATGTCCGACAGAGCGGCTCTAGATCTCCAATCCAGCAGCATTGATTCCATTCTTCAGGAGCAGCGCACGTTCGAACCGCCCGCCGAATTCAGCCGGCAAGCCCACATCAAGAGTCTTGAAGAGTATGAGCGGATCTACAAGGAATCGATTGAGGAGCCGGACAAATTCTGGTCGCGCATCGCCGGCGAATTGCACTGGTTCAAGAAATGGGACAAGGTGCTCGAATGGAATAATCCGTGGGCGAAATGGTTTGTCGGCGGAGAAATCAATCTTTCCTACAACTGCCTCGATCGCCATGTGCAAACCGCGCGCAAGAATAAGGCCGCGCTGATTTGGGAGAGCGAGCCGGGCGAAGTCCGCACCCTGACCTACCAGCAGCTTCACCGCGAAGTGCAGAAGTTCTCGAATGTTCTTAAATCGCTCGGGGTCAGGAAAGGTGACCGCGTAGCCATCTACATGGGCATGACACCAGAGTTGCCGATCGCCATGCTGGCGTGCGCCCGCATCGGAGCGCCGCACACCGTGGTGTTCGGAGGATTCTCTTCCAACGCCCTGGTCGATCGGATTCACGATTCCCAAGCCTCCGCCGTCATCACCCAAGACGGTTCGTACCGCCGGGGCGCGGAAGTCAAACTTTTCCCGGCGGTTGAGGAAGCGCTGAAGTCATGCCCGTCGGTAAAGCACGTAGTGGTTTACAAGCGCACCGGAACGCCGATCAATCTGCAATCGGGACGCGATCATTGGTGGCACGAGCTGATGGCGGAAGCTTCGGATGAATGTCCCGCCGAGCCCCTCGACGCCGAGCATCCGCTCTACATTCTGTATACCTCGGGAACCACCGGCAAGCCGAAGGGTGTGGTTCACACAACCGGCGGATATTCGGTAGGAACGTATCTGACCACCAAGTGGGTTTTCGATCTCAAAGAAGAAGACACGTACTGGTGCACGGCTGACATCGGATGGGTCACCGGCCACAGCTACATTGTTTATGGCCCGCTGCAAAACGGGGCTACCAGTTTGATGTATGAGGGCGCTCCGAACTTTCCCGAACCCGACCGTTTCTGGTCGATCATCGACCGCCACCGGGTCAACATCTTCTACACCGCGCCCACCGCGATCCGCACCTTCATCAAGTGGGGCAGCGAATGGCCGAATAAACACTCGATGAAAAGTCTGCGTCTGCTGGGCACCGTCGGCGAACCCATCAACCCCGAAGCCTGGATGTGGTACCGCGAAGTCATCGGCCACAACCGATGCCCCATTACGGATACGTGGTGGCAGACGGAGACGGGCGCGATCATGATCGCGCCGGTGCCGGGCGCGATCGCGACCAAGCCGGGATCGGCGACGCGGCCAATTCCGGGCGTAGTTCCGGAGATTGTCACCATGGACGGCCATCCGGTGCCGGAGGGGTCAGGCGGATTTCTCATCCTGAAGAAGCCGTGGCCTTCGATGCTGCGGACGATCTACGGCGATCCGGACCGCTACGTACAGCAGTACTGGTCGCAGATTCCCGGCGCGTATTTCACCGGCGACGGCGCGCGCAAAGATAAAGATGGCTACTACTGGATCATGGGCCGCGTGGATGATGTGCTCAACGTGAGCGGCCACCGGCTGAGCACCATGGAAGTGGAGTCGGCGCTGGTAGCGCATGAAGCCGTGGCGGAAGCTGCGGTGGTGGGGCGTCCGGATGATTTGAAGGGGCAGGCGATCTCGGCGTTTGTCACGCTCGAGCACGACCGTAAGCCAACGAACGAGTTGAAAGAAGAATTGCGCAAGTGGGTGGCGAAAGAAATTGGAGCGCTGGCCAAGCCGGACGACATCCGCTTCACCGACACGCTACCGAAGACCCGCAGCGGAAAGATCATGCGGCGTTTGCTGCGCGAGTTGGCCACCAACGGCGAAGTGAAAGGCGATACCACTACGCTGGAAGATCTCAGTGTGATCGCCAGGCTGAGGGAGAGCGAAGAGACGTAATTGCCGTGCGTCTTGCAAACCGTTTTGCCGGCGCGACGGGGCTACTGAATGGTGGTAGGGGTGTTGGTGACCCCGTCGATCACCGTGATGCTGCCGCCGGAAGTGGCCACGTAAATCTGGTTCGTGGTCTGGTTGACGGCGATGTCGGTGGGAGTGTCGCTGACGGCGACCGTGGCCGTGACGGTGTTGCTGGCTCCATCGATTACCGTAACGTTGCTGCTGAAATGGTTCGCGACGTAAATCGTGTTGGTCGCGGAGTTCACCGCGACTGCCGTCGGCGACATGGCCAGGAGATTAGTGACAGTTGTCGCCATGTTGGTGGTTTCGTCGATCACCGTGACATCGCTGCTCATGGCGCCGTTAATTCCATTATCGGCGACGTAGACCATTTGGGTCGCGGGGTTAATGGCGACTGCGATCGGGTTTGGGCCCGTAGGAATGAACGTGACTTTAGGGCTATTGGTAGTGGCGCTAGCCCCGTCGAGGTCGTTGACCTGGGTTTGCTTCGTGCTGGCGAAGGCCACGTAGATTTGGTCGGTGTTCGCATCGATCGCCAGCGCTGCCACCTCGGGCAGGTCGGCGGAGAGACCGAAAACAGGCGTTGCGGTATTGGTGGCGCCGTTGATCACCGTTACAATACCGCCGGAGCTTTGTCCAACCGGCACATAAATCAGGTTGCGGGTGGAGTCAGCGGCAATAGCGACGGGACCGTTTACTGAAGCGGATATGACAGTAGTAGCCATGGTGGTTCCATCGATGGCAGTGACATCGCCGCTCGCTACATCCACGACGTAGGCCTCGTTGGTAGCCGGGTTGACCGCTATGGCTGCCGGTTGTTGGCCTACTGCAACGTCAGTGGTGCAATTTGTTGCGCCGTCGATCACGGTCACGTTATTTGTTTTGGCATTCGCAACATAGACCTGGTTGGTAGTGGGATTTACGTCCAGCGCGATGACACCAGCGGCGTTCTGGTCGTTTACCAGGGTGGTGGCATTCGTAGCTCCGTCGATGACCGTGACCGTCCCATCGTCTTGATTGGCCACATAAATCGTGTTGGTTGTGGGGTTTACCTTCACCTGTATGGATCCGGTTCCCACTTGGCCGCTGGTCCCGCAGCCAGTTACACCGCCTCCGCCGCTACCACCGCTTCCACTGGTTCCACCGATTTCCGCTGTGCAGCCGATGATGGGCAGCGTAAACGCGGCCAGCAATATGAACTTCAAGGCTGACGCTGGATTCCCGGAAATGGCGCACGATTTCATTTCAGGGTCATTGTGTCTTACTGGCCGTTTCTTGTCTATGAGCCAAAAGTGTAGTCGGCTCAGTTTTCCGCCATGTCTGGGGGGAGAGGTTACTACAATGAATACCAGAGCGCCAGTCGCCGAATGCTTTAGTTGGTCGCACGCTGTGCACAAAACAAGATAAACCAGCTCTGCCTACTCTCCCGCTCCCATCATGACGATAGGCATGGTGGGAACGGAAGAGCCGGATTCATTCTCCACGGTAATGGCAAAAGCTTTGGCCTCGGCGCCCGGGGGCAGCGGCGGGTCCACGACGGTGGCGCTGCCATGAGCATCGGGTTTGAACATGCCCGCCGGAATGGGCGCGCCGGTGACGGGAATCAGCCAGAGTTCATAGGCCTTCTGCGGCGGAAGCATGGGCATGTTGTTGGCGAGGAAGACCAGGCTGCCGCGGTTGCGCAGATAAAATGCTTTGCCTTGCGGCTGGGGCGGTGTCTTGGCCGCGACAAGAGTGACGTGCATGGCGGCCGGCTCGAGGATGGGTGCGGCGATCTTCCGGAGTTCGTCGAGATCGCGTGCGTTGCGTGCGGCCTGGGCATCGGCGGAGGTTAGAGTCTGCTGGAGGACTATGTTTTCTTTCCACAACGACGCCGCGAACAGGAGCACGGCCGCGGTCGCGGCCCATCCTAAGAACCCCCACCAGGAGCGGTGCCGGGCCGAGCGAGGCAGAGCTGCGAGCACACGCGGTTCGCGGGCGACGGCGTCGAGCAGGCGCTGGCGAGAACGCTGCGGAGGCCGAGGGCCGGTGGTGGAGAGTGCTAGCAATGCTCCGTCGCCGCGGAGTTGATCGAGTTCAAGGCGGCAAGCAGGGCAAGCCGCGAGATGCTGTTCGAGCGACGCGCGGTCTGCTCCAGAGAGCGCGTTCAGCGCGTAGAGTGCGAGATCCTCGGCGAATTGTTCGTGCGCGCTCATGTTCGGCGTTGCGTTATACCTGGCTCTGGCTGACAATCCACTTCACTGTTTCACTGCGCAGTCTGAAACGCCTTTCGCAAGGCGATCAAGCCGGAACGAATTCTAGTCTTGATGGTGCCCAGCGGCTCCCCGGTTTTGTCGGCGATCTCCGAGTGGCTCATGCCCTCAAAGTACGCCATCTCGAGGGCGCTGCGCTGGGGCGCGGGCATGGCGACGAGCACTCCGCGAACTTTTTCCGCGGCGCGGGAACGCTCGGCATCGCCGGCGAGATCGGGCGCTACCGAGAGAACCACATCCTCGATATCGGTTTCCGGACGGCGTTTTCTGAGGGAGTCGATAGCGCGATTACGCGTGATCACGGCCAGCCATGCCCCCAGACTGCCGCGGGCGGCGTCGAAGGCGCCGGGATTGCGCCAAAGCTGCAAGAAGACTTCTTGCAGCACATCTTCGGCGGCCCCCGTATCGCCCAGCACGCGCAACGCGACCGAATACACAATGGAAGAATAGCGATCGTAGAGCGCTGCCATGGCGCTCTGATCGCCGGATTTCAGACCCGTCACCATGGCCAGATCCGGCGCAACGCTTTGTCGTTCCGGACTCGACAAATGCGATCTCTTCCTGGTTAAAGTACGTGCGAAAAGGCCGAATGGATTTGACCGCGGCCAACCCGTTCCTGGCGATGGCCTTGCGCGGTGATCCCGGCTCACTCTGCCGCGAAACCATAGCAGCTAGCGACACTCGCTGCAAGCAGTCGCGATGACCGACGGAGCGATTTCACGATGGAGACACAGAGACACGGAGAAGCCTTATTTTGGTTTTCTCCGTGTCTTTGTGTCTCCGTGGTGGCAGTAGATGTTTTTTCGGCCGCGATTAGCTATAACCATTCTTCTTCCAGAATTCCCAATCCTCGCGAACGGTTTCGCGCATGGCGGTAGCAGCTTCGTGCAACCACTTCTCTGGTTGTTTTTCCAGATGGCGGAGGATGGGTTTGCGTGCGGACTTGGCGCCGAGATGGATGTTGGCGGTTTCCCAGCCCATGGCACGGAGCAGACGAAGCTCGGCGCCGGAGGCGCGGAGGGTGGCAAGTTCAATGCGTGAACAGTGCGGACCCAGGCGGCGGACGATCCAGCGCCCGCGCAGCTGAACAAAAGGATCGGGGCAACGAACGGCGCGGTTGATGATGGTCTGGTAGAGAATTTCGGCGGGCTCGCCGTCACCCTGAGCCCAATAGGAAGCAGAGGCGACGAGCGCCTTGGCTTCGCGGGCGATTCGGGCGCCGTGCCAATCGGCGATGGCAACATAGCGGGCGTGGCCGAGGCTGCCGAGGCCGGCGACGCGGGGTGCGAGACGATACGGAACTCCCGGAGCGGGCATGAGATGTTCGAGAGCATCGATGGCGCTGACCGGGCACTCTCCCTTCAGGGTGGGGAGTGCATCCATTTTCTGCCAGAAATGGATGGGATCGCGAAGCTCGCTTTCCGCGATAAGGCGGAGCCACTTATGGCTTTCGCCGAGTACGAAGGGCTGGCCTTGTGCGCGTATCGCTTCGCGATAGCCCTCGAGGATCGCGGTACAGATTTCGGCGGGCTTGAGGGCAACGCGTCCGGCCTCGGCAGCGAGATGCGCGCTGACAGCCACACGCACCAGATCGTTGGTATAAGCCAAGGGCCACGCTTCGTCGAAATCGTTAACGCCCCAGATGAGGCGGCCTTCAATGTCGCGCCAGGTGCCGAAATTTTCCACGTGAAGATCGCCGACCGCAAGAACATGCGGAGCCTTGGCCAAGTCGGGACAAACCTTGGGCCATACTTGCGCCCACCGGTAGTAAGTGGCGCGGAGAAATGGGAAGAGTTCCGCCTTCATGCTGGCATGCTTGAGGCGAAGGTCTTTCTTAACGATGCGGGTGCGTTTGCCTAGCCAGTCTTCGAATTGTCGGGTGGCTTTGACGACGTTCATAGGGCGGAACGATACGAGCGGAAGAGACCGAAGTCAACGGCAGAGGGCAAGCGTGTCTGATTGACTTCCTGCAGTCTCAGTCGTGTGTCAGGAGCGACACGGTGTGGTTTCAGCGCCACAGGTGCGCCTTGGAATCTAACTCTTAAGTCGCTTGTTGCTGAGGACATATGGTCTGGCTTTCATCTTGCAATACAGGTCTGCGTAAAGCATGGCGGCGATGAAACAAAGGGGAAACGAGTATGCAAACGGCAATCACATTCATAGCAGTTGTTGCGGGGATGGTCTTTTCTCTGGCAATCGCATTGCTGGCGGAGGAGCTGATTTTTGGGCAAGTGTTCCGGCTGTTCTTCGTCCGGCAGCGTGTTCGGCAACATGTCCGGCAGACGGTGCCGGCAAAAACAGGGCAAAAGCGCTGAGGCGCAGCTTGAAGAAGTCTAAAGGAGAACGACGATGCTGGCATTGAGGTATTTGCTGATTACGGGCGGCCTTGGAATGATCTTCGCGGCCGTGTGCATTCTCACCTACGATCTGTATCGCGAAGTGTTGTACCGGCAGGCACTGGCTGCGCCGGGCGGAACAGTACCGGCAGTGCCGCCGCGCCTGCGCTGGCGAACCTCGCTGGCGCTGGTTCTATTGGCATGGGGACCGCTTTTGGTGGCCTTCAGCATTGTGGTGGTGCCAAGCGGCATGGCAGGAGTGCGAGTAAGCCAGTTGAGCGGAACGCTGCCGGGGCCGCTATATCCGGGAGCGCATGTGGTGATGCCGCTGGTGGAAGATGTCGCGCTGTTCGACACGCGCGATCAGGTTTTCACGACTGGGGCATCAGAAACTAGAGCATCGGAAGACGGGAAGGCCGCGTCGGCGCCTACGACCATGAAAACGCAGCTCATGGATGTGCAGGCGAAAGAAGGATTGGCCTTGGGCTTGGCCATCACGGTGCGGTACCGGCTGGATCCGAAGAAGCTGGATTACATTCAGGGCAACTTGCCGCGTCCGGTGGAAAAGGAAATCGTTCCGCCGACTGTGGCGAGCGTGTGGCGGGAACTGGTGCCGAACTATACGATGCGCGATGTTTTCTCGGCGAAGCGCGAGGAGGTGCGTCAGCGAGCGGCGGGGATGATCACGCAGAAACTGGCTGCGGATGGGATTGTGGTGAAGGAAGTGATGCTGAGAGACATTCAGTTGCCGCCGGAGTATGCCCAAGGATTGGAAACCTTGCTCTTGAAAGAGCAGGAAAACGATCGCATGAGTGTGGAGACGGAACTGAAGGGCAAACAAGTGCGCATCGCCGAACTCGAAGCCGAAGCAACGAAGGTACAGCAGATCAAACAAGCGGAAGGCGAGGCGCAAGTCCACGTTCTGCAGGCGAAGGGCGAATCGGACGCAATGCAATATACGCTGCCGCTCAAGCAAAAACAGATCGAGCAGAGCCGGCTGGAGGCGCAGGCGCGCAAGGAAGCCACCATTCAGAATGCGGAAGCGGAGGCGCAAGCCAAGGTGATCGACAGCAAAGCCGAGACCGAGCGGCGCAAGTTGCTGGCGGATGCCGAGGCCCAGCGCATCCGGGTGACGGCAGCGGCGGATGCCGAACGCATGCAGGGTGAGGCGGCGGTCTTGAAGCAGAATCCTCTGCTGATCAACAAAATTGTGGCCGAGCGGCTCTCGGATAAGTTGCAGATCATGATGGTTCCCGCCGACGGCAAGTTCTTTTTCGCGAATGATGTGCTTCGCAGCATGAACACGGCGAACCAGAGCAATCAGGCGGACCCGCAGCCGAGGTAATTTTTCACCAGCAGGGTGCGGCCGGTTCGGCTTGCAGAGCCAGGCCGGCCGCATGCAACCAAACAAGACACGGAGAAGCAGGCCAGACTCCAAACAGTACCGGCTGCGGCGGCCCGAGCCATGTGCGATGCGATTTATAATTCGCCTATTCCAGATTCAGCCCATCGAAATGTGCTCGCGCCGGGAATGTTCGATCACACTCCCAGCTGCGCACCGCGCTTGTCGCTTCTACTAGCGGCCTTGGTTTTCTGTTTCATTCCCTTCCGCTTGGCAGTCGCGGGTGTCAGCGACTGGGATGAGCCTGCACAACAACTGGCGCGAAAGATTGCCGCGGTGACAGGACCGGGAGCCGCGGCGCTGACGGTGGAGAACCGCTCTTCTTTATCCAAGAAGGATACCGACGCGGCATCCGGCGCGCTGCGCGCCGATCTGGAGGCGGCTGGATTGCGATTGGTGAATCCTGAGCAGGCAGCGGCGTTCGTGGCGGTGTCGCTCTCGGAGAATGCGCAGTTCTACTTGTGGATTGCTGAGATTCGTCAAGGAGCGGGTGAAGCGGCTGTGGTGATGGTCTCCGTTGCGCGGGCGGAGGGAGTTGCGTTTGCGCACGAAGCGATGCCGGTTACGATACGCAAGACTCCGCTGTGGGCGCAGGAAGACCGCATCCTGGATGTTGCCGTACTGCAAGAAAGCGCCGCACCTACTTACATGGCAGTGCTTGATCCGGAAAAAGTTGCCCTCTACCGGATGCAGAACGCGAAGTGGCAACAAGAACAGGTTCTCGCGATTGCACATGTGCGGCCGTGGTCGCGCGACATGCGCGGGCGGCTGATCGCGGCGAAAGATCATTTGCTGGATGTTTATCTGCCGGGCGTGTTCTGCCGCAGCACGACGGCGATGCCGTTGAGTTTGAGTTGCCGCGACAGCGACGACCCGTGGCCGCTGGTGGCAACGAATCCGGTGAGCTTTCCCGCCGTCGGAGCGCCGCCAGCGTCGGCGCCGCAACTGGCCGCGTTCTATGCGGCAACGAGAAATTTCTTTACCGGAGCGCTGGCGCCCGGCGTTGGAAAACTAACGACTCTGGGAAAGTTTTATTCGGCAGCGCCACTGCCCCGGGAAAAGTACGTGCTGTGGCTGTTTGCCGGAACCGATGGTCAGACTCACTTCGTCGATGGCGTAAGCGATCAGGCAGCGAAGCTGGGATGGGGCAGCGACATCGCCAGCGTGAAAACATTGTGCTCGTCGGGCTGGCAGCTGCTGGCGGCAGGTGCCGGCAGCAATGACGCAGATTCGATGCGAGCCTATGAGTTTCCCGATCGCGATCCGGTTCCGGTGAGCGCAGCGTTGGATTTTCCCGGCGAGATTACCGCGCTGTGGACGGAAGGCAAAGGCGATACCGCGATTGTGGTCACGCGAAATCGAAAGATGGGCGATTATGAAGCGTTTCGGCTGGCAATGGCTTGCGGTCAGTAGCCTGTTATTGACGGCGAGTCTGGCGGGAGCGGCGACGCGTCCGCTTTATGGCGGCACGGCGCACGTAGCGATACGGGAAGCGCCAGGATCGCTCGATCCTGCGGATACGGCACAAGCAGATTCATTCGCACGGCGCAATGTGATGGCGCTGATTTTCGAAACTCTGGTGACGTTAGATGACGGCGGAAGAACACGTCCAGCGCTGGCGATTTCATGGCAGGCGGCGCCCGGGAACCAGCGCTGGCAGTTCCGCCTGCGGCCTGGAATCAGATTTCACGACGGATCTGCGCTGACGGCGGAGATCGCGGCCGCTTCCCTGCGCGCGTCAAATCCCTCGTGGAATGTGCTCGCCGACGGAGACTCGGTGGTGATTGAGCGCGACGCGCCTGATGGCGATGTTCCCGCAGAGCTTGGCCTGTGGCGCAACGCCATCGTGAAGAGGAATGCGGGCAAGCTCAGCGGAACCGGACCGTTCCATATTGAGGATTGGCAGACCGGCAAAAAACTGACTTTGCGGGCCGAGGAAAATTACTGGCGTGGCCGGGCGTTTGTGGATGCGGTGGAAATTGAAATGGGGAAGAACTTTCACGATCAGCTGATCGCGCTGGAGTTGGGCAAGGCGGATCTGGTGGAGGTTGCATCCGAGCAGGCCCACCGCGTGGCGATGGAGGGACGTGACGTTGAGAGTTCACAACCCGTGGAACTCGTAGCGCTGACTTTTATGCGCGAAGCGCAATCGCCCGAAGAAAAGTTGCTGCGCGAGGCCTTGGCGCTGGGTGTGGAACGAGCTTCGATACGCAGCGTTCTGCTGCAAGGTGCGGGGCAGCCAACGGCTGGTATCCTGCCTAACTGGATGAGCGGCTACGCATTTGTGTTTCCGGCGGAAGCCGATTTGCCACGTGCGCGGCACCAACGCGAACTGGCTAAGATCGTTCCCAATTGGACAATCGGCTACGATAGCAACGATTCGATCGAAGGTTTGCTCGCGGAGCGCATTGCGCTGAACGCGAAGGATGCGGGATTGAACCTGCTGCCCACGAAATCGGCTGCGGCCGTTCTGCAGATGGTGCGCATTCCGCTGGCATCGACTGATCCGTGGATCGCACTCGGCGGCGTGGCGGCGGTTGCAGGCGTGGCGATGCCAAAAATTAACGGAACTTCTGTGGAAGATCTATACCACGCCGAGCAGACGATTCTGGCCTCGCGGCGGATGATTCCCCTGTTTCATCTTCCCGCGAGCTATGCGGTATCGCCCGCAGTAAAGGACTGGGCGCCGGGCGCGGATGCAAGCTGGCATCTTGCCGACGCGTGGCTGGGAACCGAGAAACCATGAAGTTTCGCCGCAAGCTGCTGGCCGTGTTTTCGCTGACGGTTTTCGTGTCTGTAGCGGCAGTGGCGTGGCTGGTATCGGCGGTAACGCGGCGTGCATTTGAGCATTCCGAGGACGAGAGAACGTCCGCGCTGGTCACGCAGTTCGGGCGCGAGTTTACCCGCCAGGGCGATGACGTTGTGCGGCGAGTAGAAGCCATCTCGGCGTCGGAAGCCGTAACCCGCATGGCCCTCGCGCTGAGTCACACCCCAGCCGATTCGAGCTCCTATTTTGACTTGGCGAAATCCCTGGCAGAGAATAATCAGCTCGATTTTCTGGAGTTGGTGGATAGCCAGGGCAAGATTATTTCTTCGGCGCAGTGGCCGGCGAAGTTCGGTTATCCGATGGACGCGTTCTCCGCTTTTTTGTCGCCGCCATCGCAGCCGGCATTCCTGAAGCAGGAGGAGTTGCAGGATGGCACGGCGTTGGGATTATTCGCAGTCCGCACCACGCGTGTAGGCGAACATCCAATCTCCGTGATCGGCGGTCAGCGTCTGGATAAGAATTTTCTCTCCCGACTGGACTGGCCGGCTGGGACGCGCGCCTTGCTGTATCAGAATCGCGGTGATCGTTTTGCGCCAGAGTTGCTGGTCGATCCTTCGGCTACTTCCCCGGAGCACACGCATCCGGCAGAAAAGCTGGAACCTCTGATCGACTCGGTGCGGCAGTATAACCGCGAAATGACGGCCGTCGTACACTGGTCTGCGGATCAAGCCGATGATGAAGAGTTCCACGCGATTCCGCTGAAGGGACCCAGCGCTGGGCAGGAGGGTCCGCTGCTGGGGATTCTGCTGATCGGCAATTCGCGGCGGACGTATGTCGAGTTGAAGCGGCATATCCGTTCAGTGGCGCTCTTAGTCGGAGGTGGTGGAGTCGTGCTGGCGATCCTGCTGAGCAGTTGGGCGGCGGCACGCGTCACTCGGCCGGTGGAACAACTGGCGCACGCTGCCGGAAAGGTCGCGGCAGGGCATTGGAACGCGCGTGTGGACGTGCAAGGGAGCGACGAACTCGCGCAACTTGCGGAGTCGTTCAATCGCATGACCGAAGAATTGCTGAATCAGAAAGAACGTCTGGTGCAGGCCGAGCGAGTGGCCGCGTGGCGCGAACTGGCGCGGCGGCTGGCGCACGAACTGAAGAATCCGCTGTTCCCGCTTCAGCTTACGGTGGAAAATCTGTTGCGGGCGCGGCAACAGGGTGCGGAGCAGTTCGACGAAGTTTTCCGCGAGAGCTCGCAAACCCTGCTGGCTGAGGTCGCGAACTTGAAGGCGATTGTTGGCCGATTCAGCGAATTCTCCAGAATGCCGCAGCCGCAATTGCAACCGGTGCAAGTCAATGCGGTCATGACGGGAATTGCGCAGCTCTTTCGAGCGCAGCTCGAATCGAAGGAACACTCGCCGATTCGCTGCGCGATAGAACTGGATCCGAATCTGGAACCGATTGCGGCCGATGCGGAATTGTTGCATCGCGCGATCTCGAATCTCGTGCTGAATGCGATGGATGCGATGCCACAAGGTGGGACGCTGACCTTGCGCACGCGCGGTGCTGACGCCAAGGTGGTGATCGAGGTCGCGGATACTGGGCAGGGCTTGACGCCGGAAGAATGTGAGCGGATATTCACTCCTTATTACACCAGCAAACAGCACGGGACCGGACTGGGGCTGGCCATCGCCCAGTCGGTGGTCAGCGATCACAAGGGAAGAATCGGCGTAAGCAGCCAGCCCGGACGGGGAACGACATTCGTCATTGAGTTGCCGCGGAATTCAGATGCGGCGCGGGACACGAGCGCGCAAACAGCGTGAACAACACCAGACCTACGAAGACATCACCGCGAAGCGAGGACGACGGTTGCCGGCGAAAGCACATCTGCTGATTGTGGACGACGAGGCCAATACGCTGGCCTCATTGTCGCGCGCGTTTCGGCTGGCCGGGCATGAGGCGACGGTCTGCGACAACGCCGCGAAGGCTCTGGAATTGGCGAAGGCTCAGCGTTTTGACTTGATTCTCTCTGACGTAGTGATGCCGGGCAAAGATGGACTGACGCTTCTCGAGGAATTGAAATCGCAAGCTGTGACGGCGGCGGTGGTACTGATGTCGGGGCAGGCTCACATCGAAATGGCGGTGCGTGCCACGCGGCTGGGCGCGCTGGATTTTCTGGAGAAGCCGATCTCCACCGAGAAGTTGTTGCTCACCGTGGAAAATGTGCTGAAACTGCAGCGCTTGGAGAGCGAAAACCGGCAACTGCGGCAACGGATCGGCAAGCATGAAATTGTATGGACGGGCGAGGCCATGCGGCGGGCAATGGCGCAGTTGGAGCGTGTGGCCGCCAGCGAAACTCGCATTTGCATTCTGGGTGAGACGGGAACGGGTAAAGAACTGGTGGCCCGGACAATTCATGAACGCAGCCCACGCGCGGGTGGTCCGTTTATTACGTTGAATTGCGCGGCGGTGCCGGCGGAGTTGATTGAGTCCGAATTGTTCGGGCACGAAAAGGGTTCGTTCACCGGAGCCGCGGGACGACATGTGGGCAAGTTTGAGCAAGCGGATGGAGGCACGATTTTTCTGGACGAAATTGGAGACATGCCCCTGGCGATGCAAGCCAAGTTGCTCAGGGTTTTGGAAGAAGGCGAAGTCGAGCGCATTGGCGGCGATAAACCCGTAACCGTGAATGTGAGAGTTCTGGTCGCGACGCATCGTGATCTAGAAGCTCGTGTGCGCGAGGAGAAGTTCCGCCAGGATTTATTTCACAGAATTTATGTTTTCCCGCTCGTGCTTCCTCCGCTGCGGGAGCGGCGCGAGGATATCCCACGCCTGGTTGAACATTTCGTAGCGCAAGTCAGCGCGCAGAATGGCTGGAAACCGCTTCCTTTCACCAGGGACGCGATGGCGCCGCTGCAGGCGTACACATGGCCGGGCAATGTGCGCGAACTGCGCAATATGGTGGAGCGGCTCATGCTGCTGGCCACGGACGGTCGCGTGGATCTAGCCACCGTGCAAATGGCTCTGCCAAAGGACGCAGCGGGCCAGACGGTTCAGTCCTCTGCGTTTGCCTCTGGACCGCTGGCAACACGAGTGGACGCGTTTGAGCGCGAGGTCATTCTGGCCGAGTTGAAGCGCAGTCATTCCAACGTGAGTCTGGCGGCGAAGTCGCTGGGGCTGGAGCGCAGCCACCTGTATAAGAAAGCCGAGCAGTTGGGAATCGACTTGCGCGCAATGCGGCGAGAGCAGGAATCAGCGCAGGAGTGAGCACAGCTCGAGAATCTACACACATCTCCAGGGGAGTGCTTTGATCAGAACAGCCGTTCGTCGGATGGGCTGCATTTTGCTGTTCAGTTCCCTCGCCACGTTTACGCTTGCCACTGAGCCCGCTTCTGCGCCAGCTTACGGCGTGCGCATGGAGCAGGCATGGATTCCGCTGAGAGATGGCGTGCGGCTGGCGGCAACGCTCTACATGCCCGATGGCGCGAACCCGGGTGAAAAGTTTCCTGCCCTGCTGGAATATTTGCCATATCGCAAAGACGACGGCACCGCCGCCGGAGATTATCCGAAGCACGCCTACTTCGCGCGGCGTGGTTACGTGAGCGTGCGCGTGGATATCCGCGGATTCGGCGCCAGCGAAGGCGTGCCGCCGGAGCGGGAATATTCCGAACAAGAACAGGCCGACGGCGAACAGATCATCGCGTGGCTGGCGCATCAACCGTGGTCGAACGGAAATGTGGGAATGTTCGGAATTTCGTGGGGCGGATTCAATTCGCTGCAGATGGCGATGCGCCATCCGCCGGAATTGAAGGCAATACTCGCGGTGGATGCGACAGCAGAACTCTTTCACGATGATGTTCACTACATGGACGGCATGGTCCACATCGACGAATTTGAGTTAAATATGGATATGGCCGAAGGCTGGACCGGCGCGCCTGATTACACCCTTGACGAAAAAGTTCTGGGTCCGCGATTCGATTCGCCGCCCTGGTCGTTGCTGTACTTGAAGCATCAGCACAATGGCCCGTTCTGGCGCGAGCCGGTGCGTCCGCTGAAGGAAATTACGATTCCGAGTTTTCTAATCGGCGGATTGCTTGACGGCTATCGCGACAACGTGACCGACATGCTGATGCAGGCGGGCGGGCAGGTAAAGGCAATCGTTGGTCCGTGGAACCACACATTTCCGAATGAAGCCGTGCCCGGGCCGCAGATCGAGTGGCGCGATGAGGCAGTCCGATGGTTCGATCATTGGCTGAAGGGACGCGACACAGGCGTGGAGCACGATCCGCGGCTGGTGATTTATATGCAGCACTGGCATCCTCCGGACCCGAACCTGGAACATGTTCCGGGCGAATGGCGGCGTGAGGATGCGTGGCCTCCGAAGGACGTGCGGCCCGCAGCGCTATTTCTCCAGCCGGATCATGCCCTGGCGGAAACTCCGGCTCGGCCGGATGCGCACCAACTAAAATACATTCCATCGATCGGCGTCGAGGCAGGCTTCTGGTGGGGAGAGCTGTTAAGCGATCCGCGGCCGGTGGATGCGTTCAGCCTGGTATATGACTCCGCTCCACTGACAGAAGACCTGGCAATCTTAGGCAGGCCGCATGCGCTGCTCCGGGCTTCTGCCACTGCACCGCTGGCAGACTGGTTCGCGCGCCTCTCCGACGTAGCTCCTGACGGTACAGTCACGCAGATTACTGGCGCGGGGATCAACGGCGCGCAGCGCGAGTCGATGAGCAAGCCGCAAGATCTGGAGCCCGGCAAAGTCTATCCGCTGAATATCGAGATGCACTTGACCTCGTGGGTTTTTCCCAGGGGTCATCGCATTCGCGTGGCAATCTCGAACGCGCTGTGGCCGATGATCTTGCCTACTCCTTACGCGATGACCACATCACTGGAACTCGGCGGAAATCACGGCTCGCGGATCGTGCTGCCAGTCGTGCCCTTGCACGGCGCCGCGCCGCCCTCTTTTTCGCCGCCGCAACCTTCCGAGGAACGAACCGACCTCAAGAGCGAAGGCTTTCCCTGGCCCGGCGAATGGACGCTGGAACGCGATGAAGCTCACCAGAAGACTACCGTGCACTGGAAAGGAAAAGATGGATACGAGTTTCCGTGGGGCAAGGAAACCGACTACGAGAATCTGACTTACGATGCCGATGATGCGCATCCCGAGACGAGTTCGGTAAGGGGTGAGGCAAAGAGCATCTTTGAGCTGAAAGGCCGCACGTTAGTCTGGCGCGGCCACCTGCTGGTGACCACCGACCAGCGGAACTTTTATTACAAATACACCCGCGAACTGCTGAAAGATGGAACGGTAGTCAAATCGAAGACGTGGCAGGAAACGATTCCACGAGATCATCAATAATTTTCGGCGGCCGCGGATGAAAGCGCCAAGCCACGCCTGAGATCGGCGGCGAGGAGACGATGAAACAATTGTTCGCCCGCTTCGCGGCGAACGGAAAGCCGGCCGGCTCCATAGGCGCGCGACTTCAAGCCGCGCTGCACATCTTCGCAGATGCCGAGATCTTCTTCCTGAACCCGATTGCCAACGTCCACCGACTGCTCGTTGTATTCGCGCCGAGCTTCGCCCACATTGCCGAAATAAAAGTCGAAGATCACGGTGCAATGGTCGGCGTCCACGGGGGTCACGAAATTCGTGTCCATGTACCCTTCGTAGCAGTTGATCATCAGGTTGGGATACTGCCAGAAATACCAGGCCCGGTCGCCCTTGCGCGTGGCTCCGGTAGCGGCATCCTCGTCGGAGACAACCATCGGGCTGGACTGCAGGCAATAACGATCTTCGTTTTCGATAGTGTATTGCTTGTAATCGAGGACGGAGTTGAGGCCCTTGTGCAGATGAGGCACGTGATAGCCGCCGTCAAGATAGTTGTCGACGAAGACTTTCCAGTTGCAACGAATGTTGAAGACGCGGCGGTCGAAGTAGTGCAGTTTGCCGATACCGAGAGGCGCGATTCGCTTGACCAGACCGCCGAGAAACTCCGGCAGCGGCGCGGCGTTGTCGTCGAGGTTCACGAAGACGAAGCACTCCCAGGTCTCAACGCGGACCGGTACCAAGCCGTTTTGCGCGCGGTCGAAATTCTGCACGCCGTCAAACTCGGGCATACCTTTTAGAGATCCATCGAGGCCGTAGTTCCAGCCGTGGTACGGACACCGCAGCAGAGACGCCTGGCCGCAAGGCCGGGTCATGACTGCGGCTGCGTGATGGCGGCAAACATTGTAGAACGCGCGCAGAACATGGTCATTGCCGCGAACCACCACGATCGGCTCGCCGGCAACGGTGGTGGTTACAAACTCTCCCGCCTTCTCCAATTGATCGGTTCTGGCCACGAGTTGCCACGTTTTGCCGAATACGTTGAAGCGCTCGAGTTCGGCGATGCGGGAATCGACGTACCACGGCGCCGGGATGGTCGAAGCCTCGGCTAGAGGTGCCCGGTCGTTGTAAGTTGCGAGAATTTCCTCGATCGATGTTTGCATGATGATTGGAGCTTTCTTGTCGTCGTAAGCAGTTTATCGCCGGCATGCGCCCATCCGCGATTGCGATGGGACTGTGAAAACGTCAGATACGCTTGTCAGCGCGGACCTCGGGACGCGCGGCGCGTGACGTCAATTCAACGCCGATAGCGCGCTGCAGCACCGCCAGAAATTGCTGAATTCTCGCTTCCTTCTTTTCCGGCATCTCCCCCTGCCGGCGAAACAGGCCCGGATCCAGCTCGGCGGTAAGCAATGCGTCCTGAAAACGTTCCATCGTCCAATCGAGGATGGAAACGATCATGTCTGCATCCACGTCTTTTCGCAGTTCGCGGCGTTCCAGACCGAAGCGGACCAGCGCCACCGTACCGTAAGGATCTTCGGAGATCAAAAAGCGATTGATTTCCCGCTTCAAGACTAGATCCGTGCCGTAGTTGCCAAGCAGGGCGATGCGGTAGGGAATCCAGTCTTCGTGAAGCATGTGCTCGGTGCGCACCAGCCAATAGCGGAGCACTTCAAAGACGCCCGCGGCGCGCACCTCTTCGGGAGCGTCGAGATACTGGGGAAAGGAGCGCACGGCTTTCTTGTAGACCTCAAAGAACAGGCCGTCCTTGCTGCCGAAGTGCTGAAACACGGAACCTTTGGCGATGCCTAACGTGGCCGCGATGTCGCCGACGCGAGCGGCGTGATACCCCTGCTCGGCAAAATGCTGCATGGCCACTTCGACGATGCGCGAGCGTTTTGCCTCGGACCGCGGCCGAGGCGGTACATGGCGCAGATAGCGTGGTGGGGCAGCCGGATTGCTGGCGATGCCGCTCATAAAGAATGACCTCAGGTCACGGCAGAATAGCGAATCCACTGCCGAATTTCAACTTCATTTCTGCAGCTCGTTCGGGTAATGTTGGTTCCGGCGGAAAGCTCCGCATGACCTTGAGTCAATTCCTGTGATGCAAACCTCCAACTCCGTCTACGACGCGATTGTAGTCGGCGGTGGCCACAACGGACTTACTGCCGCTGCTTATCTGGCCCGCGCCGGACTGTCCACACTTGTGCTGGAGCGCCGGGCGATTGTGGGCGGCTGCTGCGTAACCGAAGAAATCGCACCGGGCTGCCGGGTTTCCACGACTTCGTACATCGCCAGCATGTTGCGGCCCGAAGTCATCGGGGAGTTACGACTGGCCGACCACGGGCTGCGCATGATTCCCTGTGATCCGGCTATCCAGGTTCCTTTTCCTGACGGGCATGTCGTGCCCTGGTGGGTGGACCGCGGGCGCGCCCAAGCGGAGTTCAGCAAAATCTCGGCCAAGGATGCGGAACGGTTCGTGCAGGTGGACGACCAACTGAAAAAGCTGGCGCGTTATCTGCAGCCGTTTCTTCTTGAACCTCCTCCTGAAATCGACACCTCCACCATGAGCGGGTGGATCGATCTGTTTCGTGCGGGCAGCCGCTTCCGCGGAATTTCCCACGCAGAAGTTGCCCAGCTGGTTTCGTTTCTCACCGGCAGCCTCGGCGAATTTCTCGACCACAACTATGAATCCGAAAAGATCAAGACCATGTTCCTCGCCAACAACGTCTATGGCAAACATGGGGGGCCCTATCAGCCGGGAACGGCAATCGGATTATTGTTTCACCTGTTGAGTGGCGGAGAGCACGAACTGCAAGGCTTCTACGGACACGTGATGGGAGGCATGGGCTCGATTACACAGGCGCTGGCGGCGGCGGGACAAAAGCTGGGTGTGGAAATTCGCACCTCAGCTCCGGTCGCGGAGATTACGGTGCGCGATGGCCGGGCCTATAGCGTGGCACTGGAAGATGGCGCCGAAATTCGTGGGCGGATGATTCTCTCCAACGCCGACCCGAAACGAACGTTTCTGAAGATGATTGCCGCGCGGGAGCTCCCGGAAGATTTTTTGTTCGCCGTGCGAGGCATCAGGATGAACGGTCCGTGCGCAAAGGTCAACTTCGTGCTTGCTGAGGAGCCGTGCTTCACCGGCACTCCCGCGGATCATACTCCGCTGCAGCGCACGTTCTACACCCTGGTTCCGTCGCTGAAGTTTGCCGAGCGCTGCTATGACATTGCGAAACTTGGCGAGATTCCGGAAGAGCTTTGGGTCGATTGCGTGGTGTCTTCGAATGCCGACGATTCGCTGGCGCCGGCGGGCAAACACATCCTAACCTGCTTTGTGCAATACGTCCCCTATCGTCTGCGCGAAGGCAACTGGGATGAAAAGCGTGAGCTACTGGGCGACCGCGTGGTCAAGAAGATTGCCGAGTACGCGCCTAATTTGCCGAATGCGATTGTTGCGCGGCAGGTGCTGACCCCGCTGGATCTGGAGCGCACCTACGGACTCACGGAGGGCAACATCTTCCATGGCGATCTTCGGCTGGAGCAGCTTTTCTTCATGCGTCCGGTACCGGGATGGGCGCAGTACCGCACACCGATTGCGGGACTCTATTTGTGCGGAGCGGGCGCGCATCCGGGCGGCGGCGTAACCGGCGCGCCAGGACGCAATGCGGCGCACCAGGCCCTGCGCGATTGGAAGAAAGGAACGTTCAAGCCAGCGGCAGCGTGAGGCTCATCTCTTGCGCGAACAGCACGTCAAACACAGCACGAATTCGCGGGCGGCAAGCAATCTACTGACACGTGAACATTAAGGAGCGTTCCATGAGAAAGAAAGGCATCCTCGAACGGCTAAAGCACGGTCCGGTCCTGGGCGATGGCGGATATCTGCTCGAGCTCGAAAAGCGCGGGTGGGTGCGCGCGGGTCCGTTTACGCCGGAGGTAGCGCTGATCTATCCCGAAGCGCTGCGCGAATTACATGTCGAATTTCGCGAGGCGGGCGCCGAAGTGCTGCAGGCGCTTACGTTTTACGCCAGCCGCGACAAACTCGCCACCGTAGGGCTGGAGAATCGGCTGGAAGATTTGAATCGGGCAGCGGTGCGCATTGCCCGTGAGGTTGCGGGAGATCGCTGCCTGGTTGCGGGAAATCTGAGTTTGACCTGGATGTATGAGCCCAACAGCCCGGCGGCAGCCGATCGGGTGCGCCAGACATTCGACGAGCAACTCGAAGTGCAGGTGGAAGAAGGCGTGGACTTCATTATCGGCGAGACATTTTCCTGGCTGGGCGAAGCGTTGATTGCAGTGGAGCGCGCGAAAACAACCGGCTTGCCTGCGATGGTCACGATCTGTTTCGAAAATAAGGACGAAACCGCCGAAGGCAAGAGCGCGGCTTACGCCGCGAAGGCGTTGTTCGACGCGGGCGCCGACATCGTGGGCATGAACTGCCTGCGGCCGCCGCAGCACATCCTAGGCCCAATGGAAGACATGCGCAAAGCAGTGTCCGGATATCTCGCATGTCAGCCGGTGGCATATCGCACGCCGAACGACAAGCCGGACTTCACCAGTCTTCCGGAGTTTCCTTACGCGCTCGATCCTCTGCAGCTCACCCGCAAGGAAATGGCGGACTATGCCGTACAGGCCCGCGATATTGGCATCAACTTTATCGGAGCGTGTTGCGGCACTGTGGCTATGCACATTCGGGAAATGGCGCGCGCCCTCGACAAACTGCCGGAAGATTCTCGCATCTGGAAAAAAGGCGGCGAGAAGCCAATGTCAGCCTACGAGTATTACGACCACGAGAACGCGAAGGCCGGCGGCGGCAAGTAATGAGCTTCGCGAAAGCAACTCAATTCACAGAACAGGCTCCCTCACGGAAGCCTGCTCGCATGGCATGTTCTCCTTAGCTGACGTTTTTCAGACCGGAGTCTTTAGCGCGCACAAGAGGCGCGTCGACCAAATGCTCGCTGAGAAACCACGCCTGCAGTTCATTCGCACGCAGCACATCGCTTACCACCAGATCGTTAGTTCCGTCGTCCCCTAGATCGTCGGCACGCTTGGCGAGCTCACGGCAATGGCCGATGATGATCTGGTGAGCGTCCAGCAGGCGCGAGATCTGAACCGGAACTTCTTCCCTGCCCCGTGGCGGACGCTCAATACGCGTGGTTTCGGCCACATCGGCCGCCATGGCCAGTGATACTCCGCCCAGCAGTTGAATGCGTTCCGCAATGGTGTCGACGATCTCTGATTGCTCGCCGAAATGCTTATCGAACAGCAAATGCAACTGATAAAAAGTTGGCCCTGCAACTTGCCAGTGCGATTTCTTGTAGAGATCGCGCAGAGTGATGGTGTCGGCTAACAGCAGGTTGAGTTGCTCGGTCATTTCCAGACGCACTGGCTCTTCGAGGTCGAGTGGCAGCATATGCGAAACTGTGCCGTATGCCTGAATCTCCGCCGCGCGCTGGTGGAGCCGGGGCTGCGCGCTCACCCGCCCCTGAGAGTTGAAAGTCTTCTTCTTCGACATGATGGTTCCTTTCCTGCATCTAAATCATTTGAACGATTCCGTAACGAGCGACTGCAAAGATGCGTTGCGATCCTAAAATGTTGGCTTGCATCGGGTATCCACACGCCATTTCGCCGCCTTCGGCGCTCGAGGCCCGCTTGTATCTACAGTAGATTCGAGCGTGCCCTTCATGGATTCGAGATAGATTCGAGGAGCATGAAGTAAAGTTAGCGGTTCCGTGATCGCGAGTTCGCCAGAACATTCCGAGGACTCGATAATTTTCTCACCGCCGTGCGTCTGTGTGCTCAAAGTCCCGCGTCGAAATCCCATTCGCTCAACAACTCTAGTTCGATCCAGCCCTCCACCGGCAGCGCATCCATCGGCAAACGGTTCTGCCAAAGGCTGAAGCGCAGGCGTAGCTTGCTGCTGGCGGCCACCGGCGACGCCCCCGCTTTGCCGTCGCCGCTGCCGGCGTTTCCAGCGCCCTGGCCAGGCAGCGCCAATAGCCAGGCCAACGGCAAGCGAAACTCAAAATTGCGCAGCAAGGCAACCTCGGCCGTTTCCTCCGCTTTGCGTGCCGCCGCTGATACCGTTTCTTCCACAGGGCCTTCGACTTTCCACTCCGTCAGCTTACGTTCTTGCACCCTGGCGCGAAGCCGCAAAGCCCGTCGCGGACGCGCTTCTCCACTGGCCCATGACTCCAGGTTCACCACCAATTCAAAGTCCGCGTCCGGCACACTCCCGGCGAAATCCAGGCGCCCATAGACAAAAGTGGCGTCAATCCCGGCGTAGACGGAATCGAGCAGAAACTGCTTACCGTGCATTGCGCCGGCCCTCTGATTCGAGGAAAAGCTGGCCGCGCCCATCCATTCAAAGTAGCGGATCTTGTCCCCGGTAATTCGCGGGTGGATATACGCGGTCTGCGGCACAAAGGCTGGCCGAACTTCGCCGCCCGTAATGGGTTGAGACAGAGCGTCCGGCGGAGCCGCTCCTAGCGCCTGATACACGTTCGATAGATGTGTCCGGTAAAGCTCGTCGAAGTCGCGGTCATTGGCCGAGTGATGTTCTGGCCCGTACCACCAATTCCAATCGCTGCCTTCGGCGATCAGGAGTTCCTCGAAAGCCAGCTTGCGCTGTGCCTCGCTAGCCCGCGCCGCATTCTGCGCATAGAATTCCCGGGCCTGGTAAAGATAATCCCAGGCGCGGTTGTCTTCCGGCGCGCCGATCCACACGTTGAAATTCGCGTTGATCCACGAGCCCGGAACCAGCGACGTGAGACTGCCAAAGTTGCGGTGACGCGCAATGGCTTCCGAGACCGTTACCGCCTCCAGGCCCGGCGCGCGCTGCAGCGCATCGTAGAAGCGCCGCAGAAACTCGCGGCCCGATTTCGGGTAATATTCCCAGGCATTTTCGCCATCGAGAATCACCGAAACCACTGCGTCGCGGCCTTGCGCCAGTACTGGCTGCGCAGCCTCCTGGATGTTGCGCAGCAAGTGCTGGGCAGCTTCTCCCGGCGGCATACCCGAATAAACAAAGCCGATCAAGTCCGAGAGTGTGTGATCGCGAAACACCATGTGCATCGCGCTGCCGCCGTTTTCGTAGCGGTGAATGTTGTAAAGCCGTTCGGCAAGATGTGCCGGCAGACGCCCATTCCCGTCCCGCGCAAAAAACAGCCCGGTACTGCGCCCCAGCACTCCTTCGTCTGTGGCCATCCATTCAACGCTAAGGCTGTGCGCGATCGCCAGCGCTTCTTCCGACACGCTGCCTTCCGAAGGCCACACGCCTTTCGGACGCACGCCGAAAACCTGCTGGTGAAGATCGAGTGCGCGGGTCAGTTGCTCACGCGCGTCCTCGGGATGACGAAAGCGGTTCTGCGGCAACGGCAGACCGGGCGACGATGCCGCTCCGGCGTTGGTGTCGCAAATCAGCGGGAGAATCGGGTGATAGAACGGCGTCGCCGAAATCTCCACCGATCCTTTCTTCGCGGCGTCGGCATAGGCCGGCAGAACTTTGCCTAATAATTCCTTCTCGCGCGCAATCACAAAACGCTGATCTTCGAGCGAGTAGTTGCGCTCCTTCTTGATCAGCGCCGCGATCTCCTTATCTTCCAGAAAGAACTCGTCGAACCACGCAATCTGCGACAGCACCTGCAAGTCGGTGAAGTGCTCCGGATGAAAATATTTCTCAGCGCGCTCCGCTGAATTTCCATGTTCGCCAAACCGCTCCCACAGCTCGCGGTAGCGCGGATAGCGGCCGATCAAGTTCACAGGATTGGCCTGAAACAGATACTGCAGAGCAAACTGCCGCTCCTGCAAAGTGAGGTCTGTCGCCGGCTTTGCCGCCACCCTGAGAAACGGATCATGCGCCGTACCCGCCACGTAATCCTGAATCTGCGTGATCAGCGACGGTACCAGGTTGAAATTCTGGTGAACATTGGGAAACTCATCCAGGAGTTTCACCATGCCGTAGTAATCCTTGAGCGCGTGCAGGCGCACCCACGGCAGGCGATATTCGCTCGTCACCAGATCCTTGTAGAACGGCTGGTGCTGATGCCAAAGGAGAATCAGACGCAGGGCAGGCATGGCGGAACCGCCAGTCTAGCATGAGGATTCGAGCTGCACTCGATGGCACGAAAGGCTTAGCGCATGAGATACCGGGATGCAGATGAAGTGGACGGCTCCATCAGAGGGCTGTCATCTGCCACTGGAAGTTGCCGAATTCGGCGAGCCTGGCAAAGTCCCGTGCGTTGGCCGTGATTACGCGGATGCCAAGCCTCCCCGCGCTAGTGGCAATCAATGCGTCGTTGGTCAATCGTCCTCGCCCTATCCGTTCGTAGCCGTATCTAGCGGCGAGGTGAGCCAGCGCCCGGCCGGCCTGGGTCCAGTCGGCGAGATTGGGTACGAGGACGCGCTTTGCCTTGTCAAAATCCCGCTCCAACCGCTCGACAACGTGACGGTCGCGATTGCTTGCGCCGGCATAGAGTTCTTCCAGCACGACCGCGCTCAGCCAAAGCGGAGCATCCACAGCCATCCGCCGAAGCGCAAGCGCCGCCTCGTGTCCCCGCCGCAATGCAGAAATGTAGATGGAAGAGTCGAACAGGGTAGGCTGCATCTAACCACCCAGAGAGCCGTATAAATCCTTGATCTCAACGCCGCTCCTGAGGAAGCGCTCATTGGCTTCCGCGACCAGCCGGTTCTTCTCGTGTTCGGCAATCGCCAGGTCCAAAGCCCGTTCGATGGTCTCCGTCTCCGTCTTGGCCTGCAGGATCTTCTGGGCGCGCTTTATTTTTACGGCATCCAGCTGAAGGTGTTTGTGAGTCCGGTTTCTGGCAGTAGCCACGGCATTCACCTTTCCGTTTGTTAGCATATCACGGATGTACATATTATCTCATTTTATGTACATCGCTTCGTTAAGGGCCGGCATTCATCCTGATCCGCCCGACGCGACCAACGCGGACGCCCCAGCGCTAACTTTCGCCTGCGGTATATCGCGACCCTGGCCTACTTCCGGTACACTAGAAACTCCGAAGATGGCAGAGACCACCACGCCCGCCGCTTCCGGCCTGACTCTGTTGACCGATCAGGATTTCTACCTCTTCAACGAGGGCAGCCACTACCGCATTTACGACAAACTGGGCGCGCATCTGGTTTCGCGCGACGGCCAGTCCGGCGCGATCTTCGGCGTGTGGGCGCCCAATGCCCAGCAGGTCTCGGTGATCGGCAGCTTCAACGGCTGGAACCCGAACTCTCACCAACTCGAGCGCCGCGGCGCATCCGGCATTTGGGAAGGCTTTATTCCCGGCGTCACTCAGGGCGCGTTGTATAAATTTCACATCGAATCGCGGCGCCACAGTTACCGCGTCGACAAAGCCGATCCCATCGGCCTGCTGCATGAGAAACCTCCGCGCACCGCCTCAGTCGTGTGGGATCTCGACTACGAGTGGGGCGACCACGAATGGATGGAGAAGCGCGCCGCCCACAATTCCCTGCGCGCCCCGCAAGCTATTTACGAAGTTCACATCGGCTCGTGGATGCGCGTGCCCGAAGAACAGAACCGCCCGCTGACCTATCGCGAGATGGCGCCGCGCCTGGCCGAATATGTTGGACAAACCGGATTCACCCACGTCGAATTCCTGCCCGTGATGGAGCATCCCTTCTACGGTTCCTGGGGCTACCAAACCACCGGATATTTCGCCCCCACTTCGCGCTACGGCACGCCGCAGGATTTCATGTACCTGGTGGATTACCTGCACCAGCACGGCATCGCAGTAATCCTCGACTGGGTTCCTTCCCACTTCCCTACCGACGCGCACGGCCTCGCTTACTTCGACGGCACGCACCTCTACGAACACGCCGATTCGCGACAGGGATTCCATCCCGACTGGAAGACGCTCATCTTCAATTACGGCCGCAACGAAGTCCGCAGCTTTCTTATGTCGAGCGCCATGTTCTGGCTCGACAAGTATCACATCGACGGACTGCGCGTAGACGCGGTCGCTTCCATGCTCTATCTCGATTATTCGCGCAAGCAGGGCGAGTGGATTCCCAATAAATTCGGCGGACGCGAAAATCTGGAAGCCATTGAATTCCTCCGCCGCTTCAATCAGGAAGTTTATAAAGAGCAGCCCGCGATTCAAACCACCGCCGAAGAATCCACTTCCTGGCCCATGGTTTCGCGTCCCGTATACCTGGGCGGCCTGGGCTTCGGCTTGAAGTGGGATATGGGATGGATGCACGACACGCTGCAATATTTCCAGCACGATCCCATTCACCGCAAGTTTCACCACAACCAGCTCACCTTCCGCATGTTGTATTCTTGGCACGAAAACTTTGTATTGCCGCTCTCGCACGATGAAGTGGTCCACGGCAAGGGATCGCTGATCGGCAAGATGCCCGGCGACGAGTGGCAGCGCTTCGCCAACCTGCGCCTGCTGTTCGCTTACATGTTTGCCCAGCCGGGAAAGAAGCTGATGTTCATGGGCGATGAGTTCGGCCAGGTTCGCGAATGGGCGCACGATTCCGGCCTGGAGTGGAATGTGCTCGAGTATCCGCACCACCGCGGGCTGCTGTCCTGGGTGAGCCAGTTGAACCGCATGTACCGGAACGAGCCCGCCATGCACTTGCTCGATAACAATCCCGCAGGCTTTGACTGGGTCGATTGCAATGACACGGCCAGCAGCACAATCTCTCTGCTGCGCAAGAGCGAGTCGGCGCATGAAACCGTGCTCGCAGTTTTCAACTTCACCCCGATTCCCCGCCTCGGTTATCGCGTAGGCGTTCCCCACGGTGGCTTCTGGCGCGAACTCTTGAACAGCGACGCCCCCGACTACGGCGGTTCCGGCATGGGCAACCTCGGCGGAGTTCAGGCGGAAGCGGAACCCGCACACGGCCGTCCCCACTCGCTGAAACTCACTTTGCCGCCGCTGGGAGCGCTGTTTCTGAAAGCCGGATAAGCCAGCTCGGGCTGTGCACCGCGAAAATAAATTCCCAGCGAGGCGGGCGGTGGCAAGAGCCTGCACCGCTTCGTGTGCAACGGGTAGCCCCCTCCCCCTTTTTGCATAATCTTTAGAATCATCAAGTTAGCTGGAAATTCCCCGCAAATCCGAAGGTCTAAAGAACTTACGTATCAAAACCTTGAAAGCAAAGAACTTGCGACGACGCGATGCGCGATGTGCGCAGCGTCGCGGCCTCGACCATGATCGCGCAAGTGCGATGGCGGGGACAAGGTCGGATGTCACAATCCGGTTGTGGAAAATGTTCTGGATGGCACGAGGTATCTATTCGAGTGAACAAGAAAATCTTGCCGGAATGGACGCCGGCCGATGTGCTGGTGAAGATCGGTTAACTGGCAACTGGCAACTGGCAACTGCTCTCCATGCTATGCTGCCTTCAAGCGCGTTTCCATGCGGATCCTCACTCGTTACATCCTCCGCGAAGTGGCCTCGCACGCCGTCATCGGCGCGGCGATCTTCACGTTCGTGTTGTTCACTCGCGACCTTGGCCGCATCCTCGAACTGGTGGTGCGGGCCAGCGCTCCACTGCCGAGCGTCGCCGAAATTTTTCTTTACACCGTCCCGCTCGCCCTCACCTACACCATCCCCATGAGCGTGCTGGTGGGCATTCTCATCGGGCTCAGCCGCCTCGCCGCCGATAGCGAAATCACAGCCATGCGCGCCAGCGGCATGGGCGTCTGGACCTTTCTGCGCATCGTCTCGATTTTTGTGGTGGCCGCGTGGCTGTTCGCTTTGTTCAACGGCCTCTATCTGGCGCCGTGGTCGCAGGCGTCGCTGACACGGCTCGAAGATCAGCTCAAAGGTTCGCAGGTTTCGTTCGAAGTGCAGCCTCGCGTCTTTTACGAAGGATTTCCCAAGCTCGTGCTCTACGTGCAAGACGTGCACAGCTCGCAGGGTGCGGCGTTGTGGAAGGGCGTGTTCCTCGCCGACATTTCCGACCCTGCCAACCCCAACATCACGCTCGCCCGCGAAGGGATTTTGGTGGCGGAGGGTCAGGATCGTCTGCACTTGCACTTGACCAGCGGATCTACGCACGAAACCGATCCCAAGAATCCGGACGACTATCGGATTTCCACGTTCCAGCAAACCGACATTCCCATCGAACTCGCCTCCAGCGAGAGCAAGACGGAAGAATCCGTCCCCATCGGAGTGCTCAGCACGCGCGCGCTGCGCAGCGAGGCCCAGCGCGTCGATCCCGTCTCCGCTCGCTGGTACATGATCGAGTTTCACCGGCGCTTCGCTCTACCCACGGCCTGCCTGGTACTGGCCATGGTGGGCATTCCCCTGGGTCTGTCGTCGAAAAAGAGCGGCAAGTCCGGCGGATTTGTTCTCACCATCGTTCTGGTTTTCGTTTATTACTTCGTCTCCGTGCTCGGAGTTTCGCTGGCGCGGCAAGGCAAACTCCCGCCCGCCCTCGGAGCCTGGCTGGCAAACTTGGTCTTTTTTGCCGGAGGGTTATTCCTGCTGTGGCAAGCCGAGCGCCGTCCCATTGAACTGGGCTGGTTCCGGTTGCCCTGGAAGCGAGCCCGGGGTGAAAATGCCCTAGCGCAAAACGACAAGGCGCAAAATGGAAAGGGACCAAACGGTTTCGTGTGGCCGCTCGGCCGCGGGCGCCGCGACAGCGCCTTCGAACGGGCTTCCACGCGCCGCCGCGTCTTCAGCGCAAGTTTTCCCACCCTGCTCGACGATTACGTGTTGCGCGACTTTTTTATCCACCTGGGCATGATCGTGGCCAGCTTCCTGGTGCTGCTGCTGGTCTTCACGCTCTTCGAATTGCTGGGAGATATTCTTCGCAACCAGACCCCCGCCATCGTAGTCGCCGAATATCTGGTCAACGTGGCGCCCTATCTGCTGTACAACGTCGCGCCGCTCATCATGCTGCTGGCGGTGCTGATCACCTTCGGCCTGATGACCCGCTCCAACGAGATCACGGCGATCAAGGCCACCGGCGTCAGCATCTACCGGATCGTCACCCCGGTGGTGGCGGCGGCGGCGGTGCTGGCCGCGGGACTGTTTTTCGCCGACCAGTTCTACCTGCCGCACACCAACAAACGCCAGGAAGCGCTCCATAATCAGATCAAGGGCAAACCTCCGCAAACCTACCTGCGCCCCGACCGGCGCTGGATCTTCGGCCAGAACCACGACATTTACTACTACCAGTTCTTCGATCCCGATCGCGATCAGTTCGCCAACCTCACCGTCTTTCAGATCGACCCCGCCAACTTCACCATCGCGCGCCGCACCCACGCCGAGCGCGCCCACTGGGCCGACAACCTCAATCGCTGGGTTTACGAACAAGGCTGGCAGCGCTCCCTGCGCGGGCCCGCCATCGCCGACTACCGCACCTTCGACGTTTCCACCTTTCCCGAACTCAGCGAGGCGCCCTCATATTTCAAGAAAGAAGTAAAACAATACTCCGAGATGAACTATGAGGAGCTGCGCCGCTACATCCGCGACCTGCAGCAGAGCGGCTTCGACGTGGTGCGCCTGCGCGTGCAGCTGCAGAGGAAACTTTCTTATCCGCTGGTTACCCTGATCATGGCCGTACTTGCCATCCCCTTCGCTCTTTCGGCGGGGAAAAAAGGAGCGATCACCGGAATCGCCGTCGCGGTAGGAGTTGCGGTTGTCTATACCGTGGTCTCGCGGCTGTTTGAAGCTATGGGCGACCTGAGTCAATTGCCGCCGGCATTAGCCGCATGGTCGCCCGATTTGATCTTCTGCCTGGTAGGCGGCTACTTGATCCTGAAAGTTCCCACTTAAGAACCCGGACCTTCGACCTCAGACCTTGGACCTCAGACTTCGGACCTCCGCCGAACTGCGCGGCGTGAAGGTGAGGTCTGACTGAAGTGTGAGGTTTGCGGTCCGAGGTGTTGGGTCCGAGGTCCGAAGTCCGAGGTCCGAAGTCCGAAGTCCGAGGTCCGAGGTCGGACGTCCGAGGTCAGCTACTTCACTACAACCCCCGACGGATAGTTGTAGGTCGTAATCGGTGTAAGAGGGGTCAAGGTTCCCGTAGCCGGGGTAAGGGAATATTGCGAGACCGACCCGGACGAAGTGGAACCGTTATTGGTCACGAAAACCCAGGTATCGTCGCCGCGAATGGCAATCCCCACGGGGTTTGATCCGGTCGCAATCGTCGCGGGCGTCAGCGGACTCAAACTGCCGTTCGCTGCGCCTATTTTATAGGCCGAGAGTACGTTCGCCTGGGTATCCACTACGTACAGAAAACTGCCCAACGGATCCACGGTGAGTGGGCCGGGGCCAAGGGCTGCCGCATAGGGCGAACCGGTCACCTGGATAAGACTGCCATCCTGCGAGGTTCCGTCTTGCGCCGCGCAAGTGACAATGCTTTGCGGAGTGCACATCGTGTAGGCGCTGACGTTGTTCGACCTCTGGTTGGCCACATAGAGAAACCGGTTGCAGGGGTCGACCGCGACGCCATACGGAACATCGCCGGTGGCAAAACCCAGCACCGATCCGTCTCCCGTGGGATTGCCCAGCGCTCCCGTTGAACTATCCACGCCAAACTCCCACACTTGATTGTTCAGAGAATCCACAACGTAGAGATTTTCATTCGTAGGCGGCGTCTGATTGGAACAGACCGCAAACTGGGTGGGGAAAGTCGTTGGGCTCACCGCCAGTGCGACCAGGTTCGGCGTGTTTGCCGCCAGCGACCCCGGCACCGAGAACGGCGACCCGCCGACCAACGCCAGACTGCCGCTGCTTCCAATCGAAAATACCCAAATATCTCCGCCGATTCCATCAGTCACGAAGAGAAACTTCCCTGCGGAATCAATCGCCAGAGCCGCCGGCGGGTTGGGGCAGATGGGTGCCGTCGTGGTAGGAGTCGCGCAGGCGCCGTAGTTGGTGGGGCCGGCTAAAGTTCCGTCCGAATTGACGCTGTACACGGCGATCGCGTTGGCGGTGCCCATGACGCCCGGAACAGCGCTGGTGAGAACAAAAACATAGGCTCCGTTGGGGTCGATCACAACTTCCGAGGGCAGGCCCGGCGTGGTCGGGCCGTTCGTATTGCTTATCGTCTCGATCTGCCCGTTGGTGGGATCGAGGCTGAACGTCTGCATGAGGTCGAAACCCTGGCTGGGGACGATTACCAAGCCGTTGTTGGAAGACGAGTATTTGCTGCTGCAGGCCATGAGCAGGCCAATGGAAACCAACACCGCAATTCCCACCAGCCAGGTGAGTCTTTTCCGCATTCTTCGCTTTGTCTCCCTGTGAGCGTACTTACGCGTTCCCCGAATGGAAACGGGGCTTAACCCTTTATAGAAGGCGAGGATAGCCACACATTGGTTTATCAGGAAAGCGCGGGAAGAGCAAACCCGTCAAGCATGATTGGAACCCGAAGCCCAGCCCAAGGTTGCCTGAGGCGGTCTAAGGTCAGCCTGTCAGCAACGTCCTGCCCAGCTCTTTTTAGGTCCTAGATTCTCAAGTTCTAGAGTCTCAAGCTTTAGATTCCGCAGGCACGCTTTCCAGAGAGTCCTCGGCAACCGCGGCACCGGGAATCAGCGGCAGATGAATCTCCACCTCAAGCCCGCCTTCTGTCCGGTTGGAAGCGCCGACCCAACCTCCGTGGAAACGCACCGTGCGTTCGGTGATGGCCAGGCCCAGACCCACACCCCCGGTCATGCGGCCGCGGGCATCGTCGAGCCGGTAAAAAGGCAGGAAGATTCTCTTCAGCGCGTCCGGGGGAACGCCGGGACCGCCATCCGCAACTGTCACAATCGCCTCAGGCCCGTCCGGGGTTTCGGCCCGCTCCAGGTAAATTTCAACGGTCGTGCCTTCGTGCGTGTAACGGATGGCATTGCGCACTACGTTTTCGACGGCGCTGTGCAACAACGAAGCTTCTCCATGCACATCCCAGTTCTCTTTCCCTGCCGGAATTTCGCTGCGCACGTGGCAATGACGCGCCTGGGCCTCGAACTCCGCGTCTTCGCTCACATTCAGCACCAGTTGGTCCAGCGGAACGGGCAGACGCGAAACGCCCTGTTCGCCGTCTTCCAGGCGCGCTAGCGTAAGCAGGCGTCCGATGAGCTCGTTGAGGCGGCTGGCCTCCAGCTCGATACGCTCGAGCATGGAGGCGCTTTCCGGCCCCGAGCGCTGCCGCGCCAGGCCCAGCGCCACGCTCAGCCGCGCCAGCGGAGAACGCAATTCATGAGAAATATCGTTGAGCAGGCGGGACTGCGCCTTCACCAGCGTCTCCAATCGCTCGGCCATGGTGTTGAAGTCGCGAATGAGTCCGGCAATTTCATCCCGCCGTCTGAGGCTCGGGGCTTCGGCCCGCGCTGTCAGATCGCCGGCAGCGAGCTGCCGCGTGGCCGCGCGCAGCCGCACCACCGGCTTGGTCAGGTACCACGACAGCAGATAGCAAACCAGCCCGGAAGAAATGACGGCGATGATCAATCCGGGCACCGGGATTCCCCAGGGTCCGAAGAAGACGCGCGGCCCGGGTGGCAGCTCCATGACGATCGTGTAAACATGGCGGCCATCGCTCGAAGCCTTCGATTCACGCAGCACTTGCGGCCGGGGAAAGAGCATTCCGGGGTGCAGCGGGCCCGGTTTACCGGTGGCAATGTGCTCGAGCCAACTCGGAAGCGAACGCTGCGAAATCTCATTTCCCTGCTCATCGAAAAGGTAGGCCCGCACGTGCTGCGTAGCCTGCAGATTGTCGAGGTAGTCTCGGACTCGGGCCGTTCCGCCCTGCTCGTACTCGTTAACGGCTTCGGCGAGCGCGGTGGAGCGAAGCGCTTCCCAGGTCGAATTACGTTGCGGCCGGAACGCGAGCATCACTAGAATCGCCAGCACCAGAAACAACGCCTGAGCCAGCCAAAAAGAAAGGAAAATCTTCACGAACAGGCTCTTCATGACGTAGCCTTCGACTTCTCTCGCGGACGGGCGAAAATGTAGCCGACGCCACGAACGGTTTTAATGTATTCGTCGGTGTCGTCTTCGGTGTCGCCCAGTTTCTTGCGCACCTTACTCACGTGCATATCGATGCTGCGGTCAAACGGCGAGAACTTGCGGCTGAGCACGGCATTCACCAGCCGCTCGCGCGGAACCACGCGGCCCGCCTCGCGCAACAGAACCTCGAGCAGACTAAACTCCACCGAAGTCAGATCCACCGGCTGCCCGTCGCGCCGGACGGTCCGGCTGGCGGGGTCCAGTTCAATCTCGCCCACGCGCAGCGTTTCCGGAACCGAGGCGGCACCTTTGTCTCCGCGGGTGCGGCGCAGCACGGCGCGAATGCGCGCCACCAACTCGCGAGGATTGAACGGCTTGGGCAGATAATCGTCGGCGCCGATTTCCAGGCCCACGATGCGGTCCACATCTTCGCCGCGCGCCGTCAGCAGCAAAACCGGCAGCCGCGAAGAGGCGCGAATTCTGCGCAGCACCTCGAAACCGTTGATGCCGGGCAGCATCACGTCGAGCACCACCAGCAGATACCCGCCCGCGGTGGCGCGCTGCAAACCCGCTTCCCCGTCGTGCACAGCTTCGACCACGAAGCCCTCTGCTGCCAGGTACTCGCCCACCAGGGTGCAGAGTTCCACGTCATCGTCGATGATCAGAATGCGTTCCATTTTCCTCGTCTTCATTGTGCATCAGAGCGCCTCTGCAAACCTGTAAAGAATTGTCAAATCGGCACTTGTGCCGGTTACAAAACTTTACTCCGGTTGACCGACTTTTTACTCCGGCAGTGGCGCCGCCGTGTTTACATCAGTGTACGCAAAGTCGTTGGTTCCGAGACAGGGACCAGACGGGGAGTGGATCAATGAAGGTAATCCGGTTTCGCTTGATGGTTGCGGCGCTGGCAGTTTTGCTGGGCAGTGCCGTCGCTAAGTCGCAAGTACCAGAGGGACCGCCCATGCGCGGGCATGAGTTCGGATTGGCGGGACCCGGATTGGCCGGACCCGGATTGGCCGGACCGATGATGGCCGGCTATCTGAACTTAACCGACGCCCAGCAGACGCAGATGAAGGCCATCCTGCAAAAAGAGCGGCCGGCGCTGAAACCGCTGATGGCGCAGCTTCGCCAGACGCGTGAGGCATTGAAGCAATACGAAGAAGGCGCATACGACGAAGCCAAGGTGACGGCGCTGGCCACGCAACAGACTCAGACCATGGTTCAGTTGACGGTGCAGCAAACGCGCATTCACAACGAGCTGTTTCAGGTGCTCACCGCCGATCAGCAGACCAAGCTGAAAGAATTCGAGGCCAAGCGCGAAGCTCGCATGGAGCAGCGCCAGAATGAGGCGTCGGCTCCTCCGGAAGAATAGGCGCGGCTCCGGCAAGTTTTCTCACAGCGGCGCGGAGTTTGAATTCTTGGACTCTCTCTCCTTGGGCTTCGCGCCGCTTTTTTCCGCAGTCGTTGCGGCCAGGATTTGGGTATGGCATACATCTTCGAAGTCGGATGGGCCTTTTTTGCCGCGTGGGGCATGGTTCTTCTAGCCATGAGCGTAGTCGCGTTTGGCCGAGACCTCAACCCGCTGCCCAAACGCAACCCCGGCGAAAAGCGGCACTAACAACGCCTTCGCTCTTATAAAGCATATAGTGTCGCCCCCATCGCCTCCCACCCGTCGAAAACCACGACGGGTGGGGCAGCTTCAGTCGTAGCGGCACAAAGGCAGCCCAGCCGCCGAAGAACTCACACGTCACTTACAGTCGCATGTGCGCAAAGGAAGTTCATACGCCCAAAGTGAAGCTGGCCCTCGCACTCCCCACTCCTAATTACGATTTCCTAATCCGTGCTTCTGGCCGCAGAGTTCGCACTGCGTGGGCGGTTCGGTATTGTCCACCAGGTGGTGCAACGGCTTGACGGTTCGCAGATACGCGAATAGCGATTTCAAGTCGTCGTCAGTCATGTCCCGCATGAGCCACCATGGCATAACCCAGTTCAGCTTGCGCGCCCGAACCGAACCGGTGCGTATGACCCGGATGAACAACGCTTCGTCGTAGTAGCCGATGCCCGAGGCATCGGGCGTTATGTTGGCGGCGGCCACGCCCGGCGCACTCACCATTACCCTCCCGCCAGCCAACTCCATGCCTGGTATAGGCTGAAACTTAGCGTTAACCGGCGTGTGGCAGTCACTGCACGTCCCCATGTCGGCCAGGTACGCTCCGTGCTTCACGGGACTGGACACGTCTGGCTCCGGCACGGGTTCGGTCACCGGTCGTGGCACCGACTGGATGAGCCGGCTGATGACAAACGGAACTTTCGTCGCAGGCAGATCGCTGTGTACCGCCGGCAGGCTACGAATGAAGACCACTAGGGAAGCAAGGTCCTCGTCGGATAAATGGCGAAAGTGTTCGTAGGGCATGACAGGAAACAGCACACTCCCGTCAGCCGCAATCCCCTCGCGGATGGCGCGGGCGATGGCGTCATCGCTCCAGTTGCCAATGCCAGTTTCCGGATCGGAGGTAATATTGGGTCCAACGATTCGAATACCGCCTTCCTCGTACAGGACTCTGCCCCCGCCTTCCCGAGAAAGCAGCACCGGCGGCTCCGCCTTCTCGTTGTAAGTGGAGTGGCACGGCATGCAGTGCATAACAGCGTGCGCCAGGTACGCTCCGCGGCGCATCCGCTCCGCCGTAGCTTCAAATTTTCGCGAAGTCAGCGGGCGTTTCTTTGCGCCGATCACAGGCCGCCAGCCCACGGTGAAGGTTAGGGCAACGGCGGCGACTACCAACAAAATAAGAATTCCATAGCCGCCAATCCTTGCCAGCCGCCTTACCCAGGTCCAAGCCATCGTCTGCCTCCCTGGACCGCAATTGCCAATTCGCGGGATCATACCGCAAGTACGGCCCACTCACCGGAATTTCATTTTTGAGTCGCCGCGCAGACGGCGTGGATACACAAACAAGCGGCTACCCGTCGAAAACCACGACGGGGCAGTCTCTCATTCGTGGCGGCACAACGGTGGCCCAGCCCCCTTGACAACCAGCGAATCGAGTAATAGCCTCCCCACGAATGGAGGCTCGCGAACTGTAGTGGGCCCGCGAAAAAAGTGAAATCCAAACCGATAAAGTCAGGAGACTGTATGGCCATAACCGAAAGACAGGCAGCCAGCCTACCGAAGGAGCTGAGGACCGCCCAGGAAGCAATCCAGCTTCCCGAAGTGCAAGAGATGATGCGCAAGTTATCCGTGTACAACCTGGGCGTGTTTATGCCGCACATGCACGATACTTCGGGCAGGTTTCAGCCGAGTTCGGAGAAATTCGTACAAGTAGAGAAGGGCATGCGGGTATCGTTCGCGCCGATCGAGGAGATCGAGAAAGAAAATGAGGAGCGTTATCTTCCGACCGGGTGGGTGTGGATTGCGAATGTGCCAACCCCAGTGGCTAGGTGCGCGCAGGTTTGTGAAGTAAGGCCTGGGGATTCGATGCACTACGATGTCCACCAAGCCCAAGATCCGCCCCCCGATGACGATGCTATGAACAAATAGAGCCCGGTGCCCCTCGATAAGAGCGGAGGCGCCCCTTCGCTCTTATAAAGCACATAGCGTCGGCCCATCGTCTCCCGAGGCTGCCCCACCCGTGCGCTACCCAAGCGAGGCTGCCCCAGCCTTCGCGGTTTTCGAAGGCTGGGTAACAATGCTGCCGACACCAGGAGATTTTGCCGGCGTCGCCTGCAAGAAATCCACAGCCCGCTGTGACATCCAACCTTGCGCCCGACTCCCACTCTGCTCCATGATTGCCAAGGCAGAGGCAGTACAGCCGAGTCGGCAGCAACGGCGATCCCGACCAGGAGCCGGCCCTAACTCCTTTGTTTGGAATATTTTGCCTCTAAGTTCTTTGAAAACTATATTTTGCGCTCAATTTCCCACCTAACTCGATGATTCTAATAGGGTGGGGGGTGGGGGTACCGGTTGATAGCCTGGTAAACCCACACGCGCTGGCCGAGCAGAACGAAAATTTATTTTGCTCGCAGGCCGGAAACGGCAAAACATCAACACCCAGAAAACGTCCAACCCCTGTGTCCTCTGTGGTTGATGAATCTAAGACACCATCCGGCGAGTCTGCGCAACCTTGCACCCACGCCTGCTAAAATTTCATCTACTCAACCTGCATGATTCCCAAGAGCTTGCGCCCGCTGCTGCCTTACTTCAAGCGTTATCGCTGGGGACTGGTCGCGGGCACGTTCTGCGTTTTGCTCAGCAATGGCGCCTGGGTGCTTCTGCCCAAAGTCATCGGCGACGCGGCAGAGAGCCTGAAATCCGGCGTCAATCGCCACAAGTTATTGATTTTCGCCCTGCAGGTGCTGATGGTGGCCGCGGTGCGCGGCATCTTCCTGTTCCTGACGCGCTGGATCGTGATCGGCATCTCGCGCGACATCGAATTCGACATGCGCAACGATTTGTTCGCGCACCTGGAGACGCTTCCCTATCCCTACTACCAGCGCATGAGGACCGGCGACATCATGGCCCGCGCCACCAACGACCTGAATGCCGTGCGGATGTTGCTCGGGCCGGCCATCATGTATTCGGCGAACACGCTGGTTTTCACCGCCGGGGCGTTGTCGTTCATGATGGCGATCAGCCCCCGGTTGACGTTCTATGCGTTTCTGCCGCTGCCGGTGGTGAGCGTGGTGATCCAATCGTTCGGGCGGCGCATTCACGAGCGCTTCGAAAGAATTCAGGCCATGTTCTCCGATATTTCCGCGCGCGCGCAGGAGAACTTTTCCGGAGCGCGGGTCATCCGCGCTTACGTGCAGGAAGAGGCGGAAATCAGGAATTTTGAAACCGCGAACCAGGAATATATTGCTCGCAGCCTGAAGTTGGTGCGGCTCATGGGGATGCTGTGGCCCACGCTGGAACTGATGCTGGGCTGCGCGCTGGTGCTGGTGTTGTGGCTCGGCGGGCGGGAAGTGCTTCTGGGACGCATTGACATTGGCGGCTTCACCGCATTCAACCTCTACATGATGCAACTCACCTTCCCCGTGATCGCGCTGGGCTGGGTGGTGAATATTTTCCAGCGCGGCACAGCGTCATTGGCGCGGCTTAACGAAATTCTGCTGGAGCAGCCCGAAATCAAAGACAGCCCGGAGGCGCGGGAGCAAAACATCCTGGGCGAAATCGAATTCCGCGGGCTCGATTTCAGTTACGACGGAAAACCGGTGCTCAACGACCTGAATCTGCGTATTCCGGCGGGAAGCAGCCTGGCGATTGTGGGTCCGACCGGTTCGGGGAAAACTACGCTGGTGAATTTGATTCCGCGCATCTACGACGCCGAGCCGGGGATGGTGCTGATTGACGGCCGGCCCATCCGCGAATTTTCGATTGCAAGTTTGCGAAGGCAGATCGGCTTCGTTCCCCAGGAAACGTTCCTGTTCAGCGACCGCATCCGCGAGAATATCGCTCTGGGCGTGGACTCGGCCTCGGACCAGCAGATTCACGACGCCGCCGAGGCGGCCAGCATTGCCGCCGACATCGAAAGCTTTCCTGAGGGCTACGACACCATGGTGGGCGAGCGCGGCATCACCCTTTCCGGCGGGCAGAAGCAGCGCGCCGCCATTGCCCGCGCGCTGATTCGCAAGCCGCGCATTCTGGTTCTCGACGACGCGCTCTCCAGCGTCGACACCCAAACTGAAGATAAAATTCTCAACCATCTGCGCGACGTGATGCGGGGCTGCACCACCATTTTCATTTCGCACCGGGTCTCAACCGTCCGCAACGCCGAGCGCATTGCCGTGCTGCACGATGGACGCGTGGTGGAGTTGGGCACGCATGAAGAACTCCTCGCCTTGAACGGCTACTATACCGACCTGTATAACAAGCAGTTGCTGGAAGAAGAACTCGCCGAAGTGTGAGCCGATGGAATTGAGCGGCGGCTGGACAGAGCTTGGCTTCGGCGTTTGAGACGTCGCTCCTGCTTGATCTTATCCCCGATGCAACGCATCGACGCACCCGAAATCCTCGATTCCGACGCTTGCTCCGCCGCCGAGGTAGCGACTGTGCTGCAGGATCTGGGCCGCGTCAACCGTTGGTTCGGCGGAGTGACGACGACCGAGCGGATGCTGAAACGCGCCGCTGCCGCCACGAGGAAAAAACAGTTTTCTCTGCTCGACGTGGCTGCCGGTTTGGGAGAAGTTCCCCGGCTGGTGCAGGAGCGGTTGGCGCGGCGCGGGATTGCGGTAGATGTTACGCTGCTGGAGCGCGCGCGCTCTCACCTGCCCGGCGGCCAGCGCGCCGTGGTTGGAGACGCTCTGTCGCTTCCCTTCCCCGACAGTGCGTTCGATCTGGTCAGTTGCAACCTGTTTGCGCATCACCTCGATGCGGCGCAGTTGATGCAGTTCGTCCGCGAAGGTTTGCGGGTGAGCCGGTGCGCTCTGCTGATTAACGACCTGGTGCGGCATCCATTGCATCTGGCGCTGGCGTATGCGGGGTTTCCTATCATGCGCAGCCGCGTGGCCTGGCTCGACGGCCTCACTTCAGTGCGGCGAGCGTATGTGCCTGCTGAGATTCGCGGCCTTGTGGCTTCCGCATTTTCTTCGAATGGCGCTCCGCGGGTGGAGATCACGCGACATTATCTTTTTCGCATGGGCGTGACGGTGTGGAAGAGCCGAAACATTGAGAAGCGCGCGCTGGAACCACAATAAGCACGCGGGAAAATTCTAGCGCACGACCAGCACTTCGCGAACGTTGTCGCGGGCGAGAAAGAACTTGATGGAAGCGAAATCGCGAAACAGATTTTCGATGTGGCGATTGTTGAAGACGCGCTGCAGTTGAAAACCGTCTGCGACCGGGGATCGTCCGGTGCTGGCAGGTCCGCGGCGGGCTTCAGGGCGGAGCACGATGCGCGTCATTTCCAGCGTATCGGCGCCGATGACATGAAAGCGGTAGCACGGCGCGTCCGGACCGGCGTCGCGGGTGTGGAAGAATGCGAGCAACATGCCGCCGGGCTTGAGTACCGACCACAACCGCCCCACCACCGGCTTAACCAGGCTTTCGTCGAGATAGTCGGGCAGGTTCCAGCACAGAATCACATCGAAGTGAGCTGCGGGATAAACCAGGTTGTCGGCGAGAAACTTGCGGCTGTCGAGAACCAGCGCTCCCGACTCGTCGGGCGTGAACATCGCGGGATCGGTGGAGGCAGTTAGCAGATCTTCGCTATAGATTTTGTGGCCGCGCCCGGTGAAGTGGCGAATGTTGGCGGGCGAGGTCGAGCCCAGATCGAGCACACAGAAGTTCTCTGCCGCGTCCCAGGTGCGGGTCAGCTCCCCCAGGCCGCTGGAGCGGCGGGTGAGCTTCGGCACGCCTGGCGCCGGAACTGCAGTCTCCATTCCCGATGAACCGCGAAAGAATTTCATGAAGACAGTTATTTCCCATCGGTGCGGTGAACATCGATTTTACCCTTCAGGAAGGCACCCTCTTCAATGGAAATGCGCTGGGTGGTGATGTCGCCGGTAACCACGGCCGACTTGCGCAGATCGACGCGATCGCTGGCCTGAATATTACCCTCAAGCTTTCCCTGCACGACAATGCCCTTAGCTTCGACGCTGGCCTTGACCTGGCCGTTCGGACCAACGGTTAAACTGTTGCCCTTCAAGGTAATACTGCCTTCGACCTGGCCATCCAGGTAAAGGTCTTCGCTGCCCGAAAGTTCGCCCTTGATCACCACGGACTTACCGATCTGTGCCGTCTGTGCCAACCCGGTGGATGGTGCGCTCACGAATGTCCTCCTAGCCCAACAGGATCAGGGCTGCAGGCTCCAGATAAGGTTTTTGAGGCAAAATCGGGAAGCCGCTCCGCTTTCATGACTATACGCAACGCATGGAGCAGCGGCAAGCAGGTTCGATCTACCCTGTTTGCGGTAGAGGAATGTTGTGGGCTGATTGTTTACACTATCCTTGTGCCGCAGAGGATAAGGCGAGCGGATCTTTTGCCGGGAATGGCCGCGGCGATCGCGGTTCTGGCTTCGCCGCTGGGCCTCGGCGCAAGCGCGTTTTGCGCTGGGCCTCGGTTGAGTTTCTCGGGTGAAGCTGCTTCGCCGGCTGCGTCTTCGCTTTCCCACCTCGCTGCGTTTGACTCTACTTCTCCGGTTGCTTCGGCTTTAGCCTCTCCGGCGGAACTGGTGCGCACGGCAGTGGCCAACGAAGTGGCGGCAGCCCACGATACGTCGGTGAAGCACATGTTTCTCTCGCGGAAACAGACGGCCCACGGCTCGCAGACCCGGCTTTATGCGGAGACGCGCGAAGCCATGGTAGCCATGACGATTGCCTACAATGATCAACCCATCACCGCCCAGCAATTGCAGGGAGAAGAAGGCCGCCTCGATGGCATTCGCGATCATCCCGAGCAAATGGAACGCAAGAAGTCGCAGGAAAAAGAAGACGCGGAGCGCACTCTGCGTATGGTGAAGGCTTTGCCCGATGCTTTTCTGTACGAATATGACGGAACCGAAGAAAGCGCGCCTGGTGTGGGCAAGGCCGGGGATTCGCTGGTGCGGCTGAAGTTTCGGCCTAACCCTGGATATGTGCCACCCTCGCGTGTGGAGCAGGTGCTGGCAGGGATGCAGGGATTTGTTCTGGTCGATCCTGAGGCGAAGCGCATCGCCAAGATTGATGCAACATTATTGCGGGACGTCAGTTTTGGCTGGGGGTTTTTTGGCCGTCTCGCCAAGGGCGGCACGTTTCTGGTTGAGCAAGCCGATGTGGGCGACGGCACGTGGGACACTACGCGCATGCGCCTCGGCTTCACAGGAACGATCCTGCTGGTGAAGAGTTTGAATATTTCATCCGACGAAACGCTCAGCGATTTCCGGCGAATACCGGCAGATACCACGTTTGCCAAGGGCGTGGAAATGCTGAAGGCCGAGCAGGCGAGGCTGGCGGCGAATCGTGCGCTGGGTGCAGCGACAACGGGGCCGAAGTCGCAGTAGGACTAATGGCGGTCAATGGGTGGAATGGCGATATTTCAGCAGTTATCTCAGATGGCGACGGAATGGGAACGGCACGCCGCTCGCCAGAACACACCAAATCAGAAGTGGGCCAATTGTTACTGCAAGCAAAGCGAGAGCGCTGCCATCGTAAACAGCTTGCATGCATGTAACCAGCGGGATTAGCGACAACACGATCATGAGCAGCCCGCCGCGGATCCCGTCTGGGCCAGCAAACCCGCCTCCGCACTCCGTCGCTGCGAGGGTCATGAATAGCCCCCCAGTGAGCCATACCCCAAGCAACATTGCAGCAACGACCCATTTGAAGCCCCGCTTTGTTGCAACTCTTCGACAACAACCCATGACAGAGTAACCCCTGCTGATGATGAAAATTCTTTCATATTGACGCGAGCCAAGGACTGCGGGACAATGCCGGACGTTCTTGGCTTCAATTCACAGTTGTGGGGTAGGCGATCCAAGGGTAGAATTGCGCCGCTCTTGAGGTCAAAAAAATTCGGACAAGATGCAATTACTTCAGCAAAGGGAGAAGTCTATGACGCCTAGGAAAACCCGGTACTCGCATTATGCAATGCAGATCGCGGCCGCAGCCCTTATCAGCATCTGCTGCTTTCAGCCCGTTTCCGCCGCACAGACGACAGACGTAGCGGTCGACGCGGAGGCAGCAGCCCGCGACAATTGGCGCGAGGTTATGACTCACAACACCGAGTTGTGGGAGGGGTGCTTTCAGGCATCTTATCCCAGCATCGTCTGGGAGCAGGTGGAGTGCAAAGAATTGCATCCACGCGTCCATCCTGTCTTCCACAGGCCCGGCGAGGGGCAGGTGACGGGCAACGGTCACGACTATGTAGCTGAAGCGCCGGGGCTGATCAGCGGGACACTTGGAAGCTTCCCGACGGTCACGGGCGTGAAATCCGAGAAAGGTGTCGGGGTGGAAGCGTACGGAGACGGAGGCATCCTCGGGCCGAATGAATACTCACTTCAGCTCAATACGAACTACACGGGCACCACATCGGCGTGTGACGGTCATACCGATTGCGTCGTCTGGCAACAGTTCATTTACGCGACGGACTACGAAACCAAGGGGAAAGCGGCTGTTTTCATGCAGTATTGGCTGATCGGCTGGGGCGACTCGGATTGTCCGAGCGGTTTCGCCAGTGCCGGCTCGGGCGATTGCTACGGGAACAGCAAGTACGTGTCGGCCCCCGATGTGAAGCCTACCTCGCTTGGCAGCCTGTCGCTCTCGGGCGCCGCGGAAGCGGGTTCCAAAGATACGGTGGTATTCAACGATGGAACCACTGCCTACACCGTCAGCGGCTCCGACACCATGCTTGATATCTCGCAGGTTTGGAAGGAGTCCGAATTCAACGTTGTCGGTGATGCCGGCGGTTCGCGAGCGGATTTCAATACGCCTGTCTCGATCACCGTGAAAGTAGCGCTGACGGATGGTTCCTCCTCGGCCCCAACCTGTGTTGCGAATGGTGGCACAACCGGAGAGAGCAACAACTTGAATCTGGGCAAGTGCAGCACCGCGAGTGGATCGTCACCCTACATTCAGTTCATCGAATCGAACTGAAAAGTCACTTTGCCGGTCTCAAGGCTGGCTTTTAGCGTCCGTGCTCAACCTTGGGCGCGCCGCGTTTCTTTGCGCACGGTCAGTTTCTCGATGAGATCTTCTTTGATGCGATAGCCCGTACCGGCGTCGTCGCTGATGGGGATGGTTCCCTGCGGTGTGACTTCGACCTCGGGATCGATGATGTCTTCTTTCCAATAGCGCTTCGAGGCGGAAACATCGCCGGGCAGGCGGAAGTTCTGCAAGGTGGAAAGCGCGATATTGTGCGCGCGGCCGATGCCCGACTCCAACATCCCGCCGCACCACACCGGAATCTTCTGCGCCTGGCAAATGTCGTGGATCTTCATGGCTTCGGTGAATCCGCCGACGCGCCCGACTTTGATATTGACGATGCGGCAGGCGCCGGTTTCGAGCGCGATGGCTGCGCTGCGCGCGTTGACGATGGATTCATCGAGGCAAATCGAGGTGCGCAATTCTTTTTGCAGGCGGGCGTGGTAGTAAATGTCGTCGTCCCAGAGCGGCTGCTCGATCATCAGCAGGTTGAACTGGTCGAAGCTGCGCAGATGCTCGGTTTGGTCGAGGGTGTAGGCGGAGTTGGCGTCGCAGCTGAGAACAATTTCGGACCAGCGGGAGCGGATTCGTTCGAGCACGTTCACGTCCCAGCCGGGTTTGACTTTGACTTTGATGCGGCGATATCCGGCGGCGAGCTCGACCTGGATTTTTTCGAGCAACTGTTCGATGGAATCTTGAATGCCGATGGAAACGCCGCAGGGAATTTCGCGGCGCGTTCCGCCCAGCAGACGCCATAGCGGTTGCCGCTTCTGGCGCGCTTCGGCGTCCCACACGGCGTTTTCGAGAGCGGCCTTCGCCATACGATGGCCGCGAACCCGGGAGAACAGCGCCGCACACTCTCGCGCCGATTCCAGCTTGCGGCCGAGCACTGCGGGAGCTAGATAACGAGTGATGGTGGGCCAGGCAGATTCAATCCATTCGCTGCTGTAGAAAGGATCTTCGCCGGCCACACATTCGCCCCAGCCGTTCACGCCCTCACAATGGACGGTGAGCAGCAGAATGCGCCGGCTGTAGGTACGGCCGAAACTCGTCTCGAAGAAGTGCACGAGCGGCATGTGGATTTCGCGGAGGGTGATGGCTTCGATTTTCATAGAAGAGCAAAATCATTTCACCACGGAGACACGGAAGCACGGAGAAAACCTTCGAACAATAAATCCGGACCAGGAAAGCTCGCCGCGCTTGCCGTCGCCGCAATACGATTTTTCCTCCGTGTCTCCGTGCCTCGGTGGTGAATCATTCTTCCGAGGCATACGACCAATTCTCATCCCAGTGGCCGAGCTGGAATTTGCCATTGCCTTCGGCATCGCGCTCGTAACCGAGCACCGCGAGACCACCGTCGAAAGCATCGAGAAACTGTTTCCGATTATGTTCCTGCGTCTGCTGCGCGCGGCCGCGAGTCTCATCGGCAGCTTTCCAATCGTAGATTTGAGCGGGGACTTCAATTTCCATCTGTTTACTGGAAGCAGGATTCTTCCCGTCGGCGAGCAGCGCTTCAACCCGCTCGGATTTCAGCCACCATTCGGCGATGAGGCGGTCGCTGGGCAAGCCCCCCTGCAATGGCGACGAAGTGATTCCATATTGGTTGATGTTGTAGCGCCGGGCGATCGCGCCCAATTTTTCGATGTTGAGATAAGCGTTCTTGATTTCCAGCGGATCGAAGGTCCACTCGATCAACTCGATGCCGCGCGCCAGCGCTTCTTCGCGCTGCAACAACTTGAGCCGCCGGCCCAGGCCGCTATTGCGGTACTCCGGGCGAACCGCCAGCATGTGCGAATGCAGGTAGACGTGGCCGGAGCGAGTGCCGGGAATGGAAAGCGCGAAGCCCACCATCTGGCTCCCATCAAAGGCGCCCAGCACCTGGCCGCCGACTTTTTCCGCCACCACGAACATGCGCAGCGGCACCAGGTCGGCGTCGCTGAAATTCCACACTTCCTTTTGCAGCGCGATGCAAGTCCGCAGCTCGTCGAGACCGTCGCACCGGCGAATCACGATCGAATCGGCGCTCACGAGCGCTTCTCTTCCTGCTTGGCCTGCTGCCACAAGGATTCAAGTTCTTCCATTGAAACTTGCTCAGGAGCGGAGCCGCTGGCCCGCAGCCGCTCTTCCATCCACTGAAAACGGCGGCGGAATTTGCGGTTGGTTTTGCGCAACGCCGATTCCGGGTCCAGCGAGAGATGGCGGGCAATATTCACTAACACAAAGAAGAGATCGCCGACTTCTTCTTCCAGCCGCGCCTGTAAATCGTCTGAAATCGCGGGCCGCCCTGAACTGGCCACGCCGCGCCCCGGCGGGCGCGGACCCGGCGCGGGAAACTCCTGCAATTGCTGCCGCAGTTCGGCTGTCTCTTCCGCAAGCTTCTCGAATAACCCTTCCACATCGGGCCAGTCGAAGCCAGTCTGCGCGGCGCGCGAGCTGAGTTTATGCGCCTCAAGCATCGCCGGCATAGCCGACGAAATGCCGGCCAGAATCGAATTCTGATTATCTGGGATTTGCGGCGCCGAAACTTCCACAACCGACCTGACGGTCCGAGGTTCGAGGTCCGAGGTCTGACCCATCTCGCCTTCGGCGCGCCTCTTTCTTTCCGCAGCCCGCAGCCTTTCTTCGGCCTTCAGGGCTTCCCAGTTGCGCTTCACCTCGGCAGAGGTGTCAGCTTTCGCGTCGCCAAACACGTGAGGATGCCGGTCGACGAGTTTGGTCGATAACCGGTCCAGAACATCATCGATGGAAAACGACCCCTGCTCCTGCGCCATTTCCGCATAAAAGAGCACCTGCAACAACAGATCGCCGAGTTCGCCGGCGAGTTCATCCCAGTCGCGATTGTCGATGGCTTCGAGAACCTCGTAGGTTTCCTCGAGAGTGTAGGGCTTGATGGTGTCAAAAGTTTGCTCGCGGTCCCAGGGACAGCCGCCAGGCGGCCGCAACTGCGCCATGATCGCGACTGCGCGTTCGAAACGTTCGCCGGTTGTAGACATATTTGGCAACCACTCTAAATGAGCCGTTGCAGTGCGGGCAATGCGCGCGCGGGTGAGATTTGTCCATAGCGACAAACCGCGGCACTGGACGCGGCATCCAAACAAAAACTCGTGAGTTGGTCGCGCTCTCCAGAAAGAGACGCGGAACTAGAACCGAGCTTATGAAATCCAGGCGATTCAATATTTTAAGGAGAACACTTCATGCCAAATACTCTGAAAGGAAAAACCGTAGCAATCCTGGCAACCGATGGCTTTGAACAGTCGGAACTCTTGAAACCGAAACTGGCGCTGGAAGAGGCTGGCGCAAAAATCCAGGTTGTTTCACCCGCCGGTAAGAAGATCAAAGGCTGGGATCACAAAGACTGGGGCAAGGAGATCCCGGTCGACGTTCCGTTGCAATCTGCGGACGCAGCTCGGTATGACGCACTTCTGTTGCCCGGCGGGGTTATGAATCCGGATCAACTGCGCATGAATCCCGACGCGGTGCGTTTCGTGAAACAGTTCTTTGAGCAAGGAAAACCTGTGGCGGCGATCTGCCACGGTCCGTGGATGTTGGTGAAAACCGGCGAGCTGCGTGGCCGCACCGTGACTTCCTGGCCTTCTCTGAAAACGGACGTTCAGAACGCGGGAGGCACCTGGGTAGATGAAGAAGTCATCGTGAGTAACGGCGTGGTCACCAGCCGCAAACCGGATGACATTCCCGCCTTCAACCGAGAGATGATCGCCTTGTTCTCGAAAGGTGCGCTGAAGAAGGGAAAACCTGTCCAGAAGGTCGCCTGAAAAGCGCACACGAGCGAGATACCGGCCTGACCGCATTCGGAGCAGGCCGGTATGTTTTTGCATCCCCTTTTGGAAAAACTTTGAGGCCAACGCGGCGCGACTTTTGGTCAGGCATTTTACGGTACCAAGGTTACCTACCCGGCCCGCCGCGCGCGAGTCACACTCTAAAGGTCGTAATATTAGGTGGGCCCAATCCGTGGCTCCGGAATCGTCTTTCGGGTTTTCGTATCTGGTTCAAATACATGGTCTTATCAGCGAATCCACGACCGCGGCTGGAAGGCCAGCACTTTCAGGTGGTGGTGATCGGAGGCGGCATCAACGGTGTGGCCGTCGCGCGAGAGTGCGCTCGCGGCGGAAAACGCACGCTTCTTGTCGAGCAGAACGATTTCGCCTCCGGAGTAACCAGCCGGTCCACGCGCATCATCCACGGCGGTTTGCGTTATCTGGAACACGGCGAGCTGGACCTGGTGCGGGAATCGTTGCGTGAGCGTGAGACTTTGCTGCGCCAACGATCGCATCTGGTGCATCCCGTACACTTTCTGCTTTTGTTGAACGAAAACAGCCAGCGCAACGCCATGAAAGTCCGCGCTGGATTGTGGCTCTACCGCCGGCTGGCCAAAAACAGGCCGCACGTGAACACCGGCGAAACGGAACACAAACAGTTGGAACGAGCTCTCGACGCCGGGCGCCGCTGGTCGTTCTTCAGCTATGAGGACGCGCAGTGCGAGTTTCCGGAACGCCTGGTGGCGGAGTGGCTCACCGAGGCCGTCGCTGCCGGTGCAGTCGTGCGCAATCACACCGAAGCCCTGGCGGTGGACGTGGCTCACGGCCGCATACGAGGCGTTCTCTTGCGTGACCTGATCGCCGGGCGGGACGAGCGCGTCGACGCCGGATGGGTAATCAACTGTACCGGCCCGTGGGCAGATCGCGTGTGCCAGCGCTCTTCCATCCACACCGCGCAGCCGATGCTGGGCGGGGTGCGCGGATCGCATATCGTCTTGCCCCGTTTCTCCAGCGCGCCCAATGTCGCGGTCTACAGCGAAGCGGTGGACGGGCGTCCCTTTTTTGTTCTGCCCTGGAACGATCAGATTCTGGTGGGAACCACGGAAGTCGCCGACGGCGGCGATCCCGGAAAAACTGCGCCTTCGGCCGATGAAATCGGTTATTTGCTGCGGTCGGTTACGCAATTGTTTCCCAAGGCAAAGATCTCTGAGCGCGACATCAAATACACGTTCGCCGGAGTTCGGCCGCTGCCTTACTCTCCGGGGAATCGTCCGTCGGCGGTCACGCGGCGGCACATTGTGCACGACCATGCCGACGATGGCGCCAAGCACATGCTTTCGTTGATCGGCGGCAAGTTAACCACCGCAGCCTCGCTGGCGCGGCAGTGTGCAGACAAGATGGGGTTGACGGTCACCGAGCCGAACGCCGCTGCCGTTGGTCCGGGAAATGCGCTCGATCCTCTGCTCGATGAGGCGATCCTCGAGATTGCCCGGATTGGCTCAGTCAGCGAGGAATCGGCGCGCGGCATAGTGGAATGGCATGGCGCACGCGCCGCCGATATTGCCCGCATGGCGCTGGTCAGCGCCGAACTCCGCGCGCCTGTCTGCCCGCATACGTCGCACATTGTCGCGGAAGTAGTGGAGGCTTACCGGAGAGAGTACGCAGTCACCCTGGGCGACGTGCTGCTGCGCCGCGTACCGGTGGCCCTGGGAGCGTGCTGGTCCGAATCATGCAGCCGCGAAGCCGCTGTGCGCATCGGCGCCGTCCTCGGCTGGGATGAATACGCTATCGGCTCCAACCTCGAAGCCTTCGAGATCGAACGGACTGCCTTCCTGCAGCCGGTGCAGCATCATTCCGCCGCTCTGCAAGCGGCTGCGGACTAAAGCAGTAGTCCGATCGTCTTGCCTTTCAACAACCCCGCCTGCGCTACTTGCCGCAGCACCCAGCCAAAAACCTCCCGATGCGTGGCCTCGCCCATTAGCCGGCGGGCGCGCGAGATGGTCACATGATCCGGCGTCCGCTCATCCAGTCCGATCTGCAAAAACTGCCTCAAGCACAACGAATCCGCTACCCGCCAAGCGATGCCCCGTTCGCTTCCGAGTCCCTCAAAGAAACCGGCCAGCATCACCAGGAAGTACATTCCGGGAGGCAGAGACGGACGGCCCAGCTTCTCGTGATAGAACATCCGGCAGCGCGTTTCGCAAAACTCGTCGAAACCTGCCTGATCCAACACTTCGTTCAGCCGCCGATAGAAAGGATGTCCCGGAGCTTCCGCCAGATCCCCGCGATACCACAGCTCCTCCTGCCGTTGACCTCGCCTGCGTGTTCCCATCGCCATTCTCCAAATTTAACCGGAGACTGGCAGCGCAAAGTGATTAAATTGCAGCGTAGTCCTAGAGGCAGCAAGCCTAGAGGCAGAGAATGGAGGCGGAGAATGGAGGCAGAGCGTTCTTTTGCTACGCGCACTTTGAAGGTGGTTGGCTTTGGGCTGCTGGCATTTGCGATCGCCATTCTCGCCGGCGGTATTTGGAGTGCCCTGCTCGTCACCAATCTTCGGAGCAGCCCTGCAGTACCTTGGTCCGTTCCCGCGATGGCGCTTCTGTTGTGGCTGATGTGGAGCTACCTCGGCGGGAAGGGGTGGCCACGCAGCACTTCCGAAGCGCGACGACTCTACCTAAGGGCCAACAGAAGATCCGGTCGGACGTATCTGTGGGCATGGGTCGCGGGTGTTCTGTCGGTGGTTGCGCTGGCTGGTTACTGGATTGTGCTGTTCCAATTGGTCAAGATGCCGCCCAACGCGCTCTCGGATGTGTCGAGCTATCCTCGAGTCACTGTCGCGCTCATGATTCTGATGGGGTCTTTGGTTTCTCCTTTGATGGAAGAGGCGGCGTTCCGCGGATATTTTCAGGTTGCACTCGAACGCGAGTTCCGTGGCCCAGTCGCTGTCGGGATCTCATCGGTTTTGTTTGCGCTTGCGCACGGTCCGACGCAGAGTTTCCTGTGGCCCAAGCTCCTTTTCTACTTTCTCGTGGGTGTCGCGTTCGGTGCGACAGCTTACCTCACGAATTCGATCCTGCCAGCCATCCCGGTTCACGTTGTGGGGCTCCTGATCTTCTTCACCTTGGTGTGGCCGCACGACGCCGCGCGACGGCTGGTTTGGGCTAGTGGGTCTGATAACTGGTTTTGGACGCACATAGCGCAGGCGATCGTATTTACGGTGCTGGCAGTTTGGGCTTTTCAGCGACTGGCGAGAGTGAGCATTCAAGACGCACCCGCGGGGGCAAAACCAACTTAGCTGCTCCCAAGGGCGGCTGCCTCGTAGCAACAATCCAGCGCTGCATGGGTATGTTCATCGAATCGACAATTTTGCAGGTCCGTAGTAAGGCGACTTTAGACCCTGGGCTGCTAGGCTGCCCTGGCTCGCCTGCTCCGTCCAGAATGATTAGCCAATGGAAGCGGAATCTCAGATCGCGTCTGTGGGGCATCGAAGAACTGTGCGGTCTGCTGCCTGAGACGGCATCCGCCCACAAAGCGCACTGACAACCGTATCACTGAGTAGAGGTACTGCGATTGCCATCATCAAGGGGTAGTGGCTCAGTTTGAAAATCTCCAACGTTGCCCCCCTCCGGCGTCATCCCGAAGTCCCGCGTTTTCACCAGCGGGACGAGGGATCTCCCGTGCGCACACGGCCGCCCCTTTTCAAACTGAGCCACTACCCATCAAGGCCGTTCCGTGGCATAAGCTAAGACGCTACGAGCTGACCAATATCGCTCGGAGTTTTTTAGCTCTCTATTTCATCGTCCACTGGGCGCTCAGTCAGTCCAGCCAGCTTTATCCCTCAATTCTGCTCGCCCTAGTTGTAGTAGCCACGCTCGGATGCGTTTTTTGGGTACTGTCCTAAACTTGCGTTGGAAGAATAACAGCAGGCGCTTGCATCCCTGAATCTCTGGTGCCAGCGGATTCAGGGGAATGAGCTATGGTGCTTCGTGGGAAAGAAGCAGCGCAACGTGAAGATCGAGGACTCGCCGGAACTCGGAGACGCTTGGGTTTTTGTCGCGTTCAACGCGGATTCAAAACTGATTCCCGCCTACACCGTAGGCAAGCGCAACCGCGAAACCACCTACGCATTCCTGAACACGCTTCGGAGTCGCATCGCAGAACAACACCGATTCCAGCTTACGACAGACGGATTCGCATTTTACCGCAAGGGCGTCGAGGATGTGTTCGCGGGACAGGCCGACTTCGCACAATTGATAAAGCTATACGGCGATCACGGTCAGCACGACGCTGCCGGACGGTACTCCCCGGCTCCGACGATAGAGACGATAATAAAAATACGTGACGGACGGCCCGACTCGCGTCACATTTCCACCAGCTACGTGGAACGCAGTAATCTTTCGATTCGCATGGCGCTTCGCCGCTTTACTCGTTTGACGAATGCCTATTCCAAGAAACTCGATAACCTGAAATACGCCTGCGCTCTGTACTTCGCGTACTACAACTTCTGCCGTGTTCACCAGAGCATCCGTGTTTCCCCCGCTGTGGAAGCTGGCGTTACCGATCACATATGCACTCTGCGAGAATTGCTGTCAGCCTAAATGTGATTCCCGAAATGGTCTGTTCGGATTTCGTAACAAAGGCACAAAGAAATGCTTTTGTGGACAGAATGCTGCTATAAGAGTCGGGTTGTATTTTCATCGCTTTTCTGGGCCCCGTTTTTTCCCTCCCCTCAATTGAAGTGGAACAGTTGCTTAATTTCGACAAGCCTCCCGTGCATCCAATCGGTTGCTCCAGCATCTCAATGTGTGTAGTGATTTACATTGCTGGTTCAATATTATTCGGCTCGTAAATTTATGAGCTAGAATGCGATGAGTGCGTAATGGGGCCGAGACGTTCAAACGCAGTTCGTAAGGAGCGCCCAGCAATGGCACCCGATGTCACAGAAGCAGCCGCCGCCGAAGTAGCAGCCAACCACGAAATAGCCGCCAACAGCAGCGTACCCGAACTTCATCAAAGCCTAGCGAATGGGCTAGCTCAAAGCCTAACGAATGGGCTAGGGCTTCCGGTTACTATCCAAGAGTGGGTTCGCATAGTCAAATCAGGCATGGAGCGAATTTTCCAACATTTACGTGAAGGACGGAATCTCGGACCGCTGTCGATCCTTGCCCTTGTGCTGATATATTCGTTGTTGAGTCCGCATCTTCCGGCCCCGATCCACAACTACATTTACCACATCGCGCACTGAATGAGAGAACACGTCATCAAGTTCCTCATCGGGGCTTTCGGTACGTTCCTGATCATTATGTTCAGGGATGTTCCTTCCTTGCCGGCATTCACGCATCTTGTTTATTGGTGGCTTTCTGCTGTCGTTTTCATGACCTCTGGCGGATTCCTCACCATCATTTGGCAAATTGGAGACGTAAACCCCTGGCGGTCTTTGTATTTCGGGGCTACGTGGCCCGCTTTGATTTCCCTTGTAACTCGTTAGTCCATTCCGCCCACGCTAGGCCATTTCTCTTCCAACGGAAGCTTAGGACAGTACCGTTTTTTGGGCCGGCAAGCAGGTAAAGCGCCCAGCAGCGCACTATTGGGACACTACCCTGTTTCCGCCACCCCTTGACAACGACCCACTCACATCCCTATAATTAGCACTCAGTAGGCGTCACTGCTAACAGTCCGCCTTAACCCATACAATTCATAGGTTTACGTAGATTAACCCTACGCATCCAGACGTACCAACTTGAAAGGAGTTTACAACCATGGCTAAATTTACCCCACTCCATGACCGCATCCTGATCCGGCGTATTGAAGAAGGTGAGACCACACGCGGTGGCATCATCATTCCTGACAGCGCCAAAGAAAAGCCCCAGGAAGGCGAAGTTATCTCCGTCGGCAAAGGCAAGTCCAACGACGAAGGCAAGGTCTTCCCTCTGGCTGTAAAAGAAGGCGACCGCATCCTGTTCGGCAAGTATTCCGGCACCGAAATCAAGCTCGATGGCGACGACTTCATCATCATGCGTGAAGAAGAAGTCCTGGGCATCCTGACCGGCGCCAACACCGCAGCCAAAAAGGAAGCCGTCGGCTCACGGAAGTAGCTCTGCTTCGCGGGCGTAATCCCGCAGGTGTCATCCTGAGCGCGCCTTACGCGTTGTCATCCTGAGCGCGTCTTACGCATTGTCATCCTGAGCGCGTTCTTGGCGCGAAGGATCTCGATCTGATAGCACTCTCGGCCTCATGGTTTTAACTGAGAACCGGGAACTGAGAATTAAATTAAGCAGGCCAGTCCTGCAACACAAACTTAGGAGATTAAAGCAATGGCAAAGCAAATCGTACACGGAGAAGAATCCCGCCAGGCCATCCTCCGCGGCGTCAACCTTTTGGCTGACGCTGTGAAGGTCACCCTCGGCCCCAAGGGCCGTAACGTGGTCATCGAAAAGAAATTCGGTTCGCCGACCATCACCAAAGACGGCGTCACCGTCGCCAAAGAAATCGAACTGAAAGACGGCCTCGAGAACATGGGCGCCCAGATGGTCCGCGAGGTCGCGTCGAAAACTTCCGACGTCGCCGGCGACGGCACCACCACCGCCACCGTTCTCGCCCAGGCCATTTATCGTGAAGGCGTAAAGACCGTCGCCGCCGGCGCCAATCCCATGGCCCTCAAGCGCGGCATCGAGAAAGCCGTCACCGCGATTTGCGGCAAGCTCGACAAGGAAGGCAACCGCGAGAAGGGCGAGCTCGACAAGTTCTCCAAGCCCGTCTCCGGCGAAATGATCGCTCAAGTCGGCACCATCAGCGCGAATAACGACGAGACGATTGGGAAGATTATTGCCGAGGCCATGAAGAAAGTCGGCAAAGACGGCGTCATCACCGTCGAAGAGTCGAAGACGCTGGAGACTCAGCTCGAAGTGGTCGAAGGCATGCAGTTCGACCGCGGCTATCTCTCGCCTTACTTCGTCACCGATCCCGAGCGCATGGAAGTCGCACTCGAGAACGCCTACGTCCTGATCAACGAAAAGAAGATCAGCTCCATGAAAGATCTTCTCCCGTTGCTCGAGCAGATCGCCAAAGGCGGCAAGCCGCTGCTCATCATCGCGGAAGACGTCGAGGGTGAAGCTCTGGCTACGCTTGTGGTCAACAAGCTGCGGGGCACACTGCAAGTCGCGGCCGTCAAGGCTCCGGGCTTCGGCGATCGCCGCAAAGCCATGCTGCAGGATATTGCCACCCTCACCGGCGGCAAGGCCATCACCGAAGACCTGGGCATCAAGATCGAGAACGTCCAGATCAGCGATCTCGGCCAAGTGAAGAAGATCACCATCGACAAGGACAACACCACCCTGGTCGAAGGCAAGGGCAAGCACAGTGAGATCGAAGGCCGCGTGCGCGAGATTCGCAGCCAGATCGATAAGACTACCAGCGACTATGACCGCGAGAAGCTGCAAGAGCGGTTGGCGAAACTGGTCGGTGGCGTAGCCGTGATCAAAGTCGGCGCCGCAACCGAAACCGAAATGAAGGAAAAGAAAGCGCGTGTGGAAGATGCGATGCACGCGACGCGCGCGGCCGTGGAAGAAGGAATTGTCCCCGGCGGCGGCGTGGCTCTGGCCCGTTGCGCTGCGGCTCTCGACAAGCTGAAGCTCGAGGGTGATGAGCAGATCGGCATCAACATCGTGAAGAAAGCCCTGCAAGAACCGTTGCGCCAGATCGTCGAAAACGCCGGCGAAGAGGGCGCGGTGGTGCTCGGCAAGGTGCTCGACGCCAAGGACGCCAACTACGGCTTCAACGCTCTGAACAACGAGTATGAGGACCTGGTCAAGGCTGGCGTGCTCGATCCGACGAAGGTGGTGCGCACCGCACTTACCAACGCCGGCTCGATTGCTTCGTTGATGCTGACCACCGAAGCCCTGGTCGCGGAGATTCCGGAAAAGAAGGAAGCTCCCATGGGCGGCGGCGGACACGGCGGCGGCGGCATGGAAGGCATGTACTAAGACGGTCGTTGGCCGTTAGTCGTTGGTCGTTGGCAAAATCAAAGGCCCTGCTCGCGAGAGCGGGGCTTTTCTTTTGCTTCTTCGGGCGTTCCCGAAGCAGGAAATCCACAGGTGGCGATGTTCACGGGTCACAGTCAAGCAACGGCGTTGCGTGGAAGCATTCAGGAGGAAGCAAGTCGTGAGTCCGAACGTGGTTGGTGCGAAACAGGTTCTGGGGTGGGCGTGACGCGCGCAGTGGCCCCGTAGCTCAGCCTGGATAGAGCACTAGGTTCGCACCTTAGAGGTCGTGAGTTCGAGTCTCACCGGGGCCACACCTAAGTTTTGTCGTAACGCGTGTTGCATCTTGACATCTGCGGAACTGAGCGCGAAAATTTGATTGTAAGGTGCGAACCTGGTCGTTCTCGACCGGCTGAGTTTAGGGCGGCCGCCAAGGCCGCCCTTTCTGTTTCTGGTTGTCCCTTAGGAACGTCTCGTCTGTCCACGATTTCCGCCGGCTGTCAGCTATCAGTTTTCAGCCGTCAGTAAAATCAAAGGCCCCTCTCGCGAGAGCGGGGCCTTTCTTTGTTTGCTCCAGCAACGCTGCGGCTGACGCTCCGCTCGATCTTGCAGTTGATCGCAGCGCTGAAGCGCTGCACCACCCAAAACCATTTGCTAAGTGGTGACGCAGGAGCGGCACCGAGCATAATAGTGCCTCCCTCCGGGGTCTTGTTTCGCATTTCCCGCCTGGGCACCCGGCCATCCCAGCGATGAAAGAAACATTCTCCCTAAGTCACACCTATTTGCATCTAATCGACACTTTGTTCGACTAAGGAGTCACCAGTATGTTGTACAAGCAGTTTGATTCGCGACTTACTCTTGTCCCGGCGACTATGTTTGCCGTCGTTTGCGTGCTTGCGGCCAGCGCTTTTGGTCAAATCACAGTTACTTCACCTACTAACAATTCCACGGTTGCAATGCCGGTGCAACTTACGGCGACCTTTGCCGGATGTAGCGGGGCGTCGAGCGCTTTCGGTTACTCAGTCGGAAGCAGCCCGTTCATCACCTGGGGAAAGAGCGACACTCAGATCAGTAGCACGGATTACCGCCTTACGCCGGGCAGTTATGTCATCCACTTTAAGGGGTGGACGGGCAGCACTCTCTGCGAAACCAGTATCAATGTCACGGTGACCGGCCCAAGCACCACCACGGCTTCGAACATCGAGGACCAGCCGACTTCAGACTGGACGTATGTGTTTGATACGGGCACCAGCGGTTCTGCTTCGGGGACGACCAGTCTTGTATCCGGTTCCCCCTGCCAGGATTCGCAATGCCGGGAGTTTGCCATGACCTACACTGACAGTGGCGGTATGCGCGGTTCCATCTCGTTTGGCAGCGATCCGACTCACGCGGCGACGCATTTCGTCTACGACACTTACCTTTACTTCGACAGCGCGCTGGACGTGCAAAACATTGAGATGGACACCAACCAGGTTTGGGACGCGAACAACGATGTGTTGATCTATGGTCTGCAGTGTGCGAACGACGGTAAGTGGCAATATACGACGAATGTGAGTGGGAAGGACACGTGGAACGTCTCAACTGTGGCTTGTCCCGTACCATCAAAGTGGGCGGCAAACGCTTGGCATCACGCGCAACTCGCGGTCCATCGGAACAGCAGCGGAGACGCCTACTACGATTCCGTCACCCTCGATGGAACAACTACGGACTTTACCAATGCGGATGGCAATTCGTCCTTTGCGCTCGATTGGGCGGCTGGCGACCTGTTACTTAACTTTCAGTTGGATGGTCTGGGATCAAGTGGATCGATCACGGCGTACGTAGATGGATTGACGGAGATTTGGTGGTAAGGAATGCAGCGGCGAGCTTCTAGCGCCTAAGCTGTTAGCTTGGATCTGGCCCCGCTCGCAAGAGCGGGGCCTTTGCTTTGGTCGTGTGCAGGTCGTTCCAGCGTGAGGGCGGCCCCTTCCCGGTCGCGCTTGCGCTAAGAATGGACTGGCGTCCGTCAGGACGCCCGAAAATAGCCCGGCGTTTCAACGCCGGGTCGCAATCCCCTTCGAACTCTCAAAAAAATCCCCTGCCTTGTTTATCCAACTCTTTAATTGTGCGCGTTAATGGTAAACGAGCTTTGTGCGAAGTTTATTTCGAACACGTTGTTTGTGTTCCACTGGTTGTCGAGCAACGATCCACGCACCATTATTGTGGCATCCTGGCTGAACGTGGCCCCATTGAATGCTGCGCTCAGGCTGTAACCGCTCAGGTAAATGTTGGTAGCGTTGCCGTATTGAATGTTTTTGGTTTCGCCGGCCTTCAAGTCAAAGGAGACGGTCCCCACCAGGTTGGCTGGGTTATCGCCCTGCCGCACGAACAACGAAACCGATACCGGGGACGAGGTGCGGTTCACGAAAGTCTTGGCGCCGCCGGCGGCCGCTTGGACCGGCTGCAGCATGGATGCGCCGGCAATCAGCAGAAGGGCGACCATTACAAACACGACTGCAAGTTGTCTCACCGTCGATTTTTTTGCGTCAGACATTTTGTCGAGCTCCTAAAGTGAATTGAACGGGAATCACGAGTGATTCATCCCACGAACTGGGTCGCATCGCGGGCATGGCTGTGGGCCATCCCCGTCTTGAATCTGTGTAAATGTCCCGGAATCGTGACCGCTTACCTAGACCTGATGGGACGGTTCGCCCAACGATCCGTGAAGATCAGGAGAAACGGAAACCTTGGTTCCGTTTAGCCCTGGGGTTTACCAATTGACGATGCTCTTCTAACATCTGTGTCTTGCGGAGTCAAGAAAAAAGGTAGCCGCGTGCCCCACGTCTCGCTTTCCGAGACGTGGGAGCCACCCCCTGTGGGAAATCTCCCCATTTCATGTTCATCCAACCTTTACTCAGAATCTCCCCTATCCCATACTCGACCTATAGCTCAAAAGAACATGCGGGTTAGCAACCATAACCCCTAAGGAATCAAGATTTTACCCGCAACTCTTTTGCGCTCAAGATTTTAACTTCAAAACCAGACCTATCGGTAATCTCGCGCGCTCTTTGCGCGGAAAGTGGGACATCATTAAGCCGCACCAAATCTCTCTACAGCGCGCGCTTTGGCTTTGGCGGCTTCTTGTTCGCGGTTCTTCGGCGGGGTGGTGGTTTCGAGGGAACGGAGGAGGCGGGTCGAGATGGCGGCTACTTCGTCGATGGCGGCGAGAAATGCGTCCTCGTTGGCTTTGGAGGGTTTGTTGAATCCGGTGATTTTTCTTACGAACTGTAACGATGCGGCTCGGACCTCGTCCTCGGTGACGGGGGGATCGAAGTTGAAGAGGGTTTTGATATTGCGGCACATTGCTTTATGACCTCAAGGATCGGAAATCCCCAGCTGCCCGAAAACTTGGGCGCCCGGGCCGCATGTATCTTAACAATCTTCGGACACCCCGCGCTTTTTCAGATCTTGAAAAACTTGTGTACTTCTGAGTAAGTTCCTTCCGGGAATTCAGTTGACGCTCGAATTCTGCGGGTGGGATGATTTAAGTATTGTCGCGAAGTGCGGCAGTAGTGGCCTCCACGGGAGTTGGTCCCGGCGGGGGCTTTTGGTTTGTTGGTGCAATTTCAAGTGCAGACGCGGGCGAGGGCGCCCGCGCTACACGATAAATCTATCGAGAGAGGACAGAGGTGGAGGTCATGAGTGTGATGGTCGGGGATTTGATGGCGGTGGCGGATGAGCGGTATGGGTCGGGCGGCGAGGGGAAAAAGCGGGCGAAGGCACGAAAGAGAAAATTGGAGGCTCGCGATGACAAGGATTGGAAGGAACGTCGGTCTCAGGATGACAGGGGCGCTAAAGAAGGCGGAGCTCAGGAGGCGGAAAAGAAGAAGAGGCTTCCGCCGAAACGGATGGGGGAACTCTCAGAATTGGACTTTCTGAGGAAGGCGATGGGGATGGGATTTCTGGTGTCGAAGCCGTGGGGAGACAGCGATCGCTACGACTTTGTGGTAGATACGGGAGGGCGGCTGTGGCGGGTGCAGGTGAGGTCGACGGAGACGCGGCTTGGGGCGCGCGGGTACGCGGTTCATGCGTCGGTATATGTGGGACGAAAGATTGTGGGGCTGACGGCGAAAGATATTGACGTGCTGGTGGGATACATTGTGCCGAAGAACCTTTGGTATGTGGTGCCGGTGAGGGCGTTTGTGCCACGCAAGAATTTGTGGTTCTATCCGGATGGAAGCAAGAAGGGAGCGATGTTTGAGAAGTATCGGGAAGCTTGGTGGGTGATGAGGGGGAAGAAGTGATCGGGTCAGGGTCAGTGTTCAGTGGTCGGAAGAGACTTCACCACAGAGGACACGGTTAGGAGGATCCCGGATGGGTGGAGCGATCGCGGTGGCCCCATTTCTCGCGCAGAGAACGCGCGGGGAATGGGGCCATCCGGCGTCGTGTTCAAGCCTTGGATCGCAGCCTTGGATCGCTTTCGCAGAAACAATTAATAAACGGCGCTGCGGCAAATCAGGCGTATGATGAAGGAGATGCCTTATATCTCGGAACACCTCATCAGCCTGCGTCAGGAAATCGTCGATTTGCGGAATATGAACGCTCGCTTTTCCAGCAAAGGCGACTACACTCCGATCGATCAATCGGCGCTGGAAGCGCGCACCAACCGATTGCTGGAGATCAAGAAAGAATTGTCGAAGATGCTCAACCGCCCCGAGGATCCGTCGGTCTGGTGGGAAAAATTCGGACGTTCGAATCGGGCGGCGCAGGTGACGGTCGATCTGCCGGGCCGCGCTGTCGCACGCGCCGCAACCCGTTGAGATTGGTGGCGCTGCTGAAAATATTTCTCCGCTAAAATCCTATCCGCCGGTGGGCAATTCATCGGCGGAGTAATCCTGCATTACTTCTTCTCCGGGCAATCCCCTTAGCCTCCATGGACGTGGTAGTGGCGCATGAGCAGATGGGTGAGAAATCCCACAGTGAACCAGAATGCGGCTTCCAGAATTCGCTTAAATCGAGGAGTCATGTCTGGAATAGTAACGCGGGAGAGCGGTTCAGGTCTTGCCAGGTGAAGCGTCATCTGCTTCGTGGTTGATTTGCAGAGTCACACCTTGTGGGCAACCTGCGAAGGCTGTTCACTCAATAAGGTCCGATAATGCCACCGATGTGGCTGGTTGCGGACTTGGGGAACTGCACCGGGGAAGGCTCGATTTGGGCTTTCGCCGCCGGCGCCTGGCTGGCATGAGTTGTAGCGAGAACGTCGAGGTACTTCAGGCCGGAGCCAGTGTTGAAGAGGACGACCGTGTCGTCGGCGCTGAAGAAGTTGCTGGCGCGGAGTTTGCGATAAGCGGCGAGGGAAGCTGCGCCTTCCGGAGCGGCGAAGATGCCTTCGACTTGCGCCCAGCGGCGGACGGCGTCGAGGATTTCGGCGTCGCTGACGGCGAGCGCGGCGCCTCCGCTTTTTTTCAGGATGTCGAGAATCAAATAATCGCCGTAGGGTTTGGGAACGCGCAGGCCCGCGGCCAGCGTGGACGCGTTCGGCCACATTTCGGAGGTGGACTTGCCATCGTCCCAGGCTTTCACAATGGGAGCGCAGCCCACGGCTTGCGCGGCGATCATGTGCGGGCGCTCGCTGCCGATCCAGCCGAGTTGTTCCATTTCGTCGAAAGCCTTCCACATGCCGAGCAATCCGACACCGCCGCCGGTGGGATAGATGATGCCCTGGGGCAAACGCCAGCCGAGTTGTTCGGCGACTTCATAGCCCATGGTTTTCTTGCCTTCGACGCGATAGGGCTCTTTGGTGGTCGAGACATCGAACCAGCCGTCTTTTTTCCAACTCGCTTCTTTTTTCAGTGCGGCGACTTTTTGAGCGCAGTCGCTGATGAGGCCATCGACGAGGGTGACGCGCGCGCCATAGTAATCGCATTCGATGCGGTTTGCAGCGGGAACATCTTTGGGCATAAAGATGTGGGCTTCGAGGCCGGCCGCCGCCGCGTAGGCAGCGAGAGCGCCGGCCGCGTTTCCGGCAGACGGAATGGCGAGCTTCTTGAGATTGAAGTGGCGAGCCATGGTGACGGCGGCCGAGAGTCCGCGGGCTTTGAAGGAGCCGGTGGGATTGAGGCCTTCGTCTTTGATAAAGACGTTGGGATATTCGCGGCTGCGCAGCATGGGAGTGAAGCCTTCGCCGAGCGAGACGGGACGCGCATCGGGAAGGACGGCGTCGTAACGCCACATGGTGGGAGCAAGCGGAAGCAGGGAAACCGGCGAAAAAGATTTCTTGATGGCCGCGAGATCGTAGCGGACGTAGAGAATGCCCGCATCTTTGGGGCAGACGGTTTGTGGACGGTCGGCAGGAAAATGTTGGCCGCAGCGGGTGCATTCGAGATGAGTGAGCCGGGACATGCGTCGAAGGAAGTTTAGCAGGAGTGCGGGAAGCAGTTGCCAGTTGCCAGTGGTCAGTTGCCAGTGATCGGTTTGCGGCGCGCCTTTGGGCGTGCCGTTCTCCGGACGAACCGGCGGCACGCCACTGCCCAGCGGACGCTCGACGGCATACGAAGGCGAGAGTTTGCTTCCGTTGACGCTTTTCGCTTATTTTTGGCCGGCTGCGATTTTGGGCTCGGACGGTTTCTCTTCTTCTTTTTCCTTCGCCGCCATGGCCGACTTGAAGCCGCGGATACTCTCGCCGAGTCCTTTGCCCAGTTCCGGAAGTTTCTTGGGGCCGAAGACGAGCAGGGCGATTCCGAAAACTACGAGCATGTGCATCGGTTGAAACAATCCTTCAAACATATATGCTCCTCAATTTCTCGTCGAAAGACGCGCAAACAAATAAGTGATTGGCGAAAAGCAGGCGCCGCGGCCGGGTTTCAGGTGCGGCGCCCCCATCAGGCAACAAAACAATCCGCAAAAGCGGAAAGCTCGAAGCTCAGGTTACGGCATCCGGACGGCGGCGTCGGCTGCGACAGCCATCGCGTGCAGTGTGTTGAGGAACTGCTCGCTTTGGCCCAAGAAGAGCCCGCTGGCGGTGAGGGCTTTGAACGCAGCCACGGCACCGGCAAATTTATCGGTCAGCGGACGAATGATCGCGACATTGGGAAGGTTGGGCCTGAATTCGCAAGGGACGGGAAAGATCAGGCTGGGTTGAATCAGCGGATTGAGTGGGCTGAAAAAATTGGGAAATGTCAGGCCGGATTTGGAGTCGGTAAAGGGCGCCACCGGGGCTTGCACTCCGTTGCCGGAAAAATCAACCCATTCCAGAAAGTGAGCGATCTCGTCTCCGCCAATGCCCAGGGTGATCTCAAGCACTTCCGGATCCGACACTTTTTGACTCATGGTTGCGTAAAGACTCGAGCCACCTTGCTCAATTTGTCCGAAGTGAAAGGCCGCTACATTCGCGATCGCCTGGATGTGATCGTTACCGGGGAAGTTGGGGTTGGATTTGCCGTCGAAATCGGCATCGGTTCTGGGAATGGCGGTAACCCCGTTGAGAGTGATCGCCTGCGGAAAAGTGGCGCCCAGGTCGGGATTGGTCGTGCTGCGGTAGCGAACGAACCAACTGGTGTCGACGTTGAGATTCATGAGGTTGGTAAGGCGCAGCTTACCGGATGATCCCGTAGCTGAGCTGCCCGGCAAAGTTGCGAACTGGGTGAAGTCGACCGGCTCGGCTCCTCTGAACTCGAGAAAAGCATTGAGGAAGGTAGCGTGGCTCACTTCATCCAGCGTGTTGCTGGCGATATATTGCGGACCATCGGGATCGAGGTTGGACAAGGCTACCTGATAGGGGTTCAACGGTTCGTTGGGGTCTACTTCAATGGGTGGAAGATCGCCGATGCCACCCAGTTCCGCATACTGTGTCCAGAGGTCGGACTCGATCAGTTCTGCCGCGGCCAGAAACCGGAGGATGGCAATGTCTCCGTCAGACAGCGCGCCGCTAGCTTTCGTTTGCGCGAAAGCGGGAAGCCCACGGGCGAGGATTCCAGCTCCGACGGTTGCTGCGGCGCCAGCGATCATGCTCTTCTTCAGAAAGGAGCGGCGATTGGACGTGCCGCGAGTGGGAGAGTTGGCTTCGGTTGAGGTTGAAGGCTGAGTCGTTTCCGACGTCAGAACCGTAGAGGAGTTTTTTTCGGTACTCATAAGATCTGCGCTCCACAATTTTCTTGAAATGACGTTGGAATCGATGCAGGGACCTCGAATCAACGTGAAGGCAGAATAAGCAGGCCGACGGACGCGCATGTCACGAGAGCGTCAGAGAGTTGTAAAAGGTTTATCGCGGTGGAAATGACGCAGCTTGTGACAGAGTGGAACTAAAATCCGTATTTTCCGACCACGCTCTTCTCTTGCTTTCCAATTACGGCGATGGCGGCATGCTGCGCTGAAAGCTGGAAAGTGAGCCGCGCGCCGGTCAGTTTGTCGCGAAGATCAATCGTGACGTCTTCTGCCGCATCCGAGACCATTACGTAGACGACAGAATCCTCCATGACCGTTGGGTAGATGAGGACGCCTGCGGAAACAGTGGAGAGCAGATCGTACATGGGCGAAGCTCCGACGCGCGCAGCGACGTAGGAGTATAAGTCCGCCGCCGGCTGCGTGCCCTGAGCGAGTTCGACCGGATAAGCGGCCCAGAAGATCCGGCCTTTGCCGCAAGGAATTTCCTGCAGCGTGGAGCCGTCTTTGAAGCGCAGGGAATCGAGCCAGGTTTGGCTCTGCTGGTCGAACGTGAGAGGAGTGGTCCGGCCATTCAAACCAATGCCGGCGTTGTGATAGGTGAGCGGCTCAAGCTGGGCGTCGAGTTTGAGTTGAGCGGCCCGCGGGACGCTGTGCCAGTGCTCATCTTTTTCCACGGGACCGGTGATCAAGAGATTTCCACCGTCGTTTGCATACTTCAGCAGCAAGCTCCACCCAGCTTCGGTCAAGGCCTGTGCTGAGGGCAGAATCGCCAGCTTGGGAGTACCCAGTTTGTCGAGCTGATTTTCCGCGACGGCGTACGCCGTGAGATGGTCGTAGTAAGTCAATGCGCGGACCGCATTGCGTTGCGCCTCAAGTTGCAGGTCGGCAATCGCAGAAAATTGAGCCGCCTGGGAAGTGACGATGGCAATCTGCGGCAACTCGGGATTGTGGAGATGCGAACTTAATACCTTGGAGAAAGTTGCGTAGTCGCGCAGAACGGCTGCGTCGGGTTTTTCAGTGCCGTCGGGACGAACCGCTCCAATCGGCGTTTCGTTGCTTTCCGTCATGTCGGAGTTGGTGTTCCACAGCCATTCGATCGCGCCGGAACCCTGGACGAAAGAAGACGCAATCTTGCGTTCCAGCAGAGCAGCTTCATTCTGAGTAGTGCGGCGCGCGGTCTCGTCGAGATTCAATTCGCGCTGCAATCCGGTCTCCTGAATGAGCATGGCTTCGCCGGGCTGCTTGGCCAGCAGCGAATCCCACAGCAAGTAGTCGTTTTGCCACCAGGTGTGGTTGGTGGTGAAGTCGACGAACTCGCCCCAAAAAGCGGGAGATAAGCGATCCTGGATGCCGCCCTCGTCCTGGCCGACGGTGACGAGTTGCTGCGATCCGGCGCCGCGAATGGCGTCGCGCATGGTGTGGACCCAGCCCGCGAACACATCCTGGGCAAACAGGTAGTAGTCGTAGATCTTGAGTGAGTTGTGGCCCACGTACATGCCGCGCGGGGCAAAATCAAGATCTGAGGGCAGTGGAACGTTTCCCTCAACGGCGCCGGCGGGAAGATTCCAGGCCGCGGCCAAAGCCGCGCGGTCTGTATATCTATGGGCTATCCATTGATTCCACTTTTCCGACTCAAAAGGATCGCCGTTGGGGCGCGTGGTCCAGAGATGCTGAGAGATGCTGGGCTCGTTGACCAGATCCCAGGCGAGCCAGGGAACATCGTGGAAGCGCGCGACTACCGAGGAGATCAGAGTCTGCTGCCTGCGCACAGAGGCGGGATCGAGGTAGGCGTTGGTTCCTCCCAAGACATCGGGCAGAAAGGCAAAGAAATTGAACTGGACGGGCAGGCCGTTCTTGCGCGCGGTCATCAGATAGGCTTCCATGGTACGCAGGGTGCGCTCGTAAGGCTGACCGGTTTCGTCGCACAGCTTGTCCCAACCCGTCCACCAGCCGGTGCGGATCATATTCAGATTGGCGCCGTGAATCTGGGCGAGATCGCGGTTCCACACGTAAGCGTTGGGATGATCGAAGTAGAGACGCTGGGTTTCGCTCGACATGTACGTGGTTCCGACAACGGCGAGCGGTTGACCATCGAGCTCGAAGTAGTTCTTATTCACGGTGAGGCGAGGACCGGAACGCAAGTAAGCTTCATCACGGATCCAGAATCCAGAGCGATAGACGGCGCGAACGCGGTCGCCTTCGAGCAGTTGCGCCTCGACGATGTGGAAGCCGCCAGTCTTGGGCGCAGGCAAGAGCAGAGACTCGGAGGCAGAAAGCATACCGCTCACTTCGGAGCGGTCCTGCAGATGGTCATCTTTTTTTCGATCATCGGGGAAGCTGGCGACTCTGATGGAAAGAGCCGGCTGCTCGCTCGAGTGCCAGGTTACTTCCAGTTGTATGGGTTCGCCGGGAAGATAGAGAGGGAATTCGGGACGCACGATAAATTCTTCACTGCCGCGAAGTGCCTGTTGAGCCAGCTGCGGGACGAGTTCGGCGGCTTGTGGGCTGGTGTAGAAATCAGACGGCAACTCGGCGTTCAGGAAAACCCAGCGGCCGCCGTCGAATCCGTCTCTCAGGTGGTCGATCTGAATTGCGGGAGCGGCTAGCTTGCGGCCGTCTTTCAGGCCCCAGGCCAGGGCGTCCACACGCGCATCAATCGCGCCAGCTGATCCGCCTCGGCGGTAAAGATCCACTGCGCTCAAGCGAATCACGGGACTAAAAGCACGCTTCCAGGCGAACGCAGGGAGTTTGAGCAGCGAGTCGGGATTGGTCTGAAATTGCAACCCGTCCGAGGCTGGAGTGGTCTCGTACTGGTCGATCATCAACGCGCGGGGAAACCGCACACTGTAATCACGAAGCTTCCACGCGACACCTTGGCGGTAGGCCGAGCGAGTGAATGGCCTTCCACCCAGCACCAGAAGATTCCCTCCCTTTTGCAGGAATGTGAAGATGGCGGGCCACGCCTCTTCGGGAAAAGCGGAACCGAAGGGCAGCACCAGCAGGCGAGTGTCGGAATCTTGCAACAGAGCGGGAAGCTGTTCCGGAGCCGCGAGACGGGCGCCGGGAAGCATCGTTTCCAGTTGCGGCTGAGTTGGAGTGGGCGACTCCGCGGCTGGAAAGCCGGCGTCGCTGAAGACGACGACAGTGGAAAACTTCTCCGCAGCGAGCGCAGCGGAGCAAGGAAAAAGCCAAGCCGCGCATACGATGAAAACAAGAGTCTTCCCCATGTGTGAATGCCTGGTATCGCTCGGGATGGAAAACTGGGGCAGTCTGGGGCAGCGATGGGGGGACTGTCAACCGTAAAGTTAAACGATTTTTATGACCGTGTAATCGATTACCCGCAGTGAGGAAACGGCGCGATATTCTGGGTTGCGGTGATATGATGCCGATGGCAAAATGTCTTCCACATCAGGCTCGGACGGTTTCGTGATCGGGGTAGATGTTGGCGGCACAAAGGTAGCGGCCGGGCTGGTAGATTCCGGCGGCGGCATCCTGTTCCAAACGCGCAATCCGATGGTGGCCAATGAAGGCCCGGAGAGCGGGTTGGCGGCTGTGGCCTCGGCAATTGAAGCGGTTGCGGCCAAGGTCAGCGGTGCGCCGGGGGCGTCGATGCATGGCATTGGAATCTCGGGCACTGGAATCCTGGGCATTGGAATCTGTGCACCGGGGCCTCTCGATCCGACGACGGGCGTTGTGCTCAATCCTCCGAATGTGCCCTGCTGGCGCGATTTTCCGCTCGCCGGCGAGGTCGCGAAACTGTATGGCGTCCGGGTGAAGGTAGACAACGACGCCAACGCAGCGGGTCTGGCAGAGGCGTTGTGGGGGGCGGGCCGGGGATATAACAACATCTTCTATTTCACGATCGGCACCGGGATTGGCACCGCGATCCTGCTCAACGGGCGCATCTTTCACGGGCGAACCGGCGCTGCGGGCGAAGGCGGACACATGAGCATCGACTATAAGGGCCCGATATGCGGTTGCGGCAAACGCGGATGTATTGAGGCGTTTGCCTCGGGACCGGCGATTGCCAGGAGAGCCCGCGCAAGAATCGAGGCGGGCTGCAAATCCAGCCTGCTGGATCTGGCAGGAGGGAAGCTCGAACTGATTACCGGCAAGATGATTGGCCAGGCCTATGCCGCCGGCGACCCGCTTGCGACCGAAATACTGCGGGAAACTGTGGAGCTTCTGTCTTGCTGGCTGGGAAATATCATCGACCTATTGGAACCCGATGTCATGATCATGGGAGGCGGCGCGGCTTCCATGCTCAAACCCTTCATTGGCGAAATGAAGGATCGGCTGGCGAAATGTTGCGTGAACTCGCGCAGCGGGGAGATTCCACTGGCGCCGGCGCGCTACGGAGAGGACGCGGGAGTTGTGGGAGGAGCGGCGCTGTGTTTCGCAGCCGCAGGCAACGGCGACGGTCCGGAAATGACGAAGAACTCATTTTCGCGCTGAACCGAGTGCGCGAGCGCGCTGGTCCCGCCAGGAAAATGCGGACCATTTCCCAAGCATTCGACGATTCGGCAGACGAAAGTCCATCCGGTATTCGCTTACCTTGATTCTGGTCCCCGTTTTTGCTGTGTTATGCTGCCTGCCATGGCGGTCACCATGCTCGACATCGCGAAGCATCTGAAGGTCTCGGTAGTCACCGTTTCCAAGGCGCTTCGCAATCAAGGCAAGATCAGCGCCGCTACGCGAAAACGTGTTCTCAAGCGCGCCAAAGAGGTGAATTACCAAACCAACTGGGTCGCGCGCAGTCTGGTTACCCGGCGCACCTACACCATCGGACTGCTGCTGCCCGATTTCACACACCCTTTTTTTTCGGAGGTGGCCAAGGCGGTGGCCGAGGCCGTCCGGCCCCGTGGCTATCACTTAATCATTACCTACTTTGAAGAGGATGCCGCCCTGGAGAGAAGCGAAGCCGAATCGCTGATGGCGCGGCAAGTGGACGGACTGATCGTAGCTTCGGCCCAGCCGGCCGATCGCGCGGATTTTTTCGAGGGCATTCGTAAACGGAAAGTGCCTTTCGTTCTGATCGATCGGCCGATCGCCGGCGTTCACGCCAGCTTTGTCGGCGTCGATAACGAGGCCATTGGGCGGCTGGCCACGAACCATCTGATCGCGCAAGGATGCCGGCGGATTGCACACTTGCGTGGCCCTGGCCTGGGCATTGCCGCGGACCGGCTGACCGGCTATCGCCGGGCTCTTGAAGAATGTTCCATGACCATGCCTCCGGCGTACGTGGTGGAGGCGCGTTACCGGGACCAGAGTGGATACAAAGCCATGCGCAAGCTATTACGGGTTCGTCCGATCCCGGATGGTGTTTTCTGCTACAACGATCCGGTAGCGATCGGTGCGATGCAAGCGATTCTCGAGGCGGGACTTCGTGTTCCGCAGGACGTTGCGGTCGTAGGAGCGGGCAATGTTCACTACTCCGATCTTTTGGCCGTTCCGCTGAGCACGGTCGATCAAAGCACGCGCCAGATCGGAACCCGGGCGGCCGAGCTTCTGCTCGCGCAAATCGAATCAAAACATGGGTTCCGGCCCAGGAAGATCCTCATCGAACCCAGGCTTGTAACCCGCCAATCCACGCAGCGTGTCGAAAACGTGAATTCATGAGTCGCCGATGTTTTGTGACAAGCATGGCTGTTTTGGCTGCAACCAGATCCTTAATCCCGAGATCAAAGGCTGCGGAGGAAGATATCGACGCCCGCCGTATTCCTCGCTGGCGGGGATTCAATCTGCAAGGCCGATTTGCGATGCTGGACCGGCCTCACGACGGACGCGCTTATGATGAATTCGATTTCGCCACCCTGGCCGAGTGGGAATTCGACTTTGCTCGTTTGCCACTGTCGTATTGGGCAGCAAGGATGGCTGGTCGATTATCCGAGAAGAGCCGCTGAAAGAAATTGATCGCGCCATTGACTTAGGCCGCCAGCACGGCATTCACATCAATCTGAACTTCCACCGAATTCCGGGATATTGCATCAATGGCCGCGAACTTGAACCCGCCGACTTGTTCTCGGGAACGCGCACCGAGCGCGACAAGGCTCTGGCAGCGGCTGTCTTCCACTGGAAGGCGTTCGCGCGGCGTTACAAGGGGATACCCAACCTCCACCTGAGCTTTGACCTCATCCAATGAACCTCCGAAGATGCGGTCGTACCCGATGGAACTCCTGTCAACGCCAACAAGGGCCGCATCTGGAAGGCTGCGTATCACGATGGCCGGGCCTTGTTGAATGTCAGCGAGCGGCTGCGCGAGCTGGCCGCGGCGTCCAATTGACGCGCATCGCGCGCGAACGCAGCCCGGCTCAAGCTCTCAGGGCACGAGCTGGTAGCTGACGAATGCCAGTCGCTTGCTGTCGGGCGACCAGGAGGGGACGTTGATCGTGCCCTGGCCTCCGAACAGCTTTGCCAGCACGGTGATCTTCTTGTCCTCAAGCGACATCAGCCGCAGCATCACATCTTTATTTTCAGGATGTCCGGTCACGCCTTTTTCGTAGGTGAGAAATACCATCCACTTTCCATCCGGCGAAATGTGGGGAAACCAGTTGTTGAAATCGTCCGCGGTGATCTGCTCCTGCTCGCTTCCGCCGGCTTTCATTCGCCAGAGCTGCATGCTTCCGGTGCGCTCGGAGTTGAAGTAGATGTAGCTGCCGTCGGGCGAATATTCGGGGCCGTCGTCCAGACCTTTGGCTGTGGTTAGGCGGGTTTCGTCGCCGCCTGCAACTGGAATGGTATAGATGTCGAAGTCGCCGTTGCGCTGTCCGACGAAGGCCAGCGTTTTGCCGTCAGGCGACCAGCCGTGCCAATACGACGGAGATTTCTGCGTGACGCGCCGGGGCGCGCCTCCGCCCATGGGCACGACGTAAACGCTGGATTGGTGGTCCGCCTGCGACTGATCGCTGATAGCTAGCAGAGTGCTATCCGGCGAAATGCCGTGATCGTTGTTGCAGCGCTTGGCGAATCCAGTGTCGATGATTTCCGGCTTGCCGCCGGTGGCTGGGATGCGCTCGATGCGTCCGTTGCGATTGAACAAGAGCGCGGCTCCATCGCGCGTCCAGTTGGGAGCTTCGAAACGTTCTGGCGCAACATAGACCACGCTGCGGTCGGTCGACGCGATCGCAATTGTCTCCAGCGTGCTGTAGAGTTTGGGATTCAGGTCCGCGACGCTCGAAGTCACCAGCTCGACTCCGGAAAAAACCGCTTTCTCAATCACATCCTTGTCGTGCGAGCAAACGCCGATCCCAACATAGAAATCTCCCTGGAGCGCAACCCGCGTGGATCCGCCCGCCATCTGGGGGTCGCCCGCGCCAGGCGCCACCGACATGTACACATAGTCGCCCCGCTTCTCAATGCGCAGCCGGGCTGGCGCCGAAACATTCGAGCGAATCTCGTGCGTGGCCGCGCCGCGTTCGTCGCGATACTGCAGCGACGTCATCCCGTCGCCGTGCAGTGCCAGGTCGGCATAAGCGGAATCCGCATCCAGGCTCTGGCGGATCATCAGCACCGACTTACGATGCGCGTTCCCGCCCTGGCCGACAAAAGAAACGTCGGCCGTCAGAGTCACATCTCCCGTGACTTTCTTCCAGACAAACTGGAAAGCGTCGGCAGTGAACCACATATTCTCGCCGCTGCCGCTGAGGGTGTAAGTCCGCTCGGACGCGTCATACACCGCCGAGCCGGGATGGAGAACAGCGCCAACATCTCCATGTCCGTCGAAGAGTCCGAGCGCGCCCGCATCTTGCGATAACAAGACCTTCGGAAAAGCAAGGAAGAGAACGAAGAACACAAGGATGGATGCACAAGCCCACGATCCGCTCTGTCGCTTCATACGGGAAACCTCGTCCGCGGAAGAGTATCAGGAAAATCAGCAGCCGGGGTTTGGAAGGCTGCATCGAGAAGCTGAAAGTGCAAGCATCCTCAGGTGTCCGCATGGGAAGAGTCGGGGCGCCGGTGTTTTCAGACTTCGAGTGGAATGCTATGATGGGACCATACTAACGAACGGTCGCGCCGTCTGTGCGCGCCGGACGACACTCCTCAGTAGCTCAATGGCAGAGCATCCGGCTGTTAACCGGAGGGTTGTAGGTTCGAGTCCTACCTGAGGAGCCATTTCTTGCCCCTGCGTTTCCAACCGCTTACGTAGAATCCAGAACTTTTGTACTGCTTTTGTACTGCCGAAGCCCTTCGAACACGGGGTTCTCGCAGTTCTTCAGTATTAAAGGTCATCGGGGAAAAACGCATGACGGTCACGGTTTACGCAAGGCACGGCACGAAGTGTTCAAAATCAAGAGACAGGAACGCTGGGCAATACAAGCGGTGCAAATGCCCACTGTGGCTACGGTGGGGCAAGCACGATAAGAAGTCGGCGAGGACGCGATCATGGGACATCGCCACAAAAGCGGCACGCAAGTTCGAACAAGAACTCGAACTGAAGGCGAATGGCATTGAGCCTCCGAAGAAGCCAGATTACATCACCATCGAGTCGGCTGCCGATCTGTACTTGGGTGACATGGCTCAGCGGGGGATCAAAGACTTGTCCAAAGCACGGCGCATGCTTTCTCGCCTTCAAGACTATGCCAACGGGAAGAACATCATCTTGCTCAAGGATGTCACTGCGCGACTGCTAACCGAATGGCGGAGCGGCTGGACATTTAAGAAAGGTAGCGACAGCCCCGCCGTCCACTGGTCTGTTGTAAAGACCTTCTTCAAGTGGGCGTTCTCTACTGACCTGATTCCCGCCGATCCTTCGGCAAAGCTGAAATCGCTTCCCTCTGGTCGTCACCAAGTCCTACCCCTCGCTCGTGACGATTTCGACCGGATTCTGGCAGCAGTAGATCAGTGCGGTTTTACGTCTGCGGTCGAGTACCGGGTGAAAACTTTTATTTTGCTTCAGCGGTGGTCTGGTCTCGCCTGCATGGACGCCGCGACCCTGAGGCGCGATGCGCTGAGCGACAGCAACAACATTTCGAGGGAGCGTAACAAGACGGATGCTGGAGTCTTCATCCCCCTACCTCCCGCCGTCGCAGAAATGCTCCGCGCACTGCCGAATGACCACCCAGACCATTTCTTCTGGAACCCCGAACGAATGAAGAAGACCTCGCTTGTCTGCATGTTCGGTGACTGGTTGCGCACGGTGTTCGATAAAGCAGGTGTACGACACAGCATGTCCGAGATGCTGAGCCATCGCTTCCGCCACACCTTCGCAGTCGAGATGCTCTTAGCGGGTGTGGGCATCGAGCGCGTTAGCAAGCTGCTCGGTCACAAGACGCTCCGCACCACCGAGAAGTACTACAGCGCGTGGGTGAAGGAGCGGCAACAGCTTCTCGAAGCCGAGGTCAAAGAAGCTTGGAACAAGATGTCGTTGCCAAAGTCGCTATTCCCCATTGACGGGGCTGTTCAATGAAGCGCGACATGCCCTGTAGAGAACCTGTCACTGGACGCGCATCTTGTGGATGACGCGGTTGAAAACTGCATGGGGAATTCGCAGTACGCGATACCTGCGTTTGTGTAACCGTTCCGGTGATCCCAAATCCACCACTCCCGGCTCATCCGCAAACAACCTTGTAATTGTGTCCCTGCTGACCTTGAGAAATTTGGCAGCTTCCGCTACCGTGTAAAACTGCTCTTCCATACTGCCGGACTGTTCCTTTTTCTACCATTGCCGCGACTCCCGCCTCGGTCAACCTTCTGCTTATTACTGCATTGGACGATTCCAGCGGAATTCTGCACGCATCCGAGCAACAAAAATGCTTGGGCGTCCAGCGATACGCGGAATCGGACGGTTAACAAGCTAAAATTATCTGCTTTCGTCCGCTTTCTTGCCTTTTGTTGGATTTCTTACCAAATCTCCGAATCACTAGAGATTGCCAGTATTAGGTGGTGGAGACCAAGAATATGGCAAAAAAGAAAAAAGCATCACAAAACGAGGCTGGATCAAACACGGCCGAACCATCCAAGATGGATGGTTCGATCAAGAACGAGGAATTGGCTGAGAGAGTCATTGCAGGAATCCAATCCGCAAGACTCACAGCCGAAGACTTGCGGGAACTTCGCGAACGTTTCCGCAATTTGAAGAAAACCGAAGACATAGCCCCGACGCCGTCGAGCCTTGAACCACGGCTGGCGAAAGATCGGAACGCCGTGAAGCTTATCTTCGAGTTTCTAGAATTGAATCTTGGCGAACTCCCCTCGTTCTATGAATCCGTACCATTCAAGCCGTTTTTGAAGGAACTTGTAGCTGACTGGGGCACCGCAGACCCTCTTGAATTCCACGACGTCCTCGGGAGTGACTTTGGCGTGCTCCAACCCGATTGATGAGGCACAGTCCAAAAATTCTTGTGCCGGGTATATGAACTCGGCGGCGAAGACCTCGGCAGCTTTTTCTATGACCTCGTTTGCGTTGTAATCGCCACAGCGAATCTGTCCGTTCTTCAGGGCCGTCTGATCGCAGTAGTGATGCTTCAGTTCGTGCACCATTGCGAATAATCTGGGTTCAGTGGGTAGGTTGCGATTCACGAGAACTGACGGATCGCCGCCGTCGCACATGTACATGGCCCGTATTCTGTAGGACGTCTCCCACAAGTCAATGGCAACGCCCTCCGCCTTGTATACTTCGCGAATCCTCTTCAGGCCCAGCGAGGCGGTCGATATGCTGTACTTCAGCCGCTTCTCAGCGGCGAGCAGCTTCATGGCTTCGTAATATTGACTTCGGAACACGTCGTACTTCAGCCTCTCCGCTTGACCTTTTTCAGTTCAGCACGCGCCTTCCTGAATTGGGCGTATCTGGTTACCTCGTCCAAGTCGTCTTCATCGAGATCGCCCGTCGCGCTCAACAAAGCATTGATCCGTGGCGTTGCTGCTGCTTGGGGAAAAAATACAGTGATCGGAACCGCGAAGAACCGGGCTAGTCGTTCCAAGTCCGTCACTGACGGCTTATACGTTGCCGTCTCCCATCTGGAGATCGTGTTTGCTGTGGTCTTCATTTCTTCAGCGAGATCGTCTTGGCTAATTCCTTTCCCTTTATGGGCTGTGCGTAATTCGCGGATTTTTTGACCGATGCGTTTGTAAATATCTGACATCCGGCTAGTTCCTCTTTCAGGATAAAATGTTCCTTTTAATGTTGACAGCCGTTTTAGGCCATGCTCTACTTCCTTTAGCAGGATAACTCTATCCTGTCGGTGCGACTAGTGCACACCCGAGATCGAGAGAGCCTGAATACCCCGGCGACGACCGGAGCAAAGGAATTTAGAATCATGAGGAAAATAGTTGTTTTGCTTGTAGTTCTCTTGAGGAGTGTGGGACTGTCCTCCGCGCAGGACAAAGCCGCAGTGCAGGCCCAAGCATCTGGCCCATTCCACCCCGGCAGCCCCATCGTCTTTACCCTGAAATTGAATGAGCCGCTGCCTAAAGGCGCTCATTTCGATCTTAGAATCTCGCCTGTCTCAGCGAATCAGGAGATCAGTCTCGGCCCGGGCCAAGCTGTAGATGACAAACAAACTGAGTTTCGCGTTGCGGGCACATTGCCCGAAGGAGCCCTGCCGGGAGATTGGCACATTTCCGTGATTTGGCTCTTTCTTCCGGGCAGCGGCTGGACAAGCAACCAGATTGCCCCAAATGATTTGCGGTTCAAGGTCGAAGGCAAGCCCTATGCAATCCCGACAAAGGCTGAGGTCACAGTAGCCCGCTGATAGAACTTTGGAGGAACGTTGATGACGAAAAAGGACACGCAACTACTTTGGGGTTTGTTCGCTGTTGGCGCAACCCTATGCCTGATGAGCAGTCCACGGTGCAATCGGGGCTGCAAGACTCTATTGGCCCATCTTCTTACGCACGAACTGGAAGGACTTATCTAGGAGGCGTCATGGCACGAGCAAGATGCAGTACCGGACTCGATGAACGTTGTCGCGACGAGAACGGAACTATTAGGAGAAAACGATCAGACACCCTGATCGGGACCCTTCGTGGCGAGTACGGCGAAAACTTCGCGGCTGGCATGCGAAGCGATGCCACGCTTGGGACGCTGCTCGAAAGAACAGGAGCCGAATCGCTGGCAGAATTCCTAAGACATAAAAAGTAGACGTGCAAGTCATCGTGGGCTACATCGGAGATGCTGACCTTCCCGATGAAAGCTCCGAGTACCGAGAGGATGCGATCATGTCGGAGATTGGCGCTATATTCAAACCGGGCGATACAGTTCCGGTTTCTGGCATTTACAGGGTGACTCACGATCCAAAGCACACGCAGGAGCACGAGGTCACCTGCGTGAAGGGGAAGCGCTTCCCGCCTTGCAGAGACTGTGCCCATCCACGGTTTGTCCTTCAACGCAAAGCGCATCACATCGAGACCCATGAGTTTTTCAGTCATTTCTACTGATAGCTCTCTCTACCACCGACGTGCATCGGCGATGCCTCGCATATCTCATCGAACCATCCACTTTGGATGCTTCGTTCGGCGGGACGACGAACGAACGTCTTGCGCGGACGGGGATTGGCTGCGAGGACGGTAAGCGATTTTCATGCCCAAGAAATGTACTGCTTTTGTACTGCCGACCTCCGACTTGGCAGGTTTTCCCCGCTTTTAACGAAAGATCAAAGACACCTTCAAAACCCGCGTCAGTGCTGGTTTTCCTTGTATTTTTGACAATTTTGAGTACGATTGTTTCGGCGGTCGGTATCTCCGGGTGCGGTTCGAGTCCTACCTGAGGAGCCATTTTTTTCATGGGTTAGTTGAATCTCTCGGTTTCACCGGGTTGCGCCTTTGGGGGATTCTTGGGAACCCAAGGCAATCTCCAGCACTTCCATCGCTTGGCGCATTGCTCTTTGTCCGATGTGTCCCGCTTTGCCATGCGGGTCGCGGTCGAAGTGGGGAGGGAGGCGCGAAGTGGCAGGTCTCCCTAATGGCGGGACCTCGGCAAAATGGCCCAGAGGCGGCAAGGAGTCGTTCCTCCTCGATCTTGCCGACAACCTGGTCGCGGTGGATGTGAACACGTCCGGCAACGCAGTCCGCCTGGGTGTTCCCCATGCTTTGTTTCAGACGGTTGGGATCCAGCGCGAGGATGGGCCTTTCGACGTGACGGCGGATGGGAAGAAGTTCCTCCTAACATCCATGGGTGCGGGCGCTCCCTGCCCGCAGGGTTCATTTACAGTGTGATCTCCCAGACAACACCGCTGCCGTTCGCGCCTCCCTGCTTTGTCGTACCCAATACATGGTCACCTTCGAGGACCGGGTTACTGTAGGAGTAGAGGCCGTCCGTGCCGCCGGTAAAAACATAGAGCGAGGTGTAGGTCCAGGAACCGCTGGCTGACGACAACTTATAAACCGTTCCCGCGTCATTAGCTCCGTCGCAGTGTGTGGTGCCGTAGAGATTGCCCGACGCATCCAGGATCAGATTGCGGAAACTTCCCGAGATTCCCCACCCGGGGTTGCTGTAGAGCACCGTGAATGTCCAACCGCCATTGGCTGGCGTCAGCTCGAAAATTGTGCCACCTCCGCCTGTGCCGCCCTCGGTGGCGGAGCCATAAAAGTTGCCCGACTTATCCGCGATCAGTCCGCCGTATGGAACCGCGCCGTCGTCTCCGTCCTGGAAGTTTTGCAGAATATTCTCGGTCCAAGAAGCTCCCGACGGGATCAACTGGAAGACGGTGCCCAATCCGTAGGCGCCTCCAGCCGAAGTGGTGCCGTAGAGATTCCCGGCTTTATCAAAAGCGACACCGGCGACGGGGACTGCCCCGTCAGTACCAGTGCCGAAACTATAGAGCACCGTCTCTGTCCATTTCGCGCCCTTCTTCGGGGCAGTGAGCTTGAAAACGGTGCCATTGCCATTCGCGCCGCCCGCAGATGTAGTGCCGTAAAGATTTCCGGCCGCGTCCAGGGCCAGTCCTGCTTCCGGAACCGCGCCATCCGTTCCACCCACAAAGCTATACAGCACTTCCTCTTTGCCTGCGGCTGTAGCTCCAAACACCGTCCCCGCGCCGGAAACGCCCCCAGCCGTGGTCGTGCCGTAGAAGTTGCCTGCCTTGTCCCGGATCAAACCTCCTTCGGGATATGCGCCGTCCATTCCGCCAGCGAAGCTGTGGAGGACGCTCTCCTCGCCGCTCCTGGTCACCTTGAACACTACTCCGTAATTGGAGACGCCGCCGGCATTGGTAGTGGCGTAGAGATTTCCTACGCTGTCGACGGTTAGACCGTCAAGAGGACTTCCGCCGTCGCTTGCGCCAGTAAAGTTGTAAACCACGTTGAAGGTCTGAGCTTTCGCCATTGGCGTTGCGACCAGCGCTTGCCCGAGCACAAACGCAAATGTAAGCACAAACTTGCCTGTAGCCGACATCGATTCAGATTTCATGATTGATTGGGCCTTTCGACAGGGATTCTGGCGGCTTGCCTTAAGGCCGGCTCCTGCCGGAAGGCATAGCCGAGTTATTGGGAGCTTCTTACGACGGGCAAGAGTTGTCAAGATACTTAGTACACAGATACCTGGTACCTAGTACACAAGTAGTGTCGAATTAGGACAGTGCACTTGCGGAATCTTGGCCGCAAAAGCTGCGTCCTACTCCTTCGGGAACACGGTACCTTCCGTTCGACACCGATACAGCGACTGATTTACCTGCTGCGCCATGGAGGCAATATCCAGGGTCTGGTGGAGAAACTGCTGCACAGTTTCGGAAGCACACATTGGGTCGCGCAGCACCTGGTGATATTCCACGCGACAGAGAAGGATATTGGGCCGGTGCTGGAGCGAGGCATTCACTTGATTCAGGTGGGACTGAAGGGCAGCGATCAACACCGCCTGGCTCAGCGCCGCGCCGGAGGTTCCGCGGCGGCGGATCATTTCCACCTGCGAAGCGACCACTTCCGCCAGCGGACGCTCCATGAAAATAATTCGACAGTCGTATGCGCCGGGCAAAGCGAACAAAAGCTGCGAGATCACCTTCACCGCTTTGCCTTCGGCTTCGGCAATGCAAGCCGGATCTTGCGGCAGTTGCTTGATGCGCTCCCACTCGTAGTAGCCGCGGGGATTATCGTCGTCGGCCGAGCGCTGCCCATCGGTGAGCACGGCCATGCCGCCGGCCGCGAGCATCTGCATCATCAACGAAGTACCGGATCGCGGCAGCCCAGAAACAATGGTGATCACAATTCGGTCTGACGCCTCTTAGCAGGCTGCGGAAAAAGTACTTTCTGAGCTTTAGTCTGACCTTAGCGGCTAAAGCCGGAATTGAAAGCAAGCGGGTTATCGCAGCGCTGAAGCGCTGCGCCACCCAAAATCGACCGCGTTAGCGAGTTTTTCAGCAGCCTGTTAGGCCGCCACCACTTCGTCGTCGCGACGCCAGGCCATGAGGCCGGCTGCACCTTGCGCCAGGCGACCGAGAGTGGCTGCCTCTTGCACTTGGGGGAGCATTTCTGCCGGTTTCGCCGCGTCAGCCTGGTCGGAGCCGCTGATTGCGCCGGTAATGATCGGCTGGTCCGGCTCGGTCTCGTAAGCGTACCCCGTGATCGTGGCAGAAAACTGATCTCGGAATTGTTGCACGACCACTCGCACCCAGCCGTAGTGCATGTCGCCACTCGTATCGCGAAACTTTACGCCGAGGTAATGTTTGGGATGGCTGCCCACAAAGTTGCAGTAGGTATTGACAGCGGCGCTGATGCCGGAAAAAAAGCCCATCGCCAGATCGCTGTGTTGGAAGTTACGAGAAGATCCGACCGGGACGCCCTTGCCCATGGCGGCGGCACAATGGCCTCCCCTCCATACCCCTTCGACCACAGTCTGGTCGGCAGGTTGCACGGCATCGACAGTCACCCTTCCAATGGAAGCACACAGCAAGTTCGGGCGGACTTTAGCGCCTCCGTTGTAACGTCTTGCTGAAGTCGGGCAGTCGATGTAAGAAGTGACGGCAAGGCCAAAGTCCATGACGCCGTCGCCATTGATATCGAACTGTATCAGTCCGCTGTTGGCAGGCACGGCGATGTTGACTTTCGTAGCCACAACGGTGGCCTCAGCAGGTTGCGCGCAGGCGAGCAAAGCTACGCCGGCCGAACTGGCCGCGAGGGCGTAGGAGAACAGGTTTCTATCCAGTCCCGGAGCGAGCGGAGCAGGATTGCGCTTGGAGTTATTCGGATTCAGGGTTTTTTCTTGGGCGGGCAGAACCATTGTCTCTCCTCCTTGAGGAATTAGGTTACAGGCTCCAAAACCGGCGGTGGGCTTGCATTCTCACACGGGCCGCAAAATTATCAATCCAGGAAAAAGCAGAGCTTAGCGCCGGGTCTTCCCAACTGCCGGCCATTGCGACGGCGGGCCGTTTTCTGAACTACGCAATTGCGAGGTCGCGTTCGCGCCGCCAAGCCACGAGGCCCGCTGCACCTTGGGCGAGGCGACCGAGGGTCGCGGACTCTTGCGTCGCAGGAAAGATTTCTGCGGGTTGGGTCGCGTCAGCATGGTCTGATCCGGTGATCGCGCCCGCGGTGATCGGCTGGTTGGGCTCGGTCTCATACGCGTAGGCGGTGATGGTGGCACTAAACTTGGTGCCGGATTGTTGCAGCGAGACGCGCACCCAGCCGTAATGCACATTCTGTTCGGCATCGGTGAACTTCACTCCCAAGTATGGTCCGGCGTGATCGCCCAGCCATTTGCCGTAGAGGTGACTGCCCGAGCCGGTTCCCGAAAGAACGCCCATCGCGACCCTGCCGGCGGCAAACGGACGGGCGGATCCAATGTTTGCGCCCTTGGGTAGAGCAGCCGCATACCCGCCCTGGCCTTCAACTTCATCTCCCGCCTGTGGCGTCAGAGCATTCAGGTGTCCGCCAAATACGCATCCCAACAGCGGATGTGCATCGCCCGAGCGTTTCGCAGCTCCCTGGGGACAGTCGTAAAACTGGTTGGCGGAAAGTCCAACGTCGGGGATGCCATCGCCGTTCAAGTCGAAATACACGGCGCCGCCATTAATGGGCACAACGACGTTGGTCTTGGTGGCGGATATGTAGGCCTCGGCCGGTTGCGCGCAGGCCAGCAAAGCTACGCCCGCCGAACTGGCGACAAGCGCGTATGAAAAAAGATTCTTATCCAGGCCGGCGGCGAGCGGTGCGGGATTCTTTTGGCGATTGCGGGGAACGAGAGAGACTTGGTCTTTGGCTGGGCGTTGGATCATGGGATCGCTCCTTAGCGAGGGATCTGGCCTTCGGAAAATTTCCGAGTCAGCAAGGGAACGGATTCTCCCACAGATAGGGATGACGGTCAATGTGGAAATGGGCGGTGGTGGCGGTTTCTCACAGTGTCATGATTTTTCACACTCATGGCTTCGGACCTCAAGAAGCTGGCTTCCACGGTTGTGGCTTGCGCTTTAGGTGGTGGCCTGGGTCTGGCGTTGACGCCGCATCCGCAGGAAGATCTCCCGGTGGCGCGTGGCTTTTTCCAGATCGCCGCCGGACTGCGTATGCAGCGCGGCCAGCCAGCGGTGGGCCGCCATCAGACCGGGGAGCATGCTCAGCGCCGATTCGAAGGCCAGCGTAGCGCGCTCGCGATGGCCAAGCCGCGCGAGCGCAACGCCCAAATAGAAGTGACCCAGCGGAAGAAAGTGCTGCAATCCCACGGCCAGCAAAGCCTGCTCCGCTGATTCCTGATTTCTGCGCTGCCGCAGGCGCACCACGGCCAATCCCAAGTGGGCTTCGGGACTGTCTCCATCAATTTCGAGCGCGCGTTGGAAAGCGCGCTCGGCGTCTTGGACACGCTTTTGCCGGAGGTATGTCTCGCCGATGCGCAAATGCAAGTCGGGCAGATGCGGGTCGGATTGCTCAGCTTTCAACAAGCAGGCCAGCGCGGCGTCCATATCGCCTTCTTCAAAATGAATGATGCCCAGGAGCAAGTCCGCCCACGGGCGCGGCTTCGGCTGTTCGCCGGTGGGCTGAGCTTCGACGACCGGTGTCTCGACGACCGAATCTTCGGCTGGAGGCTCCGCAGTTTGATTTTCAGCGCGCTGAATTTCAACCGGACGCGGTTCGCGCTCGACTTGTTTCTCCGCTTGTTTCTCCGCATCAGCCTCAATCTTTTTCTCGGAGGGTTTCGCGGGCTTGGGCTCAAAGACGAGCAACTGCTGCAGAATCGCTTTGGCTTCGTTGCGACGTCCCAGCGCGAGGTAGCACTGCGCGAGGTGTTGCATGAACCGCGGCTGGTCCGGCCACTTCTTCGCGAGCTCTTCCAGAATTGCCAGGGCTTCGGTGTAACGCCGCGAATCCAAATACACGCGCGCCAGATTGTACTGCTGCTCGCGTACGGCGCTTTCGACGGCTTTCGCCTGATCCTCGCTCAGCGGCTGAATGTAACCGAGGGCCACAAACTGCTGCAGCACGGCCTGCGCCGCCGCCGGATCCATGCGCAGATCGGCCGGATGCATTCCACACTCGCCTGCTTCATTTTCCCAACTGGGAATGCGGGTGATCTCTGGCAGTTTCTCGAAGGCCTGCACCAGCACGCGCCCATCCATGTCTTCGCCTACGGGCAATCCGAACAGAGTAAGGATGGTCGGGGTAATATCGAGCAGAGTCGCGCCGTAGATTCTTTCATCCTGCTTGAGGTGTTCGCCCTTCATGCAGATGACGCCGAACTGGCGGTGTTGCACGGCCGGTCCGGCGGGCTCATTGGGAATGCCGCGCGGCCGCAAATGATCGGAATGAAAACCGTGATCCGAAACCAGCACGACGGTCGTCTCCGGACCGGCCAAATCCAGCAGAGTTTGCAGCATCATGTCGTGGAAACGGTAGGCGTTGTTCACCACATCTTTGTAAATCTCGAACTTCTCTTCCGGAATTCCTTCCATGCGCGGAGGATGAAAGTGCATGAATCCGTGACAGAAGTGGTCGATGCCGTTGTAATAGACGGCGAGAAAATCCCACGGCTCGTTCTGCAAAATCCAGGTCGCGGCGTTGTGAATGGAGCAGTTTTCCGAAAGGATTTTGGCAAACGACTGCAGGCCTTTGTCTTTTTCCTGATCAACGTCGGCCGCGCGCGGAATCCAGGGCAGGATCGCCGCCTCGGTCACTTCCTGCGGATGCATGCGCAGGCTGGCGAATCGCTCCCGCATGTTTTCTGGATGAACCGCTCCCGGCGGCAGCGGCCATTCCTTGTCGAGCGGTCCCAAGGCGTAGGGAAAAAGATCGGAAACCGAGATGCCGTTGATGGGCTCGGCCGGATGCCCGGCGAACCAGCCCAGCACATGAGTTTTGTATCCCCGCTGGGTGAGAATGTTCCACAACGCTTTGACTTTGCGGGAGGTGCTGGTGACGGGCCGCACTCCGCCGCTTTGCGGATCGGGCTCCATGAAACCGAGAATGCCGTGCTTGTCGGGCCGCTTGCCGGTCGCAATCGAGTTCCAAAGCATGGGAGAAAGAATGGGACGCAACGTGGCCAGGTTCCCCATCACGCCGTGATCGACGAAAGCGTCGAGTGTAGGCATCAATCCCTGATCGAGGAGAGGATTGATGAGCTTCCAGTCGGCCGCGTCCCAGCCGATCAGGAGCACTTTTTGGGCGAGAGGTTTACCCATGCAGGGGTCACTGACCGGAGAAGTTCGTTACAAAGATCGTTACCAGGAAGCAGAGTCTGCTACACATCTGTTGGAAATCCTGCCTGTTCAGTCCCGCTTTTCCTCTTTCTCTTCGCGCCGCCAGAAAGACAAAGCAGGTGCTCCCAGCGCCAACGCGCCCAGTGTGGGGGGAGGAGCGTCAGTTCGAAAGACAGGTACACCACTTGGCGCCAGCGACGCCTCATCTGTACCTGAGGTCTTTCCCGCAACGATCGGCGCGTTTGCGGTAGTTTCGTAGGCGTAGCCTGTTAACTTTGCGGTCAGAGTCTTCGTCCCTACGGTGAGCCGGGCCCACCCATAGTGGGTTTGGCCGTCAATCTGGAATTTCAACCCGAGATAGCGGTTGACGACATTGGCCCATTGGCCGCCGAATTGGAATTCGCTCAGGTTAAATGTAAAGAGCGAGGCCATCAGGAGACCCGCGAACTTGCGGCCGATACCGATGGGCTGGCCCGCTTGCAGCGCCGCAGCTTTTCCTCCGAACCCTACAACAAAATTGTTCTGAGCCGGCTTCGCGATGATTCTTGAGGTGCCCCCGGACTGATCGATGCTCTGTCTCGAGGTGGCGTTGAGGAAAAAATCGGTTGTGCCATCGTGGTTGAGGTCAAGCGCGTAGCTGTGCAAGATGCGTACCGAGATGGCGACGTCGGCGGGCGTGTAAACGATCTCTCCATGCGCGGGCTGGGCCAAGGCCAGCAGCCCAACTCCGGTTGCGCCCGCAGCCACGGAATACATGTGGAGCCGCCGATGGAACCGCTCAGGCTGGTGGTCTGCTGGGGAAGCTGCGGAAACGCGTTTCATAGGCGCCCCCTTTTGCAAGGCATTGTGCTACGGGCAGAACCGGCTGTCAACCCAAATTCCGGCCTGAGGAGGCCATTCATTCTGCGATCCTTCTGACCTCGGCGGTAAACGGCTCGACCTGGCAAGAACGGGCGCACGGAATTCGTCCGGCAGGTCCAGTGCCCCCGTTATCGGTTAGAACGAAAATTTAAGACCCAACTGCACTGCGCGGCTTCCGCCCGAGCCGATGACGGGATTTGCTGCTGCAACGTCGGGCGTGGCGCACTCACAGCCGAAACCCGAGCCCACCGAGGGATCATTGTTGCCGTAGCCGTTCTGCCCGCCATAAGGGTTGGCGAAGTTAGGATGGTTCAGAATGTTGAAGAATTCCGCGCGGAACTGAGCGCGGAGCCGCTCGCCGAAGTGCCAGTTCTTTGCCACCGAGAAATCCCAGTTGCGAAAGCCCGAGTCCCGGAATAAATTGCGTGGCATCGTGCCAAATGTTCCGAGAGCGGGAGGGATCATGATCGAACTGCCCTGGGCAAAGCAGCCAAACAAGTTAAGCGCGGCCGTAGACGCTCCCGGCGTGCCTCCGTCCAAAGCGAGGGCTTGGGCGGCACATGCCGGGTCGGATGCTCCGGCGAAATAAGGGATCGCATCTGGTCGCGCCTTGAAATCGGAAGACTTGCCGAAGAAATCCCAGCGAATCGGGCTGGCCGCAGGCGGGCTGACCGGCAGAGATCCCACGCCCGCAGCGTCGGTGCCCAGATCCATCGGGCCCCACGGCTGTGCGCTCTCCAGCGTCACAATCGAATTCAGTTCCCAGCCCTCCATCATTTGCCCGAAGCCTTTTTTCCCCGGGATAGCGTAGGTCATCGAAAGTGTGAAGCGATGCCGAATGTCGAAGTCGCTGCTGGCATATTCCGCTGCCGGATCGTAGGCGTTCTGCGGCAATCCGTATCCGTAGCCGAAGTCCCAGTTCGCTCCTACATCGTCAAGGGCATGAGAATAGGTATAGCCGATTACCATGCTCAGTCCGTGATAGTCGCGCGAAGTGAGAGTAGCCTGCAGGCCGTCATAATTCGACCGGAAAATGTTCCCCATCTGAAAGATGTTGCTCAGGTAAGGAAACTTCGTCGCGAATGGCCGGTTTGCCTCTTCGCCGCCCGTGCTGTCTGGTGAGCAGTTGACAGGGTCGGTGTAGCCCGAGGCAATGCATGTGGTGATGCTTGCCGCGGGCCAGCCCGATCCCACCGGCGGCTGATTAATGTCGCGGATGCCGGTCAAATTCGAGCCGTGGTTGCCGACATACGCAACTTCCAACGTAAGGTTCGGCGTGAACGCATGTTGCAGGCTGAGCGTCCAGTTCCAGACGTAGGGAGTGGTCAGGTTACGATCCACACTCATCGTTGCGCAGGCACTGGCCGTAACCGGATCGCAGGTGATAGTGCTGCCAACGTTGCCAAAGATCGGCCCGTTATCCCAGTCGAGAGGGGGGGTTGGACTGAGATTGCCGGCCGCGATTGTGCCCCCCGCCGTGGCGCCGGTGGCAGAATCGATAATCGCTCCGGTGGGAACATTGCCCAGACCAAAGCTATTGTCGAAAGCCAGAAACGATTCCCAATTCACAGTCTCATACATCAGGCCGGCGCCGCCTCGAAGAACTGTGATTCCTTTGCCCCAAGGATCCCAGGCGAAACCGAAACGTGGCCCAAAATCCTTGTGATCGGCGCTGTAGGGAGAGCTGATCTGTTTCCCAACCTGAACCAGCCCGAGGTTGGGATCAAAATTACCCAGCAGGTTGTGCGCTTCCTTGATGACTGAGTTGAATTCGTAGCGCAGCCCGAAATTCACCGTCAGATTCTTGGCCACCCGCCAGTCATCCTGAAAGAAACCCGCGTATGCCCAATTGTGGATCTGCCGGGTGGGGTCGCCAGAAAGCACAGACTCCCCAGTGGGCGCCCCCGCGAAGAAATCTTCGAGTTGCGTAGACGTGCCGAAAGCGGCGCCACCCAGGAAGTTGATGCTGCCCCGGGCGTTGCCAAAGGCTCCGCCGTCGACGCCATCGCGATGCAGATCACCGCCGAATTTGATAGCATGCGGGCCTGCGCTATAGGAGATGTGATCGATAAATTGAACGATCGTATCCGGTCCTTGCACCTTGGGCCACTTGAAGCCGCCCAGGGTTTGAAAGTATCCGCCAAACCCGATTCGCGGCAATCCCCCAGTCAGCGAATTGACCGGGACGCCCGTATCCAGGCCGTAGTCGGACGCGGGTACGCCGTGGTCGGCGTTATACGTAGGCTGGTAGAGGCGGTTGTAACCAAACCTGGCTTCATTCACCCAACGGGCGCCGGGAGTCCAAATCCAACTTCCTCCCGCCACCTGAGCCCGGGTGTGAATCAGCGACAACCACTGGGGTTGCAACTCAGGAAAGTCCTCCACGGTTCCCGAATTGTTGCCGAAGAAATACATGCCGTTGACGGTGTGACGGTCATTGAAGTGGTAATCGACCTTGCCAATGAAGTTGTCGACGCCAACGTTGTTGGCGAATCCATTCACAATGCCGATGGACTGGCTATTGTTGGTGGGGAATCCCTTGCCGTTGCAGGTGACCGTGGAACCCGACATTGTGCATCCGGCAACCTCCAGACTGGCCACACTGACGGCAATCCCGCCTGCCTGCAGATCGGCAATGGCATCGGGAATGCTGTCGGCGCAGTCGCCGGTGGAGAGGTATGTGCAATTCCCCGCGGCCGGCAACGACACCATCGACGGGCTGTTTACGCCCCCAAAAGAATTCCCGACGTCGTAGCGCTGGCCCTCGTAGGCTCCGAAGAAGAAAGCCTTGTCCTTGATAATGGCTCCGCCCAGAGTGCCGCCAAACTGCTCCAGGGTTCTGGGATTTTTCGGATTCGGCGAAGTATTGAAATAGTTGCGTGCGTCCATCACGCCGTCGCGGCCAAAGGCATAGGCCGTGCCGTGCATCTGGTTCGTTCCTGACTTGATCCCGACGTTGACGATGGTTCCCGGTTTCCAGCCGTATTCGGCCGAGGGGTTCTGTTGCACATTGAATTCCTGGATGGCATCGATGGGCAAGATAGTCGCCGAATCTCCGGCGATGCCGGCACCGTTGATAATGCCCTGCCCGGAAAATGGCTCACTATTGAACAGGCCATCGACAAGATATGCGTTATCTTCGGCGCGCAAGCCGTTGGTGCTCGTGGTCGAGAATCCGCCGCCCGGATATCGCATGATGCCGGGGCGAAGCTGCAGTAGATTTTCATAGTTGCGCCCGTTCAGCGGCAAATCGTTGATTTCCTTGTTGCTCAGGGTGCCGCCGAGCGTGGCGGAAGTCGTGTTGACCAGCGGTATGTCTTCGTTCACGACGACGGTCTCCGAGACTTGTCCGGCCTGCAGCCTGAAGTCGGCCCGCACATCGGTGGCAACCTCGACGCTGACACTCGGCCGTTCCACGGTTTTGAAGCCTTTTGCTTCCACGCGGATCTTGTAAGTTCCCGGTTGCAAGTCGGCGGCAACATAGCTGCCACTTTCATCCGTGGTAAGCGTGCGAGAAGTTCCCCGCTGTATGTCCGACACTGCAACAGTCGCGCCCGCAACCGCGGCCCCGCTCGGGTCGACGATGCTGCCGAGCACACGGCCTGCGGTGGACTGAGCCAAGCCAGAGTGACTGAGCAAGAACAGGCCGAAAATAGCAGCCAAGATTTGGCCTGCTGCATTCCTGCGGTAACCGGCGGGCAGAGGCAAGCGTGGGAAGTTCATGGAGAGAAATACCCCTCTATTTATGGTCCGACAGCCATACCATCGGCGCGCTAACCATGTCAAGCGAATTCTGCGGAACTATATCCTTCTGTCTATGCGCGGCTCGATGGAGATAGACGCCTTCTTGACCAGAATCATGGACTTGCGCCCAGATGTCGTGCGTGGTACGCTGTCGGCGGTCCTACCACCATACCTGAATACCGTCATGCTCGCAGTCCACCCAAATCTCCCCGAAATGCCTCCGAAGGCCACGGACCTGCGGTATAGTAGCCAGACCATCGCTAGTTCCCTCAAACTGGCTCGTGCGGGGGTCCATCCTGTGTATAAAGTGGTTCGAACATCGCGCTTGTACGAGCAAATCGTCCAGCAGATTGAAGAATCGATTTTGCAGGGTGCTTTGAAGCCTGGCGATCAACTTCCCGCGGAACGCGAGTTGGCACAGCGGTTCGGCGTCAGCCGCACCGCGGTGCGTGAGGCGGTGAAGACGCTGCGCGAAAAAGGCTTGGTGGAAGCGTACTCCGGGCGCGGCACCTTCATCACTGACGGAACCTCGCAAGCCATGAGAGAGTCGCTGGACTTGATGGTCAGGATTGGACAGACGGAAGGATTGCCGCATCTGGTTGAGGTGCGTGTGATTGTCGAGCCGGAGATCGCCGCGATGGCCGCTATCCGCGCTCAGGAACCGGACTTGGCCGGTTTGCGGGAAGCTGTAGCGTTGATGGATCGCGCGCAAAAAGACCCGGAGGCCTACATCGAGGCCGATCTCGATTTTCATCTGTCGCTGGCCGAGGCTGCGGCCAATCCTCTGATTCTTGCGTTGCTGGATTCCATTGTGGGACTACTGCGCGAGCAGCGCATGCGAATCTTCGATGTGGAAGGCGGGCCACAACGCGGGCAATATCATCACAAACGTATTCTTGAGGCGGTGGAGCGGCGCGATCCAGAAATGGCGCGCCTGGCGATGCGCGCCCATCTCGAGCAAGTTCGGCGCGATTCGCAGGCGCCTAGTAAATACTCTTCCGCGAAGAACGTGTCGCCGGTTTCCAAAATCACTTCCTGAATTTCCTGGTCGAGGGCTGGAGGCAATTGCGGGATGGCTAAAGTCGGGTTTATCGGTCTTGGGGTTATGGGCAGCCAGATGGTGAACCGGTTGCTCAGCAAGGGACACAACGTTACCGGGTACAATCGCACACGTGCCAAGGCGCAATGGCTGGTGGAGAAAGGAATGCAGTGGGCGGATTCTCCGCGCGCGGTGGCTGGCGCTTCCGATTTCACCTTTGCGATGGTGACCAACGCAGCCGCGATTGCCGCGATCAGCGAAGGTCCAGACGGAATGCTGGCCGGCCTCGTCCCCGGCAAATTCTTCATCGACATGAGCACAGTGAGTCCAGGGGTAAGCCGGGCGTTGGCGGCGAAGGTGCGTGAGCGCGGCGCCGATATGGTCGATTCCCCGGTAAGCGGCAGCGTGATTAGTCTGCAGGAAGGCAAGCTCTCGGTAATGGTGGGCGGACGCAAAGAGACGTTCGAAAAAGTGAAGCCCCTGCTGCTCGATATTGGACCGAAGGTGACTTACGTCGGCGATAACGGTCTCGCTTTGGCCATGAAAATCGCGGTGAATCTAAGTCTCGCGGTGCAGATGCTGGCGTTCTCCGAGGGCGTATTGCTGGCGGAGAAAAGCGGCATTGCGCGCGAGATTGCGGTCGATGTGCTCACCCACAGTGCGGTGGCTTCGCCGATGATTCAATATCGTGGACCTTTCGTTCTTCAGCAGCCCGAAGAGGCCTGGTTCGATGTGAACATGATGCAGAAAGACATGGTGCTGGCTATGGACCTGGGCCGGCAGCTTGATGTACCCCTGCCTACGACTGCCATAAGCAACGAAATTCTGACGGCGGCCCGCGGCATGGGCTGGACCAAATACGACTTCGCTTGCATGTTTGACGTGCTGGCGGCAATGTCGGGCGTGACTACGCCGGTCACCGCCGGAGCCAAGAAGTGACAACCACTACCTCCAAGCACGACACAGGCCGCGAAGTCTCCAGCGCGAAAGAGAAGTGGCTCCGCGCTTACCGGCAGATGGTCAGGATCCGTTTGTTTGAAGAGCAAGTTAACGAGCTCTACACGCGCGCGCTTATGCCTGGCCTGGCTCACTTGTACAGCGGCGAGGAAGCCGTGGCGGTCGGCATCTGCGAGGCACTTCGCATCGATGACTACATCACCAGCACCCATCGCGGCCACGGACACTGCCTGGCCAAGGGGGCCACGCCCGACCGCATGTTTGCCGAGTTGCTGGGGAAAGAAGCGGGCTATTGCCGCGGCAAAGGCGGTTCGATGCATATTGCCGATCCCGCGACTGGAAATCTGGGTGCGAATGCGATTGTCGGCGGCAGCGTGGGTATTGCAACAGGCGCGGCTTTCGCGGCGAAGCGGCTAGGAACCGGCTGCGTTGCGGTCTGTTTTTTTGGAGAAGGGGCGCTCGGCCAGGGATCGCTGTATGAAGTGATGAACCTGGCGCAGTTGTGGAAGCTGCCCGTGATCTACGTCTGCGAAAACAATCTCTACAATGAGTACACGCACTACTCAGAAACGACGGCCGGAGACATTCTGGGCCGGGCTACCGCCTTCGGCATCGAAGCGGCAAGCGTCGATGGCCAGGACGTACGCAAAGTCAACGACCTCGCCACGCGTTTCATCGAGCGTGCGCGCGCCGGCGGCGGACCGGCGTTTGTGCAAGCCAATACTTATCGCTACAGCGGTCATCATGTCGGCGACATCAATCGCGAATACTATCGTTCGAAGCAGGAAGAGCAGCAGTGGAAGACCGAACGCGATCCCATCAAACTTCTCTCGAAATGGCTGATCGCAGAGAGCTATGCTGACTCCGCGCAGTTGGAGGGTGTGCATTCGGACGTGCATGCTGAGATGGAAGCGGCGGTGAAATTTGCCGTTGCCGCACCGTATCCAGCGCCGGAAGAAGTCGATCAGGATGTTTATGCCTGAACGCGAACTCACATTTGCTCAGGCGGTGCGCGAGGCTCTGTCCGAAGAGATGCGCCGCGATTCGCGGGTGTGCATCTTCGGTGAAGACGTTGCCGAAGCGGGGACGCCGTTCAAGGTTCTTTCCGGATTGGTGGAAGAGTTTGGCGCCGAACGTGTGCTCGACACTCCTATCTCAGAAGCTGGTTTCACCGGCGTAGGAGTGGGTGCCGCGATGGCGGGCCTGCGGCCCGTGGTCGACATTATGTTCGGCGATTTCCTCACTCTGACAATGGATCAGATGGTCAATCAGGCGGCTAAAGTACATTACATGTCGGGCGGGCACTGGAAAGTCCCTATGGTGATGCGCACCACGCTGGGTGCGACGCGCCGCTCGGCCGCGCAGCACTCGCAGTCGCTGCACGCCTGGTTCAGCCATGTGCCAGGATTGAAGGTGGTCTTGCCCTCGACTCCCTACGACGTAAAAGGTCTACTAAAGACGGCCATTCGCGACGAGAATCCTGTGATTCTGTTCGAAGACAAAATGATGTACAAGATGAAAGGCCCGGTGCCCGAAGAGGAATACACGATTCCATTCGGCGTCGCCGATGTGAAGCGCACCGGCGATGACATCACGATCGTGGCTACCAGCAGCATGGTGCAGGTGGCGCTAGGCGCGGCAACTCTTCTGGAAAAAGAAGGCATCAGCGCAGAGGTGGTTGATCCACGCACCACATGGCCTCTGGATGAGAAAACTTTGATCGAATCGGCCAGAAAAACTTCGCGGGTCATCGTGGTGGACGAAGGTTACGGCCGGTATGGCGTCACGGCGGAGCTTGCGGCTGTGATCGCCGAAGGCGCGTTTTACGACCTGGATGCCCCGGTGAAGCGAATGGGCGCGATGCATGTCCCCATTCCATTCTCGCCGCCGCTGGAAGATCTGACTGTACCAACGGAGCAAACTGTATCAGAGGCAGCTCGACAGCTTTGTGGCAAGAGTTGAGGGCAGTGCTGGAGACTTTATGGCATTAAGAACCCATGGAACCATGGCGGTCGACTGGGAAAATCGCATCGACTTCGACCGCTTGCGCCGCGAGCGTCTGGCGAAGGCCAAAGCTCTGCTCGCGAAGTCCGAGATGGGATCGCTCCTCTGCTTCGACATGAACAATGTGCGCTACCTGACCTCAACGCACATCGGCACGTGGGCACAAGACAAGTGCAACCGGTTTACGCTGCTGCCGCAGAACGACGAGCCGATCCTCTGGGATTTCGGTTCCGCCGCCAAGCATCATCAATTGAATTGTCCGTGGCTGGGCGACCGTTCGCGCCCGGGAATCTCAATGCTGCGCGGCGCGATGACGCCGGAGATGGGCCGCGCCGAAGACGTCGCGAAAAAAATTCGCATCGAGCTCGAAATGCGCGGGCTGCACAAGGAGCCTGTCGGCATCGACATCATCGAACTGCCGGTTCTGTTTGCATTGCAACGCGAGGGCATCAAGGTTGTCGACGGCCAGCAACTTATGTCCGATGCCCGCGTCATCAAGACGCAGGACGAAATCTCTCTGCTCAACACCTCAGCGATGATGGTCGACGCTGCTTACGACGAGCTCTACCGCGCGATGAAGCCTGGCCTGCGCGAGAACGAAGCGGTCGGACTCGTGAGTAAGGTGCTCTACGACTTGGGCTCGGAATACGTTGAAGCGGTGAACGCGATTTCCGGCGAGCGTTGCAACCCGCATCCGCATGTATTTTCCGACCGCGTACTCCGGCCCGGCGATCCCGTCTACTACGACATTCTGCATTCCTACATGGGATACCGCACCTGCTACTACCGCTGCTTTACCGTGGGCTACGCTTCGCACGCGATGGTAGACGCTTATAAACGCTGCCGCGATTATCTCGACGCGGCCATTGAACTGGTGCGTCCGGGCCGCACCACCGCCGAGATTGCGGCCGTATGGCCGAAAGCCGAAGAGTTCGGTTTCCCCAACGAAGAAGCCTGCTTCGCGCTGCAATATGGCCACGGTATCGGACTCGCCATCTGGGAGAAGCCGGTGATCAGCCGGTTGGTTTCTTTCGATCATCCGGTGACCATCGAGCCGGGCATGGTGTTCGCGCTGGAGACTTTCTGGCCTTCGACCGACGGCTGGAGCGCGGCGCGCATCGAAGAAGAGATTGTGGTTACGCCGACCGGGCACGAAGTGATCACACGCTTCCCGGCGGAAGAACTTCTCGTGGCGGGCGCGCACTATTTCACGGTGAACGGACCGCTGCCCACCACGCGAGAAACTGAAGCTCCGCCTAGCGAGCGCGTGATCGATATGATCGAGGCCAGCGCGAAAACCGAACGGGTAGAAGTTTCGGGCTGAAGGCCATAGCAAGCCCTTCCCCCATTTAACGACTATGGCCTTCAGTGTTGTCATGCCCGCCCTCGAGATGGCACAGGAAACCGGCAAGCTCATCGCTTGGCGGAAGAAGGAAGGGGATCGCGTTACCAAAGGCGAGCCGCTTCTCGAGATAGAAACCGATAAAGCCGTGATGGAAGTGGAAGCGCCTGCCGACGGCATCCTCGCCGCAATCACAGCGTCTGCTGGGGCCGACATTCCTGTGGGGCAGACGATCGCGTGGATCGTTGAGCCTGGCGAAAAACCTCCTGCGGGAAATGAGCCTGCAACGACCGTGCCGGCGGCGCGAGGCGGTTTACCGGGAAAGACGGAATCCCACGCTGCACTTGCCGCGGCGGTTACTTCCGAACCGCCTGCCGCGCATGGCGCGAGGATTTCTCCGAAAGCGCGGCGTCTCGCGAAAGAACTGGGAGTGGATATCGCCTCCGTGCGCGGATCTGGCGCCGGGGGCGAGATTCTTGCGCCTGATGTGCAAACTGCGGCCGCGCTGGTTGCTTCCGACGCGGGCGGCGTCCTAAGAAAGAAGACGAGCAACATCGAAGTTCCCAGCTCCATCGGTCGGTTGATGGCCGAACGAACCACGCAGAGCTGGACCTCCGTTCCTCACTTCTTCGTTACGCGTGAAATCGAAGCCAGCGCACTCAACGAATGTCGGGAGAAGCTGACCCCGGAGATCGAACGCGCACACAACATCCGCATCACTCACACGGATCTGCTTGTCGCGCTCGTTGCGCGCGTACTGCTGAAGCACCCGCGCTTGAATGCGAGCTGGACCGCGGAAGGCATTCGTCTTCACGATCACGTGAATATGGGCGTCGCGATTGCGGTGAACGACGGTGTGGTCGCGGCCGTGATTCCCAACGCGCACACCGCAAGCGTGGCCGAAATTGCCACGCAGCGTCGCGGCCTAGCCGAGCGCGCGCGGGCAGGTAAGTTGCGCCCCGCCGACATTGCCGATGCCACGTTCACCATCAGCAACCTCGGCATGTATCGCGTGGACCAGTTCAGTGCGATCATCACGCCCCCTCAGTCGGCAATTCTCGCCGTGGGCAGCATCGCTGACCGCGTCGTGGCGGTCGATGGCCGGCCGACGGTTCGGCCGATGATGACGCTGACTCTGTCCTGCGACCACCGCGCGGTGGACGGCGGTCGCGCGGCTGCCTTCACGAGCGATTTGGCAGAGGCCATTGGCAGACCGGACGAATCGCTCGGTTCGTAATGTACCGTGAGATTGCCGTTCGGCAAGTGAGCGCCGGGACAAACATCCTGATCAACTCAGCAACTCGGATTCGCTTCGAGTGCGACTCCTATCTCATTTCTCCCTCGTGCAAGATTCTCCGCCACATCAAGAAGGAAGGGTCTTGCTGTGTGGCATACTCGTTGTTCGCAAATCTCAGGAGGTCCATGAGGCGCTCAACGCTTGCACTTCTCGTCATCGGCTTGTTTCTGCATCCGGCCATTGCAGATTCACCGGAACCGAATGAAGACTCTCCTCTCGACGGGTTTTCATCGCAGCACGCGCGGACCGAGCGCGAGTGGGAGAACAAATTCCGTGCCCTTCCCAACGCCCAGAAGCAACGCGAATACATGCAACTGCTGAGCGCCCGGCCGCATCACGTGGGTTCTGCCTATGATAAACAAAATGCCGAGTGGATTCTCTCGAAGTTCAAGGAATGGGGGTTGAACGCCCACATCGAGAGCTTCAAAGTGCTTTTTCCAACGCCCAAACGCCGACTGGTGGAGCTATTAGCGCCCACTCACTACCTTGCCAAGTTGCAGGAACCTGCGATGGCGGAGGATCCCACTTCCAATCAGCAGGACGAGCAGCTTCCCACGTACAATGCCTACTCCCGCGATGGAGATGTGACCGCGCCTCTGGTATACGTGAATTACGGCTTGCCCGAGGATTATGACCGCCTCCAGCGCCTCGGGATCTCGGTGGAGGGAGCGATTGTGATTGCGCGCTACGGCAACTCGTGGCGCGGCATCAAGCCCAAGGTGGCTGCCGAGCACCGCGCCGTCGGCTGCATCATCTACTCCGATCCCAAAGACGACGGTTACTTTGGCGGCGATGTTTTTCCCAAAGGCCCGATGCGTCCCGAGCAAGGTGTGCAGCGCGGCAGCGTGATGGATTTTGCATCCTCCTATCCCGGCGATCCACTCACTCCCGACCGAGGCGATCCCAATGCGCCCCGCATGACCGCGAGTGACGCTCCCAGCATCACGAAAATTCCGACCCTGCCCATCTCTTACGGCGATGCGCAGCCGCTGCTGGCCGCACTCACCGGCCCGCTTGCGCCCGAGGAATGGCGCGGAGGTTTGCCGATTCCGTATCACGTCGGTCCCGGCGCTTCCAAGGTACACCTGATGATCGAATCAAATTGGGATCTGAAAGATGTGAACGATGTCATCGCCCGCATTCCCGGCTCGTCTGAGGCCGATGAGTGGGTGGTGCGCGGCAACCATCACGATGGTTGGGTGAATGGCGCCGAAGATCCCATCTCAGGCCAGGTCACCTTGCTGGAAGAAGCCCGCTCGTTTGGCGAATTGCTCAAGCAAGGCTGGAAGCCCAAGCGCACCATCATCTACTGTGCGTGGGATGGCGAAGAGCCCATGCTTCTGGGCTCTACCGCCTGGGGCGAAACCCACGGACGCGAGTTACAAGAACACGCCGCTATCTATATCAACTCCGATGGCAACGATCGCGGCTATCTCATGATGGAGGGCTCACACTCGCTGGAACACTTCATGAATGGGGTCGCTCGTGACGTTGAGGATCCGGAAAGCAAACTCTCCGTTTTCGAGCGCGACCGCCTGGCAGGCCTTGCCCGGGCCAAATCCGACGAAGAACGTAAAGAGTTGCGCGAGCGGCCTGACCTGCGCATGGATGCCCTCGGCTCTGGTACCGATTACACGGCCTTTGTCGACCACCTTGGCATCGCGTCCCTCAACCTTGCTTACCAGGGCGAAGACGACGGCGGCATCTACCACTCCATCTACGACGACTTCTATTGGTACACACATTTTTCCGATACCAATTTTGCCTACGGCGTCGCCCTCTCGCAGACAATCGGCACGGCTGTCATGCGCATGGCCGATGCCGACATTCTGCCCTACGAGTTCACCGATTTCGCCGATACCATGCAAAAGTACGACAAAGATCTGCAAAAACTTTTGCAGAATAAGCAGGATGAAGCCCACGAACGCGAGCAGGAATTAAAGGAAGGCGCATTTCGCGCGGCTTTCGATCCCCGGAAGCCGACCGTCGCTCCGCCGCCGGAAGACGTTCCTCCGCACTTGAATTTCGCGCCGCTGGAGAACGCTCTTGACGTACTCACTAAAAGCGCCGAGCGTCACAAGGCCGCATTCAACAAAGCCGAAGCCACAGGATTCGCCGGGAGCGACAAGCAGTTGGCCGCGTTGAACCAGAAGCTGCTGCAAAGCGAGCGCCGCCTCACCGATCCCGCCGGTCTTCCGCGCCGCCCCTGGTACAGGCACATGATTTACGCTCCGGGTGTGTATACCGGCTACGCGCCTAAGACCATGCCCGGTATTCGCGAGGCGATCGAGCAACGTCGGTGGCAGGAAGCTGACGCCGAGATCGCGCGCGTCGCCAGAGTGCTCGAAAGCGAAGCTGCCCTCATTGACTCCGCTTCAGCGGATTTGGACGCTTTCACTAAGTAGCATTGCTTTCAAGGTGCGGTCTTCGGACTGCATCGCTCCAGAGAAACAAGAAGCAGAGTCTAGGTGTGGCTAATTCAAATTCTTCAAGATCACAACGCGGAATCTCCCGGATTCAATGGCAACTGGAACTGTCCGCGAACTCACCGCCCACCAGCATCGCACTAAGATAATTGGCGCACTCTGAGATTTTCGTTAGAAGCGGATCGTCTTGCGCTATGGCCGGATCGACCGATTGCTCGGCATTCAGGGAATGGATGGTTGCCTGGGTATTGCTGTCCCACTCGCCCAGATTGGTAAACTCGTTGTTGAGCAGTTGCAGAGCTTTTCGATCAGATTCATTCCTCGCCGCTAACGACGCTTGGTTGAGAGTTGCCTGTGCCCGGGCCTGGTGATCACGGAGCAAGGGAGCGAGCCACGTGCCCCCGGCAACTCCAGACCGAATTACGGATGAAATCGCGCCCTTCCACTCCCGCATCTCCGCCAATAAGGAAATCCCTGCTTTGGCAAATTCTTTCGAAAATGCCGGGACGGCATTCTCTGGTTTGGCGCCAGCTTCGGCAGCCGGAACCGTCAGTATGACGCGACCGGGCTCGAAGCTCACGCCAGCGTTCATGATCCGCGCGAGAGCATCGAGTTCCACGTAGGGATGGCCGTCAATCTGCGCGACCGCTCCATCAGCTATGCGCCCATTCACCACCAATGTTTTCTTCTCGGGCGCATTCTGGGCAATCGCAACCCCCGCGAACATCAGAGATAGCGCAAGAGCCGTAAGAGGGCGAAAACACGAAAGCTTGTCCATAATTTCATCGACCAGAGTGGTGCCGGAGCCGCGGTCCAAAAGAGACGCCGGAGTAATGCGGATATTTTTCGAGCTTCCGATGCAAACTACGGCGTCTGATGGAAGAGTGTTGCGCCTTTGCTGCATCGTTGTCGGTTTAATGTGCCGGCTTCTTTCGTTTCATCATCCGGCCGATCAATGCTCCTGCGGTGAAGCCTACTGCAAACGTCGTCGCAATCGTTAGTACGGGGTATCGCTGGATACGTTGCGTTGTCTCGTCGAAAAAATCTACGGCAGCGTCGCCGCCCTGCTTTGCGGCGCGCCTTACTGCTCCTACGCCGCCCCCTATTGCATCGGCAACCGCACTGGTTGCACAAGAGGCCTGGTGAACTGATTCGGAGATGTGCTCCGCCGCTCTTTCTATCACGGTTTGTGACATGAAATGTTCCTCCGTGTCTTGCGAGCCAATTTTGACACGTCCGTTATTCCCAGACGGCTTTTTCTGCACCGCTAATCCATTCTTCACCGCCGGAACTGGAAAAGGTTTCTCCCGCATCCGGGTCTCATGTTCCGGAGTCCTTCTGGCGAGTGGCTTTAACGCCCATCAATATCCCAAGCCCCGCCACCACGAGCGCGCCTACCACAATCCAGTGTGCCGGTACGTGCATGTCTCTGTCCGCCCGTTCGCAGCCCACTTCATAATCGGAGACACGTCCTGCCATCCAAAGCCTATCTATCCAGCTGGGGCAGGTCTGTTCCATATTGCTCAGGCGGGGTCAGTTTCCCTACCTGCCTGCCCTGATGGACGATTTCAACTCTCCGAAAAGATCAATCGGAGCTATTGGAAATCGATCAATTCGCGCGAGCATTCCTGCGTCGCCGCTCCCGTCGACCGCTACTGTGATTTCGGCGTTGCCGGCGCAGAAGCCTGAACCGGTTGGTCTGACGCTGCCGTGGATGAGACACCCGCCTGTGTTTGCTTGTTAGGCGGAATTTCCGTCCCGGCTGGATAGATGAAAATCTGCACCGTACCCCAGTCGGCATCCGAATTCGTTCCCGTCTGCTTGCCCATTCCCAGAGTTTTGAGCTGACTATCGTCAAATCCAAAGTTCTCCACCAGATACTCACGCACCACCATGGCCCGGGCTTCTGTTAGCACCAAGTCCTTCTGAGTGTCGCCCTCCATGCCAGTGGACGCCACCACCACCGCAAACCCGAACTGGTTATTCGCCAGGAACTCGCCGCCGGCGTTTAGAGATTTCTGGTTCTTCAGCTTGGCCGAATCCTGCTTACCGAAAAGCTGCTTCGCTGGGAACGTGAACTCCTTGATCGGTGTGCCTTGCGGCAGCCGTTCGATCTCATCTCTTGCCAGCTCGGCGGAATCTTCGTAGCCGCGGCTCTTGTAATATCCGCGCAAGAAGAAGTTGTGTTTCATGGCTTCCATATTCTCCTGGAAGTCGGTAACTCCCGCTTGCGCCTGCACCATGGTGTCGCGCATGGCGCTCGACGTCTGTTCGAGGTTGCTATAGAGCTGTTTGTCGTTCACCAGTGCTCCGACGGTTCCCTGCCCCCCATTGATCTTGGCGCTGATAGAGTCGAGATTCGCAGTCGCCCGCGTGGCGTTCTTTATGGCTTGCTGGCTGCTATCGAGAATGTCGCTGGTCTTCTGAAACAGGTCCGACATTTCCAGGGGCGGCTGGCTAGCGATGATATCGCCATCCCGCACGTCGGCGGAGCCAGCAGATCCAAACGAGATCGCCAGATATTGATTGCCCAACAGCCCCTCGGTTTCGATTGTAACTACGGAGTCTTGCTTGATGATTTCGTGCGTCGACTTGCCGAGATCCATGACTACCGTGACTTTTTCGCCCGGCTTGTGCGGCAACACGATGTTGCGCACAGTTCCAGTGTGAACTCCGCCCACCCGCACGTCGCCTCCTGCATCTAGGCCCTCCACATTGTCGAATTGCGCCTTCAATTGGTAGGTGGAGCTAAAAAGATATTGCTTGCTCCCGATGATGAAGATACCCGCCACTAGAATGGCCAGTGTCGCAACGATGAAAACTCCCAATCGCGCCGCTCTCGGCATATGTCCTCCTACGAATGCTTTAGAAATTCCCTGACAAACCCGACGTCACTTTTCTGAAGTTCTTCAAAGCTGCCTTCGATCACCACATTTCCCTCATTGAGCAAGGCGAGACGGTCCGCAATCGTCTTCGCGCTGTGCAGATCGTGAGTCACGACAATCGATGCCATATGATGTTCCTCCTGGAGTTTGAGAACCAGATCATCGATTTCCGCGGAACTGATGGGGTCGAGACCAGCCGTGGGCTCGTCGAGCAGCAGAATATCCGGCTCCAAAGCCAGCGCGCGTGCCAGCCCTACTCGTTTCTGCATCCCACCCGAGATATCCGAAGGCATCTTGGCAAGGTCGCCTTCCATGCCCACTTCCGCCAGCAGTCCCCTGGCCCGGTCGCCCTGCTCAGACTTCGACATATTCCTCTTATGGTGGAGCAGCGGAAAAGCCACGTTCTGCTCGACGGTCAGCGAATCGTAAAGCGCGGCGTGCTGAAACAGAAAACCCATTTTCTTCCGGATTTCGCCCATCTGGTCGAGAGTCAGGCCGGCGGTGTCTTGACCGTGGATGCGAACCGACCCCGAGTCCGGCTTCTGCAGACCGATGATGAGCCTCAGTAATACGCTCTTGCCGGTACCACTGCGCCCCAGCACAGCCAGGGTTTCGCCGCGTCTGACGGTCAGGCTGATCCCGTTCAAAACCTTCTGACTTCCAAAGGATTTATGCAAGTCCTCGACGGAGACAACTGGCGCGCCGTCGTCTTGCTCGGCTTCTCCCGGCTTGAGCGCAGTTTGAATCGGAATTTGATCGATTGTGTCCATACTTGTTTCGCGAGCTGCTTAATCCGAAGGTGTTTAATCGATGTTCACGGGAAAAATATGAGAATGAATTTCACCAGCACGACATCGGCCAGGATCACGAACAGTGAGGACAAGACCACCGAACTGGTGGCCGCGCGGCCTACCCCGGCAGCGCCTCCCTGGGTCCGCATTCCCTGGAAACACGCGATCAACCCAATGATCAGACCAAACACAGCGGTCTTAAACGTGGGCGGCAAGAAGTCGTTGAAATCGGCGCCCTTAAAACCGCTATTGATGAACTGGTGGAAAGAGAGGGGCTCAACTAGAGCCTGCGCCACCCAGCCCATCACCAAGCCGGATAAGTCGGCCGCGAGGGTCAGCAAAGGCAGCATCAGGATGCAAGCCAGGATGCGAGTCGCAGCCAGCAGCCGGTAAGGATTTACCGCAGATGCCTCAATAGCATCAATCTGCTCGGTCACTTTCATCGAGGCCAATTCCGCGCCAATGCCAGCGCCCACGCGGCCACTGACCACCAATCCGGTGATGATCGGACCGGTCTCGTGAATCACGGAGAACACAATAGCGGCGGGAAGCAGCGATTTGGCCCCAAATCGAGTCAGGCTGTACCGGGCTTCCATGGAGAGAACGACCCCGGTGGCGGCACCGGCCAAAGCGACCAGCGGCAAGGACTTTGATCCTATCTCGTCGAGCTGTCGAAACAATTCGCGGAATTCAAACGGCGGGGTCACTGCAGCCAGCATCACTTGCCAGAAGAATATTCCCAGATCGCCGAACCACTCGAGAAACTGGATGATCAGACCTTTGGAGGAGTTCACCGCGGCAGGCACGGCTAAGGTACGTGGCCCCGGGAGTAGAGGGTTCGTGCCTGCAACCGTCCTGAACTTCCCCTCGATCACGGGTTTGAACCCGGATCTGGCGCTCCGTGCCGATTGTCGAGATGCATGCGGGAAATCCACGAGTGTGGTCCGCTATAGATAAATTCAAGGGCGACGTTTCCGCTCACATAACCCAGCAAGCTGTAGTTGCCCATTCGGAAACCATCTTTGGCGTCGTAGCGGCCCGGATACCACGCATAGACGGCAGTCATCGTGCCAGCATAGGGAGCGACGAGAGCCGGGAAAGAAAAGACTCGATGGCCATCGTCGCCGCGGCGTGACGTAAAGGTCGAAATCACGGCATGACCCAGCCGCGGAAACACGCCTTTGCACTCGCAGCGATAATACAACGTATCTTCGCGGAAGGCGTCTGCTAGCGCGTAACGCGTTGTCGTGCTGACCGCCGCGATGCCGAAATCGGAGCCAAATCGTTTGCCGTAACCCTCCGCGCCTTGTTTCCATTCCGGCGGCGCGTTATACACTTGGTTAACACCAGCGGCGAGTGCAGCCCCGACTATGGGATACGGGCCGAACGCGTCGAAAAGGTAGTTGTGGATCTTCGTTGTCTGCGTCGGACGCGCGTACGTAAGGTCTGGTTGCGCCGGGGCCGTACTTGCGACCGTCGTGCCCGAGGAGTCCCGGGAATCGGCCAGAGATTGCGCCTTTGCCGGCACTGGCAGGCCCGCGAGGCCCGCGACCAGCAATACCAAGAGCATAACTCGGCGCATCTTCATATCGAGATCCTTGGCCAATCTATGATGCCACTTGCCCCCCAAAAGGTTACCGTTCTTCATGCGGTAAGCGGGCAAGTTCCATGGTCGCACTGGCACGCAATCTCGACCTCCTCGGATCCCGCTTCCTTACAGGCTTGACCGCAGTATTTGTCGCCAGATTGCACCAAACACTGGCATGGTACGTGCGCACACTTGTTCTGCTCCGTTGTCGTCATCGTCGTTCTCCTTTTCCAAGTTGCGTCTTAAAGAAGTATTGTGGTCGACAAAATCGACCGCCGTAAGCTGACCTTCTATTGTCTTCCGTTCAGCCATTACGCCACTTCTTTTCTTTCAACAGCCGCTGGCGCCTGCACCAGTTCCTCAAACAGAGAGCGGTAGTGAATCATCGCCGTTCTCAGATCTTCCGTGGTTGCTGCGTCCTTCCCCACCCGCAGCGCAATCTCATGCGCAGACCGGTAGTTCTCCACCACACGGGGATGGTCGACAGAAATGTCGGCGGTACGTTGATCGAAATCGGATACGGGATAGCCGCGAGCTTTCATTAAAGAGGACACTAGGTCATCGGCTTCTGCGACTGCCCCCTTCGGAGAATCGACAAAACGAGACTGCACGGATTCCCACCGTCTCGAAAAGCGTTCTCGTTCCATCGGATCAAGCTCGCGAATGTTGAGCTCTTCAACCCGTTTCTCGCGATCCGCCAATTTCGCTTCTGCTTTTCGCTCGGACCCGTGCTGCCGCAATGCCCGCTCGTACTCGGGCCCAAACCTTTGCCTCAGGTCTGCAGTCGTACGCCTGCGTTTTCGCGTGTACAACCAAGCAAGCACCGCGATGAGCAGAATCACTACGACCGCCAGCACAATCAGCTTAGGATCCATCAGATTTAGATTCATCAAAACCTCCCTTACACCACGAAGCCCTGTCTGGGAATCGGAACCTTTTGAACCTCAGTATCAAACTTTTGGCTTCGAAAAACTGATCAGAATTGATCGTCCTATGAGTCAGTGCTATCCCATCCGGCCGAGGGCGCATTAGGGGTGGAAAGAAGGGAAAGACTGGCGCAGTGTTCCCAAATGAACAGTACGATTTCTTACGACTCGCTAAGATTGGAACAGCAGAGTAAATCTCTCAAGCTCGAAAGGCCCGGTGAAACCATGCCTGCAGGCACTGCCAACTCGACTGCTCCAGTGAGAAAAGCGCCGGCTAGCGGTGGCGATAATCTGTCGCGCGGTCTCACGAGCGACGAAGCCCGAGCTCGGCTTGCGAAGTACGGTCCGAATGCAATGCCGGACACCGCGATACCGGCATGGCGTATGGCGCTGGCCAAGTTTTGGGCGCCGGTTCCATGGATGCTCGAAGCCGCGATCATCCTCCAGGCCGTGCTCCACGAGTATGTCGAAGCCGCGGTCATTGCCGCGCTTCTGGTATTCAACGCTGCTCTTGGATTTTTCCAGGAGGGACGCGCACAGGCTACTCTTGCCGCTCTGAAATCGCGGCTCGCACTTACGGCCTCGGTGCGCCGCGACGGCTCTTGGCAGAACATACCCGCTACTGAACTGGTGCCCGGCGACACGGTGAAGCTGTCGCTCGGTGGCGTCGTTGCAGCCGACGTGAAGTTGGTCGAGGGGTCGATCCTGCTCGATCAGTCCATGCTGACCGGCGAATCCGTCCCCATCGAAGCTGGACCGGGCCTGCAAACTTACGCGGGGGCGCTGGTGAGGCGCGGAGAAGCCACGGCAACCGTCACCGCAACCGGGGCGCGCACTAAATTCGGCCATACTGCGGAACTCGTCCGCACCGCCCACGTGGAGAGTACCCAGCAAAAAACCGTGGTGCGCGTGGTGCGAAATCTTGCCATCTTCAATGGCGCAATCATCGTCTTGCTGGTGGCGTATGCCCACGCCCGTAAAATGCCGATCGTCGAAATTATCCCTCTCGTTCTCACCGCTGTTCTGGCGTCTATCCCTGTGGCGCTGCCCGCCACGTTTACGCTGGCAGCGGCGCTGGGCGCGAAGGCCCTGGCACGATTGGGTGTGCTACCAACGCGATTGTCCGCTGTGGACGAGGCGGCAACGCTCGACGTTCTTTGCTCGGACAAAACCGGGACGTTAACTCGCAACGAACTGGCGATCACTGCCATCCGTCCTCAGCCGGGCTTCGATGAAGCGCACGTGCTGGCAATTGCAGCCCTGGCCAGTTCCGATGGCGGACAGGATCCCGTGGACACAGCCATTCGCGCTGCCGCCACGAAAGCAAACACCACCAATCCATCGAAACTGAACCAGACTAAACTGACCAAGTTGGTTCCATTCGATCCAGCGACAAAAATGTCCGAGGCGACAGCGGTGGATGCGAACGGCGGCACTCTCCGTGCCGTGAAGGGAGCATTTGCGGCGGTCATCAAACTGACCGAACCCGCGCCAACTGCGGCCGCGACGGCGCACGAACTTGAAGCGAAAGGCTACCGGGTGCTGGCCGTCGCCATGGGTACATCGGCGACGATGCGGCTTGCAGGAATCATCGCGCTGAGCGATCCACCTCGGGCGGATGCGGCCGACCTGATCAAGGAGTTGCACACTTTGGGCGTGCGCACCGTGATGGTGACCGGCGATGCACCGGCGACGGCGGCGATCATTGCAAGAGCCGTGGGACTTGACGGAGCGATCTGTCCGCCCGGGCCAATCCCCGAGAACGCACGTCCGGAAGACTTTGCGGTCTTTGCCGGAGTTCTTCCGGAGGATAAGTATCACCTTGTGCAGGCGTTCCAGAAGAGCGGCCACACCGTGGGCATGTGTGGCGATGGCGCCAATGACGCGCCAGCGCTACGCCAGGCGCAGATGGGGATTGCGGTTTCGACGGCGACCGACGTGGCCAAGTCAGCCGCCGGAATCGTGCTGACCAAGCCCGGACTCGAGGGTGTCGTGGCTGCGGTAAAAGAAGGCCGGGTAACGTTCCAGCGCATCCTGACCTATACCTTGAATTCTGTGACAAAGAAGATTGTGCAGGTGCTCTTCCTGGCGGTGGGTCTGATCATAACCGGACACGCGATCCTGACCCCCATGTTGATGGTGATTATCATGATCACCGGCGACTTTCTGGGCATGTCCTTGACCACGGACAACGTGCGGCCGTCCCCGATGCCAAATGCATGGCGAGTGGGTAACTTGACCATCGCGGGCGTTTTCGTGGGTATCTGCGAGCTGGTGTTTTGCACCGCCGTGCTGGCCATGGGCAAATTCCGCCTAGGTCTTGGAATTGAGGCACTGCGAACTCTCGCCTTCCTGGTCATCGTGTTCGGCAATCAAGCAACCATGTATACGAATCGAACTCGTCAGCACTTGTGGTCGACACGTCCGAGCTCCTGGCTGGTAGTTTCGTCGGTGGTTGATCTGTTGATCGCCTCGACGCTGGCGAATCGCGGGATCGCTATGGCGCCTCTGCCATTGCTCGTAATGGGAGGAACGCTGGTAGGGGCAGTGGTCTTTGCATTCATGGTGGACACTGTCAAAGTCCCGGTATTCCATCGCCTCAGCATCGCCGAGAACCCAATCGGCCTCTCCCCACTAGGAATCCGTAAATAGGGCGGCGCGAGGTTGTCCTTTCGCCAGGGGCACCGGAGCGGTGGGCTCGCTAAAGTCCTTTGTCCAACTCCAATTCCGGATTTCCGGCATATCTTGAAAATGCTGCCGGATATACACGTGGTGCTCATACAACTTGCGGTTGAACATATCGATCGCATCCGACGCCTGCGAACGCAGTCGCGGGACATGCTTGAGCGCGTCGATGGCCAGGTGGAAGCGGCTCATTTTGTTCAGCACCACCATATCGAATGGAGTGGTGGTTGTGCCCTCATCATTAAATCCGCGCACGTGGAACCGGGCCTCATTGGCACGCCCATGCACCATGCTGTGGATGAGCCAGCGGTAGCCATGGAAGGCGAAGATCACATCAACGTCCCTTGTAAACAGCGCGTTAAATGAAATGTTATCCATCCCGTGGGGATGATCGTCGGGGCTCATCAGCACGCTGAGATCGACGACATTCACGACGCGCACCTTGATGCCAGGCACATACTTTTGCAGCAGCCAGGATGTGGCGCAGGCCTCGATGGTCGGGACATCGCCGGCGCAAGCCAGAACGATGTCCGGTTCGGTTCCCCCATCGTTCGTAGCGAATTTCCAGATTGACGCGCCTTGAGAGCAATGAGCGAGTGCTTCTTCAAATGTGAGCCACTGCAGCTCTGGCTGTTTTCCGCAGGTAACGACGTTGACGTAATTTCGGCTGCGCAAGCAATGATCGAATACATTGAGCAAGCAATTTGAATCCGGCGGGTAGTAGACTCGAATCACCTCGCTGCGCCGTTGCAGCGCATTGTCGACAAAGCCCGGCGCCTGGTGGCTGAAGCCATTGTGGTCATTTCGCCAAGCGTGGCTGGTGAGCAAGACATTCAAAGAGGCGAGCGGCCTGCGCCAGGGGTATTCCAGGCATTGCTCCATCCACTTCGCGTGCTGCGTAACCATGGAATCAACCACCTGAGCGAATGCCTCGTAAGAAGACCACATGCCATGTCTGCCAGTCAGCAGATAGCCTTCTAGCCAGCCTTCGCAAAGATGTTCACTGAGCACTTCCATCACCCGGCCGTCGGGAGCCAGATGGTCGTCGATGGATACAATCGTCTCCATGGTGCAACGGTCGGTCGCGTCAAACACGGGATTCAGCCGATTCGAGTTGGTCTCGTCCGGACAGAACAGCCGGAAGTTGGCGGGGTTGAGCTTAATGACATCGCGCAGATACTCTCCCAACTTTCGCGGCGCTTCCGCCACTACCTCGCCCGGGCCGGGGATGGACAATGCGTATTGGGCAAAGTCGGGCAGATTGAGCGCCTTCAGGACTCGCCCGCCGTTGACATGAGGACTTGCGCCCATACGGCGATTTCCGTCCGGGGCCAGCGCTGCAAGCTCAGCGACCAGACGTCCTTCCTGATCAAATAACTCGTGGGGCCGGTACTTCCGCATCCAGGCTTCGAGCATCTTCAAGTGTTCGGGATTCTCGCACACGGTGGAGAGCGGAACCTGGTGCGCACGGAATGTGCCTTCGATGGGCACACCGTCCACCTCCTTCGGGCATGTCCAGCCCTTCGGAGTGCGCAGGATGATCATCGGCCACGATTGCCGGGGCTGGTCTTTCTTCGTGTTTGTCGGCGCATCTTTTGTCCGAGCGACCTTCTGAATATCTCGGATGCCGGCGTAGCAACGATCGAGAGCACTCGCAAGAAGTTGATGCACGATTTCGGGATCGTCGCCTTCAACGAAATAGGGAGTGTAGCCAAGCCCTTTGTGGAAACAGATAAGCTCTTCGTCACTCGTACGAGCCGTGACCGTGGGGCCGGAGATTTTGTAACCATTCAGGTGCAGAATCGGCAGAACCGCTCCGTCTCTCGCTGGATTCAGGAATTTGACACTCTTCCAGCTGCCTTCGAGCGGGCAGGTCTCGGCCTCGCCATCGCCGACGACGCAAGCCACAATCAGGTCAGGATTGTCGAAGGCCGCTCCAAAGGCGTGGACCAGCGAATAGCCAAGTTCGCCGCCTTCATGCATAGAGTTCGGTGTATGCGGCCCGCAGTGACTGGGAATGCCTCCGGGGGTGGAAAAGGACCGAAAGAAAAGGCGCATCCCATGGACGTCCTCGGTAATTTCAGGATGCACATCGGTATAAGTTCCTTCGAGGTACGCACATGCGTTCAGCGTCGGCCCACCGTGGCCAGGGCCCGCGATGTAAATAATGTTTGCGTCGGTTTTCCGGATCAGCCGGTTCAAATGCACGTAGATGAAATTCTGCCCGGCAGATGTGCCCCAATGCCCCAGCAAGCGCGGCTTGATGTTCTCTTTTGTTAGCGGTTCTCGGAGCAGCGGATTATCTTGGAGATAGATCTGGCCCACGCAGAGATAATTGGCGGCGCACCAATAGCGATGCATCTTACCCAAGAGGTCGGCCGAAAGCGGCCCAATCGGCTTCACTGTGGCAGGAAAGGTTTCAGTGTTCTTCGCTTTTTCGTCAATTTCGACGACGGTCGATAAAGCGGCGTCAAACTCAAGCATCTTTGCTCCTAAATAGTTAGGCATTCGTCCACCCGAGAGCAGAGAGGACATGCCGCACGATCATTAGATCTTCGTTGGTTTTTATGACGCGCACTCTTACGCGGCTTTCGGAGGCCGATATCAATGCCGCGTCGGCTTCGTTGCATGGCACATCCAAATGAATGCCCAGAAAGTCCAAGCCATCGCAGATCCGGTGGCGAACCACGGGCGCGTGCTCGCCAATTCCTCCAGCGAAGACCAGCACGTCCAGCCCCCCCAGAACTGCGGCATAGGCGCCAATGTATTTCTTCGCCCGGTAACAGAACAGATCCAACGCGTCACCCGCCCGAGCATCCTGGTGGATATTGTCCAGCAAGACCTTCATATCTCCGGAAGTCCCCGAAACTCCCAGCAGTCCGGATTCCTTATTCACCAGTGCATTCATCTCTTTCGCGGACATCTTCTTGTGCCCGAAAAGATAGAGCAGCACACCCGGATCGACATCACCAGAACGGGTAGCCATAACAAGTCCTTCGAGAGGAGTAAAGCCCATTGAGGTGTCGATGCTTTTGCCCTCTTTGACCGCAGCCATGCTGGCGCCGCTACCGAGATGTGCAATGATCACGCGCCCGTTCGCGAGCTCTCCTTCGAGCGCGTGCAGTTCGCTCATTACGTACTCGTAGGAAAGCCCGTGAAAGCCATACCGTTGAATGTCCTCGTCATAGAACCGTCGAGGCAACGCATACATGCGCGCAACGCGTGGAAGAGAGCTATGAAACGCCGTGTCGAAACACGCCACTTGCGGAAGCCCCGGAAATTTCCCGGCGATGAACTTAATTCCCCGGATCGCCGCCGGCATGTGATCGGGGTCGAGAGGCACAAGCTGCTCCATCTCCGACAAGAATTCCGGGGTGATTCGTTGTGGGTCCTTGTGTCGAGGCCCACCCTGGACGAGCCGGTGACCTGCAGCCGCCAGTCCCGAGAGGAAGCCGTGCTCGCGCAGCCACGTAAACATTGCTTCCAACGCAGCACTTGCGTCCCCACCATCGAACGCGGAATCGAACAAGGAGGTTCCATGCGGATCTGCAATCTTCAAACGGCCGCCCGACACGCCGGCCTGATCAACCGTCATCGAAAGGAGAAGTTCGTCATGATTTCCCGCTTCATAGAGTGCAGACTTCAACGTCGCAGACCCTCGGTTCACCGTTAAGATGCGCCTTTGGTGTTGGACCGTCACAAAGTCATCCTACAGAAATTGGTGTGCCGGCTGCGTCAAAGACTGCCGATTTGTGCTGATTCCTCAAGGATGGGTGCAGGGCTCAGGCTCAAAGCCAGGCTGGTCGTTCCTGGCCCGGACTTCGATCACCGTGTTGTTCTTGTCGACGGTGATCTTCCTGGCCTGACCGAGATCGGAAATTCGCATGTCTTTCAGCTGGATGTCGAGGCCTTCGGTGATTGCGTTGCCACCGGTGAGAAGGGCAATATCGTGCAACATACTCTTGCGCTGATCCCCGAAGCCGGGTGCCCTGACGGCAGCAACTTGCAGCGGGCCACGCAGCTTGTTCACGACGAGCGTAGCCAACGCCTCGCCCCGAACATCCCCTGCGATGACGAGCAGCGGCTTGCCACTCTTTGTGATCTCCTCGAGTAGGGGGAGCAGATCCCTCTTAGAACTGATTTTCTTCTCGTGGATAAGAATGTAGACGTTCTCAAGGGCAACTTCCATGCGTTCGGGGTCAGTAACGAAGTAGGGCGAGAGGTATCCGCAGTCGAGTTGCATGCCGCCCACCTGCGGTTCGTCACTGGCGCTGCAGGGAATAACGCCCCCGTCACGGATGACGCCAGCTTCTTCCACGCGAGCCAAAATGTGGTCCTCTACTGTGGCAAGTTTCGCAGTCATGCCTGCAGAACCTCCTTCAACCGTGGCTCACGGCATGCTCTTCCGTGTGCGAGACGGACCATTCAGTTCTTGGTTGCGACGTGCCAGGCCCTTCGCGCCGGCAATCGCGGATGACCGTTCTGTTTTCGCTATTAGTTCCTTGGACTGCTGAATGGTTTCCGCTTCTTTGGCATTTACGCGACTCGTTATCTCTCGTCTTTCGCTTGTGTTTGGCATTGTTTGCTAGTATCTCTGACTTCAGCTTTGCAGTATGGTCAGTTTTGTACACTCTGGAATGAACCATGGGCGATTTCACGGTCGTAGGCTTGCCGGATCAGGGTGTAATCTCGACCTTCACGACTCCATCGGATCGCTTTCGAGTCCTGCTGTTACCCTTAACGTAACATCGGAAGTATGCTTCTCTGGCACGCGCAAGCGACCATGCCCGAGGTCCTTCATTCTACTGCTCGATTGTCGTGTCGGTCTTGGGCGGTTTCTGCGTCAGCTGCCGCGTGCTCGGCAATTGCGAACGATCCCACCCACCGCCCAGGGCCTCCACCAGCGCCACGACGTAGGTCATTTGTTGCACCTGAAGGCCATTCAGAGTCTGCTGGTCCGCCAGCACCGTGGTCTGGGCAATCAGCACGTCGACATAGGGATCAATGCCGGTGTCGTACCGGGCCTGTTCGAGCTTGAGGAAGGTTTGCGCGGAATTCACCGCTTCCTGTTCCTGCCGGATCTCCTTGGATAGGATGCGGACTTCCGCAAGACCATCTTCCACTTGCTGGAATGCGGTAAGCACCGTCTGGCGGTAGCCGGCGAGATCGGCGTTGTAGGTCGCGACGTACTGTTGCACGGTAGCGCGGCGCAGACCGGCATCGAAGATGGTTTCCGGAATCGACGCGCCAACGGACCAGAAACGGCTCGGCCAGGAGAGCCAATGAGTAAAGGCTGAACTCTCAAAGCCGCCTTCCCCGCTCAAAGTCAGGGTCGGATAATAGGCCGCGTAAGCGATGCCGATCGCCGCGTTGCCTTCGGCCATGGTGCGTTCTGCGGCGGCGACATCCGGCCGGCGCTCAAGCAGTTCCGAGGGCACGCCCACCGGGATCGGCGGCGGAGCAATGGTCATCGGCTTCACGGGAATGGAGAGATTGGAGGCGGCCTTGCCTACGAGCACGGCGATCGCGTGCTCATATTGCGCCCGCGCGATTCCAACATTGGTTGCCCCCGCCTGCGCGCTCTGCAGGGTAGTTTGGGCTTCGACCACCGAGATCTCGTCGTCGATGCCGGTTTCATAGAGAGAGTGGGTCAGATCTAGCGCTTTCTGGTCCGCTTCCACGGTATCGTTGAAGATCTTTTGCAATTCGTCCTGTCCACGAATCTCGAAAAAATACTGCGCCAAGCTGGCCTGCTCAGCCAGACGCTCATTCTCAAGATCGGCCGCGCTGACCTGAGCGGCGTACTGCGCTTGGCGCACGGTGTTGCGGACCTTACCCCAAAGGTCGGGCTCCCAGGAGGCTTCGAGCGGCAGCGAATAGAGCGTACTTTGCAGTTGCGGTGTGGTCGTTGAGGTGGTACTCGTGCCGGTCGTACTGACGGTGGTCGTGCCCACATTCGCCACGCCCACATTCGCCGAGGCTCGCGAGTGGGTGACCGAGGGCACAACGGTTAGCGTAGGAAAGTATTGTGAGCGGGCCTCGCGCACTAGGGCGCGAGCTTCCATGAAGTTCTCGAAGTATTGCTTGATGTTCTGGTTGTTAATATCCAGTTGTTCTTCGAGAGCGTTCAATTCGGGATCGTTGAAGATCTCCCACCATTTGCCGCGCAGCTTGGCATCCGAAGGCTGCGCCACCGTCCAGCCTTCAGTTTCATTGAACTGGGTGGGCGATTCCTTGTAAACCGCGGGAGCCTGCGGCGCCGGTACGTGATATTTCGGACCGACCACGCAGCCCGATAACATTAACAAGAGCGCAGCCGCACACAGCCGAATCATACCGTTTACTAGTTTTCGCGTGAAGATCTTCATGACGTTTCTGCCTAATCGACCATTTATCTCAAAGTTTACGTGCTAGCTGGTCTCCTGAGCTCGGGAATGGTGTCGGGCTGTTTCCCCTCCATGCGCAGCCGCAGCCGGTCGAACGCCAAATAGACGACCGGTGTTGTATACAGCGTGAGCAACTGACTCAAGATGAGTCCTCCCACAATCGTGATGCCGAGGGGCCGGCGCAGCTCATACCCCGTGCCCGTCCCCAGCGCCAACGGCAAAGCGCCCAACAACGCAGCCATCGTCGTCATCAAGATCGGGCGGAAGCGCAGCGTGCACGCTTCAAAGATCGCGTCTTTTGTGCTTTTTCCCTCCTGGCGCTCCGCCTGAAGAGCGAAATCGATCATCATAATTGCGTTCTTTTTCACAATTCCGATCAGCAACACAATGCCGATGATGGAGATGATGTTCAGATCCTGTTTAAAGAGCAGCAATGCGAGCATCGCGCCTACGCTCGCCGACGGTAGGGTGGAGATGATGGTCAGGGGATGGACCAGGCTTTCATACAAAATGCCAAGAACGATGTACACCGCCAGCAGCGCCGTCAAAATCAACACGGGCTCGGTGCCAAGAGATTGCTGGTACGCCAGCAGCGTGCCGGCAAAAAAGCCTTGCAGCGTGGAAGGCGTGCCGAGGCGCTTCTGCATCTGGGTGATAGCCAATGTGGCGTCGCTCAAAGATACGTTCGTTGCCAGGTTAAAGGATACGGTGACCGAGGGGAATAATCCGGTATGGTTGACAGCCAGGGGCGTCGTATTGGCTTTGCCGTTGGCCACAGTGAGCAGGGGAATGTTGCCGCCGCCGGATTGAAGGTAGATGTCCTTCAATCCTTCCGGGGTTTGCCAATACTGCGGAGCTACTTCCAGCACCACGTAATACTGATTTAGCTGCGTGTAAATGATGGACACTTCCGACTGGCCGAACGCACTGTATAGCGACGAGTCCAGTTGCTGCGCGGTGAGGCCGAGCTTGGCCGCAGTCACGCGATCATAGTTCATCACCTCATCCAGACCACCATTCTGCTGGTCTGAACTCACGTCCTGCAGGCCCGGCAGGTGCTGCATCGAACTCAGTATGATCGGCGCCCATTTGGAAAGATCCTGCACATTGTCAGATTGGAGCGTGTATTGGTACATCGCATTGCTGGAGCGGCCGCCGATGCGCAGATCCTGCACGGCCTGGAGAAACGCCGAAGCCACGGGCAGACGGTTCAATTTGGGGCGCAGGCGGTTGATGATCTGAGCGGCGCTCACTTTGCGGTCGGCCAGCGGTTTGAGGGCAACGTAGAGAGACCCGGTATTGGTGGCCCCGCCACCGCCGGTAAATGCAATCACATTCTGGACGGCAGGATCACTTTTGATGACCGCACCGATCTGCCGAATGGAGTTGTCCATCGACGGGAACGACGCGTCTTGCGGCCCGCGAACTGCGCCCTGGAGCGCTCCCGTGTCCTCTACCGGGAAAAGCCCTTTGGGTATCTCGTAGCCCACCACTACATTCAGCGCGATGGTGATGAGGAGGACGATGAGAGTGAGCGTGGGATGGTCGAGCACCCAGTGCAGGGTGCGGCGATATAGCGATAACATGCCGTCGAAAAACTTTTCGCTGGCCATGTAGAGGCGCCCATGTTTTTCGTTGCGCTCGTTCTTCAAGAGATAGGCGCACATCATCGGCGTTGTGGTCAGGGAGATGATCATGGACACGAAGACGGCGGTCGAGAGAGTGACGGCGAATTCGCGGAAGAGGCGGCCCACGATTCCGCCCATCATCAGAAGAGGAATAAAGACGGCGATCAGTGAAATGCTGATGGTGAAGACGGTGAACCCGATCTCTTCCGCACCCTTCAGAGCCGCGGCGAAGGGCTCGGTGCCGTTCTCCAGGTGGCGCGAGATATTTTCCATCACCACGATGGCATCGTCGACCACAAATCCCGTGGCAATGGTCATGGCCATCAGCGAGAGGTTGTCCAGGCTGTATCCGAGCATGTACATTACCGCGAAGGTGCCGACCAGCGAGACCGGCACCGCGACCGCGGGGATGAGCGTGGCGCGGCCGTTGCGCAGAAAAACGAACACTACAACGATGACCAGGCCGATGGAAATGAGCAGCGTCCTCTCCACGTCACCGACCGAGGCGCGGATGGTGATGGTGCGATCCAGAACGACGGTGGTCTCGATGCCGAGCGGAATGGATGCCTGAATCGACGGAAGTTGCGCGGTTATACTGTCGACGGTGGAGATGATGTTGGCGCCGGGCTGGCGGAAGATGATAACCGTAACTGCGCGCTTGCCGTTCAAATAGCCAGCAGCACGAATGTTAGCCACCGAGTCTGTCACCTGAGCGACGTCGGATAGATGGACTGCCGCGCCGTTGTTATATCCAACGACCAGGGGCTTGTAGTCCTTGGCCAGAGAGATCTGGTCGTTGGCCAGGATGTCCGCGGTAACATTGCCGTCAGTAATTTGGCCTTTGGCCAGGTCCGCGTTCTGCAGGCTCAACACCGATTGCAAATTCGCCAGAGTAAGTCCATAGCCGGCCAATTGTGTAGGATTTGCGTCTACCCGCACGGACGGCAACGCGCCACCTCCGACCACGACCTGACCTACTCCCTGTACCTGCGACAGTCTTTGCGCCAGAACGGTGGAGGCTTCGTCATACAGTTTATCGGGACCGTATTTGTCGGAGGTAAGGCCGAGGATCATGATCGGCGAGTCTGCGGGATTGACCTTGCGATACGTCGGATTGCCCGGCAGATTGGCGGGCAGATAGGTCCGCGCCGCATTGATGGCGGACTCCACGTCACGGGCCGCGCCATCAATGTCGCGGCTGAGGTCAAACTGAATCGTGATCGAGGTGCTGCCGAGCGTGCTGGAGGAGGTCATCTCCGTCACGCCTGCAATATGACCGAACTGCCGCTCCAGCGGAGTGGCGACGGATGACGCCATAATGTCGGCGCTGCCCCCCGGCAAGCTTGCGCTGACTGAAATAGTCGGAAAGTCGACCTCCGGCAGGGGCGCTACCGGCAGCACCTCAAAGGCAATCGCTCCGGCAAGGGCAATGGCCACCGTGAGCAGCGTCGTAGCCACGGGCCGGTAAATGAAGGGTGCGGAGATGCTCATGCGGGCCCTGCTTGTTTTGCGTCTCCGGTTTCGAGCTGGCTCGATTTGTGCGAAAAACGCTGCGCCAGATTGTCAAAGAAGATGTAGATGACGGGCGTGGTGTAAAGCGTGAGCGCCTGGCTCAGCAGCAAGCCGCCCACCATGGCGATGCCCAGAGGCCTGCGCAACTCAGAACCGAAGCCAGTTCCGAGCGCCAGCGGCAGCCCCGCGAGCAGCGCGGCCATCGTCGTCATCATGATGGGGCGGAAGCGGAGCAGACAGGCCTCGTAAATTGCATCCGTTGCGTTCTTTCCGTGCTGCCGCTCGCCTTCCAGCGCGAAGTCGACCATCATGATGCCGTTCTTTTTCACGATGCCGATCAGCAGGACGATGCCGATGATCGCCACCACGCTTAGATCCTGGCGAAACAGAATCAGCGCGAGAAAAGCGCCCACACCCGCCGACGGCAGCGTGGAGAGAATCGTAATCGGGTGAATAAAGCTCTCGTACAAGACACCCAGCACGATGTACACCGTGACCAGGGCGGCCAGAATGAGCAACGGCTCATTGGCCAGCGAATTCGTGAATGATGCCGCCGTGCCTTGAAAACCGGCTTGGAGGCTGGGAGGCATGCGCATCTCCTTCTGCACTTTGTCGACCGCCGCAATGGCTTCGCCCAGCGCGGCATTCGGCGCGAGATTGAACGACACCGTAATGGCCGGAAACTGACCCTGGTGGTTAATGGAGAGCGCCTCTGTCGTCTTCTCAAAGTGCGAGAAAGCGCTCAGCGGCACAGCGTTGCTCATGGCCGAACTGGGGGCGCCTGCGGAGTTTGCGCCAGTACTCGACGTCGAGGAGGCGCTCGGCGAAAGAACGTTCGCAGGGGGAGCAAGGGTATTTGCCGCCGGAGAGTACAGGGCTGAGGTCGTCAGCGCATTGGACCCCGCGGAGGCTGCTCCAGAGGACGCGAATGAGGAAGAGGCCCCGGTACCAGTTGCGCCTGCAGACGCATTGGACTGGATGTAAAGATGGTTCAGCTTGTTGGGGTCCAGTTGAAACTGCGGCTGACTCTCGAGAACAACATGGTACTGGTTCACCTGCGTATACATCGTGTTAATCTGCCGTTGGCCGAAGGCGTCATACAGAGTGTTATCGATGGTCGACGGCGCGATGCCGAATCGAGAGGCGGTGACCCGGTCAATCACCAGAGATACAGCAAGTCCTCCCGGTTGTTGGTCGGTGGCGACATCTTCCAGCTCCGGCAACTGCTTGAGCCGGCCGACGAAACGGTTGGTCCAGTCATTCAGTTCATTCGCATCGGGGTCTTCGAGCGTGTACTGGTATTGCGTGCGGCTCACCCGATCGTCCACGGAAATGTTCTGCACAGGTTGCATAAACAGCTGTATGCCCTGAATCTGGTTCAATTTTGAATTGAGCCGCCGGATTACGTCGGAAGCACTCATCTTGCGCTGGTCGAGCGGCTTTAGATTGATCGACATTCGGCCGCTGTTCGTCGTAGTATTGGTTCCATCCGCACCGATAAACGACGAGAGACTTTCGACCGCTGGGTCATCCAAAACTACCTTTGCCAGTTCCTGCTGCTTCTCTGCCATGGCCTTTGAGCCAATCGTTGGCGGCGCCTGCGATATGCCCTGGATGACGCCTGTGTCCTGCACCGGGAAAAATCCCTTAGGGATGATGATGTAAAGGAAGACCGTAAGCAGCAGTGTGGCCAGCGCGACCAACAGGGTAATCGTCTGATAACGAAGGACAAACTTCAGCGTCCGGCCATAGAACGCGATCATCCCTTCGAATGCACGCTCCGAGGCTCGATAGATGCGTCCCTGCTGCTCTTTTGGCTGATGCCGCAGGATTCGCGCGCTCATCATGGGCGTGAGGGTAAGGGAAACCACTGCCGAAACGACGATTGTGACGGCAAGGGTCACGGCAAACTCGCGAAATAGGCGCCCCACCACGTCGCCCATGAATAACAGCGGAATCAATACGGCGATGAGCGACACGGTCAGGGACAGAATGGTAAAGCCAATTTGCTCGGCACCCTTGAGCGCCGCTTCCATGGGCGGATCGCCCGCTTCAATGTAGCGCGAGATGTTCTCGATCATGACGATGGCATCGTCCACAACGAATCCGGTGGAGATGGTGAGCGCCATCAGCGATAAGTTATCCAGGCTGTAACCGAGAATGTACATCGCCGCGAAAGTGCCGATCAGTGACAGCGGCACAGCCACGCTGGGGATAATGGTGGCATAGAGACTCCGCAGGAAGAGGAAGATGACCAGCACGACGAGTCCGACCGTCAACAGCAATTCGAACTCAACGTCGGAAACCGACGCTTCGATGGCGGTTGTAAGATCGGTGAGCGTGGTCACCTGAATGCCCGTGGGCAGATTCGCCTCGAGCTGCGGTATTAGCGCTTTGATGCTCTTGACCACGCTGATGGTGTTGGCCCCGGGCTGGCGTTGCACATTCAGGATGACTGCGGGGGTCTGATTCATCCACGCTGCCTGATTGTTGTTCTCGACTCCGTTCACGATCTGCGCTACGTCAGTCAGCATCACCGGCGCACCGTCACGGTAAGCAACGACAACCTTCCGATAGTCGTCGCTGGTGACCAGCTGGTCGTTGGCGTCGATCTGGTAATCCTGACGTGGCCCATCGAAGTTGCCTTTGGCGGCGTTCACGCTGGCCTGGGTCAGCGCGGTGCGCAGGTCTTCCAGGTTGATGCCGTAGGACGACAGGGCCGCAGGGTTGGCTTGAATGCGAACTGCGGGCTTTTGGCCGCCGCTGATGGTGACCAGACCGACCCCGTTGAGCTGCGAAATCTTGGGCGCAAGGCGCGTGTCGACAAGGTCCTCGACCTGAGAAAGCGGCATGGAACTTGAGGTGATGGCCAGGGTGAGCACCGGGGCATCGGCTGGATTGGTCTTGCTGTAGATCGGCGGCGCGGGAAGAATGGATGGCAAAAGACTCTGCGACGCGTTTATGGCAGACTGCACCTCTTCCTCGGCTACATCAATATTCAGAGTGAGGTTGAACTGCAGCACGATGACGGAGGTGCCGCCGGAACTGGTGGAAGTCATCTGGCTCAGGCCCTGCAGTTCGCCGAATTGGCGCTCCAGTGGCGCCGTTACCGTCGTCGCCATCACAGTCGGGCTGGCGCCGGGATAAAACGTGAGCACCTGAATGGTCGGATAGTCGACTTCCGGCAAGGCGGAGACCGGCAGTTGGGTATAGCCAACAATACCGACCAAGAGGATTGCAGCCATGAGCAACGAGGTGGCAACTGGCCGCAAGATAAACGGACTGGATGGACTCACGGGGCGCCGCTCCCGCTCGTGCTGGCCGGTGCAGGCTTGGCCGGTGCATTGTTCGAAACCACAACGGACACATTGTCCTGCAACTTATCGAAGCTGCTATTGGCGACTACATCGCCCGGATTGATACCGTCCACCTGCGTCAAACCGCCGTTTGCAACTCCCGGCTTTATGCTGCGCGTATGAGCGATATTGTCTTGAATCACATACACGAAGGATGCCTGGCCATTTTGTTGAATCGCGGACGCGGGAATCAGCGTTACGCCCTGCAATGTATTCACCAGCAGGCGCGTGTTCACAAACTGGTTTGGGAAGAGGGCGTTATTCTTGTTGTCGAAGACGGCTCGTGCTTTTACCGTACCGGTCGTAGTGTCGATCTGGTTGTCGATCGTCAGCAGCTTGCCATTTGCAATCTTCGTCTGCGCAGTGCGATCAAAGGCGTCGACCATGAGTGTAGCCTTCTTGCGCAGTCGAGCTTCAACTGGGCCCAGACTGTCTTCCGGTATTGTGAAGATTACGGTAATAGGCGCTATCTGCGTTATCACTGCGAGGGTTACGGTTCCGGCAGATTGCACCAAGTTGCCCGGATCCACTAGCCGTAAACCCATGCGGCCCGCGATGGGAGCGGTGATATGGCAGAAGTCGACCTGAATCTGGTCATATTGCACCGTCCCCTGGTCGTTTTTTACTGTTCCCTCATCTTGCAGTACAAGCTTTTCCTGGTCGTCCAACAGTTGCTTTTGGATCGCGTTGCGCGCCCATGCCGCACGGTAGCGTTCCAGGTCCATCTGAGCCTGTGCAAGCACGTTCTGGTCTCGCTCCAGCGCGCCTTGCGCCTGCAAAAGAGTCGCGCGGTAGGGACGCGAATCGATCTCAATCAGCGGATCGCCTTTGCGTACCAGTTGACCCTCTTTAAAGTGCACGGCAACGACCAGGCCCGTCACCTGGCTGGTAATCGAATCGGTATAGACCGGGGTGACTGTGCCGATCGCGTCAAGGTAGACGCCGATGTTACCTTTTTCAGCCGTCGCGGTGGTGATGTTGATCTTCGGTGGCGGGGGCGCGGCTTTCTTCGCGGCCTCGTGGTGGCGCCATAGCAGCACGATGGCCAGAACGAAGACGAGCAACGACACGATTCCTATGACGATCCACATTACTTTATGCCGCTGAGAGTCCGAACCGTGAGCCGGAAGTTGATGGCTAGGGTCGACGATGGGATGCTCGTTTGTGTCAACGGTCAAAAGGAATCTCCTTTTCCGGCTCCGAATTGCACAGAATTATAGTCCAGGGGAAGGGAGTCCAATTCGCAATCGTGATGCCCGCTACCTTTGTTCCAGTGAGTGGGGGATAAGGTTGCCGTTTTATCTGTAGCGTGCGACAGACTTGTAGCTGCTCCGGTACAACTCGACAACCGCAGCGCGCAGAAGAGAAGACAGGCATCCCCAGAGGTCTGTCGTTCTTAGCGGGAACCTCGATGGGAGAACGCCGTCGAACCTCAAGGCGTCAATTTCCCAGTTGTGAGGTAGTCCTGAGAAGGAACACCGAACGCGTCGGCGACGCGATTGAAAAAAGCAAATAATGCCGCGATGTATACAGCCTCTGAAATCTCTTCTTCTTTCCAGCCGACGACTCGCAGTTTCTCAACATCCTCGGCGGTGGAGCGGTAAGCTGCGCGAGTGATCAGTTCCACATATTCCAGTAAGACGCGCTCCGCCGCGGTAAGACCCGCCTGGTCGAGCTTGCCTTCGACGATCGCCTGTACGCATTGGTCGGATGCTCCCTGAACCCGCAGGAAGTAGGCGTGGCTGTCCAGTCAATACGGACACCGGTTCAAAAAAGAGACGTAGCTGGCGATCATTTCTTTATGCCGACGCGAAAGATGCCCTTCCGAGAAGTGGACCGTGCTTCCTAGTTCGATCACACGGCGCAGGAAGTCAGGCCGCACTCCGAAGCACTTGATGATGCCAGGGACCTGTTGTCTTCCCGAACCGGCTCGCCAAAATTCATAAGCCGCGGCGGTTTCCCCGGTGGCTTCAGCGTCCTCAATGATCTTGATCTTCGTGACCGGTTTCGCGGCTGGGGAGCCGTGCTCGCCTTCCGGAATCGTTGCACCGTTGTCGTCATTCGTATCATTCGCAGGCATGGATTACACCTCTTCAGGAACTAAGCTCTTCCTTGCGTCCGATTATGCCCAACGCAAATGCCTTTCTACGTTGGAAGATCTCATAGACCGGCAGTCCGGCCAACACCACTACAACTCCAAGCAGCGCCCCTCGTGGGGTGTGCGCCGCAACCAGGATCAACATAAGTACGACCAAAGTCAGAAACGCGAGAGGCGTCAGGGGATATCCAGGAGTCAGGATTACCGATTCTCCAGCTTGTTGCCGGGACCGGAGGACGAACAAACCTGCCACCGTGATTCCCAAGAACAGAATGACGATGAACAAGGCATACGAGATGATCTGCTCAAAACTGCCCGCAAACACCAACAGGGACGCGATGAAACCTTGAATAGCAATGGCATTTGCAGGTGTACCGAACCGAGGATGAGTCTGTGCGACCGCCTTGAAAAAGAGGCCGTCGTTAGCCATGGCATAGTAAACTCGCGGTGCGGAAATGATGAGCGCGGCCAGACTGCCCAGCAGGCAGACTATGACGATCGCAGACAAAACCCTGCCGCCGGTCGGGCCGAACAGCACTTCTCCCGCCTGGGCAACGAACGTCTGATCAGAGGTCACATTCTCCGGCGGAACAAGGTACAAGAAGACGGCGCTGACCGCGATGTAGACCGTGGTCACGGCAAGCACGCCGAGCAGCAATGCGCGCGGCAAAGTGCGCCCAGGATCGCGAACCTCACCGGCGATCTTGCCGACATCCCACCATCCTGCGAACGAAAAGAACGCGCCTACCACGCCAATGCCAAGCGCTGGAGCCAGCGGCATGGACCCAGGATGTTGGGCGACGAATGGCACGAAGTTTGACCATGATCCCAGGCGGAAGACGAGCGCCCACGCCGTTAGGAAACCGAGCAGTCCCAGTTTCACCCACGTGACCCAGCGTAAGAATCCGGCACTCAGCCGGATGCTGAAGATATTCAAAAGACACAGCGCCCAGATCACTCCACTGCCCAATAGCTTAGTGAGAATCGGAGACACACGGCTGATGTAGGCGAAGTATCCACCGATGCCGGTGGCAAACGAGGCCGCCACTGCGGGATCCATGACCAGCAGGCACATCCAACCGTAGAGGAACGCAATCCGCGGCCCGAAGCTCTTCTGCAAATATATGTAAGCTCCGCCCGCACGCGGAAAACGCCCCGCAAGTTCTCCGTAGCACAGTGCACCGCTCAGAGTCATGGCCCCCACTACGAGCCAGACGACCAACAGCCACAGGGGGGAACCCAACGCCTTAGCCATGCCGGCGGGAGTGAGGAAGATGCCGACGGCTATGATCCCGCCGATCACTGTCGCGGTCGTTGAAGCCAATCCGAGTTCACGTCGCAAGCCCGCGGTAGAGGCCGCGGCGGTTTGTGTAGCGGTGTCCATTGAGTCAAAGACGGCTGTGCCCCCCGCAGCGCTGGCCATAGCGACCGTAATGAGGACGATAGGAGTGGGGACAAGCTACCCGGATGAAAGTTGTGGCGCAATAATCCAAAAACACTACGGACCTTGCCGCTTCGCACTTTGACCGAGGCTAATACTGCTTTCACATTATTGACTCGTCGTTAAGCCTCCCTATAAATAATCGCCGCACTCTAATCTGTGAGCGAGATCTCGTTGGGCGTTCTGAAGTGTGTGTTTGCGAGGATGTTTTTCATCTCAACGTCAATCGTGATTCGCGAGGACAAACGGAGAAACGCATGAGTTGTCTGAGAAACCTGGCGTTTGTACTCGTGACAGTCTTTGCAGGTTTGAACCTCGTAAGTTTGAACGCCTCTGGCCAGCAAATTACGGGAACTATTCGCGGAACCGTGCTGGATCCGAGCGGTGCCAGCGTTCAGGCTGCTACGGTCAGCGCGAAGCAGGTCGAAACCGGATTAACTCGTGCAGTAATAGCGGATCGTCAGGGAGCCTATGTGCTCGTAGAACTCCCGATCGGGCACTACCAAATAGAGGTGCACGCGCAAGGTTTCGAAAAGTATTTGCAGCAAGGAATCTCATTGGATGTCAACGAGACCGCAACGGTTAGCATCCATCTCAAAGTGGGGTCCGAGACGCAGCAAGTTGAAGTAGAGGCGGACGCTGACTTGGTACAGAGCACAGAAAGCAGTCTCGGGGAAACCGTGATGGAGCGTGAGATCCTTGACCTGCCTCTCGACGGGCGTAACTTCTCCCAGTTGGGACTGCTTCAGCCCGGCGTCGTGCCCTTGACTCCCGGACTTCTCGAAGCCGGAGGTCCAGCCCGTGAGGGTCAGGCTTACGCCGTCGATGGACAGCGGCCGGAGTCAAACAATTTTCTGATCGACGGTGCCGACAATGTCAACGCAGTGGACGCTGGGTTTGTTCTCAAGCCACCTATCGACGCGATCGCCGAGTTCAAGATTCTTACCCACAACGCAAACGCGGAGTTCGGACGCAACACTGGTTCCACGACCAATATCATTACGCGCTCGGGTTCCAATTCATTTCATGGCGCGGCCTGGGAATTTCTGCGCAATGACGCGATGGATGCGTCCGATTACTTCACTCAAAGCGTTCAGCCTTTGAAGCAGAATCAGTTTGGAGCCACATTTGGAGGGCCGATTCTCAAGGACAAGACTTTTTTCTTCGGATATTACGAAGGTTTTCGCAACCGGCAGGGTGAAACGGTGCCGGCAACCGTGCCCTCACTGGCGGAAAGGCAGGGCAACTTCGCGGAGCAGTGCACCGCTGGCTTTGACGCCACCGGTCTCTGCAGCAATGCTCAGGAGCAACTCACGTTTTTTGGCACACCTGTGCCGTTCAACCAGATGACTCTTTTCACGCCCATCGATCCGATTGCGACGGATGTCTTGCCCTTCTTTCCACTGCCGAACGACGGGGAAAATGGATTCATCGCTACGCAGACCCTAAGCGCGAACAACGACCAATTCGGACTGCGCTTGGATCACTATCTTTCGCGTGTGGACACGCTGAATTTCCGCTACATGTTCAGCGCCGGCCCGACGACGGATCCTCTTTCGCCCGTTGGAGCGAATGTCCCGGGCTTTCCAGTGGGCGAGGACGATCGCGCGCAGAACTTTGTCGCGCAGGAGACGCACATCTTTTCGCCAACCACCATCGGCGTTGCGCGCTTTTCGTACCTGCGCAATAAGTTCCTGCTTGACGAGCACCTGAATCATGAGTCGCCTTCGGAATTGGGTTTTCAGTACACCCCCACACTGGCTTCGGCGGCCGGACCTCCGTTCATCCAGGTCGGGGGATACGCCTCGGTTGGCGACCCCATCACCGGCCCGCGCAACACGTTTCAGAATACATTTGACCTCTCCGGTTCTCTGAGCTGGATTCACGGGCGCCACGAACTGAAATTTGGTGGAGGTTACCGGCGTGACCAGATCAACGCCTTGCAGGGTATCGCTACCAATGGCTTTTTTGTCTTCTCCACTTTCCCCTACAGCGACGGATTTGCCAGCTTCCTGTCAGGCAATCCGGTCGTCTTCTTGCAGGGCGGAGGCGATTTTAGTCGCGAAATCCGTGACCGGGCGCTGGATGCTTACGGCCAGGATAATTACAAGGTCTCATCTCGCCTGACGTTGAACCTCGGACTTCGTTACGAGCTACCTTTCCCTTCCACCGAGAACAACAACGAGGTGAATCTCTTTGTTCCCGGGGCGCAGTCGCAAGTAATTCCCTCCGCTCCGCCGGGACTTCTCTATCCCGGCGATCCGGGCGTGCCTGCAGGCTTGATTCCAACCCAGAAGACGGCCTTTGCTCCACGCTTCGGCGTTGCCTGGGACCCGCGCGGCGACGCCAAGACTGTGGTCAGCGCCGCCTATGGCATTTTCTATGAGCCGTACTACACCGGCGAAGGCGGTCCGCTGCAGGATCCCGTCAGCGCGCCTCCTTACCTCAAGACTCAGCAAATCAGTTTTCCCGTCAACTCATTTGCCAATCCGTTTTATAACCCGAACCCTTTCAGCCAAGCCTTCCCCGAGCCCATGACTCTGCTCGTGGTCGCTCGCAACTTGCACCTACCCTACGCGCAGGATTGGAATCTGAACATTCAACGGTCTTTCGGCGAGGACTGGCTATTGCAGGTCGGATACGTGGGCACCACCGGTGTGAGACTGCCGCGATTCATAGAAGGGAATCCAGCCGTCTTTATCCCAGGCGTCGACGGAAGCGGCAACCCAATATCGAACGAGAATAACGTAAACGAGCGGCGACTGTACTCTGGATGCACGCTGACCTCGAATCCCAGTGTGCCTTGTGTCTACAGTTCGGTCGGTGAAATCGCCAGCATTGCGAACTCCAGTTACAACGCCTTGGAAACCAGCTTGCGCAAGCGCTTCGGTCACGGCCTTTCCTTCCTTGCGTCTTATACCTGGTCGCATTCCATCGATGACGTTTCCTCCTTTAACATTACCGGCTCTGCGTCGCAACCCATCGCGGGAGAAAACGATCTGGCGCAGGATCCATTTGATCTTGCGGCGGAGCGGGGCCGGTCCATGTTCGATTCCCGGCAGCGCTTCGTGCTGAGTTATCAGTGGAGCTTGCCTTTCTTACAACACTCCAGTAACTGGTATGGTAATGTTTTTGGTAACTGGCAGTTGAACGGCATTATGACCGCTATGAGCGGCACGCCTTTCACCGTATTCGACTCCAATGACGTTTCGCTACAGGGGCAGGCGCCGGAGATTTCCGGATTTTCCAGCAACCGGCCTAATGTAATTGGCAATCCGAATTCCGGGCCCCGTACCGCGGCGGAATGGTTCAACGTAAGCGCTTTCCAGCAGCTCGAGCCGGACCCCCAAGGCCGGTTCGAGGTATTCGGGAACGAAGGCCGCAACGCAGTCCAGGGGCCGGGATACGTGAACTGGGACTTATCGGCCTTCAAGAACATTCGGCTGACGGAATCAAAAGAACTTCAATTCCGCGGTGAGTTGTTCAATGTGCTGAACCACACCAATTTCCGGTTGCCGGTCAGCGACATCGAATCGCCGACTTTCGGGCAAATCCAGTCGGATGTTAGCCCGCGCGTGATCCAGGTGGCGTTAAAGTTTCTGTTTTGATAGTCCGCGAGAACCGGAGGATCGCCGATGGCTCACATACAGCTTGCTGAAGGATTACCTGGCATTCGTGGCCCGATGGTGTTCAGCCCGGAAACCGCCAAGCCGCTAAGTGATCTGGCGCAAGTCCTGCTCACCGGTCCACACACTCTGACTCCAGCGGAACGGGAAATGATCGCGACGTATGTTTCCTCGCAGAACGATTGCTACTACTGCCAAACTTGCCATGGTTCTGTAGCGGCGCAACATCTCGGGGGGAGCGACGCGGACTATGAGCTTATCGCCCAAATCAAACAGAACTACCAGGCAACTCCGATTTCCGACAAAATGAAGGCGCTGCTGGCCATTGCGGGCAAAGTGCAAAAAGGCGGCAAGTACGTGACCACCAAAGATATCGAGCGGGCACGTCAGCACGGTGCAACCGACAAAGAAATCCACGACGCGGTCCTGATCGCGGCTGCGTTCTGCATGTTCAGCCGCTACGTGGACGGCCTAGCTACATGGCAGCCTCGCGATCCCGAGATTTGTCGCGAAATCGGAAAGCAGACGGCCAAACTCGGTTACGTGGGCCGGGATTACAGAAAGCCGCTGCAGGCAATCGCGGGCAAACAAGTCAAAGTGGAAGTCTGATTTAGAAAACCAGGAGATTCTTTATGGCACACATTCGACTACCGGAAGGTATACCCGGAATCCTCGGGCCGATGGCCTTCAGTCCGGAAACGGCAAAACCGCTCAACGCGCTGGCGGAAGTGCTTCTCCGCGGGCCGAACAGTCTGGCTCCCGCGGAACGCGAAATGATCGCAGCCTATGTCTCTTCACAAAACGATTGCCACTTTTGCCAGAACGCTCATGGCGCCGTGGCTGCTTACCGTCTGGGTGGAAATGAAGAGCTCGTAAATGATGTGAAATTGAACTTCGAGTCAGCCGCGATATCCGACAAAATGAAGGCTCTGCTGGCGATTGCTGGTAAGGTGCAAAAAGAGGGCAAGCAAGTTACTACTCCAGATGTGGATTGCGCTCGCCAGCACGGCGCTACAGACAAAGATATCCACGACACGGTGCTCATCGCAGCCGCATTTTGCATGTACAACCGCTACGTCGACGGTCTGGCAACTTGGGCACCCACCGATCCGGACATGTATCGCGAGAATGGCAGACGGCTGGCTGAAGAGGGCTACGTTCGGTCGACCGCACACTTACCGGCAGTTGAGAAAGAGCGTGCCTAGTTTCCGGCTTGCGCTGAACAACTTCCACCGAGAAATCTGCACGCCGGTGATAATGACGGCGATTGCGAGCGGTTACGGGAAAGACGATCGGCTGGGCGGAAATAATTCCTTTGCCTTCTTTCACTGTGATGAATTGATTGGGCTTGACGTTTGAGATCGAGTCCTTTTGGCCGCTGGGCCAAACAATCTCCAGGCTCACGGCCTTGCCACCTTCCGGTTTGCCGAGCCCAAAGGTAATTGGCAGCTCGCTTTGGGATAAATAGCTTGAACCAGTCTTAACCATGGCGAACAGGCGCGTTCCTTTGTTGGTTGTGACCGTGACCTTAGCGCCTATGCCATCGCGGTTCGATCGTGTGCCTACGGTCTTCACCCGCAGCATGTCGTTCTGGTTTCCGTTGTCATTACGCAGCAGCCGCGCCGGCCCGTTGTTGGCTGTAATTAATAAATCCAGATCACCATCATTGTCAAAATCTCCATAGGCTGCGCCGCGACCCACGATCGCCCGCTGCAGCGCGGGGCCGAGTTTCGTGGTCACTTCTTCAAATTTATTCTTGCCCAGGTTGCGGAAGAGATGAGGCGGTTGCGCATACTTGACGTTTGGCTGCACCACACTGATGTCGTCGGAGACGTGGCCGTTAACGGCAAGAATATCCAGCAGACCATCGAGGTCATAATCAAGAAAGAAAGTGCTGAAGGTAAGCGACTTGGTCGATATCCTCTTGATGCCCGTAGCGGGAGCTTCATCCGTAAACAAGCCCGAGCCATCGTTGTGGTAGAGCGCGATCCCCTCGTTCGTGAAGTTACCGATCACCAGGCTTTGCCATCCGGAGTTGTCGTAGTCGGCTGCATCCGTACCCATCCCAGCGCGCACCGTGCCCGCTTCGCCGTAAGCCACGCCGGCAGCGACTGCGACATCCGTGAAAGTACCATTGCGGTTATTGTGGTAGAGCTTGTTTGGTTCGGTGTCGTCGGAAACGAAAAGGTCGAGCCAGCCATCGTTGTCATAATCCAACAACGCGATGCCAAGCGATTTGCTCGTGGGATCGTAGAGACCGGCGCGCCGCGTTACGTTCTCAAACGTTCCATCGCCCTTGTTGTGGAAGAGCGTCGAGCTTTGGCCTTTGTACCTCTGCGGAGTGCAATAAGACTTGTTCTTATTGTCGAGCGAACAGTATTGATCCGTCTCAATGGACCAGTCGATGTAGTGGGCGACGAAAAGATCCAGCTTGCCGTCGTTGTCATAGTCAAACCACACGGCGCTTGCAGAAAATCCCGGATCGGCCACGCCTGCTTTGACGGTAACGTCGGCAAACTTGCCATTGCCAAGATTGTGGAAGAGATGGTTGGACCCGACGGCGGTGATGTAAATGTCTTCATAGCCATCGTTGTCATAATCGCCGACGGCACAGCCCATCCCGTACATTTCAACCGCGAGGCCGGTCTGCCGCGTCACATCGGTAAACGTTCCGTCTCTATTATTGTGATACAGCGCGGGGAAGGATTTGCCAGACTTATGTCCCGGCCAGTCCATGGAATTGACCAGGAGAATGTCCTGCCATCCGTCATTGTCGTAATCGAGAAAGCATGCGCCGCTGCCCATGGTCTCCGGGAGATACTTTTTTCCGAAAGCACCACTGTTGTGTTTGAAGTGAATGCCTGCCTGGGCGGTGACATCCGTGAACTCGATCGGGCCGGAAGGACGCGAGGTCGTCACAGGCGAGTCCGGCGACGGCGAGACGGACGGAGGCGCAGGTGGCGTGGGAATTTGGGCTTGCGTTCCTGGTGCAGTCCCAGGCGCGCTCGATTGCTTTGGCTTGCAACCCACCAGAGCGAGGATCGCACACAATAGCAGACAGCAAGCGGCACCACCTTGCAACACGAGAGATTGAGTGCCCCCTTCGCCAATGATCACTGCGCCACCGTTGGTGTCGCAGCGCGCGCGCGGCGCGAATCCAGCCAAATCTCGATCAGCATGGCGGCTGGACCCACAACGAAGAGGGCATAGAAAGGCGCGTAAACAATCTGGTTCAAGCGCAGCACCATTTCAAACAGCGCCACCAAGAATACGACCACGCATTGTCCACTCTTGGAGCGAACCGTAGTCTTTGGATCGGTAATCATGAAGAAGATGAACAGTTGGTACATCGGACCGGTGATTGGTGCAATCTCCGACTGCCACGGGCTTCCCGTCATCCAGCTTCGCAAAAATGCCAAAGCAATAAACGATGCAACGTAAATGCCAGTGATGTGAAAACGCCGGAGACGCCAGATAATGACGGAGCCGAGCGTCCAGATGACGATCATGGGCCAAAGGTAATTGCCCCACTGGATGCTCAACGTGGCCACCGTCTCAGCCGCGAGAAACAGCATCACGGAGATGCCGAAATTGGACGGGTTCCAGATATGGCGGTCCTTGACCCGCAACACGTATTTGGATGTGATGGAAATCGCGCTGCACAGCGCGTAAGGCCAAAAGGCTGGCGAGCGAATCAGAATGCCAACGCTGATGCCCGTGATGTAAGCGCTGGCGGGGTGGACCCATTTGTGAAAGAAAATCCTCCCGAGCACAAGTTCGATCAGAATGCTTGTAATGATCGCCAGCAGCGTCTTCTGGTAGCTCTCGAGAATGCCGAATGACAGGTGACCGGCCAACAGAATGCAGGTAATGAAAGCGGGCGCGATGTATCGGTTGTCGAGACCAAACAGTGGATTCCGGTGGGCCGGCGCCTGAGGCGGCTGGATTTGAGGCGGAAAGACTGGCGCGCTCGTCTGCTGACTCACGCTGGCTCCTTCATCTTGTGCAGTTGATCCGCGGCAGGTTTGTCGATGGTCTGAATTTTGCCGGATGGCCAGTGAATCACGGCCTTCTCAATGTGCGGGTTCCTGCCAAGACCGAAATGCAGCCGGCGGTCATTCTGCGCGGCAAAACCGCTGCCGCCGGAAACCTCTTGCACCTGCTGCTGGCCATTCCAAAACAATGTAACCTCGGCGCCGATCGCGCTGCGGTTACTCCCGCTGTGACTGGCGGTATTTCCTTCCAACTCAAATTCGATCCACTCGTTCCCGGGCGCGACGGTGTTCTTGTAAAGAAGCAATGGACCGTTTTGATTGGCAACAACAACGTCCAGCACACCGCGGTTCCACAAATCCACCAACGCCACGGAACGCCCATCATAGACATCCGTAACGCCAACGGCCTGGGCGACATCGACAAACTTGCCGGCCCCATCATTTAACCAGACTCGCTTGGTTTGATAGCCCGACAAACTGCGTCCCTCAAACGCCGGCCAGTTCTTGGCATCGCCGATGATGGAACTGTTCCCGCCGGCGACTTTGGAAAAGTCGTACCAGTAACTTCGATTCCGGTCGAGAGAGATGTAGCCGTTCGTAAGATACAGGTCGAGCGTTCCATCGTTGTTCAAATCGCCAAACTGCGCGCCAAAGCTCCATCCGCCAAGTTCCACGCCGAAGTCGCGCGCCAGGTTCTGATACTTGATCGTATCGCCCGCAGTGCCTTCCTTCGGCACCCACAAATTGTTGCCCTGGATGAGAATGCCGTCCTCCGAAATATTGGAAACGTAAACGGCGTATCTGCCTTGATTGAGGATATCGCCAAATGCGGCATTCATACCGCTCTTGGGGGCGAAGCCGACACCCGCCTGTTCGCCGACCTCGTGAAACCGTTTGCCGTCGTTGAAGTAGAGTTCTGACACTCCATAATCATTCGCCACAAACAAATCGGGATGGCCGGTGCCGCGCAGATCAGCCGCAGCGGCAGCCAAGGCCCATCGCCGGCTGCTGATGCCAACTTTCTCGCTGACCTCTTCAAATTTGCCGTTGCCGAGATTGTGAAACAAATACTTTCGTCCGCCATTCTTGGCGTACTCGAAACTGTCGGGCATGATGCGCGTCGTTGTGAGATGCCAAAGATCGATGTCTTCGGAATAGTATCCGCCGACGAAAAGATCCAAAAGTCCGTCGCCGTCATAGTCGAACCAGATGGCCGTGTTCGCGTTGATCCAAGGCGGCAATCGAGCTTGCTCGGTTACTCGCGTGAAGCCGTGGCCCTGATCATTGTGAAATAACTCGGGACGCCCCCACTTGATCAGAAACAAATCTTCATATCCGTCGTTGTCAAAATCTCCCCAAACTGCCCCGGTCGAAACTCCGGTGCCGGGTTGGTTCACGTCAGCAATGCCCATATCTCCGGCGACGTCCTGGAATGTGCCGTCATGCATGTTGCGATAGAGGGCATTCTTGCTGCCGATAGCGCTGTTGGTGACATAGATGTCGGGCCAGCCGTCGCGATCGAAATCGACGATCGACACTGACGCGCCCATCGAAGCAACCTCCGGCGTGATGGGATCTAACTTGAGATCGAGCCGGGGAGACTGATGTACAAAATTGATGCCCGCTGCGTGAGAGACTTCTTCGAGATAGAAGCCATGGCGAGCTAATGCCGTCTTCGCATCGATCTTCGATCCGCCGGCTTCACGCCCAGCCGACATCCGCTTAATAACGAAAGGAGTAGCCAGTAGCGCGATAAAGAAGAGAACGAGGAAGACCCTTGCGATCCGGTTGCCTGTCATCTGCCGGTTTCATCCCTCAATGCGTTCTTGAAGACCTCAGGAGTTATATAGCGCGTGTGATAGGTCTGCCAATCCTCGGGATGCTGCCGGTAGACCCACTCATCTTCAAGCCTGCCCGGCCGGGTCGTGTACTCATTCTTGGCGTGATACGGCAAAGGCAGCACGGTCTTGGAGAAAGTTGAGTTGTAATCGCCGTCTTTGATCCAGCCGTCGCCGACGATTACGAAGTCGCGCACCCAGCCTGCGGGCGGAGGCGGCTGCTCAGCGAAACGCAGCGACAGCTCATCGCCGGAATTCACAATCACGTAACGGTCGTCGATTTTGTTGATCAGTTCGCGCACGTCGCCGTAGCGTGTGTAATAGCCGATCAGATCGCGCCAGCGCTGCTTGGTTCCTTCAATCTGGTTGTAGTCGGGAACTTCGGGCGCGCCCGCACCCACGGGCATGTGCATGATGGAATATCCGCGATAGTGCAAATCTGCAACGGTGGGATCTAAAGTGGCCGTTTTCAAAGGAGTATCCGGCGCGCCCTGCGCCCAATGAATCGCATCCCAGTAGATCTCCAGATTGGTGCGCAGCCGCACGCGGCGCGGAGTTCCGGGCCGAAAGACATTGGTCAGATTGAATAGAATTGTTTTTTTCCGTCCTGCGGGAAAGCCCAGATTGTCCTGAGCCGTAACCCAGCCGCCCCGTCCGTCCGGCACTTCAACGCTCAACCCGTGGGCACGCCAGCGGCTGCCTTGAGTGATGGCCACATTCACCGACGACTCTGTATCGTGAATCGAGCCCTGCGCAATCAAATACAGCGGACCACTTTTCGGCGCATCCTCGCCGAGATCCACTTCGAGATAGTGATCGCGCGTCACTCCCTGATACTGCCCGCGGCCAAAACTGGCAACGGCCCTTCCGTCGAGCGTACTGACGATGTCGGTGACGTCCTGACCGGTGTCATCGATGGCGCGCGCGATTTTGTGCGGCGTGGCCACGGTTGTGATGCCAAGCTTCAGCGGAGGAATTACGAAACGCTCATCGACAACAATCTCGGTGCCAACAGGATGGTCGACGGCCATGAGCGCCAGATAGTCGTAGTAGTAGACCTCCCATAACTCCGCGGTGATGCGTAGGTCGTAATAGCCGTCATGCGACGCGAGTTGGTCGCGCCCAATCTTGTACCACTCACCGGTGGCCGCGATCTGTGCGGAGCCAAGAGTATTGATGCGCAAACCAATGGCGGAGCCCCAGGGCACAGCGTCCTTCACAAACTCCATCCGCCTTCCGTTATAGGCGTAGAGAAACGGACACGAAGCCTTCAGGCGTTGCTCGGTCACAACCTCCGTGTCCGCCTTCACGCCAAATTCGGCGCGCACAGTACCATTTGGCCAGACCACCCGCACCACCTCCGCCTGGGTTTGCTCTCCTAACCCGAAATGAAGTTGAGGGCCGGTGATCGGTTGCTTCTGCACCACTAAGCCGGAGCGAATTTCGATTTCGCCGCCAACGCCGAATGGGTTTATGCGTTGGTCGCCAACGGCTTGTACCGCGTGCGGCCGAACCACTTGCCAGTGATAATTCTTCGATCCTTGATTGATTGCCTGCACCGGTTGTCCGTCGGCGGAAAGACCCAGGAGATCGAGCTTGCCATCCCCATTCAGGTCCGCTACGTCAAACACCAGCGCCGGTCCCGCCGGGTGGTTCAGCGGCGCGAAGTTGCCTTTGTCGTCGCCGAGCCAAATCAGCGCGCCGGCTGCGCTGGCGCCAGGCACATGCTTTGTCGAAGCCAGAAACAGATCGAGTGCTCCATTATTATCGAGATCCGCTATGTGCAGGCGCGCCTCGCCCGCTAGATTGTTGGCAGCATCCGGCACTCGGGCAATCTCCGCCGTGTCCCAGCCTTGTCCTTCGTTCTTGTCGGAAATCCGAAGGATGGTGCCGTCAGCTTGCACTGCCAAAAGATCGAGCACGCCGTCGTTGTTCGCATCGGCCACTGCAATTGCTTTGACGAGCTGCAAACCGGCAGGAAGGGCCCGCTCGCGGAACTGGCCTTGCCGTTCATTCATAAAGACGTGCAACCGCCCCGCCCCATCGATGATGGCGGCGTCGGGATTGCCGTCGCCATCAAGATCAGCCCAGGCAAATCCGCGCAAACCCGTGATTCCGGTGAAGGGGTGTATCGCCAGAAAGGTGCCGTCGCCGTTATTTCTTAATACAACAGGCAATCCGCCACTCGTGCCCAGCACGATATCGAGATCACCGTCCGCTTCAATGTCAACCGCCCACGCGCCGGTGTAGTGAGCATCGATCACGGACCTCGGCAATTTAGTCTGCGCAGTTACGTCGGTGAACGCGCCCGGGCTGTCCTGGCGGAACAGGCGCACGCCTCCCGCGCCCGCGAGCACCAGGTCGGTTTTGAAATCGTAGTTAAAGTCGATTTGAAGAATCCCCTCAGGCCATGGCGGAATATTAGATGGTCCGCCGGGAAACGGAAGCGTTGCGCCGCTGGACAAACGCACTTCGTGACCGTCGGCTTCGGCAACCACAGGCGCGCCGGCGCTGCCGAACTGGATAGCTCCAATCCAATTCCAGCGACGCCTGCCAGCATCCGGAACTGGCTGAGAGCCGAATCGGATGGCCATATCTGGCGGCGCCGGCCTGAAGATAGGCGATTCCAATCGCAGAAAGTGAGTGAAGGGCTGCGCTTCTTCCCCAGCCGGCGCCTTGATGATGGAGAGGCTCTGGCGGTACTCCGGAACGCGCATGAGCACATTGCGCAGAAAGGTGGTTCGGGTGGCGGCCACGCGTAAATCCGTGCCGGCCGCAGCAGTTTGCACCGCGGCAAACTGCTGCTGCACTTCCAGCGGCCATGCCGATGATCGAGCGCCAATTTGAGCTACTGCCGATTTCAGTGTTACAGCATCGCCGCGTTTCGCGGCGACACGGCTCAATTCGATCAAGGCTGCGAGATTGTCCGGCTGCGCCGCGAGAATTTTCTGAATCGTCTGCTGAAATTCGGCTCCGCTGTTGGCATCGCCCTGCCGTTCGATCTCTTCCGCAAGCGCATAAGCTGCCCGCAGGTTCTTCGGATTGAGGTCTACTGCCTCGCGCAGGTCGGCGATCGCTTCTGCGGAATGGCCGCGATCACCTTCAAGAATTCCAAGCAGATCGTAGATTTGGTCGTTTTGCGGGGCAAGATCGCGCGCCCGTTCGAGTCTTTGCGCCGCCATGTCGTAGTTTCGCTGGCGCAACGCCAGTACTCCCCAGTTAGCCCAACCGGCGGGTTCTCCCGGCACGAGCTGGGTTACTTCGGAAAGTTTGCTCTCGGCGTGAACATCATCGCCGACCTGCAGCGCCGCCAATCCAACATAGAACGCCGAAACAACGTCGGCATATGCTTTCGAACCTATCTCAGGCAGCTTGGGGCCGGAATGGCATCCCGAGAGCACCGCTGCAAGGCTTCCGAGAAGGAAGCAGGCCACCACGCCTTGGGGAGTGACCGACCGCCTGTTACTCACAGCGGAAGCTCGCTCGCAATCGCTGAATGAATTGATGCACATTAGAAACCAGCTCCATCAGAAAGTAGCGTTCGGCAATCGCGGGGTCAATTGGCGCGGCCCGCGTTGCCTGCCATTTGTGTTGTATTTGCTGCGCGATCCTCTTGCCCCAATTGCCCGTTCCTGCGCCGCCGCGCGCGCGAAACACCGCGGAGCCACAAGAATGCCACCAGGAGAAACGGCAAAAGATACAACAAAAGGTCCCACCGGCCAAACCCAGGCGGAGTCACTTCTACTTGAGCCGTTGCCTCGCCGCCGCCTTGCGAACTCTGCAGGACAAGACGCACGCGCCACAATTCCTGCCGGTCGAACTCGGCCTGAGCGTTGAATTGCACTTGTCCGTGCGATTTCACACGCTCGGCGGCATAAAACCTCTCAGGCAGCCGGCCGGTTACTGGCTGCACGCCTATCTTGATCTTGAGGTCATCTGGAACCCTACCGCCTGGCGCCGATTCCACAAATACGTAGAAAGCTCCGCTGCCCACGTCAGGATGAGTCCAAAGAGCAACTATACAAGGCCCAATCTTCTTGTTCTCAATAATGGGAAACGGCGGGCCATTATGTGCGCTGGCTGGCAAAGGCAACATCAGCAAAAGCACAGCCAGAAGCCCAACCGGAATTTTTCCCCTACCTGTAAGGCGATTCGGCATCTCGTAAACAAACGCCACCACGATTCCACCATCATTCTGAACCGGCTATCCACTCATAAGCGTGGCGCGCATTTCCATCGGTTGCAACATCAGCCACATCGACGCAAACCAGAGAACGAGGCAGACCGCCGCCCATGGAAGGAACGCCCTCAGGGGCCTATCCGGGGAATCGTCTTCCGCCAGACCGTAAGTCACCGCCAGGGAACCCGCAAATCCGAGCACCAGGAACCCGATCTCGATTACTTGCACGACGTTTGCTGGCAGGCCGGTCAACGCCCAACGGGGCTCTCCCAAGAAAGGCCGGCCTAAACTTGCGATCGCGTTTTGAGTAACGGGTATCACCGTGTAGAGTCCAGTCAAGAAGTGAAAGCAGTAGTGCGCCAGCCACATACCGAAGCCCAGAGGAACGAGGCCGTAGGCATATCTCACTGCCAGCGGCAATAGCGCGCGTGAACTGCGAGTCCATATGCGCGTCAACCATGCAGCTAGACCAAGCAGCAGAATCGGTTCCACAATCAAGAAAAACGTGAAGATCAGGCCGAGCACAGGGGCTTCGTGACTGACATGCAGCATTCTTCCCAGCCACGTCTCCACGGCGTAGACGGGACTGACCATGCCAAAAGCATTCAGTAGCGCACCAAAGGCAAATATGATCGCCAGCGCTGCTAGATCCTTGCGGCGCGAGAAGTAACCAATTCCAGAGCGGATAGGATCTACCATCAGCTCACGCGCCGGCAGCCGGCTCAAGATGCCAATGTTGTCGTGAGGGCAGGCATGAACGCAGTCCAAACAGAAGGTGCAATCCATGTTCCCAACTTTGCGTGGCTGAAAGAGAGCCAATTCACAGCCGCGGATCATCACGAGATCCGAGACCGGCTCCCGCCTGCCACGGATGCAGTCCTTCGTATGGCAGCGAGTGCAGACATCCTGGTCGCGCACTTTCACTTCGAACGGCGAAAGTGTGGAGGCCACAAAGTTGAATTGTCCGATGGGGCAAACGAATTTGCAAAACGAAGCGTGCTTGAAAAACCCGTCAACCACGAGCACGGAGAGAAAGTAGGCCACAATCAGCCAGGCAGTCCACCACGGCGAGGACCAGAGATCGAACAGTTCGTAAGTAAAAAGGATCAGGACGAAGAGGCCAACCGAAAACCACTTGTTGCGCAACGCTCGGGGCCAGTTGAATCGAGGCCGAAAGACGCGTCGAGCCCATTGGCGCACCAGCATGAAGGGGCAGGCAAGACAGAAGAAGTTCCCCGCACAGAGCAGGACAAGCACCAGCACGCCGCGGAAGTGAAGCCAGCTAAGAGTTGTCGCCAGGTTCTTCGGCGCCAGAGTTGGTCCGAACAATCCGTGCAGGATCATTACGATGCTCACGACGAGCAGCGGGGCCTGCAGCAACGGGCGCGCATAACGCCAGCGGAATAAACCGCCCAGGCCGGGCACTCTCATCAAATCAAACGGAAGCGAATCAGGAGTTTCCAGGACCGGGATGGAGGATGGATTCAACAGCTTGCCTAATTCGCTCGGACGTCCCTTACATCGATCTGTCGTTCCAGCTTTTTCCCGCCGGGCAGCGTGACATGGAGCAGGATAACCCAGTCACCCGCCATCTGAAACTCCAAGTGAGCTTGGTAACGGCCAGGCCCTGCTTCTTTCGCCTCCGCGAATACAGGACTCATACCCGCGTGCGACATGTCAGCCTCAACCGTGATGTGCGCTCCCGCTATGGGTCTAGCCGCGGCATCGGCTAACTTGAGAGTGACCGTAGCGGGGCCGACTCGTGCTGGTTCAGGCAAGATTTCGTGGTCAATCGCGACAATGGGTGGCGGCGGCTCGACCGGTCTGGAACAGCTCGCTGTGAGTAAAGCCGCAGCGCATGTGAACCCTGCGAACCATCTTGCCAGTTCCCGCCCCGAAAAGGGGGCAGACGCTATTTGATCAAGCGGCTCTTGCCAACTCATGGCGGCCCCACTCGCAGGTGCAGGCCGGGTTTCCCCGCTCGCCCTCGGGGGGAAACATGTGGTAGTACATGGCGACGACCATCGGGATGAACACCACTGAGTTGTAGAAAAGATGCAACTCGACCCGCGGGAAGATCAACTGCAGGACGCTGCATGGCACCGGCTTCCCCCAGAAATTATGGTGAAACGTGGCCTGCCAGATCAGCAGAAAGTGCTCGATGTGATGCCAGAATTGGATCCAAAACGCCACCATCCACCAGGTGTGCGACCGCCCGGTAAAGCCTTTGCGGAAAATCCACAATCCGATCAGCATCACTAAGGCGTATCCGTAGTGCATTGATTCCGAGCTGACCAGCCACGGATACAACAAACCAACCATCCCCAGGGCCTTTGGCCGGGGCCAATGCATCACGTAAACCTGGTAAGCCTGAAACAGATGCTCGCCCCAA
>Ga0302325_10000157_pt1 | contig 195360 bp, 152 predicted proteins | sample Palsa_T0_2_FD_201948 | JGI IMG/M metagenome (GOLD analysis project Ga0302325, IMG submission 201948) | Peat permafrost microbial communities from Stordalen Mire near Abisko, Sweden - Palsa_T0_2 | ecosystem: Environmental > Terrestrial > Soil > Palsa > Peat permafrost | place: Sweden: Abisko...
GCCGACGTCCTACGTCAAGGCGCTCAACACGGTCGCCAACGAGACGTACCCGACGTACTTCACGCAGGGCATCACCGTCACGATCTCGAGCGTCGCGGGCACCCGCACGATCACGTACTCCCCGTAACAGGGGCAGATTTAGCTAGCGAGGCCGCCCGGTTTCCCCGGGCGGCCTTTTTTTTGCCCCGCTCGGGAGGGTCGGCGACCCCTGAAAACACAAGAGCCGCTCCTTTCGAAGCGGCCCGTGTGACCTAACACCAAGCAAACCGTAAGAACTACAAACATGCACCATTCTTCCGAACGATGCTGACTACACGGAGTAAGACGCGTCCCGGGCGAAAACATTCAATTTTCCGGAAGAATTCCGAAGAATTTTCCGCGCGTATATAAATTCCTGATAAACAGGAATTAATACACAATGATCGGTACCTCGTGCTGCGGTGACCCTGATTCGGCCGGCTGCCCGGGCGTGCTTCTCTGAGGATAGCGGAACTGCTTGCCCTCGAAATTCCTGAAGACGACCTCGTCGTCCGTGATGCTCTCCACGTAGTCCGGGTTGACCGGGACCTTTCCCCCTCCCCCAGGGGCGTCGATGCAGTACTGGGGGACGGCGTAGCCGGTCGTGTTCCCGCGCAGGGCCCGGATGATCTCGATCCCCTTGCGCACATCGACCTTGAAGTGGCTCCCCCCTGTGATGAGGTCCATCTGGTAGAGGTAATAGGGGCGCACGCGCATCCGGAGGAGCCGGTGGACGAGCGCCTTCATGACGTCGGCGTCGTCGTTGACGCCCTTGAGGAGGACGCTCTGGTTGCCGAGCGGGACGCCGGCGAAGGACAGGCGCTCGCAGGCGGCAGCGAGCTCGGCCGTGCATTCCTTCGGGTGGTTCACGTGGATGCTCATCCAGATGGGCCCGTACTTCCTGAAGATCTCGCAGAGCTCCGGGGTGATCCTCTGGGGTAGGAACACGGGAATCCGCGAGCCGATCCGGATGAACTCGACGTGCTTTATGGCGCGCAGGCGGCTGATCAGGTGCTCGAGCTTCTTGTCGGAGAGGAGGAGCGGGTCCCCTCCCGAGAGCAGGACGTCGCGGACCTCCGGGTGCGCCTCGATGTAGCGCAGCCCCTGCTCGTACTCGGGATGGAAATTGTAGTCCTGGGCGTTGGAGACGAGCCTGCTGCGGGTGCAGTAGCGGCAGTACGCCGCGCACCGGTCCGTCACGAGGAAGAGAACGCGGTCGGGATAGCGGTGGACGAGCCCGGGCACCGGCGAATGGGCGTCCTCGCCGAGCGAGTCCAGCGTCTCCTCGGCGCTCACGGTCATCTCGGCCCCGCGCGGGATCACCTGCTTGCGGATCGGGCAATCCGGGTCGGAGCGGTCGATCAGGTTGAAGAAGTAGGGCGTGATCGCGAGGGCCAGCTTCTTGTCGGCGTACTCGCAGCCGGCCTTCTCCTCGTCGGTGAGCTCCATGTACCTCTCGAGCTGCTCCCGGGAGGTGATCCGGTTCTTGAGCTGCCACACCCAGTCGCGCCAGCTCGCCTCCGGGACGTGCTGCCAAAGCCCCTGGCCTTCGTACCAGTGCGAGCGGTCTTCGGTGTAGGGCATCGGAGGGATTAGCCCCACGATTAGGCACCTAACGACCGTTGTCAAATGGCGGATTCCGGGGCCGGCCGAACGGGCATTTTACTTGGCACGCGCGGTCCCGACGCGTTTGTTCGACCCTTGATGCCGACAACCAAGCCAGCAGTACTCGCCCTGGAGGACGGCAGCGTTTTCCGCGGCATCGCCTTCGGGGCCGACGCCTCGATCGCGGGGGAGTGCGTCTTCAACACCTCCATGACCGGCTACCAGGAGATCCTGACCGATCCCTCGTATTTCGGGCAGATTGTCGCCATGACCGCGGCGCAGATCGGCAACACCGGAGTCAACGACGAGGACGCCGAGGCCGCTGCCCCGAAGGTCAGCGGCTTCGTGGTCCGCGAGCTCTCGCCGGTAGTGAGCAACTGGCGCTCCCGCCAGCCGCTGGGCGACTACCTCCGGGCGAACGGAATCCCCGGGATCAGCGAGGTCGACACGCGCGCGCTCACGAAGAAGCTGAGGGTGGACGGGGCCATGAAGTGCTGCCTGTCGACGCTTCCCATCACGGACGAGGAGGCCCTCGCGCGCGCCCGGGGCTGGAAGGACATGGCCGGCGCCGACTACGTGAAGGACGTGACCTGCAGGGAGCCCTACATCTGGAGCGACGACGACGCGGCCAACTACAACACGCCCTATACTCCCGTCGGGACGAGGCTCGGGAGCGAGGGCCCGCCCGGGCGGAAGTTCCGCGTCGCGGCGTTTGACTGCGGCGCGAAGCGCTCCATCTACCGCAAGCTCGTGCGCCACGGCTTCGAGGTCCAGGTGTTCCCTGCGGCCACGTCGGCCGCGCAGATCAACGAGCACAAGCCCGACTGCATCTTCCTGTCGAACGGGCCAGGGGACCCTGCGGCGCTGCCCTACATCCACGAGACCGTGACCGCGCTTCTGCCGCAGTACCCCATATTCGGGATCTGCCTCGGCCACCAGATGATCACGCACGCCCTCGGCGGCACGACCTTCAAGCTGAAGTTCGGCCACCGCGGCGGGAACCAGCCGGTCAAGAACGTCGAGACCGGCAGGGTGTCGATCACCGCGCAGAACCACGGCTTCGCGACCGACCCTGCGAGCGTCAAGGACCGCGGGGCGGTCGTGACCGAGTACAACCTGAACGACAACACGGTCGAGGGACTGCGCCACACGGAGCTTCCCGTCTTCTGCGTCCAGTACCACCCTGAGGCGGCGCCCGGACCGAGCGACGCCGACCCGCTCTTCGTCGACTTCTACCGGATGGTCGAGTCCCGCAAGGCGGGCAGGGTCTAGGGACGTGGTGCGTTGACGGTAGCGAGTCCGCTGGCAAGCTGCCTGGCGGCGCCAATCGGCCACCAAGCTGAAGACCTACCCACAAGAGCCGACACCGGCGGCGGCGCACGGGCTTGCGAGTTCATTTACCGCGCGCGACCTTTGGTTCCTCGGTTTCTTGGCCGCGGCGGCGGTCGCCGTGGGGCTCCGGGGGATCCTCCATTACGGCTTCGTCGGGCAGGATTTTGTGCAACACCGGGCCCTCACCCTCCTTTTCCCGAGCGCGCCCTTCAGAAACAGCTACCTGCGGACCAATCCTCCGGGTCTCTACTGGTTCGCGAGTCTAGTTCGTGGACATGTGAGCGCCGCGTACGACCTACAGGCAACTGCTCTCGCGTTTCTTGGGTTCAATACCGGGGGACTCCTTGTCATCTTCGCGCTGCTCTGGAAATGCATCTCGAACTGGCAGCTGCGTTATTCGGCGGCGGCGCTCATCACCTTCGTTCCCTTTCGCGTCATCCACTCGGTCGTGCTCTCCGCGGATGCGTTCACGCTGCCGATCTTCGCCTTCACCGCACTTTTCACCCTGCGCCTTTACGAGGAACCAAGGCGCCTCGCAAACTGGACCGGGCTGTCGCTCATCCTTCTGGCCGGCATGTTCTGCAAGTATTCCTTCGCCGGACTGCTGCCGCCTGTCGCGCTTCTGCTTGGCGTTGCCATCGTCACCCGTCTTCGGACCGGCGAACGCATGCGCTGGTGGGCGACCGGGGCCCTTGCGCTCGCCTTGCCGAGCGCGGCCCTCCTGCTCCAACTGGAGGAAAGCGCACACCTGAAGGGCACGTTGACCGACCTCGTCTGGCTGCCGAGCGGGGCGCCCCCGGTAATGAGGTGGAGCGATATTTTGATGCTGAAACGCAGCGACGCGGGCCTCCTCGCGGCCCCGGAATATTTTCGCGACAAGGTGTACGAGACCGGGAAATACAGCTACCCGGGCCTGCTCCACGTATCGTCCTTCACGGACATCATGGGCATTTTCCAGGCCCCGCCCGTCGATATCTCAACCGAAGTGGACAAGCTTAGGATGACGCCCGCCGATCGCAGCCGCACGGAGCGCTCGCGCGTCCTGCAGGTTTGGTCGGTGCGCTGGTGCCTGGTGTTTTCCGCTCTGGCCCTGGCGGGCACGGTTGTCTGCGGGGCGCTCAGCCTGGCCTCGCTGCTGAGCCGACGCCCGCTGGTTGCAAGCGCGACCGTCGTCATGACGGCGCTGGCAACCGGCTTTTATTTTCCGATCCTCCTCGGCCTTACGCGGGTGACGGAACCCTACACGGGCGGCTATTGGCTGCCGAGGCTGGCTCTTCCCTCGATCGTTGTCTTCCTATGCCTTGGTTTTGTGATGCTCGATTGGCTCTGCCAACGCCTTGGGCTCCCTCAACCGGTCTTGGGAACGCTCCTATTCGCTCTCACCGCATACACACTGGTGGCATGCGCCCTCTTCGTCGGATTTCTCGTATGAGGCCGCAGGGTTCAGTTTGCCGCCTTCCTGGCGCGCGCAACGGCCGCATCCAATGCAGCTGTTATGGCACCGTCCTCTGGCTCCAGCCTGTGCGCTGCGCTTAGGTTCGCGACCGCCTCGTCCATCCGCCCCCCCTTGAGGTCCAGGTTTCCGAGGACGTAGCGGGCCTTGGCGTAATCCGGGAAATCCCGCACCAGGGAAGCCAGCGCCACCTGCGCCTCGCCGAATCTCCTTTCGGAGATCAGGATCAGGTCGGAGCCCAGCCGCGAAAGCGGGTTCCCGGGGGAGAGGATACGGGCGGTCGCGAATTCGTTCTCGGCGGCGGGGATGTTGCCGAAGACGAGGAAGTAGACGCCGCGGGAATTGTGGTCCGAGGCGCACCGGTCGATCCCGTAGAGGACGGGGACCGTGCAGGAGACAAGGAACGCCGGGATCCACGCGCACCGGGCCGCGACGCGGGCCGCACCCCGCAATGCGGCCTCCATCGCGATCACGCCCAGGCACGCGAGGAGCGCCATTTCGGGCACGAACTCGAACTGGTACCGCGAGCACGCCCCGAAGAAGAAGCAGAGGAGCGTGAACGAGCTGAGGGCGACCCAGGCCGCGGACGCGGCGGCCATGACAAGGCTCCGATCGGACCGCGCCACCCGGATTGCGAATGGGACCGCGATCGCTGCCCAGAGGATCGGGGAATACAGGAGCGCGCCGGACATGTGCTCGGCGCCCCCGTGGTTCAGCGGCAGGTGCGCCCGCAGCGGGCCGATCGGAGGCTCATGGGCAAAGGGAAACACGGACGTCCACTGGATGGGCTGAAACAGGTAAAACCGAAGGTTTGTCCAGAAATAGCTGGCACTGAACAGGTGCAGGCTCGCGACGTTGACACCGGCAAGCTGGAAGTTCTGCCCGAACTCGAACGGGCTGCCGAAGCGCAGGGCGTTGTAGGCCGCGACGGCCGCGCCGCAAAGGCCCAGGGGAATGACCGCGCCACACCAGGCCCGCCAATTCCTGCGGACCTCCCCTGAGACGAACGGAAACAGGAGGATGGCGGCGCTCGGCAGGATCGTCGGGCGCGCGGCGAAGCCCACTCCAATGGCCGCGCTCGCGAGGGCGATCCATTTTGCCGGCCGGGCGGGATCGGCGTACTCCTCCCACAGGCACCGGAGGGCGACGAACACGCAGAGGGCGCCAAACGCAATCGGGACTTCCCACATGTCGGCGCGTGCAAGGAGAAGGGGCGCGTAGGAGCCCAGGCCCAGGATAAGCGCGCAGGCAGCCCCGATCCACGGCGGCCCGTCGGGCATTGTCCTTCGCCTTATCGCGCTCACGAGGGAGAGGTTCACGAGGACCCCGACGGAGCAAAGAAACGCGACCGCCGCCCAATGGTAAAGCCATCCGCCGGTCAGCAGGTGCCACGGAATGAACACGAGGAGCGCGGGCGCGACCCCGAAGTAAAGGTACAGCCTGCCGCCCGCGTAGCTGAAATCCTGCAGGCGAAACCTGGGATCCTCCCTAAGGACCACGGTGGCGGCGGGATCAAAGGGATCCTTGAGGCGTGCAAGCTCCGCAGGCACTTCGCGCGCGGCGTACAGGTGGCCGCCCATGAGCCCCTGGGCGAGCTGGTTGTAGGCGGAGTCCTTCGGTTGCGGAGTCCCGTGGTCGGTGACTCCCATTGCGCCTAGGAACAGGTAGGTCGCCACCACGAGGATGAGCGCCGCGGAGGTGAGCCTGAATTCCATTCTAATCGCGGGTCATTTCGGGTCCGCCGGGAGGGAGGCGCCTCGGAAGGCCGCCTCGCGGGCGACCCGGGCCTCAGCCCTCTCCACGGGTTAGGAGGCCTTCAAACCTCTCGGCGTCCTCCGCGGTGTCGACACCTACGGACGGCTCGTCGGTCAACCCCACGGCGATCTCGCGCCCGTTCTCGATCACCCGCAGCTGCTCAAGCCTCTCGATCGCCTCCAGCCTCCCCACGGGAAGGCCGGCGAAGTCCTCGAGGAGGCGGGCCTTGTAGGCGTAAAGCCCGAGGTGCCTGAAGCAGGGGTTGGCATCCACCCATGCGTCGTCGGGGCCGGCGCCCCGGTCGCGCGGGTGAGGGATCGGCGCCCTGGAGAAATACATCGCCCTGCCCTTCAGGTCGCAGACCACCTTGACCTGGTTCGGGTTCTTGAAGTCCGCGGCCGTGCGGAACCGGGTCGCGAGCGTGGCCATGTCGGCCGCGCCTGAGACGAGCTCGGCGAGGAGGCCGATCTGGCCGGCTGAGACCATCGGCTCGTCCGCCTGGACGTTGATCACGAGGTCCGCCCCCACCGACCTATTGGCCTCCGCGATCCGGTCCGTCCCGCTCGCGTGGTCAACCCGAGTCATCACCGTCCGGAACCCGCCGGGTGCGAGGCAGTCCGCGAGGAGCGGATCGTCCACGGCAAACCAGAGGTCAAATTTGGGTGCCACGGAGGCAATTCGCTCGGCGACCCAAAGGAGGAGCGGCTTGCCCTTGATTTCATGTAAAAGCTTCCTGGGGAACCTCTTGGATTCCAAACGACATGGCACAATAATTGCAAATCGGGGCATCCGAGGCGATGCTGCCATCAGGTTTTTGAGTTGCAAGCCGGGCCTAGCTAGGGAGGGTAAGCGGTCCTCCTCTGTGCCCATCCGAACCATCCAACCGTGAACCCTACTGAAACGACCCCCGCAGGCCCGCATGTGGTCAAGGAGCTTGTCGTGCAAAACAAGCTGGGGATCCACGCGCGCCCGGCGGCGATGATCGTGCGCATCACCAACAAGTTTAAGTCCGAGGTCTTCGTCGAGAAGGACGAGGAGCAGGTGAACGGCAAGAGCATCATGGGGCTCATGATGCTGGCCGCGGGCAAGGGCTCGAAGGTCAAGTTCCTCGCCACCGGCGACGACGCGGCGCAGATGCTGGGCGAGCTGGAGCAGCTCTTCGCGCGCAAGTTTGACGAGGCCTGAGCCGGGCCCCGGCTAGAATCCGTAGAAGGCGCGGGCGGTCGCCGTAGTCGCCGCGGCCAGCTCGTCCAGGGGAATCCCAAGGAGCCCCGCGGCGTATTCCGCCGTGTGCCGAAGGAAGGCGGGCTCGTTCGTCTTTCCCCGGAGCGGCGCCGGCGCGAGGAACGGGGCGTCCGTCTCTATCATGAGCCGCGATAGCCCCTGCGCCTTCGCCGCCCTTCGGACCGGGTCGGCGTTCTTGTAGGTGAGGATGCCCGTGAAGGACGCGCGCCCTCCGCGCCTCGCAAGCTCCAGGACCTCGGCCTCCCCCTCCGCAAAGCAGTGGAAGACGACCTTGTTCCAGTCGACGCCGCTCGCGTCGATCATCCCCACGCACTCGGCGAACGCGCCGCGCGAGTGGATGACGACCGCGCAACCCAGCCGGCGGGCGATCGCGAGCTGGGCCTCGAACGCCGCCTTCTGGAGGCCGAGCGCACGCGCGGCGGGCCCGGGCTCCTTCGGAAGGTGAAACCTGTCGAGGCCGCACTCGCCGATGGCGACCGGGGCGTCGGATGCGCCGCCCTCCCAGAATTTCTCAATGCCTCCGACCGCCGCCTCCCATCCCTCGTCCACCGAGCACGGGTGGATACCGACCGTGTAGCGGACGCAGTCCCGGTTCCCGCTCGATATGTCACGGTAGAGCCCCCAGTCGCCGGGCTCGGTCCCGATCGCGATCATCCACTCGACTCCCGCAGTCCGCGCCCGGCGGAGGAGGTCGGGGAGGCCGCCGCTCCTGGCGACGGAGTCAAGGTGGGTGTGCGTGTCGACGAGGGTCAAGGGAGTGGGCGGCACATCTTGCTTCAAACCCTCCTCGCATCAATACCCGGTTGAATTTCCCCGCGGCGCCCGGCAACCTGCGGGCGATGACCGACATCCTGAGCGTCACCGGGCTCCATGTCGCCCGCGGACGCACGGAAATCCTCCGCGGGGTGGACTGGCGCGTCCGGAAGGGCGAGCACTGGGCGATCCTCGGTCCCAACGGGTGCGGCAAGACGTCGCTCCTCAAGTCGATCACGGGCTACATGGCCCCCACGTCCGGGGAGATCGCCCTCCTTGGCAGGAAGTACGGCGAGTCGGACTGGCGCGACCTGAGGACGCTGGTCGGCATCGTGACGAGCGCCCTCCAGGCCTCCATACCGCCGGCGGAGACCGCCCTGGAGACTGTCGTCAGCGGGCGCTATGCCCAGCTCGACCTCTGGGCGCGGCCCACCCGCCGGGAGACGTCAGGGGCGCGGAGGCTCCTCGCTTCCGTGGGATGCTCCGCGCTCGCGCACCGGGAATGGGCCTACCTCTCGCAGGGGGAGCGCCAGAGGGTCCTCATTGCGCGCGCCCTCATGGCGAGGCCGAGGCTCCTCATCCTCGACGAGCCGTGCGCCGGCCTGGACCCGGTCGCGCGCGAGGAGTTCCTGGGGTTCCTCGAGGCAACCGCGCGGCGCCGGCGCGGCCCCGCGCTCGTCCTCGTGACCCACCACGCCGAGGAGATCATGCCGGCCTTCACCCACGCGCTCCTCATGCGCGGCGGCCGGGTTTCGGCGTCGGGCCCGAAGCTGGGCGTGCTGACGACACGCAAGCTGAGCGCCGCGTTCGGAGCGCGCATCGCCGTGCGCCACGCCCGCGGGCGTTTTCTGGCGCTCGCGGGCCATCACTCCAGGAGCCTCTAGGCCCCTCCCCGGCAAACGAGAGGGAGTTGTTGACAAAGTATATTCCTGTATAAGCATATAGATCGATTGGCATGAACGTGTCCGAACTGAAGACGCTCCTCTCCCGGGATCCCGGGGCCAGCCTGCGCCTCACCCTCCCCGGCGGCCGCATGGTGCCCGTGGACTTCCATGTCACGGAGGTCGGGCATTCCGCGAAGAAATTCGTGGACTGCGGGGGCACCGTGCGGTTCAGCGAGGCATGCGTGCTCCAGGTCTGGAGGACGGACGACGACAAGGGTCACCGCCTGAACGCCGGAAAGCTCGCGGCCATCCTCGAGCTTTCGGGCAAGGTGATCCCGTCGGATGGCCTCGAGGTCGAGGTTGAATATGAGGATGCCGTTGTCTCGCAGTACCCGGTAGAGTCGTTCAAGGCGACCCCCGGTCTGCTCGAATTCACGCTGGGCACACGGCACACGGATTGCCTCGCTCGCGAGGCATGCGGCATTGGCGAGGAGGGCTGCTGCGGCCCGGACTGCAGCTGACTCTTGTGCCATGAAGCTCGTCCAGATATACCAGTGCCTGTGCGACGAGACGCGCCTGCGCATCCTAAACCTCCTCGGCGGGGGCGAGCTGTGCGTCTGCCACATCCAAAGCGTCCTCGGCGAGCCCCAGGTGAAGGTTTCCAAGCACCTGGCCTACTTGAAGAGCCGCGGCCTGGTCTCGGCGCGGAGGGACGCCAATTGGATGATCTATGGCCTGCCCGGCCGTCCCTCGGGCGAACTTTCGGCGAACCTGGCGTGCCTCCAGGACTGCACGAGGGAAAACCCCGTCTTTCGCCGCGACGCCGACCGACTGCGGAAGCTGAAGGGAAAGTTTGAGGCATCGGGACCGGCGTGCTGCAAGACGGGCCGGCGCCGGTCGGAGCGGGCCGCCGCATGAGGGCGCACCCCTACAGGGTCCTCATCCTGTGCACAGGGAACTCCGCGCGAAGCATCATCGGCGAATACCTGCTCCGTCTGAAGGGTAAGGGCCGCTTCGAGACGTCCAGCGCGGGCGCCAGACCGACGGGCACGGTCAATCCCCTCGCTCTCTGGGTCCTTAAGGACCGGTACGACGTCGACGCCAGTGACGCGCGTAGCAAATCGTGGGACGAGTTCAAGGGGATCAGCTTCGACTTTGTCATCACGGTCTGCGACAGCGCACGGGAATCGTGCCCGGTCTGGCCGGGTCACCCGGTGGTTGCGCACTGGGGATCTCCGGATCCCGCTGAATTCCTGGGGTCCGAGAGGGAGAGGAAATGGCTCTTTGTCCAGGTGGCGTCGCAGATCGCCAGGCGGATCGAATTGTTCTGCGCGCTGCCGGACACCCAGCTTGATCAGCTCCGGGTACAAAGGATCGGCGAACAGGAGAAAATCGAGCCGGAGCCAAAGCCGGCCGCCTGACGATGGCCACAGCCAGGCACCTTCTGCCGGCCTGGGCGGTCGGCGAATTCGCCGGCACCTTCCTGCTGGTCTTCTTCGGCTGCGGAAGCGTGGCGGCGGCCGTCTTGACCGGCGCCCAGGTGGGCGTCTTCCAGGTGGCCATCGTATGGGGCCTCGGAATCTCGACGGCGATCTACCTCACCGGGAGCCTGAGCGGAGCCCACCTGAATCCGGCAGTCACACTCTCGATGGCAACCGCGGGCCGTCTTCCTTGGCGAAAAGTGCCGGGACACATGCTCGCCCAGCTCATGGGGGCCTTCGTCGCGAGCGCCGTCCTTTATGCCGCATTTTCAGGCGCCCTGAGGGCCTTCGAGTTTCTAAACCATATTGTGCGCGGAGCCCCGGGGAGCGAGGCCTCGGCCATGATATTCGGGGAGTACTATCCCAATCCGGCCTTCCGATCCCAAGCGCCCGGCGCCCCGCCAATCGTTTCGCTTCCAGGGGCGTTCCTTGTGGAGGCACTCGGCACCTCCGTCCTTGCGCTGGTCATCCTGTGTGTAACCGACAATCGCAACCCGTCCCGGCCAGGCGCCCTTACCGCCGTAACGGTGGGCCTCACGATCACGATGCTGATCTCGCTCTTCGCCCCGCTGACCATGGCGGGATTCAACCCGGCGCGCGATTTCGGGCCCCGGCTCTTCAGCGCGCTCGCAGGCTGGGGCCGGCTGGTGTTCACGTCGAACGGCCAGGGCTGGTTCGTTGTCTATATCCTGGCGCCGTTAGCGGGAGGACAGATCGGCGCCCTCGTTTACCGGCATTTCTTCCGGGACCATTACCTCGCATTCCCGGCCGTCTGATCCCGGCCGCCTCAGCCCTTCGTCGGGGCGAAAATCTCGGCAAAGAACACGTTCATGTCCGCCCAGGAGCGGTGGTCGGCGCTCGGGCTGTAGCCGATGAACCCCTGGAGGCCGTTGAGCGCTGCCATCTTGTCCGCGTCCGGGTTCGTGAAGGCGTGGAGCGCGCCCCCATACTCGATGAACTCGTAGTCGAGCTTCAGGTCGTTCATCGCCTTCAGGTATGCGCTGATCTCCTCCGGCTTGTACGAGGGATCGCTCGCCCCGTGGCAGATGAGGATCTTCGCCCTGTTCTTGGCCACGTCATCCGCATTGGGGGTGACCAGGCCGCCGTGGAAGCTCACGATCCCGACGAGCGGAGCCCCGGAATACGCGAGCGCCTGGACGGTCGACCCGCCGAAGCAGTATCCGATCGCGGCGACCCTCGAGGGATCCACGAGGCCCGTCCGCAGCAGCTGGTCGAGCCCCGCCTGCGCGCGCTCGGCCATGAGCGGCTTGTGGTAGAACTGCCCGGAAAGTTCGCCCGCCTTCGCCTTGTCGGTCGTGACGACTCCCGCCCCATACATGTCGAGCGCGAAGGCAACGTAGCCAAGCTTCGCCAATTGGACGGCGCGACCCTTGGCGTAGTCGTTGAGGCCCCACCACTCGTGGACAACCAGGACCCCGGGGAGCTTTCCCGCCGCCGTCTTGGCGTCGTCGTAAGCGAGAAATCCCCTGAGCGGGGTCCCCGCGTGGTTGTAGGCGATGTCTTGGGTCACAAGGGAAGCCTGGGTCGAGGCTGCGGCTGACGCGAGCGCGAGTGCGGCGATGAGTTTCTTCATGGGCGTGATGGGTTCCGCCCATAGAGTGCCCCTTGGCGCGCACGCGTCAAACGCGGCCTGCACCCGGCTCTTCGTTCAGGTCGGGAACCCGCCCGTGATATAGTTCTTCAGGTGCTCCGCCTCGGCGCGGCTCGAGTCCGCCATCCAGCGCGAGATGTCGCCAATCGAGACCAGGCCCTTGAGGACCCCGTGGTCGACAACGGGAATGTGCCGGCACCGCCTGTCGGCGAAGAGCGTCATCGTCTCCTCGACGCTCGTCTCCGGCGGGATCGTGTGGACGTTCCTCGTCATCACGTCCGCAAGCAGGGTTGTCTTCGGGTCGACACCGGCACCGACAACGCGGCGGAGTACGTCGCGCTCGGTGAATATTCCGGCGATCTGGCCGTCGTCGATGACAAGAATGCAGCCGATCCGCCTCTTGTTCATTTCGGCCACGGCGTCGGCAACGGTAATTGCCGACACCACGGCGTGCACATCTGAGCCTTTGCGCTCCAAGAGCGCGGCAACTGGGGTGTCCATGGGGTAATGGGGTCTAACCCAGACACCATTATCCCGCGAAGGTGCCCGCCCGCAATCCCCAAAAACGGCCGGGAAGCGCTTTCGAGAGCCGGCGAAGATGCTTGAGATCGCCAGCGAACCCTAGGGGAATGGACGACCTTGATTCAGCCCCCCAAGCTTGTCTCAGAAGTCATGCGCCGCGTCATGCGGGTTGCCCGCTTTGACGGGATCTCGGTGCTGTGCCTGGCGGGCTTCTTCGCCCTCGTGTCGGCGGCATCGGGCGACGTGAGCGGCGCGGCCTTCGGACTCCTCATAGCGGCCGCCGGGGCCGTGGAGCTCCACGGCATGGGGCTCATTCGGTCGGCCGACCGCCGGGGGATGAGCTGGCTCATAGGGAGCCAGCTCTACCTCATGAGCGTGGTCCTTGGCTACGTCGGGTACCGCCTCGCGAACCCGGACTCGGATCCCATCCTGAGGGCCGCAAAGACGGCGCTCTCGGACGAGATCCGCCAGGCCGGGATGGACCCGGCGCAGTTCATGGCCGAATTCCCCAAGGAGCTGCGTCTCCTCTACTTTGCCGTCGCCGGCCTGACGATCCTCTACCAGGGGGGCATGGCGCTCTACTACATGAGGCGCCGCGGGGCCGTGGAGGCTGCCATCGACGAGGATGAGGGGGCCTGAGGGATGTCCAAGGAGCGCTACATCGCCGCGAAGCAGGCCTGGGCCGAGAAGCAGAAGGCGCGCGGCGTGGCCGCTAGGGCTGTCGCGTCGGCCGACCGCCTGCCGCCGGGACAGAAGCTCACGGCCGGATTCCCCGTCCTTGATCTCGGCGTCCAGCCCGACATCGCCCTCGCCGACTGGAGGCTGTCGCTGGACGGGGTCGTCGGGAATCCCACGGTCCTCACCTGGGAGCAGTTTGGCGCCCTCCCGCAGGTCGAGGACGTGAGCGACTTCCACTGCGTCACGACCTGGAGCAAGTACGACTGCAGGTGGGGAGGGGTGGCCCTGACGACACTCTACGAGCTGGCGCGGGTTAAGCCCGAAGCGCGCTTCGTGTACTTCACGAGCTATGACGGTTACTCGACGAACGTCCCCCTGGAGCGCTGCCTGGACGACGACACCCTTGTGGCCACCTCATTCGCCGGAGCGCCCCTCGCCCGCGAGCACGGCGGCCCCGCCCGCGTCATCATCCCGAAGCTCTACGCGTGGAAGGGCGCGAAGTTCGTCAAGGCCGTGACCTTCCTCGCAGAGGACAAGCTCGGGTTCTGGGAGGTGCGGGGCTATTCCAACACGGCCGATCCCTGGACCGAGGACCGCTACGCCTGAAGGGCCTCAGGCGGGGTCGGTCACCTTCACGTCCTTGATGGCCCACTTCGTGACCGTGAGGCCCTTGGCCGAGCGGCTCCCCAGCCAGACGCTCGACAGCTTGAAGTCGAACTCCCTGATGCGCGCCTTGCTGCGGCCGTCGAGCGAGATGTGGACGTCCTTCGGCATGGCCTTCTCTGTAAGGCTCACGTTGAAGTAGACCACCTTCGAGCCCTCGGATTTCACGAGCGGGTACAGCTTGTCGCGGGTCACCCCCCCGATCTGGAACCTCTTCGCGTAGGCCTTCCCGCTCGTCCCGTCCTGGTAGATCATCGTGTAGAACGAGGTGTCGCCCTCCTTGGGGAACACCGCGCAGTGGATGATCCCGAGGCCCATGAACACCTTGTCGGCCACCTTGGAGATCTTCATCGAGCCGTCGGCCATGATGCAGAGAACGCTGTCCAGGATCGTGCATTCCTGGATGAACTCGTGCTGGCGCCAGTTGAGCCCGATGAATCCCTCCTCGCGGTTCACGTAGAGCCTCTGGTTCGCCGAGACGACCTCGGCGGCGCTGATCTGCTCGATCTCGTCGTACTCGGTGCGCCTCTTGACCCCCTTGCCGAACTTCTCCTGGAGCATCTCGAACCACTTGACCGCGTGCGCCGTCAGGTGCTTCAGGTCGTTCCTCACGTCCCTCATGCCGTCCTCGACCTTCTTCAGCCTCTCGTCCGCCTCGAAGCGGTTGTAGGCCGAGATCCGCTTGATCCTGATCTCAGTCAGGCGGACGATGTCGTCGTCCACGACCTCGCGGCGGAGCTTCTTCGCGAAGGGCTTGAGACCGTCGCGGATCTCGGCGAGGACGCTCTCCCAGGTCTTCGACTTCTCGATCCGGCGGTAGATGCGCTCCTCGATGAAGATCCGCTCAAGCGAGTCCCAGTGCCACTGCTGCTCGAGCTCGGCGAGCCTGATCTCGAGCTCGCGCTTCAGGAGCTTGACCGTCTTCTCGACGCTGCGCTTCAAGATCTCGCGAACGCCGAGGAAGACCGGCTTGTCGTCGTCGATCACACACGCCGAGGGCGATATCGCCACCTGGCAGGCCGTGAAGACGTAGAGCTGCTGGACCACCTTCTCGGGCTCGGACCCCTGGGGCAGGTGGACCAGGATCTCGACCTTGTCGGCCGTGTTGTCGTCGACCCTCTTTATCTTGATCTTGCCCTTCGCGTTCGCGGCCAGGATGGACTCGATGACCGACTCGGTCGTGGTCCCGTAGGGGAGCTCCGTGATGGCGAGGAGCACCTTGCTCCTCTGCTCGATCCTGGCGCGGACCTTCACCTTGCCGCCGCGCTCGCCGTCGGAGTACTCGGAGAAGTCCGCGATCCCGCCGGTCGGGAAGTCGGGGAAGATCCTGAAGGTCTTTCCCTGGAGGTGGTTGATCGCGGCGCGGCACAGGTCGTTGAAGTTGTGCGGGAGGATCTTGGTCGATAGCCCGACCGCAATCCCCTCCGCCCCCTCGAGGAGCACGACCGGGAACTTGGCCGGGAGCGTGATCGGCTCCCTCGCCCTCCCGTCGTAGCTCAGCTGCCAGGGCGTCGTCTTCGGGTTGAAGAGCACCTCGCGCGCGAACGGCGTCAGGCGCGCCTCGATGTAGCGGGGCGCGGCGGCCTCGTCGCCCGTGAGGACGTTCCCGAAGTTTCCCTGCGGCTCCACGAGCCAGGCCCGCTGGCCCATCCCTACGAGCGCCGCGCATATCGAGGCGTCGCCGTGGGGATGGTACCGCATGGTGGCCCCGACGACGTTTGCCACCTTGTGGAAGCGGCCGTCGTCCATCTCCCAGAGCGTGTGGAGGACGCGCCGCAGGACGGGCTTCAGCCCGTCGTCGATGTGGGGGACCGCGCGGTCCAGGATGACGTAGCTCGCGTAGTCGAGGAACCAGGTGCGGTAGCTGCGCTCGAGCGGGGCCTTCCCGCTGGGTCCGCCGGCCTTTGATTCCTTCGCCATGCCCGTGGGTCGCGGCCCTAGGCCGTGACGACGTCCTTCTCGACCCTGAGATTGTCGATGATGAAGTCCTGCCGCTCGGGGGTGTTCTTGCCCATGAAGAAGGAGAGCAGGAGGTCGATGTTGTTGACGTGCGCCAGGGAGAGCGGCTCAAGCCGGATGTCGTCCCCGATGAATGCCTTGAACTCCCCGGCGGAGATCTCCCCGAGGCCCTTGAAGCGCGTGATCTCGGCCGTGGCGCCCAGCATGTCGACGGCCTTCACCTTCTCCTCCTCCGAATAGCAGTAATGGGTCTCCTTCTTGTTGCGGACCCGGAAGAGCGGCGTCTCCAGGATGAAGATTCGCCCCCCCGCTATGAGCTCCGGGAAGAACTGCAGGAAGAACGAGAGGAGGAGGAGGCGGATGTGCATCCCGTCCACGTCGGCGTCGGTCGCGATGATGATCTTGCCGTAGCGCAGGCCGTCCAGGCCGTCCTCGATGTTGAGCGCCGACTGAAGCAGGTGGAACTCCTCGTTCTCGTAGATGACCTTCTTCGTGAGGCCGAACGTGTTGAGCGGCTTCCCCTTGAGGGCGAAGACCGCCTGCGTCTGGACGTTGCGGCACGCCGTGAGCGAGCCCGCCGCCGAGTCGCCCTCCACGATAAAGATGGCGCTCTCCTCGCCCCGCTCGTCCTTGTCGCCCAGGTGCAGCCTGCAGTCGCGCAGCTTGCGGTTGTGGAGCGAGGCCTTCTTCGCCCGCTCCCTCGCCAGGCTCCGGATCCCCGCCAGCTCCTTCCGCTCGTGCTCGCTCTCCTGGATCCTCTTGAGGAGCGCGTCCGCGGCCTCGGGGTTCTTGTGGAGGTGGACGTCGAGCGTCTGCTGGACGAACTTGCCGACGAAGTCCTTCATCGTCGGGCCGCCGGGGCCCACTTCCGTGGACCCGAGCTTGGTCTTCGTCTGGGACTCGAAGATGGGCTCGATGACCCTGACCGAGATCGCGGCCACGATCGACTGGCGGATGTCGGCCGCGTCGAGGTCCCTCTTGTAGAAGTTGCGCAGCGTGTCGACGATCGCCTCGCGGAACGCCTGCAGGTGGGTTCCTCCCATGGTCGTGTGCTGGCCGTTCACGAACGAGAAGTACTCCTCGCCGTAGTGGGAGCCGTGGGTCATCGCGAGCTCGATGTCGTCGCCCTCCAGGTGGATGATGGGATAGAGGGGCTCGCCGGTCAGGTTCTTCTCGAGGAGGTCCTTGAGGCCGTTCTCCGACTTGAAGGGCTTGCCGTTGAGGAGGAGCGTGAGTCCGCGGTTCAGGAACGCGTAGTTCCAGAGCATGTCCTCGACAAACTCCGTGCGAAACCTGAGCGCCGCCCCGAAGAGCGTGCCGTCGGGGACGAACTCGATCATGGTCCCGTTCTTCTCGGTGCTCTTCGCGACCCGGTGGTCCTTCTTCAGCTTTCCCTTGGCGAACTCGACGACCTTGGCCTCCCCGTCGCGCACGGACTTGGCCGTGTACTCCACGGAGAGCGCGTTCACGGCCTTCTGGCCGACGCCGTTCAAGCCCACGGCCTTCTTGAAGGACTCGCTGTCGTACTTTGCGCCCGTGTTGATGACGGAGACGCACTCGAGGACCTTCCCGAGCGGGATACCCCTGCCGTAGTCGCGGACGCGGACCTTCTGGTCCTCGAGCTCGATCTCGATCTTCCTGCCGCCGCCCATCGTGAACTCGTCGACCGAGTTGTCTATGGTCTCCTTGAGGAGAACGTAGATCCCGTCCTCCGCGTGCGCGCCGTCGCCCAGGCGGCCGATGTACATGCCCGGGCGCAGCCGGATGTGCTCGGTCGATGAAAGGGTTTTGATGCTGGCTTCGGTGTACCCGGATGCCATCGGCTTCCTACAGTTCCGCCGGCGCCCTGCGTGACAAGCGAAAACAGGCGCCCCGCAAGCCAGGCCAATATCCAGTGCTCGGAATGGCGCCGGAGCCCAACTGAGTCTATTCTAGGGCGGCGATGACGATCTACACCTGCCCGATGCACCCGCAGATCGAGCAGGACCATCCCGGCGCCTGCCCAATCTGCGGCATGGCGCTCGAGCCGAAGACCGTCGCGGCCGGCCCCGACGAGGAGGCGGTATCCGAGCTGCGAGCCATGGTTCGCCGCCTCTGGATAGGGGCCAGCCTCACGCTGCCGGTTTTCCTGCTCGCGATGGCGCACCTTGTTCCAGGGCTCGCCCATGCTGCGAACGCACCTATCAGCCGGGATTTGCAGTTCCTTCTCTCGACGCCGGTGGTGTGGTGGGCCGGCTGGCCGTTCTTCGTGCGCGGCGCCCGTTCGCTGCGCACCGGGAACTGGAACATGTTCACCCTGATTGCGCTCGGTGTCGGCGCTGCCTGGACCTATAGCGCGGTCGCGTTCCTCCTGCCCGGCATTTTCCCCACGGCCATGCGCATGCACGGCGCGGTGGACGTCTATTTCGAGGCAGCGGCGGTCATCGTCGTCCTCGTGCTCCTGGGCCAGGTGCTCGAGCTTCGCGCCCGCGCCCAGACATCAAGCGCGATCAGGGCGCTGCTCAACCTGGCTCCGGCGACGGCGATCCGGGTGACTGCCAATGGCGACGCGGAGGTGCCGCTCGCAGAGGTCAAGCCGGGGGACCTCCTGAGGGTCCGGCCCGGCGGCAAAGTCCCCGTCGACGGCGTGGTTGAGGAGGGTTTCTCGTCGGTGGACGAGTCGATGATCACCGGCGAGTCGCTTCCCGTTGAGAAGGGTCCCGGCGCCGCGGCGACGGGCGGGACCGTGAACGCCACCGGGAGCTTCGTCCTGCGGGCCGGCAAGGTGGGGGCCGACTCGCTTCTCTCGCGAATCGTGCAGATGGTCGCCGATGCGCAGCGCAGCCGCGCTCCGATCCAGGGCTTGGCGGACAAGGCGGCCAGGATATTTGTGCCGGCCGTCGCGGCGGCGGCCGCGCTCACCTTCCTCGCCTGGTTCTTCCTCGGCCCCGAGCCCCGCCTCGCCTACGCGGTCGTCAATTCGGTCGCTGTTCTCATCATCGCCTGCCCCTGCGCGCTTGGGCTGGCCACGCCGATGTCCATCATGGTGGGCGTCGGCCGGGGCGCCCAGGTCGGCGTCCTTTTCAGGAACGCCGACGCGATCGAACGCCTGGGCAAAGTGACGTGGCTCGTCGTGGACAAGACCGGGACCCTCACCGAGGGGAGGCCCCGGCTTGCGGACATCCGGCCCTCCCCGCCCGTCAACGAGTCCGCGCTTCTCCAAATCGCCGCTTCCCTCGAGCGTGCCTCGGAGCATCCCCTCGCGTCCGCCATCGTGCGCGGAGCGGCGGAAAGGCGGATCGCGCTCCTCCCGGTCACCGGATTCCGATCCGTCACAGGGGGTGGGATCGCGGGCGTCGTGGACGGGAAGGCGGTCGCGGTCGGCAAGATGAAGTTTCTCTCAGCGGAAGGCATCGCACCGGACGCGCCGCTCGAGGCGAGCGCGGCGGCCCTTCAGTCCGACGGCAAGACCGTGGTCTTTGTCGGGATCGGCGGCAGTTTGGCGGGACTTCTCGCCGTGGAGGATCCAATCAAGGAGACCTCAGGCCAGGCGATTGGGCGGCTGCACGATCTCGGAGTGACGCTCGTCATGGTCACCGGCGACAACCGCCGAACTGCTGAGGCGGTGGCCCGCAAGCTTGGCCTCGACCGATTCGAGTCGGAAGTCGAGCCCGCGGATAAGATCGCGAAGGTCGAGGCGCTCAAGCGGGAGGGCGCGGTCGTCGCCATGGCCGGCGACGGCGTGAACGATGCGCCCGCCTTGGCGGCGGCCGACGTCGGCATCGCGATGGGCACGGGCACCGATGTCGCGATGGAGAGCGCGAACGTGACCCTCGTGAGCGGCGACCTGCGCGGCATCGCGAGGGCCATTCGTCTCTCGCGCGCGACCATGGCCAACATCCGCCAAAACCTTTTTTTCGCCTTCGTTTACAACCTGCTCGGAATTCCCGTCGCCGCCGGTGTGCTCTATCCATTTATCGGCGTCGTTTTGAGCCCCATGATCGCCGGGGCGGCAATGAGCCTGAGCTCGGTGTCAGTCATCTCGAATGCCCTGCGCCTGCGCAGGTTCGACCCGTAACGGCGGCCCGCACTTGGGGATTGAGCCGCGGGCGCTCCTTCGTCACGAATCCCCGGCGATGACCGAGGATGATGACCCGTTGGATCCCGTCTTCGTCGTACCTTCGGGAGTCCGGGTGCTCGCCGCTTTGGTCCTCGGCCCGCTCGCCCTGTTCGGCCTGGTCGGACCCTGGTTCCTGTTTGGATCACGGTCGGGACTGGCGGTGGAGGCCACCTTCATTCTTTTTGGAGCCGTCATCGCCGCGGCGCTCGCATGGGCAATCTGCTCGTTATTTCGCTCGCGCCTCGAATTCCTGCCGACGGGAATCCGGCTGACCAGGGGCACGAGCCAGCCGCTGGAGATCCAATCCGACGAGATTGAGGGCTACCGCGTGTCGCGCGGGAAAAACTCCAAGGTGCTCAGGATCTTCTACAAGGATGCGTCGCGCAAGCCCGTCAGGATCGAGATGTCATTCGCGCGCCAGCCGGAACTGGTGGCATTGCTCGAGGACAGGTACCGCAATCTCGATAAGGAGGACCGGGAGACCAAAATGAAGGAGGTCCTTTCGGACCAGAGCCTGGGCGCGACGGAGGCCGATCGCGAGGCCGCTCTCGGGAGGGCAACGCTCCATGCGGGCATCCTTAACGCCGCCGCCGCGTTCGCGGTGGGCTGGGCGCTCGCCTACCCGCGCCCGTACATCCTGGTCATGGCGCTCCTTGCGCTGCTGCCGGTCCTCGCGATCGGCCTCGTCGTGGTGTCCGGCGGCGCCGTGACGTTCGACTCCGGCCGCAATAACGTGAGGCCCACCGCGGCGTACGCGATCCTCGGGCCCGGGCTGATCGTTGCGTTCAGGGCGCTCGCCGACTGGCACATCCTTGGCTGGTCCGGATTCTGGCTGCCCTTCGCGGTCGTCGCGGGGATCCTCTGCGCGGCCCTCATGGTCGGCGCGGGCGTCGACAAGCAGGGGAAGGCAAGCACGACCGTCGGCCTCGCCGTCGTCCTGCTCGTCCAGAGCTGGGGAGTCGTTGTCATCCTCAACTGCGAATTCGACCGCTCGGTTCCGGAGATCCACCGCACCGTGGTGCTGTCTCGCAGGGTCAGCCACGGAAGCAAGAGCACGATCTACTACCTGACCGTGGGCCCATGGATAAACGGGCGCCGCTCCAGGGAGATTTCCGTACCGTCCTCGACCTACGACTGGCACACGGAGGGCAGCACGCTCCTCATCGGTGTCCGCCCGGGCGCCCTCTCCATGCCGTGGTTTTTCGTGCAGTAGAGGGCTGGCCTGAGCAGCGCTAGTTCAGGAACATCGCCTCGTTCGTCTGGAAGAGGCCGTGAGCGAGCTTGGTCCAGGCGTCGAGCGGCGCCCGGCTCTTGAATGCGCCGGCGCCGGGCTCCACCTGCGGGGAGTTCTTGCGCCTCAGGTTCTCGGCAACGTTCGCGGCGAGCTTCGCCTGGCGCTCCGCCACCTCGGACATCCGCTCCGACTGCGCGGTCTGCGCGGGAGTGTCGAGCGAGGTCCCGCCCGGGTTCGACGCCACGTACTTCAGGCAGAGGGCCGTCTCCTGGCGGGTCGGGGGGCGCTGGAAGAGGGAGATGTAGAGGGAGGCGACCCGCAGCTCGTCCGTCGACATCGACATGAAGTCCGGGCTGTGCACGAGCTTGCGCGCGGTCTCGATGACCAGCGGGCTGTTCATGAGGAAGAGCTGCTGCTGGGGCACCTGGGTCAGGAACCGCTTGCCCGTCGGGACGCTCGGGTTCGGGAAGTTGAACTGGGTCAGGATCTCGGCCGGGTTCCTCCGGTCGATGAAGGCGTAGACCGCGCGGCGCGAGGCGAAGCCCTCGCTCCCGATCGGCACGGGGCGCCCCCCCATCGTCATGTCGATCGTGCCCGCGATCGCGAGGATGGAGTCGTGCATCTGCTCAAAGTCGAGCTGGCGGATGTTGTAGCGCCACTGCATCTTGTTGTCGGGATCCTTGTCGGCGTACGCCGGGTTGCCCGCGCTCGACTCCTGGTAGGCGCTGCTGAGCATGATCACGCGCTGGATCTTCTTGATCGACCAGCCGCCCTGCACGAACTGCGCCGAGAGGTAGTCCAGGAGCTCGGGGTCGTTGGGCGGCGCCGACTGGTTGCCCAGGTCGTCGGGCGTGGAGACGAAGCCCGTCCCAAAGTGCTGCTGCCAGACCCGGTTCACGAGGACCCGGGCCGTCATCGGGTTGGACGGGCTCGCGATCGCGCGCGCGAGCTCGAGCCTGCCGCTCCCGTGCACGAAGGGGATCGGGTGCTTCGGGTCGGGGGAGAGGATGCTGAGGAAATGGCGCGTCACCATGGGCCCCTTGCTGCCGGCCTCGCCGCGCAGGAGGACGGGATAGTCCCTGGGGTAGCGCACGTCGACGAGGACGTCCGCCTTGGGCGGGGCCGCCGGGAGGAACTCGAGGTCGGCCAGCGCCTTGTTGGCCAGGAAGAGCTGCTTCAGGAGCTCCTTCCGCTTTTCCGCCTTGTCGGCCTGGGGAATCTGGGAGCGGCGCAGCTCGATGATCTGCCGGTCGACGGCCACCTTCCGCTGGTTGGCGGCCTGCATCCTCGTCAGGTAGTCCACCAGCTCCGGCGTCTTCGGCACCGCGTGCAGCCACGCGTCCTCCTTCGGCTCAAACGTGTTCGCGAAGACGTCGTAGAGGGAATAGTAGTCCGCCGTCGGGATCGGGTCGAACTTGTGGTCGTGGCAACGGGCGCACGAGACCGTGAGGCCGAGGAAGGCCTTCGTTGTCACGTCGATCCGGTCGTTGATGATGTCGTTCGTGCTGTTCTCGAAGCGGTTGCCGAGCGTCAGGAACCCCATCGCCGCCAGTGAGGACTGGTCCACGGAGTCGGGGTCGGGGCTCTTGCGGCGCGCCTCGTCGAGCAGCCGGTCCGCCGCCAGCTGCTCCTCGATGAACTGGTCGTAGGGCTTGTCGGTGTTGAAGGCGTTGATCACGTAGTCCCGGTACGTCCAGGCGAACGGGTACCTCGGGTCCTCCCTCTGCGGAGTGTCGCCCTTCGTGTCCGCGTACCGGGCGACGTCGAGCCAGTACCTCCCCCAGCGCTCGCCGTAGTGCGGCGAGGCGAGGAGCCGGTCGACGACCTTGGCCCAGGCGTCCGGGGAGTCGTCCACGAGGAACCGCTGCACCTCGGACTCCGTGGGAGGGAGGCCCGTCAGGTCGAAGGTCGCGCGGCGGATGAGCGTGTACTTGTCGGCCGGCGCGTTGGGCTTCATCGCGTTCTCGTCGAGCCGGGCCATGATGAAGTTGTCGACCGGGGTCTTGCACCAGGCCGGGTCGGACACGGCCGGGGGAGTCTGATTCTGCACGGGAAGGAACGACCAGTGCTGGCGGCCGACGCCGCCGTAGCTCTCCGAGCTCCCCTTTGCGACCAGGGACCTCGGGTCGGGCGCGCCGCGCCGGATCCATTCGGTGATGTCCGCGATCACGTTGTCCGGGAGCTTCGCCCCCTTGGGCGGCATCTGGAGGTCCGCGTCCTTGTAGCTGACGGCGTCGACGATGAGGCTGTCCTCGGGCTTCCCGGGCGTGATGGCCGGGCCCGTGTCGCCCCCGTGGAGCATCCCCTCGCGCGTGTCGAGCATGAGGCCGCCCTTGATCTTGTCGGCGTCGCGGCTGTGGCACTTGTAGCAGTTGTCGGCGAGGACGGGCCTGATCTTCGCCTCGAAGAACTGCATGTCATCCGGGGAGATTGCGGGCGCAGGGGCCTGCGTCAGGGTGATCTCCGCCCGGAGGCCCGGCGCGAGGAACGCGGCCGCCGCGAGGACTCCCCCAGCCATGCCGATTCCTTTCATCAGGCCAGGATGGGCTGCACCACGTTTCCGGCCACGTCCGTAAGCCGGAAGTCGCGCCCGTTGAAGCGGTACGTAAGCTTGGTGTGGTCGAATCCCAGGGCGCGCAGGATCGTGGCGTGGAGGTCGTGCACGTGCACCTTGTCGGTCACGGCCTCCGCCCCGAACTGGTCCGTCGCGCCGTAGATTGTCCCGCCCTTGACCCCGCCGCCGGCGAGCCAGACCGAGAAGGCCCTGGCGTCGTGGTCGCGGCCCGGGTTCTCGTAGCCGTTGCGGTCCCGGGTCGGCTTCCTGCCGAACTCCCCGCCCCAGAGGACGAGCGTCGTGTCGAGCATCCCGCGCTGCTTCAGGTCCGCAAGGAGCGCAGCCACCGGCTGGTCGATCTCCTTCGCCTTCTTCGTGATCCGTTCCTGGAGGTCCTGGTGGTGGTCCCAGCCGTCGTGCCAGACCTGGACAAAGCGCACGCCGCGCTCGATCAGCCGGCGGGCGAGGAGCATCTGGTTGCCCTGGGGCGTCTTCCCGTAGGCGAGGCGCATCGCCTCGGGCTCCTTGTTGAGGTCGAACGCGTCCGTCGCAGCCGCCTGCATCTTGAAGGCGATCTCGTAGGACTCGAGGCGGGTCTCGAGCACCTGGTCGCGCGCGAGCTCCTTGGTCTGCATCTCGTCCATCTGCTTCACAAAGTCCATCTGCCGGCGCTGCTCCGCCGTCCCGATGTAGGGGTTGCGGATGTTCTGGATCATCTGCTGGACGTTCGAGGCCTGCGTGTTGACGCTCGAGCCCTGGAAGACGCCGGGAAGGAACGCCGAGCCGTAGTTCGCCGCGCCCCCCGAGGGCAGCCCGCCGTTCCTGAGCGCGATGAAGCCGGGAAGGTTCTGGTTCTCGGTGCCGAGGCCGTACACGACCCAGGAGCCCATGCTGGGCTTAACGATCCGCAGCGAGCCCGTGTTCATGAACACGGTCGCCACCTCGTGGGCGGGGATGTCCGTGTACATGGAGCGGATGACCGTCATGTCGTCCACATGCTGGCCGATGCCCGGGAAGAGCTCGCTCACCGGGGTCCCCGATTTGCCCATCGGGTTGAACTTGAACGGCGACCCGTAGGCCACGCCGCTGTCGCCGATCGTCTGGCCGTCCATCCGGACGAGCTCGGGCTTAGGGTCCCAGGTGTCGATGTGGGAGGGTGCCCCCTGGGCGAAGATGTGGATCACGGCCTTGGCCGTCGCTGGCAGCGGCGGGGCCCGCGGGGCGAGCGGGTTCAGCGGGTCGGGCGCGGCGCTCGCGGCGGGCGCGCCCGCGTCCGCGAAGAGGTCCCTCGGATCGAGCATGGTCGCGAGCCCGAGGGCTCCTAGGCCCATCCCGACGCGGTTCAGGAATTTCCTCCGGGTGAGGAAATAGTCCTCTATGTTCGTGGACACTCCACAGCAGGGGCGCTCGTGGTTCATCTGTGGGTTGGACATAACGAATGGGTTTTCTGTTGCAATCTATTGACGCGGCCCGGGCCTCCGGGTTTCACCCGGGGCCAAACGATTCCAGTTGATAGTCGATAACTTCCGGCTAGCCTCGACCCATCCTCGTTTAGGAGAGCCCGGGGTCCCGGGCTGAGACGGTGGCAAGTCATCCGCCACCAAATCCTTCGAACCTGATGCGTCTCACAACGCCGTAGGGAAAACAGGGCCGTCCGCGGCAAGCGGAGGGATCTGTGACCCGGCCGGCGGAGCAGGACGCGGCACAGCGAATCCTCCCTCCCATGTCCCAATCCAACGTAGCCGAAGCCGGTCACCGGCTTTTCCCCTCATCGCGCCGGGTATACATCGAGGGCTCGAGGGCCGACCTGCGCATCCCGATGCGCGAGATCGTGCTCTCGCCCACCCGCCTCCCGAACGGGACCGAGCTGCCCAATGAGCCGGTGCGGGTCTACGACACCTCGGGCCCCTGGGGCGACCCGCGCTTCCACGGCGACGCCGGCGTGGGCCTTCCCGGCGTCCGCGAGGCGTGGATCCGGGAGCGGGGCGACGTGGAGGAGATCGGCGGGCGGGCCGTCAAGCCGATCGACGACGGGTACCTCTCCGAGAGGCACAGGGAGCAGGCCGAGGGCGAGGGACGGCGCAACCCGATCAAGTTCTTCGACCGGGACGCGCGCAGGATACTGAGGGCGAAACCCGGGGCCCGCGTCTCGCAGCTCGCCTATGCGAGGAGGGGGATCGTCACCCCGGAGATGGAATTTGTCGCGATCCGCGAGAATACGAGGCTCCAGAGCTCGTCGGACATGATGGAGCGCACGGCCACGGGCCCCAGGAACTCCCTTTGGCGCCAGCACCCGGGCCAGGGAATGGGGGCCTCGATCCCGAGCGAGATCACGCCGGAGTTCGTCCGCGACGAGGTGGCGCGCGGCCGCGCGATCATCCCGGCCAACATCAACCACCCGGAGCTGGAGCCGATGGTGATCGGCCGCAACTTCCTCGTTAAGATCAATACCAACATCGGCAACTCGGCGGTCGCCTCGTCCATCGACGAGGAGGTCGAGAAGATGCGCTGGTCGGTCAAGTGGGGCGGCGACACCCTCATGGACCTCTCGACGGGAAGGAACATCCACCAGACGCGCGAGTGGATCCTGCGCAACTGCCCCGTGCCCGTGGGCACGGTTCCCATCTACCAGGCCCTCGAGAAGGCCGGCGGCCGCCCGGAGGACCTGACGTGGGAGATCTTCCGGGACACGCTGGTCGAGCAGGCCGAGCAGGGCGTCGACTATTTCACGATCCACGCGGGCGTGCGCCTGCGCTCGATCCCCTCGACCGCCCGGCGGATGACCGGGATCGTGAGCCGCGGCGGCTCGATCATGGCCAAGTGGTGCCTCTCCCACCACCAGGAGAACTTCCTCTACAGCCGCTGGGACGATATCTGCGAGATCATGGCGGCCTACGACGTCTCGTTCTCGATCGGGGACGGGCTCCGCCCGGGCTCCATCGCGGACGCGAACGACGAGGCCCAGTTCGCGGAGCTTAAGACGCAGGGGGAGCTCACGACCCGCGCGTGGGAGCTCGGCGTCCAGGTCATGTGCGAGGGCCCCGGCCACGTCCCCATGCACATGATCGCGGAGAACATGGAGAAGCAGCTCGACTGGTGCAAGGAGGCCCCCTTCTACACGCTCGGGCCGCTCACGACCGACATCGCCCCGGGCTACGACCACATCACGAGCGCGATCGGCGCCGCGATGATCGGCTGGCACGGGACGGCGATGCTCTGCTACGTGACCCCGAAGGAGCACCTGGGGCTCCCCGACCGGGACGACGTCAGGGCCGGGGTCATCGCCTACAAGATCGCCGCGCACGCGGCCGACCTGGCGAAGGGCCACCCGGCCTCGCAGTACCGCGACAACGCGCTCTCGAAGGCGCGGTTCGAGTTCCGCTGGGAGGACCAGTTCAACCTGTCGCTCGACCCGGAGAAGGCGCGGGAATACCACGACGCCACGCTCCCCCAGGACAGCGCGAAGACCGCCCACTTCTGCTCCATGTGCGGACCCCAGTTCTGCTCCATGAAGATCACCGACGACGTGCGCCGCTACGCCGAGGAGCAGGGCCTGACGACCGAGGCCGCCCTCGAGGCGGGCCTGCGCGAGAAGTCCGACGAGTTCCGCGAGAAGGGCGGCGAGATCTACGTCGGCGCCGCAAAATGAGCGCGACCGCCGAAACGCTCGGGGTCTTCGTGAACGACCAGCCGCACACGCTCGCCGGCCCGCCGACGCTGGGCGGGCTCCTTGGGGAGCTCGGCCTCGCGGGCAGGAGGGGCATCGCAGCGGCCGTCAACGGCGCGGTCGTCCCGCGCGCCTCCTGGGAATCGAGGGCCCTTTCCGGGGGGGACCGCGTCCTCGTCATCCGGGCCACCCAGGGAGGCTAGGACCCGATCCCCGTGAGAATCGTCGTCATCTCGCCGGAGTCGGCGGACCCCCGCGAGGTGCCCGCCATGGAGGGCTTCTTCGCGGCGGGCCTCGAGCGCTACCATGTGCGCAAGCCGTCGTGGACGGGGCCGGAGCTCGAGGCATGGCTGCGCCGGCTCCCCGTCGGCTGGCGGCCCCGGATCATGCTCCACCAGCACCACTCCCTTTCCGCCATCCTCGGCCTCGGCGGGCGCCACGAGAAGGGCGATTCCCAGCGGGCCGAGGGCGAGAGCCGCTCCTGCCACGACCTGGCCCAGCTCCGAAGGTACCTTCGGTCGTACGGGCAGGTCGTGTTCGGCCCCATCTTCCCGTCGCTCACGAAGGCCGGATACGAACCGGCCGCGGATTTCCCGTGGATCGAGCTCCGGGCTGTCCTCAGGGGGCGCGACGACCGCGGCTGCGCCCGCGTCCTCGCGATCGGGGGCGTGACCGCCGACCGCCTCGAGCGCTGCGCGGAGCTCGGATTCGACGGCGCCGCGGTCATGGGCGCCGTCTGGAACGAGCCCGACCCGGTGCGGGCGTTCGCCGGGATACTCGGCGCCTCGGAGAGACTGGGCTCAACCTGCCATGCCGCTTGATCCCAAGAGACATTTTCCGGTGATGTGCCTCACGATGGACGGGCTTGCGATGCCCCACTCGGTCCAGGCGAGCGAGCTCTGCGCCGCCGGGGCCGGCTGGATCCAGCTCAGGATGAAGGGCTCTTCCCGCCAGGCGTGGCTTGCCGAGGCGAAGGCGGCCGTCGACGCGTGCCGCCCGCACGGGACAATCCTCGTCGTGAACGACAGCGTCGACATCGCCCTGGAGTCCGGGGCCGACGGCGTCCACCTGGGGAGCCTCGACACGGATTGGCGCGAGGCAAGGCGCACGCTGGGCCCGTCCTCCATCATCGGGGGAACCGTGAACAATCCGGGCGACGGCCGGCGCGCCGTGGAATCGGGCTGCCTGGACTACGTCGGCGTGGGGCCGCTCCGCTTCACCGCCACCAAGCGCGGGCTTTCCCCGGTGATCGGAATCGGAGGCGTCCGCGCGCTCGTCGCGGAGCTTCCCGGGATCCCGGCGTGGGTGATAGGCGGGGTCGAGCCGGCGGACCTTCCGGAGATCCGCGCGGCCGGAGCCGCGGGCGCGGCGGTCTCGTCATTCCTCTACAGGGGCGGCCGCGTTGCCGAGAATTTCCGGGCGCTCCTCGGGGCGTGGGCGCAGTCGCCCGATCCCGTGCTCACGCCATGAGCACCCAGCCCCTCGTCATCGCGGGCGTCGAGTTCGCCTCCCGGCTCTTCCTCGGGACTGGCAAGTTCGGGTCCGGGGAACTCATGCGGGCGAGCCTCCGGGCCTCGGGCGCGCAGGTGGTGACGGTGGCCCTGGGAAGGGTCCGCACGGGGGGGGAGCACGACGACATCCTCGACCACCTCAACGACGGCAGCTACCACCTGCTGCCAAACACGTCGGGCACCCGGACGGCGGCCGAGGCCGTGCTCGCGGCCGAGCTCGCGCGCGAGGCGCTCGAGACCAACTGGCTGAAACTCGAGATCCACCCCGACCCGAAGTACCTGATGCCCGACCCCGTCGAGACGCTGGAGGCGACGCAGCTCCTCGTTAAGCGGGGCTTCATCGTCCTGCCCTACGTCCACGCGGACCCGGTCCTTTGCAAGCGGCTCGAGGAGGCCGGCGCGGCCGCCGTCATGCCGCTCGGCTCCCCGATCGGCAGCAACCGCGGCCTCGAGTCGCGGGCGTTCCTGGAAATCATCATCGCGCAGAGCCGCGTGCCGGTCGTCGTCGACGCTGGCCTCGGCGCGCCGTCGCACGCGGCGGCGGCGCTCGAGATGGGCGCCGACGCCGTCCTCGTGAACACGGCGATCGCCTCCGCGGGCGACCCGGTCGCGATGGCCGGGGCCTTCCGCCACGGGGTCGAGGCCGGGAGAAGGGCGTGGGAGGCGGGCCTCGCGGGCCGCGCGCGGGGAGGCCTCCATGCGAGTGCGACCTCGCCCTTGACCTCGTTCCTCGGGGAGGAAGGCCCATGAGCTTCATTGACGAGTGGCGCAGGCACGACTTTGGCGCGGTCGCCCGCAGGATTTCGTCAAAGACGCCGGCCGACGTCAGGAGGGCGCTCGGCCGCCCCAGGGGTTCCGTCGACATCGAGGATTTCGGCGCCCTGTTGTCGCCGGCGGCGGCGCCCTTCCTCGAGGACCTGGCGCAGGCGAGCCACGAGGCCACCCTGGAGCGCTTCGGCAGGACGATCCGCCTCTTCGCGCCCCTCTATCTTTCCAATGCGTGCGCAAACGTGTGCACGTACTGCGGATTCAGCGCGCACAACAAGATCCGCCGGAAGGTTCTCGCCGATCCCGAGATCCTGGCCGAGGCCGCGGTGCTCCGCTCGCACGGCTTCGACAGCGTCCTCTTGGTCACGGGAGAGACCGGGCGGGTCGGACGCGACTACCTCGCCAACGCCCTGCGCGTGCTCCGAAAGCATTTCTCGGGGCTCTGGATCGAGGTACAGCCGCTTTCATTGGAGGACTACGGCGCGCTGGCCGGGGACGGCCTGAGCGCCGTCCTTGTCTACCAGGAAACCTACGACGAGGCCGCCTACCGGCGCTACCACCTGAGCGGCCCGAAGGCGGACATGGCCTGGCGCCTGGAGGCTCCCGACCGGATCGGGGGAGCCGGCATAAAGAAGGTCGGCCTGGGCGCCCTCTTCGGCCTCTCCGATTGGCGCACGGACGCCTGGTTCACCGGCCTTCACCTCCGGCACATCGAGCGCACGCACTGGAGGACGAGGACCGCCGTCTCGTTCCCGAGGCTGCGCCCTCACGAGGGCGGCGCCGACAAGGCGACCCCGTTTGGCGAGCGCGAGCTCGTCCAGGCGGCATGCGCGTTCCGGCTCCTCTCCCCCGAGGCGGAGCTCTCGCTCTCGACGCGCGAGAGCGAGGCGTTCCGCAACCGGGCCTTCCGGCTTGGCTTCACGTCGATGAGCGCGGGCTCGCGCACCAACCCGGGAGGCTACGCGAGCGAGCCGGACTCCCTCGAGCAGTTCGAGGTCGACGACGCAAGGAGCCCCGCGCAGGTGGCGGCCTTCCTCAGGTTGCAGGGGTACGAGGCCGTCTGGAAGGACTGGGACTCCACCTACGACGGCTTCGATGGGCGACGGGCGGCCGCTCCCGAGGCCCTGGCGTCCTAGGGAGGCAATCCCATGCCGCTCAACCCCGATGAGATCGCGCGCTACCAGCGCCACCTCTCGCTTCCCGGCTTCGGGCCCGCTGCGCAGGAGCGGCTGAAGGCGGGCTCCGTACTCGTCATCGGCGCGGGCGGCCTCGGGTGCCCCGCCCTCCTCTACCTCGCCGCGGCGGGGGTCGGGCGGATCGTCGTCGTGGACCCGGACACGGTCGACACCTCGAACCTGCAGCGCCAGGTACTCTATGAGAGCGGCGACCAGGGATCGCTCAAGGCGGCGGCGGCGGCCCGAAGGCTCGGCGCCCTCAATCCCCTCGTGCGGATCGACGCCCGAGCGGTGCGCTTCGACCGCTCGAACGCACTGGACCTCGTGCGCTCCTGCGACGTCATCGTCGACGGCTCGGACAATTTTCCGACGCGCTACCTCGTGAACGACGCCTGCGAGATCGCGGGCCGGCCGTTTGTCTACGGTGCGATCCAGGGTTTCGAGGGGCACGTGAGCGTCTTCAACTGGCGCGGCGGACCCACCTACCGCTGCCTCTTCCCGGAGCCGCCCGAGCCCGGGATGGCGCCCAACTGCGCCGAGGCCGGGGTTCTCGGGGCCGTGACCGGCCTCATCGGGACCGCGCAGGCGTGCGAGGCGATCAAGCTCCTTGCCGGGATCGGCGAGCCGCTTTCCGGGCGGCTCCTCATCTGGGACGCGCTCACCATGACCCCCTATACCGTGGCCCTGCGCCGCGACACGGGCCGGCGCCCAGTCACCGAGCTTCCGCCCGAGGGCTACGGAGAGGTCTGCGAGCCCGACCAGGTGCCGGACGAGGTCGACGGCGCGGGGCTTCACCGGCTTCTTGATTCCGGCGGGCGGCTCCAGCTGCTTGACGTGCGCGAGGGCTGGGAGCGCGAGATGGGATCGATCGAGCCTTCGGTGCACGTCCCCCTGGGCCGGCTCGAGGTGAGCTCCGCCTCGGAACTGGCGCCCCTCGACCCGGCGGTCCAGACCGTGGTGTACTGCTCCCACGGCATCCGGAGCCTGCGCGGGTGCAGGATCCTCAGGGAGCGCCATGGTTTCCGTTCGACGCTGAGCCTGCGCGGCGGGATTACCGCCTGGGGCAGATGAACGCGCCCTTCTGCGTCCTTTCGATCGCGGGCTCCGACAGCGGCGGCGGCGCGGGCATCCAGTCCGACCTTCGGACGATCCGCGCAATCGGCGGCCACGGACTGACGGCGATCACCGCGGTCACGGCCCAGGACACCGAGCGCATCAGCGCGTGGCGGCCCGTCGCCGACACCCTGATCGCCGCCCAGATCCGCTCCGCGCTCGGGGGGTTTCCGGTAGCGGCCGTGAAGACGGGGCTCCTGCCGGGGCCCGGCGCGGTGAGGACCGTTGCTCTCGAGCTTTCGAGGGGCCCGTCAATTCCGATCGTCGTGGACCCCGTCCTCTCCTCGTCGGGCGGTACGCGCTTCATCTCGAAAGAGGGCGTCCGCCTCCTTCGCGCGCGCCTGTTTCCCCTGGCCTCGCTCATCACCCCCAACTGGCCCGAGGCGGCCGAGCTCGCGGGAATCCCCGTCGGGACGCACGCCCAGGCCGAGAAGGCCGCGCACAAGCTTTCGGCCGAGTGCCGCCGGCCGGTCCTCGTGAAGGGCGGCCATTCCCGCGGCAAGGTCTGCCGGGACTGCCTCGCAACGCCCGACGGGGGCACCGTCTGGCTCGAGGGCCCGCGGATTTCGACGCGCAACCTTCACGGCACCGGGTGCGTCCTTTCCGCCGCGATCGCGTCCTGGCTCGGGCGGGGCGCGGACCTCGTGGGGGCGGTCCGCCTCGCCCAGTCCTTCCTCCAGAGGGCCCTCGTGCGCGGCCGCGGCCTCGCCTGGGGCCCCGGCCGCGGGCCCGCGTTCTACGGGACGCGGTAGGATCCGGGGCGCCGCCGTATCCTCAGTTCTCCTGGCGGAGTATCTCGAGCGGCGGTTGCCGGGAGATCCCGCGCCCTGCCGCGAATCCGGTCGCGATGGTGAGGGCGGACACGACCACCACTGCCGCGGCGACCTGGCCGACAGGCGCCCAGGCGGGAATGTGGAACACGTAGCGGGCGAGGAGAGCGTTGCCCGCGACGGCGAGCAGGCTCCCGACGATCGCCGCCTGGAGGCCAAGGACGGCGTATTCCACGAGCTCGATCTGCGCCACCTGGGAGCTGGTCGCCCCGAGCGTCCGCAGGAGCACGGTCTCGCGGATGCGCTGGTGGCGTCCTGCAAAGATGGCACCGGCGAGGACGACAAGCCCCGTCGCCACCGTGAAGAGCGCCATGAACTGAACAGCGAACGCCACCTTCGAGAAGATCGAGTCCAGCGTCTGCGCAACGAGCGTAAGGTCGATCGCGGTCACGTTGGGGAACGCGTCCACGACCGCGCTCTGGACGCTGCCGGAGTCCGCGGGCGTCGCCGCGCGCAAGGCCGCAATGAACGTCTTCGGCGCGGACTCGAGGACGCCCTCGGGGAAGACGACGAAGAAGTTGGGCTCCATCCGGCGCCACTCGACGGACCGGATGCTCCCCACGCGGGTCTTGACGGCGAGGCCCTGGACGTCCCAATCGATCTCGTCTCCGAGGTGGACCTGAAGGTCGCGGGCGAGCCCCTCCTCGAGCGAGACAGGCACCGGGCCGGCCGCGGGATCGGCCCGGCCGGTGAATACGCCCTCAGCCAGCTTCTCCGTGTCAGTGAGGCTTCCCCGGTAGGTCGAGCGGTATTCGCGCCGGAGCGCCCACGCGGCGGGCCGCGACCGCCGGTCACCGGCCATCAGGCCCTCGGCCGGCACCCCCCGCACGGAGAGGATCTTCATCGTAATGATGGGTGCGCTCTCGGTCACCGGCGAGCCGGCCGCGGCCGCTATCCCCTTGAGCGCGTCAATCTGGTCGTCCTGGATGTCGAAGAAGATCAGGTTGGGCCGGCCGGCCGAGTCGACGCCGCTGATCTCCCGAAGGAGGGTCGTGCGGGAGAGGACGAGCGTGAGGACAAGGAAGGTGCCGAGCCCCAGGGACAGGAGGAGGAGCACGGTCCGGTTGTTCGGCCTGTGAAGGTTCGAGATTCCCTGGCGGACAACATAGGGAAGCGCGCCCGGCGTGAAGCGCCGCGCGGCCCATGAAACCGCCGCGGCGACCCCGAAGAGGACCCCGAACCCGAGGGCCAGCATCGCCGCGAAACCCAGTCCCACGGCCGGGGTTCCCGCCTGCCAGATTGCGAATCCCGCGACAAAGACTCCGATCGCAACCCCCACGGCGAGGCGAAGGGGATCGGGCGCCGTCACAGCGCGCTCCCCGACCGCCGATCGCAGCGCGGCCAAGGGCGGGATCCGCCGGACCGCGAGGAGGGGAAGGAGCGAGAAGAGCATGCAGACCACGATTCCGGACCCCGTCCCCCGCAGAAGCGCGGGCCAGGACACAAAGAAATCAACGTCGATCGGGAGCATCCCCTTGAAAAGCGCGGGCAGGCCCAGCTGGACCGCGACGCCGAGGACCCCGCCGGCGATCGCCCCCAGGATCCCGACCGCCAGGCCCTGGACCAGGTAGACGCGCAGACCCTGGCCGGCGCTCGCCCCGAGGCAGCGCAGCACGGCGACCGTCGGGACCTTCTCCCGGATGTACGCATGAAGCGCGCTCGCGACCCCGACGCCCCCGAGCACGAGCGCGACAAACCCGACGAGGCTGAGGAAGCCGTCAAGGTTGGTGAGCGCCCGACCGAGGTTCCGCTTGCGCTCCTCGACCGTTTCAAAGGAGAGGCGCATCGCAGGAAACTTGTCCCTCATCTGGCGGGCGATCCCGTCGGGATCGATCTTCTCCGGCAGCTTGAGCATGGCCCGGTGGCGGGCGAGGGACCCCGCCCCCGCGAGGCCCGTGCCCGCGAGCGAGGCCATCGGCACATAAGCCCGCGGCGCCATCATCGCTACACCCGGGGATTCGCCCGGGACCTTGCCGAGCGAGCCGACGACCGTGAAGAGCGTCTTCCCCAGCTTCACCTGGTCCCCGACCCGGACGCCGTACTGGGCAAGCAGCGTGGGCTCGAGAACCGCAACGGCCCCCCCATCCCTCAGGAGGGCTCCGGCCCCCGCCGGGTCCGTCTCGAATTTCCCGTAGAAGGGAAAGGCGCCCTCGATCGCATGCACCTGGACCAGCCTGAGCCTCCTCGTGGCCGGGAATGTCATCATCGAGGCGAATGTCTGCTCGCGCGCCAGGTCGCCGCCGAGCGAGCGCAGGTAGTCCATGACGGGCTTGTCCAGCGGGTCCGGGGAGGTGACGAAGAGGTCCGCCCCGAGCAGCCCCTTCGCCTCGTCCTGGATCGCCTGCCCGACGTTCGCGCTCAGGGAGCCGATCGAGACGAGGGCCGCAATCCCAAGGACCACGGACACCGAATACAGGGCGAGGCGCCGCCGGGAGGCGCGCGAGTCGCGCCAGGCCATGAGGAGGATGAAGCGCATGCCCGTCGCGCTAGCGAGCCGCCTGGATCCGTTCGTCCGACACGACGGCCCCGCCGCGCAGGCGTAGGACCCGCTGGCAGCGCCCGGCAAGCTCGTCATTGTGAGTCACGAGGACGAGCGTCGTCCCCCGTTCCCTGTTGAGCTCGAAGATGAGCTCCACCATCGAGTCGGCGTTCTCGCCGTCGAGGTTCCCCGTGGGCTCGTCGCAGAAGAGGATCTTCGGGCTGTTGATGAACGCGCGGGCGAGCGCGACGCGCTGCTGCTCCCCGCCCGAGAGCTGGACGGGATAGTGGTCCGATCGGTCGGAGAGCCCGACCCGCGCGAGGAGAGCCCTTCCCTGCGGCCCGCACCCGCGCTCGCCGCGAAGCTCTAGCGGGACCAGCACGTTCTCCAGCGCGGTCAGCGTCGGGATGAGCTGGAAGTTCTGGAAAACGAACCCGACGCTCGAATTGCGGACCCGGGCTCTCCCGTCCTCGTCGAGCGAATCAAGGAGGCGGCCGGCGAGCTCCACGGAGCCACCCGTGGGCCGGTCCAGGCCGGCGCAAAGCCCGAGGAGCGTCGTCTTGCCGCTACCGCTCGGGCCGACGACCGCCATGCTGGCGCCCTCCTCCAGCTCGAAGCTTGCCTCCCGAAGGACGGTCAGGGGCCCCGCCGCAGTCCGGTAGGTCTTGGTCAGCCGACGGACCCGGAGCATGGGCTGTGAGGACATGGTGGAGACGAAATACTCGGCCTCCGGCGAAGCCAGAGCAAACAGCCTGCTCGAATATCCCCAATTCCCGGGCTACGTTTTGCGCGTCCTGCAATTGGTTGACATGAAAACCGCTCAAATCAGACGAAGCCAAGGGGCCCTGTTGGGGTTCGCCGCAATCACATTGGCCGTTGGGGCGGCCATTGCCGGATTGGTCCCGCTCGCAGCAGCCCAGGAGAAGACAATGGTGTTCTTTGGTGACAGCCTGACCGCGGGCTTCGGCCTTCCCGACCCAGACACCCAGTCCTATCCGGCGCTGATCCAGGCCAAGATCGACGCAACCCACCTGCCCTGGCACGTGGTCAACGCCGGCCTGTCCGGAGAGACGAGCGCCGGCGGCCTGCGGCGGATCGATTGGGTCCTCAAACAGAGAGCGGACATGTTCGTCCTGGAACTCGGGGCAAACGACGGGCTCCGGGGGACGGCGCCGGCAGTCACCCAGGCGAATCTTCAGGCGATCATTGACAAGGTGCGGGCCCAGCAGCCCGGGGCCCGGATCGTCCTCGCCGGCATGAAAATGCCTCCCAGCATGGGCGCCGAGTACACGGGGGCTTTCGACGCGGTATACCCCGCCCTGGCGGCGAAGAACGGGCTTGTATTGATTCCGTTCCTACTGGAAGGGGTCGCGGAGAGGCCTGAATTGAACCAGGGTGACGACCTTCATCCGAATTCAGAGGGTGCCGCGCTTGTTGCAAACACGGTATGGAAATGGATCCTTCCAGTGCTAAACAGGTAACTTAATTATCTATTAATTAATTACTTGTACAGTAATGTTAATCCATAGCTTTTCGATGAATTCGGCCTTGTCGATGCAAATGAGTTGTATCAGGATTGCGAAATGGTCCAGTTGAGTAGGTACGCTGCCGCTGTTGGTGTGTCCGCACTGCTGTTATGCGGGAGGGCGGAGGCACAAACGTCCCTAACATGGGTTGGCGGGACAGGGAGCGATTGGTCCACCACCGCAAATTGGAGCCCGTCGGGACCGCCCACGGGCGACACCGTCATCTTCTCCACGGGCGCCCCGACTTCAATTGTCGACAGTCCCTTTTCGATCGTGAGCCTGGAGATTCAAAGCGCACTGACTCTCAGCGGATCGGGTGCGCTCACGATTTCCTCAGGCCTCTGCGATTCGAGCTCGGGCGCTGTTGTTATCAGTGCCTCGATCGGCGGCTGCACCAGTGTTGCCAGCACCGGCGGAGGCACCCTGACTCTTTCCGGCAGCAACAGCTATACGGGCGGGACAACCATCAGCGATTCGGGCATCCTGATAGTTGGATCAGCCTCTGCCCTGGGAGCGAGTTCCGGCGCGCTGACGCTCGGAAATGGGGCGACACTCGAGAATGCCGGCAGCACTTCCCTCACGCTCGCCAATGCGGTCAATCTGGGCGCCGGCGGCGACAGCAATTCGGTGACGCTCAAGGGGCCCCTGGCATTTTCGGGGGAAATCTCGGCTGTGGCTTCCTCGACCACCGTTAATTTCGGCTCAGGGTCGAAGGTTGCCCTTACGGGCGGGCTGGACTCGGAGGTGGAGGGTTCCAGCCTCGTGCTCCAGGGCGGCGGCGGAAATGCAACGCCGAGCGTCATGATTGAGGGGACCTTCAATTCATGCGAAAATTTTTCCCAGGTGACCATCACCGGCGTCGCACTCGTCCTCGATTCTAGCAGCGAAAACCTCAATATCGGCTCCAAGGAACTCTATTTAGGGACCGAAAGCGCCCAGGGATACGTCGGATACACGGAGACGACCGGGGCCTCCCCGTCGCAATTCCTGAGCCTGATAGATGAATGCACGGTCAACGGGGTCATCGGCTTCGATTCCCACAATCCTGAAAGCCCCGTGAACATCGCCTGCCAAATCGACCTTACCCAAGGCGGAGAGGCACCGTTCACTTCCAATACATTCCTTGGGACGTCGACCGCGGCACAGCTTTCGGGCTGCATCATCCCCGTTTCGGCATCGATTGGCTACAAGTTCACGGGCGTCAACGGAGGACAGCTCAACGTCGCCACGAATCTCGGCGACGACGAATGTCCGACGGGCGTGACGATCGGACTGCCGACGCCCATGGAGGTCAACGGAAGCATCTCGTCCGTCATCCTCTCAGGCATGAATTGCTATTCCGGCGGCACTTTCCTCGACAGCGGCATTCTGTATGTGACCAACAGCGAATCGCTCGGAGGATCCGAAGGCGATACGCTGACTGCAAACAGCGCCTCTGAAGTCGCACACCCCATCCTGGCCGCCTACGGCGGAATCGTGACCCTGCCGAATGATATCGCGCTGAATTCGAACGGCCTCGTTCTTGGCCTAAACTACGAGTCCCCAAAGCTGACGCTCACCGGGCAGATCAGCGGCGGTGGAACTCTCTACGTCAACGGCCCCGCGGACCTAGAGGGGGGCAACACCTATTCTGAGGGAACGTACGTCACCGGCACGACGTTGACGGTGGGAACCGACACGGGGCTGGGATCCGGCCCTCTGACCGCGGCTGACAGCACGGTAACCTTCAACAGCGGCTCGCCGACCCTGAACAGTCCGACCCTCAACGGCGCGACGCTGGATTTCACGGATTCGAGCGGCAGCCCGGTCATCAACGGCCTGGTGATGTCGGTCGGCTCGGTCATCAATTTCGAGGGAGGCTCGTCGCCGACGATCGAAAACATGAGCTCCGACACCTCGGCCTCGGACCAGATCAACCTCGGCGTGGGCGGGGTGACGCCGACGGCGCTCACGGTCGATGTTGGAGTCGATCCCACGTTCATGGGCACGATAAACGGCAATGGCAGCCTCGCGGTTGTGGGCTCGGGCGGGAACGCGGAACTCGATCTGTCGGGGGTCAACACCTACACGGGCGGAACCACGGTGAGCGGCAACGCCCTCGTGGTGGCCGAGAACAGTTCGGCGCTCGGCACTGGGCCCCTGGTTCTCAACTCGGGGGCCGTCTTCGGGATGAACACTGGGATCACGATAGCGAATGCCATCACGGTGAACCCGGGGGCGTCGGTGGGCGGCTACGGATCCATCTCCCCGACGGCGCCCCAGACCGTCACCTTTGGCGCAGGATCCAGGGTCGTGGGTGGGCGCGGCACGTTCGGCAGCGGGGGAGATTCGTCCCTTCCGATCATCGGCACGCTCAACTTCGGTGCGACCGCAACGGTCGTGTTTGCACCCGGAAGCGGAATGGAGTTTTCGATGCAGACCGCCGCGAACTTCAGCTCAATAAACCTCGCCGGTAGCCTCAACATAACCGCGAACGCGGGTGATCCCTTCACGGTGTACATTGTCGGCGTCGACTCAACCAACCAGATCCCAGGGACCGCGAGCAGCTTCGACAACACAACGCAGCAGGCATGGACCCTTGTCCAAGCGAATACGCTGACAATCTCGGGCGGATTCAACGCGCTCGACTTCACGGTCAACACCTCCAATTTCTCGAACCCGCTCGGAACCACCGGCGGCAACTTCTTCGTGACCCAAGGAGGCACCGGCAATGACAGCCTCATCCTCAACTTCACACCCGTCCCCGAACCCTCGACATGGATCCTGATGGCCGGCGGACTCAGCATGATGGTCGGTGCCGCGGTGCGCCGCCGCCTTCGCGCCTGATTTCCAAGGCCGCCCGCCTCCTCTGCGCGGGAATTCTGGGCCTCTGCGGCTGCACCCGCCGGGAGGCCCCGGTCGAGGCCGCCATCCGCGCGCAGACGCTCCTTCTCGGCAACGGTGCCGAGCCCGAGGACCTCGACCCCCAGATCGTCACCGCCTACACGGACCAGAACATCCTCCTTGCGCTCTTCGAGGGCCTGACCGCGATCGACGAGAAGACATCGAAGGCCATCCCGGCGGCGGCGCAGTCCTGGGAGACCTCGGCCGACGGCCTCGTATGGACGTTCCACCTGAGGGACGGACTCCACTGGTCGAACGGCGAGCCCCTGACGGCGGGGGACTTCATCCAGTCGTGGCAGAGGGCGCTCTCGCCGGCCATCGCCTGCGAGTTCGCGGACCTCCTCTACCCCATCAAGAATGCCGAGGCGTTCAACCAGGGCACGGTCTCCGATCCCGGGGCCCTGGGTATCACGGCGCCTGACGCCCGGACCGTGCGGATCGTCCTTGAGCGGCCGACCCCGTACATGGCGGCGCTCGTCGCCCAGCCCCCCTGGTTCCCCATAAATCCCCGGGCGCTCGCACCATTTGGCGCCATGACGAAGAGGGACACGCCCTGGGCCCGCCCGGGGACCCTCGTCGGCAACGGACCCTTCACGCTCGAGGAGTGGACGCCCAACTCCCGGATCGTCGTCAGCAAGAACCTGAACTACTGGGACGCCGCCACCGTGACGCTCCACCAGATCGTCTTCTTTCCGAACGACGACCCCGACACCGAGGAGAAGGATTTCCGGGCGGGCCAGCTCCACGTGACCTATGCGCTGCCCGTCGCGAAGATCGACGACTACCGGCACGGCTCGCCGGAGCTCCTCAGGATCGACCCCTTCCTGCAGACCTTCTTCCTGCGCTTCAATGTCGGCCGGCCGCCCTTCGACGACCCGAGGGTGCGCCGGGCCCTGTCGCTGGCGATCGACCGCAACCTCATCTCCCGGCGAGTCCTCTACTCGGCCTATCCCGCGGCGCACACCTTCACTCCCCCCAACTGCGGGGGGTACACCTCGAGGGCCCGCGTGGACCTGGACATCGAGGGCGCCCGGAAGCTTCTCGCCGACGCCGGCCACCCCGGCGGCGCGGGCATCGCCCCCTTCGAGGTCGAGATGAGGAACGACGGCGTCCAGCCGCCCGTCATGGAGGCGATCCAGGCGATGTGGGAGAAGGAGCTTGGGATCCACGCAACGCTCGCGACGCTCGAGCAGAAGACCTGGCTCCAGAACCAGGAGACCCTCAACTACACGGTCGCAACCTCCGGCTGGGCTGGCGACTTTGTCGACCCGGTGACCTTCCTCGGGCTTTTCGTGACCGGGGGCGGAAAGAACTGGACGGGATGGGGCGACCCGTCCTACGACCGGATGCTGGCCGATGCGGCCCGCGAGACCAACCCCGAGGCCCGCCTCGAGATCTTCCAGGGGGCAGAGTCCCTCCTGCTGCAGCAGGGGCCCGTCTCGCCCCTCTATTTCGGGGCGCATTCCTACCTGATCCGCCCCGCGGTCAGGGGCTGGGCCCCCGCCCTCCTCGGCTACCACAGGTACGCGCTCGTCAGGCTCGAGGATTAGGACGCAATCCGGGTTGTAAGACGGCGCACGCGCGGGCTACCGTTGGCGCCCGATGCGACGCCTCTACGCCTCCCTCCTCCTCCTCACGGCCTGCGCGTCGCACCCCAAGGAGCCAGCTGGGCTTCATTTCGAGCGGGTGTGGCTCACCTGGCACGACGCCGACTCGTTCCAGAGCTTCTACGAGTACCGCACGGGCGATGAATTGGTCGGCAAGTGGACCATCCTGCGGAGCGAGCCCTACGACCGGACGGGCCTGTATTTCGAGGTCCGGGTCATCAATCCCGCGCCGGCGAGGGACTGCAAGATCGTCGTCCGCGTGATCAGCCCGGATTCGATCGATCCGCGGGTGTTCACGTTCCCCGTCGAGGTGCCCGCGGGCAGCAGGCTCTTCGTGGTCGGGCTCACGGGCACGGACTGGCAGATGATCCGGGTCGTGCCCGTCGCCTGGGACGTCGAGCTGCAGGCCCCGGACGGCAGCGTCCTCGCCAAGAAGGCCAGCTTCCTCTGGGAGAAGCCGAGCCGCTAGAGCGGGCGCCCGAAGCCCGATGATCGACCCCTGCAACGTCACGAACAGCTCCCGCAGCCACGCGGAGCTCGAGGAGTTCCTCCTCTTCGGAATCGTCGCCGCCGGGAAGAACGCGGACCAGCAGGCGGGGAAGCTCGAGGGGTTCCTCGGGGGGCGCAGCCCATTCGCCTTCATCGGCCGGAGCGACCGCGAGGGGCGCCTCGAGGAGCGCCTGAGAGCCGTCCGCCTGGGGAAATACACCCTCCTCGTCCGCAGCTTCCGCGAGCTTGCGGCCTCCGGAATCGACCTGCGGACGTGCACCTGGGAGGAACTGACCCGGTTTCCGGGCATCGGGCTCAAGACCGCCAAGTTCTTCGTCCTGCATTCCAGGGAGGGCGAGATGCACGGGGTCCTGGACACGCATGTCCTCGGCTGGATGCGCGATCACTGGAAGCCGGCCCCGGGACGCCCACCCTCCGTGCCTCGGCACACGCCGCAGGATCCGGCCGCGTACCGCTTCTGGGAGACGGTCTACTTCGGGATGGTCGCGGCGCGCCGCCACGGCGCCGGAAGGCCCGCCGCCGTCGACTGGGCCCGGTTCGACCTCGACCTCTGGATGGAGCGGCGCGGGAGCGCCGCCCCGGCCTAGCCCCGCTGGATCAGCTCGATCTCGTAGCCCTCGGGGGCGTCGATGAACGCGAGGACGGAGCCCGAGCTCGTCCGCGTCGGCCCGTCGCTCAGCTTGTAGCCCTTTTTCCCGATCTCGGCCGCAAACGCCGCGATGTCGTCCACCTCGAACGCGAGGTGCATGAGGTCGGGCTGGACCTCGACCGGGGGGCTCCCCGGCAGCTGGCAGATCTCGATCTCCTCGTCGCTGTTGGGCGTGCGCAGGAACACGATGGCGGCCCCCCTGGGCGACGTGCTCCTGCGGCCGACCTTCAGCCCAAGGGCCTCCTCGTAGAATTTCACGGTGCGCTCGATGTCGTTCACGCGCATGCGCGTGTGGAGGAGCTTCTTGACCATTGCAGGAGCATGTGGCCTTGGCAGGCCACCTGCAAGCGCCGTGAGCGCTTCCCGGGCGCCTAGAACATGTAGCTCACGTTCACCCTTACGAGGACGGGCGCGGCGACCTGGTTCCCGTTGAAATGCTCGAAGAGCGGCAGCTCGACGTCCGCGTAGAATCTGACCGGGTGCACGTCGCATTCGATCCCGGGAGCGATGAGCAGGCGCTCGAATCCCGATGCGATGGGATAGGTCGCATTGGCGCCCGAGTCCCTGGCCCGGATCGAGACCTTCAGCTGGCCGATCGGCGAGATCAGCATGCGCCCGATATGCCAGCCGTTGTAGTAGGCGCCGGCCGCGACGTCGAGTTCCGCGCCGGGACGGTATTGCACCTGCGTCAGCACGGGGATCTCGAAGAGCCCCTGTGTGAACCCGCTCCAGCCGTAGTCGGTGTCGATGTTGAAGCGGCTGAAGCCACCGAGCAGGAGATCGGTGCTCCCGCTGCCAATCTGCGAGTCGCGGTCGATGTCGCCCCAGACGTTGTTCGTGGTATAACTGCCCGTCGGCAGCTTGAGGCCGAACGTCAGCCCCTGTGACATGTCCGGGGAGAACCCGGTGTAGATGCCCTCGATGCGGATGTCGCCGATGCCGCTGAAATTCAGGTCGGTCAGGGGGCCCCCGGGGGCGTTGCTCACGGTCACGAAGTGCCGCTCCTCGTAGGGAACCTCAAGCCGGACACCCCAGTTGCGGTTGAACATGTCCTGAAACCCGAAGGTCTCCCAGCTGGTCCTGATGTCCTTGTCCGAGTTGTCGGCATCCGGGGCCTCGGATGACCCGCTCCAGTTGTGGTCCTGGTCCTGATAGTCGTAGTCGACATCGGCCATGATGCCCGAGCTCGTGGGCATCATGTTGGCCGTGCCGACCTCGTAGATCCCGCACCCGCAGGCGCAGGCCAGGGCCCTGCTTGGCGCAAGGCCGACGGCGAGGAGCAGCGCAAGGAGCGCCGAGGACGAGGATCGAATGGAAATTGCATGGAAATTCATGAAGAAAAAGGGTGTTGGATGTTGGATTTGCGCGCGGGACCCCGTCGTGGAGAGATGGGAGCCCAAGGGCCCCGCGCCACGCGGGGGAACCGCGCGGCGATGGCAACCGGCGGGCCCTGTCCCGCTAGGGGGCCCGAATCCGAACCGGCTCCGCTAGGCGGCCGGCGCCTTTGGCGGCGGAACCGGGACGTCGCAGATCCGCGAAACCGCGCGGACCAGAGTGACCTTGGGCCATGCCCGCTCCGAGGGCGCCGCGACAAACACCTCGGGGCGATCGAAGATGAGGATCATCCTGTCGCCGCCTGCGGACAGGACCGCGGGCGCGCGCTGCCCGGCCGCCTCCCGGGCGCTCGTCACGGCTCTGCAGATCTCGCAGGGCCGGCCTGAAAACGTGTCGCTCAACGCCGCCGAAAGCGGCTCGACGCTCGCATAGTCGGTGAACATGCGCGTCCACGCGAAAACCTGCGCCATGTCCAGCAAGGCGCCACTGGCGCAGAGCCAGGCGCACATGAGCGATATCGCGGGCAGGCGGCGGGACATCGGGGCGAGACTCTGACCAGGGTCGGCCTGCGGCAAGACTTTCGGGAAGGAATTCGAACGGCTCTTGCGGCCCATTAGCCGGCTCCCGCCGGCACCCTCGCTGCCTAAAACACCTTGTTCAGGTTCTCGTTCTTTGTCTCCGGGAGAAACCACACGCAGACGATGCCTAGCAGATAGAGGAGCGCCAGGAGGCACATCGCCCCGCGGATATCGAGGAAGGGCCTCGACTTCAGCCAGCCCGAGAGCCCCAGGAAGAGGGCGGCAAGGGGCCTCCCGCAATTGAAGCAGAACCCGGCGCCGGTGCCCCGCAGGTGCGTGGGAAAGAGCTCGGGGAAGTAGAAGGCGAATCCGGCGTGATAGCCGAACGTCATGAGGCCGAAGACGGGCAGCAAGACGAGCATCTCCCCGTAGGTCTGGGGAAGGTAGCAGGTGGCCGGCACGATCAGCATGCCGCCAAGAAGGGCGCAGGCGAAGGCCTTGCGGCGCCCCAGCCACTGGGCAAACGGGCCGAAGCTGAGCGCGCCGACAAAGCCGCCGCCGTTGATCAGGAATCCGTAGGCGAACTGCGCCCGCGAGAGCGCTGCGCCGGGCGCGTAGCCGTGGCGCAGGAGGAAATCCTCCACCATGTCCTGCCCGCCGACGGAGATGCTCCAGTAGGTCCCGATTCCGACCGCGGCGAGCAGCATGCCGAGAAGCGCCCGCGCCCTGATCTCGGGGACGGTGAGGAGTTCCCGAAGGCTTCCGGGCCTCGGGCTACCGGAGGCGCCCGTCTCCTCCTTCCGCCCCGGAGGCTCCCTCGGACCTGAGCGAAGGAAGAAGACGAGGAAGATGGGGACAAAGCCAATGAAGTAGGCCAGGCGCCAGTCGGTGCCGACGGCAATCCCGATGACGGAGGCAAGCCCGACCCCGATGTTGCTCGTGGAATGAAAGACCGCTCCCGCCTGCGCGCGCGAACGGGCCGAGAACACCTCGGCCACCAGGGACGCCCCTATCGCCCACCCTCCGGCGGTGCCGACCGAGACAAAGAATCGGCACACCGCCACCTGCCAAGCGCTCTGTGCCAGGCCGATCAGCACACATGCGAACGTGTAGATCAGGATCGTGATGATCAGCGCCTGCTTCCTGCCGATGCGGTCCGAAAGCGAGCCGAAATAGGTCCCGCCAACTGCCCCGCCAATGAGCGCGATCCCCAGGAACACCTCCCCCCAGAACTTCACCGACGGATCCGCAGGCGACATGTCCAGGAGCCCCGGGAGCATCACGCTGCGGGTGACGTTGAATATCTGGCCCGCGTAGGAGTCGAATATCCAGCTCGCCGACGCGATGAGCAGGATCAGCCACTGGGCGCGTGTGACGCCCTGGTACCATCGGATAGCGGACGCCGCCGGCGGGGCCGGCTCGACAGAATGGGTCGGGGTAATCATGGCCTGGCCAGCTGTGGAACTACGGCACAACGCACCCGGGCATGCAACGGCCGATCACGGGGCCGCCCCTTTCACCCGGGGCCGGCCGACGGGGACCGCCTCCGGCGCGACTGCCCTGGGCGGCGGCGCCCGGCGGGTTTAGTAATCCTTGTGGAGCGCGATGCCGAAGTAGCGCCCGTTGTCGCGCGGCACCTCGCGCCAGACCATGCCGCCTCCCTCGGTCAGCAGGGTCGCGTAGTGGATATCGCCAATGTTCTTGCACATCACTTGGACGCGCCATCCGTCCTTCGGCTTTGAGATCCCGATCGTGGCGTTCCAGATCCCGTAGCTTCCCTGGATGGTGTCGGGGGTCTCCGTCAGCTGGAACTGCTCGGCGCTCTGGTATTCATAGTCGAGGCTCGCATTGAAGAAGAGGCTGGTGGCGGGGATCGGCATCCTGTACTCGCCCATCGCGTTGGACTTGAACTTGGGCGCGAATGGAAGGGGCTCCCCGTTGATATTGACCGCCCCCGACCCTGCGGGCTGGTTGAATTCGTCGACCTTCGCGTTGATTGCGGAGGCCGAGACCGAAAGGGTCAGGTGCGAAGTGACCCGCGCGGTCGCGTCGGCCTCGACTCCCTTTGAGGAGACCTGCCCTGCGTTGATGAGGTTGGTGACGGCCGTGCCGAGGATCAGCTCCTGGTAGTTCGCCTGGTAGTTGCTGTAGATCGTGTCAAAGGCCGTCGCCGTGAACTGCAGGCGGTTGTCGAAGCCCGAGGCCTTCAGTCCGACCTCGTACTCGTCGGAGGTCTCGGGATTTAGGGGCGCCACCTGGAGGGCCGTCTGGTTGAAGAAAACGTTGTAGGCGGGCCCTTTGTATCCCCTCGCATACGTCGCGAACACCATCGCGTCCTTGGTGACGTCAAGCTGGAGGCTCGCACGCCCGGAGACGCCCGTGTCGTCCGTGTCGCCGGTGTGGTAGGCGAGCGACGTGCTGATTCCGGGAACGGCGACCGGCGAAGAAGATACGCGCGAATGGTAGAAGTAGAGCGTGTCGTCCGTGAACCTCAGGCCGGTGACGAGGCGGAAGATGGGCGTCAAGTGCCACGTCGCCTCGCCGTACCCCGCGTAGTTGTCGCCCGTCGTCCCGTAGTGGGCGTCGCCGGAATTGTGGACAATGTTACCTGCGGTCGGCTCCTGCCAGATGTCGCGCCGGTACGACTCCGTGTCGACGGCGCGCTGGAAGTAGAGGCCGGAGACGAAGTCGACGAACTTCCCGACGGGCGACGTGAGGCGCAGCTCTTCCGAGTACTGGTCGAAGTAGAGGAAGCCCACGTCGTGGGATTCGGTCTGGCCCACCAGGGGTGCCGGGGCCGTGCCCGTGTCCTCGTACTGGTTGTTGTACCAGTACTGGTAGGCCGAGATGGATGTCAGCTTGAAGTTGTCGATCGTCCACTCGAGCTCCGCCGAAAGGCCGGTGTTGATGTCGTAGATGTGGCCGAGGAGGCTGCTGTTAACCTGGGTGTTGTCCAGCGAGGGAATGACCGGTGCGATCGTCGCGAGGGCGGCCGCCGACGCCGGGGTGTAGACGCCGGTCGTGAACGAGATGTTGCCGGGCGTTTCAAACGGCCCCTCGTTCGGCGCCGTCTCGTAGGAGTTGACGTAACTGAGGATGATCGTCGCCTTGAAGTCCTGCGTCGGCGTGAACAGGAACTTTGTGCGCGCCCCGATGTTGCGGAAGCCGTTGACCGTCTGGTTGAGGTAGATGTTCTGCAGGTTGCCCGAGTAATCGTCATACAGCGCCGAGACCGCGACCAGGAGCTTGTTCGGCACGAGCGCCCCGGACACGCCGGCGTGGACCGCCTCCTCGCTGCCGTCAGACCCATAGTAGGCGGCGTCGACATAGCCCTGCGTCTGCTCCGTGGGGTCCTTGGTCACGACGTTGACGACGCCGACCGAGGAGTTCTTGCCGAAGAGCGTCCCCTGCGGGCCCCTCAGGACCTCGACATGGTCGACGTCCATGAGGTCCATGGTGGCCTGGCCGGGCCGGGCGAGGACCACGCCGTCGACGACCATGGAGACATCAGGCTCGACGCCCGGGGAGGTCGTGATCGTGCCGACGCCCCTGATGAGGAGCGACGTGTCCTTGTTCGAGGCGCCCGCGCGGAACGTGAGGGACGGCATCGTCTCCGTCAGGTCGCTCATGTCCCTGAGGTCGAGCTGCAGCATCTGATCGCCCGTCACGACGGAGACGGGGATCGGCACCGTCATCAGAGGCTCGCTGCGCAGCTCGGCGCCAACCTCGAACGTCGGAAGCTGAATCACCTCGTCGGAGTTTGCGGAAGCGTCGGTCTGCTGGGCGAACGCCGGCGAGGCGACAGCCGCGGCGAGCAGGGTCAGGGCGCCGTGCAGGATTCCGTACTTTCGGCTCCTGGCGATGAATAGACGGCAGGACGTAGCCATAGCATTTCTCATGGTGGTAGGGGTGGGGTTGGGGCTCGAATCCGTTTTTTCGGTTTCGAATAAAAGGTGTAAATAAGGGCCCAGTGAAGATCAAGTCTTTTTTCGGGACGCAGCGGCACCCGGCTGCCGCCGGACGACGGCGGGCCCTCTCCCCTCGGGCGCGGGCGCCCATTCCGCAATTGACACGGCACCCCGGGCAATCCCTTTTTTTGCAATCGCACTAATTGCGTCACCCGCCCGTCGGCCCCGCCCGGGGCGAGTCCCCCCGTGTTCGCTCGCGAGGGTTGCGCACCCTTGGTGCAGCTGCTGGCCTCTGCGGACCGCCAGTGACCCGGTGAACACCCCACGAAGCGCGGTTCGCGCCGGCTGCCCATGAACCGTTCCACATCCCTGGAGCGGATCCGGTCCGCAGCCGAGCCGTTCGACGTCCTCGTGGTGGGAGGCGGGGCAACGGGCCTCGGCGCGGCGGTCGACGCGACCGCCCGCGGCTACCGCGTCGCCCTCATAGAGCAGCACGACTTCGCCAAGGGCACGTCCAGCCGCTCGACGAAACTTGTCCACGGCGGGGTCCGGTACCTGAAGCAGGGCAACATCTCCCTCGTCCTCGAGGCGCTGCGCGAGCGCGGGCGGCTGACGCTCAACGCGCCCCACCTCGTCCACGACCTCGCCTTCGTGATCCCGAGCTACAAGTGGTGGGAGGGCCCGTTCTACGGGATCGGCCTCAAGGTCTACGACCAGCTGGCCGGAAAGCTGGGCCTGAAGCCCTCGCGCATGCTGAGCCGCAGGGAGACGATCAAGCTCATCCCGACCGTGGAGCCCGAGCACCTGACCGGGGGCGTCGTCTACCATGACGGCCAGTTCGACGACGCCCGCCTCGCGGTCAACCTCGCGCAGACGGCTTACGACCTCGGTGCCGGCGTGGTCAACTACTGCCGCTGCGTGGACCTCATCAAGAAGGGCGACATCGTGGCGGGCGTCGTGGCCCGCAACCAGGAAAGCGGCGAGGAGTTCACGATCCGGGCCCGCTCGGTCATCAACGCGACCGGCGTCTTCGTGGACGACCTGCGCCGCCTGGACGACAGGGCCTCGAGGAGGCTGGTTGCTGTCAGCCAGGGCATCCACATCGTGCTCCCGAAGTCGTTCCTCCCCGGGACGACGGCCATCATGATTCCGAAAACGGCCGACGGCCGCGTCCTCTTCGCGGTGCCGTGGCACGACAAGGTCGTGGTCGGGACGACCGACACCCCCCTCCCCGGCCATTCTCTCGAGCCGCGGGCGCTGGACGAGGAGCGCGACTTCGTGATGTCCCACGCTTGCCGCTACCTGGCCAAGGGCCCGACCGACAGCGACGTGCTCAGCATCTTCGCCGGCCAGCGGCCGCTCGTGGACACCGGCAACGCCGCCAACACGGCGGCGCTCTCGCGCGACCATACGATCCTCGTGAGCTCGAGCGGTCTCATCACGGTCACCGGTGGCAAGTGGACCACCTACCGCAAGATGGCCGAGGACGTCATCGACCAGGCCGAGACGATCGCGGGCGTGGAGGGCACCCGGAGCCGCACCGAGGACATGCACGTCCACGGGTGGACCCAGGCAAAGATCCGCGAGAAGAACCTCCAGCCCTACGGGTCGGACGCCGTCAAGATCGCCGAGCTCATCAAGGCGACGCCAACGCTCTCTCAGAGGCTGCACCCTGCGCTTCCCTACCAGCAGGGGGAGGTCGTCTGGCAGATTCGCCACGAGATGGCCCGCAGCGTCGAGGACATCCTGGCAAGGCGCACGCGCGCACTTATCCTGAACGCCGGGGCGTCGATCGAGGCCGCTCCCCTAGTCGCCCGCCTCGCGGCGGCCGAGCTCGGCCGCGACGATGCCTGGCAGGCCCGGCAGGTGGCCGAATACACAGCCCTCGCCCGCGGCTACGTCTTCACGGACCCCGCGAGCCACTTCCGCCCGGAGCCCGCCGACCCGAAGAAGAGGGCCGCTGCGAGGGCCGGCTGACCCAGGCGCCTATTTCCGGGACTTGCGCGCCGCGGGGCCCGGGCTCTTCGACTCCTCGGCTACCGGCCCCTTCGCACCCTTCACCGGGCTCCACTCATGGAGGGCAAGCGCCGCCGCGCCGAGGGCCCCGCTGAATTCGCCCATCGTCGAGTTCACAATCTCGGGTGAGCGCGCGCCCGAGCGGCGCAGGATCCGGTCGACGCGCGCGCGCAGGGGCGTGAGGAACATCTCGCCCAGCGCGGTCAGGGGTCCGGAGAGAACGACCTTCGCGGGATCCACGGCCAGGGAAAGCTGGCCGATCGCCCAGCCGAGGGCGCCGGCTGCCTCGCCCGTTACGCGGACGGCGAGCGCGTCGCGCTGCTGGCAGGCGTTCACCAGGTCGGTCACGGTGAGGGGGGTCTTGATCCTCGAAAGCACCGTCTTCTTGCCGTGGGAAATCGCGTTCTGGAGAGCCTGCTGGAGCGCGCGGACGCTGGCGACCTCCTCAAGCTCGGGGCCGTCGACGTGGCCGTCGACCGCGATGGGCGCAAACCACGGCGCGGTGGCGGCCGAGACGGCCGGACAGCGCCACCGGCCGAGCTCCCCCGCCGTGTGGTGGGCGCCGCAGTAAAGGTGCCCGTTCATGACCAGTCCGACGCCGATCCCGCTCCTCACCCCGACGCAGAGGAAGTCGTCGTAGCCCTTGCCCTGTCCGAACCAGAGCTCGGCCAGGGCCATGGAACGGGCATTGTTCTCCAGGAAAACGGGCACCCGGAAGCGGTCCGACAGCCTCTTTGCCAGGTCCACATTCTCCCACTTCTTTATGAACTTGTAGTGGACCGCCACGCCCTTCTCCGAGTCGACGATGCCGGGGACGCCGACGCCGATCGCCAGGACCTGCGTGCCCGATGGGGGAAGCACGGCCTCGATCGCCTCGTCGATCTTCGCTATCACCTGGTCGACCGAGTCTCCCGACTCGATCCGCTTGTGGGCGTTGCGCAGCGGTCTGTCCGAGAAATCGACGGCGACGGCCATGATGTTCCTCGCCTCGAAGTCGATCCCGATGAATTCGCCGCCCTCCGGGTTCGGCCGCAGGATCCTCGGCGGCCGTCCGGCGTCGCCGGTCGTCTCCTCCGTCTCGAGCAGGTATCCCTCCTTCAGGAGCCGCTCGACGTAGACGCCGGCTGTTGACGGGGCGAGGCCGAGGTCCCTCGCGAGCGCCACCCGCGAAATGCCGCTGCAAGCGCGCACGCGCTTGAGTATGTCCGAGACCAGTTCGGCCGTCTGAAACGAGGATCGCCTCACAATGCCAACGAAACGTGCTTGGTTTCCAGAAACGCGTCGAGCCCTTCGTTTCCGAGCTCTCTCCCCCACCCGCTGTGCTTCATCCCGCCAAAGGGTGCCTGGCTGGTCGTCGGGGCGCCGTCATTGATCCCGATGGTCCCCGCCTCCAGGCGCTCCGTCATCCGGAAGGCCCGGCCGAGGTCGCGTGTGCACGCGTAGGCGCTCAGGCCGAAGGGCGACGCGTTCGCACGCTCGACCGCCTCGTCCTCCGTGTCGAATGCGCACACGGCGGCGACCGGGGCGAAGGTCTCCTCGTGCATGCAGGCGGCATCCTCGGGCACGTCGGCCAGCACCGTCGGCTCGACGAACCAGCCCGGCCGGTCCATCCGGCGGCCTCCGCACAGGCACCGGGCGCCGCGCTTCTTCGCGTCCTCGACGTGCTCCAGGGCCTTGTCCAGGCCATCCTTGTTGATGACGGGCCCCACCTGGACGCCGGCCTCGAGCCCAGGTCCCACTTTCAGCGCCTGCGCCTGCTTCGTGAAGCGCTCCAGGAACGGCTCGTAGATTTCCCTCTGTACGTAGAAGCGGTTCGCCGCGATGCAGGACTGCCCCGTGTTCCTGAACTTGGCGATGATCGCGGCCTCGACAGCCTGGCCAAGATCGGCGTCCGCGAAGACGAGGAAGGGCGCGTGCCCGCCGAGCTCCAGGGACAGGGGCTTGATCCCCTCGGCGGCGCCGCGGATGAGCGACCGGCCCACCTCCGTGGATCCCGTGAACGTGATCTTGCGGCAGAGCGGGTTCTCCAGGAACTCGGCGGCGATCTCCGAGGCGCGGCCAAGGACCACCTGGAAGACGCCGGCGGGCAGGGCCGCCGCCTCGACGCACTCGGCAAAGAGGAGTGCGCACAGGGGTGTCGCGCTTGCGGGCTTGAGGACGACGGGGCAACCGGCGGCAAGGGCCGGGGCGATCTTCCTGACGGCAAGGACGAGCGGGAAATTCCAGGGGCTGATCGCGGCCACGACGCCGATCGGCGACCGCACGACCAAGTGGCGCTTGCCCGCCGCCTGGTTCGGGATCGTGCGGCCATAGGCGCGGCGGGCCTCCTCGGCGAACCAATGAAGGTGGTCGATCGACATGGCCACCTCGCCCATGCTCTGCGCCAGGGGCTTGCCGTTCTCGAGCGTTATGATCCGCGCAATCTCCTGCTGGCGCCGGCCCAGGTGGTCGGCGATCACCCGAAGGCGCTCTCCCCTCTCCTTCGCGGTCAGGGCGCGCCAGGCCGGGAGCGCGGCATGCGCGTCGACAAGGGCCTTCCGGACGACCGGCCGGTCGACCGTGCAGGCCTCCCCGACGGCCTCGCCATCCGCAGGGTTGACGACGCGAACGGTCGTGGCCGACGTGTGCCACTTTCCCCCAAGGTAGAGCGGGCGCGCGCTCATGGCTTCGGGACCTTCTCCCAGTCCTTGAGGAAAATCTCAATACCGAGGTCCGTCAGGGGATGGTTGTAGAGCTGCGCCATGACGTCGTACCCCATGGTCGCGATTTCGGCGCCCGCAAGGGCGGCCTCGAGCACGTGCGTCGGATGGCGCACCGCGGCCACGATGATCTCCGTCTTGTAGCCGTAGTTCTTGTAGATGGTCTTGATCTGCCGCACGAGGTCCATTCCGACGTGCCCGAAGCTGTCGAGCCTGCCGACAAAGGGGCTTATGTAGGTCGCCCCGCACTTGGCGGCGAGCATCGCCTGGAGCGGCGAGAAGGTGACCGTGACGTTTGTCTTGATGCCCTCCGCGGAGAGGGCCTTCACGGCCTTCATCCCCTCGCGCGTCATCGGGATCTTAACGACCACGTTCGCGTGGTATTTCACGAGCTCATGGCCCTCTGCGATCATCTCTGGCGCGGTCAGGGTCACCGTCTCCAGGCTGATCGGGCCGTCGACGGCGGCGCAGATGTCCCTGTAGACCGCGGCGGCGGGCCTGCCCGTCTTCGCGACGTGCGAGGGATTGGTCGTAACGCCATCCACGATGCCCCAGGACCAGACTTCGCGTATCTGTGTGACGTCTGCCGTGTCGATAAATAGCTTCATGTGGTGGGTGCCTGCTGCGGCTGTGATCTTGCCTGAAGTCCGTCAGGTTCGGTTGCGCGGTCGCGGAAAGTTGACGAAATTCCTGGCCTCGCCCCCTCTGAGCACGGCCGCGATGTCGCCGCAGATCGCGGCGGTCACGCGCGCCTGCCCCTCGTTTGTGAACGCGGCAATATGCGGAGTCAGGATGACGTTCTCCATGGCCGAAAGCGGGCTCGGGCCCGGGGGCTCCTGCTCGCGGACGTCGAGGGCGGCGCCGGCTATCCGGCCCTCGGAAAGGGCCCGGGCGAGGCCAATTTCGTCCACCACCTCGCCCCGCGCGAGGTTCAGGAAGTATGCCGAGGCCTTCATCATGGCGAAGCGCTCGTAGTTGAAGAGATGGCGCGTCTCCTTTGTTAGCGGCGCGTGGCAGGACACGAAGTCAGAGCGCGCGAGCAGCTCGTCCAGGCCGACCAGCTGGGCGCGCGCCTCCGTGACCTGCGCCGAGTCGGGGCTCACGTACTTGTCGAACGCGAGGACGTTCATCCCAAGCGCGCGCGCGCGCATCGCCGTAAGGAACCCGATTCGGCCCATGCCGATGACCCCGAGGGTCTTGCCGAAGAGCTCGACTCCGAAGAACCGGTTCCGCTGCCAGCCCGTCTCCTTCACGTGCCGATCGGCGGACGGGATCTTCCGGGCTAGCGCCAGCATCATGCCGAGCGCCAGCTCGGCGACCGAGATTGAGTTCTGGTCGGGCGTCCAGGCGACGACGATCCCCGCCGCGCTCGCCGCCGCGACCTCCACGTTGTCGAGGCCGACGCCCGCACGGCCGATCACCCGCAGGCCCGGCGCCGCGGCTATCATCTCGGCCGTCACCCGTGTTTGGTTCCGGACGATCCAGGCCTCGGTCTCCGCGAGCTGGGCCCTGAGCTTCTCGGGCGCCTTCCACAGCTCGGGATCCGCGACGACCCTGAACTCGGCGGCAAGCGCGTCCACGGGGGAGCCGATTATGGATTCGGAGATGAGGATCTTTGCAGGCATGGTGGCCCTCAGTTCGCGCGACGGCTGCCAAGCTTGAACGGGACGTTCAGCTCGGCGCACAGCTTCTCAATCTCCGCGAACGTGGCGGGCTCGATCGTGACCCCGTGCCTCAGGTTGTCCTCGGCAATCCTGTGCGAGCGTTCGCCAGGCACCAGGACCTCCTCCACGCCGGAGCGCCTCCTGCAGCCCTTGATCGAGTCGATCGTGCGGTCCAGGCGCGCCGTGAACTCGGCCGTCGGCATGAAGGCCGAGATATCGAAAAGGCACAGGAAATGCCCGACGTCCTGTTTCCGGTCCATGTCCTTGTACATTGATCCGATCTCGGGGCCCACCGCTGCGCCCGAGAGGACGCCGGAGAAGATCTCGACCATGAGGGCCAATGCGTAGCCCTTGTGCCCGGCCATTGTCAGGATCGTTCCCTTGAGCGCCTCGGCCGCATCCGTCGTCGGGCGGCCCTCCGGGTCGAGCGCCCAGCCCAGGGGTATCGGCTTCTTCTGCTTGTTGGCCGCGACCACGTTCCCGCGGGCGACAACCGACGTTGCAAGGTCGACCTTCACCGGGAAGCCCTTCCCGGTCGGAAACGAGGCGGCGATCGGATTCGTGCCGAAGAAGGCCTGGCACGCGCCCTCCGGGGACATGGCGGGCTCGCAGTTCGTGAATGCAAGCAGGATGAGCCCCTGCTCGGCCATGAGGTTGCAGTAATAGGAGACGGCGCCGAAGTGCTGGGAATTTCTGACCGTGGCGGCGGCGACCCCGTTCGCCCGTGCCAGGGGCGCCAGCTTGTCGAGTGCCTTAATGGTCTGGACCTGACCGAGGCCGTTTCCCGCGTCGAGGGCGAGGACGCCCCCCTTCTTGCGCACGACGGTGAGCTTGCCCTTGGGGTCGATGAGCCCCGCCTGGATGCGCCGGACATAGATGTTCAGCCGAGAGACACCGTGGGTCGATGTGCCGCTCACGTCCGCCGCCACCAAGGCGTCCGCAAACCGCAGGGCGTCCGCCGCCGGCACTCCGGCGGCGACCGCGATGTCGCGGACCTGCCCCCTCACGAGCGCGGCGTCGCAGCGGGCCATCGATGCACTCTCGGGCGGCATGATCCGACTGGTCTGCGGAGCGCTCCTACGCGCTCCGGTAGAGCTTGGTCATCACGAACTCGCGGTGGCCGAGCGCCTCGGCCGCGGTCAGGCGGCCGCTTGCGGTGCGCAGGGTGAGCGCGAGCAGCTTCTCCCCGGCCTTCTCGATGCTCATCTTGCCCATGAGGATCGCCGAGACGTCAAGGTCGATGTGCTCGCTCATCGTCCTGCAGGTGATGGGGTTGGCCGAGAGCTTGATCACCGGCTCGATCGGGTTGCCGATGATGTTTCCCTGGCCGGTCGGGAAGAGGTGCACGACGGCGCCGGACGCCGCCCACAGCGTCACCGCCTCGGCGGCGGCGGAGGAGGTGTCCATGAACCAGAGCCCCTTCTTGTTCGGGGCCTCCGCCGGCTTGAGGCAGCCCACAAACTTCGTCCTTCGGCCGAGCTTCTCGATGTTGCCCATCGCTTTCTCCTCGATCGTGCTCAGGCCGCCGCGAATGTTGCCCTTGGTGGGCTGCGACTCCGATAGGTCGTCCGTCTTCTCCTTCATGATCATGTCGGTGTAGGCCTGCCACACCGCCATGAACTCCTCGGCGACTTTCGGGGTCGCCGCCTTCGCCCTTACGATGTCCTCTCCGCCCGTGAGCTCGGAGGTCTCGCCGAAGGACGCGGTTGCGCCGGCCGCCACGATCCGGTCGATCACGTTGCCAACGGTCGGGCACGAGCCGAGGCCGGTCGTCGTGTCCGACTCCCCGCATTTGACGGAGACATACAGCTCGTTGAGCGGGCATTCGACGCGGCCGAGCTCGCTCGCCCACTGCACATACTCCTTCGCGACCCGGGCGGCGGAGGCGATCGTTTGCAGGTCCCCAAAGCGCTCGATCGAGAAGCCCGTGACAGGCTTGCCCGTCTTGGCGATGCCGTCGACGATGCGCTTCGTCCAACCTGGCTCGATCCCTATGACGACGACAGCGGCCACGTTGGGATTTGAGCCGGTGCCGATCATGGTGCGGAAGAAGAGCTCGAGGTCCTCGCCGAACTGGAGCCGCCCGTAGGCGTGCGGCAGCGCGAGCGTCCCCTTGACGATGTTAGCCACGGCCTCGCAGGCCGCGTTCGAGATGTCGTCGACCGGCAGGATGACGACGTGGTTGCGAGTCCCGACCCGCTTGTTTTTGCGGCGATAACCGAGGAAAGTGGAGTTTTTCATGGGGTGATTACCAGCGTTTCGTCTTGAGGTTGTGGACGTGGACATGCTCGCCCCTCTTTATGGGCGCCACGATCTTCCCTATGTCCACGCCGTACTTGATGACCGTATCGCCGGGCTTGAAGGCCCTGAGGGCTATCTTGTGGCCGAGGGGAATCTCGCTCAGCGACCTGAGCCTCGGCGAGGCCCTGCCGTGGAGGGACCGCCCCTGCACCAGCTGGCCGGCCTTGATGTCCACGACGGCGACTCCGACGTTGTCCTGACTCTCGTGCATGAGGAATGAGATCATGAATATTGGGGGATTGGGGCGAAGGGTTATTACGCTTTCGAAACAAAGCGTCTTGGTGCAAGAAGAAAATGCGCCCCGAGGGGGTCTTTTCAACCGCCACCATCCACCGGGACGCGGCGGGACACAAACGCGAAATGCCCCGGTGGCCGCGGACCCACGGGCAAACAAGGCTGCACGATGCATTTCTGCGACAAGCGGATGGGTACCATCCGCTCCGGCGGCGATCCCGCGCCCGGACCCCGGGGAGCGGCGGGGCCTCAGGAAGCGAGGCCCGGACGGGCCCCTCGGACGAAGGCCATGGAATCAAGGACAGGATCGCGAGCCGCTGCGTTTCACGCACAATTGCGCCGCGTAAGCCCGTGGGAATGTGGCCACATCAGTGCGTGACGAGGTATTTTTCTTGATTCGAAGTAAATGGCGACGCTAGTTTGCGCCGAGACCCCATGAACCCCAATCCCGTCCCGTCCGCCAAGATCAACTGCGCAGTCATCGGCCTAAAGCAGGGCCTCGAGTCGGTCTACGTGCTCCTCAACCATCCGGCCTTCAGCCTCAAGGTGATCTGCGACACAAATCCCGAGCCCTTCGGGTGGATCACCGGCAAGGTGAACCCGGAGACCTCCAAGGACGACTACCCGCACATCCCGCCGGCGAAGAGGCTGCTCGGGGAGCTGCCGAAGTCGCCCGGCATCGCCGGGATCGAGTTCATGAGCGACTTCCAGGCTGTCCTGCGCCGACCCGACATCCAGGCGGTGCTGATATTCGTGCCCGACGCTTTGCACGAGGATTTCACGATCGCCGCCCTCAAGGCCGGCAAGCACGTCCTCTGCACGAAGCCCATGGCCCTGACGCCCGAGTCGGCCGAGCGGATCGCCTCGGTCGCTAGGACCAACGCCCACCGCTACATGCTGGGCTTCCATTTCGTCTACACGCCCTTTGCGAGGAGGGTCATGGAGGAGATCAAGAAGGGGTCGCTTGGCACCGTGCGCCAGATAAGCTTCCACTACGACAGGGGCCCGTTCCGGCCGATCTACCGCAAGAAGGCCGTTAGCCGGGGGCCGATCGTCCAGGAGAGCTGCCATTGGTTCGATCTCCTGTACCTCCTCAACGGGAATTCGAAATTCACAAAGGTCGCCGGATTTGGGGGCCTCGACATGCACGCCTCCATCCAGGACATCGAGGACAACGGTGCACTGATCGTCGAGTACGAGAACAAGGTCCGGGCGGCCCACCTGTTCACCTACTTTCGCCGCTGCAAGCATCCCGATTTCATCACTCTGGTCGGCGAAAAAGGGCAGATACGGGGCTCGTTCGACCGCCTGGTCGTGGAGAGCGACTCCGGCGAGAAGACGATCGAGATCCCGAACAATCGCCGGCTGCCGGGCCTCATCCATGAGGGGTTCTACGAGATGCACGATGAGTTTGCCGGGATGATCCTCGAGAACCGCGAGTCCTACTCGGGATGGGAAACGGGCCTCGAGAACGTCCTCATCTCCGACGCCGCCCAGAAGGCCCTCGACCGCGGCGGCATCGTGATGCGCGGTGGACAATAGCCTCGGTCGGGCCAACGTCCGGGTTTAACAGAAAGGATCCGTGAAGATGGAAACAAGAACTGACTATACCGGCATTGCGGGCGCGGGGACCGGGTCGGCCATCGACGTCAAGACGAACGCCGCCCGGCTGCGCCGTTTTCAATACGTCCTCCGCCGCCTTGTCCTCATCGGGGCCGGCCACCTTCCCGCCCGGCGGGAATGGGACCTGAAGATGGCTGTCGCAAGGCACATGTTCGAGGACGCCGAGCAGGCGACCGTGCTCCTGAACCGCATCCTTGAGCTGCGCGTGACCGAGGGCCAGGCCCTCAAGGCCCCAGACGCCCTCCTGAGCCTTTTCATGGACGAAGTCCTCCGCGCGCGCACCGACGCGGAATACGTCATCGGCGTCTACGAGGTCGTGCTCCCCGCGCTCCTCGAGGCCCTTACCGCGCACCAGCGCGACACTCAGCAGCTTGTCGACTATCCCACGGTGCGCGCGCTTGGGTTCATCCGTTCCGAGATGGACGGGCAGATCACCCTTGGCGGCGCACTCGTGAAGCGGTTTGTCGGCGCCGACCAACGCCGCGAGGCGGACGAGTACGCCGGCAACCTCCGGGCGATGCTGCACCGGATCGGCGGCTTCGACGGAACTGGGGCCAGCCAGCCCCAGGAGGTCCGCCGGTGGCGCTCGGGCGAACCCTACACCCTGCCCGCCAAGTCGGCGCGGCCAACCGACTTCGGGCCCTCGCTCCACTACCGGGTGCCGGGATGCATCGACGAGAAGCTTTCCGACGCCGAGAACGCGCTGCGCGAGATGATGAAGATCCGCCAGGAGGAGATGACGGCCGCCGAGCTGATCGCGGGCGTGATGTTCGAAACCACCGACATGCCCTGGGAGTTCTTCCGCACGCTGGCGCGCCACTGCTGGGACGAGGCCAGGCATTCGGCCTTCGGGCAGGCGGCCCTGGAGAAGCACGGGATCGACTGGCGGCGCACCCCGCACTACACGGCCGAATACGAAAAATTCCGGGAGGAGGCCCCGGCAAAGGCCTACGCCTTCCTCTCCCTTGGCATCGAGACGAGCGCGATGGCTAAGAGCGGCAAGCAGCACGAGCTGCACCTGGCCAAGGACGTCTTCAATGATCCGCTGATGACCGTGTTCCAGGATTACGACTGGGCCGACGAGATCCAGCACGCCAAGTTCGGCCGGAACTGGGGAACCGCGTTCTTCGACCAGGACTTTGAGAAGAGCCGGATTTTCGGTGAGGAGGCCTGGATGGAACTGCTCCGCTACCGGGCGTCACTCGAGCCCGACCGCGAGAAATACCACACCATGTTCTACCTCGAGAGGTTTGGGAAGACGCCGGCCACGAAGACGACCGAGATCGCGCTTGCGCTGGCCGACGGCGGCTAAGACCGGGCGCCCTTCGGGTTGGGAACGAGTCTGGCCTCCAGGGAGGCGTCATCGAGCGTGTCGATGGCGGGCTGGTTGTCGCGCAACTCCCAGTCCTCTACGAGCTCGGCATTCTCGCCGGGAGCAAGGAGCTTCAGCGGCCCGAGGCTCTCCAGCTCCAGCATTCGCGCGTTCGTGAACACCTCGAGATTGCACCCGTCGTCGGGGTATTCCTCGCCCGTCTGCCATGAGAACCGCTTGAGGAACAGGGTCCCCCTTAACAGGTAGCCGGCCCAGCCCTCCTCCGATCGCATGCCGATCTTCGTCGGGGTGCCGGAGGGATCCTGGCGCAGCGTGATGAACCGTCGGCGGAACCGGTACCGCGGATCGGAGAGATCGGTATAGGGCCAGACAACCAGCCGCCGGTTTGGAAGCAGGTCGCGGGGGTGCTCGCCCAACGGCGGCTGCGGCATGATGGCCACGCCCCCCTGGGCCATGACGCTGAGAGCCCATGGGGCGGCCCTGCAGGGCGTCGCTCCTGTCCGAATGATTCGGTGGACTACCCTCACGTGCGCGCCGTCCGGGCTCAGGATGATGTCGATCTGCTTTTGAAAGCCCGTGGTCGTCTCCGGAGGCGGGGTCAGCGTGGCCCCGGTGTCGCCGATCCTCTCCAAAACAACCGGGCCATTGTCGGGATAGTAGCTGAAATCCGGCCCCTCCGGTGCGAGCCACAGGCGATGTCCGCCGCGGTTGCGCCACTGGGCCTCCCCCGATTTCCCCGCCTGGTCCTCGTAGATGTTGAAGGGGTTCACTCCCCCCGCGCGCGAATACGAAAGGATGCGTGGGCCCACGTCCAGGGTGGCTATCAACTCGACCGTCCCGTTGCTCAGGCGAAGCGCGTTGGGCCATCCCCGGAACGGGATGCGCTCAATGGAGACGCTCATCAGGTCGTCAGCTTGTCCACCTTCCCCGTCATGAAGTCCTTGTTCTTGTCGCCCACCCAGTAGCGGTTCCCGGCGATGCACCAGATGAAATGCAGGTCCTCGTCATGGCTGAAGACCGGGTGGTAATTCAGGACGGGGATCGTGACAGCGTCGCCCTCGCAGACGGACCTGACGAAGCTCTTGTTCTCCTCGTCGGCATAGACCTCCATCGCCCCGTTGCCCTTGATGAAGATGTAGATCTCCTCCTGGTCCGTATGGTTGTGGGGAGGCCACGAGCGCTGGCGCGGCTGGAAGAGCGTGAAGCCCGCCATCAGCTTTTCGCCGCCCTCGCTCACATCGAACATGAGGAACACGTCCTTCCCCTTGAGATGGCGGATGCGGCTCTCGTCGCGCGAGTACTTGGCCCAGCTGGCATGGTAGACCGGGTGGTCGGCGGCCGCAGGCGCCCGGCAGACGACGATCCTGCCCTGGCCGCCGTCCTGGATGATCCGGTAGACCGTACCCCGGGGCACATAGAGAACGTCGTAGTGGTCCATCGGGAACGTCTTGCCGCCAATCTCGACCTGGGAGCGGCCCTTGATTGAGAAGAGGAGCGCCTCCTCATTGGCGTGCGAAATCGCGCCGCTCGAAACCGGCCCGTCGAGCTCATAGACGCCGTACGTGAGAAATTCCAGGTCCGACGTGGCGGGGCTGGACTTTTCGACATAGGCGAACGACCGGGTGGACGTCGCCAGAAAATGAGGGGGTTTCACTTGGCTCATGGCGTCGGAGAATGGTTATTTTTGCTTTCGAAACAAGATAAAATCCGGCTGGCGACCCGCACCCGCCCGGAGGTTGCGGACACCCTACACCCGTCGCCGGCCGGAACGGGATCCGCAAACATATGGCGCGGGGTCGCGGCTACAACCCTTCTCTCGCTCGGCCCCGTCCCGAGGGCAGGCATGGCTCGCATTGCCCCCTAACACCGGCGCGCCAACCCAATAGAGATTCGCTGGGGCCAAGGCTCGCAGCGTCCCCGGGTGCGGTCGGGCGCTTTGAACTTGCGTTTATTGTGAAAGCGAAATTAAAGGCGCTCTGCTGTATGACTAGGCCGAGCACCCCTGACATTTTCGACAGCTGGGACAGCATGGAGGGACTGACGAGAGTCGCCCGGCCGGCACCGGCCCCCAACTTACGGATCCGCGCGCAGCGGGCATTGACCTGGGTCGGGGACCGGACCGCGGGCTTTTTCCTGGCCGCGACCCTGGCCTTCCTTGCCGACTGGGCGGCCGAGGTGATCGGAAGGACCGTCTTTGGGTACGGCACAAATCCCATCAGCGGGATTCCCCTGGCAATCGCACTGGGAATCCTCCTCTGCAACACGGTGGGCATCCCGGCGATCTTCATCGAGGGCCTGCGCGCGTGCATGCGACCCCTCCAGCGACTCGCCATCATGCTCCTCGGGTGGCGCCTCAGCCTGGGCGCAGTCGGGGGGATCGGAGTCCAGGCCCTCCCGGTCGTCTTTGTCACGATAACGGCAGCCCTCGTCATCATACCGTGGATAGGCGAGAAGGCGGGGCTCTCGCGGAGGCTCTCCACCCTGATCGCCGTCGGAACCAGCATCTGCGGGGTGTCGGCGATCATGGCGACGGCGCCCGCGATCGACGCGGACGAGGGCGAGGTCAGCTACGCCGTGGCCTGCGTCGCGATATTCGGGATGCTGGCGATGCTGACCTACCCCTTCATCGTGCCGTGGTTCCTAGGGAACAACCTGACAGCGATAGGGATCTTCTTTGGAGTCGCCATCCACGACACGGCGCAGGTGACGGGCGCCGCCCTCGCCTTCCAGCAGGGCCACAACGCTCCGTCGGTGCTGAACATAGCGACGGTCGTTAAGATCATGCGCAACCTCAGCATGGCCGCGGTGATCCCGCTCATGGCCGCCCTCTTCCACCGCGGCAAGCACGCGGGCGCCACAAAGAGCCGGCCCAAGCACCAGATTCTCCCGCCCTTTGTCCTCGGTTTCCTGGGTCTGACCGTCGCAAGGACCATCGGCGACGCCTCGACGCGTGCCTTCGGGATAATCGACCATGACCTTTGGGCGCATTTCCTTGTCGTCATGGACCATGCCTCGACCTGGTTCCTGACCATCGTCATGGCCGCCGTGGGGCTGAGCACCGGTTTGAGCAATCTCAAGCGGCTGGGATGGCGGCCATTCTTTGTCGGGCTAAGCGCTGCGGTCATCGTCGGCGCCATAGGCCTATCCATGATAAAGGCTCTCGCCTCGCTTCACGGCTGATCTTGCGAGCATGGCACTTGGGAGCCCGGCAAATGCCGCCTTTTCTTTTGGTCAAAGGGCGTCTACGAGATGTCCGAGTCGTTCTTGGGAATGTGCTGAATTCCGGCATGTAGCAGCAATCCCAAGACCGAGCGCCGGGCCTATAGCTCAACGGTTAGAGCAGAGGACTCATAATCCTTTGGTTCAGGGTTCGAATCCCTGTGGGCCCACCAATTTTAAATCATTCTCCAATAACAGGAAGCTGATTCGACACCTCTACTCTTGCCGGACCTCTTGTAAACGCTTCCTTGCCAATTGTCGCCACGACACCCTGTACGAGGGCCTATCGAGTCGCCTTCGCTTCCGGAGCAGTTTCGGTCTCTTGCGCCGCGCGCGGCCCGGTCATGGTCGGGATTCCCGTGGTCAGACCATTGTAGTCAGTCCGCCGCGGGCGGATCACGACGACGCCCTTGTCCGTGATGACATATTCGCGGATATCCTTGCTATGGTTGCTGCCGCGCATTTTTACGACCATCACAACCTTCCGGAGTTGGCCATCGATCTCCACATACCGCAGCCGGATGATGTCGTCGGTGAGGAATGAGATCGCATAATTACTGAACGGAAAGCCCGTAAACGTGTCCTCAACCTCCACCGTGCTGAGGATCGTGACACCGGACCCCGTCAGTGCGCCGATCATTCGGTAGAGCGATTCGCGGAAATCGGCGCGAAAACTCGGAGCCAGCGCCATTTCAAAGCCGACTAAGGAGTCGATCACAAGTCGCGTCGCGCCAACTCTCTTGATGGCGTCTAGAATATCATGCATGGTCTCATCCACCGAGAGATCGAGCGGTCGAAGATAAAGGGTTTCGAGCAATCCCTTCCGTTGCGCCGCCTTTAACTTCAGGCCGAAGGCGCCCGCTCTCTGGGTATAGCCCTGCGGCCGCTCTTCGAAGATCGCCATGATGCCTGGTTCGCCATTCTTCAGCCCTTCGGCGATAAACTGAGTGGCTATTGCCGATTTGCCCGTTCCGGAAGGCCCGGCGACCAGCAGGCTATCACCCTCGAGAATGCCTCCGTCCAGCATCTTGTCCAGGTCGGGAATTCCGATGGAAAGACGCCGGTGCCGCGCCAGCGGCGTCCTTTTGCCAAACAATCCCAGCGTGCGTGAGAAAGCCTCCAACCCATCCGAAGTAATGCGGACAGTGTGCAGTCCCGGCACCGACGCCTGTCCTCGCAACTTCACCAATTGAAGCTTCCGAACCACGGAATTCCTCTCCGCCACCTGCGAAAGCCAGAAAATGCCGTCGACCAGAGTGAAGATCGGATCGTCGAGGATATCCTCCTCGGCATATTCGCCGAGCAAGAACGTCGTGGCTTCCCAATTGATGAGGAACTCGGCGAGCCGGTGGATGAACGACTGCATCTTGATTTGGTCCGCCTCGCCGATCGATTCGCGCACCAGAGTGCGAAAGGAATCCACCACGACGATTCCCGGGTTGGACTCGGTAACTTCCTTGATTACTTGGTCCAGCAACTTGTCCAGGTCGCGTTCCAGCACCATGTCGGACAGGTTGCTGAAGCGGATGTCCTTGCCGAGCCTCGTTGCATCGAAGAAAGAATATTGCTGCTGGTAGCGCATCATCTTCATGACGGTCTCGCCGAGGACCGTGAAGTAGAGCGCCGGTTTCTTCGGAGTGGCATTTGCGAACGCGATTTGGTGCGCCAGCGTGGTCTTGCCGCAACCGGGATGGCCCCCGATGAGGTTGAACGAGAATTCAGGAATGCCGCCGCCCAAGATCTCGTCGAGTCCGCTGACGCCCGTGGGCAGCGTCCGTATTTTGACTCTTGCCGAAGCGCCTGGCGCTTTTTCCCGAGGTTCGGAAATTGAGGTTTTTTTTGTCGTCGGCATTCTAGCGGCTCATGCATCTGTGGGTTAAGGGACCAGCCGCCCCCGAACAGTCTGTTTCGGATGGACTCGGCCGTCTGTCTACTTGGAGGCTCTTTTCCCCTGCTTGATCCGGGGGAAGCGCTCGAGCACCTTGGCGCGCACGGCCGCCTTCTCGGCAGGAGTGCCATCTTGTGAAACGCGGGAAAGCGCATCCCGGGCGTGGACCTCGTCCTCGATGGGATATCGGCGTCCGGGCAGCGCGAAGCCGCCGTTCGGTATCTTGTTCCTCGTCGCTGTCGTGAGCTTCGTCATGGTGTTTCTGTCGCGGTTGATTGTTGAGGCCTCAGGTCTCGGCTCTTTGGCATTAACCTTCCTTCGCCCGTTCAGTGTGCCAGCTTGGAAACCGTAACTCTATGGGGTCTATGCCTCGGGTCGCAGGTTCCAACGGGTTAAGGTGGGGTCTGGCTGGGGCCCCTAGCCTCGATCATGCCGCGCGGTCACCTCGATCTAAGGGACATGATTTGGGCCAAAAGGAGGGCGCTACCATGATAACGCCGGGATGCTAACTCTTCCAGAAATCCGGGAGGTCTTGATGAGCTATATCGCGATGCCGGAGGCGATGCAGCCATCGCAGGTCACTGGATTTCAGCGAATTCAACTGGAGGCGGCGGAAATGGGTTCGTCGACCGCGAGGGCGTCGGCATTCACCTTGCCCGCGATTTTGACCAGCTTCTTGTTGGTGTCACCCTCCTCATCGAGGGTTTCCTGCAGAAGATCGGCTACCTTGTCTTCGCCCAGTGCCTTCGCGAATGCTCGGGCCGTGCCGTAGGCTGCGATTTCATAGTGCTCCACTCGGACCGCGGCCCCAATCAGATTGGCGTCCCGCACCGCTGGCGGTCCGTCCATCTCTATCGCTTCCCCTCCCTCCGCAACCAAGCCGAGCATAGCCTGGCAAGTCTTGTCGCTCACCGGGGAGCCGAGCATTTTCAGAGCCTCGTTGAGGCGCTCCACATGAATGCGGGTCTGGGCAAGATGACCCGTGAAGCCGGCCTTAAGATCCGTGTTGGAGGCGGCTTTGGCCATCTTGGGCAACGCCTTCACCAATTGCTTTTCCGCAAAGAGCAGGTCGCCGAGCTCGTCGATAAGGAGGGCATGGAGGTTTGGAATGGAAGCCATAATAGTGGAGTGAATCGAAGGGTTTAACTGAGCGGCTCAAGGTGCCGCGAACGCATGTCCGCAGCGGCGTCATCCTACGGCAATGGCGCCGCGCGAACCATGGGGTAATACCCGGAGTGAGATCGATTCGGTCCCGTCGTCGTAGTGCGCGCTCAAATCCTTACACCCTGCAGTTAGCGCCCAAGCTCGCTGTTCGTAGGCGCCTTATTTCGTATGCCCCGCATGGCGTCCGCCAGCTGACACACCAGGAGGGTTATACCCCATGCCTAGCGAAAGCCACGATTGGTAGAATTGCGGCCGTGGAAACGATCATGGACTTCGGTCAAGAGACGGGTCGCCGCCGGCAAATGCCGGGCTCCGAGAGCGGCGACAAAAGTGAGCCCGTCGATAAAGCCCGTTCCGCGATTCCACCTAGCAAAAACCATGGCGGTTGCCGCCCGTGATCCCATTCGAGCACCAACCGACCGCAAAAAACATTCCCTATGAAACATTACACCGCAGAACCCATCCGTCATCCAAGAACGAAAGCTCTCTTCCGTCCGCTTGCCCTGTTCTTGATTCTAGCAGCATCTATTAGTAGGACCGAAGCTCAGGACTCGCCGGCTTCCACGGCTCCTACCGGCTCGGCCACGCCCACGGAACCGACGACGCTCTCCCATGGTGACACAAGGTTCATCAAGAAAGTCGCCCGGGCCAGCACGAATGAAGTTGCGCTTTCGCAGCTGGTGGACGGTCGCTCCTCGAACCCCGACGTCAAATCCTTTGCGCTAATGATGATCGCGGACCACACGAAGGCGAACTCCGACCTTGGGGTGCTCGCGAAGGCCAAGGGTGTCGAAATCAGCAAGCAGGTCGATGAGGGCAATACGGATGACATCTCGAGCCTCTCGTCCCAGTCCGGGGTCGATTTTGACAAGGCGTACGCCAAGATCATGGTCAGCGCCCACAACGGCGCCGTTGGTCTTTTCAAGGACGAAGTGGCGACTGGCAAGGATCCTGACGTTGTGGCTTTTGCAAATAAGTATGTCGATACCTTGAGCATGCATCTCGTGCATGCGGTGGCGCTCGAGAAGGCCGTCAATCCGTAATCGAAGGAGCCTAACCCGCCTCCCCGATCTGGCGCGCTGCTGTACTACTTCGACTGGAGAAGAACCATCCTGCGACTGGGAGCGCCGCGATGTTAAGCCGCGTCGCGTAATTCCAGGCAAATTGGGCCACTTTCATCGCGCTTTGAGGCCGCGGCTCCTTTCGCGGCTCACGCTGACGACGTCGACCGACGGACGCGGCACGGCTTCGAATCCCCGGGGGCCCACCGCTGGAGTTTGATCGAGTCATTCCATCTCGATGAATCTGCATTCAGAAGGACCGGGCCTTCAGGCGCTCAGGCGGTCCACCGATCAATCATTGCCTCCAGTTTTTTAATCGGCTGCAATTCGGGAGTCTTAACGACAGACGTGTCCCAGCACACTGGAGATCCATTCATGGTCGCGGCCATCGACGAAGCCAGGAGGGGCTTCGAGGAGGGCGGCATTCCCATCGGCTCAGTCCTCGTATGCGACGGCAAGATCATAGGGCGCGGGCGCAATCGCCGCGTGCAGGATGGAAGCGTCATTCACCATGCGGAAATGAACTGCCTCGAGAACGCCGGGCGCCAGCCCGCGCGCCTCTACGCACGCTGCACGGTTTACACGACGCTGTCGCCCTGCCCCATGTGCAGCGGCGCGATGATTCTCTACGGAATTCGGAAATGCGTGATCGGCGAGAATCGCACGTTCATGGGGGCCGAGGATTTCCTTCGCTCAAGGGGTGTCGAGGTCGTGCTGCGCGACGACAAGGAATGCCATGATCTCATGAGGGCCTTCATCGAGCGCTCCCCCGACATCTGGAACGAGGATATCGGAACCTGAGCGCCCGGCAGCCCTAGCCGTCTCCGACGCATTCGTTCCAAAGCTCGGGATGCCTCTTCTGGAACTCGCCGGTCATCGAGATGCATTCCGGTGAGGCCAAGTCCAGAATCTCGATTCCCTGGGCGCGCAGCCAGTCGATGCCTCCCTGAGCGTTCACGCAGTCGCCGACAATGACCTTCTTGAACCGAAACTGCGAGATGAGGCCGGAGCAGTACCGGCACGGGGCCAGCGTCGTCACGAGGATCAGGTCTGTATAGCGGGGCTGCCTGCCCGCTGCCCGGAACGCGTCGGTTTCGCCGTGCATCGACGGGTCCCCGTGCTGGACGAGCCGGTTGCGGCCCGCTCCTAGGAGCGTCCCGTCCTGGCGGAAGATCGCCCCTCCCACGGGAATGCCGCCCTCCGCGAGGCCTATGCGGGCCTGCTCGATCGCAACCTCGAGCATTCCGTTATCGTCCAGGGCCTGCTTCATCCGGCGGGCTCTATCGAGGGCTGGCACTTGAGCTGCCTCGCCTGCCAGCCGTTGAAACCGGCGGCAGCGGCAAGGTAGAGAAGGAAGATGTAAGGAAGCCAGTTCAGGGGCGCCTCGGGGACGGGGTAAAGAGTCCCCGCCAGCACCAGGACCATGGCGGCAACCGCGAGGACAGACAGGAAGATTGTGGCATAGGTGAGCTTCTGCCTCCTCTTCAGGTAGATCGGCAGCGCCACGGCCACCAGTGCATAGACAACGATGAAGCCGTAGGTCGCCAGCGATCCCATCCAGTCATAGATCGTCTCCCCGCTCACCTTCCACGCGGACAGGGGGACGGACAGCAACATCGTGACGACCGCCGCGGCCACCACGGCCACGTGGGGCGTGCGGTTGTGCGCGTGAACGCTCCTCAGGCGCCCGGCGACGAGGCCGTTGTGGGACATCAGGAGGAGGACCCTGGCCGCGGCGGTCACGCAGGCCAGGGTGCAGGACAGCATGGTGATCATCGCGCAAATATCGATGAAGGGCCCGATCCGCGCGATCCCGGCCACTTTCGCGAGCACGCTGAGCGGCGCATCGCTCTGGTCGAGGGTTCCGGCTGACGCGGGGAAGGCGAGCACCTCCGTGTAGGACGCCGCCATGAAGAACAGCCCGGAGATCAGCGCGCTCTGGATCACGGCCCGTGGAATGGTGCGAAGGGGATTGCGAACCTCCTCTCCCAGCGTCGTGGCGCTCTCGAATCCCACGAAACTGAACATCGCGAGGACCAGTCCCAGCCGGACGCCGGAGGGGTTCACGCCGCGCAGCGAAAGCTGCGCTGCGTCGAGGTGTAAGCCGTGCTGCCAGAGCAGAAGCGCGAACACCGAACTGATGACCAGCACGGAGACGAGCTCGATATAGAGCATCAGCCTGGCGGACGCCTTGACGTCGCGATACGCGACCCAGGCGGAAAGCACAACGCAGGCGATGCCCAGGGGGATGTCGGGGAGCGTGTGGCCTAGGAATTCGCCGAGGACGACATTGGCGTAATGGACGAACCCGCCGACGACCGAGGCGCCGCTGGCCACGTACGCAAGGAGAAGCGCCCAGGCGGCCACGCTGCCCAGGACGGGCGGCAAAGACGAGGTGGCATAGGAGTAGAGGGAGCCTGGTGACGCCGAGTCCCGGGCAAACCTCGCTATGCACAGGCCCACAAAGAGCGTGCACAGGGTCGCCAGGAGGTAGGAGATCCATGTGCCGTTGCCCGCGGATGCGAAAACGAGCGGGACCGTCATCGCCGCGGAGGCCGTGGGAGCCATCGTCGAGATCGACTGCGCCACAGAGTCGAAATGCCCCAGAGCGTCCCGGTGGAGACCGTGGCCGGCCGCGGTCTGTCCCATCGGCGGAGTGTCAGTGGTCGTCGTCAAGATGTGGGGTCGCCGGCGCCGGGCTTCAGGCCGGATTCAGGAATTTCGCCCACAGTCAGCACAATTTGAGCCAGTCCGCGGTGGATGGGACCACCATTTGTTCGTGGAGATCGGGGACTCGCCGGATTCGTGTGCACGGCTTGGCCGATGGGATGCACAAACGAGCTCTCGTGGGCGAGCCACCTCAGCGACTATGTTTTTCGCCGTCGCGTTTTACGCGCCCAGGGTCTCCCATTTCTTAGGGTAGCAGTTAGCCGCGAAGCTCGTGGATCTCGCTTGCGGGCGGCCTCGCGATTCGGGGAAGCTTCCCAACTTCGTCAAAATCCCTATGATAAAGCCCCCACGCAAGACGGTCCTGCTCGTGGCAAACGGCGATCTGCGCCAGTCGGCCAACGAGAAATGCTGGCCGGCCCAGGCCGCCATGGAAAAGAAGCTCGCTGCCGTGCTCGGGACCATGGGCTGGAAGGTTGTGCGCGCCCACGCCTACCAGCCGAAAAGGAGGCACGGATTCATCGGCTCGCAAAAGGAGGGAATGGCGGTGTTCGAGAGGATCGATCCGGCGGCCCCGCTCATCGTCGCCGAGTCCGTCTGGCAGTACTCGCACCATCTCCTGCCGGGGCTCATCAGCCACCGCGGACCGATCCTGACCGTGGCCAACTGGTCGGGCACGTGGCCGGGCCTGGTGGGCATGCTCAACCTCAACGGCTCCATGACCAAGGCCGGAGTCAGGTATTCCTCGCTCTGGAGCGAGAACTTTGACGATGACTTCTTCCGGGACGGCCTCGCGTCATGGCTCAAGACGGGCGCCGTGCGCCACAAAACCAACCACGTCAGGCCGCTCGCAAAGGCATCCGTCCCGCCCAGGGCCCGGGCGGTGGCGAAAAAGATCGCGGAGGATCTCCGCCGGCGGAAGTCCATCATGGGGATTTTCGACGAGGGCTGCATGGGCATGTACAACGCCGTGATCCCGGACGAGCTCCTGTTCCCGACGGGTGTCTACAAGGAACGCCTGTCGCAGTCCGCCCTCTACTATGGCGCCACCCAGGTGAGCGACGCGGAGGCCAGGGCCGTCTTCGCGTGGTACAAGCGCAAGGGCCTGAAATTCCACCTGGGCACCGACGAGGCTACCGAGCTGACCCGGAGCCAGGTGCTCCTCCAGTGCAAGACCTACGTCGCCGCATGCCGCATCGCGGACGAGTTTGGCTGCGAGGCAATCGGCATCCAGTACCAGCAGGGGCTCAAGGACCTCCTGCCCGCCTCGGACCTCGTGGAGGGAACGCTCAATTCGACCGACAGGCCCCCGGTGAGGAACGCAGCCGGGCGGATCATCCGTCCCGGAGGGCCGATCCCCCACTTCAACGAGGTCGACGAATGCGCGGGCCTCGACGGCCTCTTCACAAACCGGGTCCACGCCGCCCTCGGCCAGCCGGTGGCCAACACCCTCCATGACCTTAGATGGGGCGACTGGGACCGGTCCGGCACGACGACCGATTATGTCTGGGTCTTCCTGATCTCCGGCAGCGCGCCCGCCGACCACCACGTCGGGGGCTGGGCGGGTTCGGATTCGCACAGGCAGCCGCCGATGTATTTCAGGCTCGGTGGCGGCACCCTGCGCGGCATCGCGAAGCCGGGCGAGATCGTCTGGAGCCGGATCTTCGTCGAGGGGGGCAGGCTGAGGATGGACCTCGGCCGGGCCAAGGCCATCGCGCTGCCCATGGCGGAAACCCAGCGGCGCTGGAACGAGACCACCTGGCAGTGGCCCATCATGCATGCCGTCACCTACGGCGTCACCCGCGACCAGATGATGGCCCGCCACAAGGCCAACCACATTCAGGTGGCGTACGCCAACTCGGCCCGGGAGGCGAACCTTGCCCTCTACACCAAGGCGGCCCTCGCCGCCGAGCTCGGGATCGACGTCAGCGTCTGCGGCACGAAGGCCGACGGCTCGCCGCTCTAGCGATGGCCGCCGCCAAGGCCACCGCGCCGGACCCGAGGCGAGCGATGATCGCCCTGTCCCACGAGCTGGGGCGCAGCGACCAGCGGCTCGCCATCCTGGCGGAGGGGAACACCTCCGCCCGCGTCTCCCGCAGGACCTTCGTCGTCAAGGCGAGCGGATTCAGCCTGGCAAACCTTGACAGGTCCGGTGTCACCGAGTGCCGGTTTGACAGGCTGCTGGCACTTCTTGACGCAAGTTCCGTGTCCGACTCGGCCGTCGACAGAGCCCTACTGGCCGCGCGGACGGACCCGCGGGCCAGGAAGCCGTCGGTCGAGGCCTTGTTCCACGCGTACCTCCTGACGCTTCCCGGCGTCAATTTCGTCGGGCACACCCATCCGGTTGCCGTGAACAAGATCCTTTGCTCGGCGAGCGCCCGCGCCTTCGCCCGCAGGCGGCTCTTTCCCGACGAGGTCGTCTGCTGCGGGACCGAGAGCGCCTTCGTGGCCTACGCGGACCCGGGGCTCAAGTTGGCACAGGCCATCCGGCGGTCCGTGTCCACCTTCATCAGGCGCCTCTCCGAGGTGCCCAAGGTCATCCTGCTGCAGAACCACGGATTCATCGCCCTGGGGCCGACCAAGGAATCCGTCCTCGCGGCCACCCTCATGGGAGCGAAGGCCGCCGAGATCCTCGCGGGAGCCGCCGCGATCGGAAAAGGGCCCCGTTTCCTGACGCGCGCACAGGTCCTCCGAATCGCCGGCCGTCCTGACGAGCACTACCGCCGGATGATCCTCGGAATCTGACCGCCCAAATCGAAGTCGCGAGACTCCTTGCTGGACCAGCCCCGGCGGAAGCTTCGAGAGGACCCGTTAGGGTTCTCCAGGCGCTATGCCTTGCCCGGCGGGTTCGTGGGGTTTTCCGGATCCGCCTTGGCGCCCAACAGGCCGGGAAGCTCGATTCCGAGACTCGCCATGACCTCACGCAGCGGAATGGTGCTCTTGAAAAGGTCGCCCACCACCCTTCCGACGCCCGGGCCGGCTCCGGAACCCCCGTCGGTGACGACGATCTTGTCGATCTTTATCCTGCCAACCGCGTCCGCGGTGATGCGTGTGATATCGGTGAGCTGCTGCGCAGCGATGAAGGGCCAGGCGTCGGCTAATCGGGGGAATTCGCCGATGACCGGATGAGCCACGCGCCCACGGCGATGAAAAGAAGCCCGTTTGCCAGGTAAAGCATGTCGAACAGGAACTGGTGCGGACTGCCCGGGAGAACATGGTGAATCCCGAGAATCTGGTGGTTCACCAGCCCCTCGACGAAATTGAACAGGCCGCTGCCCGAAAGCATCGAGCCCAAGAGGACTCGCCCGCTCCATGCCGGGCCGGCGTCGCGCGCCGCGCGAAGGAGCATCGCCGTTCCAAGGAGCAAGACCAGCCAGAGGCCCAGATTGAAATAGCCGTCCTGGGTATTCTCCAGCTGGAGCTGCTCGACCGATGTCGGCCGGCAATACAAGTCATAGCAGACCAAATGATGCCAGCCCAGGATCTCGTGCAGAATGATCCCGTCCGCCAAGCCGCTGAACCCCATGCCGAGGACGAGGCCCGCCCGACCCAAAGCCTTCTCTCGGGTTTTTCTCGGAGCGCGAAGATTCAGCGCGTCACCACCCTCATGGACGCCTTGCTTCGCTGCGGTGTCGGGGACTTTCATGGCATCCGAGAAAATTGGGATTTTTGGAGGTTCAGGGTGCTGCTTTTCCAGTCCGCATTCGTTAGGCCCGCGAACCGCGCCCAATATTGCTGGAGGTACGAAACTCAATCCATGGGGTAAAACCCTACCAAATCGCTAGAGGCCTGGAATTCCAGGCCGTGGGGTAAAACCCTACCAAGAGTGCGGATGGCCCATTTCTCGCAGGAGCCGTCGCAAGAAAGACGAGTGATGTATCCAACGATCACGTACAGCGAACGGCGAGGGTCCAGCATGCCCGTGCCGCCGGCCAGGATCTCCGTAAATCGTTACCATCCAGGCCCCATGCAACCTCTCCCGATCGCGCGCCAGGCTCCGACACCCTCCTCGGCGAAGTAAAAGAGATCGCGGTCTGAACACGGGCGACTGACGGCGCAGCGCGCTTTCGCTGCAACCGCCATGTGTCGGCGAAAAATGCGTACTGGGATCACCCCATATCCGATTTTTTCGTCCCGGGTATATTGCTCGCGTTCGCCCATGCGTAACTGCACGCGGCATCCAACAGCACAGAGAAAGACTCAGAAATGAATAATCACCGCACACTAATATTTTCGGCGCTCATGGCCCTGGCCGGCTCCCAAGCCTGGGCGCAGACCAACACGATATCCTCCATCGCCATCGGCACCGAGGTGACGGGGGGCGGCACCGCGAACGGCGTCGTGACCGTGACTCCGCGGATTGGGACTGCGCTCAACGTGTCCGGGAGCGTCCTGAATAATCTCGCGGGACTCCAGTACGTCGCCGGCCAGGTCCCGCTGGACGGATCGCCCGCATCCATTGCGTTCTTCGCCCTCAGCAGCTCTGCGATCCCACTCGGAGGGGGGCCAGCCGCATACTTTACGAGCTATGGAACGCTCACGTCTCCGACGCAGGTGAACACGTACGCCGACCCCGCCTCCAAGCTCACCCCGGATTCCTATTCGGCCCTGACCTATGCGACGTCGGATCTCGGCTATGGATCAGGCAACTTCTACATGATCCATCACACGCCCAGCAGCGTGGACTACTTCGCGGATATTGTTCCCGGCACCGGGACTTCCACCTCGATCGCGGATCTGAAGCCCATGTCCTGGCAGGCGGCCGGAGGAGTGGCCGGCGGCCCGGCCAGCCCCGGCACGAATGGCTACTTTGCGCTGGCTTATGGCCTCGGGGCGATAACGGGCTATCCGGCGAACAGCATGTATTATCTCCGGACCGACACCTCCAGCAACACGCAGTTCGGCTATATGGTTCCGGCGTTGACGGGCGCTTCCAGCGATGCCCTGAACCTCACCACCGCCGTTGGGAGCTTCGGCGTCGGCGGCTACACAACGCTCACGTACACCTCCACCGCGCTCAGCGATTTCGGGGCCAATCAATTCTACTATCTCAGGCTGGACCCCAACACGGGCAACACCATCCTTGGCCGAATCAACCCAAGCTTGATTGCCGGCACGAGGACCATTTCGGACATCGCGAACCTCGGGGGCGTCTTCAACTCGCTCGTATTCGCCTCCGACGCCACGGGGCCCGTCGGGGCGTGGGGCACCGACCAGTTCTATGCCAGCGGCTCGCTCGCGCCGGGCGCCCAGTCGGTCAGCTTCGAGGCCATCCCCAACCACAACATCGGCGACATCTTTACAATCACCCCGACCGCCAGCTCGGGCCTGGATATGACCGTCACCGTGGTGAGCGGTCCCGCCACCATCGCGCAAACCGGCACCTCAGGCGCCAACCCGTCAACCCTCATCTTCAATGTGACGACGACAGGCCCGGGAATCGTCACGCTGCAGGCTACCCAGTCCGGACCGGGTTTCACGACGAACATGCTCCAGCAGAGCTTCGACGTCCTCGGGTTGCCGTCCATAACGAGCGCAACCACCGCTCCAGGCACCGTCGGCACGGCCTTCACATTCAACGTCACCGCCACCGGATCGCCCACGAGCTATGCGGCCACGGGACTTCCGTTAAACCTCTCCATCAACACGACGACAGGTGTGATTAGCGGCACTCCCGCGACTCCGGGCACCTATGTCGTGACGCTTACCGCGACGAATCCAACCGGAACCAGCACTCCCGCCTCCACCCTGACCATCACGGTCGCGTCGGCTGCCGTCACGCCAATCATAACGAGCCCGCCAACCGCTCCGGGTACTGTCGGCACTCCAATCCCGCCGTACACGATCTCCGCCACGGGTGTGCCCACGAGCTATTCGGCCACGGGACTCCCGCCGGGGCTGACCATCAATACTTCGACGGGTGTCATCAGCGGCACTCCCACGACTCCGGGCACCTATGTCGTGACGATTACCGCGACGAACTCGGCCGGCACCAGCACGACCACCGTGACCTTCACGATCGCCTCGTCCGCCATCGCACCGGTCATAACGAGCCCGACCGCCGCCTCGGGAACCCTGGGCATGCCCTTTGTCACCTACATAATCGCCGCGACGGGCATGCCCACGAGCTATTCGGCCACCGGACTGCCGCCAGGACTGACCCTCAATGTCGGGACGGGTGCGATCAACGGCACGCCGACGACGTATGGCAATTTTGCCGTGACGATCAACGCCACGAATTCCGCCGGCACCAGCACCACCATCCTGAACATCGCGATCTCATCCAGCCGGATCATGGAATTCTCCGCGCGGGCCATGTCGGGCCCCGGCGCCGATTCGCTGATTGTGGGCTTCGACGTCAACGGAAGCGGTAAGAACGTCCTAGTTCGCGGCATCGGCCCTGCGCTGGCGCAGTTTGGCATCTCCAACTTCCTCGGCAATCCCGTCCTGTCTCTCTACAATTCGAGCGGCATGCAGGTTGCGACAGACGCCGGCTGGTCGACCACGAGCGCGGGCGTGAATGACAGCGCACTCATCGCGTCGACCGCCGCGTCAGTCGGCGCATTTGCGCTTCCCGCTGGAAGCGGGGACTCCGCGCTGCTCGCCACGGTCAACAGCGGCGCCTCCACGACCGGCCTGCTCACCTCGAACAACTCAACGGGCGTGGGCCTCATTGAAATCTACGACACCGGCGGCAACCCGCTCGCCGCCCTGGTCAATGTATCCGCCCGCATGGAGGTCACCGGCGGCAGCGGCGTGCTCATCGCCGGATTCTCGATCGGGGGCAATTCCTCGAAGACCCTTCTCATCCGCGGAGTCGGCCCGACCCTGTCGACGTTTGGCGTCCCCGGCGTGCTGGCTGACCCGCAGATCACCGTCTATTCCGGCTCCACCGTCGTTGCCTCCAACGCAGGCTGGGGGACCGGCAGCAGCACCGCCGCGCAGCTCAGCGCCGCCTTCTCGCTGGTCGGGGCGTTCCCACTGCCGTCCGGCAGCAAGGACTCGGCCCTGCTCCTCACCTTGGCGCCCGGCTCCTACACGGTTGTAGTCACGAGCGTCAGCAGCTCGACCGGCGTGGCGCTCGTCGAGGTCTACGACACGCAGCAACCGCTCTAGACTCTAGGTCGACACACCCAGGAGCCCGCGGGTCAGCTGGAAATCAACGTTTCCCTGGGCGTCAGCGGCGGCCCGTCGGGTGCCGCCCGCGACGTCCAGTACGAGCCGAAGCACAGCCCCGAGGTCCTGCTCGGCCGCGCCGCTCAGGATGCCGTCCACATCCTCGCCCGCGAGGTCGGTTGACCCCTGGGCGGCCATCTGCAGGACGGGCACGAAGGGGTGGCCCGGGCGCGCGGTTTCCGAGACGAGTCCCAATATGATGTGGGCTCCGCAGCCCCCAAGGCCCGCGATATTTTCGACCCAGTGTTCGGATTCGGTGCGCACGACGTGGAACCCGGGCAGCCTGACGGCCTCCCCATAGGAAAGCGTGGGGCGCGGCTGGGCGGTCACCAGCGTGACCGCGAGGAAGCTTGGCTCCCTGAGCAGGGCGTCGTTCTCGACCGTGAGCACGATTCCGCCCGCGGAGACGACCATTTGCGCGAGCGCGCCAATCGCGGCCGCAGCCGATGGCTTCACCGGGCCGTCCGACAAAATGCCGAGGGTCAGGGCGCCGAGCCCCACAGGGGTCCTAGCGGCAGATTGCGTTGCCGCGAGGCGGGCACCGAACCATCCCTCGATCCCCTCGAGCGTCTTTGCGATGCCCCCGTCGAGCTGGACGCTGGCCCAGCCATAGGCACCGGCGTCGACGTTGCGCGCGGCGAACTCGTGTCGCATCACGTCGTTCACGATCTTCTCGCAGCCGTGCTCTAGGAACAGGGCCGCTGCCACGGACGGGTGCGAGACGTACCCGGAATACGTTCGCCGAAGGAGCGCATACATCGTCTCCCCCGCGAATCCGCAGCCCTCCGTGTGGGGCAGCGCCACGAACCGGCTGATGCCGTGGTCGCGGCCCAGCGAGGTTTCGTTCAGCCTGGCGGCAGCGAGCCTCGCAATCTGGCTCGAGCAAAGGCTGGTCGGAAGGACCAAGCCAAGCCGGTCGCAGGCCGCTGCCCCGCCTGGCGTGCGAAAGGCGGCGAAAGTCCGGGCCTGGTAGGGCACGGGCGGCTGCACGATCGGGAGCGGCCGCCCATCGGGAGGGGAAAGGGCCCGTAGTTCCGCCAGCCGGGAGGTGTCCGTCTGTCGCCAGTTTCTCCAGATCGAGACCTGGGAATGCCCGGCGCGCTCTCCGCGGGTCCGCAGGCCGCCCGCAACCTCCTGCATCATGGAAAAGAGCCTCTCCCCAAGCCGCTCCATCGGAGCGCCGTCGAGGTATTCGCCCGCGTTGAAGTCCATCTCGTTGACGAGCAGCCGGTGTCGGCGGCTGGTCGTGGTGACCTTCACCGTGGGAACGAAGGGGAAATTCGTGACCGAGCCGTTTCCCGTCGTGAACAGGATCATCGTGCAGCCCGCGGCCACCTGGCCGGCGATCCCCTCAAGGTCGTTGCCCGGGCTGTTCATGAAGTAAAAGCCCGGATCGGTCATGGGCTCGGCGTAATCGATGACACGGTCAAGGCGGACCGCGGGGTCCTTTTTCATCGCCGCACCAAGCGACTTGAGGACGATGTTGTACAGGCCGCGAAGCCGGTTCCCCCCGGAAGGATTGCCCTCGACGGTGGACCCGTGCCAGGACAGGCGCTCCTTGAAGCGGGCTATCATCTCAAGGAACCGGCGCACCGTCGCCGCATCCCTGGCGTTCGCGAGAATATAGGACTCCGCCCCCACCAACTCGTCGGTCTCGGCAAGGTTTACGGAGCCTCCGTTGCGCACCACGTGGCGCCCGGCAACGCCGACGAGCGGGTTGGCGGAGACGCCTGAGAACGCATCGGAGCCCCCGCACTGGAGCGCAACCCGCAGACGGGAGAGGGGTACCGGCTCCCTTCGCAGGTTTCCGACCGAGGGCAGCCAGCCGCGCACGACGGCCTCGCCCTCGGAGAGCGCGGCCGCGAGTCCCGTCTTAATGGTGAGGAACCGGTGGGGGACGTCGGAAAGCGGATAGCCGGCCCCGACCATGAAGTCCCTCAGGATCCCCCCATGGACCGCCTCGACTCCGTAGTCGACAGCGAGCACTGCGCCGACATTGGGATGTACCATGAATCCCGCGAGGGTGCGCAGCAGCTCCTCCCGGTTGTTCGGCTCCCCGCGGCCGTCGCCCTCGGTGTGCGCGACGGCAACGATCCCGTCCAACGCCGGAAAGACCCTGGCGAGCGGCTGCAGGCGCTCGGCGAGCTGGCGGGCGTAGGCGGCGGCGCGGGACGTGACGCCGAGGATGACGATGGTGTTGCGCGTGCCCGCCCCGCGGGACCCGGGCCGCGGGAATCCAGGGAAGGTTCGGCTGCCCGCGTCGTGTGCGGCATCGACCTGGCGGCCCGGGCGGAAGGCGGATTCGTCGAAAACATAAGGGACCACCCTGTCCTCGAAGTTGGGCGACTCGGGCAGCAAGGCGCCGGCAAGGTTCCTCTTTGAAAGTATCTCAATCACCGCCCGGTTGCACACGTACTCTCCGGGCCCGATTTCCCTGAGCGCGACGCCAAAGGGCCGCCCCCATGAGAGGAGCTCAGCGCCGCGGGCGATCGCACGAACCGCGAAGCGGTGTCCCTCGAGAATCGTGCCGGCGACGGCCCGAGGGGTCCCGTCAATGATGACTCGGGATCCGGCCTCGATGCGGCCGAGCGCTATCGCCACGTTGTCGCCCGGCGCCGGGAGGCGCCCGACGGCATCGAATTCGAACGTCTCAGCAACGCCAACCGGGTCCATTTATGAGAGGCTAGCAGCCCGCCGCGGGATTTGCAAAAGGCATTGGTGCGGGGCGCACTTCAATAATCGGCCGAGAGTTCGGGACGAACGCTCTCGGGCGCCCGCCGCGGCGCGCGTCCGCTCCATACCGCCGGTTCAATCCGGCCTATGCCGAGGAGGTAGGCAAAGGCGCTGATGAGCGCGCAGGCCGCTGCCGCGGCAAAGGCCCAAAAATAGCTCCCGGTCGCCTGGACAATGAATCCGGTCGCGGTGGGCGCCACGATCCCGGCCAGGTTGCCGGTGAAATTCTGCATCCCCGTCCATCGGCCCGCAGCCAGCGCTCCCGCGAGTGTCTGCGTGATCGCCCACATGCTCGACGTGTAAATGCCGTAGAAGATGCTGGTCAGGACCAAAATGGCGACGGCCACCCGGACATCGGCGATGAGGGGAACCGCGATCACGAGCGCAGAGCCCCCCATGCCCGCCACGACGCATGCCTTTCGAACGCGTGTCACCGACGCCCCCCGGCCGAGCGCCCTGAAGGTCAGCGTGCCCGCGACTGCCGTGGAGGCCGCGCAGAGCAGATAGGGAATCATGCCGACGGTCGCCATCGCCGTCATTGAGAAGTGGCGCTCCTGGACGAGGTAGGACGGAAGCCAAGTAAGCTCGAAATACCAGAGGTAGTTCGAGAAGAAGACACCGGCGAATGTGATCCATGCAGCCGGATGGCTCAGGATCTCGGAAAAGGAAGGGCGTTCATCGGCGGCCTTGGCGGCGGCGGGAGGCCGCTGCGGCATCCATCTGACCCAACAGGGCAGCCACAGGAGCCCGCCGATGCCCAACGCCACGAACACGGGGCGCCAGCCGAATCGGGCCATCGCTATTCCGCCGACGAGAATCCCGAAGGCCGGTCCGCATTTGCTTCCGATGTCGATCAGTGAGACAAGGAGGCCCCTCGGGCCCTCGTCGTAGTGTGTCACCAGGATCTTGGAATACGAGGGATAGGCTACGGACTCCCCGATCCCGAGAAGCAGCCGGACCAAGAAGAGCGCTCCAAAGCTCCCCACGAGGCCGGTGGCGGCGGTTGCGGCCGTCCAGATCGCGAACCCGCCGGCAAGGACCCATTTCTCGTCGACATGGTCGACAATCCAGCCCGAGACCAGCTGGAACACCGCGTACGTCCAGAAGAACGCCGAAAGGAGCAGGCCGAGGCGGGATGGGGAGAGGCTCATCTCCCGGACGAGAAGCGGCGCGGCGACGGAGAGATTCCCCCGGTCGACATAGTTGATGGCGATGGACAGGAAAAGGAGGAGGGGCACGATCCACTGCCTCGAGGCTGCGGGGGTTGGGGTCATGGGGCGTGCGCCGCGCCAAGGCTCCGTTTCGCGGCCGCACCCCTCTCCATGCGGTGACTTCAATTCGGACTCAAGACCTTACGTGCCCGGCCCGGGCTGCCTGGCTCGAACGCCGCCGTACACGGGGCCACCGGCTATTTTCCGCTTTCTAGCAGGGCCCGCTGGGTAGCGATGTAACGCACGACGATCTGCAGATCCTCGCAGGACAGGAGTTCTGGCGAAAGCGACTCCATCAGGCGTTGAGCCTCGGCGAGCAGCTGCCTACGTTTCCCCGAATCCGGCCGCTCCTGGGCAGCAGCCTGCGTTGCGAGCAATGACCCGAGATTGAATATTCTCATCTGGTCGTCGGGCGCATCGGTTAGACCCTTGCGCGAGAACTCTACTTGAGGGTCAATGACTGCACGGGCCTCGGCCAACCGTCCCTCGCCCACGAGCGCCTTGCTGCGCTGGTTCTCGAAAAAGGAATAGTTCAAGTGGTCCTGATAATTCTTGAGGCCGCGCATGAGGAATATGTCGCCCGCCTTCTTCGCGGCCTTCTCGGCGTCCTCAAATTGTCCGAGGTCCAGCGATGTGCGCGAGACGATGTCATAGACATCGAGCAGGGTAAAATTCTTGATCCGCTGGCTTGCCGCATCGTTTGTGGGAAGGGACTCAACGTGCGCGCCGAGGTGCTGCGCCTCCTCCTTGATCGGCGCCTTTGGGTAGCCAAGAAGCAAATTCATGAACTGCCCCTCGAGAGCCTGCTGGTCCTTTGCCGTGAGCGCGGCAAATTGCTCGCCCGGGGTGTCCCTCAGCGAGACCTGCGTATAATGCCGGAACTCTTGGAGCGCCTCGGCGTTTCCGGCGGCGTCGTGCATCTCCGAGTCGTAGACAGCGAGCGTGTCCGCCGCGTCCGCGAGGGTGTCCGCTAGACCGCTGGAAATCACCTGGCCCTTGACGGTGGCGAGCGCCTCCCTGAGCTTCGCCTGCGCCTCGGACACGCGGCCCAGGTGGAGCGAAGCGTTGCCGACCCGGATCCTGGCATTGGCGAGGTTGTTCCAGATGGTGCCGCTGTTCGGGCTCAACCGCACGTAGTTCGTGTAGTCCGCCTCCGATCTGACGGCGAAGTCGTAGGCGCCCTGCGTGTGCCCCTCGCGAAGCGCGGTGGTGTACAGGTAGCCCAGGCCGATCCCGCGATAGTTCAGCATCTGGATTCGACCCGGGTTGGCGTCCAGGAGCGCATCCGCCAGCGCCACGCCCTTGTCCTCCAGCGCCCTTGCGGTTGCGTCCTTGCCCACAAACGAAGCGCCGCGTCCCATCCGGAACAGCGCAAGCGAATAGAGCGAGGCGGCCTGCACATTCTTCGGATCGGCACCGCCGAGGGCTTCTAGACGCTCGGCCGCCTCGCCAAAGGCCTTGTCTCCATCCGAAATCGTGAGCGCAGCAGCCTGGGCTTGCCCCAGATCGAGCAGGTCCTCGGCATATTCCAGCTGTGCTCCGGCCGGAGCCTTGCCGGAGGCCGCCAGCGGGCGCAGCACAGCGACTGACTCCTCCGATGCGTGCATCGCCTCCGTGGGCAGCAACTGGTTTGTGAGAAGGTCCGAACGGGTCCGCAGGGCCAGCGATAGCCCAACCAGCGTCTCGGCCGAATCATCCCCGGCGGCGACTCGGTGCTTAAGGCTCGCGATCGCCTCCCCTATCGGCCCAAGCGCCTGGTCCGTCATGTTCTTCTCATTCTTAGCCCGGCCGAGCGCCGCGAGGGCGAGCGCCTTGTTGCGCTCGGTCGTGTCGGTCACGAGCTCAGCAGGCAGGCTCCTGTAGTAGTCGACGGTTCGCTGGGCCAGCTGCTCGAAGAGGTCGACCTGGCCGGTGGCCACGAGGTCGCGGTAAAAATCCCCCACGAGAAACGAGAGGAGCTGCTCCGCCTGGCGCCGCGCGGTGTCGGCGAGTTCGCGCGTGTGCCGCGCGGCCTCCTCGGCCGTCCGCGCCTCGGCCTCCGCGGCCCTTGCGCGGCGCAGATTGATCCAGCCGAAGACCGCGCTGCCGACGGCGGCGAGCATGATCACGACGGCGACCGCAGCCACCGTCCGCGCGCGCCTGAGCGCCTTGCGGGTCGCGATCTCGCGCTCCTTCTGGGCGGCCAGCTGGCGGCGGGATTCCTCGAGGGCCTCCCGCGCCCGCCGCACATTGCGGCTCGCGCCAATGACGCTGCAGAGGACGTCATGCGTGATCTCCACGCGGCGCAGGTCGAGCCGATCTTCGACGCGCAGCAGCCTGCGGTCCACGAGAACTGAGAGTGCATCGGGCGCGGCGCCCGCCGCGGCGAATCCCTTGCGGACGCGCTCCTCTGCCACGCTCTCGCGGAAGCCGGAGTCCGTCAGCATCTCGTCCTCGATGAAGATCCGGACGCCGCCCGGCTGGCCGGCAAGGGCCCGCTCGTAGAACTCGGAGAGGATGGTGTCGCGGGATCCGGCCAGGAGATCCGCCGAGATCTCGGGGTCGCCGCGCTCAATCCGCGCATCATTGAGCTCGCGGCAGATGAGGCTGAGGAGCGACGGCTCGACCTCCGCACGGCTCAGGTCGGCGCCGCCCGCGACAAAGCGCACAACCGCCTCGGCAACGGCCTCGCTCACGAGGTGCGGCGCCGGGGCCCGGACGGCGGCAACCGCCTGGGCGCCGCTCATCCGCGCCAGGCGCATGCGGTTCTGCGTCACGGACGGCATCTGGCCCTTCAGGCCCTCCAGGTGGGCGAGATAGTCCTCCCGCAGCGAGATGAGGACCCGGTAGTCGGCGCGGGCGAAGTCGAAGCGCGACGCGTCCGCCTCGTCGCGTTCGATCCGGGCCTCGAGCGCGACCGGAGGGCGGTTCTCCACCAGGTCGGCGAGGTCGGCCAGGAACTCCTGGGCCCGGCGGCGCCCGGCGTCGTCGGACTGGGCGAGCGTGAAGATCTCCTCAAACTGGTCGAATATCAGAATCGGAGTGAGCGTGCGGCCCGAGGCGTCCTTCAGGACGTCGTCCCTGTGGTGCAGGAACTCCCAGAGGGTCTCGCCCGAGATGGCGGCCCCCGTCTGGGTCCAGGTGCCGGCCTCCTGCGTCGCGAGGAAAACGGCTCGCTTGATCTGCTCCGAAGGCGGCGGGGAGCCGGGGTCGTAGTCGAGCCGCACGTAGACCGGGCAGAACCCCTCGGGGCGGAGGCGCGGGACGAGGCCGGCCTGCAGGATAGAGGTCTTTCCCAGGCCGGACTGGCCAAAAAGCACGGTGAGGAGCTTGCGCTGCACCCTCCGGCCGAGCTCGGCCACCTCCTCCTCCCGGCCGTGGAAGTAGCCCCTCGTCTCCTCGGTGAAGGAGACGAGGCCGAGCCAGGGATGCTGCGCGTCTACGGTCGCCACCGGGGCCGGCTTCATGCGCGCGATGCGAGGAATTCCTTCAGACGGCGAGTGAACTCGGGCGTCGGCTCGCCGCCCGGGAGCCTTGTGAAATGCATGGCCTTGAACTTCTCGGGGGCCACGGCGTCTGCCTCGGTCGTCGCGTCGATGCAGACCGGCAGGATGAAGACCGCCCCGTCCGCCATCCCGCGCGTGCGGTCGACGGCATAGCTCCACTCGCGCCGGAAATAGCCCTCGTGGCGGCGCTGGGTGGTAGCCGAGATGACCGGGACGAAGAAGGAGCAGCGCGCGATGTTGCCACGGATCTTCCGGTCGTAGTCGTCGCCGCTCTCCAGGCGGTCCATGTCGAACCAGGTTGGGACCCCGGCGGCGTCAAGCGCCGCCTTCAGGCGCTGCACGGCCGGCAGGTCCTCGCGGGCGTAGCTCATGAAGACGGCGTTTTCCGGCATCTCGCGGGCGGGGGGCAGGAACCTGGCGGGCGCCGCGGACGCCCCCGCCCCGGCACCGCGGCGCGCCATCCAGCGGCGATGCAGCTCGGAGACAAAGCCCTCGGCGCCGGAGAACAGCCGCGTGCGCACGCTCACCTGCTGCAGGAAGGACACAAGCCGCAGGTCTCCCACGCTGTGGCTGTCCGCGAGGATCTCGCCCACGTCGCGCGGATCGGAGAGGCGCCGGCGCTTCGTCATGCGCAGGAAGAGCCTCGCAAGCCAGTTCGAGAAATCGCTTCCGATCACGAGCAGGTGGTTGTGCTCGAGCGCATGGAAAAGCTTCTCCGGCGTCAGGTGCTCGCTCTGGAGCGCGCAGACGAACTCGAGCATGTCCTCGTCGGAGATGACGTAGGTCGGCGAGGCGGAGAGGCGGCCGAGGAGGTGGAAGACGACTGGGCGCTGGAGATCGTCGCGCTCGACGGTCAGGTCCGCGACCCGGTTGGGCGCATAGGCGATGACCTCGGTGTTGGCCATGCCGCCGAAGCGCACCTCGTTGACCGCCTGCTCAAGGAGTGGGTCGAAGGTCGTCGAAACAAAGAGGTTGAAGTCGGTGATCTCGGCCAGCTGGCGCAGAGGCAGGGGCGGCGCGAACGACGACTCGCGCATGATGGACCGCAGGCGCGTGTAGGCCTCCTCGCGCCGCCCGTGGTTGCTCAGGTAGCTGCAGACGACGTCGTTGAGCGAGAGCGGGCGTGACAGGGGCGCAACGTCGACGTTGAGCTTGGCCGCCAGCTTCTCGGCGAGCCATTCCTGGAGGAGGCGCGGACCGGTGTCGGTCTCGACCCTGAGGAGTTCCGGGCCTACGATGGGAATGACGCGCTTTTCCTCGATGAAGTTGAGGAGGTCTTCCCACACGTCGTCATTGAAGGGCGAGGCGGATGCCACTTCCTGGGCTGCTTCGGGGCGTCCAGCGTTCATCGCCGCCTGGGGTTGGGGAGAAACCCCGCGTACGCCGCCGTCGTCGTGCAGGTCCATGCTAGATGAGGTGGACCGGCATATTCCAGGCGCCGGCGACGATCGCACGGCGCCAGAATCGGAGCCAATAGCCTCCCTGGCGCCTCACTGGAACGTCCGGCGCCCATGATGATCGATCTTTTCCAATCAGTTGATCCTGCAATGTGTGCGTATCCGTATCCACCAAAAAATTTCCCCATCCTGGCGGCGTCCGACCCTCGCCGCCTAAATTGCGATTCGCGCCCATCGGCGTCGTCCGTTCCGGGGCGGGCCAGGCGCCCCTGGCCATCGTCCTCGTGCCGCCCGCGAATTGGATGCCCGCGGTGCCTGCGTTTCACACGGACCATCTCCTGTCATCCGGCCGACCGGCGGCGCGCGGGAATCTATGTAGACGTTGGACGGACGGCAGGGTTTGCTGCGTCCGGGCCGTTCTGCGCCCGAAGCCTTCATGAGAAGCCCCGTACCCGGAATCCTCCGCTCACCCCTGCGCACCGCCGCTCTCATGTGCGGTTGCATCCTCGCGGCGAGCCTCCTGAGGTTGCACGCCGGGTACCGGCCCAGGCTTCCGCTTGAGCATTCGAACGTGGCCTATTCGCTGGCCACGGGGACGGGGTATTCAAATCCGTTTGGCGTCAATTCGGGGCCAACGGCCTGGGTTCCCCCCGGAATCCCGTTCCTCTATGCGGGCGCCATCCGATTGGCCCACGCCCTGCGGATTGACGAGAGCGCGACCATCGCGGGGCTCAACTGCCTCGCCTCGGCGGCGGCGGTATTCCTGATGCTGCGATTCACCCTCGCAGGCTGGAGGCCTCGCTCGAGTGCGGCGTTCTGCGCCGCCTTCCTTGCCTACGGCATACTCGATCCGGACTTCCTCACGGACGCGGGACCCCTTACCGCGGCTGCAAGCGCGCTCCTTCTGGCGGGCCTGGCTTCGGCCGCCAGGCACCCCGGCGGGCGGGCGCCCTGGGCCATGCTATTCGCGTCCAACGCCCTCCTTGCTGCCATCCACCCCGGGCTCGCGCTTGCTGGGACGCTGGCCTCCATCGGTGTGGGGTTTGCCGCCTCGCGAACCCGCGAGGGGAAACCCGTGGCGCTCATGGCGTCTGCGGCGTTCGCGGCCGTGGCCGGCATCGCCTCGGTGACCGTCCCGTGGACGCTGCGCAATTACCTCGTCTTCCATCAATTGATCCCCTCCAAGTCCAACGGGTGCTTCGAGCTCGTCCTCAGCCAGAAGGAGACCGACGACGGGGTTCTCAGCGAGGCGTCCCTGATGGTCGGCCATCCGTCGACCAATCCCCGGCTCCTGAGCAAGTATGCCGCGCTCGGCGAATCCGCCTTTCTCGAACCGTACCGGCGCGAGGCCGCCGAGATTCTGACTGCCGATTTCAGGCGCTATCTCATGTTCAGCCTCAACAGGTTCTTCAATGCGGTCTGCCTGAGCCGGTCGCCCGACGATATTGCGATGGTCTCGGTGAACCTGACGCCAGCGGAGGCCGCGAGGCTTGTCGGCCAACGCACCATCATCATGTGCGCGGGCACGCCCAACTTTTTCTGGCCGACGAACGAGGTCTCAGAGCAGGTTGAGCTCGCCAGCTTCAATTCGGCGGGCATCGAGGATCCCGACACACTGCTCGCGGACTGGGAGAGGGCCCAGATGTCAATTCGGTCGCGCACAGGGGGCGCCACGGCCTGGATCAGGGGATTTGCCTGGTCGGGTTTCCCAACGCTCTGCTGCGCCGCAAGCCTGATCATCGCCCGGCGCTCGACTCCGCGGCTGGTCCTCGCCGCGGCCGCGATCTACCTGGTGGCGTTGATTCCAAATGTCCTGATTACCCATGACATGCGCCACCAGGGGAGCTTCATGCTCCTGTTCGCGGTCATTGTCGCCGGGGTCTTTGAGTCGCTGGCGCGTCACACCCATGGTTGACGCCCCTGGGAGACGAGACCGACCTTCCGCCAGCAGGCTCCTGCGCGGGGCCTCCCGGCTTCGGCTGACCGAGGATTTCGTGTCGCTCAAGGTTCGAATTCTCCAGGGCGGGCGGCCGACCGCTGGCGACCTCGCCACGCTTGCGCGCGTTCACGAGCGGACACTCGAGAACATAGCCTCTGCCAAGAGCCAAGGGGACCTTCCCGCGCCCGCCCGTGCGGAGAGGGGCATCGGTCTCGGGAGCGGGGACGTCGAGGTTACTCCCTACGACGCCGGATGGCCGCTCCTTTATGGAGAAGAGGCCGAGAAAATCCAAAGCCGCCTTGGAACGCTCGCGACCGCGGTCCACCACGTGGGGAGCACGTCGATTCCCGGCATGCCCGCCAAGCCCCTCATCGACATGGCGGTCGTCGTTGATCCAGCCGTCCTGACGGCCACGCTGCCGGAATGCGTCTCGGCCATGGAAGGAATCGGCTACAGCTACTGCGGGGACTTTGGGCACCATGGCGGACATTATTTTTCCAAGCGCGAGGGCGACCGCCAAACCTTCACGGCCCAGTTCCATGCGTCGAATTCCTGGGACCTGGCTCGGCTCCTGCGGTTTCGCGACGAGGCCAGGTCCGATCCCCGGCTCTTCCGGGAATACGCCGAGGTCAAGGTCGCCCTCGCGTCCGCCCTGGGCGGCAACCGCGGCCTCTATTTCTGGTACAAGGCGCACTGGCTGAACGACAGGCTCCTGGAGGACAGGGGACCCGCGGCCTGGGGAACCTGGTTCCTGCTCGCGGAGTACCCCACGATGATCGAGGTGGGAATGCGCCTCGCCTTGGCGCGACTGCGCCCCCGGTACGCCGGGCCCGGCAGGCACCCTCTGGCGATCAGCAGGCGCCGGCCCGCCGGATCCTAGCGCCCCATCGCAACCATAAGGGCGACGGACATCTGGTTGCAGGGCGTGGGGATCCCGTGCCGTGCGCCGATGCGCACGATCGCCCCGTTGCGGGCGTCAATCTCGGTCTGGCGCCCGGCGGCCCGGTCTGCCTGGAGCGAATTCACCCTGTCGGGCGGCCCAGCCCTCGCCTCTTCGACGATGGAGTCCGCCAGGCTGTCGTCGAGCACGGCCCCCTGCGCGCGCCCGACGGCGATGCACTCGCGGACGATCTGCCGCGCGGCGGCCGCCACAGCCTCATCCCTGAATACGCGCGTCGGCTGCAGGAGAAGCGCGTTGAGGACGCCCGGCGCGTTCTTGCAGAGCTTCGTCCAGACCGTGGTCGTGAAGTCGGCCGTCATGGCCGCGTCCGCGGACGTCCCGGCAAAGAGCTGGACAAAGGCGCGGCCCAGCTCTCCCTCGGCCACCCGCAGGTGCATGACGCCGCGCTGGCGGACGGTCGACGGCTGCGGGCGCTCCACCGGGCAATCCACCATGACCGGCACGATGCGGTCCGGCGGGAAATAGGGCTCAAACCGCTCGCGGTGCTCGACCCCGTTTTGCAGCACCGCCACCGGGCAGCCCCGCGCCCCAAGGGGCCCGAGCCAAGCGGCCGCGGCCGGGACGTCGTAGGCCTTGGTCGCCACCAGGATCCAGTCGACCGGCGGGGCCTCGGGGGGGCTCAGCAGGCGGCGGGCCACCACGCGCACGGATCCCGACGCCCGCTCAATGGTGAGGTCGGGCAGCGGCCTGCGCACGCACAGCAGAACCTCGTGCCCGGCCTCCTCCAGGAGCGACGCCACGACGCTCCCGATCGCCCCGACCCCGACGATTGCAATTCGCGCCATCCCGCGAACGTTGCCGGGGCTGCGCCGGCTTTCGAGCGAATTTTCCGGCGAACTCGGGCGTTGCCCGGAATCCGCGCAGCCCCCTTGAAGCGCCCGCCAAGCCGGCTATCGTGGCGCCATGAAAAGGGCCCCTTGGCTGCTCGTCGCCGCATTCGCGGCCGCTGCAGTGGCTCCCCTCGCCCGCGCGGACGCTCCCGCGGCCCCGGGCGCGCTGTCCGTCGCCGCGGCCGCCAACCTGGTCTACGCCCTGGACGCCCTCGACGCCGAATTCGCAAAGGCGTCCCCTGGCGTGACCGTCACGAGCGCCACCGGGGCGTCGGGGAGCCTCGTCGCCCAGATAGAGCACGGCGCCCCCTATGACGTCTTCCTCTCGGCGGATCCCGATTTTCCGCGGGCGCTGGTCAGGGCGGGACGGGCCGACGCGGGGAGCCTGACCGCGTTTGCCGTGGGACGGCTTGTCCTCTGGACCACGGAGGCCGGTGTCGACGTCTCGGACATTGCCGCGGCGGTCCGCAGCCCGGCCGTCAAGAAGCTGGCGATCGCCAATGTCTCCACCGCGCCCTTTGGCAGGGCGGCAAAGGAGGCGCTCCAGAAGCTCGGCGCCTGGGACGACCTCCAGCCCAAGCTGGTCATTGGAGAGAACATCTCCCAGACGGCGCAGTTCGTGGACACCGGCAACGCGGACGCGGGGTTCGTTGCGCTTTCCATCGTCATTTCGCCGAAGCTGAGGGACAAGGGCCGCTGGACCGAGGTGCCGGCGGGCCTCTACGGCTCCCTTGAGCAGTGCGCGGTCATCACGGCGCACGGGTCCTCGAACCCCGCGGCGGCCCGCTACATCGCGTTCCTGCAGAGCCCGGCCGCGCGCGCGATCCTCGTGGCGTTCGGCTACGGCATTCCCCGGGGGCCCTGAGGGGCGGGTCTCGCCCGCGACTCCGGATTTGGTTGGATTCGCCCGGGTCCATGATCGTAATTTGAGGGCCGTGATTTGCCTCCACTGCCGGCGGTGCGGGTTGGAGTGAAACCGATGCTCTCCCCACCCCTTCGCCAACGGCCCGATCTCCCGGGTTCGCCGAGCCCCATCGTGAGCATCGGCGCCGGCGGGATCGTGCGCGACTCGCACCTGCCGGCCTACCGGAAGGCCGGATGGGCGGTCGCGTCGGTTTTCGACCTGGACGCGGGGCGCGCCGGGGCCATCGCCCGCGACTTCGGCATACCGCGCGTGTGCGCCACCCTGGACCAGGCCGTCACCGGCGCCGCCGCCGGGTCGGTGTTCGACGTCGCCGTGCCCGCGTCCGCCATCCTCGGGATCCTCTCGGCGCTCCCCGACGGCGCCCGGGTCCTCATCCAGAAGCCCCCGGGCGTGAACCTCGCGGAGGCGACGGCGATCCGCGAGCTCTGCGGGAGAAAGCGGCTGGTCGCCGCCGTCAACCTGCAGCTGAGGTTCGCCCCGAACATGCTCGCGGCCCGCGACCTCATATCGCGGGGATTGATCGGGGATGTCCACGACGTGGAGATCAGGGTCACGTGCCTGACGCCGTGGCACCTTTGGAAATTCCTCTACGGGATCCCCCGCGTCGAGATCGTCTACCACAGCATCCACTATGTGGACCTCGTGCGCTCGTTCCTCGGCGAACCTGGCGGCGTATGGTGCAAGACGCTCAGGCACCCGGAGATGATGGGGCTCGCGTCCACCCGCACGGCAATCTCCCTCGACTACGGCGACGTCCGCAGGGCGAACATCTCCACGAACCACGGGCACCGCTTTGGAACCCGCCACCAGGAGAGCACCCTGAAGATCGAGGGGACCCGCGGCGCGATCGTCGCGAGGATGGGGGTAAACCTGGACTACCCGCGCGGACTTCCCGACCAGCTCGAGTACTGCCTCCTCGGTGAGGGCGATCCCGCGCCGTGGACCACGGTGAGGCTCGAGGGCGCCTGGTTTCCCGACGCATTCATCGGACCCATGGCGAGCCTGATGCGCTTCGCCTCCGGCGAGTCGACCGAGCTGCCGACCTCCATCGATGACGCGTGGCGGACCATGGCCGTCGTCGAGGCGTGCCATGCGTCGAGCGACCGTGGCGCCACGCCCGTGACCACGTGAGGCCGCCACCGTGTCCATATCGGATTCACCGCTGCGTACATGCTGGCCACGGGGCCGCGATGGGCGCTTAATGCGGGGCGCCTTTTCTTCACAACCGGGCATCTGGCCCTGACCGTTCCCCCCAAAAAAAGCCCATGGGCATATTCAGACTCGACGGGAAAACCACACTCGTAACAGGAGCCGGCTCAGGCATCGGCGAGGCGATCGCCCTCTGCTTCGCCGGCCAGGGCGCGTTCGTCTGGGTCGCCGACAGCAACGAGCCGCGGGCCATCGCGACCGCCGACGCCATCAGGGCCGCCGGCGGCAAGGCGGACCACGGATGCGTCGACGTGAGCGACCCGGCCGCCGTCCTCGCCCTCGCCTCCCGGCTGCCGACGCTCGACGTCCTGGTGAACAACGCCGGCATCGGCCATGTTGGAAACCTCCGCGAGACAGCCGCCTCGGACCTGGACCGTTTATATTCGGTCAATGTCCGCGGCGCGTTCAACTGCTGCAAGGCCTTCGTGCCGGCGATGCTCGCGAATCGCCGCGGAAGCGTGATCAACCTCGCCTCGATCGGGGGCATCGTCGCCGTGCGGGACAGGCTGGCCTATACGGTGAGCAAGTTCGGGGTCGTGGGGCTGACGAAATCCCTCGCCCTCGACCATTCGCACGAGGGCGTCCGGTTCAACTGCATCTGTCCCGGAAGGGTCGAGACCCCTTTCGTGAAGGGGCGCCTCGCTGAATACCCGGACCCCGAGAAGGCGTACCGCGAGATGAGCTCGACCCAGTTGAACGGCCGCATGGCAAGGCCCGAGGAGATCGCTTCGGCTGCCCTCTACCTCGCGGCGGACGAATCCGAGATGGTGACCGGCAGCTCCCTCATGATCGACGGCGGCTGGAGCGCCGGCAAGTAGGCCGCAGGGCGGGAACCCCCTAGGTTCCCGACGAGGCGCGGATCACCTTTACGACGGGGACGACGATGGTCTCCCCGGACTTTGCCCCCCGGCCAAGCTGGCGAAGGAGCAGGTTGCTCGCGTGGCGGGCCAGCTCCTGGTGGGAGACGCCGACCGAGGAGAGCGGGGGGTCGAAGAAGGGCGCGATCTCGTAGTCCCCGGTGCCGATGACCGCTATGTCCTTCGGTATGTCGAGCCCGCGCTCCTTGATTGCCCGATATGCCCCCAGTGCCAGGGCGTCCGACACGGTGTAGAGGCCGTCGACCGCCGTCGTGCTTGCCAACAGGCTCTTCATGGCCTCGTAGGCGCTCAGCTCCGACAGCTTGTTCGCGACGATCTCGAGCGGCGGCCGCCCGACGAGCTCAGTCGCCCGCCTGATGAAGCGGTCCACGCGCACCTGGGTGGTCTGCGTCAGGGGCCTTCCATGGAGGACGGCGAGCTTGCGGCACTTGGCCCGGAAGAGCGTCTCGGCGGAGCGAAGCCCCGAACTCTCGTCCTCGACCACCGACGCAAACCCCGGGACCGTGCGGTTCACAAGCACCACCGGATAAGGCAGATGGGACCGCGTGAGGAACTGGTCGTCCTCCGCAATCGTGTTCATGATGATCGCGGCGTTAAAGTGATCGCCCGTCAGCAAACCGGGCATCTCTCGCAGGCGGCCCGCGACGTACATCTCGATCATCATCGAGAAATCGAGGTTGGAGCGCACGGTCTTCGCCTCGGCGATCGCGCTGCGCATGGCGGAAATGAAGTGATTAACGAGGGGGATCGGGGCCTCGAAGCTCGTGACAAGCGCAAGCACGACGTGGTTCTTGGCGCTGGTCCCGCTGCGCAAGCGCCGCGCGCCGATGTTCGGCAGGTAGCCCAGCCTCGCGCTCGCCTCCCGGATCTTCTGCACCGTCGCGGCGGAGATCCTCCGCTCGATGTGGCGGTTGTTCAGCACCGAGGAGACGGAACCGATCGAGACACCCGCCGCCTTTGCGATGCTTTTCACCGTCACCAGGTCGCCTGGCGAGGGGGTGGGTTGTCGGGTTCTCTTGGAAGCTGGCATGATAGACACCTATCCGGCGTCGAAAAAAAAGCACACGATTTTTTTGCCGCGGGACTGGGGTTGCAGGGACGGGGCGTGTCCGGCCGGGCCGGGCTGTCGCCGGATGAGTTTAGGCTTGCAACGGAAAAAACGATTTTGCAAATCCAAACCCTACCGCAACCCCTGCGTCGACCGACGCCGCACCTCAGAAACACCCATGAATCCCGCAGTCCCCACGAAGGGAATCCTCGCGGCCCTATGGCTGCCGACCGACGAGGCCGGCGACCTGATAACCGCGGATCTCGCCTGGAACATCGCCTTCCTGAGGCGCTGCGGCATCCACGGGATCCTGGCGCTCGGCAGCACGGGGGAGTTCTCGCAGCTCGACATCGAGCAGCGCAAGCGCGCGCTGGCGCTCGTGGCCGAGCTCGCCCACCCGCTCCCGGTCATAGCGAACATTAGCGACATCCGGCCGCGCGCCGTGGCCGACCTGGGCCGCTTCGCGCGCCAGCTGGGCCTTCCCGCGATCTCGATCATGACCCCCGGTTTTTACCCCTCGTCGCAGGACGACGTGCTCGCGCATTTTCTCCACGCAGCGGAATCGTCCGGCCTGCCCACGTTCCTCTACAACTTCCCGGAGCTCACGGGGACCCGAATCGACCTGGACACGGTGCGGGCGTTTGCGGACCGGGCGCCCATGGCGGGCATAAAGCACAGCGGACTCGAGTTCGCCTACAACAGGGACCTCGTCCGCCTCGGGCTGGAAAAGAATTTCGTCGTCTTCTCGGGCAACGACACCCGCCTTCCCGAGCTCTTTGAGGTCGGCGTCGCCGGATGCATCGGGGGCCTGGTGAACATAGCCCCCGAGCTGATGGTGCACATCTACCGGGTCCTATGGGAGGGGGCGCCCGGCGCCATCGAGCCCGCGACGACCCGCCTGAGGAAGATCGGGGCGACGATCGACCGCCTGAGCTTTCCCCTCAATGTGGCCGCAGGAATGGATGCCAGGGGCCTGCCGACCGGGGCCCCGAAGGCCATTGTCTCCGCGCGTTCCCGGACGATCTACAACGAGATCGTGGTGGAGCTTGGCCAGCTGTTCCGGGAGTGGGGCATTCTCTCCCCGCCTCCGCCCGAAGGGCAGTAGGCCCTTGCGTGACGGGCGGAACGAGGAGGGAATGGCCCTTTCAGAATCACCCCTTCCCCCGGATGAAATGGAAATACAAGTGGTTAGTCGTGGGCATGCTTTGGATGGTCTGCGTCCTCAACTACGGGGACCGGCAGGCGTTCTTCTCGGCGTTTCCGCGGATCAAGGGGGAATTCGGCTTCAGCCCCGTTCAGTTCGGCCTGATGGGCTCGGCTTTCGCCTGGGTCTACGCATTCGGCTCGCCCTTCGCAGGGTTCCTTGGGGACCGGGTCAGGCGAAAAGGGCTGATACTCGGAGGCTGCGCGTTCTGGAGCCTGACGACGGCGGCGACCGGCCTCTGCGGGAAGGCGTGGCAGTTCGTAGGTGTGCGCGCGCTGACCGGCGTAGGCGAGGCCTTCTACTTTCCCTCGGCGCTGTCCCTCTTGAGCGACTACCACGACCGCCGGACGCGCTCGCTGGCCTTCTCACTTCACCAGTCCGGGGTGTATGTCGGCACGATCGGGGGAAGCTGGGCCGGGGCCTGGCTCGCCGAGCGCTACGGATGGCGCATCGGCTTCAACGTCTTCGGCGCGGCGGGAATCGTTCTCTCTCTCGTCCTTTACAGGTTCCTGCGCGAACCCGACCGGGGGGAGGCCGGCGCCCCGGCGGCCATCCCTGGGGAGCCGCCCCTTGCGCCGGGTGAGGCGCTGCGCGCGATAGTCGCGAAGCCGACGGCCCTCGTCCTCATGTTCGCCTTCGTGGGGGCAAATTTCGTCGCGACCATATTCCTCGCCTGGACGCCGACATTCCTAGTCGAGAAATTCCATCTGTCACTCACCTCGGCCGGGTTCTATGGAAGCGCGTTCATCAGCGTCGCCAGCATGCTGAGCGTGCCCGTGGGCGGACTCGCGGCGGACAGGCTCTCCCGGACGCTTCCGGGAGGGCGCATCCTCGTCCAGGCGGCCGGCCTCCTCGCGGGAGCGGTCTTCGTGGCGATCGTCGGGCTGACCGGCGAGCTCGCGACGCTCGTCATTTCCATGACGGTGTTCGGCCTGTGCAAGGGCCTCTATGATTCGAACATCTTCGCCTCGCTCTACGACGTGGTCGAGCCGCGGGCGAGGGCAAGCGCGGCCGGCGTCATGAACACCGTCGGATGGCTCGGGGGCGCCCTAGGCCCCCTCGCCGTCGGATTCGCCACCCAGTACGGCCGCCACGGATCCGACACGTCGGCCAACATGGGCGAGGCGATCGCTTTCGGCGCGGTCATCTACGCCGCGGGCGGCCTGGCCCTCCTCCTGGCCGCGACCGTGCTGGTCCGGCGGGACTTCGTCGGGTCCGCAGCCGCATGAAGCCCTTCTTTCAAAAACCTGTTGACATCGGATTCCCGCCAGAAATAACGTTTTTGCAGTTCCCACCCACCACCCCCGCAAACCGCGCTGAAGGCCCTCTTTTGCCCGGGCTGCACAATCCCCGTCCCGTCCGAACCCCGATCGGCCCGACCTGCCTAGAAATTCTATGCCTATGAATGCCCCTAGACACCGCAAAGCCATCGCAACCCTGGCCGCCTTCGGCCTCTTCGTCGCCCAGCACGCCTCCGGGCAGACCACTGCCGTCACAACGACGACCACCACGAGCGACACGACGGCGGGCGACCAGACCGTGGTCCTGAGTCCGTTTGAAGTGACCGAGAGCCCCGCCGGACCCTACCAGGCCACCCAGGCGCTGGCGGGCGGCCGCGTCGCCGAGAATCTCTTCGAGGCGGTCGACAATGTCTCCATCGTCACCCCGCAGTTCATCCAGGACACGGCGCCGCGCGATATCTTCAATGCGACGAAGTACCTCGCCGGCATCTCGAACAACAGCTCGCAGGTCGCAGGCGACCGGGTATCGATCCGGGGCTTCCAGGTGTCGAATCCCGACATCGACGGCTTCGACACGGTCCAGTCCGTCGTCAAGGACGACCCGGCGCTCTACGAGAGCGTGGAGTTCGTGAGGGGGCCCGACTCCCTCCTCGCCCCCAACGGCAGCCCGGGCGGTACCCTGAACCTCGTCAGCAAGACTGCGCAGTTCGCCAATTTCGGCAGCGCCACGGGCAATTTCGGGGAATACGACACCAACTCCGGCAACTTTGACGTGAACCAGGTGCTCGCGCCGAATGTCGCCGGCAGGCTCGTCGCGAGCTTCATCGACGCCACCGAGGGCGACAACCAGGGCTACCACGAGAGCGTGGGGATCATGCCGTCGGTGCTCTTCAAGATCGGCTCAAACTCCCAGCTGCTCCTTCATTTCACGTTCTTCTGGGGGACGGCCTACAACTATCTGGGCCTGCCGATCAACCCGGCCACCCGGAGCATCTCGGACACGATCCAGCTCCTTCCCGGGCTGAACCCGTACGAGACGCCGTACGGCGACAACATCAGCGACGGGAGCGCTGCGAACCACTCCGACCGCGAGATCTACCGCGCGCTCTTCACGACGAACTTCTCCGACAACCTCTCCATGAGGCTCAGCGCGCGGTACATGTGGGACTGGGAGACCAACAACCAATGGAACCTGACCGGCAACGCGGGAGGCGGCTACGACCCGCTGACCGGCACATGGACTCCCGGGCTTGTCTGGTCGGGAAACGCCACCGCGGGCTTCACGTCGGCCCCGGCTCCCGCCACCACGGCCATCTACCCGGTGAGCCAGTCGCCGACGAACGACCTGGACCACTACATCGACGTCCAGAACGATTGGATCTACAAGTACAAGACGAACGTCTTCGACTCGGAGACCATCGCGGGCTTCGCTGGCGAGTTCTTCCACACGCAGATCAAGGGCTACAGCGCGGTCAGCCCCGCGGTGAATGTGTACGCCATCCCCTCCTCGGCGACCTACACGACCGCGACGGCGGCCGCCACGAACGAGGACGTGACGGGCAACTTCGAGCAGGTCTACCTCAACGAGAAGCTGAAGCTCTTTGACGGCCACGTCATCCTCAACGGCAGCGTTGTGCCGACGTGGTTCTTCGAGAACGTGGACAACTTCCTCTCGGGCGTGAACTACGGCTCGCACCCGAACCCGACGTTCGTCAACTACGGCGTCGACCTGATCCCGGTGTCCTACGTGTCGATATTCCTCGGGCACTCGCAGGACGCCGCGCAGGTCAGCCCTCCTTCCCCGCCGACGGCCACGAACCTCACTCCCCCGCAGCTGCAGTCGGGCGAGCAGGACGAGGCCGGAGTGCGCCTGAAGGCCCTCGACGGGCGGGTCACATTCTCGGCGAACTGGTTCCAGCTCTACCAGACGAACAACGCGATCGTGAACCCGGCGCTGTTCTCGGTGCCGCCCCCGGCAGTCACGCCGCCCAACATCTACTCGAACCGCATAGCGCGCGGCTGGGAGTTCGAGACGAACATGACGATCACCAAGAATCTCTCGATCCTTGGCAACTTCACGGACTTCACAAACCGCAGCCCGTACGACGTCCGGTTCCGGGCGGACCCCGAGAACTTCGGGGCCGTCTACCTGAACTACCATTTCATCGACGGGCAGCTGAACGGGCTCTCCCTCGGCCTGGGCTACGTCTACCAGGGGAAGGCGGCCGGGGACAGCGCCTCCGGCGTGACCGCGGCCAGCACGACGACGACCCCCGTGCCGGAGCAGCCGAGCTTCTACCTCCCCGCGTACGGACTCCTGAACTTCACGGCCTCGTACAGGATCGACAAGCACTGGACCGTTCGCTTCTTCCTGGATAACGCCACGAACAAGACCTATTTCGCCGGCTCGCTGAACGCGGACGCGGTCATGCCCGGCATCCCGATCAACCCGCACGGCTCCTTGACCTACTCGTTCTGACGCGGGGCAGCCTGGCCGGTGCTGCCAATGCGTCGCACCGGCCGGCACCGCGGCGGGGTCGCGGATGCGTGCGCAGACCTTGCCCGGACGGCCCCTTTTGCTGGCGCTGATCCGTCTGGCTGCTAGAATGTTAGGATGCGGAAGGCCCCCTCCCTGCTCCTCGTCGGATGCCTCCTCTCGGTCGGGGCGAGGGCGGGCGAGCGGATCGCGTTCGACTCGGGCTGGCGGTTCAAGCTCGGGGACCCGGCTGGCGCCGAGTCCGCCGCCTTCAACGCGGGCGACTGGCGCGTGGTCGACGTGCCGCACGACTGGAGCATCGAGGGAGTCCCCGAGGCGGATGCGCCCTCGTCGGAGGGCGGAGGCTACTACCCGACGGGCGTCGGATGGTACCGCAAGGTCCTGGACGCACCGGCCGCCTGGAGGGACCGGATCGTGCGCATCGTCTTTGACGGCGTCTACATGGACTCGCAGGTCTGGATCAACGGGGTCTCGCTGGGCGTCCACCCCTACGGTTTCACGCCGTTTGAGTACGACCTCACGCCAAACCTGCGGTTTGGCGGGGTCAACGTCATCTCGGTGCGCGTGGACAACAGCCGCCAGCCAAACTGCCGGTGGTACAGCGGATCGGGCATCTACCGGCATGTCGTGATCGAGGTGCTCGATCCCGTGCACCTTGAACCGCCGTCCACCGTCGTGAGGACCGTCTCGGCGGACCCGGACAGCGCATCCATCCAGGTGGACGCGCTTGTCCGCAATGAGTCGGAGACGGCGGTGTCGCCGGAGGTCGATGTCGACGTCGCCGACCCCCGCGGCGCCCCCGAGTCCGAAGTCGAGGTCGCCCGTGCCGGGCCGATTCCGCCGGGATCAACTGCCGAGATCCATCAGACCGTGACCGTCCGCCATCCGAGGCTGTGGTCTCCGGACTCGCCTTCCCTCTCCCAGGCTCGGGTGCGCGTGCTTGCCGGTGGGCGCGTCGCGGACAGCGCGTCCATTCCCTTCGGTATCCGCACCTTGTCGGTCACGGCCGAACGCGGGCTCGAGATCAACGGCCGGTCCATAAAGCTCGCCGGTGGCGCCGAACACCACGACAACGGGCCGCTCGGCGCGGCCGCCCTCGACCGGGCCGAGGAGCGCCGCGTGGAACTCCTGAAGGCCGCTGGGTTCAACGCCGTTCGCACCTCGCACAACCCCCCGTCACCCGCGTTCCTCGACGCCTGCGACCGCCTGGGCATCCTCGTCATGGACGAGGCCTTTGATGGCTGGGAAAAGCCGAAGAACCCAGACGACTACAGCCTGTACTTCAGGGACTGGTGGCAGCGCGACCTCAGCGCGATGGTCGAGCGCGACCGGAACCATCCCTCGGTCGTCATGTGGAGCATCGGCAACGAGGTGTTTGAACGCGGCAACGCCGAGGGGGCGCGGATCGCGCACCTGCTGGCGGCGCGCGTCCGGGAGCTCGACCCGACGCGCCCCGTCACGGCCGGGATAAACGGCCTGGGCAAGTCCGGAGTCTGGACCCAGCTCGACCCCCTCTTCTCCGCGCTCGACGTCGCCGGCTACAACTATGAGCTCGCCCGGATCCCAGTCGACCACGGGCGCCTCCCCGGGCGCATCATCGTGGGGACCGAGTCGTACCAAAGCGCGACGTTCGAGGCCTGGGCCGCGTCGCAGGACCGCCCGTACGTGCTCGGCGACTTTGCGTGGTGCGCCCTCGATTACCTGGGGGAGGCCGGCATCGGGAAGGTCTTCCCGCCCGGCCAGGCGGTCACGCCCCACTGGGCGGGGTCTCAGTTTCCCTGGCACGGCGCCGAGTGCGGGGACATCGACATCACCGGCTGGCGCAAGCCCGTGTCGCACTACCGCTCGATCGTCTGGGACAGGGGCGAGTCGCTCTACATGGCCGCGACCGCGCCCGCCCCGGGTGGCGGGACCTGGGTGCAGTCGAGGTGGTCCATGCCGCCCGCGCTTCCGAGCTGGACCTGGCCCGGATCGGAGGGAAAGCCGATCATCGTCGAGGTCTACTCCAGGCATCCCAGGGTGACGCTCAGCCTGAACGGCAGGGCGCTCGGCACGAAGCCCACGACGCGCGCCGAGGAGTTCAAGGCCGACTTCAGCGTCCCCTACGAGGCCGGGACCCTCAGCGTCGTCGGCGACGGAGGCGGCCGGCCCGCCGAGCGGTTCGAGCTCGTGACGGCCGGCCCTCCGGCCCGGGTCCGGCTCACGGCCGACCGCGCTGGCATCCTCGCCGACGGGAACGACCTCTCCTTCGTGACGGTGGAGGTCACCGACTGGCGCGGCCGGCCCGGGGCGGACCATGACCTGGTCGTCAAATTCGCCCTCGAGGGTCCGGGCACGATCGCGGCGATCGGAAACGCCGACATGACCGACCTCGAGTCGTACCAGTCGAATCCCCACCGCACCTACCAGGGCCGCGCGATCGTGATCGTGAGGTCGACGCTGCGGCCAGGAACCATCATCCTCTCCGCATCAGCCCCCGGAATGGCTTCACGCCCCGTATGGATTCACACGCGTCCCCCAGAGAACCCATGACAATACACCCCAAACCCCGAATCCCGAACCTTTCCCTGCAGTCCGCGCTGGCAGCGTTCCTCCTGGCGTCGGTCCCCTGCCTGCGCGCCGACGTCTTGTGCGCCGGCATTTTTGGCGACCACATGGTCCTCCAGCGCGACCGCGAGGTCCCCGTGTGGGGAACGGGGACGCCCGGGGAATCCGTGGTGGTCGACTTCGCCGGGCAAAGCGTCGCGACGCGCGTGGACCCGTCGGGATCGTGGATCGTCCGACTCAGCCCCATGGCCGCGAGCGACGCCTCGCGCGACTTCGTGGTGAAGGGGGGCAACGAGCTCCGTTTTTCGGACGTCCTGGTCGGCGAGGTCTGGCTGTGCTCGGGACAGTCAAACATGGAGAAGCCGGTCGGGCCGCAATACAACCAGAAGCCGACAAGCGACTATGTGAACGCCATCCGCCAGGCGTCGAACCCGCTCATCAGGCTGTACAATGTGCCGCACTTCGGGAAGCCCGACCCCACGAAAACCTACCTCAGCTGGCACCCGTGCGACCCGGGATCAATTGTCCACACGAGGTTCTCGGCCGTCGGGTACTATTTCGGGCGCGAGATACAGCGGGCGCTCGGCGTGCCGGTGGGTTTGATCGACTCGACCTATGGCGGGACGCAGATCGAGGAGTGGATGCCGCCGGGCTCGTTCTCCGGATATCCCGACCTTGCCGACCTTGCGGCGGGTCCGCCCTTTCCCGTGATGGCGACAAGGAACGCGGTCTCGTCGCTCTATCTTTCAATGATCAAGCCGATGGTCCCCTTCGCCCTGCGCGGGTTCCTTTGGTACCAGGGGGAGGGAAACCTCCTTGAGGCGCAGGTCGCCAGCTACACGGACAAGATGCGCGCCATGGTCGCGGCCTGGCGCGCGGCGTGGAACGGGCCGGACCTGCCGTTCTACTACGTGGAGATCGCGCCCTTCCTCTACTCTTCCGTGACCACCCACCACAGGCACCTGACGCCGGAGGCGCTTCCCGCCTTCTGGGAGGCGCAGAGCCGGGCCCTCTCGATACCCCACACGGACATGGTCGTGACCACGGACCTGGTCGACAACGTGGCCGACATCCACCCCGCGGATAAGCTCGAGGTGGGTCGTCGGCTCGCGGGCCTGGCCCTGTCGGACACCTACGGGCGCGAAGGGGCGTTCGCGCACAGCCCCGCATTCGCCTCCATGAGGGTCCTCCCCGCGGGCGCCCTGGAGCTCACGTTCCGGGACACCGACGGCATGCTGGGCAGCTCCAACGGAAAGCCCCTGGGAGAATTCACGGTCGCGGGCGCGGACGGGGGGTTCGCGCCGGCCGACGTTAAGATCATGGGCGACAAGCTGGTCCTCCAGAGCGCCCTCGTAAGCCAGCCCGTGGCGGCGCGCTTCGCCTGGCGCGAGGACGCGACCCCAAACCTCGTCAATGCCGACGGCCTCCCGGCCATGCCGTTCCGGACCGACTCATGGCCCTTGGCCGTGGAAAAGCCCGGCCCGCCGGGGCCGCCGAAATGACCTGATTTTCGCCCCCAAGGGGTCCCGAAAAGGGTGGCTTCCCGCTCTGAAATCCATAGCATCGAACAAAACGATTTCCCAATGGCCGCCATAGCCGAATTACCCGCCCCGGCAGCCCCGGTTTCGTTCGACCCGAACCGGCCCGACTTCTCGCCGTACGGGCTCAGCTGCGTCTGGTGGAAGCCCTCGCCGATGCGCCGGCCCGACCACCACAACGAGATAGAGCTCAACCTGATCGTGTCGGGTTCGGTCACCTACCTGATCGCGGGGCGCAAGGTGCGCATCGAGGCCGGCCGCCTGAGCTCCTTCTGGGCGGCGATCCCGCACCAGATAATCGAGTTCGGCTCCAACACCGAGTACCTCGTCGCGACGATCCCCTTCCCATGGTTCCTGCAGTACGACCTGCCCGAGGCCTTCGTTCGCCCGCTCCTCACCGGGGCCGTGCACATGGAGCCCGAGCGCGACCACGGCCGGCACGACCGGGACCTCTTCGCGCAGTGGGCCAACGACCTTCGCAATCCCAACGAGAGGATGAGGGACATCGTGATGCTCGAGATGGAGGCGCGGCTGCGCAGGATGGCCGCGGCCTTCCCGGAGCGCGAGTCGGGCGCGCGGACGCGCCACCCGGAGTTCATCGACGGGCGCCTTAACAAGGTCGAGCAGATGGCGTGGCTCGTCGCGCGCCGCTACACGGAGCAGCTCAACGTGACCGACATAGCCAAGGCGGTCGGGCTGCACCCGAACTACGCCATGAGCCTTTTCAAGAAGGCGTTCGGCTCGACGCTCATCGACTACCTGACGCACCACAGGGTGTCCCACGCGCAGCGGCTCCTCGCGACGACCGACGAGAAGATCGTCGAGGTGGCCTTCTCGTCGGGATTCAACTCGATCAGCAGGTTCAACCAGGCCTTCCGCAGGGCCTGCGGGTGCTCGCCGCGCGAGTACCGCGTGCACCACGATGTCCTGGAGGCCCGCCCCGCGCGCGGCGACCGCTCGAAGCACTGGGGCTGAGGCCCGGCTTCAGAGGCGGCGCAGCGCGCCGTCCAGGCTGACGATCTCGCCGGGCTTGATCGAGAGGTCGGCCCCGAGGCCCGCGTAGCGCACGTGCGGGGTCGCGGTCGACTTCCCGGTGTTGCGCACCGTGGCGGACTCGAGGCGCCCGGCCGCCCACGTGATGGAGACCTCGAGGCTCCCGCGGGCGCACAGCCCTCGCTCCGAGCCGTCCCTCCATGCGTCCGGGAGCGCAGGCAGGAGCGTGATCGTCCCCGCGGCGTCCCCCTGCGCCCGCTCGATGGACGACTCCGGCGCCGGCGCCGTGCTCTGGAGGAGCATCTCCGCGATGCCGGCCGTCCCGCCGAAGTTGCCGTCGATCTGGAAGGGCGGATGGGCGTCGAACAGGTTGGGATAGGTTCCCCCGCTGAACACGTCGCCCGCCTGGGCCATCGTGGTCGGCTTCAGGTGCTCGTGCAGTATCCGAAACGCGCGGTTGCCGTCGCCCAGCCGGGCCCAGAGGCAGAGCTTGAACGCGAGGCTCCATCCCGTGCTCGCGTCGCCACGGGCGTCGAGCGTCTTCCGCGCGGCCGCAGCGAGGGCCGGCGTCGCCCCGGGCGTGATCTCCTCCCCGGGATAGAGGCCCCAGAGGTGCGCGACGTGCCTGTGATGGGGCTCGGGTTCGGCGTAGTCCTCGAGCCATTCCATGACGCGCCCGTCGGAGCCGACCCGCGTCGGGGCGAGCCTCGCGCGCTTGGCCTCGAGCTCCGCGCGGAGGGCGGCGTCGATGCCGAGCATGCGCGACGCCGATATGCACGCGCCGAAAAGGTTGCGCACGAGCTGCATGTCGGAGGTCGAGCCCATGCACAGGTGCACCTTCGTGCCGTCGGGAAGGAAAAAGGAGTTCTCCGGTGAGTTCGAGGGTGCCGTGACGAGCCAGCCGTGCTTCGGCTCCTCGATCAGCTGGTCCGCGTAGAAGAGCGCGGAGCCCTTCATGATCGGGTAGGCCCAGGCGAGGAACGCCCGGTCGCCGGTGAATTCAAAATGGTCCCACAGGTGCTGGCACAGCCAGGCGGAGCCGGTCGTCGTCGAGCCCCAGGTCGCCGATTCCCCCGGGGACGTGAATCCCCACGGGTTCGTGATGACGTGGGCGACCCACCCGCGGGCGCCGTAATAGTCGCGCGCGGTCTTCGCCCCGGGCTCCTGGAGCGATGCGATGAGGTCGAAGAGGGGCCGGTGGAGGTCGGAGAGGTTGCACACCTCCGCCGGCCAGTAGTTCATCTGCACGTTCACGTTGAGGTGCCAGTCGCCGTTCCACGGCGTCTGGATCCCCTCGGCCCAGAGGCCCTGGAGGTTGGGGGGCAGCCCGCCGGGCCGGGATGTCGAGATGAGGAGATAGCGGCCGAAATTGAAGTAGAGGGCTACGAGCGAGAGGTCGTCGCCGCCCTTCCGGAAGGCGCTGAGGCGATCCGGCGTCGCGGGCGGAGGCTGGGAAAGGGCGCCGTCCGCCGGGCCGAGGTGGAGCGCCACCCGGTCGTAGTAGGCTCGGTAGTCGGCGACATGGGCGCTTCGCAGATCGTCATAGGTCTTCGCGGACGCCGCCGCGAGATCGGCGGCGGCCGCTGCCGCAGGGTCGTCGGCCGCCCGCCCCGCGAACGTCTTGAGATCGCTCGCAGCCGCGACCAGGAGCACGACCTCGTCGGCGCCGCGCACGTGGAGCACACCGTCGGCGCAGGCCGAGGTTCCGCCGGTCACCCGTGCGCGGACCGCGGCGGCAAACTGGACCCCGTTCCCGTCGGTGCCGTTGTTGAGCCGGCCCGACATGACGAGTCCCCCCGCGGCGTCGGAGGCGGTTGTGGCGCGCTCCGGCCTGTCGAGCGTCGCGTCAAAGGAGATGCTCCCGGGGCGGTCCGCGGAAAGCCGCACCGCGATCACCTGGTCGGGCGCGCTCGCGAACGCCTCCCTCTCGAAATGCACGCCCGCCTGCAGGAAGCCGGTCCGCTCGATTGCCTCCGACAGGTCGAGCTCGCGCCGGTATCCGGTCGCGGGCCCGGCGGAATCCGGGAACCGAAGGCGGAGGTTGCCGAGGGTCTGGTAGGAGCCGTAGGGGATGTTGGCGCCCCGGCCGAGGCCCGAGCCCAGGCCAGCGCACGTGAACCGCTCGTTGACCAGCTTCTCGGCCTCTGCGTTTCGCCCCGCCAGGAGCAGGCTGCGTATCTCGGGCAGGGCCGCCGCGGCGTCGGTGCGGTCGGCGTCCTGGCGGGAGCCTGACCACATCCCGCTCTCGTTGAGGATGAGTCGTTCCTCGGAGACGCCGCCAAAGTCCATGGCTCCCAGGCGGCCGTTGCCGATCGGGCTCGATTCGGTGAAGTGCGACGCGGGCGCGTCGAGGCGAACGACCTCGTCGGACGCCCTGCCGGGGCGCATGTCGACGGATGTCGCGACCGCGATCGCCCTCCCCTCCGAGCCCACGGCGCAGTAGAAATGGTAGACGACGCCCCGCCACTTGAGCAGCCACGGCTTGTGCGCGTAGGTCGAGTCCCACGCCTCCGACGGCTCGATAAGGTTTGGCCCTCGCCAGGGCGTCCAGTGCGCGAGGTCGCTGGAGCAGGCGAACGTGTCGAAGGCCCGCGGCCCGGGCTTCTGCCAACCGGCCCCGAAGTAGAACATCACCCAGAGGTTTCCCATCCTGACGATCTGGGGATCGCCCGAGATGCCCCTTCCGTTGTCGATCACGGGTCCCGTGCCGTACCTCGACCAGTGGACCATGTCCCGGGAGACGGCCATGCCGATGCGCTCGACCCATGGTCCCGCCTGCTTGGCGTTGTAGTACATGACGAACGGGTACCCGAGCGTCTGGCCCTCGTCCCACAGGACATGGCTCTTGAACAGGGTCGCCTTCTCGAACGGCCTCGCGTCGGGCTGGCCCGGGGCGAGGACGGGGTTCTCGGGCAGGCGGCTCCACGGGGATGCCACGTCGGGCGTCGTCGTCCAGGCGGCGCCGATGGAGAGCGGGTCCGTCTCGTAGCCCTGCTTCGCGCCGCCGATGTAGGTCATCCAGTACCTGCCGGCGTAGGGCCGGATTTCCGCCGACCCGCCCCACTCCGGGTCCACGAGCGCCGCACCGCCGTCGGCCTGCCACATGTCCCAGCCCGACCCGGAAAATGGAAGGACCTTCCCCATGGGCTTCCAATCCAGGAGATTGTCGCTCTCGGCGATGTGCGTCTCGTAGCCGACCTTGCCCTTGATGGAGACGTAGAGCATGTACCACTTCCCCTCGTGGCGGAAGACGCTCGGGCAGTCGGCAACCGATCCTGCCTCGGGCCTGAGCACGATCCCGTACTTGTAGGGCGTTCTCGCCGCCTCGTACACGCGCTGCATCTGCGCGGGCGGCACCGCCGAACCGGGATCGATGGTTTGCGCGCCGGCCAGAGCGGCCCCGATCTGCACCAGGGCGCACCACGCGATCGTCGCGGAGCGGCTCATTCCGAGAGGAGTGAAACGGGCCCGAGGAGGCCCGCCTCGAGAAGGGGCTGGCCCTCGAGGCGATAGGGCGCCCGCATGAAGCTGACCCTCTTCTCGGGCGGCAGCGCGTGGTCCCCGATCAGCCGGTTCGCCCACGTGTTCGTGACATCGATCGCGAGATCGTTTGATCCCGGGCGCACGGCCGCCGTCACGTCCACGCGGTAGGGCGCGGTCCAGGCGACCCCGCAATCGACCCCGTTGACCGTCACCTCTGCCAGGTTGGCCACCCTGCCCACGTCGAGCCAGACGCGGCCCGCCTTTCCCCGGGGCCGCTCCCACGTGAACGTCGCCGAATACTTCGCGGTGCCGGAATAGTAGCGCACGCCCGGATCCTCCTGGGAGCTCCAGCTCACGAGCGCCGGCATGACGACGGGCTTTGGCGGCCCGCCGGACGCCGGGTCAAAGGCCACGGTCCACGGGCCAGCGACCGGCGCGTCCCCGGCGGGCTCGTCCCAGTTCGGGCCCCCGCCGCCGCCGAGATCGCCCGTGGGCGTGCGAAGAACGACGAAGACCGAGCCGCACGGCGGCAGCCTGAGGGGGAGGACGGTGCGGCCGGCCTCAATGCGCCAAGTGCCCGCCGTGCGGATGTCGCGCGTCACGGGATCCCAGATCTCGGGCACCCGCCCCGAGACCCTCAGGGAAATCTCAAGGTCGCGCGGCAAATTGTCCTGGTTCGAGATGAAATAGACGTCCGCCTCGCCGTCCTCCCGGTGGGTCCACGCGATCCGCCTCACGTCGGCCGGATCCTGGTTTGCGCCGAGCTCGGTCGCGACGCAGTCGGGCTCTATGCCGATCGAGGAGAACGAGGCGTCCTGCCAGGGCCCCGCCACCACCCTCCCGAGGCCGAGGCTCCGAGTTCCCGACCCCGGCCAGAGCTCGCCGCCAATGCGGTCCACCGCCGCATCGCAATCCGGATAGCCCGAGAGGCTCGGGGAGCGGACGGGGCGCTCGCACATGACCACGGTCGCGCCAGCCTTCACGAGGTCGCGGACGCGCGAGGCTATCTCGGGAGTCATCGCCTCGGGATACGGGGAGAGGGGCCTCGGCCCGGGCAGGACAAGGACCGCGTAGCTCGCGCCTCCCGGGAGCACGATCCGGCCGCCCTTCACGCTCGCAAGGCGCAGCAGGGCGTCGGCGTTTATCGAGTCATAGGCGTATCCGTGCAGCGGGTCGACCCAGTCGGCCGGCTTGGAGATGTTGGCCCCCGCGAAGACCCCGATCGGCATCTCGGCGAGGGGCTGGCCGACGTTCGCGAGGCGCGCCTTCTCCCGCGCGACGACATCCGCCCCGATGACTCCCGGCAGCGTCCCAATGAGCTGCTCCGGGATCACGGCGCGCCTTGGGATCTCCTCGCCGGTGAAGACGGCGACATCCACGACGGGCCTTCCCTCCTGGAGCACAGCCTGGCAGCGCCCCGCATAGTCGAACCACGCGCGGCCCGGGCGCCACCACGTCTGGTCCCTCTGGAAGAACGACCCGACGCCGTTGAGCGTCATGCCCGGGTGCCGGTCCATCCACGGGTTGTGGGTGAACACGTGGAACACGAAGCGGTTCATCCCGAAGCTGTAGTTGCGGTCCGCGACCGGCTTCATGAGCGCGGGATCCTCGTCCCAGAAGAGCCTGATCTCCGTGAAGGCCTCGGACTGCGCGATCGCGCGGCCGTAGGTGTGGGCGCCGGAGACGGCGTCCAGCACGTCGTTCTGCTTGTCGTGCGTCGGGCTCCGCAGCCAGAACTCGCCCATGGGGTAGTCGACCGCGCTGAAATGGAGCATGCCGTCGCTGGTGAACGTCGCGGCGACGCTCTCCGCGCTGAACGTGCACCCCTTCGCGTGGGCGAGCGCCGCCATGGTGCCGTAGAAGCGGTCGACCACGAGCTCGGCGACCGTCTGGCGGACATCGTGCAGGAAGCGCTCCGACACGTCGGCGCTCTGGATGGGGACGCCCGCCATCGCGGGCAGGTAGCGCAGGGGATCGTAGCCGCGCCTCCTCTCAAACTCCTCGCGGAAGTCGCCGGTCCAGTTCTGGCTCCCGCATTCCCAGCTGTCGATGTGGAAGACCTTGAGGACCCGGCCGGCGAGCTCCGGCCCCGCCTGCCGGAAGGCCTCGGCGAACCAGTGGTCAAACTGGACCCGCGCCGCCGCGGAGCTGAACTTGTCGCATTCCAGGCCCTTTCCGCCTCCTCCCGTCTCGTTCATGTGGCCGGTCGACGTGTGCCCGATCCGCATCACTGTCCAGTTGCCCGGCGGGGCGTCCCAGGCCAGGTGTCCTTTTGAGTCCATCCGGCCGCTCAGGTCCATGACGCCCGAGAGCGGGACGCACGCGTCCGGGGGCACCTGCGCGTCGCTCGTCCTCAGGCTGACCCTCCATACCTCCCCGTTCTTTCCCTCAAACTGGTTGATGGCGGCGCGGCCCGAGAGGACGATGCCCTGGAGCTTGAGGGACTGGCGCCACTTCGCCGCGTCGAGGTCCTCCGAGCCCGGCGCCGAACCCTCCGGGTCGTACATGAACCTGAAATGCCGCGCCGTCGTGGCCGGTATCGCATGCGTGACGTCGGCGTCGCCGTCCTGCCAGCCCTGCCTCGGGGGCTCGAGGCGCGTGACGCGCCTGAACGTGACGCCGTCGTCGCTCGCCTCAACGAGGAGGCGGTTTCCCTGGATGCCGTTGCCGACATTGACACCCCCGGGCCGAATGACGATCGAGCGGCACGTGAAGGGCTCGGCGTAGCTGAACTCGATCCAGCACGGGTCCTTGCTCTCGAAGAATTTCTGGTTGCCGGCGGCGGCGAGGATGGCGGCGTCGGCCCCCGGGACGCTCGACGTCACCGTCGGGGCGGGCGCATCCCCGGCGATGTCGCAAGCGGGCGTCGGGAACGCGAGGAGAGCGATGTCCCGGTAAAATCCCTTGTAGGACTGCGGCTCGGCCACGTCGGCCTCGATCCGCCTGCCGCCCTGCGCCTGCATCTCGCTCCAGACGACCTTCTGCATCGACTGCTCGGGCGTGATCCACGGGCCCCCCGCGATCGAGAACCCGTCGCAGGCGTGCATGGCCAGCTTGATCCCCAGGCGGTCGGCCTCCGACATGGCGTCCCTGATGCGATCCCAGAAGACGGGGCTCAGCTGCTCGGCGGGAGGGTCTACCAGCGGCGGACTGTCCGCGCCCTTGATCGGCATCAGGTAGGCCATGCGGATCCCGTCGCGCTTCATGGCCTCGAGGTCGGCCGTGATCCCCTCTCGGGTGACCGCGGCATTCATCCAGTACCAGTAGACCCACGGCCGGGCCGCCTCCGGCGGATTGCGGAAGTCCGCCTCGATCCGGCTGCCGGCGTCGGCGGCCGGCTCGGCACGCGCGGCCGCCGCGAGCCCGGCCAGGCACGATACGAGAAGGACGCCGGGCCAGACTCGGATTCCTTTCGCGGCTTTCATGAGTGCGAATTCGGAAACTCGCCGCTACCGCGCCGCCTTCGGCCAGCTCGTTTCAAAGGAGTAGGAACCCGACCCGACCGCAAAGACGCTCCGGTAGCCCCGCCTTTCCACGAAGGTCACACCGGAGCTCGATTCTGCCCGCGAGCCGCCCTCCATCACGACGCCGTCCCCGCTCGGCACGGATACCGTCGCGCTCGAGTTTGCGGGGACCGTGACCGTGAGCAGGAAGCGGTCCCCGCGGTGCTCCCACCTCGCGGACACGGGCCCGTGGATCGAGTCGTAGGAGGCGTCCACCCAGGCAAGCCCCTCCACCGGCTGCGGGCGAAGGATCACCTTCCCGAACCCGGGGGCGTCCGGGTCGAAGTCGATCCCGGCCAGGTCGCGGTAAAACCACTCCATCACCTGGCCCAGCATGAAATGATCCTGCGAGGCGTGCCGGTTGGCGTCCCATGCCTCGGTGAGGCTGGTCGCCCCCATCTTCAGCTGGTAGCCGTACCCGGGCTTCGCGTCCTGGTTGACCATGCGGTAGATCACGTCCGAGCGCCCCCCTTGGGCGAGGGCCTGGAGCACATAGCGGAAGCCTACGTCGCCGGCCGTCGTCGCGTCGCCGCGGCTCTCGACGTCCTTGACGAGCGAGGCGAGGACCCTGTCCCTGTCCCCGGGCTCGGCGATATCCATGACGAGCGCGATGGCGTTCGCGCACTGCGTGTCGCCTGCGTACGAGCCCGTGTCCGCGTGGTAGAAAGCCTTGTTGATCGTCGTCCGGATCCGCTCGGCCTTCGCCGCGTAGTCCCTGGCGTCGTCGGCCCGGCCGATGAGACCGGCGGCCCTCGCCAGGATCCGGGCGTCCTCGTACATGAACGCCGTCGACGTGAAGTTCGGAAACGTGAGCTGGGCCGGGCCGGGGCGCTTCGGCCCGAGGTCGTACCAGTCCCCCAGCCCCTCGGAGAGGATGCCGTCGACCGACTTCGATTCCAGGTAGGCATAATAGGCCTTCATCGCGTCGAAGTGCGACCGGAAGAGGCCGAGGTCGCCCGTGAACTCATACTGCTGCCAGGGCACGAGGATGAACGAGGCCCCCCACTCGGCGGCCGCCAGGAAGGGGCTGTCGAACTTCGCGTACTCCGGGGCGGTCGTCGGGATGAGTCCGTCGGCATGCTGGGAGTTGGCCATGTCGTTCATGCCCTTCTCGTAGATGCGGCCGACGTCGAACTCGTACCGGATGGACGGCCCGTTCAGGTGGTACTGCTCCAGCCAGCCCAGCTTCTCCCGGTGGGGGCAGTCCGTGAGGACGGAGACCATGTTCGAGCGCTGCGCCCAGCGCACGAGCGAATGGATCCTGTTGAGGAGCTCGCTCGAGGTGGAGAATTTTCCAACCGGCGCCGCGGACGAGTGGACGACCAGCCCCTCGATCGACTCGACCTTGGGGAGGGCGCCGGCCGCCGCTCCCGGGAAGGGGGGCGTCGGGTCCCCGTCGACGAGCGTCGGCGGCGGCTCCCAGCCCGCGGCGTAGAGCTTCGCCATCAGGTAGCGGCAGCCGATGTAGCAGAACCGCGGCGTCCAGGTCTCCTCGCCGTCCGTCGCCTTCGTGTACTGCCACCACGAGCTGCCTCTCAGCACTCCCGCACCCGTCGATCCCCGGTCGAGCGTGCCGTCCGCGTTGACGAGCTCCGAGGGGACGATCCGCACGGTGCTCCCGGCCGGCCCCGAGACGCGGATCCGGGGCATCGTCGAGGCGTTCTGGCCGAGGTCGTAGACCACGCTTCCGTTGGGAAGCGCCCACTGGGACACGGGGGCCCTGGACTCGATCACCCTTATCGGCTCGGCCGAGGCGGAGTGCCCGCGAAGGGTCGCGCCCGCAGGGCCGTATCTGGCGGCGGGCGCCCAGTGGGTCGCGTCAAACCCGGCGCTGGACCATCCCGCGGGCTCCCGGCGCGCGTCGTAGTCCTCGCCGACGTAGGCGTTGCCGACCGCAATCGGGCCCGGAGACACGCGCCATGACTCGTCCGTGCCCAGGGTCTCGACCGTCCCGTCGGCATACTCGAGGCGCAGGTGAAGGATGACCCTCAGGGGCCCGAAGACCCCCGTGAACTTGACGAACCGGCCGCGGTGCTCGACGCAGTACATGCCGTTGCCAAGCACGATTCCGGCGGCGTTTGCGCCCTCATGGAGGAGGGCCGTGACGTCGCGCGTCTCGTAGAGCGCCGTCTTGTCGTAGTCCGACCATCCCGGCGAAAGGAGGTCGTCCCCAGCCTTGGCCCCGTTGAGCGCGAGCTCGTACTGGCCGAGGCCGCACACGTGGACGAGCGCGCGGCGCAACCCGGCGCGCACCTTGAAATCCCGCCGGAGCATGACCGACTCGGAATCGCCCGGGGCGGTGATCCAGTCGGCCCTCCAGTCGGCGGCGGCCAGGAGCCCCATGGTCCATGTGGCGGCGGCGCTCCACGGGGACGGATGCCCGTCCCGGTCCCAGGCCCTGACCTTCCAAACGACCCGCTGCGATGACGCGAGCGGCGTTCCCGCATAGAGGATCTCGGTCGTCTGGCCTGACGGGACCATCCCGCTGTCCCAGAGGTCGCCCTTGTCGGCGTCCAGCGCCCCCTCCGAGGCGGCGACAAGCACCTGCCACGCGGTTTGCCTCTGCCCGCGCTCGGAGCTTGCGAGAATCCAGGAGAGGCGCGGCTGCGCTACGTCGATTCCCAGCGGATCGCCCGAGAGCTCGCAGCGCAGTCCCTCGGGATGCAGGTCGGACGCGGCGCTCTTTTCCGCGGCCGAGAGCGCGAGGACTAGGGCTAACAGGGCGACGATTGGGGTGCGCATGAGTCGGATCCAGGGTGCGCCGCCATCAATCATATGCGCTTCGGAAATGCGCGCAACATTGCTCGAGACAGTACCTGAACCTGAAATGCCCAGCCCGACATAGTGGTGAATCGTCACGGAATTATTTCCATCCGGCAGGGGCTTCAGCTGGAGAAGTCATGCGTCAGCGCGTTCCAGAAGCTGGGTTTTCGCGGCGGCTTCTCATCCCGAAATAGCAGAGGGGCGAATTCGTGCAGGTCCCGGCGCCAGGTGAGCCATTCGTGCGCCGTGCCGGGCGACTCGTAGAACACGTGCTTGATGCCGGCGGCCTGGAGGGCGTCGTGGTAGCCCTGGACGCTCCTGAGCATTCGCTCGGGCTCTGCAGTTCCGATACCGAGGAATACCACGCGCACCCTCCTGTTGAAGGCGTCGGCGTCGGCCATCACGCCGCCGTGCGCTGTCTTCAGGTCCACGGGTCCTCCAGCTCCGCCTCCCCCGCCGCTAAAGCCCCCGAGGTAATCGAACAGATCGAGGTGGCTCAGTCCGATCTGGAATGCTTGCATGCCTCCCATCGAAAGACCGGCAATCGCACGGTGTTCCCTGTCGGGCAAGGTTCGGTATGCGCTGTCGATCGCAGGAATGAGGTCGTTCACCATGACTTCCTCAAAGGGCATGAACAACTTGCCAAGGTCCCAGGGGGCCGGCGGGGCGCCCTTTGGCTGGGGCGGCGGTCCCAGGCCCATATTGGGCTCCCCCGGCTTGTGGGCATAGCCCGTCTCCATGACGATCAGCATGGGCTTCGCCTTCTGCTCGGCGATCAGGTTGTCCAGGATGAAGTTCACGCGCCCCTGCATCGGCCACCCCCGCTCGTCCTCGCCGCTTCCGTGCTGCAGGTAAAGCACCGGGTAGCGCGTGCTGGTGTCGGCGTCGTAGCCGGGCGGCGTGTAGACGAAGGCGCGGCGCCACTCGCTCGTGGTCTTCGCGTAATACCAGTGTTCGCGGATCTCGCCGTGCGGGACATTCTTTGCGTCGTAGTAATCGACACCCGCCTCGGGGATCTCTATCCCGCTCGACTCCCTACCGTACCCGTAGAAGGTCTCGCTCGCCGGGTCGTCAAGCGAACGACCGTCGATCACTATCCAGTAATAGTGGAATCCCGGCATCTGGGGGTCGGTCGTGGCGGTCCAGATGCCGTTGGCGTCGCGGACGGCGGGGTAACGCCTTTCGGCAACGCCGAAGATGATCGACTGGGCCGCGGGGGCCTTGACGGAGAAAACGACGCGCAGGTCGGGCAGGATCCGCGGATAATTCTGCCCGGGTATATTTGTGCTCGCGGGCACTCCAGGGAGGTCGCCGGATCGGCCGGGAACCGCGGCCGCAAGCCCAATAATGGCGACCAGGGTGGAAATCTTTTTCATGGGGTGCCGGTGTCTGGGTGACCTGAAAGCGCCCGCACCGCCCTTCGGCGATGCGCTTAAAGGAAATTGGCGGCGCCGGGGCTTTGGCGCCCCCGAGCGCCGCTGCTTCCGGCGCCGCCAATCGGTGCGCCCCGGCTCTAGCCGGCTACTATAGGCGGATTGTGACGCCCGCCATGAGCTCGACGTCGTCGAGGTAATACTGGGATGGGCGGGTCTCGGTCGTGTAATAGGTCTTTCTCAGCATGTCGGTGAGGTTCGTGCCCTGCACGTTGACCTCGATGTTCTTCGTGATGTTATAGTTGATCGAGGCATCGAGGTCCCCGTAGCCCCCGGTATAGCCGAGGAAGGGGTTGGCGAAGCCGACGACCGTGATCAGGCTGTTATAGAACTGCGAGCGGTAGTTGTAGGCGATGCGCGCGGAGAACGGCCCCTTCTCGTACATGAGGATGGCGTTGTAGCTGTTCTTCGAGAGCCCCGCGAGCGGAGCGCTCAGGCCCGCGACCGTGCTCGGCGTGTTGCTGTCCACGTAGGTGTAGTTGGCCTGCACGCCGAACCCGTCAAACGGGCTCGGCAGGAAGTCGAAGAACTCCTGGTAGCCCGCCTCGAAGCCCTTTACCGTGGCCGGGTTCAGGTTCGCGTAGGTGCTGATGTTGTAGGTCAGCCCGCCGTAGGTCTCCGGGGTCACGATCGACTCCGGGAAGCCCGTGACGCTCTTTGTGAAGCCGGCGAGGTAGACCGAGGTGTCCTTCGTGAAGTACTTCTCGAGGTCGATGTCGAAGTTGTTCGAGCGCATCGGCTGGAGGTTGGGATTACCCTGGGAGCCCGAGTCGAGGGACGGCGTGACCGGGTTCGCGTTGAGGGTCAGCGAGGGCGACAGCTGGCTAAACGAGGGCCGGGTGATGGTCTTTGAGCCCGCGATGCGCAGGAAGAGCGAGTCCGTGATCTTGAGCCGCACGTTCGCGCTCGGCAGCCAGTCCGTGTAGTTTGTCTTCAGCTCAAGGGGGCCGATGACCGCGACACCGCCGTTCAGGTTGGCCGGCGTCACCGTCTGGTTGCCCTTCAGGTCCTCGCCCGTGTAGACGGCGCGCACACCGAAGTTGCCGTCGAGCGTCATTCCTCCGATGGATGTCGAGAACTTGGGCATCAGGTAGAACGCCCCGTCAGTCTCGTCGATCTGGTAGAGGCTGAGGGGGTTGACCGTCGCGTCGTTGTTCGCGGTCGAGATCGTGTCGTTGTACGCCGCCAGCAGCGCCGGGGCGTTGCGCATGTTGTTCGTCGATGGGAGAACGAAATTCTCGAGATTTGCCTGCGAATAGCCCGAGAAGAAGTTCTGGGCCGGGTCGGTCATGACGAGGTTCGAGGCGTAATTGGAGTACTTGTTCACGGCCGCGGGAATGTTGTAGCTGCCGAGGAAGAGGCCCGTCGCTCCGTCGTCAGCCTCCTGCACGGAATACCGGAAGCCCGCGAGAATCGACGTGATGAACGGGATCGACGTCTTGTATTCGCCGTCAATCGTCCCGGCGTTCTGGTAGCCCGTGGACGGGTCCAGCCTGTTGTAGACCTGGGTCAGCGTGTAGATGCTCGGATCCGTGAGGCTGACCCCGCGCACCACCGCCGACGGGATGTCGCCGCTCACGCTGTAGGAGAAGCCCGGGATCGTGGCCGCTCCATAGACGCCGTTGTTGTAGAAGTCGTAGGCCTCGGTCGTGTGGCTGAAGTCGGCCTTGAGCGAGAAGTCACCCGAGGTCCACTTGGCGCCGCCGAGGATTTGCTGCTCGCGGTCCGTGGTGTCGCGGGTGATGGCGAAGGGGTTGGCGGTCACATTTGTGAAGGACGCGCTCTCGACATCCGTGGCGTTGCCCGGGAAGAGCACGCCGGAGCCGGCAACCATGTTTGCCGCCGGCATGGCGACCGAGAGCTCATAGGAGGTCTGGCGGATCCAGAAGTCCTGGACATTGAAACCCGCGTAGACGTCGAGGTCGGGGGACACCTTCCACTCCAGGGCCGTGTTGACGCCGGTCCTCGTGTGGACGCCGTAGTTCGCGATCAGCGTGTAGCCGCTGCTGAAGACCGTCGCACCCGCGGCCGCCCCGGGCACAACCCCGGCCGGCACCGGCGTCGGGTTGCCCATCCCGAGGTTGTCCTCGCGCCAGGGACGGACCTGGTAGGCCACGTCGACCAGGATTCCGAATTCGCCCATGTCCGTCTTCAAGCGGTCGCTGAGGAGGATATTGTAGTTCGGCTTGTCCTGGTTGTCCAAGGAGCCGTAGGTCGTTCCAATCGTGAACGCGCCCTCGAGGCCGGGGAAGTCGAAGGGCTTGCGCAGGCGGACGTCAATGAGGCCGCCCAGGCCGCCCTCAATCTGGTTGGCCGCGGACGTCTTGTAGACGTCGATCCCCTCGACGAGCGCCGAGGCGAGGTCCTGGTAGTTGAACGTGCGCTGCCCCGAGGCGACGCCGCCGTTGTTTCCGCCGATGGTGAGAATCTCGCGCCCGTCGATCGTGTCCTCAACCTGGGTGAGGCCGCGGATCAAGACGCCGCCGTTGCCGCCAATCTCTCCCGCGGTGATGCCCACCTGGACGCCGGTGATGCGCTCGAGGGCCTGCGCGACATTGGTGTCGGGCAGCTTGTCGATGTCGTCCGAGACGACTGAATCCTGGATCTGCCCGCCGTTTTCCTTGAGTTCCTGCGCGGAGGCCAAGCTCGCGCGCTCGCCGATCACCTGGAACTCGGACAGCTGCACGGGCTGCTCTGGGGCGCCCGGGGTCGTCGTTGTGGACGTGGTCGTCGATGTCGTCGTCGTTGACGGCGCCGCGGTCTGCGCGCGTAGAAATGACGGGGCTGCAAGGCCCGAGGCGACCAATGCGACGAGCATTGTGCGCCGGATCAGCCTCGCGGAGGGTTCATTGGTCATGGGATGTCTGATGTTCATGGGGTGTCTAGATAACAGCTTTAAGGTAACGATCACGGGCACGCAGATTCCCGCTGCGGGATTTTCTGCGGCCGATAAGTGTTTGAATTCTTACGAACCGGGGATTCGCGGCATGCGATTGGGGATCGCCGACGGTAGGGTATTGATGGGGGTGGGTTTGCTCTGACCTGACTCTAAGACGTTTTCGATTTCACTAATAAAACATCGTTTTGCAAATAAAATCTAGATGCGCTTTCCACTATCTGTTCCTCAATTGTGGCCGCATATTGCGGTATCCTAAGGTGCCTTCTTGCGGCCGTCCGTCGTCCCCTGCTCGGCGTTGCCAGCGGAGGCGCCAGACGCCGCAACACGGGCCGCATGGGCCGCGATCACGGCGCTGCCGCGCCAGGGCTCGGGCCCGCGCCTCGCGCCCCGTCGGCTGCGCCAATCCGAATCAGGCGCACGGCCACGCCCTGCTGCCCCGGAAGCGCGATGGGCCGCCCGTCGCGGTCGACGAAGCTGTGCTCATCCCTGCGGACCACGGTGAACTCCCCCGGCACCGGCGTGACCGTCATGTTCCATGTATCCAGCACGTCGGCATGGAATCTCATGCCCTCGGTGACTCCGTTCGACGGAATCTCGAACCTCCACGAGACCGGGGCCCCGCGCCCGAAGTACATGAGATAGTATTCTCCCGCCTTCCCCCCGATGCCGGAGTCCTGCCAGCGGTCGATGGGGTTGATGCCCGAGGGCGGGCTGGCGTCGAGGATCGCCTTCAGGAACGCGATCCGCGGCGGGCTCTCGCCCCTGAGGACGCCGCCCTCGCCGAGCCAGACGACATCATGCGGCGACTTGAAGTATTCGCTGTGCCCGACGTAGGTCCCGGCCACGGTCCCGCACCAGAAGCGGTGCACCATCTCTCGGCCGGACAGCTGCGCCCAGCGCGCCGTGGAGTTTCCCTCGTACTGGACCTCGTCGAACACGACGGGCTTGCGGTAGACCTGCCTGAGCAGCTCCGGCCTCTGCGTATCCTCGACGGCGGGGCCGTCCTGCATGCTCGCATGGGTCACCCAGGGCCGGTTGTTGTCATAGACCCGGTTGCCGTTGTGGATCGACCTGAGGTGCCCGTACGGGTCGCTTGCCTGGACCACCTGGAACAGGCGGTCCCAGTCGCCTTCGGTCTTCGTCGAGATGTGGTCGTACTCGTTGGCCAGCGACCACCAGATGTTCCTGTAGGCGGCGAGCCGGGCGACGACGTAGCGCACGTACCGGTCGTCGCTGGCGGCGTCCATCCCGTCAAATCCCCACGTTTTCCCGTAAGGGTGGAAAAGGATGAGATCGCACTCGATCCCTAGGCCGCGAAGCTGCCCGACGCGCTTCTCGAGGTGGCGGAAGAACTCTGGGTTGAAGCGGGACGTGTCCCATCGCCGGGGCGGGGTCCCTTCGAACGGGAAGATCGCCGGGGGCATGAAATCGGAGGCCTGGTCCTGCGGAAAGACGCACATGCGAAGCTTGTTGAACGGGGAGCCCGCCAGCGTGCGCAGGGTTTGCTCCTGCAGCTCCTCGGGTCTGTGGATCCAGGTGTAGCAGGTCGTCCCTATCGGCCGGTAGGGGGCGCCGTCCTCGTAGGCAAAGTGATAGGTGTTGCGCACGCGGACCGGACCGTGGTTTCCGGGCGACGGCGGCCCGGCGACGAATTCGCCGAGGCGGCCGTCGAGCTGCGCCCTGTTGCTCGAGGTCGTGTATGTCCATACCCCCTGGCCCTCCGGCATGAATCGGACGCGGTACACGCCGTCGCCGTCGTAAAATCCCGTCACCTCGTGCTTCTCCGCGCCGTGCGCGAACACAGCCGTCAGCTGCACGTCGGTATAGGGGTTGCCGTCCCTTGGCCCGCCGAGCGCAATTTCGAAGATCCCCCATTGCTCAACCGTCGGACCCGGCCCGTCGGCACGGCACGGACAGGCGAGCGCGAGCATGAGCCCCAGGCCCGCCGCGAGTAGCGCCATGCCGCCCTCGCCCGCCCTCGACGGAAAGCCGTGGCGCCGGCACATCACAAATGAGGTCGCCCGCTCCATGCTAGATCCTGTAGATCCGCTCGGCGTTCCGATGGAATAATTTCGCGTGCTCGAGGTCGCCCGCCTTGCGCAGGAGTTCCTGCGTCGCCTCCACCCATCGCGCCAGGGGTGCGGAAAGGGTGCAGACGGGCCAGTCGCCGCCCCAGACGACGCGATCCCAGCCGAACTTCTCCAGCACATGCTGGACCCAGGGCCGAAGGGTCTCGGCGGTCCACGTCGCGGGATCCGCGTAGGCAACCAGGCCGCTGATCTTGCAGTCCACATTGGGACACGCCGCGAGGTCGGCGATATTTGACCTCCACGGGTCAAGGGCTCCGCCCTTGACGTCAGGAACTCCGCAGTGGTCGAGGATGAACGCGACCTCCGGGCATCGCCGGACAAGGCTCAGCGCCTGCGGCAGCTGCCGGGAAAGGACGCAGAGGTCGAAGCTCAGCCCAAACTGCGGGAGGAGCCGCAGGTTCTCCGCAAACTGCGCCGTCCCCGATAGGCCGTCGGGCTGCGTGTGGAGGACGCGGCGCACGCCCCGAATCCGGGGGAGGCGGACCAGATCCTTGAGATGGGCGGCGAAGCCCTGTTTTTCGGGGCGGCAGGCGGCGACGATCCCGGCGATCGACGGATGGTCCTCGCTGAGCGCCTGGATCATCCGGGCCTCCTCCAGGGAGTGCGGCTCGTCCACGTCGCACTCAACGAAGACCGTCCTGCCGATCCTGAGGTTGGCCGACGCGGCGGCGTAGTCGCGGAAGAGGAAGCTGCGGTTGAGCGCCGGAATCCCCGAGCACCACGAGTACGGGAACCGGCCGAGGTCCCAAAGGTGCTGATGGGTATCGACAATCTCCATGGATCAGGCGGCCGCCGCGGGCGCCGCGATGTAATTGCCGTAGCTGATGAGGCCAACCGCGCCCAGAAGGAGGGCGATGGCGATCGATATCAGGAACTTTGTCGCCGGCCGGCACGCCCTCCATTCGCCGATCGCCACGCCGAACCCGCAGCTGAGGACGATCAGGAGGATCATGTGGATCGCCCAGCTCGAGAACTCGAATTTCCCCATGCGCACGTGTCCCAGCCCGTAGAAGAAGAACTGCAGGTACCACATGAGCCCGGTGGCGAGCGCTAGGAGGTAATTGCGCGGCAGCCCCTTTCCGTCGGACGTCCTCGCGAATTCCGTCCAGGTGCCGCCCCGGGTCGCCAGCATCCCGGCATAGAGGAGCGTCGTCGTGAACGCCCCGCCGTTGGAGAAGATATAGATGACGTTCCCCTGGAAGTTTCCCGCCCCGTGGCGCGCCGCGACGTCAGCGATGGGCTGGCCGGCGATCAGCGAGAAATTGAAGACCGCCGAGAGTGCCCCCGCCAGGAAGCACACCGGCAGCCCCACCCTCGGGTTGAAGCCGCGGTCCCCTCCCCCCCCGGTGACCTCGCGCTCCTTGCGGAAGCCGGCCCAACCGGTCGCAAACATGGCGAAGCTTCCCAGCACGACCCCGGTAACGACGAAGCTCCCGGCCCTGGTAGCAAGGGTGCCCGCCAGGGTCCCGGCCAGAAGCGGGGGAAGAAGTGTCCCCAGGACGCACGACACTCCAATCGCGATCGCGTAGGTGAGGGAGAAACCCACGTAGCGTATGGCCGTTCCGAAGGCGATCCCCCCGACGCCGTAGAGCACGCCAAGCAGGTAGGAATGCGCCATGGCCGTTCCCGGCGCCTCGTGCAGGACCGCGGCGAGCTGCGGCACCGTAGCCCATGCGAATACCCACGGGAGGACCAGCCAGCACGCCGAGGCCTGAAGGAGCCAGTAGGTCTGCCAGCTCCAGCGATGCAGGAATCGCTGGGGCGAATAGCACAGGGCGGCGGAGGCGGCCCCGATCGCGTGGAACATCGTTCCCACGAGAGGCGCCGATTGGGAGGGGGGCATTTTGGGGTTTCGTTGGTCCGGGTTCGGGTGCCCGGCTGTGGATCAAAGCCCGAATTCCGCCGCTATGGAAGCCGTGTGTTGCCCGACGCGCGGCGCTCCGCGCTCCGCCTTCAGGAGCTTCCCGTCGATCGTTATGGGGCAGCGGGTCGTCTGCATCGTGGGGCCGTCGTCCCTCGTCACCTCCTGCACGAAATCGAGGGCGCGAAACGCCTCGGTGTCCCAGAGGCGGCTCCACGAGAGCACCTCCGCGCACCAGTAGTCGGCGGGCTCGAGGCGCCCCAGCCACTCCCGGGTGGTCCGGGTCTTGAGATGGTCCGCAATCAGCGCCTTGATCTCGTCGCGCTTTCCGAACCAGGACTTGGGATCGCCGTAGGCAGCAAGCGACGGGAGGCCAAGAAGCTCGCCGAGGCGCGGAACCGGCCCCATGGCGAGGGCGAGGAATCCGTCGGACGTCGCGTAGATCCCGTACGGGGCGCCGAGGTAGGCATGCCCGTTGTTCACCTTGCTCCGCTGCGGCTCAAGCCCGCCGTCGTTCAGGAACGTCGTCGTCACCTCGAACTGCAGGTCGAGTATGGACTCGAGCAGACTGACCTCAACCGTTCCGCCGCGACCCGTGGTCGCCCTGCGCACGAGCGCGGCAAGGATCCCCTGGACCAGATGGGCGCTGGCCGTGAGGTCGGCGACGGAAAGGCCGAACGGCATGGGCGGCTGGTCGGAGTCCCCGTTCAGCCAGGGCAGGCCCGAGACGGACTGGGCCAGCAGATCCTGGCCGGGCTTGCCGACCCAGGGCCCGCGGGTTCCGTACCCCGTCACCGATCCGTAGACGAGCCGGGGGTTCAGGGCCGCGCACGCCTCCGTGCCAAGGCCGAGGCGCTCCATGATGCCGGGCCTGAAGCTCTGGATGAGCACGTCCGCCCGCGAGACGAGCGCGCGCACTTTCGCCAGGTCGGCGGGGCTCTTCAGGTCGGCGGCGAAACTCTCCTTGTTGCGGTTGATCGAGTGGAAGAGCGTGCTGTCGCCGTCCAGCGACAGGTTGGAGATGTACAGCTGGCGCCCGATGTCCCCCGTGACCGGCCGCTCGATCTTTATGGCCCGCGCGCCTAGGTCAGCAAGCCGCGTGGCGGCCCACGGGCCGGCGAGAAACTGCGCGAAATCGAGCACAAGCAGGCCGTCCAGGGGCTTCATGAGATGCCGTCCGCATGCTTGAGGGATTCGCGATAGAGCGAGTCGAGCCTGCCGAGCGCCTCGGCGTCGCTGACCGTCCTCTGGAGGGCCGAGTGGACGACCGGACCCGCGGCGGACTGAAACCCCATGTGCCCGCAATACCTGGGCCTCACGTAGGCGCGATCAAATACAGGAAGCGTGCGCGAGAAGTAATTCCCGCTCGCCGCATTGTTCTCCTGGGACAGCCAGGCCTGCCTGTGTCCCGGCTGGCCCCCCGACTGGGCGAACAGCGTGGACTGGATATCGGGCGAGGCCGTGAACTCAGCGTAGGCCAGGGCCTCCGCGCCGTGCTGGCGCAGGGCAGAGACCGCAAGCCCCGTGCCTCCGAGCGTCGTCCGGACCGGCGCGCCGTTCATCGTGGGCGGCTCGCCGAAGGAGAGCCTGTGCGGCGAGTATCCGGCCCGGGCGTAGTTCGAGTAGCCATAGGCGAACGGGCAATAGGCGACGGTCGAGTTCCCCTCGGAGGAGAGCAACTCATGCGAGGCGATCGGGTTTCGCGACCAGCACTCGGGGTCGCAAAGCTCGATGAGCTCGCGCAGGCGGGCGAGCGCCTCCCCACCCACCGCCGCGCTTACGACGCGGTCGCGCCCCGCGAAGGGCGCCTCGCCGGCGGCGATGCAGAACGAGTAGAAATTCATCAGGCAGTTGATGGGGGCCGCGGGCACCTCGACCGCGCCCAGCCTGGCAAGCGCAAGCGTCTCCTCCCACGTCCTCGGAACCGCGAGCTCCCGGCCCGCCATCAGGTCCTCCCGCCAGAATGCGACGGGCGTCGCCGCGTCGATGGCCAGCGCCCACTGGTGCCCGGCGAACGTGTAGCTCGAATGCGACGCTCCGACCGAGTTCCTGGCCTGCTCCGCGAGGAAGGACGCGGGAAGCTCGCGGTCGAGCGGAAGAAAGAGGGCGTGCTTGGCCGCATGCCCCACGAAGGGATGGTCCAGGACGACCAGGTCGTAGTCGGCGGCCAGCTTCTCCACCGGGAACTCCTCGAAGGCCTTGAGCGACCGCTTCTCCCACTCGATCGCGATGACCGGGTTCAGCTCCGAGAACCTCTGGGCGGTCGCGACCAGCGGCAGGTACCCCCGCGTGTGATCCCATGTCATTCCGCGCAGAACGACCGAAACCTTCGGACGCAGCGCCTGGGTAGCCTGACTGGGGGTGGCAGTCATATTTTATTCGCGAAACGTTGTTTTATTAGTAAACACAATCAAGCCAGAAATTCAACCCCCTGTTTCTTGAGATCTGAATTGCAGACCAATTGGCGGGGGGCCATTTACTTCCATGCCAGACGCGCGCCGTATAAAACCGGATTCCAGATTCACCGGATAGGCTTGAATGTGACGCGGATTCGCCCGGTTCGACTCAATGCCCAAATTACCCGATTATCCCGTGCCGGCGCTGGAGAAGGGCCTCGACATCCTCGAGGTGCTTGGCGCGGCGGCCGTGCCCCAGTCCCTCGCGGAGCTCGCCACCCAGCTTCACCGCAGCCGCAGCGAGCTCTTCCGCATGCTAAACTGCCTTGAGCGGCGGGGTTACCTCTCGCGCGACCCGGCGTCCGGAAAGGTGAGCCTGTCGCTCAAGCTCTTCGCGCTGGCGCACGCGCATTCCGCCACGGAGAAGCTCCTGCATGCCGCCCGCGGTCCCATGCAGACCCTGACCGAGAAGACGCGCGAATCGTGCCATCTGAGCGTGCTGCACCAGGGACGCCTGCTGGTGGTCGCCCAGGAGGAGAGCCCGGAACGCGTCCGACTCTCGATCGAGGTGGGCGGAACGTTTGACGCCTCGCACACGGCGTCGGGCAGGCTTCTCCTCGGGTACCTCGGCCGCCACGAGTTCGATTCGGCCATGTCCTCGGTCGCCCCGGAACGCCGGATGGACGCCGCGGCGCGCAGGCGCCTCGAGAGGGTCCTGGTGGGCGTTCGCCGCGCCGGCGTATCGACGGCGGACAGCGAGACGATCAGCGGCGTCCGCGACGTCGCCGTCCTCGTGGGGAACCCCGCCGCCGGCGTCACGGGGGCGCTCGCGGTGACGCTTCTCACGAAGCACGGCCAGACCTGGAACGAGGCCGAGCTCCTGAAGGCGATGCGCGCGACCGCGCTCGAGATCACCCAGAAACTGGGCCTGGCGCCATGAAGTCGCTCCACTTCGAGGATTACGTCGCCGGGACGGCCCGGGCATCGACCGGGCGCACCGTGACCGAGGCGGACATCGTCCTGCACGCGGGCCAGACCGGCGACTTCTATCCCCACCACATGGACGCCGAGTGGTGCAAGACCCAGGATTTCAAGCAGCGGATCGCGCACGGGACCCTCATCTTCAGCGTGGCCGTCGGGCAAACGGCCGGCGAGATCAACCCGGAGGCCTTCTCGTACGGCTATGACCGCCTGCGCTTCATCCGTCCCGTATTCATCGGCGACACGATCACGACCCGCTGCACGGTGACGGAAAAGAGGGACGACCCGAAGCGCCCGGGGCATGGGATCGTCGTCGAGCGGCTCGAGACGACCAACCAGCGCGGGGAGACTGTCATCGCGGCCGACCACCTCCTCCTGGTGCGCCGCCGGCACCCCGTCGCGCCGTCCTGACCAGGGGGTCAAACGGGCCGGCCGCATCGGCTTTCGGCCCGCGCCAGCGGCCCCCCTCTTGCGCACTTCAGGGAGGCGCGCAGACCTTACTATACGGCTAGCAACGGCATTTAATGCGCAAGAATACCGCAATAGCTTGTGCTACCATCGGGCTGACCGTCACAACTCCAGCTTGGAACCCCTAGGACCCCTACCCGGGCGGAGCGCCGCCCCCCAGACATGACTCCCCAACCGCTTTCTGTCGGCGTCATCTTCGGAAACCGCGACTTCTTCCCCGACAAGCTCGTGGCGGAGGCGCGCTCCGACTTCGCCAAGCTCTCGTCCGACATGGGGATCGACGCGGTGATGCTCGATCCCGCCGAGACAAAGCTCGGCGGCGTCGAGACTCAGGCCGACGCACGCAGGTGCGCGGAGCTCTTCATGCGCCACCGCCAGAAGATCGGGGGCATCGTCGTCATCCTTCCCAACTTCGGCGACGAGCGCGGGGTCGCCGAGACCATCAAGCTCGCCAATCTCAACGTCCCCGTCCTCGTCCAGGGATACCCCGACGAGCTCGGCCGCCTCGACGTCGTTCGCCGGCGCGACGCGTTCTGCGGGAAGATCTCCGTCTGCAACAACCTGCGGCAGGCGGGCGTGCCGTTCTCCCTCACGCGGCGGCATGTGGTCCACCCGCTCGACCCGTCGTTCAGGGCGGACCTGGAGCAGTTCATGGCGGTCTGCCGGGTGGTGCGCGGGCTCAGGCGGGTTCGGATCGGCGCCATCGGGGCCCGGCCGGGGGCCTTCGCGACCGTGCGCTACAGCGAGAAGATCCTGGAGCGCAACGGCATCAGCGTGACGACCGTCGACCTCTCGGAGATCATAGGCCGGGCGGCGAAGCTGGGGGAGGGCGACGCCATCGTGGTGGCCAAGATCGACGAGATAAAGGCCTACGCCGACGCCACCCACGTCCCCGGCCCCCGGATGATCCAGATGGCGCGCATGGGCGTCATCCTCGACCAGTTCGTGTCCGAGCAGCAGCTCGACGCTACGGCGATCCAGTGCTGGACCTCGGTCCAGCAGAACCACGGGTGCAACGTCTGCACGAGCATGAGCATGATGAGCGAGGCGTTCCTGCCGAGCGCGTGCGAGGTCGACGTTACCGGGGTCCTCACGATGTACGCCATGCAGCTTGCGTCTCTCTCGCCGAGCGCGCTCGTGGACTGGAACAACAACTACGGCGCCGACGAGGACCGCTGCGTCCTGTTTCACTGCGGAAACTGGGCCAAGTCGTTCTTGCCCGACATCAAGATCGGCACCGCCCCGATCCTTGGCACGACCCTCGGCGAGGAGAACACCTTCGGGGCACTCCAGGGGCGCACGCCCGCCGGGCCGCTCACCTACGGCCGGATCACGACCGACGACTGCGAGGGCAAGATCCGCACCTACGTCGGCGAGGGCCAGCTGACGAACGACGAGCTCAAGACCTTCGGCACGCGCGCCGTCGCCCACGTTCCCAGGCTCCAGGATCTCATGCGCCACATCTGCCTGGGCGGCTTCGAGCACCATGCGGTCGTCAACGGCTCGCGCACGGCCGCCGTCCTCGAGGAGGCATGGGGCCACTATCTCGGATGGGACGTCTACCACCACCAGACGGCGGAGCGGTGACCCGATGCCGACCGACCGCGAGCTGGCGCTAAAATCGATCATCTACAGGCGCGAACTCCTGCGCATCATTAAGAACGCGGGGGCGGGGCACACGGGTGGGAGCCTTTCCTGCATCGACATCATCAGCGTCCTCTACAACCGCATCCTGCGCGTTTCGCCCGCCACGATTTCGGACCCGGACCGCGACCGCTATGTCCAGAGCAAGGGCCACTCGGTCGAGGCGCTCTACGTGGTGCTCGCCGACATGGGCTTCTTCCCGCGCCAGCTCCTCGACACCCTTGGCCGCGCCGGCTCGCACTTCGTGGGGCATCCGACGCGCAAGGTTCCGGGAATAGAGCACAACACCGGCGCCCTGGGGCACGGCATGCCGGTGGCCGTCGGAATGGCGCTTGGCGCCAGGCTGAGGAAATCCGCCTTCAGGACCTTCGTCCTCGTCGGGGACGGCGAGCTCGCGGAGGGCTCCAACTGGGAGGCCGCCATGGCGGCCTCCCACTACCGCCTCGACAGCCTCACGGCCGTGATCGACTGCAATTCCCTCCAGATCTCCGGGCGCACGAGCTCGGTGATGAACAGCGAGCCTATCGACGAGAAGTTTGCCGCGTTCGGATGGGCCGTGAGGCGGGTCGACGGCCATGACTTCGCCGCGCTGGCCGAGGCCCTGAAGGCGCCGCTCGCGCCAGGGCGCCCTAGCGCCGTCATCGCCTCCACCGTGAAGGGAAAGGGCGTGAGCTTCATGGAGGACGCCGCCAGCTGGCACCACGGCGTCCCGGACGACGCCCAGTACCGCAGCGCGATGGCCGAGCTCGACGCGAGGCTCGCCGCGCTCGGGGGGGAGGCCCCGTGAGCGCGCCGGCCCCGGGAATGCACAGCCGCGACGCCCTCGGGGTGGCGGCCCGCCTGGGGCTCCTGATGGGCCGTCCCAACACCGAGGTCTTCTCCGAGACCCTGCTCGAGCTGGCCCGCGCCGACCGGAGCATCCTCGCCGTCACGAGCGATTCGCGGGGCTCGGGGAAGCTCACAGCCTTCGGAACGGAGCTGCCGGACCAGACTGTGGAGGTCGGAATCGCCGAGCAGGACTTGGTCGGCGTGGCGGCCGGCCTCTCCAACGCCGGAATGAACGTGTTCGCGGTCTCCCCGGCGTGCTTCCTGACCGCCCGCGCGCTCGAGCAGATAAAGAACGACGTCGCCTACTCCGACCGGGCCGTGACCCTCGTCGGCATCAGCGCGGGCGTGAGCTACGGGGCGCTCGGGACGACGCACCATTCCCTCCACGACTTCGCCGCGCTGCGGGCCGTCAACAACATCGTCGTCGTCGCCCCCGCGGACAACCCCGAGGCCCGCTTCGCCGTCCTCGCGGCGGCGGCGAGCCCCGTTCCCGTCTATCTCCGGTTCGGAAAGGCCTCCCTCTTCACGCTTCCCGTCGGCGACGCGGCGTTCGCGTTCGGCAGGGCGCGGGTCGTGCGGCCGGGGAACGACCTCGCCTTCCTTGCAACGGGGGAGACGGTGATCCACGCGCTCCTGGCGGCCGCAATGCTCGCGGAGACGGCCGGCCTGGACTGCCGCGTCGTGAGCATCCCGACCGTGAAGCCGCTCGACTCGGGCGCTGTACTCGCGGCGGCGAGGGAATGCCGCGCGGTGGTCACCGTGGAGGAGCACATGGTCAACGGCGGGCTCGGCGAGGCCTGCGCCTCCGTTGTGGCGCGCGCGGGCGAGGCCTGCGCCCTCGCCATCGTGGGGGTTCCCGACGAGTACACCTTCACGGGCAGCCAGGCCGACATCTTCCGCCATTACGGGATCTCGATGGAGGGTCTCTGCGCGACGGCCCTCTCACTCAAGGGCCGACCGGGCGCGTCGGCCTGATCGCGCCGGCCCATCTTCCTGGCACCCTGCTCCATGGACACCTTTAGGAGGCTATTTTTCGTCATCTCCCTTCTGGGGGTCCTCTTGTTCGTCGCCGGCCTCATCGACCATTTGCCGGTCGTGATGGAGCTCTCGGCCATCGCCGTGACCACGGGAATCGCGATCGGCCTCGGCGGCGTGCCCGGCCTCCGCGGATACCAGTTCACGGCCTGGATCGTTGCCGCCGTCACCGCTTGCCTCATCTATCCCGAGCGCTTCCTGCACCTGGGGACGCTCGACCTGCGCGACAAGTGGCTCCTCCTCCTTACCATCCAGGCCGTGATGTTCGGCATGGGCACGCGGATGAGCCTCGCCGACTTCGGCGCGGTGGCCCTTGCGCCGCGCGGCGTGATCATCGGCGTCGCGCTGCGCTTCACGGTCATGCCCCTCGCGGGCCTCGGGCTGGCCAGGATGTTTCACCTCCCCCCTGAGGTGGCGGCGGGCGTCGTCCTCCTCGGGTCGTGCTCGAGCGGGCTCTCCTCGAACGTCATGGCGTACATTGCGGGAGCCAACCTCGCGCTCTCGATCGCCGTGACCGCGATGACGACGCTCCTCGCCCCGGTCATGACTCCGCTTCTGATGAAGCTCCTCGCGGGCTCCCTGGTCGAGGTGCGGTTCGTCGACATGATGGGCGAGATCATGAAGATAGTCATCGTCCCGATCGGGGCGGCCATGATTCACGATTACCTGAAGCACGGAACGCCCGGCGGCCGGCGAATCGTGTGGCGGCTGGCGGCCGCCGGCGCGGCCTGGCTCGCTTACCTCGCCGTTTTCGGGACGGACCGGGGCGCGTTCAAGGTCCTCGGGTTCGCTGCGGGAACGGTCGTCGCCGGCGCCCTCTACAACTGGCTGTGCGCGAGGCTTCCGGCCGTCGACCGCGCGATGCCCGCCGTTTCGATGGCGGGCATCGTCTATATCACGTCTGTGACAACGGCCGCGGGCCGCGACAACCTGGTCCAGGTCGGGGGAATCCTCTTCGCGGTGTCGGTCATCCACAACACGATCGGCTACGTTCTCGGCTACTGGCTCAGCCGGGCCGCCCGCCTCGACAGGAATTCGGCCCGCTCCGTCGCGTTCGAGGTGGGCGTGCAGAACGGCGGAATGGCCTCGGGCCTGGCCGCGGCGATGGGCAAGCTCTCGACTGTGGGCCTCGCCCCCGCCATATTCAGCCCGTGGATGAATTTCTCCGGATCGATCCTCGCAAACCACTGGGGACGCCGGCCCCAGGGAGAGCCGGCCGCAAGTGATGACTAGGATGATCCTCCTGCGGGTCCTTGCCCTCTGCGCCGCGGCACTGCCCGGCGCCCAGGGCGCGCTCGCCGCGGACGCCGGGCCCCAGGGCCCGCTCCTCGGGGTGTCGTGGTATCCGGAGCAGTGGCCCGAGGCCCGCTGGGACACGGATCTCGGCCTCATGGAAAAGGCGGGCATCCGCGTCGTCCGCGTCGGCGAGTACGCCTGGTCCTCGATGGAGCCCAGCGAGGGCAGATACGACCTCGATTGGCTCCAGAGGGCGCTCGACCGGGCCGCGGCCCACGGCATCTCGGTCGTCCTTGCAACGCCATCCGACGCGCCGCCGGCATGGCTGACGACCAAGTATCCGGACACCCTGCGCATCGACGAGAACGGCCGGCAGCTCCAGCACGGCATGAGGCGCCAGTACTCCTACTCGAGCGCCCGCTACCGCGAGTTCTGCAGGAAGATCGCCGCCCAGATGGCGGCCCGCTTCGGACACAGCCCGGAGGTTGTCGGCTGGCAGATCGGCAATGAGTTCACCGACGACTCATACGACGCCGAGGCCCGCCAGGCGTTCCATGACTGGCTCCGCGCGAAATACGGGACCCTCGACGAGCTCAACGCGCACTGGATGACCCGCTACTGGAGCCAGACGTACGACACCTGGGACGAAATCCCCATGCTCGCCGAGCGCAGCAACCCGGGCCTCATCCTGGACTACAAGCGGTTTGTCACCAGCGAATGGACCAGCTTCCAGCGCGTGCAGGTCGACGCCATCCGGTCGGTCGCCGGGCCCGGCCAGTTCATCACGACCAACCTCGGCGGTCTCGGGTGGGCCGACCGCTTCAACCGAAAGGAATTCTCCAGGGACCTCGACCTCAGCGCATGGGACGCCTACGTCGGCCAGGGCCATCTCGACCCGTACCGGATGGGCGCGACCCACGACCTCGTGCGCGGCTGGAAGCACCGCAACTTCTGGGTGATGGAGATGCAGCCGGGGTTCGTGGACTGGGCGCCCATCAGCAATTCCCTCGACCGGAACGAGACCCGCGCGATGGCATGGGAGGCGGTCGGGCACGGCGCGGACGCCGTCCTCTTCTGGCAGTGGCGCGCGGCCCTGAACGGCCAGGAGCAGTACCACGGGGTCCTCGTCGGCGCCGACGGGCAGCCCGCCCCGGTCTTCGAGGAGATCAGCCAGGTAGGCCAGGAGTTCGCGGCCGCCGCCCCGGCGCTCGCCGGCACGACACCGGTTTCCGAGGTCGCGATCCTCCACGACTACGACAGCCGGTGGGCGATCGACGCCCACAAGCAGACCCAGCGCTATGACCAGGTCGACGTGCTGCTCGGCTACTACAAGCCGCTTCGCGACCTGGCGCAGTCCGTCGACATCGTGGATCCCCGCGACCCCCTGGACGGGTACAAGCTCGTGGTCGCGCCCAGCCTGAACGTCATCTCCGCGGACCTCGCGGGGCACCTCGTCGACTATGTCCGGGGAGGCGGCCACCTCGTCCTCGGGCCGCGCTCCGGAATGAAGGACGAGTTCAATTCGCTCTGCACGCAGGGCCAGCCCGGGCCGATGGCGTCGGCCCTGGGCGGCCGCGTGCTGCAGTTCTACGCCCTTCTCGACGACGAGCCGGTCGCCGGGACCTGGGGAATCGGCAACGCCACAATCTGGGCCGAGCAGCTCGAGGCGACGGCGCCGGACGCCGAGGTCGTCATGCGCTACGGCGTCGGCAACGGATGGCTGGACCGGCAGCCGGCCGCAATCACGCGCAGGCTAGGCAAGGGCACGATCACCTATATCGGAGCCGTCCTCGATCCCGCGCTCATGCAGGCGGCCGCCTCGTGGATGATCGCGCAGGCGGGAGTGGCCGTCGGCGCCTTTCCTGCCCCCGCCGGCGTCGAGGTATGTCGCCGGGTCGCGCCGGACGGCCATGAGGTGATCGTCCTCATCAACCACGGGAAGGGCGCGGCCGAATGGAGCCTGCGGGCGCCGATGGGCGATGTCCTGACGGGCGGCAGGATCCAGAAGATCCACCTGGAAGCCCACGGGGTCTCGGTCCTCTCGGCCCCGGCGACCCGGGCACCGTAGGCGCCGCTACGTCAGGCCTGCGCCGCGAATAGGGCCGCCAGGTGGTCGATCGCGAGCGGCGGGCTCGCCATGATGGGGACGCGCCGGCTCCCGGCAGGAATGGCGTCGGCCACCCTGGCCATCGACGCCTGGGCGAGCACGATCACGTCCACCTTCCCGGAAAGCTCCTCCAGCGCCGCGCGCACGCTCTCGTCGTGCTTCGCCGTGTTGCCTGACATCAGGGCCTCGAACGCGCCCTCGCACAGGCGCGCCGTCACCTCGACCTCCTTTCCGGCCGACGCCGCCCGGCGCCGGATAAGGTCCGCGGTGGGCTCCATGGTCGTTGCGAGCGTGGCGACGACCCCGATCCGCCTCCCGGCCGCGACGGCGGCGTCCGCCATGGGCTGGTCCACACGCAGGACCGGGACATCCGAGAACGAGGAGGACGCCTCTACCGCCCTTCCGATCGAGGAGCAGGTAACGAGTATGAGTTCGGCCCCGGCCTCGCCGGCCGCCGCCACGTGGCCGGCCACCCTCCGGGCGACCTGCGGCGTCAGCCTTCCGGCCACGATCACGTCCTTGATCAGGCTGTCGTCGACGATGTTGAAGGTGGCGACGCCGGGCAGCTTGGCCTGGCACAGCTGCTGGAACATGGGCACGAGCGTCGCCGAGGTGTGGATAAGACCGATTTTCTTGGCTTTCATAAGTGGGATTTGGTTCAGGCGGGCATCGTGAGCGGTCTCGAGCGAACGCCGCGGGAGACCCGCTCGAAGTAATCGTCGCCGCCCAGCTGCCCCCCCTTGAAGTTCACCTCGAGGCCGTCGACCGCGCTTCCGGGCGCGTGGGCGAGGCAAAGCGGGGCCCCCGGCACGATCGGCGTGATCATCTCAAGCGCCTCGATCCCGAGGGCTCTCGCCGCATAGGTCGACGTGTCGCCGCCGGCGACGACCACCCTTCGGACCCCGGATGCCGCCAGGGCGGCGGCGGCGATGCGCCCAAGCGCCCCGCCGAGCGAGCGCGCGGCAAGCGTCCTCGAGTCCGTCCCGCCTCCGTCCTGTCCCTGGAAGGCCCGCGCGCCGGACGAAAAGCGCGGGTCGTCCCCGCCCCGGCATGTGTGGACGATGACGCTTCTCCCCGACCTGAGAAGCCCCCCTACCTCCGACTTGATGCGGCGCAGCTCGCCCTCGGCTCCCGGGCCCGCGAGGATTGCCGCGTCGAGCGGCGCCTCGGAGAACCCGTGGGCCAGAGCGTGGGAGATCTGCCGCTCTGTCACCGGCGAGCCGCTGCCCGAGACGACAAGGAGTGGCTCCGCGGGGCCCGGGTCGGCCCAGGCGCCGCGGGGCTCGAGGAGCCCCTGGGCCGCCCATGCGGCGCCGAGCGCGGTCACGATGCTCGAGGAGCCCACCGAGAAGAAGGGCCGCCCCGGCGAGGCGTAGGCGTCAATCATCGCGCCGATCGCCGCAAGGTCCCTTCCCTCCAGAATGTCGAAGAGGATCACCTCGAACCCGCCGGCGACGAGCTCCCGAAGCCTGGCCAGCCGGGCCTCTGGCGGAAGGTCCAGCTGAAGGAGGTCGAAGAGCCCGATCCTCTTGCGGGTCTGCTTGGCGAGATGCTGCCGGAGGTCGGCCTCGTCCATGGGAGTGACGGGGTGCCGGGACATCCCGGGATGCCGGTCGAGCCGGTAGACCGCCCCCACTCCCACCGTTCCCATGCGCGCAAAGAGATTCCCGAACGCGCAGTACCGGCCGAGCTGCGGCGCTCCGACCAGGAGCGGGATGAAGGCCCCCGGGCAGACCGAGGCGCCCACGTCGGCCGCGCGCCCGATGCTCCCTATCGAGGGCGACGAGTCGAAGGTCGAGCACACCTTGTAGTGGATGTGGCGCGCGCCGAGCGCCCGGAGCGCCGCGAGGGCGGGCCGAAGCTCGGCCTCGATCTCGGCAGGGCCAAGCGACCGGGTGGAGCCCGCGATGCCGATGACCTGGATACCGGGGTAGCGCGCGAGGCGGGCCGCGTCCGGCGGCTCGAGGAAAAGCGCGGCCCGTGCGCCCGCGACCGCCGCCGCCTCGAGCGCGTCGGTCGACCCGGTGAAATCGTCGCCGTAGAAGGCGAGCATGGGCGGCGCGGGATTCACGGCGCTAGGACTTCCCCCCGAACTTCTCAATGGACCGGGCGAGCTCGGGGCTGCGCGCCGCGCCCTGGGCAAGCGTGAGCCCAGAGACCGCGTACTCCCAGGCGTCGCGGATCGCCCGCACGCCTCCCGACGGCCCGCCCGGGTGGGCCATGATTCCGCCGCCCGCGAGGTAGAGGAGGTCCGTCGTCCCGGTCAGCCGGTAGGTGTCGAACGCCTGGCCTCCCCATTGGCCCGACGAGACAACCGGCAGGACGGAGTATCCCCCGAGCATCGGCTTCAGGCAGGCCTCGATTGAGGCGACCACCATCTCGTCCGGCTCCCAGAACTTGTTGGCGATCCCGTTCACGTGGATCTGGTCGACGCCCGCCAGGCGCCATATTTTCTGGTACGCCGCGAAGCCGACCCCGAGGAACGGGTGGCGGGTCAGCATGCCCCAGCCGTTCCTGTGTCCATGGATCGGGAGGACGCCCCGGTCGCAGATCCTCTTCACGCCCGAGAGCCCGACGCTGTTCAGGCTCACCATCGCGCACGTTCCGCCCGCCGACACCACCTTGTCATAGTGCCCCAGCATGGCGTCCATCTCGTCGCTGATGTTGAAGGCGTACATGGCCTTGCGGCCCGTCCGGTCGGCGTGCGCGTTGATGACGCGCATCACGGCGTCGACGCGGTCGTCGAACCGCGAGTGCGGCGGGTCCGCCATGAGCTCGTCATCCTTGATGAAGTCGATCCCGGCCGCGACGAGGCGGCCGACGAGCTTCGCCGTCTGCGCGGGAGTCAGGCCGATGCTGGGCTTGATGATTGTCCCGATGAGCGGCCTCCCCCGGCCTGGCACACCCGCCATGCTGAACGTTCCGGCGATTCCGAAGCGCGGCCCGGGAAAATGCGCCGCGAACGACTCCGGCACCTCCAGGTCGACGAGCCTGAGCCCGGAGAACTGGGAGAGCTCGTACAGGTTGCCCTGGAGCGTCGAGACGAGCGTCGGCAGATTGTATCCCATGTTCTCGACCGACCAGGAGACGGTCACCTCTGCCCGGTTGAAGGACCTGCCTGGCGCGCGGCAGCCCGGAAGCGACGGGGCGCGCGCGCCCTCGAGCGCGACGACCTTCTCCACCCGGGCCTCGAAGCGCCGCTTGAGCTCGGCCGTCTCGCCCGGCACCGCCACAAAGGTCCCCGACGACTGCTCGCCGGCGAGGACCGCGGCGGCCCGACCGACCTCCATCGGCGTCTCGACAAGGTAGCGCGCGACGATCCTCCTCGGTGAAACCGGCCTGTCCCCCGGTCCCTGGGTGCGCGCGCCGGCGCCGGCCTTTTTCTTGCTCGGCATGAAGGGGCTACTTCCGAGCGAGCCGGCGCCTCATCCAGAACGGCGCCGTCGGGAGCCGGGCGGGCGCGAGGAGGGGCCCCGAGGGTTCCGCGACCTTGGGCGCTGTGTTCATGATCTTGGGGGCTTCACCGGACAGGGATCCAGACCGTCATCTCCGAGTCGCCGCGGTTTCCCCACGCGTAATAGGGGACGAGCTTCACGCTGATCGCCCGGGGAGGCGCCGGGTCGGACACCGCGTAGAGCGCCTTGGCGCTCCCCTCCGTGCGCGCGATCTGGAGCGCGGGCACGGTGAGCGTCATCACGTCCGCCCCCGAGATCCTCTCCATTTTCGGCTCAAAGGCGTCGCGGCTCACCTCCGACGAGAGCGCGACGTCCTCGATCCGGACGCCCGCCGGCAGGTCGCCCGACTCGAGGCAGTAGACGAGCGGGCCGTACCGGACGGCGACCTGGTTCAGCGTCTCCTCGACCAGGGGATTGGATTCCCAGATGCTGGCCCCGAAGGGCAGGTTCAGCTCGACCACATCGTTCGCCGCCCAGGTCCTCCTTATCTCGAAATAGCTCCCCGAGCGCGGCGTCCCGTCCGCGGGCTGGCCGTTTACGGCGACGGAGACTCCCCCGTCCCGGACCCAGCCCGGGATGCGCAGCCTGAGCGCGACCGGGTGGCCCGGGGCCTCGGCGACAACGATCCTTATCTTCCCGGCCCAGGGATAGTCGGTCTCCTGGCGGAGGCGGATCCGGTCGCCGCCGACCCACCGCGTGTCGAGCGTGCTGGCCCCGTAGAGGTTCACCCAGAGCGTGTCCTTGGAGAGCGTGTAGATGTAGTCCTGGGCCTCGGCTATCGTGCGCACGACGTTCGGCGGGCAGCAGAAGCTCAGCTGGATGTTCGGCTGGCGCGTCCTGCTCCAGCGCAGCGGCCAGCTCATCGCGTCCAGCTTCTTGAGGGGATTGACGTAGAAGTAGTCGGTGCCCGAGAGGCTGATGGCCGCGAGGACCCCGTTGTAGAGCGTCTGCTCGAAGACGTCGGAATAGCGCGCCTCCCCGGTCGCCAGGAACATCCGCCAGTTCCACAGGGCGAACCCGATGGTTGCGCAGCTCTCGTTGTAGGCCGAGAGGTTGGGGAGCTGGTAGTCGCGCCCGTAGGCCTGGTGGACGAGCTGGATGGACGCGTGGTCCGCCGATCCGTCCGGGGACGCGCCGTCGTAGAGGGCGCCCGTCGCCCCGGTGATGTAGAGCTTATGGTCGACCACGTCGTCGTCGAGCGTCCGGAGCGTGTCGAGGAGGCTGCGGTCGCCGGTTTCGACCTCGACGTCCGCGGCGCCCGCGAAGAGGTAGTTGGCCCGGACGGCGTGGCCGACCGCCTTTGTCATCATCCTGAAGGCGACCCGGTCCTGGTTCTGGTCGGTGCCGTCCTCGACCTCGGAGCGAATCTCGATCAGCTGGCGGCCCAGCTCGAGGTAGCGCGGGTCGTGGGTCGTGCGGTAGAGCTCGATGATCCCCATGTAGTGCGAGGGGCAGATGGCGCTCCTCGCGAGCTGCGGCGAGGATTTCTGGTAGAAGTTGCAGAGGTAGTCCGCCGCCTTCCTCGCAACGGCGAGCATCGTCGTCTTGCCCGTGGCGCGGTAGTGCACGCAGGCGGCCGTCATCAGGTGGCCCATGTTGTAGGTCTCGAAGTGCTCCCTGTCCGCGAGCGCCGTGTCGACGGCGACCCCCTCGCGCATCGGGATCACGGTCCCCGTCCCGAAGTAGCCGTCCCCGCGCTGGGCCTTGGCGATGACCTCGATGATCCCGTCCATCAGGCGGTCGAGCTCCGGGTCGCGCGTGATCGCGTAGACCTGCGCCACCCCCTCGAACCACTTGAAGAAGTCGCCGTCCGCGAACGGCGGCCCGACGTGCTTCGCGCCGGGCGCCGTGTCGAGGCGCGCCGCGATGCGGAAGTTGGCCCATGCGTGGCTGTCCTTGTCGCTCTGGAAGATGTCCCACATGTGCGGTATCATCGTCTTCGAGCAGACGTCGAACCGGTCGCCCCACATGCCGCCCGTCCACTTGGCGTCCGCCAGGTCCGCCATGTACATGGTGGCATGCGCCGATTCCGACGTGTCGACGAGGCCGCGGTCCCCGGCGAGGGCCGGAAGCGCGGCGGCGAGAACCGCACCGAGCGCGGCAAATGCACGCTGTACACTCGTCTGGCGCCGCGGGGTCTCCATGGCTATTTCTAAGCTCATTTGGCCGGCTTGTCCAAAGGTGATTCGCAGCCGAGGAGCACCTGCCTGACTGCCTGCTGCCAGCCGGCGAGGAGGCGCGCCGAGCGCCCGGCGTCGGGCGACGGGCGGTAGACCGTCTCCCCGTCGAGCGTGCAGGCGGGCCTCTCAAGGGGCCCCCTTAGGCCCATCCCCGCCATCCCCATGAGCCCCGCCCCGAGCGGGGAGCATTCGGGTATCGTCGCCACGCGGAGCTCGAGCCCCGTCAGGTCGGCCGTCAGCTGCATGAGCTGCCGGTTCAAGCTGGAGCCGCCGTCGCCGTGGAGGCTCGAGATCTCCTGGCCCATGTCGGACTGCATCCCGGCCAGGGCGTCCCGCACCTGGAGCGCGATCGACTCGACCGCCGCCCGCACGACGTGGCGCCGGTCGCTGTGGGCGCTCAGGCCCACGATGGCCGCGCGCGCCGAGGACCGCCAGTGCGGCAGGCCCAGGCCCGAGAAGGCCGGCACCAGGTAGACCCCGCCGCTGTCGGGCACCGAGGCCGCCATCGCCTCCACCTCCGAGAAGTCGCCGAAGAGCCCAAGCTGGTCGCGAAGCCATATCAGGGTCGCAGCCGAGCTGATGATGATGCCCTCGAGCGCGTAGGTGGGGACGCCGCCGAGGACCCAGGCGAGCGCGGTCACGAGGCCGCAGCCCGACTGGCGGAAGGCCGAGCCGATGTTGACGAGGAGCGACGAGCCCGTCCCGAACGTCACCTTCGCCGATCCCGGGCTGAAGCACCCGTGGGCGTAGAGCGACGCCTGGGAATCGCCCATGACCCCGCAGATGGGAACCGGTCCGGGAAGGGCGCCGCCGAGCGTCGTCTCGCCGAAGCGCGAGGCGCTTTCCCGGACCTCGGGCAGGGCCGCGACCGGCGCCTCCCAGAGGGCGCACAGCTCCTCGTCCCAGCGGAGCGCGACGACGTCGAAGAGGAGCGTGCGGCTCGCGTTCGTCATGTCGGTCGCGAACACGGCCCCGCCGGTCAGGCGGTGGATGAGATAGGAATCGATCGTGCCGACCGCGGCCTCCCCGCTCGCGAGCTTGGAGCGGATCTCGGGGTGGTTCCTGACGAGCCACTGGATCTTCGAGCCCGAGAAATACGGGTCCAGGCGGAGGCCCGTCCTCGCGGCCACGAGGGCCTCCCTCCCCGCCGCCGCGTGCTCGGCGCAGATCCCGTCCCCCCGCCTGCACTGCCAGACGATCGCCGGGTGGAGCGGGCGCCCCGTCGCCCGGTCGAAGACGATCACGGTCTCGCGCTGGTTCGTCACGCTGACCCATGCGACCCTGCCGGCGGCGGCGGCGTTGGCCTCAAGGAGCTCCCTCGCGACCGCCACGGTGTTCTCCCAGATTTCGTCGCCGTCGTGCTCCACCCAGCCCGGCCGCGGGTAATGCTGCCTGTGCTCCCGGCTTCTGCTGTCGATCAGCGAACCCGACGCGTCGAACAGCAGAGCCTTGGTCGCGCTCGTGCTCTGGTCGAGCGCGACGAAACAGGGCGCGGCCGCCGGGGACGGAGGGGGGTTGCTCACGGAATGGGGTCGGGATGCGGCCGAAACCTGGCTGCGTTCGCCGTTCCCAATACTATAGGTCCCATGCCATCCGCCGTTCTTCCTCTATTTCGGCTGATCTGAACGCTATCGTAAGGTTCCCGCGGCTTCCGCCCTCCCCTGCGCCGAATCGGCTTGAACAATGCCCGCCCGGGTCCGAGCAATTCCGGCGGCGCCCCCACGGAGAGCCCAGCAGGCCCCATGCAAAACCCCCACCCGCTCCGCATCGCCCTGTTCGGCATCGGCCTCGACGCCTACTGGCCGCAGTTTCCCGGTTTGAAGGGCCGGCTTGAGGGATATGTCGCCAAGGTCGAGAAACGCCTGCGCCGCAGCGGCGCCGAGGTCGTCAACCTCGGGCTCGTGGACACGCCGGAGAAGGCGCTGGACGCCGGGCACCGGGTGAGGCGCGCGGACGTCGACCTAATCTTCCTGCAGGTGACGACCTACGCCCTCTCGTCGACCGTCCTGCCGGTCGTCCAGCGGGCCGGCGTGCCGGTGATCGTCCTCAACCTGCAGCCCGAGGCCGCGATCGACTACGCCGCGTTCAACAGCCGCAGGGACGTCGGGGAGATGACGGGCGAGTGGCTCGCATACTGCTCGGCCTGCCCCGTCCCCGAGATCGCGAACGTCTTCAACCGCGCGCGGATCCCCTTCCACCAGATCACCGGCCACCTCGGCGACGACCCCCCGGTGTGGGAGGAGGTCGACGCGTGGGTCGCGGCGGCCCGCGTCCGGCACGTGATGTTCCACAACCGCCTTGGGATCATGGGCCACTACTACGGCGGCATGCTCGACATCTACTCCGACCTCACCCAGCAATGCGCCCACTTCGGGGGCCACATGGAGATGATCGAGGTCGAGGAACTTGCGGCCCTGCGGCGCGGCGCGACCGCGCGCGACGTGGCCGCACGCGTCCGGCTCTTCGGGCGGGCGTTCGACGTGCAGGACGATTGCTCGGCGGGGGACCTGCGCGACGCCGCGAGGACGTCGGTCGCGCTGGACCGCCTCGTCGAGCGCCACGCGCTGGGAAGCCTGGCCTATTACCACATGGGCACGGGGAGCCCGGAAAACGAGGCCGCCATCAGCTCGATCATCCTCGGAACCTCGCTCCTCACGGCGCGCCACGTTCCCGTCGCCGGCGAGATGGAGGTGAAGAACGTCCAGGCGATGAAGATCATGGACGCCTTCGGCGCGGGTGGATCGTTCACCGAGTTCTACGCCTTGGACTTCAAGGACGACATCGTCCTCATGGGCCACGACGGGCCCGGACACATCGCGATCGCCGAGGGAAGGACGAAGGTCCGGCCCCTCAGGGTGTTCCACGGGAAGGTGGGCCGGGGGCTCTCGGTCGAGATGAGCGTCCGCCACGGCCCGGTGACGCTGCTCTCCGTCGTGCAGACCGCGGACGGCCGCCTGGAATTCCTGACCGCGCAGGGCGAGTCGGTTCCGGGGCCGATCCTTGAAATCGGAAACACCAACAGCCGGTACCGGTTCCCCATCGGGGCGCGGGCCTTCGTCAGCGAGTGGAGCGCGCGCGGGCCGGCCCACCACTGCGCGGTGGGCGTGGGCCACCTGGCCGGCCCGCTGGCAAAGCTCGGGAGCCTCCTCGGGTTGGGCGTGACGCGGGTCTGCTGACCGCGGCGTGCCGCGGGCACGATACCAGGTGGTCGTTCACCATCCCGGCCGCCTGCATGAGGGCGTAGCAGATCGTCGAGCCCACAAACCTGAAGCCGCGGGCCTGCAGGTCGCGGCTCATGGCGTCGGACTGCGCGGTCCGGGCGGGCACGTCGCCCATCCTCCTGCGGCGGTTGACGCGCGGCGCCCCCCCCACGAAGGACCAGAGGTGCCGGCCGAAGCCGCCGGTCTCGCGCCGCACGGCCAGGAAGGCGCGCGCGTTCGCGATGGTCGCCGAGATCTTGAGCCGGTTTCGCACGATGCCCGGGTCCGCGAGGAGCCTGCGGACGTCCCGGGCGCCGTAGGCTGCGATCCTCTTCGGGTCGAAGCCGTCGAAGGCGCGGCGGTATCCCTCGCGCTTCGCAAGCACGATGCTCCAGCTGAGGCCGGCCTGCGCGCCCTCGAGCGTCAGCAGCTCGAAGAGCGCTCGGTCGTCCCGCTGGGGCACGCCCCACTCGGTGTCGTGATAGGCGATGTCGAGCGGCTTCTGTGGCCACGGACACCGCTTCGGTTTTCCCTTCATCGTTTCGGTTTCGCGTTTCCCTTGACCAACGTAAGCAGCGCAGACCGCCTCAAGGCATTTTCCGCCGTCCTCAGTCCGCCGACCGGGACTGCGCGACGATTTCGAACGATTTCAGCCGGGCCTCGTGCCCGAAGATGGCGGCCGTGACCATGAGCTCGTCCACATGGGTGCGCCGCACGAACTCGGCGATCCCCCGCTTCACGGTGGCGGGCGACCCGACGATCGCCTCGCGGAAGGCCTGGGTCACGCCGGCCCTCTCGAAATCCGACCAGCGCCCCTCCATGCTGTCGACGGGAGGGGGCAGCGGGCCCGGCGTTCCCCGGCGCAGGTTGACGAAGCTCTGCTGGAGCGACGTGAACAGGCGCAGCGCCTGCGCGTCCGTGTCGGCCGCATAGGCGGCGATCGCCGCCATGGCGTAGGGTTTCCCGAGCGAGGCCGAGGGCCGGAACTCGTTTCTGTAGACCTCGAGCGCCTCTCCGAGGAGATCCGGGGCGAAATGCGACGCGAACGCGAACGGCAGGCCGAACGCGGCAGCGAGCTGGGCGCTGAAGAGGTTCGAACCGAGGAGCCAGATCGGCACCGTGAGTCCCGCGCCGGGCACGGCCCGCAGGGCCTGGCCCGGGGCCGACGGTCGGAAATAGGCCTGGAGCTCCATGACGTCCTGCGGGAACGTGTCGGCGGTCTCGGTCCGGCCGCGCCTCAGCGCGCGCGCCGCGACGGGATCCGTGCCGGGTGCCCGCCCGAGGCCGAGGTCGATTCGCCCGGGGAAAAGCGACTCGAGCGTGCCGAACTGCTCCGCCACAGCGAGCGGCGCGTGGTTGGGCAGCATGATCCCTCCGGATCCGACTCGCAGCGTCTTTGTCCCCGCCGCGACGTGGCCGATCACGACCGCCGTCGCCGCGCTCGCGATGCCGGGCATGTTATGGTGCTCGGCGACCCAGAAGCGGAGGTATCCCCATTTCTCGGCGTGGCGCGCGAGGTCAAGCGATCGCGCCAGCGCCTGGGCGGCGGTGCCCCCCTCGACGATCGGCGAGAGGTCCAGGATCGAGAATGGAATCATCGACCAGTCTGCGCATCCCCGCTGGAAAAGCCAGCGCCCCGGAGCATCCGCACCGCCGCCGCCTGGGACCCGCGTCTACCCTCCGGAGGCGCGAACCGCGTGGTGTGCGCCCGAGCCGTGGATCGTCAGGTAGACGATCGCCGCGGCCGCGACAAGGACCCCGAGGCCGATCAGGATGCCGGCGAGGATGGGGGTCCCCTCTAGGCTGAGCCGGAAGGACGGCGCCTTCAGCCGCCCGCTCAGGCCTGTCACGTGAACCCGCTCCGGCGCGTCGAGCTCGGAATGGAACGCCGCCATCGTCGGGTAGCGCTCCGAGGGCTTACGGCGCATCGCATGGAGCACGATCTCCTCCGCCTGCGCGGAGATCCCGGCATTGACCTCGCGCGGCGCCCTGGGGTCCCCGGTAACGCGCATCTGCGCGGAAACCCACGGATCCTGGGCCGGGAACGGAAGGACCCCGGTCATCATCTGGTAGAGGACGACGCCCAGGCTGTAGATGTCCGTGCTCTCGGTGTTCCTCGCGTTGCGGACCTGCTCGGGCGCCATGTACTCCGGCGTGCCGAAGAGCGGGGTCATGGAATCGAGGATGCTGCGGCGTGTCTTCAGCTCCTCCGCGAGCCCGTAGTCCATCAGCCGCAGCGTGCAGTCCCGGCAGATCATGATGTTCGAGGGCTTCAGGTCGCGGTGGATGTAGCCGCGGCCGTGCAGGTATTCCAGCGCCTCGCACGCGACGGCCGTGATCCTCAGCGAATCGCGCTCAGGGAGCGGCCGCGCCAGGTGCAGGATGTAGGCGAGCGTGCAGCCGTCCAAGTACTCCATCGCGATGTAGGGGCGGCTCTTCTCGCCGGACACCTTGATGAACCTGAGGAGGTTCGGATGGGAGAGCGTGACCCCGATCAGCTCCTCCCTGTGGAACCGGCCGTAGAGGACCGGGTCGCTCTCGGTCTTGAGGAGCGGGATCTTTATGGCGACGCTGCGGCCCCCGTCGGAGCGGTCCTCGGCCCGGTAAACCGTGGCCATGTCGCTCCTTCCGACGGGCTCCCGGATCACGAACCGCCCGTCAATCACCTCGCCGTCGGGAAGGTCTGGCTCGATCGCCGGCGCGAGGCCCTCGTGCCCGGGGTGGTTCCTGCAGCATTCGAGATCGGCGAGCGACGCCGCGGGCCGCGGCGGCCGCGACGGGGTCAAGAGCGCGCGGTCGAAGGCCGAGATTTCGGGCATGATGGCGGCATCGTAGGGCGGCCCGGGGCGTTCCGTGAGTAAAAACAGAGCCGCATAGCATTAAATAAAGATTAAGCCTGCGCCCTGTCCGGGGTCTGATTGGGCAAAAAACCGCCCAAAGCCGGGGCGGATGCTTTGCGTCGACGACGGAACGGCATTAGCATCCAATCGGCAACCACCCTATGGCGTTCCTGTCGGTAGAATCCCTTCAAAAGTCGTTTGTTTCGCCCGACGGCGAGCGCAGGACGATCGTGGATGTCCGCGATTTTCATCTGCAGGCGGGCCAACAGCTTGCCCTGCGCGGCGAGAGCGGTTCGGGCAAGACGACCTTCCTGCACCTGATAGCCGGGATCCTCGCTGCGGACCGCGGCTCGATCCGCCTCGGGGAGGACGACATGGCCAAGTTGAAGGAGGCCTCCCGCGACCGGCTCCGGGCCCTCACGATCGGCTACATTTTCCAGACCTTCAACCTCCTCCAGGGCTACACCTGCCTCGAGAACGTGCTCCTTGCGATGTCGTTTGGCCCAGGCGCGGACACGGCCCATGCGACCTCCGTGCTGAAGAGGGTCGGCCTCGGGCACCGCCTCCACCACTATCCCCGCCAGCTCTCGACCGGCCAGCAGCAGCGCGTGGCGGTCGCGAGGGCCATGGCAAACAGGCCCAAGCTTGTCCTTGCGGACGAGCCCACCGGCAACCTGGACCGCAAGAACGCGGCCGACTCGCTCGGGCTGATCCGGGAGACGTGCGTCGAAAACGGATCGGCGCTCCTTCTCGTGACCCACGACGGCGGCGTCCTCGCGTCGTTCGAGGAGGCCCAGGACTTCGCCCAGCTCAACAGGGCGTCGAGGGAGGCCGCGTCATGACCCTTCCCCTCATCGTCCGGCGCAGCCTCCGCCAGCATCTGCTCTCCACGATCGTGACCGTGCTCTCGATCGGCCTGGCCGGCGGCCTCCTGATCTCGATCTGGGTGGTCAAGGACCAGGCGCAGGCGACCTTCACGCAGGTGAACATCGGGTTCGACGCGGTCCTGGGCGCCCGCGGATCCAAGCTGCAGCTGGTGCTCAACTCCATCTTCCACCTCGAGGCGTCGCCGGGAAACGTCTCCCAGGCCGACTACCAGTACATAAAGCACCACCCGGCCGTGAAGCTCGCGATACCGATCGCGGTCGGCGACAACCTGCGCGGATACAGGGTCGTCGGCACGATTCCGGAGCTCTTCACCGAGGTGGAGTACAAGCCGGGGACGAAGTTTGCGCTCGAGCCCGGCGGCAGGCTCTTCGATCCCGCCGCCAAGGAGGCCGTGGTCGGGAACTTCGCCGCATCGAGGCTCGGCCTCAAGGTGGGCGACACCTTCCACCCGTTCCACGGGCTCGCGTACAACCCGAAGGAGCAGCACGCCGACATCTATACGGTGACGGGCATCCTAGCCCCGTCCAACACCCCGGCCGACAAGGTCGTCTGGATACCGATCCATGGCCTCCAGACCATGAGCGGGCACGACCCGAACGCCGCAACCGACGTGAGCGCCGTCCTGATCCAGCTCCGGGCGCCCGCGGCCGGCTTCCGCCTCGACATGATGTACAACAAGCAGGGAAACCGCCTGACATTCGCCTACCCGATCGGCGCAATCGTCGCGGACCTCTTCTCTAAGATTAGCTGGTTCAGCCAGGTCCTGGCCCTTGTCGCGTACCTTGTGGCCGTCGTCTCGGCGGCGGGAGTCCTGGTCGCAATCTACAACTCGATGGCCGCCCGGCGGCGCGACATCGCGATCCTGCGCTCGCTCGGCGCGCGCCGGCGCACGGTCTTCAGCGCGATTGTCCTCGAGGCCGCGGCAATCGGGCTCCTGGGGATGATCACCGCGTTCGGATTCTACCTGGTCATCATGAACGGCGTGGCCGCGGTGATCCGCGCCCAGACCGGCGTCCTCCTGACCCCGTGGGCCCGCGACCCGGTCATGCTCTGGGCCCCCGCGGCGATGGTCGCGCTCTGCGCCCTGGGCGGCATCGTGCCGGCGCTGGTCGCCTACCGCACCGAGATCGCCTCGAACCTCGCCCCGACCTCCTGACCCGGAGACCGGCCGCCATGCCAACGAGGGCATCGAAGATCCCGCTCCTTCTCGCGGCCCTGTGCGCGCTCTTCGGAGGCTGCGGCAAGGGGCCCGACGGCGCGGCGTCGGGCGAGAAGACCCAGCTGCACAAGGACGTCCCCCCCCACGGCGGGACGCCGGTCCCGCTCGGAGACGACTACAACCTCGAGCTGGTTCGCGACGGCGCGGACGGCACTCTCTCGGGCTACGTCCTCGATGACGAGATGGAGGAATTCGTCCGCTCGCCAAACAGCTCGGTCACGATCGTCGCCAAATTTGGCGGGCGCACCCAGACACTCGTTCTCGGTGCCGTCGCGAACCCGGCGACCGGGGAGACCGTGGGCGACACGTCCCTCTTCCAGGGGCGGGCCGACTGGCTCAAGACCACGCCGAGCTTCGAAGGGAGCCTGGTCAGCGTAACCGTCCAGAAGACGACGTTCGCGGGCATCGCGTTCAAGTTCCCGGATAACGACGTTCCCTGAGGCTCCGTCCCTGCCCCCGGCAAAAAACTCTCCGCCCCACTTGAATTCGGCGCCGGGTTGGCATAACTACTGTCGGATGGAACCATTTGATGGGGTCCGGAGGCCCCTTGCGCTGTGTGCCGGGGCGTTCGCGGTGGCGCTCCTCGGGGGATGCGGCAAGGGCGCTCCCCCTGCGCCGCCCCCCGCTGACGTGGAGGTGGTCGCGGTCGAGCAGCGCGACGTCCCGGTCGTCCGCGAGTGGATCGGCTACCTTGACGGCTCGGTCAACGCCGAGATCCGCGCGCAGGTCGGCGGGTACCTCGTGAAGCAGGACTACAGCGAGGGTACCGCCGTCAAGAAGGGGGACCTCCTCTTTGAGATCGACTCAAGGCCCTTCAAAGACGCGCTCATGCAGGCGCAGGGCCAGCTTGCCCAGGCGAAGGCCGGCCTCGGCAAGGCGAAGCTCGACGTCGAGCGCTTCACCCCCCTCGCCCGCGAGAAGGCGGTGAGCCAGGAGGAGCTCGACGACGCCGTGCAGGCCAAGCTCGCCGCCGAGGCCCAGGTGACCTCCGCTCGCGCGAACGTGGAGCAGGCGGCGCTCAACCTGAGCTTCACCCACATCACCTCGCCCATCGACGGGATCGCGGGACTCGTGAAGACGCAGATCGGAGACCTGGTCGGCCCGTCCACGGGCCTCCTCACGACGGTGTCCACGGTGGACCCGATCAAGGCGTACTTCCAGGTGAGCGAGCAGTCCTACCTCGAGTTCTGGAGGCTTGAGGCGTCGTCCCATGTGCTCCCAAGCGCCCTCGTCTTCGACCTGATCCTCTCGGACGGGTCCGTCTACCCGCTGAAGGGCTCGTACTTCGCGATCGACCGGGCCGTGGATACAGACACGGGAACGCTCAGCGTAGTCGCCGAGTTCCCGAACCCGCAGGGCCTGCTTCGCCCGGGCCAGTACGCCCGCGTGCGCTCCGTCGTCGGCACCGAGAAGGGCGCCCTCCTCGTCCCGAGGCGCGCCCTCAACGAGCTGCAGGGGAGCTACCAGGTGGCGACGGTCGACCCCGACAACAAGGTCCATCTTGTCACGGCGACGATCGGCGAGGCGGTCGGCGACGACGTCGCCATCCTCTCCGGCCTCAAGCCGGGCGACCGGGTCGTCGTGGAGGGCATCCAGAAGGTCAGGGACGGCGCGCTCGTGAATCCCCTTCCGTACACCGCGGCAGAGGCCTCCAAGTAGCCGCGCCGTGTCGAAGTTCTTCATCAACCGCCCGATCGTCGCGATCGTCATCGCGATCATCACGGTCATCCTGGGGATTGTGGCCTTCCTCGGACTGCCGATAGCCCAGTTCCCGAAGATCGTCCCGCCCGAGGTCCGCATCACGACGTCCTACATCGGGGCGGACGCCCAGACGGTCGAGCAGTCGGTCGCGACTCCCATCGAGCAGCAGCTCTCAGGGGTGGACAACCTGAACTACATGTACTCGCTCAACGGCAGCGACGGGTCGCTGAGGCTGACGGCCAACTTCGACATCAGCACCGACCCGAACGTGGACCTGATCCTGGCGCAGCTGCGCGTCACCCAGGCGGGCCCGCAGCTTCCCACCGACGTCAACAACTTCGGCGTCACCGTGCAGAAGCAGCTGACCGCGCCCCTCATGCTGGTCGGGCTCTATTCGCCCACCAACTCCTACGACAGCACGTTCCTGGCTAACTACGCCTACATCACCATCAACGACCAGCTGACGCGCGTCCCCGGAATCGCGAGCGTCTCCGTCTTCGGGGCGGGCCAGTACGCGATGCGCTACTGGGTGAAGCCGGACCAGCTGGCCAAGCTCAACATAACGGTCGGCGAGGTCGTCCGGGCCATCCAGTCGCAGAACACCGTGAACCCCGCAGGCGAGATCGGGGCCGAGCCCTCCCCGGCCGGGCAGGACTTCACGTATTCGGTGAGGGCGCAGGGGCGCCTCATCTCGCCCGAGGAGTTCGGCGCCATCGTCATCCGCGCGAATGCCGACGGCTCGATGGTCCGACTGCGCGACGTCGCACGGGTCGAGCTGGGCGCGCAGGTCTACAACGTGCAGGGACGCACCAACGGGGGGCCCTCGGCGATCATCGCGATCTACCAGCTGCCGGGTTCAAACGCCCTGGATGCGGCGGTCGGCGTCCGGAAGGCGATGGCGCGGATCAAGCAGAGCTTCCCGCAGGGCCTGGACTACGTCGTGAGCCTCGACACCACGCTCGCCGTCTCCGAGGGGATGAGGGAGATAGCGAACACCCTCTGGAAGGCGCTCCTCCTCGTCATCATCGTCGTCTTCGTGTTCCTGCAGGGCTGGCGCCCAACCCTGATCCCGCTCCTTGCGGTCCCCGTCTCCCTCATCGGGGCCTTCATCCTCTTCCCGGCCTTCGGATTCTCCGTGAACACGCTCTCCCTCTTCGGCCTCGTGCTGGCCATCGGCCTCGTGGTCGACGACGCGATCGTCGTCGTCGAGGCGGTCGAGCACCACATCGAGGAGGGAATGTCGCCGCGCGACGCCACGATCCGTGCCATGGAGGAGGTGGGGGGGCCCGTCGTCGCGATCGCGATCATCCTCGCCTCGGTCTTCGTCCCGACGGCATTCATCCCGGGGATCACGGGCCGGCTCTACCAGCAGTTCGCTCTCACGATCGCCATCTCGGTCATCATCTCGGCGTTCAACGCCCTCTCGCTGAGCCCCGCCCTCTGCGCGATGCTGCTGCGGCCGAGGGGCGAGCCGGGCAAGGGCCCGGTCGCGCGCTTTTTCGCCTGGTTCAACCGGGTCTTCGGGCGGGCGACGGAGGGCTACGTCGGCATATCGCGCCACCTTATCCACAAGAGCGCCCTGAGTTTCATCATACTCGGGTGCTTCGCCGTGGGCGCGTATTTCCTGGGCAGGCAGCTGCCGTCCTCGTTCCTGCCGGAGGAGGACCAGGGATACTTCTATGTCCAGATGCAGCTGCCGAACGCCTCGTCCCTCCAGAGGACGAGCGAGGCCGCGCGCAAGGTGGAGGCGATCCTGAAGAACACTCCGGGCGTCAGGACCTACACGGCGGTCATCGGGCTCAACCTCCTCGGCCCGGTCTACGACACCTACTGCGCCTTCTTCTTCGTGAACCTGGAGCCCTGGTCCAAGCGGACGAGCGCCAACGAGAGCTTTGCGGCCATCCGCAGCCACGTCACCCGCGAGATCAACAAGATCCCCGAGGCGCGGGCCTTCGCGTTCCCGCCCCCCTCGATACCCGGCGTCGGGACCGCCGGCGGATTCACGGCGGTCCTCGAGGACCGCGCGGGAAAACCCCTCTCGTACCTTGCAGATAACGTGGCCAAGTTCATGGCGGCCGCGTCAAAGCGGAAGGAAATAACGGGGCTCTCCACCACGTTCCTCGCGAACGTGCCGCAGATCTTCGTCAACGTCGACCGGGACAAGGTCCTCAAGCAGGGCGTCAGCCTCGCGGACGTCTACCAGACACTCCAGTGCTACATGGGCGGGATCTTCGTCAACTATTTCAACCGCTTCGGGCGCCAGTGGCAGGTGTACGTCGAGGCAGAGGGCGAGTACCGGAACACGCCCGAGAAGCTGGGAAGCTACTTTGTTCGCGACCGGGACGGCGTGATGGTGCCACTCTCGGCGCTTGTGAACGTGGAGCACCGCCTCGGACCGGAGTTCACCATCCGCTACAACCTCTACCGGAGCGCCCAGTTCAACGGCACCGCCGCGCCCGGCTACAGCTCGGACCAGGCCACCGACGCCCTCAAAGAGGTGTTCGCACAGACGATGCCAAAGGAGATGGGCTTCGACTGGATCGGCATGTCCTACCAGGAGGAGAAGGCAAAGGAGGGCGTCCCTCCTGCAGCGATCTTCGGTCTCTCGCTCCTCTTCGTCTTCCTGATCCTTGCCGCCCTCTACGAGAGCTGGTCGCTACCCTTCAGCGTCCTCCTGACCGTGCCGGTCGCCGTCTTCGGCGCCTACCTCACGCTCTTCACGCGGCAGATGGAGAACAACGTCTACGCGCAGATCGGCCTCATCATGCTGATCGGGCTCTCCGCCAAGAACGCGATCCTGATCGTGGAGTTCGCGCGCACGCGCTACGAGCACGGCGTCCCGCTCCTCGACGCCGCGCTCCAGGGGGCCAAGGTCCGCCTGAGGCCGATCCTCATGACCTCCTTCGCATTCATCCTGGGCTGCGTCCCGCTCTGGTTCGCCGACGGGGCCGGCGCCGTGTCCCGGCGCGTCATGGGAACGGCCGTCATCGGCGGCATGTTCGCCGCGAGCGTCCTGGCGATCTTCCTGATCCCGGTCACGTTCTTCGTGATCGAGATGTGGGCGACAAAGGGCCAGCCGCACAGCGCGCACAAGGGCGCGCCTGGGCAAGCCAGCCCGCCAGCGAATCCGGGGGCGCACTGACGAACGCCATGAGCACACCCAGGATAGCGGGTTTCACGCTCGCAGCGCTTCTCCTCGCCGGATGCGCTGTCGGCCCAAGCTACAAGCAGCCGGACACCGCGGCCCCGGCCGCCTACCGTGACCAGGCGGGCGGGGCCGGCGGATCCGCGGCCGACCTCGCGTGGTGGGACATGTACAGGGATCCCCAGCTCACGCAGCTCATCCGAACGGCGCTTTCGGACGGCTACGACACCCGGATCGCGGCCGCCCGCGTCGAGGAGTCCAGGGCCATCGCCTCCGAGGTCCATGGGCAGCTTTTCCCGGGGGTAGGCTATTCGGCCACCGCCGACCGGGGCCGCAACGCGCTCCTCGGGAACCCCTACACCCAGGGCGGCGGCGCCACGGCCGACGGGTTCGACGGGTACCTTGGCGCAGCCTGGGAGCTGGATCTCTGGGGACGCGTCCGGAGACTGGACGAGGCCGCCCGCTCCCAATACCTCGCCTCCGAGGACGCGCGCCGCGGCGTCGAGCTGAGCCTCGTGAGCGACGTCGCGACCGCCTACTACGAGCTCCTCGAGCTCGACGCGGAACTCTCTATCGCCCAGCAGGCGACCCAGTCCTTCGGGGAGAGCCTGAAGCTCTTCAACCGCCAGCTAGAGGGCGGGGTCGCCTCCAGGCTCGACACGGCGAGCGCCGAGGCCGCCATGGCCGCGAGCGCGGCCCAGGTCCCCGACATCGAGATGAGGATCGCCCTCAAGGAGAACCAGATCAGCGTCCTCCTTGGCCGCAGCCCGGGCCCGGTCGCCCGCGGCTCGGTCCTCTCGAGCGAGTCGGCGCCGCCGGACATCCCGGTCGGGCTGCCGTCGGAACTCCTTGAGCGGCGCCCCGACGTGCGCGAGGCCGAGGAGGAGGCGCGCGCCGCCAACGCGAACGTCGGGGTCACGGTCGGGGGCTTCCTACCAAAGATCGGCCTGAGCGCGATCCTTGGCGCCGTGAGCCCGAGCCTGAGCGCCATCACCTCCCACGAGGCCGGACTCTGGTCGGTCGGCGCCGGGGCGACGGGCCCGCTCTTCCAGGGAGGCACGCTTCGCGGCCAGTACGACCAGGCCAAGGCTGCATGGGAGGAGGCGAAGCTCCGCTACCAGCAGGCGGCCCTGAGCGCCTTTGCCGACGTCGCGAACGCGCTCGTGACGCGCCAGAGGCTCTCCGAGAAGCGCACCGAGGAGGCGCGCGCCGTCGCCTCCTACGAGGAGGCCGTGAAGCTCGCGACGCAGCGCTACACCGCGGGCAGGGCGAGCTACTTCGAGGTGCTGCAGGCCCAGCAGCTGCTCTTCCCGGCGCAGGTGGTGCTCGCCCAGGCCCGGCGCGATGAGTTCATCGCGGTCGTGCAGCTCTACAAGGCGCTCGGCGGCGGCTGGAACCGCGAGGGATCCGGGCCGGCCGCGCCCGGCGCGGGAAGCTAGGGACCGCGGGGCGGCACGAACATGCCCGAACACCCGAGCTACAACGAGTTCGCGGGCAGGAGGGTGGATCGAATCGCCGCGATCAGCGACGGGATCTTCGGCGTCGGGATGACCCTCCTCGTCCTTGACCTGCGGCTGCCCGAGGCGGAACTGATCCACGGGGAGCGCGACCTCTGCCGAGCGCTCGTCTCGATAGTCCCCCAGCTGGTCGTGTACATGATGAGCTTCGCGACGCTCGGGATTTTCTGGGTGGGCCAGCAGACGGGGCTCAACCACCTTGAGCGCTCCGATCGCCACCTGACGTGGATCTACCTCGCATTCCTCTTCCCGGTCACGCTGATGCCGTTCTCGACGAAGCTCCTTGCGGGCTTCGTATGGTCCCGGATGGCGGTCATCGCCTACTGGCTCAACATCGTCCTCCTGGGCGGGGGACTCTACGCGGCCTGGGGATATGCCTATCGCCACAAGCTCATGAAGGCCGACACCCCTCAGGGGGTCGCAGCGGCCGTATGCCGGCGCATCGTCATCGGCCAGGCGCTCTACGCCTTTGGGGCCCTCCTCTGCGTGTTCGACACGCGCCTCAGCATCGTTTTCATCGTCCTCGTGCAGCTAAATTACGTGATAGCGCCGAAGTTTAGGGCGACATGACGACAAGGAGTCCATTCGCCCGGCGCTTTGGGATGGTCCTTCGCGTGAAGCCGGAGCGGTTCGAAGAGTACAAGCGCATGCACGCGGCCGTGTGGCCCGGCGTGCTCGCGCGCATCTCGGCGTGCTCGATCAAGAACTACTCGATCTACCACAAAGACGGCTGGCTCTTCAGCTACTTCGAGTACTGGGGCGACGACTTCGAGGCGGACATGAAGGTCATGGCAGCCGACCTGGAGACCCGCCGGTGGTGGGCCCTCATGGAGCCCATGCAGGAGCCGCTCGCGACGCGCGAGCCCGGCGACTGGTGGGCGCGGATGGAGGAAGTATTCCACCACGACTGAGGATCCGGGGGCGCGCCGCCCCGGATCCGCGAGAACTTTCCGGATGAGCACCGAGCGGTGGATAGCCTTCGACGCGGACGACACGCTCTGGCACAACGAGAACATCTTCGAGCGCGTGCAGGCGAGGTTCTACGAGCTCCTCGCCCGGCACCACGACGCGGACACGGTGAAGCGGGCCCTCGACACGGTCGAGACGCGCAACCTTGAGCTCTACGGATACGGCATCAAGGGCTTCATGCTCTCCTCGATCGAGACGGCCATCGAGCTCACCGACGGGAAGTTCAGCCCGCAGGAGGTGCGCGAGCTCCTCGCGCTAGGCCGCGGGATGCTCGCCCATCCGGTCGAGCTCCTGGACGGCGCGGCCGAGGTGCTTGAGGAGCTGGCGCGCGACTATGCCCTCCTCCTGATCACGAAGGGCGACCTCCGCGACCAGGAGCGCAAGCTCGCCAAGAGCGGCCTTGCGGGGCGCTTCAAGGCTGTCGAGATCGTCTCGGAGAAGGACCCGGGGACCTACGGGAGGATCCTGCAGAGGCACGGGATCGAGGCCGCGAGGTTCCTCATGGTGGGAAATTCAGTGAAGTCGGACATCCTCCCGGTCCTTGAGCTCGGGGGCGCGGCGATCCACGTGCCGTACCGGATCATCTGGAGCCTGGACAAGGCCGGGTCCCCGCCGGAGGAGGACGGCCGGTTTTACCACGCAAAGTCGCTGCGGGACGTCCCCGGGATCGTCCGGCGGTGGGGCTAGGCTCCCGTCCTCCCGGGGGGTTGCGAAATCGGGCGGGTTGGATACACATGGCGCCATGCCCACGCTCTACGAACAGCTTCGCGCCGACATCGTAACCGCCGTAAAGGCCCGCGACACCGCGGCCTCCACGGCCCTTCGGACGGCGGACGCGGCGATCCAGCGCTCCTCCATGGACCTCGCAAGGCCCATCGACGACGCGCTCGTCGTCGGGACCCTTCGCAAGGGGGTGAAGAACCTCGCGGACGCCAAGGCCGAGTTCGAGAAGGGCGCCAGGGCCGACCTTGTCGCGGCAAACGAGGCGGAGATCCGCATCCTTGAGAAATACATCCCGAAGGGGATCGAGGGCGCCCAATTGGAAGCGCTGATCGCCGAGGCGATCCAGGAATCCGGCGCCCAGTCCCGCAAGGAGATGGGCAAGGTCATCGGGGCCCTGAAGAAGAAGCCGGAGGCCGCGCTCATAGACTTCTCGGCGGCAAGCAAGCTGATCCAGGCCAAGCTTCCCTGACAGGCGGCGCCGTCAGATGATGGGATGCGGTGAAGTCAGGGCCGAGGTCTGCGGCTCGGATCCCGACGTGCGCGACCTGTAGATCGCGCACACGGACTCGAAGACGCGGTCCACCGTGATCGCCTTCATGCAGACGTTGTCGCGGCACGCCGTCTGGCGGTTGTTGAAGGCGTTGATGCAGGGGCTGCACGCCACTGCCGCCCAGATCGGGTGGCTCCGGGGGCCCTGGGCCGCGAAGAGGAGGGGCGTCTCCGGCCCGAAGAGCGAGACGACGTCGATCTCCGTGAGCGCGGCAAAGTGCGCGGGCCCGCTGTCATTCGTGACCAGGACCTCCCCCAGGCCGAAGAGGACGAGCAGCTGGCGCAGCGTCGTGCGCCCCGCCAGGCAGACGAACCGGGGGGAACCCACCGAGCGCGCGATCTGCTCGATCCGGGGCGCCTCCTCCGGCGAGCCCGTGAAGCCGATCCAGGCTTCCGGGAATTCCTCGGCAAGCCTCGCCGCGAGCGCCGCGTAGTTGGCGCCGTCCCATCTGCGCAGCGGAAGCAGGTCGCCGGAATTGGCGTTGAGGAGGATGAGGCGCCCCGAGGCCGGCACTCCGGCCCCCTCGAGGATTCGCCTCACCTCCGAGACCTCCCCATCCCCGGGGCGGAACATCGGCAGCGGGGGGCTCTCCGTGGGGACGACGCCGAAAGTGGGGAAGCTCCCAGGGACCGCGTCCAGCGCGAGGACAAGGCTCGTGAACGAGCGGCTCGTGTGAAGGTGGGGGTTGTAGAGGACGCGGTGCGTAAGGAGGTCGCCCCGGTAGGGGCCCTCCCCGAAGTACACGTGGAAGCCGACACGGTTTCGGGCCCCCGTGAGGAAGGACATCGCGGCCGAGAAGCGGACGAAGAACTCGAGGTCGATGCAGGCGTCGAACCGGCGCCGCCGGAGTGCCAGGAGGACCCGGGCCGCGCTTGTCGCCGCGGTCCATGCCGAGGCCGTGCGAACCGTGTGGACGTTCTCGGCCGGGACGAGCCCGATCACGTCCACGATGAACCTGTTTTCCTCGAAGACGAGGAAGTGGACGTTCTTGCGGCCGACGCGGGCCGCCGCCTGGCGGACCGCCTCGTGCGCGAGGACCGTGGAGCCCTGCTCTGCGAGCTTGAGGAAGAGGATGCTCTCGACGGCCCCCCCCGGCCGGCCGCCGAAGAGGTCCCCGATCCGCCTTACCGCCGTCAGGAGAAAGCAGAGGGGCACGCCGACCCGACGGTCGATCCACTGGAGAAGGCGCGCCTCGCTGCTGAATCGTTTCAAATGGTAGCCGGAGTTTGGGCCGACCTGACTACCCTACGCCCGCCCCGTGAGGCGAGTGAAATGAAAGTCCCGCCAAGGGCTCCGCCGACCTCGGCGCGCCCCCGAATCAGGAGGTCGTGCTCGTGCGGACCTTGTCGCAGGCGTCCTCGGCCTTCTGCCAGGCCGCGGCCACCCTGTCCTTCTCCTGGTTCCAGGTGTCAGGCGACGCCTGGGAAACCTCGCTGACAAGGCCCGCCAGATACGCGCGCGCGGCGGTCACGTCCATCATCGCGATGTCCCAGTCCTTCGTGTCCGTGGTCATTCCGGCGCGCTTCGCATTGAGGGAGCCGATCTGTTCGTCGAGCGTCCTCAGGAGCCCGGAAACGCCGGCGATGAATTGGGAGCGCTGGTCGTAAGCGAGGCCCTCAATGTCGGTCCACGAGGCCTGGTTGGTCGGAATGGTGCTGATGGGAGGCGCGACGGCCGGCCCGGGAGGGACCACCGGAATTGCAGGCGAATTCGCGGCCGGCGTGGGTGCGATCACCACGCTGGGGGCCGCGGCGCCGGCCTGGGCAGACCCCTTGTCGTGCGAGCAGCCCATTGCAAAGAGGGCGCCGAGGAATGCCCCGGCGGCAAGGGTTTGAATTCCTCTTGTTTTCATAGGTTGAGCCTTTCCAAGGCCATAGTAGCCCCGGGAAGCCCGCGGTTCCCTCGGGCACGGGAGCGGCCCGAAAGAATTGACGCCCCGAATCGGTCGCCCCAAGCCTTCCCGCAAGTGAAAGAGCCCACGCGAGAGGAGAGGCAACTGCGCTGCTTCCGCAAGCGCAGGTACCGCAGCCAGGGGGACGCCCTCGACGCGGCCCTCGTCGCCGGGGTCGAGCGCGAGCGCCGGGCCTATCCCTGCCAATACTGCGGCCTCTGGCACCTTACCACCGCGTCCCCTCCGGCTGGGCGGCGGTCGCGCTGACCGGGCTGGCCTAGGATCGGTCCGAGTGTGCGAGGCTCGCGGAGCGCTCGCGGAGCACCTCGTAGATCGGCCTGTCGCGCATCGCCTCGGCGATCCCGTATGCGGCGAAACAGCCCACGAGAAGGGGCAGCATGAAGTCGTATTTCCCTGTCAACTCTATCATGAGGACGATCGCCGTCAGGGGCGCGCGCACGGTCGCGGTCAGGAGCGCCCCCATTCCTATGACCGCGAAGGTCTCTGGAAACGCAGCCCAGCCCGGCAGGAAGCTGTGAATGGCCGCGCCGACCGCGAGGCCGCTGAGCGAACCGAGGACCAGCAGGGGGGCGAATATGCCGCCCGCCGAGCCCGATCCGTAGCTGACCATCGTCAGGACGAAGCGAGCCGCGATCAGGACCAGCACCCAGCGGATCGCGATGCCGCCGGACAGGGCCCTCTCGGACAGGAGCGCCCCAGATCCGCTCGCAGCCGGGTAGATCCAGGCGGCGACCCCGACGAACATTCCGGCGCAGGCGCCGACGGCAAAGGGCGGCCACGACCTCAGCCGGTCGAAGAGATCCAGGCTCGCGACCAGCGACTTGTTGAAGATAACGCCTCCAAGCCCGGCGACGAGCCCAATGACCGCGGCCAGGGGCAAGGTGTGCAGCGAGGGCCCGGGCATCCCGTGAAGCGCGAAGACCGGAGTCTCCCCGGTGACCACGCGGCAGACCACGTCGGCGGCTACCGCCGCCAGGAACGAAGAAACAAATACCACCGGCGTCAGGTTCCCGGTCAGCTCCTCGAGGACGAAGATGAGCCCGGCGAGCGGGGCGTTGAACGCCGCGGCAAGGCCGGCGGCCGAGCCCGCGCTGATCAAGGCCTTGCGCTCCCCCTCCCCTCGCTTCACCCGGAACCACGTGGAGACCATGAGGCCCGTGGCGCCCCCCATCTGGATGGTCGGGCCCTCGCGCCCCATCGCGAGGCCCCCTCCGATCCCGGCTATGCCGGCCAGGAACTTCACGGGGAGCACGCGCTCCCAGCGAAGCTGCGCCTCGCCCATGATCACGGACTTGAGGTGCGGGATGCCGCTGCCGGCCGCCTCGGGCGCGAAGCGCCGGACGAGCCACAGGCCGGTACCGCCGCCAAGCGCACCGACGAGGAGCGAGGCGGCGAGGCCTTCGAAACGCGGGAGCCGCTCAAGCCAGCCTATCCGGGTCAATTCGCACCACTGGAGCGCCATCCGGAAGAGGGATGCGATGAGCCCGGCCACAATGCCAACCACGAGGGCCTTGGGCAGGATGTGGCGCCTCTTGACCTCGACTGACTTTAGTCCCGAGGTGGGATCGGTGGCCGGCTGCATGAGTCGGCGATCCTCCGGCCCGCCGCGATTGGGGTCAACACGGGAGGGGCCCCGCATCCCCTTCCCTCTCAGGAGCTATTTCGGGCCCCGGGGCGGCCATGAACCGCGGAGGGGATCAGCACCTCGATCTCCGTTCCGGCGCGCGGGACGGACTTTATCTTAAGGGCGCCGCCCACGTAATTGGCGCGCTCGCGCATGCTGAGCAGGCCGAGGCTCCCCTTTCCCTTTCGGATGCCCGAGGCGTGTTCCTGGTCGAAGCCGATCCCGTCGTCGTTGATCACAAGCTGGACGAAATCCCCCTGCTGGCTCAGCCGAACCGAGACATTGCGCGCGCGCGAATGCCGCTCAATGTTCCTCAGGGACTCCTGGAGGATGCGGTAGAGCGCGAGCTCGGCGTCGGCGGGCAGGCGGGCGGTCAGCTGCTTGCAGACGAGCTTGATTGAGACGCCCGTGCGGCTCGCGAACTCCGTCCTCGCGTCGCTCAGGACCGCGACCAGGCCCAGATGGTCCAGAAGGCTCGGCCCAAGGTCATGGGTGATTCGCTCAACCTCCTCCGCCGTGTTGCCCAGCATGTCGCGCAGCTTGATGGCCTCCCGCTTCGATGGGTCGTCGCTCGCCGAGAGCTTGTCCGCAAGGGCCTGGCTGCGGAAGATGACCGCGCAGAGGAGCTGGGTAATATTGTCGTGGAGTTCGAACGCCACGCGGCCGCGCTCCTCCTCCTGCACCTGCACCACCCGGTGGGTCAGGGCCCGCAGCAATTCCTCGGACCGCCGGGCCTGAGTCAGGTCCGTGACCACCATGCCGATGGTCGCCTGGTTCACCGAGCTCATCGCCAGGGGACTGATCGAGATCTGCACGGGAGTCCTCGAGCCTTCGCCGGTGATCAGCATGATCTGTAACTTCGCCCCCTCCCTGTCGCGGCGCGCAATGAGCGACTTGAGCGTAGCCCCGGTCCTCAACCGAGAGAAAGCGCCGGAACGAGCCGCCGATCACCTGGCCCAGCGGCAACTTGACCATTCCGGCGAAGCGCTGGTTGGCATAGAGGATCATCTTGTCCGCCGTCAGCGTCAGCGCCCCCTCGTTCATTGACTCTATGAGCACCCGGTAGGCGTACTCGGCCCCCTCGAGCGTGAATATCTTGACCCCCTGCTTTCCCTCGACGACGACCGCGTCCACCTCCCCGCTCCGAATGGCGCGAAGGGTCGAATTCGCCTCGTCCAGGCGCGCCTGCAGCTCGGCGAGCTTGCGGGAAAGGTCGAGGCGCGACGCGGGAAGCCCGGGAGCGGTGTTCATGGAGCCTCGGGGATCTTGACCATCAGGTTCGGGCCGCCGAAGAGTCCCGTGGTGTCCGAGAGGTTCCCGATGTACCGGCGCACCGGCAGGGGAAGGAACTTGACGAGCGTCGGGGTCGCCACGATCTGGTCCTGGCGCGCGAGCTCCGGCTGCTGGTAGACATCAATCACCTCGAGCTCGTAATTGTCCTTCTGCTCCTCCTCGCACATCTGGAAGACCCTCCTGAGCGCCTGGCGCGACCGGGCGTTGGCCCCGGCCACGTAGAGCCGCAGGAAATACCTTCCATCCGACACGGTGGCCATGGCCCTCGCAAGGGCCCTCGTCGTGGGAGTTTTCTTCTGTTTCAGGGGGGTTGTTCCAGTCAGTCGCCGGCCTTCAAGTCCAGGCCGACGAGGACGTTGTCGATATCGGAGAGGTTGCCGATGACCGTTCTCATGGGGATTGGCAGCATGCGGACCACCGTGGGGATAGCCAGGATCTGGTCGCCCTTGGCCAACTTCGGGTGCTTGAGCAAATCGATCACCTTGATTCGGTAGTGCCCCTTGAGGCGGCTTTCGCAGACCCTCTTCAGGTTCATGAACGCGGCCAGCGATTTTGGCGTCTCGTCCATGACGTAGAGGCGCAGATGCCAGGGCTTGTCGGCCGCGACCCCGGACTTGAGGGAGCGCAGCTTGCGCGCAGCGGTCTTCATCAGTGCTTCCTCCCGTTCCTGGAGGCGACGCTCGTGCGCGCCACGACCGAGGCGTCCGCCTGGCGAAGGCGCCCGAGCTCGGTGCGCTCGGTGCTGAGGAGGCGGGTCTGCGTCCCGACCTGCTCGTCGATCTGGCGAAGCTCCTCCGCTCCTGCGTCATGCTCCGAGCGCAGGCTCGTGATCTGGCGCTCGAGCGCCATGCGCGTGCGCACGAGCTCCCGCTTGCGCCGTCCGGCCTCCTGCTGGCTCGCCAGGGCCTCGGCCTTCTCGCGGGCGCTCTGCGCCGCCCGCGCCGAGCCGGTAAGGACGCCGCTGGGGCCGATGTAGGCGTCCACGAGGTCGATTCCGCGGTTCGATATCAGGAATTCGCGGATCTGGTTCGAGTGCGCCATGCCGCGCGCCTTGAGCACGTAGAGCACGCGGTTGCGCTCGCCGTTGCCCTCGTAGTCCTGGAGCAGCAGCCAGGCGTCCATCAGGGACGACATCGCGGCCTCGGACTGGTCCAGGGAGTGGCCGCCCTGGGTCAGGCTTGTGAAAAGCGAGGTGACCTGCCCGGCCTTAAGATAGTCAATCAGGCGCGTCACCATCCCCTTGCCCTCGGACGGGGTGCCCGCGTCAATGAGGCTTGTGATGGGGTCCATGACGACGACGGCCGGCTTAAAGACGGAAATTTCCTTGAACATCGTGGCCAGGTGCATCTCGAGCCCGTAGAGCGAGGGCCGCGCCGAGTGAAAACGGAGCAGGCCGGAATTGACCAGCGGCTCCAGGCGCAACCCGATCGAATGCACGTTGCGGATGATCTGGTTCGGCGACTCCTCAAACGAGAAGAAGAGGACGCGCTCCCCGCGCAGGCAGGCGGCCTGGGCAAAGTTGGCGGCGACGATGGTCTTGCCGGTTCCGGGCGTGCCCGTGAGCAGGATGCTGCTGCCGCGGAAGAAGCCGCGGCCGCCCAGCATCGCGTCGAGGCGCGGGATGCCGGTGGCGATCCGCTCGCTCGAGACCTTGTGGTTGAGGGCCAGCGACGTGATCGGCAGGACGCTTATGCCCTCGTCCCCGATGAGGAAGGGGAATTCGTTCGTTCCGTGCGCCGAGCCGCGGTATTTGACGACGCGCAGGTGCCGCGTGGCGATCTGGTCGTTGACCCGGTGGTCGAGCAGGATGACGCAGTCGGAGACGTACTCCTCGAGTCCGTGGCGTGTCAGCTGCTCGCGGCCCCGCTCGGCCGTGATGATGGCGGTGACGCCCTTCGCCTTGAGCCAGCGGAAGAGCCGGCGCAGCTCTGCGCGCAGGACGGCCTCGTTTTTCAGGCCCGCGAAGAGAGCCTCGAGCGTGTCCAGCACCACGCGCTTGGCGCCGATCGAGTCGATCGCGTAATTCAGCCGGACAAACAGTCCCTCCAGGTCGTATTCGCCGCTCTCATGGATCTCGCCGGGCTCGATGTGGACGTAATCGAACACGATTTTCTTCCGCCGGACCAGGCCCGACAGGTCGAATCCGAGCGACGCGACGTTCGCCTCGAGCTCGGCCTCCGTTTCCTCGAAGGCCATCATGACCCCCGGCTCGCCGTACTGCACGGCGCCCCTCACGAGGAATTCCGCGGCCATCAGCGTCTTGCCGCATCCGGCTCCGCCGCACACGAGCGTCGGTCTCCCCCGCGGCAGCCCGCCGCTCGTGATCTCGTCAAGGCCCTGGATGCCCGTGGGGCACTTGGGCAGGCTGCGGCCCGGCATCATGGATTTGGAGGCCCTTTTTTTCATCCCGCTGAATCCTTTTCGAATCCGCGATAATTACGAAACCCAACTGCCCCCACGGGGTGGGGTCTTCACCCACCCCTCCACCTGGCAAGGGCGTGGGCGGCGCGCCCCCGCCCCCCGACGACAACCGAATGGGTTGCACGGGAGGGGCCTCGGCACGACCTTCCGGAAGAAACTGCGTCGAGTCCCTTGAATCCGGATACCTTTTGCCCCAAGAGTGCCGGCATGTCGAACGCGTCCCCGGCAGCCTCAGCCACCACCATCCACGTGATAGGGCACCGGAACCCCGACGCGGACGCGATCTGCTCCGCGATCGCGTATGCGGCCTACAAGGAGGCGCGCGGGGAGAGGGGCTACGTCGCGGCGCGCTGCGGCAACTCGAATGCCCGGATCGACACCATACTCAGCCGCTTCCGCCAGCCGCTGCCCGTCTACCTGAGCGACGTCTGGCCGCGCGTGCGCGACCTGATGGACACAGAAGTCGCCGCGGTCCCGCAGAACGCCACGTGCGCAGAGGCGCTCGAGCTTATCGAGGGGAACCGGAGCGGCCTGCTTCCCGTGGTCGACCCGGCCAAACGGGTGGTCGGCACGATCTCCCTCTCCCACCTCGGCAGCCTCTTCATCCCCAAGATTGGCATGCCAAAGCTCATGCGGCAGGTCCGCAGCTCGCTTGACGATATCGCCCGGGCCCTGAAGGCCACCGTCATCCACATGGTGGACGGCTCGAAACCGGAGGATTTCTACGTGCGCGTCGGCACCATGGACCTGCGCTCCTTCTGGAAGATCTCCGAGCGGGAGGGGATCCCGGCCTCGCAGGCGCTCATGATCGTGGGCGACCGCCGCGACATCCAGCTGCGCGCGATCGAGCTCGGCCTGCGCGGCATCATCGTGACGAGCGGCATGACCATCGACGACGAGGTCGTCTCCCAGGCCCGCGCCCGCGGGGTGAGCCTGATCAGCAGCCCTTACGACTCGGCGACGACGGCATGGGGCGTGCGGACGGCGTCGAACATCGAGCGCGTGGTGGAGCGGTCCTTCGGCTCGGTGGGCCGCGACGCGCGCGTCAGCGACATTCGGCGCAAGATGGCGACGCTCGCCGCACCCGCGCTCATGGTCCTGGATGACGACGGCGCCCTGGCCGGCGTCCTCTCGAAGAGCGACATCCTGAAGCCCATCCAGACTCGCCTCGTCCTCGTCGACCACAATGAGCTGACCCAGGCCGTGAGCGGCGCCGAGGAGGTCCTCATCACTGAGATCATCGACCACCACCGCCTCGGGCCCATGAACACCCCCGCCCCGATCCTCTTCATAAACGAGCCGGTGGGGTCGACCTGCACGATCGTGGCCGACCTCTTCCGGGGCTCGGGCCTCGTCCCGTCGCCCGAGGCGGCCGGCATCATGATGTCCGGGCTCATCACGGACACGCTCCACCTGAACAGCCCGACCACGACCCGGAAGGACGCGGATATCCTTGGCTGGCTCTCCGGAATCGCGGGCGAGAAGCCGGGAGCGCTCGCCGAGGCCATCTTCTCCTCGGGCTCCGTCATCCTTGCCAACACCGCCGGCGCCATCGTCCAGGCCGACCACAAGGTGTACACGGAGGAGGGCGTCCGGTTCGCGGTCGCCCAGGTCGAGGAGCTTGGATTTGCGAATTTCTGGAGCCGGGCGAAGGACATCGCGGCGGCGCTGGAGGAGATGAGGGCGCGCGAGCACCTGTCGTTTGCGGCGCTCCTCGTCACCGACATCAACACCCAGAATTCGCTCCTGCTGGTCGAGGGCAACCCCGAGCTCAAGGAGCGGATCACGTACTCCCATGTCGAGAACGAGGGTATTTTCGACCTCCCGGGGATCGTGAGCCGCAAGAAGCAGCTCATCCCCTACCTCACAAGCCTTCTCCGGGAGATCCGCGCCTGAGAATGCGTAATTCCCCCAGGGGGCGCCTGTGGAGTGCACGCGCCGGTTCGCGCGGGGCCATTGCCAGGGACCAACTTGCGTCAGTCATTTCGCCGCCCGCCGCGTACCCGAACTCGCGATGTGCGGTGGCGAACCGGCATTTTTGTTGAAGCGCACCGGCGACGGGAGCACGGTGGCCGGTCGTGCCCAAGCCACCCCTGGATGATAAGGTCGGGACCACGCGCGAGCGCGCGTGGCACAGCCCTGTCCTGCTTGCCGTCCTGCGCCTCACGGCCGCGATAGGGACGATCTGGCTGGGTGCGGTATTCGCCACGACGCCGCAGCTGATCCGAACGCCGTTCGGAATGTTTGAAATCGCATTGGTGCTCGCCATCTGGACGACCTCCACCGCGCGGTTCTCCGACGCAGCGAGGTTCGCCACGGTCTCGGCCGTCTATTTCGGCACCTCGGTCGCGGCGATCCTCTACTACGGGACCCCGCCCGGCCTGCCGGTGCTGCTGGGCCTCTTTGTCCTGGTGGCGACTTTCGCCTATGATTGGCGGGGAGGTTGCGCAGCCGCAGCCGCGAGCCTGCTCCTCATCGCGGTTGGGGCGTGGGGCTGGACAAGCGGAGTGCTGCCTCTTGACCCGAGCATCCCCAGGCTGCAGGCGTCCAACTTCGAGCTGTGGGTACGCACCGGATTTGCCGAGGCCATGGGCTTCAGCGGGGTGATCTGGATAGTCTCGCGCGTCCTAAAGGAGATGCGCACCGTGGTCGCGCGCCTGCGGCTCGCGGAGGAGAAGTTCTCAAGGGCTTTCCGCGTCTCGCCGGACGCGATGGTCATCACGGAGCTGGAAACCGGCCGTTTCCTCGAGGTCAATGACGGCCACGAGCGCGTCATCGGCTACAGGCGCGAAGAGGTGGTCGGGCGGACATCCGTTGAAGTTGGCACGTTCAGGAGCGTGCAGGACCGTGAGAAATTCGCGGGCCCACTTCGCGCAAATGGATACGTCCGCGACCTTGAGCTCCAGATCGTGAACCGGGCGGGACGTACCCTCGACGTAGTCTGCAGCGCCGAGTGCTTCGATCTAGACGGGATGCGGTACGCGGTGACCACCATCCGCGACGTGAGCGAGAGCAAGCGGATCGAGGCCGCCCTGAAGGCCAACGAGGAGCGGTTCAGGAGCTTCGTCGAGAACGCGAGCGTCGGAATCTACCGGTCCACGCCGGACGGCCGGATCGTCTTGGTGAATCCGGCGCTCCTCAAGATCACGGGATACGACTCGTTCGAGGACCTGGCGGCCCGCAACCTCGAGACGGGAAGCTACGAGCCGAACTACTCCAGGCGGGACTTCAGGGAGCGCGTGGAACGGGAGGGGGTCCTCAAGGGCTGGGAGGCGGAGTGGAAGACGCGGGACGGCTCGACCATCTTCGTCAGGGAGAGCACCACCGTGATCCGCGGGCCCGACGGAAGCGTCCTCTACTATGACGGCATCATCGAGGACATCTCGGAGCGCAAGAGGGCCGAGCAGGCCCTGCGGGAGAGCGAGGAGCGCTTTCGGAACCTCACCGAGGCTTCGTTCGAAGGCATCGTGATCACAGAGGCAGGGCGGATCCTGGACATCAATGACCAGGGGCTGAAGATGCTCGGCTACGAGCGCGCCGAGATGGTGGGGCGTGAAGCCGTTGAATTTGTGAGCCCGGAATCGCGCGAAACCGTGGCCGACGCCATCCGCTCCCAGCGCGAGATCGAGTACGAGCACCAGATGGTCCGCAAGGACGGCACTCACATCCAGGTCGAGGTGCGCGCGAAGATGGCGCACACGGGGGGACGCAAGGTGAGGATGACGGCACTGCGGGACGTCTCGGAGCGGCACGAGGCCGAGAAGAGGCGGAAATCCCTGGAGGAGCAGCTGCGCCAGACCCACAAGATGGAGGCGCTGGGCACGCTCGCCGGCGGAATCGCGCACGATTTCAACAACATCCTGACGGTCATCACCTGCAACACCGAGCTGCTCAAGATGAAGCTTACCGAGGACAACGAGATAAACGACCACCTGGACGCTGTGGCGCAGGCCGGGGCGCGCGCGGCGGGCCTCGTGCGCCAGATCCTGACGTTCAGCAGGGAGGAGGTGACGCAGCGCAAGGCCATTCAACTGGCACCGGTGGTCGCGGAGGCGATGAAGTTCTTGCGCTCCACGATTCCAAGCACGATCGAGATCAGCATCGACTTGGCCGCCGACGCGCCGGCCGTCCTCGCGGATGCCACGCAGATCCACCAGGTCGTCATGAATCTCGGCACGAACGCATGGCACGCGATGAAGGACCGACCGGGCCGCCTCGAGGTGAAGCTGGAGGCCTTCGATGTCGACGTCGACCTGGCGGGGCGCGTCCCAAACCTTCGGGTGGGCAGGTGCGCCCGGCTCACCTTCAGCGATTCCGGAAAGGGAATGGACCCGGCGACCATCAGCCGCATCTTCGAGCCGTTCTTCACGACAAAGCCCGTCGGCGAGGGCACGGGCCTCGGCCTCTCGGTCGTGCACGGGATCATGCAGAACCACGAGGGAGCGATCACGGTGTCCAGCGAACCCGGCGAGGGGACGACCTTCCAGCTTTACTTCCCCGCCCACAAGAGCGTGGAGTCCTCAGTTGAGGTTCGGAAGCCGTCGGTACCCACGGGCAACGGAGAAAGCATCCTGCTCGTGGACGACGAGCCGCCCATTGTGTTGCTGAGCAAGAACATCCTTCAGCGGCTCAACTACACGGTCGAGGCCCACACCAATGTCTTGGAGGCGCTTGAATCGGTCCGCTCCGCTCCCGAGCGGTTCGACCTCGTGATCCTGGACCAGACGATGCCCGTCATGACGGGCATCGACCTCGCCGGCCGGATCGGGAAGATCCGCCCCGATCTGCCGATCATCCTCACGACGGGCTACGCCGGCCAGCTGAAGATCGACCAGCTCAGGGCCCTGGGCATCCGCGAGCTCCTGCTCAAGCCGTCCACAATCCAGTCGCTCGGCTCGCTCGTTCACCGCGTCCTGGCCGATCGGGTTCCAAGATGACGCTGCGCTGAGTGCAGGCACCGGGCGGCACCGGCAACTGGGGGCTGTCCAGTCCAACGGCCTCGCATCACCCGCCGGCGATCGCGCCCACGATTAGGAACGGCTCCCTTCCCGCCGCGACGGCGTCGGGCAGCGGGGCATCCTCGGGCTCATGCGACATGTCGCGACCGCAGGCGAAAAACCTCACGAACGCCCGGCGCTTGCGGGTCCCCCGGTCGCGGATAGTGCCGCACAGCATGGGATAGGAGGCCTCCACGGCATCGAGGACCGAACGCTGGGTCGCGGGGCCCTGGACCTCCAGGGCCAGCGTTCCTTCCACGCCCGCCAGGTTGCGCAGGTGGGCGGGAAGGACCACCCGGATCATGCGAGCGTCTGCACCTCAACCGACAGCACGGCCGGGAGGTCGCGGACGATTGCAGCCCAGGTGTCCCCTCCGTCAGCCGACGCGTACACCTGGCCGCCGGTCGTGCCGAAATAGACGCCGCAGGACTCGAGCGAATCGACCGCCATCGCGTCCCGCAGCACGTTGACATAGCAGTCCCTCTGCGGCAGCCCCGCCGTGAGCGCCTCCCAGTCCCCCCCACCCGTCCTGCTGCGGTAGACCCGGAGCTTCCCGTCTGGCGGGTAATGCTCCGAGTCGCTCTTGATGGGGACAACATAGATGGTCTCGGGCTCGTGGGCGTGGACCTCGATCGGGAACCCGAAGTCGCTCGGCAGGTTCCCGCTGACCTCCCGCCACGAACCGCCGGCGTCATCGCTTCGCATGACGTCCCAGTGCTTCTGCATGAAGAGCACGTTCGGGCGCGACGGGTGCATGGCGATCCGGTGGACGCAGTGGCCCACGTCGGCCGTCGGATCGGGGATGTGCTCGGACCTGAGCCCGCGGTTGATCGGCAGCCAGGTCTCCCCGGCGTCGTCGCTCCGGAACGCGCCCGCGGCCGAGATGGCGATGAAGATCCGCCTCGGGTTGACGGGATCGAGAATGATCGTGTGAAGGCACATCCCGCCCGCGCCGGGCTGCCAGCGGGGCCCGGAGCCGTGCCGGCGGAGACCCGAGAGCTCCGCCCATGTCCGGCCGCCGTCGCCGGAGCGGAAGAGGGCCGCGTCCTCGACGCCCGCGTAGACGGCATCTGGATCGGAGAGCGAGGGTTCAAGGTGCCAGACCCGTTTGAACTCCCACGGGTGGGCCGTCCCGTCGTACCACTGATGGGTGCCGGCAGTCCCGTCGTACGTGAAGGCGTTTCCCACAGGCTCCCACTTCCTGCCGCCGTCATCGGAGCGCTGGATCACCTGCCCGAACCAGCCGCTGCACTGCGACGCGTAGAGGCGGTCCGGGTTCACGCGCGAGCCCTTCAGGTGATAGATCTCCCATCCGCCGAAATGGGGTCCGTCGACGTCCCATTTCGCGCGCTTGCCGTCGGACGTCAGGATGAAGGCGCCCTTTCGGGTTCCCACGAGCACGCGGACTTTGGTCATATTCTCGTTTTTACTGTCATTTGAATTGAAGCCTGCCGTCGGCGGGCCTGCACCTACGCCTTCATCCGCGATATGTCTACTGTGAAATCCCCCTCCCGGACCGTCCCGCCGCTCTGCCCGAGGCAAGAGTGCTGTTCCCGGCCGGCAATTCGATTGGCTTCTCGCCGCAACCCCTCGCGCTCCGCTGGCGGGCACGATGTCCGTCACCCTGTGCTATTTTCCGCCCGGCGCCGCGGAGGCGACCTTGTCTGGATTTGCGGTCCCTTCAAACCCGTGGGAAAGCGCCTTTACGAATCCATGATGGAGGCCGTTCTCGATGCTCTTCCATGTATGGATGTCGAGCGCCCCGTCCTCCCCCGAGAACGGTATCCGCGTAGCGACCTGCTGGGTCTTGCCGTTCTTCGCGAACTCCGCGAATAAGGCGAACAGCCTCGTCTTTATCCTCTCGCCCAGGGGCTCGTCGGCGGACTCTACGAGGCGCAGATCGTTGAAGAACGGCTTAACATAGCCCTCGTAGTGGCCGTTGTTCATGGCCATCTGGGAGTATAGCTCGAATCGTCCCTGCGCGACCGTGACGCCGGCGTAGGCGTGCAGGAAGTCGTTGAGCGACGGAAGCACCATCTTCGTCAGTTCGAGATTGATTTCAAAATGGGGCTTGTCCGCGAGCGGCTCCAGCTTCGCGTAAAGGCGCAATTGGCCGGCGCCGACCGTGGTTCCCGTGAGCTCTACTTTCGCGGGGTAAGGTCCCGGATCGTCCCCCGTTCGGTTGCGCAGGCCAACCGCGCGGATGCTCAGGTCCTTTATCTCGATGTCGACCTTCGGGGTTTGCGTCGAATCGACAAACCGAAGGACCCCCCCTTTTATGTCCAGGAAGGTGATATCTATCGGGAAAAGGTCGTGGGTGACGCTCCGCCAGCGCTGGTCCGCGTCGAGCTGGCTTTCGTCCTCGCTCTTGCCCCGGTGGAAGTTCAGCTGGATGTTCTTGACGTAGATCTGGCTGACGAACCTGCCACGGAAGAGGTCCCGCCAATAGATCGCGAAGTCGATCCTGTCGGCCGCGACGAAGGGCTCGGGGACTTTCCCACTGCTCTTGGTGATCCTTAGTCCGCGCATATCGTAGGCCCCCCGCCAGAGGTTCAAGCTGATGGAGTCCACATGACCTGCGTAATTCGGTATCTCATTCAAACGCCGATTGATGGCCCGCTTCAGGACATACGGCGCGCACAGGCGCGCAATGACGAGGACGGCGAGCACAACAAAGCAGCAGATGAGGGCGCGCCTCGACCATCCCCACCGGGACGAGCGGGTGTGGAAATCACGTGAGTCCGAATTCGCCATTTCAGTCAGTATATCGGCAACGAGGGTGGTTCCGTCAGACCCCTGTGAAACCCTGGGGATATGCAAAGTGCCGTCGCCAAGCCCGAGGGCCGCCCTACTGCACAGGATGGGGTTGAGCCCAAGGTCCGCCGATCGGCGAAAGGACGTCAACAAGCAGATCCATCCCCTCCCTCCCGTTGCGCGCTTCGATTACAAGGTGGCCAAGTTGGCTGAGCATCAGACGCAAGACGTTACGGACGGAGTCAAGGTCGTCGGCGAGAAGGATTCGCGCCGCGGCTAGTGCGCTAGCTGAAGCGCGAGGGCCGCGTGGACCGCGACTCCCATCGAGCGGATGCTGGTCGGTTTGACCAGGACCTGAAAAACGCCCGACGCAGCAATTTGGTCTTTCCCCAGGGCCATGCTGTAACCGGTCATCAGAATGACGGGCAATTCAGGCCGGATACACCTGATCTGGTTCGCAAGGAAAACGCCCGTCATCCCGGGCATTGTCTGATCCGTCAGCACAAGCGCAAATCGATGAGGATCCGCGCGCACGATGGCGAGCGCCTCCGCGGGCTGAGTCATGCATTCGACCTTGTAGCCGAGCGCGGTAAGCGTTTTCTGGCCAAGCCGGGCAAGCAGCTCTTCGTCGTCTACGAATAGAATGCGCTCGCCGTTGCCGATTGGAACCGGGTCTTTATCGGCTCCAGCCTCGGCTACCTCGCCAGCGTGCTCGGGAAAGTACAAGTGAAACACGGTGCCCTCGCCCAGATGGCTGTAGACCGTGACCGCCCCATCGTGAGAGTCCATAATGCCGTGCACCACCGATAGCCCCAAGCCCGTGCCTTCGCCAGCCGGCTTTGTCGTGAAGAATGGCTCAAAAATCCGGCGCTGCGTCGCCTGATCCATTCCGCTGCCAGTGTCGCTGACGGACACGCGCGCATAGAGCCCGGGCCTCAGCCGCGACTCCGTGGCGGCTTGCGCCGCGTCGATCGGACACCTCTCCAACTTAATTTCAAGACGTCCAGGTTTGCCTTTCATTGCATGCCAAGCATTGGTCCCGAGATTCATGATGACCTGATGGATCTGGGTCGCGTCAGCGAGCACCGGGGGAGCATCTGTCGCCAGCGAGATGTCGAACTCGATTGTCGAGGGTATGCTCGCCCGCAATAGCTTGATGGTCTCGGCCACGACAGGACGCAGTTGGATCGGCCGCCGCTCCACCCGCTCCTGCCGGCTGAATGTGAGAATCTGCCGCACAAGGTCGGTGGCGCGACTGGAAGCCTGCAACACCGAACCGAGGTATTCGCGAACCTCGTCATTTCCAATCAAGATCATCTTGGACAGTTCGGTATAGCCGCTGATGGATGTGAGGATGTTGTTGAAGTCGTGGGCAATCCCGCCCGCCAGCGTGCCAACGGCTTCCATTTTCTGTGTCTGGCGCAACTGCTCCTCCAAGTTGCGATACTTTGTGATGTCCTCGGCCACTCCGACCCAGCGCCTGATCGCGCCTGCGGCATTGCGAACCGGAAAGGCGCGGTCACGGATCCAGCGCTCGGTTCCGTCTGGCCTGATAATTCGGTATTCCTCACCGTACGTCCCCTGAGTCTTCATGGTCTTCAGGGAGCGGATCACGCGATCCCGATCGTCGGGATGAATCGCATCGAGCCACATGTAGGGCCTCTCGTAGGCACTTTGGCAGGTGAGGCCCCAAATTTTTTCATAGGCCGGGCTGATGTAAATTTTCTTGGCATCGTCCGGATCGGTGATCGAGAAAACCTCATCAATATTCTCGGCCAGCTCGCGAAACCGCGATTCGCTCTCCTGAAGCGCCTCCGTAGCGCGCTTGCGGTCCGTAATGTCGCGGAGAATTCTCGATACGCCGACGACCTTGCCATTGGAATCCTTGATCGGGGAAATCGTGATGGCGACGTCGAGGCGTTGGCCGCCCTTTCGGATCCTGACAGTCTCGAATCGAGACGTCATATCGCTTCCTACAACGCGATCCATGTTTTCTTCTTCTTCGAGGTAGCGCTCCGGCGGAAAAAGCATTCTGAGCGGTCGACCTATAATCTCCGACGCCGCATAGCCGAACATTCGTTCCGCGGCTGGGTTCCAGCTTAATATCTTGCCATCCAATGTCTTGCTGATAATCGCATCGCCGGAATTCTCGACAATGGCCGCCAGGGTCCTGAGATTGTCGTCCTTGCTCTTGCCCGCAGTGATGTCCTGAAGGGCCCCGTGGACGCGCCGGATATAACCGCTGGCATCCCGCTCGGCCTCTCCAATGACGCGCACCCAAATTCGCCGGCCCTTGGCTGTAATTATCTGAAGCTCGACGTCGAATGGGATTCCATCCCGGACGCAGGCCTCGAACGTCGTTCTGATGGATTCGCGGAATTCCGGAGCATAGAAACCGATACCTTCCTCGACTGTCGGAATGTATCCCGGCGGGAGCTCATGGATGGCGCATACCTCTTCCGACCAGGTCACCCTTAGTGCCGGCAACTCCACGGCCCATGCACCCAAGCGGCCCAGTTTGCCGGCCGAAACGAGCCATGCAGCATAGGCGCGGCGCCGGACAAGATCCTTCTCGGCCTCAACGAGCGCCAGAACGACGACGAAAAGAGCAAGGACGGTGCCGCCGACTACGATTTCCCTAGCCGTATCGCTGCTGCGCATCGCCTGAGATTCCCGCCGCTCCAGAAGCTCCTGTTCATCCGTTTCCATCTCGCCCACCGACACGCGGATTCGATCATGAAGCCGCTTCCCTGTGCCCGAAACCGTTGCCGCGCGCGCTGCCGCGAACCCCAGACTCCGTCGGATTTCAATCTCGTCGGCCAATTGTGTCATTCGATCGTGGACGAGCGGCACCAAGGCTTCCAACCGACGCTGTTGCTCGGAATTATTCGCGACAAAATTGCGTAGAGCCTTGAAATCTTCCTCAATGTCGCGCCCCGCCTCGATGTAGGGGGCCAAATAAGTCTCATCGCCCGTTATGGTATAGCCGCGCTGGCCAGTCTCGGCGTCGGTCACATGCGATAGAACAAGGCGTAAAGCTGATATCGTCTCCGCATTGTTCCTCGACCACTCCTCGACTTGATCGAGGCGACTCACGCTCAGATAGGAAACGACGCCAATCATTCCCAAACAGACCAGGGCGAACGAAAAGGCCACCCGCACTTTACGCTCAGCATTGAGTCCGGCCGGCTTGAATTGGTCGAAAGAAGAGGGTCTTCTGATGAAGTTCATCGCTGTGGGGCGCACTCGCGCGGCCGGCCCGCCGTATGCGGTCTTCCAAGCGGGGACCCTGACCGACGCTCGTTGTTTGTTTGCATTCTTGGCTGAATCCATGTCCCCAACCGCGCCGCCAATTGCCCACAGCATCGTTCGCTAAGAATGTCGCGCTAGATCGCGCGCTGAGGAGTTGAGCGGAATTGAATATGATGGGGCTTTACCATCTTGCCGGTTGCGGTGCCTCTGGCTGATGCTAGGCGGTTAGTGTTGTCTCCGCTATAGGGTGTTTCCCTACCTGAAGGCGCGGCGCGCGCATGCGGTGGTGCTCGGGACAGGACTTGAACCTGCACGCCTTTCGGCAACGGCTTCTAAGACCGTCGTGTATGCCAATTCCACCACCCGAGCGGCTGGGACGCAGAGTCCAGAGGTTTACGGATCGACGGCCGCACGGCAATCCTGTTGTCGGGGCGACGAGAGACTCGGGTCAATACCCCATATCACGATGGCTAACGGGCGCCTATCCTTTGCTCCATGAAAACCCGAGGTTTCTCTCATGTGTTCGCAGCAGCCGTAGGCTCCGCTGCCCTTCTCCTTCTCTGCAGCTGCTCGAAAAACGATGACGGCGTCACAACCGTGCAGGCGACGAGGTCGGACGGCTCCAATGTAACGGTCGCTGTTTCGGAGAGCAATGTCTCCGTCGAAGTCACGGACGCCTGGGACAGGATTAAGGATTTCGCCTACGACAGGCGCGCGGACTTCTCGGCCGGAATGGATCGCATGTCGAAGGACATGGACGACAAGACCGCAGCATTCAGGGCAAGGGCAACAGGCGTGTCGGATTCCGTGGCAAGGGACCGGGACAGCGCGATGAAGGAATTTGACAGTGCGCGCGCCGATCTGAAATCGAAGCGAACCGACCTGGACAATGCCACGGCTGACAACTGGTCCGATGCCAAGGCGAAGGTCAGGGAGTCCTGGAAGAGCACGAAGGCCGCCTTCGACAAGGTGACGAAGGCGAATGCCCCCTCCTGATCCGGTGCCCTCCTCGGGCGTGGACAACGGGCGTCCGCCATCCTAAACCCTCGGGCCGTCGATCCCCGGGTCATGGGCACTCGCGGCGGATTATACGGTCCATTCCCACACTATGAAACTCCCGAGCATACCCCTCATTGTGGCCCTGGCGCCCGCGATCCTGCTTGTCGCGGGCGGCTGCACGAAAACGGACAAGGACAACGCTGCCGCCGTCGTCCAGGACATCAAGGTCACGGCGACCGACACCTGGGACAGCATCAAGGACTTCACCTTCGAGAAGCACGATGAATTCAAGGCCTCCATTGACCGCATGTCCAAGAAACTGGACAACAACGTGGCCGAGCTCAGGGCGCAGGCGCCGGCTGTCGCGGCAAGCGACAGGGATGAGGCCCTGAAGGAGTATGATGCCGCCCGTGCGGACCTGAAGGCCAGGCTCACGGATCTCGGCAACGCCACGGCCGACACCTGGGCGGACGCCAAGGTGAAGGTCGCCGACGCATGGCAGCGCATGCAGGCCGCCTACGCCAAGGCCACCAAGTAAGGCCAGGTCCTTTTGCGACCCGCCTGGCAAATCAAGCCGGGGCGACCCCGAGGCGGTCTCCCATGCGTGCGTAGGTCTCGATGCACTTGGCGCTCTGCCCGAGGATGTCCGGGTCAAATCTGATCCGGCCCCTCTCAAACAGCGTGATCACGCACGATCCGCCGAAGGCGAACATTCCCTTCTCGTCGCCCTTCTCGACGGGCCGGCCGGGGAGGTATCCCTGGACGATGCTTCCCACATTCGTCGCCCCCACCTCCACCATCGCGACCGTCCCGAATTCCTTCGCCTCGATCTGCGCCACGAACCGCTTGTTGCGGACAAGATAGAGGATGTTGTGCCGGAGTGCGACCGGGCTGACCGAGTAGAGGCTGCCCCTCACGAGCCTGGACTCCGACGGGACCCCGGACACCGGGAAGTGGAAGCGGTGGTAGTCGCTCGGGCACAGGCGCGAGATGAGCATCGAGCCGCCCGCGAACCGCGCGGTCTGGCCGGCGTCCCCGAGGAGCTCTCCCAGCGTGAAGGTCGAGCCCTTCACGTAGAAGCCGCCGGACTTGTCGACATCCGCGAACGCTAGGTGCCTGCCGTCGGCCGGGAACACCGCAACCCCGGCCCCCGGTGCAATCGGCCTGCATTCCGGCTTCAGCGCGCGGTGGAAGAACTGGTTGAAGGTCGTGTAGTCGAACGGGGACTTCGTGAACTCGCTCACATCCACGTCGTAGGCGACGATGAAGGGCAGGATCCGCTGGTTGCTCGCCCGCTGGTTCATCTTGAATCCGTAGTACCGCGAGAAAAGCGAGCGCCTGACGAGTAGCCAGACTGCGAACCGGCCAACCGGGTTGTCGTAGGCAAGGCGCAACCACCGCTCGCCGAAGATCTTTTCAATCTTGGTCGTCCTGTCGTACCGGTCGAAATATCGGATGGGTTCGGGGGGCAATGCGGCGGTTAAGGGTGTCCCATTTTCCGGAGATTGCGGGGTGGCGCCACGGAAAACTTCGATTTTTTGGCCGGAAGCCGGAAACCGGGCCCAAAAGCTGTCTGCAAAAAACGGTCTGGCCCGGGATAAGCTACACGCCCTATGATGATTACCGAGGCTCCGGAATACATCCCCGACCAGGCGAGAAACTGGCCTACCTTGAGCACCCAACACAGACCCTTCTCGATCATTGCGGCCGCCTCGGCGGAGCATTATGCCCGCGCGCGCAAGATCATCGAGGACTATGAGAAATGGCTCGGCATGGACCTTGCCTTCCAGAACTTCAAGCAGGAGCTCGAGTCGCTGGCGACGATGTACGGTCCCCCGAGGGGCGCCCTCCTCCTTGCGGAGATGGACGGCGAGGACGCGGGCTGCGTCGCGCTCCGCGACATGGGGGCGGGGGTCGCGGAGATGAAGAGGCTCTACGTGGCGCCCGACTACCGTGGGCTGGGCATCGGGCGGTCGTTGACCGAGGATTTCATAACGATCGCGCGCGCGCTGGGCTACACCGCCGTCCGCCTGGACACGATCCCGAGGCTCGGGGTTGCCTACACCATCTACCAGAAGTTTGGGTTCAGGAAGATAAGGCCCTACACCTACAATCCAGACCCGGACGCGATCTTCCTCGAGCTGACGCTCTGAGGGCGGGGCCCTAGGAGATCACCCACTCCCCGTTCTTGACGGAGAAGGTGACCGTCGACCCCTCGGCGACCTCGCCTGAAATAAGCCCGCGCGCGAGGCGGGTCTCAATCTGGCGCTGCAGGTAGCGCTTGAGCGGCCGGGCGCCGAAGACGGGGTCGTAGCCCTTCTCGGCCGCCCACTCCCTCGCCTTCTTGTCGAGAGCCACGACGACGCGGCGGTCGGCCAGCCGGCGGTTCAGGTCGGCGAGGAGCAGGTCCACGATCGATCCGATCTCCTCAAGCGTCAGCGGCTTGAACATGATGGTCTCGTCGACCCGGTTCAGGAATTCCGGGCGGAAGGCCGAGCGCAGCTCCGTCATCACGCTCTCCCGCACGCTCTCCGGAATCGTGTCCCCGGTCACGCCCTCCAGCAGGAAGCGCGAGCCGATGTTCGACGTCATGATGATGATCGTGTTCTTGAAATCAACGGTCCGTCCCTGCGCGTCCGTGATCCTCCCGTCGTCCAGCACCTGCAGGAGGACGTTGAAGACATCCGGATGGGCCTTCTCGATCTCGTCAAAGAGGACGACCGCGTACGGCTTGCGCCGGATCGCCTCCGTCAGCTGCCCCCCCTCGTCGTAGCCGACGTAGCCCGGGGGCGCGCCGATCAGCCGCGAGACCGCGTGCTTCTCCATGTACTCGGACATGTCGATGCGGACCATCGCGGACTCCGTGTCGAAAAGGGTCTCGGCGAGCGCCTTCGCGAGCTCGGTCTTTCCGACTCCCGTCGGGCCGAGGAAGATGAAGCTCCCCACGGGCCGCCTCGGATCCTTGATGCCGCTTCGGGCGCGCAGGATGGCCTCCGTCACCAGGGTCACGGCCTCGTCCTGGCCTATGACGCGCTTGTGGAGCGTCTCCTCGAGCCGCAGGAGCTTCTCCTTGTCGCCCTCGAGGAGGCGCGTGACGGGGACACCCGTCCACTTGGCGACGATCTCGGCGATCTCCTCGCCGGAGACCTCCTCCTTGAAGAGGGTCGTGGACTTGCCCGACTTTTCGAGCTTGCGCAGCTCAGCCTCGAGCTGGGGTATCCTCCCGTGCCGGAGCTCGGCCACCTTGTTCAGGTCATAGGCCCGCTCGGCCTTCTCCATCTCGAGCCGGGTCGCCTCGAGCTCCGCCCGGATCTTGCGGTCGCGCTCGACGGAGGCCTTTTCCTTGTCCCACTGGATGGTCAGCCCCTTGGCCTTCTCGCGGACTTCGGCGAGCTCCCTGCGCAGCACGGAGAGGCGCTGCTTGCTCGCCTCGTCCTTCTCCTTGGCGAGCGCGGTCTCCTCGATTTCCAGGCGGAGGGCCCTGCGCGTGAGCTCGTCCAGCTCCTGCGGCATCGAGTCCATCTCGGTCCTGATCATCGCGCACGCCTCGTCGACCAAGTCGATCGCCTTGTCCGGCAGGAACCTGTCGGAAATGTACCGGTTGGACAGGATGACCGCGTTCACGAGCGCGTTGTCCTGGATCCTCACGCCGTGGTGGAGCTCAAAGCGCTCCTTGAGGCCGCGCAGGATCGATATCGCGTCCTCGACGCTCGGCTGCTCGACGACCACGGGCTGGAAGCGCCGCTCGAGGGCGGCGTCCTTCTCGATGTGCTTCCTGTACTCGTCGAGCGTCGTCGCCCCTATGCAGTGGAGCTCGCCCCGGGCGAGCATGGGCTTGAGGAGATTGCCCGCGTCCATCGCGCCGTCGACCTTGCCCGCCCCGACTATCAGGTGGAGCTCGTCTATGAAGAGGATGATCTTCCCGTCCGACTGCTTCACCTCGTTGAGCACCGCCTTCAGGCGCTCCTCGAATTCGCCGCGGTACTTTGCGCCCGCGACGAGGGCGCCCATGTCGAGCGCGAAGACCGTGCTCTCCTTCAGGCCCTCCGGCACGTCCCCGCGCAGGATCCTCTGGGCCAGGCCCTCCACGATCGCCGTCTTGCCGACGCCGGGCTCGCCGATCAGGACCGGGTTGTTCTTCGTCTTCCTCGAAAGAATCCGGATCACCCTGCGGATCTCGTCGTCGCGGCCGATGACGGGGTCGAGCTTTCCCTTCTTGGCCCTGTCGACCAGGTCGACGCCGTACTTGTCGAGCGCCTGGTAGGTCGCCTCCGGGTTGTCCGTCGTGACCCTCTGGCTTCCCCGCACCTCCTTCATGGCGCCCATCACCTTGGCGCGGTCGAGCCCGAAGCTCTTGAAGAGCTTCTTGAGGCCGTCGGGCTTCGCGACCTCGATCAGCGCGAGCAGGAGGTGCTCGGCGCTCACGTACTCGTCCTTGAGGGACTTTGCGTCCGCCTCGGCCTTGGTGAGCACGTCGTTGACCGCCTGGGTAACATAGACCTTCGAGGTGTCGACGCTGCCGGTCACCTTGGGGAGCCGCTCAAGCTCCCTGTCCACCGCCAGCTGGAGGGCGCTCGCGGACAGGCCCATCTTGTCGATGAGCCCCGGGACAATCCCGTTCTCCTGGCCGAGCAGCGCCGAAAGCAGGTGCCACGTCTCCACCTCGTTGTTGTTGAGGCGGCGCGCGACAGCCTGTGCGTCGGTGACCGCCTGGGCGGCCATCTTTGTGAGTTTATTCGGATCCATTCCGGGCCTTTCTTTGCATGGACTGCGCCACGGTTGCGGGGGTTCCTGCCCTCGGAAGAATGCTCCGCCGATGTGCCATGGACAGCCATTTCGTCACACCCGGCGCCCGGCGCGGGTCACTTATGGCGCAGGCTCGATTTTTGCCGGAAGCGCCCCCAGAGTCGGCCAGAAACCGGATCCCGTTGATCGACGAACTCATCCAAATCCTCGGGCCGGCGCAGGTGCTGGCCGAAAAGGAGGACCTCATCCCCTACTCCTTCGACGGGACCGCCGTCCTGAGGCAGATCCCGAGGGCGGTCGTCTTCCCGCGGACCGCGGCCGAGGTCTCCTCGGTGCTCAAGCTCGCACGAAGGCTCAAGGCGCCCGTGGTCGCGCGGGGGAGCGGCACGGGCCTGAGCGGCGGGAGCGTCCCCTCGCCGGGCTCGATCGTCCTCTGCCTCGTCAAGATGGACAAGATCCTCGAGGTCGACGCGCGCAACTTCACGCTGCGCGCCCAGGCGGGGGTCATCACCCAGGCGATCTATGAGGCCGCCGACGCGGCCGGTCTCTTCTATCCCCCGGACCCGGGCTCGATGAGGATTTCGACGATCGGGGGGAACGTCGCGGAGAACTCAGGCGGCCTTCGCGGGCTAAAATATGGCGTGACGCGCGACTACGTCATGGGGCTCGAGGTCGTCCTCGCGGACGGGGAGATTTGCCTCCTAGGCAACAAGTGCGTGAAGGATGTCGCCGGCTACAGCATGAAGGACCTGTTCATCGGCAGCGAGGGCACGCTCGGCATCGTGACCGAGGTGCTCCTCAAGCTGCTGCCCAGGCCCGCGGCGCGCCAGACGCTTCTGGCGACCTACGCCCGCATGGACTCCGCCGCCGAGACCGTCTCGGCCATCGTAGCGGCCGGGATCGTCCCCTGCACCCTTGAGTTCCTGGACTCCATGACGATCAAATGCGTCGAGGAGTACACCCACGTCGGCCTGCCCCTGGACGCGGAGGCCCTCCTCCTGATCGAGGTCGACGGGCACCCCGCCGCGGTGGCGGACGAGGCGGCAAAGGTGCTCGAGCTCTGCGGCCGGCTGGGCGCGACCACGGTGAGGCTCGCCTCCGACGCCGGCGAGGCGAAGCGCCTCGCGTCTGCGCGGCGGAGCGCGTTCAGCGCGCTCGCGCGGGTGAAGCCCACGACGATCCTTGAGGACGCGACCGTGCCCAGGAGCGAGCTCGCGGGGATGATCCGCTTCATCCAGGAGACCGCGGAGAGGCACCGCCTCCAGATCGCCACCTTCGGGCATTTCGGCGACGGCAACCTGCACCCGACCTTCCTCACGGACGAGCGCGACGCGGAGGAGATGCGGCGCGTCGACCTCGCGATGCGCGAGATCTTCGGGCACGCGCTCTTCCTCGGCGGAACGATTACCGGCGAGCACGGCGTCGGCCTCGCGAAGAAGCTCTTCCTGAAGAGCCAGCTCGGCGAGGCGAGCTTTGATCTCCTCAGGCGGATCAAGCACACGCTCGACCCGGGGAACCTCCTCAATCCCGGAAAAATCTTCGACCCGTGAGCGCGGAGCCGAACCTGCTCAAGTCGATGGACTACTCGGTTCTGCAGCAATGCATGCACTGCGGCCTTTGCCTTCCCACGTGCCCCACCTACCTTGAGACCGGAAGGGAGCGCAATTCCCCGAGGGGGAGGATTTCCCTCATGCGGGCGATCGCCGACGGCGAGCTGGACACGACGAAGGGGTTCGCGGACGAGATGTCGTACTGCCTGGGCTGCCTCGCGTGCGCGACCGCCTGCCCGGCGGGAGTCGACTACGCCACGCTCTTCGAGACGGCCCGGGCCGAAGTTGAGAGGAGCGGCGCCCGCTCGAGCCTCCTGCGATCGTTCATCCGCTGGTACTCCCTGCGCTTTCTCCTCTTCAGGCCCTACGCCCTTCGAACCGAGGGGCGTTTCTGGTGGCTCTACGAGGCGAGCGGAATCCAGAAGCTGCTGCGCAAGTCGGGGCTCCTCGCGCTCCTTCCGAGGAGAATCCGCGAGCTTGAGCGCCAGACGATCCCCATGCGCTCGAAGTTCTCCGACGAGATCATTGCCGCCGTCGAGAAGCCCCGTGGCGAGATCCGCCACAGGGTGGCCGTCCTCACGGGGTGCATCCAGGACATCGCCTTCTCCGACGTGAACCGCGCGACAGTCGACGTGCTCCTGGAGAACGGGTGCGAGGTGACGACCCCGCGGTCACAGTCCTGCTGCGGATCCCTGCACGTCCACAACGGCGACCACGACGGCGCCCTCCAACTCGCCCGCCGGCAGATCGACTCCATCGATCCGTCGAGGTTCGACGCCATCATCTCGAACTCCGCGGGCTGCGGATCCCACCTGAAGCGCTACGGCCACCTTCTGGCCGGGGATCCGGCGTATACCGGGAGGGCCGCGGCGTGGTCGGAAAAGGTCCGCGACATCTCAGAATGGCTCGTGGAAATCGGATTTCGCGCGCCCGCCCAGCCGGCCCGGGGCGCGAACGCCGTCGCCGTCACCTACCACGAGGCGTGCCACCTTTGCCACGGCCAGAAGATCTCCTCGCAGCCGCGCGAGATCCTCCGCGCGATACCCGGCGTCGAGCTCCGCGAATGCCCCGAGGCGACGATGTGCTGCGGGAGCGCCGGCGTGTATTCGCTGACCCAGCCCACGACGGCCGCCTGGCTGCGGGACCGCAAGGTGGGTCACATTCGCTCGACCGGCGCGTCCATCGTCGCCACCGCCAATCCCGGATGCCAGCTGCAGATCCAGCAGGGGGTCTCGAATCGCGATGAAGATTCGGGAACGTCGCTCCGCGTTGTTCATCCCATCGTATTGCTTGCGGAGGCGTACCGCGCGGGAAGCCCCCTATAGCCTTGATTCCCCGGGGACGCTGCTGCACAAAGCTCGTCCCCTGTCCGGACGCTTAGCTCAGTTGGTTAGAGCACGTGCTTCACACTACTGGGCCGCGGGTTTCGGAGTGTTTCTGGCGGTTGAAATTTCAGGTTTCCCGAGGGAACACGGAAAATCTGAGTTTCGGCGAGTTTCCTGAGGTTGAAGAAAAAACGGGCTGACCTGTAGAAAACCGCTGTAGAAAGGATTTCACATCGCCGCCGCATTCGCGCGGTAGGTTGCGGCCTCGCTCTTCAGACGGCGAGGCAAGTCAACCGAGAGGGCGCGCTCAATCTCGGTCATTTGGCCGAGGAATTGGAAATTATCCAGCACGCGGGCGATCATCCCCGCCAAATCAGGGCTTTGATCGCGGCGCAGGAGATTGCGCAGGTCCGCGAGGTCGTAGTCGCGCCCGCTTTCAATGCGGGAGCGAAAGTGCTCGAAGTCCAGCCCGGGGCCGGTGCTGTGCCAAAGCTTGAGCACCGCGAGCGCCCGAATCAGGTCGCGTGGCAAGGGCCTACGAGCCACTTCAGACAAATCGTAAAGGTCTCGAATTTTCGAGCGTTGGCTGGCCGCGCGAATTTTCTCCGAGATGACTTCTTCGAGGGCTAGGCTCGGAATCGCAGCCGGGACGAAGCCTAGGTGCGGGAAATAGCCCTGGTCCAGTTGCGGCATGGCCGTCACCGGCCGAATCGGATGTTCGCGAACGCTGACCTGGATCTTGATGCGAACTCCGGTCGAATTGTCCGGATGCACCAATACCGGGTTCGCTGCGCAGCCGTCATCCGTGAGGTACCAATCCCGGGCGCGGTCGAATCGGAAGCTTAGGCCCCGATACGGTTGACCCAGGGCGTCGAGAAGCCTGAGGGTCAGATCGTCGAGCGAGATGTCCGTCCGGCACGTAAAGTCCAGATCGGTGGAGAGGCGCCCGCGCGGACCAAAGATCATTTTCCGCAGGAAGGTACCGCCCTTGAAGGCGAGGTGCTCGGTCAGCCCTCGTTCGTGAAAGAGCTGGAGGAGATGCGTCAGCATCACGTCGATCTCGATGATCCCGATGTCCCGGGCGCCGGAACGAGCTGCGGCCTGACGGAGCTGAGCGGTCGTGAGCATTAGTTGGGTTTCGCTTGCTGAATTTTTGGCACGTCGGCGAGGAGGTCCGATACGCGTGCGTGGACAAGGAGGCCCCAGGCAGCCACATAGCCAACGTCACCGTCGTCGCGCTCGGCGCGGCCAAATACGGTCCGCGTCGTTTTCGGAATTGCAGACCGCAAACGAGTGCGCAGCGACTCCGGCCAAGCCCAACCCACCAAATCCACCAAGTAGCCGAGCCGCTGAAGCAGGGCCGTCGATTTCATTTTCAAGGCCGCATCGAGGACTTGCGCCGGTTTGGTGTTGGACTTCGCGCCATATACGATTCGGGCAACCTCTGATGGGCCACCCGCCAAGTCCGGACGATCCACGCAGTCGGCGACCGTCTTAGCTGGCAGCGACAACGTAGCCTGCCGCCCGTAGAGGTCATAGACTTTGAAGCCAAAGAACTTCCTCTCCACCACCGGAACGAAGCGGATCGGATTGCCCTCGATTGTCCTCGGCAGATACTGGCGCCGTGTGGCAACGCAGATCGTGATGGGCTTCTGAGTCGTGAGACCATGGTAGGAAGCTGCCGCCCACCAGCCGACGTAGGATGGCTCGACCACGGCGGCCGCCAAGGCCAAGGCGTTGTTCTCTCCAAAATTCTCCGGACCGTATTCCGGGGGAAGGAAAAGGTAGCGGCCACCGACCAACCGCGTCAGCCAACCCTTGCGGACCAGATTGCGTGTCACCTTCCGGCCCGCCTGCTCGCTTCCGACGAGCGCGATGATGTCGGCCGCGCGTACGACACTGCGCCCCTCCTGTCGAAAGGAGAGTACCGTTTTGGCCTCCTTGGGCCCCAACGTGCGCAGATTGCTATCCATGTTATAAAAGCCTTAATAGGGCTAATTTGGTATAAAAATCAATCTCAAAAAAAACTAAGCCTAACTTGCTTACATAAAACCACTAAAAGCGATTGATTTTGAGCGGGACTCAGGACGTCATGCCACCCGAATCGCCGAGAGGAATTAGGCTCAAACCGAGATGAGTGAGAAATGGATTGTGCTTACGAGTCGCCGTCTGGATTTCTAGCTCGATCACTACCAATTCGCCGTTGGTTACTCCCAGGTCGATCTCGGCTATCCTATGATGGTGATGTCATGGCGAGAGATGTTGAGATTCTAGCCCTCCTCCTCGACATGGGGCGGAGTTCAAATCCACGTTAGGCGCTCGATGGGAAAGGCCTCGAAACACCGGTTCTGTCCGGCGACTGGCGGCGACCTACGCCCCGCGGAATGCGGCGCGGGCCGCAACAGCCGTTATCGATGCCCAGCCGTCTGCCCGCACAACCCCCTGGGTCCGGGAAACTACGACCAACTGCTGGCCGTAGAGGACGGACTGGACGCCAAGACCTTCCGGTGGGTCGACCAAGAGGACCCTGGGAGGGACCCCTCGTTCGCAAGCAGGATCAACAGGGCCCGGGCCGGCTCGGAGGCACACGGTTTCCACGCAGCAGTCGTCTGGCGCATCTTCTTCGAGCGCGATGCCTCCGGCCTCACCCCGGCTGAGCGCTGGGAGCGGGCCGGTCTTCCAGGGCTCAACAACGACGAGCGAGTACTTTTTGCGGCGAAGATGAGGATGCGCATCGTGCACCTCGAGGTCCGGAAGATCCTTGGTGAAGGGCTCATCGAGGCTACCGACTTCCTTGCAGGGGACGGGGAGCCTCTCCGGATCATGGACCGTGCATTTTGCGCACGCGCGGTACGATTCGCCACCCTGCTCGGATGGGCCTATCCGCTGCCCCACTTCTGGAGGTTGTCCGGCACAGCCATCACGCATTCCAGCCTTGGACCCTTCAGTGCCGAGGATGTCTTGGACAAGACTATCCTCCACCTTGGCGGGCCCTCCGTTAGGGAGGCCAGGCGCCTCTGGCTGGCCGAAAACTTTGTGCGAATGGACAAGTCGATCACGGCCACCGCGAACGAGCGCATGCGGCGGATGTACCTCGCGCTCGACGCCTCCTTGGGGCACGCCATCTACGAGCTCAGGGCACCCTACGAAAACTGCAGGGCCGTCCTCGATGCGGAGCCCACCGTTGAACCCACGAACCTCGAGGCACCCGAGCGGGCCGAGGGATTCACGGAGATTCGCGCCTGGTTCGACGACACATCCGCCGCGCGCTCCGTCGCGATCGGTATGGGGCGACCCCTCCTAGGCACCGTGAAGATGAGGGAGGGCTCGTGGAAGGTCGAGGCGTCGAGCAGCGCTAGGCTTGACCGCCTCCGCCGGCTCTTCGAAGGGCGACTGGGGCCTAGGGTCCAGTTCGTCCGCGAACGGCGCGACGACCTCGGCGCCCGCATGGCGAAGGACCTTCCCGCCGCGGGTGATCCGGGCCTGGTTCCTCCGGGCCTCCTGGAACAGGTCGACGCGCCGGCATTTTCGGTGTCCCGCGTGGAGAATCCGGGACTTGTTGATCCGTCCGACCTGGTCAGCAACCTGCGCCGGAATGCGCTGAAGAGGCTGCCCGGCGAGCCCGTTCCGGCGCTGGACGGCCTAACCCCACGCGAGGCGTCACGCATTCCAGGTATGAGAAAACGGCTGATTGCCCTCATGAAAGGGCATGTCCGGCTCCTCGATGAGGAGAACCTCCGCAAAGGCTCCGAGAATGACATCAATCCGGTGCTACGGGAGCTTGGGCTGCACGAAATCGACTTTCCACCGCCACCGCGCCGCCCGGTTCCCCGCAGTGAAGGGGACATGGACGACCGGGATGACGACGTCGAACTGCCTTTCAAGGACGAACCAAAGGGTATGCCGGGCCCGCCGCTACCGCCGCTTCCACGTTCGCGCCCGTTGACGCTCAAGGAGGCCGAGTACAGGTTTCAGGTGTCGGTCGATAGGTTCAACCTAGCCGCGGATGGCCTCGATACGATGAAAGCAGCCGGATGCACCCTGATCGGCGACCTCGAGCATGTGACCACTGGCCTGATTCCGGAGGAGTCCTTCGCCTTTCTGGTCCCCATTCTGATGCCGGCCTGGTTCGCCCTGGTCCCGGCGGAAGGCCAGGCCCCAGTGATTCCACAGGCAGTCCTTCGGTCGGCAATCAAGCGATTCATCGAAACCTTCGCCAGCGGGGAAGCCCTTTCGGCGCCCGACCGCCTTCTCGGGGATCATCGGCAGCCGGAACTCGCGCGGTTCGCGCTGGACATCTGCGTCGCCCAGTTCGCGGAGGCACCGAAGAAAATGAAGCCGAGGCCGGAAATCCGGACGGTCATCATGTTGGTCTTGGTTGCCGTCATCGACGAAATCGACCGCGCTGTCCGCAGCTAGGGCTCAGTACGCTACCGGTGCCACCAGTCTCTCGAGGCGGCCCGCAAAGGCCGCCTTCTAAATCATCAAGCGGGAATTGGAACAATAAGACCAAGGAGATTGAATCTGACGCCGCCAATCTCGTCAGAAGCGTCGAGGCGATCGGCAGGTCTCAACTTTTGTTTTGCCGCCGGTAGAGAGGTTCGATTATTTGTTACGGCTCGCCTCGTTCTTTAATTGATTTGATCCTTCGTTTGGATCTCGGTTTCTCTGATCCTCCGCCGATTTCGGCCGCGGAACAGTGAAAATAACTTTTCCCTTTGGATTTTTAGGTTTCCCAAGGACGCTTAGCTCAGTTGGTTAGAGCACGTGCTTCACACGCACGGGGTCACTGGTTCGAGTCCAGTAGCGTCCACCATTTCGTTCAAGATGTTATAGATCGCAGCGATACGACAAAGAGTTGGACCTAATACTAGCGAAAGGTAACAACAAAGTAACAACAGCGGATTATTGCTAATATGGTTTGAGCCGAGAATCCGGCTAAGGTTGGAGCACGAAATACCGCGACGCCTCGGTTAATCCGATCAGCGAAGCCGATTGCGGGGCCGCGCGACGGGGAGACGCCCCTCGCGCCAATATAATAAAACCGGCGATGAGATGCATTCGCAGAGAACATCCTGGACTGAAAACAACTAAGGCCGCAGCTAATAGGCGACCGCCTCCGTGTGCGCTCGAACCGGCTTTCAAACGCGGCTCGCTTAGCTGCCCAACTGCGAGGCATGCAATTGGTCTACGGGCACAGATCATCTTGAAATAGGGCAGGCCCTTGGGGGGGTATACCCCATAGCAAGGGGTTAGTTTATGCCGTAACCTTAGCGAAATGGTGCGGCGTGACACACGCCGCACCAGGCGCACGGGTTTTATTTTTTTGGCTTCTACGTAATGATTTACGGTATGGCTACTTATAACGCCACCTCTTGGTCTCGGACGCATTCAATTAGTGCCACCGATAAGACATTTATGGCAGGCCTAAGGGCTATGGTCGAGCCGCAGAAAGGAAAATTGCAAGGAACGGCGGCTCGTGGGCCCTTTGACGCGCTCATGATTCAAGTGCCTGCGGCTGAGGGAGTGACCTACCATTCTGACACGGTCGGCGGCGTGGCAGGATGGTGGTGCCGATTGCCGAACGCGCGACCGGCGCGGGCGATTCTGCATATGCACGGCGGCTGGTTCAACTGGGGGTCAGCCCAAGCGTTCCGTCACTTGGTCGGACACATTGCCGTCCGTTCTGCGGCAGATGCATTTATCCCGGACTACAGATTAGCTCCCGAACACCCATTCCCCGCTGCCGTGCAGGACGTCCAGGCTTGCTATCGCGGTCTGCTCGATCTTGGCATGAAGCGCATTGCAGTCACGGGTGATTCGGCGGGCGGTAGCTTGGCATTGGTTCTTTTGACGACTGATACGGCACGAAGGTCCGCCGGCGGCGTCGTTCCAGCGGGAGCGGTGGCGTTGTCCCCGGTGACCGATCTGTCACTTTCCGGAGCAAGTTGGGAGACGCGGGCGGCAGCGGATCCGTATTTCACAAAGCCCCAAGTCTTAGGGCTAATCCGCGCCTATCTGGGAAATGCCAATCCCAAAAACCAGTTGGTTTCACCGCTGTATGGCACCCTCGCCGGCCTTCCACCGATCTGCGTTCACGTAGGAGACGACGAGGTGTTGCTGGACGACTCTCGTTGCTACGTCGAGCGCGCCGTCGCCGCAGGTGTCGACGCGAGGCTTGATGTGTGGCAGGGTATGCCGCACGGGTTCACCTCGGGTGTCGGAAAAATGACCGCCTCCAATCAGGCGTTGGATGCCATCGGAGCCTTCCTGACCGAGCGCCTGGGCATAGCGGGAGATTGACCATCGGCGTTTACACCCGCAAGAGATTTGGGCGAAACGATGAACGTCTGCCCGTCGCCTTGGGCGAAAACGTAGGAGCCGACCTGGAAAGCCTTCACGACCTTCAAATCATGACCTTCCTTGGAGAAACGTCCGATGCACTCCCTTAATCCATCGCCGCCATCTGCTGCGCGCGGGTTGTGTTCGACATATTTCTCGGGGTTCACGTACTTCGTCGCAAGGTTCACATCCCTCTCAGCGATGCCCTGAAACACCGTCAATAATTTTCCGATATCGCTCGTTGCCATCGTCACTTCACTTTCATGCGGTTCGGCGCTCCGGTTCGCTGCTGGAACTCAATCTTGTCCGAGGAGTGAGAGGAAATTCGGCTGCCCGTTGGACGCATAGAGACCACCATCGACGGGCAAAATCGCCCCGTTGACAAAGATTGCATCCGCGCTTGCGAGAAACGCTATCACACCCGCGACTTCTTCGGGTTTAGCGGCGCGGCCGATGGGAAGCCGCCCACGAAACGCCTCCATCACTGCTTCGCTTTTTTGAATTTCTGCAGTCGCCTCGGTGGTCGTCAAACTTGGTGCCACGGCGTTTATTCGCACGCCGCGGGAGCCGTACTCAAGCGCTAGGGCACGCGTAAAGTTCGTAATGGCACCCTTCGCCGCATTGTAAGCGCTTAGCCCCCAATCCCCACCCAAACCGGACGCAGACGAGAGGTTGATAATGGAGCCCTTCGTCTTCAGCAGATGTGGCAGCGCCTCGCGAACGGCGAAAAAGACGCCGTCAAGGTCCGTCGCCATCAGCTTTCGCCAGTCCTGCGTAGTAATCTTCGCGAATGGGCCGAAGATCGCAAACCCGGCATTGTTGACCAGCACATCCAGCTTTCCAAACTTAGCGACCGTATCTTCCACGAGGCGTCTCACGTACTTCTCATCTGACACGTCTCCCGCGTGAACAAGTGAGTTTGAAACATCGAATCCGGCAATGGTCTCCCGTAGTTTCTGTTCCCGCCGGCCATTGAGCGTGACGAATGCACCTTCCTGCAGAAAGCGGCGCGCCGTGGCGGCCCCAATGCCGGAACCGCCCCCCGTAACGATGACTACTTTGCCTTCGAATCTGTTCACGATTTTTTTCCTACGAGCTTCTCTAGATTCTGAAACAAAAGACCGCCTGGTTTGCCCTTTACCGCATGGAGGGGTACGCCGCCTTTATCTAGTCTTCCGAGTTCGATTGGAGCGAAACCAAGCCGAGTTGCTAGGGCAGCGATTGTCGAGTTGGCATCGGCATCATTGCCCGATACGAAAACCACCTGCTGCCGTCCCTTAACTTGCGGGTTGGTACCGAGCTGCTGGATGGGCAGATGATTGAACGCCTTTACGATGCGCGCTCCGACAAACGCTTCGGACACGATTTCAGAAGAAAGGCGACCTTTCAGCTTTTTCGGATCCACATCCAGGGCGTTGGTCACATCCACAACGATCTTGCCATTCCATTCCTTAAATTCCCTTGCAACTTCTTTGTGTGCGGGAAATGGGACGGCAAGTAAGATCACATCCGCCTGATATGCGTCCCGAATGGATTGAGGAGCGACGGTCGGACCGATTTTTTTAGCTAACGCCGCCAACGTCTTAGGTCCCCGGCTGTTAGCTATGCCGATGTTGATCTTCGCCCGGGCAAATAGCCGCGCCAATGCGGAGCCCACGTTGCCCGCACCGATGATTGAAAAATTCATTATATCAAAACCTCTTTTCCTTAATGGGATCGGTACGGAACCCATACAGTCCGTTACCGTGCCGGCACGTTACGCGACGATCTTATTTCCGTCTGTGGGGTTTAACCCGCATATATCCCGTTTCTTGATAGCTTATAACCTCCGATTATGGTCCCCGCGAATCACGCGACCCCTGATCAATTGCTAATTTCAGGAATAGTTCGGCATCCTCGTTGAGACACCTGGAGGAGTAACGCGGTCACTGGTTCGAGTCCAGTAGCGTCCACCATCTAAATTTGTGTGACGCGCCGAAAGTCGGCTGAATTGCAATATTGGCGGGTTTACGGGCTTTTTGGGTGTTTTTTCGTTCCTTACGGATCTTGGGGAAATGCTTTTCAAAATCCAGTCGTATCAGGAGGTGGCGAGAGCGGGGGTTAGTGTCGCGAATCGACACTAACTTCGATTACGGAGGGAGTTGATAGCGAATGAAATCTAAAGTGGTCAGCCAGCCAAGCTAAGTGTGATTTTAATCTGGCCGTTAATCGTGTCATCCAACGATCGGAGCGAAGCCTTCTCCCAGGGCGCTTCTTGACACTACTCCGGCCCAGAAAACCGATACGTCAATCCCTTCGATTCAAGGAGACTTGAAGGGCTGGCTGCGAGATCGCGATCAGCGGTGGTTGATAAGCGCATTGGCGATTTGGCACTCGTCCAGACGCATCCCCCCTCGAGATGTGCGTTAGATTACTTGCCAAGAATCAGGGGCACATAGCTTCGGGCATCTTGCAACAATTGCTCGCGCGCAATGCCAACCTTGGCGCGAAACTGCAAACCCTGCAACAAGTCAACGATCGCACGGCCTCGCACCTTGGCAGAGGGTGTGCGAGTCAGGCGCCCCGCCTTTATCTCCTGCTCGAAACGTTTCGCGAAAATATCAGCGGTTGCGGTGAGGCCCTTCGCTGCGTACGAACGGATCTCCGTTACTCGCTCCGACTGTCCCAGCGCAGCGGCGGCCATCATGCAACCGCAGCGAGCCTCATCCGAAGGGGTATTGAGGGTTGCCTCGCAAAAGGCGGTCACGGCCTTGTGGATGTCCGGCTCGGCTTGAAATGCTGCCATTCTGGGAGCTACATACGTCATCGCATAACGCTCGACCGCCTTGAGCAGCAGGGTGGGCTTGTCTCCGAAGGCTCGGTATAGCGCGGGTTTGGTGACGCTCACGGCGCGCGCGATCCGGTCTACGTCGACTCCTTCATATCCATGCTCCCAAAACATCTCAACGGCACGGTCGAGTGCTTCGTCGTGGATAAAGCCTTTTGGGCGTCCTCGAGGGCGTTTTTCAATATTAGTTACCATAGCGTACGGAACTCCTTGTGGTGCTGCTGCCATTAACGTACCCTTGCGTCTGTAATACTTCAAGACGGATAAACACAGGAGACAACATGGATAGATTCAAAGGAAAAACAGCGCTTATCACCGGCACCACCTCCGGACTCGGTCATGCGGCAGCCCGCATGCTAGCCATCGAGGGCTTCCGCCAGGTCATCGTCACCGGGCGCAGCCTGGCCCGGGTCCAGGAGACGGCCGCTCAACTCGCGGCTGAGACCAAGACACAGGTTTTCACGCCGCTGAAGCTGGATCTGGACGCGCCGACCAGCGTTCAATCCGCCCTCGTCGAGCTGGTTAGGCTAGGTCGGCCGATCGATTTCCTACTGCTAAATGCAGGGGTGATCCCAGGTAAGAAGCGCGTGCTCACTGCGGCGGGCATCGAGGCGGCTCAGGCCCCGTTAATCGGACATCATCAACTGGCCGTCGGGTTGCTCGGCGCCAACCTGCTGAGCCCCAACGGGCGGATTGTTATCACCGGCTCGGAAGCTGCCCGAGGGGACGTGCCCTTGTTCAGCTACACCGACGTTGCGGCCTTCGCGGCCGAACACAACGAGGGTGACCGAACCGCCGCTGTTGAAGCCCTGTTGCGCAGCGGGCCGAACGTGAAGTACAAGCCCAACCGGGCGTATGCCGACGCGAAGCTCGTCGTCGCTTGGTGGGCCGCTGCACTGGCACGGCGGCTGCCCTCCGGCATGGCCGTGTACGCCGTCTCGCCTGGTAGCACGCCCGACACCAAGGGGCTGCGAAACGCTGGCCTGGCCTTGAAGTGGCTGCTGGTTCCGCTGGTAAAGCTTATCCCCGGCATGTCTCACTCTCCTGAGACCGCAGCTCGCCGGTACCTCCAGGCCTCGGAGTTCGGAACCGACGTCTCGGGCCAATTCTTCGCCTCGGCGCCCAAGAAGCTCACCGGCCCAATTGAGGCGATGCGTCAACCACACTTTCACGATCGCGCCAACCAAGAAGCCGCGTGGCAGGCCGTCGTCAGTGTCTCCGGCGTGGACTTGTCTTAACCCAGCATCCTTGACCGCGGTGTCCTGAAGGAGCGCCGGTCGCGGTCGACTGCTTCGTCGGGGATAAAGCCTTTTGGACGTCCTCGTGCGCGCTTCGCCATATTAGTTACCGTCGGGTACGAAACGCCTTGCATTGCCGCTGTTATTAACGTACTGATGCGTCCGTAATCCTTCAAGGCAGATAAATACAGGAGACAAAAAACATGAACCGATTCAAAGGGAAAACGGCACTTATCACAGGCGGAACCACCGGCATAGGCTTGGCGACTGCCAAATTATTCATCTACGAAGGCGCCCGCGTGATCGTGACTGGCCGCGCCGCTGCAACGATCAAGACGGCTCAGGCTGACCTTGGCGATAACGCTATCGTAGTCCGCAGCGACGCGACCTCGCTTCCCGATATGGATGCCTTAGCGAAGACGGTTAAGGAGACGTTCGGCAAGCTCGACGTCCTGTTCGTCAACGCGGGATATGGTCGATTTATCCCATTTGAGTCGGTGACTGAGGAAGTTTACGACGAGATGCTCAACCTGAACGCGAAGGGACCGTATTTCATCGCCCAGAAACTGGTGCCGCTCATGCCGGAAGGAAGTTCGGTGATCTTTACCACTTCGATGGCCAACGTGAAGGCGGTGGCACCCTTGAGCGCTTACAGCGCCGCTAAAGCAGCGCTTCGTTCAATTACTCGGAGCCTTGCTAGTGAGTTGTTGCCCCGTGGCATACGTGTTAACGCGGTGAGCCCGGGTCCAATTGAATCGACGGACATACTCCAGAAGGTAGGAATGCCGAAGGAGGCGGCAGATAAGGCCTACGTTGAGATGGCGCAAAGCGTTCCGATGAAGCGTCTCGGCCGGCCGGAGGAAATTGCCAAGGCCGTGGCGTTCCTGGCGATTGACGCAACCTACACGACGGGAATAGAGCTTCCGGTAGACGGAGGATGGTCTCAACTCTAAGTAGCGCACCGTCCGGGAACCTGCAAGCGTGTGGGCTTGTTTCAATGAACTCATCCTCAAATTCTAATGCTCGGGTGGCCGTCATAGCGGGTGTCGGATCCGGTCTCAGTGCCTCGCTGGCGCGCCGCTTCGTCCAGGAAGGTTGCAAAGTTGCGCTGCTGGCGCGTTCGACCGGATACCTAGAGGAACTCGCGCATGAGCTAAATGATAAGCAAGGGGCCGGTTCGGCGCTGGCGGTGCCCTGTGATTTGGCCAATGCAGAGCAAATTGCGGGTGCATTTAAGCTGGTACGGGAAAAGTTAGGCCCAACCGATTTGCTCGTAAATCATGCCAGTGGCGGCGGGGGGCCGCGTGGAGGCAGTCTGCTGGAACTGGACCCGGACGATTTTGAACGTGAGTGGAGGGTTGGAGTCTTTGGAGCCCTGCTTTGCGCGCGAGAAGCTGCTGCCGATATGCTCACTTCAGGCCGGAATGGTGGGACGATACTTTTCACCGGCGCCACGTCATCTGTGCGCGGAGGCGGGATCTCTTTCTCCAGCGCCAAGTTCGGCTCGCGTGGCCTAGCACAGTCCTCGGCGCGAGAACTCTGGCCCCGAGGTATTCACGTCGCTCACGTTGTGCTCGACGGTGTGTTCGCCGATCTTTCTCGGGGTCCGGTAGCAAATGACGAACTGGACCCAGACGCGATAGCGACAGTTTACTGGCAGCTCGTCTGCCAGGAGCGCAGCGCTTGGACCTTAGAACTCGACCTTCGCCCATACAGAGAAAAATTCTTCGAGTAACCTCGCTAACCAACATCGATGTTTCGAAGCGAGCCGTTGAATCCTGCGTGTTTTCGCGACAAGAACTAAGGCAATCGTCCCGCACTAACCTCGACTTTCCCTAGGAGGGCTTGCGAGACCCTGAATCCAAGACGTCGGCACCGCGGAATTGGTGCCAACGTTTGATTCCGGTGAGTGAGTCCCGTTAAGCGGCCGCTACTCCGGGGACTTCAACCACAGATTCGACAAGCCAGCTTTCTAGGTTTTCCGCTAGTAGGAAAGCCGCCTTCTCCACAGTCACCGTATCAATGAGGCGGCCCGCGGCTAAGCTACCCCAGACAAGCTTTCCCTCATCCAGATCGTCCTCACCTGTAAATCGACCCCGGACGGTCCATGCAGAATCCCGAAAAGCTCACAGTATTGGCCAAACTTGTTCTCATCGACCAGTTGCGCCTCGTTGTTGCCATCCGCGCATGGGACCCTGATTTGTTCAGTGATGTCCGAGATCTTGGCCTGACCGAGCTTCGTCATTCGTGGAAGAAAAGCTACCTCGCCAAATTTGCACCGACGAGCGGAAACCGCCGTCAACGTTCATCGCGGCTCAACGAGCAGAGCACCGAGGCAGATCAGCCCAGCCTGAGAACCATTTCACGAGATTTCGCCGACGCTCGTACGCAATTTCCCTCCGCTGCAACCCGAGTTTGGATGCCCTTCCGCAATAGCGGATCATCTATATTATTTCGTCCGGACTAACTCACAGGTTCGAGTCCCACCCTTTCCACTATTCCGGGAGCGATCTTAGGATTTGACTTAGTTTACAATGTAAACGATGAATCGCGTATGCCCACCATCGTACAATCCTGCCGAATTGATGAGGAGAACGCCGCATTGCTTTCGCGCCAGGCGAAACGCCGGCATTTGGAAGTATCTACTCTCAGCAGCCTCTACTTGAAGGAGAAAGCCCTTGAAGAGGAGTATCCAGGCGTGGGATTTCGCGATTCAATCGGCGGTCGCGAGGCATATGTGCTTGGCCACCGCGTTGCAGTTTGGGAAGTATTAGATGTTTATGGTGAAGCTAAGACCGTCGTAAAGACGGCCCAACATTTCCGCTGGCCGCCTGCATTGGTGCGCAGTGCGCTTGCCTTCGCCAAGGAGTTCATGGCGGAAGTTAAACGGCAGCGGCTAGCCGAGATAGGTGCTTGAAGGTGCGACTCCTCGCAGACGAGAACACCTCGCATCGATTTG